>Ga0180222_1000131_pt1 | contig 131986 bp, 128 predicted proteins | sample eDN5th37CKraftOP_FD_151336 | JGI IMG/M metagenome (GOLD analysis project Ga0180222, IMG submission 151336) | Enriched Organic Plus compost microbial communities from Emeryville, California, USA - eDNA 5th pass 37_C Kraft OP (version 2) (version 2) ... | reverse complement strand
CGCCGCGCCGCGGCAGCGAGGCGCGAAAGACCTCCAGCACCACCGCCCAATCCGCTTCCGTCATCTTCGTGGACATGCCGACCTCCAGAATCAGTCGGCAATCCATGAATCACACTGGATTCCTTCGTGGAATCCTCAGGCCAATACCTGAGTCAATTCGTCCACACGGCCTAGACCATTTTGCTTTACACAATTCGCCAAGCCTATGGAGAAGGAACTCATGGCTCTTACTTTTGACGCTACATACTATTACTAGAACCGCTCGGATGTTCTTGATGCATACTTGAGCTCCGACATGTCTCCGTCCCCGTATGAGTTTGCGCTCAGCCACTACAATCTTCATGGTTGGCGCGAGGGCGCAAATCCGCATCCGGTGTTCGACACTAAGGAATATCTGGACGCGAATCCGGACGTTAAGGCTGCGGGTGTGAACCCCTTCGACCACTTCAACAATCATGGCCTCGCCGAAGGCCGCGCTCCGAGCTCCGAGCTCAAAGGTACCTTCATTTACCTCGTTCGATTGGGAAACGTACGTCAACGCCAATCCTGATCTTCAGGCCGCTGGTATCAACACCGCCGAAGCAGCCTACAATCACTACATCAACCATGGCTACGCGGAGAATCGTCCGGGCGCCCCGGGAGATGGCGCGTTTGAACTTGACGAGGCTCTGGAGCAGCTAGCGAATGCGCGGGCCGACCTTGAGGCATTCTACGACGAGGCTCGCTCTAATGACGCTCTGGTTGACAACCAGGGGATCACCGAAACGAGCACAGATGCCCAAGTGGAGGCTGCCATCGCTGCTGAGTACACTGATGCCTCCAATGATCTCGAAACGTCAACCGGTCTGTCAAACTTTGAGACTCGGTCCAGCGCCGCGCAAAATGCAGCAATCACCGATACTCGAGATGCGCTCGTTAAGGTCATCAACGACCTTAACAAGGATATCTCCGACGTCCCGGGGCTCGCGGCGGCAATCAAGCGTTATAACGCCGCTGTAAAGGCCGAAGCCGACGCTGATGACGCTCTCGACGATGTAGGCGACCGGGCTGCAGCAGATCTGGCCGCGTTTGACGTTCTGAACGGCGCAGCAGGTTTCACCGCTGATGATGGTGCCGGTGCTGTAGACCTTTCGGCTTCCCCAAGCGACATTGTGAACGTCCTAGAGATAACCGACGGCACCACGACGGTTATCGAGATGAACGCGGCCGGAACGAAATTTGTGCTTTCTACCGGCATCACTGAAGCTTCCTATCCCGGGGTGACCACCCTGCTCAACGCTCTTAACGCTAATCTTCAGGCGTTTAAGGCTTGGGAGCAGGCGGACGCTGATCTTAACGATCCGACGACCGGTGCCGACGCTTACCTGACGACGTTTGATGCAGCTGTCTTTGCTGACACAGAACTTGGCGGCTACGGCACGGCTGATGCCGTTGCCCTCGCAGTTCTGAACGCGCAGGACGACCTTCAAGGCTTCGATAAAGAGGTGGCGCGCTTCCGTGTTGCGGAAGAATTGGCAAACGAACTTGAAAACCTTCACGACGCATTGACCGATGCGGCAGAGGTCTTCGAAGATCTCGGCTACGAGGCTCCCGTCTTTGTTGACGGCGCGGAGGTTGCAACTGCCGACGCGGACGTATTCGTCTTCGATGGCGACTCGGGTTCGATTGCAGGGTTCGACAGCGACGATATCCTTTATTTCTCGAAGGACTACAATTACAAGCTTCTTTCGGGCTCCGACGACCTTAACGGCAACGCTGATTTCGGCGATGTAGCGCAGCTAGACATCTTCGTGAAACAGGTCGGCGCCAATACGGTCATCTATGTCGAGAAAAACTCCTATGATGGGCAGGCCGATGGTCCTTGGAACGGCGAGACCATCACGCTCGTTGGCGTGGATGCCTCGAGCCTGACCTTCGAGAACGGCTATCTCCGCCTCGCAGACGCGGTAGCATAACCGACTTTTCCGACAATTTGTCACTTATGGGGAACCCCAGCATGACGCTGGGGTTCTCTGCGTTTAGCGAAAGAGCTTAGGGGTCGTCGAGGCAGACCGCTTCGCCTTCGGGGCGGGCGCAAACCCGCCAACTCTCCCTTCGGGAAGTTTGCGGGTTGCAGTGGTGGACTGTTACTGGCACCATCGCGTCGTGCAGTCGTCCCGGCCTCTTTTCAGGTAGCAGGCCCGGCGCAGGCTGCATGGCAGCAGCAACGGCCATTTGGAAAACCCGAATCGCGCTCGCGCAGCTGTCCAGTAACGCCTGTACTTTCTGAAAATTTGGGGGGAGCTGGTGAGCGGCAGCTTGCGACGGGTGCGGTTGGCCCTTCGTGAGCGTGAGCAAGGACACTCACCGGCGCCGACAGTTGGACCAGACCGCTCATCTCCTTTCGGGAAAGAGCGCGATTGGAGGCCCCATGTACCCGTACTACGAGCTCGACGCGCTCTCGCAGAATGACATATCCGCCGTCTTCCAGTTCGGCAGGCAGCTGACCGGCCGCCTGATGCGCTGCATCTTCTATTTCACCATCGCCTACATGCTGCTGACCATGAACGCGTACGGGCTCGGCGACAGCCGCTTCGCGCTTTCCTTCATCATCGGCCTCCTGGGCATCGGCGGCGCGAGCGCCCGTGTCGGACTCGGCGCGATCGCGGTCCTTGTCGTGATGGCGCTGCTAACGCCGGAAGTGGTCGAGCTTTTCATGGAAGCGGCAACCGACGTCGAGGCCGCTTCCTGATCCGAATCTCGCCCGCACCAGCGCCGCCCAAACGATTCGGCCAGCGCGCGCGATGATTCGCGTCTGCCTGAGCTCCATGCTCAGATGCGAATCATGCAGCTCAAATCGCACCTGATTCTCCTCGCGGCGATCATCGCCGAGGTCGTCGCCACCACCGCGCTCTCGCGCTCCGACAATTTTAGCCGTCTCGTTCCCAGCCTCATCGCCATTGGCGGCTATGCTGCCGCCTTCTGGCTGCTTTCCTTCCCGCTGCGCACCATGCCGACGGGCGTCGTCTATGCGATCTGGTCGGGCATGGGCATCGTGCTGATCACGGCGGTCGCCTGGGTGCTTTACCGCCAGTCGCTCGACCTCGCCGCGCTGGCCGGCATGGGGCTCATCCTGGCGGGCGTGCTGGTCATCAACCTCTTCTCCCGCTCCCTGCCCCACTGAGGCGCCGGAAGCCCGCCAGCGGCCTTCTGCGGGGCGATACGCGGCTTTCCGCGCCCCTGCCCTCCGCCGCCACGCCCGCGCGGCGCCGCAAGCGCCGTAAAAAGGCGCAGACATGCCAAAGCGCGCCCGGCAAATCGGCCTCAGGCCATTGCCAGCGTTCTAAGAAATTTCTTCGATGTCGAGGAGGTTTGGTGGAGCCAAGCGGGATCGAACCGCTGACCTCCTGCATGCCATGCAGGCGCTCTCCCAGCTGAGCTATGGCCCCCTGTTGCCGTCTTTCCGGCGTGTCGCTCGGTGAGCTGTCGTTCACCTCGTGTGCGGCGGCTTCTAGCGCCGCCGCACACCAAGATCAAGCCTCTTTTCGAGGCCTGTGCAATTTTTTATGCCTCGTCGTCGTCGTCGCCGACGGAGATGATGCCGGTGACGTCGTCTTCGTCTTCCTCGTCGTCGGCCAGGAAGGTGTCGTCGTCGTCGCCGAGGTCGACGTCGTCGTCATCGCCGAGCGCGATGTCGTCTGCGCCCTTGGTCTCGTCATCCGCGTCTTCCAGCGAGACGAGCTCAGGCGCGCCGTCCTCGATGTCCAGCTCCTTGTCCTCGACCTCGTCCTCGAGATCCGGCACGGCCGAATTGCTCTCGAAGTAGGAACGCGGATAGGACTGACCGGTGTACGGGGAGACGATCGGGTCCTTGTTGAGATCGTAGAATTTGCGGCCCGTTTCCGGGCAGATGCGCTTGGCGCCGAGTTCGGGTTTTGCCACTGTGCTGCCTCTTGGTCTGCTTGATGGGGAACCGCGCAGGCTCCGGGACGGCGCCAGGGAAATCGCCCTTGCGCAATGGTCCCTTTTCCTTGGAAAAGTTCGGTCCCCTTAACTGTATCTCCATGCTCTGTCAAAGCCTATATGGGCGCTTTCGGCGGCCTCGCCAACCTGTTTTTGCGCGGGCTCGCACACGCCTTTCGCAGGCCTTCGATGCCCCTTTCCTGTGCGTTGCAGCAAAGAGTTCACAGCGGAGTGAAAAATCCGCGAGAAGGCAGTTGACACCAAAGCGCCGTCCGCTTACATCGGCGCCACACCAGACGCGACGCACTTCTCCGCTTCGCGTTGTCACTGGCCCAGGTGGCGGAATTGGTAGACGCGCACGGTTCAGGTCCGTGTGCCGCGAGGCGTGGAGGTTCGAGTCCTCTCCTGGGCACCATTTCCCAACGAAAAGCCGTGTAATCTTCAAACGTTACCGGGTTTTCGCGCGCCTGCACCCCCAGCCGGAAACAATTGCTTCATCAGCGGACACCAGAGACCGCCGCGCTCGGCGCGCGTCGCTGCTGGGCAGCGAAGTCGCCCCCGCCGGGCTCAGGCAATTGGCGCTCTCGCGCACGCTTCCGAGACACACGCGATCTGCCCCCGGATACAACCTGCGGTAGACATGCGGTTCGTGGCGAATCGGTCTGCCGGCATCTACGCTGGATGGTGTCGGCGCAACATGGATAGCCCCCGCGCCAGTAGCACCGGCAGCCTCGCTCGCGCGGGGCTTTTTTCTTTGCGGCGTCAAGCTGACGCCTTGCCCTTCCCCATCCGTCTCGATGCCACCGGCGCCGCCCCTTGCGCGCGACGTTCCTTCTTCCACCGCATCACGGAGGGCCGCAGCGTGCGGTAGGCCACCAGCAGCACCGCCAGCGCGAAGTAGGTGGCGGGTTCGACGGTAACCACCTTCACCGCCATCGTGTAGTGCAGCGCGCCGCCCAGCACGATCGCGTAGACCAGCTTGTGCAGCCTGTTCCAGCGCGAGCCGAGCTTGCGAATCGACCAGTTGTTGGAGGTCAGTGCCAGCGGCAGCAGCAGCACCAGGCAGGCCATGCCGATGGTGATGAACGGGCGTTTGGCGATGTCCTTGCCGATCTCGGGGAAATTGAGCTGCTGGTCGAGCAGCATGTAGGTCGAAAAGTGCATCAGCACGTACCAGAAGGCGAGCAGCCCCAGCGCACGCCGGTAGCGGACGAGGTTGATGCCGAACAGATCGCGCAGAGGCGTGACCGCCAGCGTTGCCAGCAGGAAGCGCAGCGCCCAGGTGCCCAACAGGTGCTCGAAGATTTTCACCGCGTTGCCGGGCAGCTGGCCCGTCGCGCCCAGCCAAAAATACCAGACGGCCGGAACGAACCCCACAGCGTAGAGGAGCCAGATGCTGGCCGGCTTCCACCAACGGGGCATGGTCAGTAGAACTTCCGCAGATCCATGCCCTCGTAAAGGCTTGCGACCTGTTCGGCGTAACCGTTGAAGGGCAGCGTGTCGCGGCGGGCCGCGCCGAAGAAGCCGCCCTCGCCGATGCGGATTTCGCTCGCCTGGCTCCAGCGCGGATGGTCGACCGCCGGATTCACATTGGCGTAGAAGCCGTATTCGTGCGGCGCCATCTTGTTCCAGGTTGACGGCGGCTCTTCCTCGACCAGCGAAATGCGCACGATCGACTTGATGCCTTTGAAGCCATACTTCCACGGCACGACAAGCCGCACCGGCGCGCCGTTCTGATTGAGCAGCGTGCGGCCGTAGAGGCCGACGGCAAGAATCGCCAGCGGATTGCGCGCCTCGTCGAGCCGCAGGCCCTCAAGGTACGGCCACTTGAGCGCGCCGAACAGGATGCTGCGCTGGCCGGGCATTTCCTCCGGGCGCACCACCGTTTCGAAGGCGACGTATTTGGCGCTCCCCAGCGGCTCGACCCGGTCAAGAATCTTTGACAGCGGGAAGCCGATCCAGGGAATCACCATCGACCAGGCCTCGACGCAGCGCATGCGGTAGACGCGCTCCTCGAGCCCCAGGGCCATCAGGTCGTCGACGTCGAGCGTCGTTGGCTTGGAAACGAGTCCATCTACCTTGATCGTCCACGGCTCCGGCCTGAAGTCCGCCGAGCGGTTAGAGGGATCTTCCTTGCCCGTGCCGAACTCGTAGAAATTGTTGTAGGTGGTGATGTCCGCGAAGGTCGACCAGGCCTCCTCGGTGCCGTAGGGCCCGGGCTTGTAGTCAAGGTTGGCGGCAAGAGCCGGCAGGGGCAGCAGCGATGCGGCGGCAGCGCCCATGGCACCGCCAAGGAATTTGCGGCGGTTGAAGTAGAATTCTTCCGGCGTGATCTCGGACGATGGAATGCGAGGAATCTTATTTGGCATGCCGGCCTCCCCTGCCTGCGCCGCCCGGCGCATCAAATGCAGGCCCGCAGGACAACAAGTTTTCGCCAGCCCGGCAAGAGCCCGGGCGACCACAATTCGGTGTTCGGTCGTGATCGCTGCCGCGATTTAGGGAACGTCGTCCTGTCCGACGATGCCGCCCTCGTTTTCGAGGGTTGCGATTCGCCTCGTCTCGAATGCGGTGAATTTCAGCCGGACGCCGAGGCCACCGAAAGCATCTTCGGGAAGGAACACGACGCCCGCCTCTTCAAGGCATCGCTGAAGCTTCGAGACCACCGCCGGATCCGGCTCATCCAGTCGGCGCTCGAAGCGGGCGATGATCTCAGCATCGACACCGGAAAGATCTGCTAGCGCGTCGCGCGTCAAGTCGGCCAGCGCCCGTGCGGCCAGGCATTGCGAATGCGTGATCGTCATGGCCCCTCCTCCAAGTTTGACGGTCAGGCTGCCTCTCGGTCGTCTCCCTCCGCCTTCAGCGCCTCGGCCAGGCGGATGTTGGCCTTGATCGGCAGGTGGTCCGAGGCAACGCGGGCGAGCGGCGTGTCGTGCAGCTCGACGCCGGCAATCAGGTGGTGCGGCTTCGCCAACACCCGGTCGAGCGCAAGCAGCGGAAAGCCCGATGGAAAGCTCGGCACGGTCGCATGCAGCGGCCCGAAGGCCGGAGCCAGCTTCTGCAGCGACGAGCGGCGGCCGAGCCGCCATTCATTCAGGTCACCCATCAGCAGCGTCGGACGGCCATCGTGGGCCTCGGCCTCCGCAAGCAGCGTCTCCACCTGCTTTGCGCGCGAGCGGCGCAGGAGCCCCAAATGCGCGGCGATGATGCGCAGCGGGCCCGCCTTCAGCGTCACGTCGATGACCAGCGCGCCGCGCGGTTCGACCCCGGGCAGGTCAAGCTGCCGTGTGGCAGTAACCGAGCCTTCGCGAAACAGGATGATGTTGCCGTGCCAGCCGTGGTTCTGGTTCGGCTCCAGCGGCGGAACGGCGATCAGGCCGCATTCGCGCTCCAGCACCTTGAGGTCGAGCAGGCAAATGCGCTCGCCAAAGCGCTGGGTCGCCTCCTGCAGCGCCACGACGTCGGCATCGATTTCGCGCAGCACCGAGACGATGCGCGCCGGGTCGAAGCGCCGGTCGCGGCCCACGCCCTTGTGGATGTTGTAGGAGGCGATCAGCGTGTCGCCGCGCGGTTCACCGCTGTGATGGATGACGTGGGAAGTCGGCCGCCCCCTCGCCTTTGCCAATCCGAATACGCTTTCTTTCCACTTGAGGGTCAGGGCGTTCCGTCTGGCCGAGGTCATGGTGGGGTCGGTTCCTCTTCTTGCTGCGGACAATGTAATCACGCGTTTCCCGCTATTCCATGATGCCATGGCGGAAACATGATTGTGCGACAATTTCTTCCATAACGCGCAGGCAAAGAGGACGTTGCTTGTTCTCAACTGCCCAAGCGGAAGAAAATGCAATCGGGATCAACTGACGGTTGCATGGAGGCAAAACCCTTCCCTCACTGCGTAATGCTCAAATGCGGGCATGGGCAGGGACACGAGACATTATCCTGGAGAAGAAAGGTTCAGCACCGCGACCTCCGGCGCAACGGCGGTCGAATTCGCGATGCTGGCCCCCCTCTATCTCCTTCTTTTCCTGGGCATGACGGCCTACGGCATCTTCTTCGGCGCCAGCCACTCGGTGCAGCAGCTGGCGGCGGACTCGGCGCGGGCAGCGATCGCCGGCCTCGACAGCACGGAACGGCGGCAGCTTGCGGAAGGCTACATCGCCCGCAATGCCAGCGGCTATCTCTTCATCGACCCGGCGAAGCTGCAGGTCAGAGTGGGCGACAGTCCGGCAGACCCCAACCAGTTCGATGTTGAGGTCAGCTACGACGCACGCAACCTGCCGATCTGGGGGCTGTTCGACCGGCTCGCCATGCCGGACACCACCATCTCACGGCGCTCCACCATCCGCATCGGAGGCATGTGATGCGGCAGCGTGCGGCCTCGCTTTTCGGCCGGTTCCTTCGGTCAACCTCGGGGCAGTTCGCGCTGATGACGGCGATCACTGCCCCGGCAGCCGTCGTGCTTGCAGCAGTCGCCGTCGACAGCGGCTCGCTCTATGTCGAAAAGCGCCGTGCGCAGGCGCTTGCAGACCTCGCAGCCATCGCCGCCGCGTCCAACATCGACAAGGCGCCGCAGCAGGCGCTGGCGATGCTGAGCGACAACGGCGTTTCGGCCACTATTGCCAGTAATACCGGCGACTTCGCCAAGCCGGGCGGCAACGACCGCATCGTTGTAACCACGGGCCGTTACAAGTCGGACAAGTCGCTCGATCCGGCTGACCGCTACACCGCAAACGCGCCCTTGAAGAATGCGGCCAGGGTGACCTACCGCACCATCGGTACGCGCTACTTTGCCGGCTCCATCATCCCGGCGCCGGAGATCATCGTTACCGCCACGGCAGCCTCGACCCCGGCCGCCGCCTTTTCCATCGGCTCGCGTCTGGCGGCGGTCAATGACGGCATCCTCAACGCGTTGCTCAAGGGCCTGACCGGTTCGCAGATCTCGCTGACCGTGATGGACTACAACGCGCTGTTGAACGCCAATGTCAGCCTCCTCGACTTTCTCGACGCGCTGGCTCTTGAGGTAGGTCTCACCGCCGGCAGCTACGAGGAAGTCCTCGATACCCAGGTCACCATCGGGCAGGTCGCCAAGGCGCTAAAGAATTCCGGCGGCAGTGGCGCCCTGCTTGCGCCGCTCGGCAAGCTGGTCAACGCGCTGACCAATGGTTCCGTCCTGCCGATCAAGCTGTCCGACATCATCGACTTCGGCGACGGCCAGCTGGCGCAGGCGGCGCTCCGCCAGATCGGGGTCGACGTGAACGTCATGGAAATACTGATGCTGAGCGCAATCCTTGCCGGCAAGGGCAAGCAGGTCGGGCTTGATCTCGGCGTGCAGACGGGCGGGTTGCTGGACGTCTCGGTGTCGCTCGCCATCGGCGAGCCACCGCAGCGCTCGCCTTGGTTCGCGGTCGGAGAGGCGGGCACACTGGTGCGCATTGCGCAGACGCGGCTGACTGCCACGGTCGACATCGGCATGCCGGGCAGCCTGCTCAGCCTTCTCGGCACCCGCATCCGCTTGCCGCTCTATCTCGAGGTCGCCTTCGCCGAGGCACAGCTGAAGAGCATTACCTGCCCCACCGGCCGGCGAGACAGCCTGAAGGTTCAGGTCGACGCGCGGCCCGGCGTGGTCAACCTGTTCCTCGCCGAGGTCGACAAGTCGAAGCTCGGCAATTTCGGCAGCCCGATGGCGCGTTCGACGGCAAAGCTCGTCCAGGTGCCGCTGGTCAGCATCACCGGCCAGGCACACGCCGAAATGTCGAACATCGCTTACAAGACGCTGACCTTCACCGCTGCCGACATCGACAGCGGCAAGGTCCGCAAGGTCAACACCAAGGACTACGTGACGTCGCTGACGACGTCACTTTTCTCCAGCCTGTCGCTCACGGCGAATGTCGAGCTTGGTCTGCTCAACCTGCCGCTGCTCACGCTGCCCTCGAACACGCTGGCTTTGCTTGGCCAGGCGATCAAGGGCGTGGCGCAGCCGATCGACAACCTCCTCTACACACTGCTTTCGGCGCTTGGCGTCTCACTCGGCGAGGCGGAGATCAAGGTCCACGGCGCAACCTGCGGCCGTGCGGTGCTGGTGCAGTAGTTCAGCAGTCTAACCGGAAGCCACTCGCCTCGTCGGCGATCGACCCGCCGTCGGGCCCGAACCGGATCAGCAACGGTCCGAGCCTCATCGCGAGGCTGCGATTGTGCCAGTCTTCCCAATTGTCGACCGTCATCGGCTGCCCGTTCTCATCTAGCCAGGTCACGTCCGCGTCTGTGAGAAACGCTGTCTGCCGCAGCACCGGATAGCGCTCGCGCATCTCCGCCAGCTGCGCGACGAACACCTCAAGTTCCCGGTCACGGTTCTCCCAGTCGAGCCAGGTGATTTCATTGTCCTGCGCGTAGGCGTTATTATTGCCGCGCTGGCTGCGGCCGAACTCGTCGCCGGCGGTAAGCATGATCGTGCCTCGCGAGACAAACAGCGTCGCAAGCAGCCGTCGCAGCGAGCGCGCGCGTGCCGCAAGCACCTCCGGCTGGTCCGTCGGCCCTTCGACGCCGTGGTTCCACGACAGATTGTCGTTGTGGCCGTCGCGATTGTCCTCGCCATTCGCCTCGTTGTGCTTGCGCTCGTAAGCGACGAGGTCGGCGAGCGTCATGCCGTCATGCGCGGCAAGGAAGTTGACGGTGCGCGTCCCCTCACCCGCAAACACATCCGACGAGCCCGCCAGCCGCGTCGCCAGCGCCGGTACCGTGCCATGGTCGCCGCGCCAGAACCGGCGGACGTCGTCGCGATAGCGGTCGTTCCACTCGAGGAATTTTGGCGGGAAGCGCCCGAGCTGGTATCCGCCCGGGCCAATGTCCCATGGTTCGGCGATCAGCACCCGGCTGCCGATCTCGGGATCAGCAATCATTGCCTTGAGCATCGGCGCGTTCGGGTCAAAGCTGAACCGCGTGCGCCCCAGTACCGGCGCAAGATCGAAGCGAAAGCCGTCGACGCCCGCATAGCGAATGAAGGCCCGCAGCGAATCCAGTACCAGCTGCTGCGTCGCCGGATGCTCGCAGTCGAGCGTGTTGCCGGTGCCGGTGTCGTTGATAAGCGTGCCATCATCCGCGTGGCGGAAATAGGCGCGCGCATCGAGCCCGCGCAGCGACAGCGTCGTACCCTTCTCGTCACTTTCGGCGGTATGGTTGAAGACGACGTCGACGATGACACCGATGCCGTTCTCATGCAGCGCCCGCACCGTCTGCCGAAGCTCTCCCCATCCACCCGGCGCCAGTCGCGGGTCGAGTGCCATGAAGGTTACCGGGTTGTAACCCCAGGCGTTGCTGAGCCCGAGCGGCGGCAGGTGCCGCTCATCCATCCATGCCGTCACCGGCATCAGTTCCACCGCGCTCACGCGCAGCTTTCGCAGATGCTCGATGATAGCGGGATGCGCCAGCGCGGCGATGGTGCCGCGCTGTTGTTCCGGAATGTCGGGATGAAGTTTCGTGAAGCCCCGGACGTTGATTTCGTAGATCAGGCCGCCGGGGGAAAACCGTGGCGGCTCGAGCGGCACGCGCTCCGGAGCCGTCACTACCGCCTTAGGCAGCAACGGTGCGGTATCGATGCCCTCCGCGCGCGCCACGCCGAGCCGGGGGTCGTAGTGGAACCGCCCGTCGACCTCGAGAGCGTAGGGATCGATCAGCAGCTTTTGCGGATCGAACCAGAGTCCGGCCTTCGGATCGTAAGGACCATCGGCGCGATAGCCGTAGCGCTGCCCTGGGCCGATGTCCGGTACGAAAGCGGTGAACACATCACCCTGCCGTGCCATCTCGACACGGTCGGTCTCGGCCCCGCCGCCATCGAACAGCGAGACCCACATCCGCGCGGCGTGGTGCGACCAGACGGAGAAGCGAACTCCTCCGTCCTCGATCGGGGCGCCGAGCGGCGTGGCCGGCTGCATCAGGTGATGACGGTCGGGCCGGTGCGCCCGGTATGCCGGCGGATGCCTGCAATCTTGTCGGCCGCTGCGATCAGGTCGGCCAGCGCTTCCTGCGTCTCGATGCCATGCTTGCCCGGATCTGGCTCAAACCGCTCGATATAGACGCGGATCGTGGCGCCCGAAGTGCCGGTGCCCGACAGGCGGAAGACGATGCGCGAGCCGCCGGCAAAGCCGATGCGGATGCCCTGGTTCGAGCTCACCGAGCCGTCGACCGGATCGTGGTAGGAGAAGTCGTCCGCCGTCTCGATGGTCAGGTGCCCGACCGTCGTGCCAGGCAGCTCCGGCAGCTTGGCGCGCAGGTCGTCCATCAGCGCGTTCGCGTCCTTGGTATCAACTGCCTCGTAATCGTGACGGGAATAGTAATTGCGGCCGTAGGTCGCCCAGTGCTTGGCGACGATGTCGCGCACGCTCTCTCCACGCACGGCGAGGATGTTGAGCCACAGCAAAACCGCCCAGAGCCCGTCCTTCTCGCGCACGTGGTCCGAACCCGTTCCCGCGCTCTCCTCGCCGCAGATCGTCGCCAACCCCGCGTCGAGCAGGTTGCCGAAGAACTTCCAGCCCGTCGGCGTCTCGTAGATGCCGATGCCCAGCTTTTCTGCCACGCGGTCGGCAGCCGCGCTGGTCGGCATCGAGCGCGCAATGCCCTTGATGCCCCCTGCATAGCCCGGCGCCAGATGCGCGTTCGCCGCCAGCACCGCCAGCGAATCGGACGGGGTCACGAAGATTCCCTTGCCGATAATGAGGTTGCGGTCGCCGTCGCCATCGGACGCAGCACCAAAGTCTGGCGCGTTCGGCGACATCATCAGCTCGTAAAGGTCGCGCGCGTGGACGAGATTCGGGTCCGGATGATGCCCGCCGAAATCCTCGAGCGGCTGCGCGTTGCGCGCCGTTCCCGCCTCCGCACCCAGCCGCTTTTCGAGGATCTCGACCGCGTAGGGGCCCGTGACCGCGTGCATCGCATCGTAGACCATCCGGAAGCCGCCCGCGAACATCTTGCGGATCGTGTCGAAGTCGAACAGCGTCTCCATCAGCTCGGCATAGTCAGTGACCGGATCGATCACCTCGACCGTCATTTCATCGAGCGTGGCGGTGCCGATCGTGTCGATGTCGACGTCGGGAGCGTCGACGATCGCGTAGCGGTCAATCTCGCGGCTGCGCGCATAGATCGCCTCGGTCACCTTTTCAGGTGCCGGGCCGCCATTGCCGACATTGTACTTGATGCCGAAGTCCTCGTTCGGCCCGCCGGGGTTGTGGCTCGCCGACAGGATGATGCCGCCGAATGCGCGGTTCTTGCGGATGAGATTGGAAGCCGCCGGCGTCGACAGGATGCCGCCCTTGCCGACCAGCACGCGCCCGAAACCGTTCGCCGCCGCCATCTTGATCGCGGTCTGGATCGTCTCGCGGTTGAAGTAGCGGCCGTCGCCGCCGATCACCAGCGTCTCGCCGCGATAGCCCGCCACCGAGTCGAAGATCGACTGGATGAAATTCTCGACATAGTTCTTCTGCTGGAAGACCGGCACTTTCTTGCGAAGGCCGGAGGTCCCTGGCTTCTGGTCTGTGTAAGGTGTTGTTTCTATTATCTTGATCATCCCTTACTCCTTCGATGCCAAAGCGCGGAAGAGCTCGGCGTATTCCGCCGCGCTTGCATCCCATGAAACGTCGGTCTTCATCGCCTGCCGCTGCAGGGCAGACCATGCCTTCCTCTTGCGAAAAACCGTCATCAGCCGGTGTAGCCCTTCGACCATGGCGTCGCCGGAGCCCGGCGCAAACTGGAAACCGGTCGCGACTCCCGCAGCCAGCGCCGCGTGGTTGGCGTCGATTATGGTGTCAGCAAGGCCGCCGGTGCGCGCCACAGCCGGAATGCACCCATATCTGAGGCCGTAGAGCTGCGTCAGCCCGCATGGTTCGAAGCGCGACGGAATCAGGATCGCATCGGCGCCGCCCTGCAGCAGATGCGCCAGCGCCTCGTCATAGCCGGTCACCACACCGACGCGCCCTGCATGACGTGACGCAGCTGCAATGAACGCGCCTTCCAGCGCGGCATCTCCGGAACCGAGGATCGCCAGCTTCGCGCCAAGGCCCACGATGCGCCCGACCTCGGCGGCAAGAATGTCCATGCCCTTCTGCCAGGTCAGGCGTGAGATCACGCAGATGATCGGCGAGGCATCGTCCTCGAGTTGAAAACGCTCGCGGATCGCCCGCCGGTTTGCAGCCCGCCGCGCAAGGGTCTTGGCGGAATAGCTGGCCACGAGATGCGGGTCCGTCTCCGGGTCCCACTCCTTCGTATCGATGCCGTTGAGGATACCGTAGAGGTCGCTCCCGCGCCCGTTGATCAGCCCCTCCAGCCCCATGCCGAACTCCGGCGTGCGGATTTCCTGCACGTAGGTGGGGCTTACGGAGGTAATCGCGCTCGCCGCCTGAAGGCCGGCTTTCAGGTAGCCGACACCGCCGAAATACTCGACGCCGTCGATGCTCATCGCCTGCGCCGGCAGGCCGAGCTGCGAAAAGATCGAGGCGGGATAGCGGCCCTGGAAGGCAAGGTTGTGCACCGTCATCACCGACGGCGGAGCGGAGCGCTGGTCGTAGCGCAGGTAGGCCGGCGTCATCGCCGCCTGCCAGTCATGGGCCTGGACGAGGTCTGCCTTCCAGTCGCCCGCTGCACCGAGCGCCACATCCGCCGCCGCGCGCGAGAAGGCTGCGAAGCGGCGCCAGTTGTCGGCCCAGTCATTGCCCGTGCCATCGCCATAGGCGCCGCCGGGCCGATCGAACAGGTGCGGCGCATCGAACAAGAGCAGGTCATGTCCCTCCAGCTGCGCCGCGATGATGCTCGCCTGCCCGCCGAACAGATTGTCGTAGCGATGGACGACGCTCGCGTCGGCGGGAAGTCTGCGCTTCACCGCCGGATAGCACGGCAGCATGGTGCGGACGGCGATGCCGTGCGACCCCAGCGCGCGTGGCAACGCGCCCGAAACGTCTGCCAGTCCCCCCGTCTTGATGAAGGGGAACATTTCGGACGCAACCGAAAGAACCTGCATCTGGTCAGTTACCCAGCCTGTCGATCATCGCCTGTGTGATGAGGCGAACCCCGCCTTCTGATACGCGAAACCGCTTCCTGTCCAGTTCCTCGTCAAATCCGACCGAAAGTCCTTCCGGAACGCGCACGCCGCGGTCGAGCACGACCTTCCGGAGCGTCGCATTGCGGCCGATGATGCAGCCTGGGAGCACCACCGCGTCCTCCAGCGACGAGAACGAGTTCACGCGCACGCCGGTGAACAGCAGGCTGCGCTTCAGCGCGGCGCCCGAGACGATGCAATCGCCGGCGATCAGCGACGACACGGCCGTGCCGCGGCGCCCGTCCTCGTCATGGACGAACTTTGCTGGCGGCTTCACCTCGGCGTAGGACCAGATCGGCCAGTCACGGTCGTAGATGTCGAGCTCGGGCGTCACATCCGTGAGGTCGATGTTCGCTGCCCAATAGGCGTCGATGGTGCCGACGTCCCGCCAGTAGGCCTCCGCCTCGAGGCTTGAGCGCACGCAGGAATGCGTGAAGCGATGTGCCACCGCCTTACCGTTCTTGACGATGTAGGGAATGATGTCCTTGCCGAAGTCGCGGCTTGAATGCGGGTCGTGTGCATCGCGGCGCAGCTGGTCCATCAGGAATGATGTACGGAACACGTAGATGCCCATAGACGCCAGCGCAATGTCCGGATTGTCCGGCATGCCGGGCGGATCAGCCGGCTTTTCCACGAACTGGAGGATGCGGCCTTCCTCATCAACATGCATCACGCCGAAGCCGGTCGCGTCCATGCGCGGCACCTCGAGGCAGCCAATGGTGACGTCCGCGTTCGAGTCGACGTGCTGGCGCAGCATCAGCTCGTAGTCCATCTTGTAGATGTGGTCGCCGGCGAGGATGACCATGTATTCGGGGCCGTAGCCCTCGATGATGTCGATGTTCTGGTAGACGGCATCCGCCGTCCCTTCGTACCACTGCGTCTCCGAGACGCGCTGGCTGGCTGGCAGGATGTCGAAGCTCTCGTTTCGCTCGACCCGAAAGAAGTTCCAGCCGCGCTGGAGGTGACGTATCAGCGAATGCGCCTTGTACTGGGTGGCGACGCCGATGCGGCGAATGCCCGAGTTCAGGGCGTTGGAGAGGGCAAAGTCGATGATGCGCGTCTTGCCGCCGAAATAGACCGCGGGCTTGGCTCGCGTGTCCGTCAGTTCGTGGAGCCGGCTCCCGCGCCCGCCCGCAAGCACGTATGCCATGGCGTCGCGCGCCAGTGGCTGAGGCCTCTTCTCCATCAGTGTTCCTCCCTCAGGCAGTCAGCCCGTGTATTCCAGTATAAGCGTCGCGAGCGGCGGCAGTGAGATTTCCGCCTTCCCTCCGGTTGCCACGACCTTCCCACCATTTCCTTTGCCACTGCCCCCATAGATTTCTGCATCTGTATTGATGGCTTCGCGCCATGTCCCGTCTCGGGGCATGGGCACGACGTAACCGTCGCGCGGTACCGGCGTGAAATTGCTGATGACGACGACGCTGGGCGCGTCCGGTGCCTTGCGTTCCCAGGCAAACACCGAATGCTGGTCATCGTCTGCGATCAGCCACTCAAATCCCTCCCCTTCGCAGTCGCGCGCATGCAAGGCCGGAAGTTCGCGATACACTCGGTTGAGATCCTGTATGAGGCGCCGAATTCCGTCGTGCGCCGGATTTTCGAGCAGGTGCCAGTCGAGCCCGCGTTCCTCGCTCCACTCGCGAAGCTGGGCGAACTCCTGGCCCATGAACAACAGCTTCTTTCCGGGGTAGCCCCACATGAAAGCGTAGTAGGTGCGCAGGTTGGCAAACCGCTGCCACTCGTCGCCGGACATCTTGTTGATCAGCGACCGCTTGCCGTGCACCACCTCGTCATGGCTGAGCGGCAGCACGAAGTTCTCTGAAAATGCGTAGAGCAGGCCGAAGGTGATGTCGCGGTGGTGGAACTTCCGGTGGACGGCCTCGTGGCTCATGTAACGCAGAGTGTCGTTCATGAACCCCATGTTCCACTTGAAGCCGAAGCCGAGCCCGCCTTCGTGAACGGGATGCGAAACCTTGGGCCACGACGTGGATTCCTCGGCGATCGTCATGATGCCGGGATGGGCGCGGTAGACCTCGGAATTCATCTTGCGCAGGAACGCCACCGAGTCGAGGTTCTCGCGCCCGCCCTGCTCGTTGGGGATCCACTCGCCTGCCTTGCGCGAGTAGTCGAGGTAGAGCATCGAGGCCACCGCATCGACCCGCAATCCGTCGACGTGGTACTTCTCCGCCCAATAGAGGGCGTTGTTGACGAGGTAGGCCAGCACTTCCTTGCGGCCGAAATTGTAGATCGCCGTGTGCCAGTCGGGGTGGAAGCCCTTTCGCGGATCGGCATGCTCATAGAGCGCGGTGCCGTCGAACATCGCCAGCCCATGCGCATCCATCGGAAAGTGCGCCGGCACCCAGTCGATGATGACGCCGAGCCCGGCCCGATGTGCGCCATCGACAAACCTTGCAAAGGCTTCCGGTTCGCCAAAGCGCGCCGACGGCGCAAACAGGCCCGTCGTCTGGTAGCCCCATGAAGGGTCGTAAGGATGCTCGCTGATCGGCAGGAACTCGATGTGGGTGAACCCCATGCTGACCGCATACGGGATAAGCTGGTCCGCCAGCTCATCCCACGTCAGGAAGGAGCCATCTTCAGGCTTTCGCCAGGACCCCGCATGTACCTCGTAGATCGAGATCGGCTGACGGCGCGGATCGGCGGATTGCCAGAACTCACGATGCGCCTGGTCGCCCCAGTCATGGCTAGGCGGTGCATCGACGATTGACCCGGTTGCCGGACGCAGTTCGGCGCGGAAAGCGAATGGATCGGCCTTGAGCGGCAGCACCTCGCCGCCGGCGCCGAGGATCTCGTATTTGTATATGCAACCGACCGAGACGTCGGGAATGAAAATCTCCCAAATGCCCGTGTCGATGCGCTTGCGCATCGGGTGGCGGCGGCCATCCCAGTCATTGAAGTTACCGACAACAGAGACCCGTTTCGCATTGGGGGCCCAGACGGCAAAATGGACGCCGTCGGCGCCCTCGTGGTGCATGGGGTGCGCGCCCAGCTTGTCGAACAGCCGGAGATGCGAGCCTTCGCCGATGTAGTAGTCGTCCATCGGCCCGAGAACCGGACCGAATGAGTAGGGATCAGTGATCCACCACTCGCCGCCCGCATTGCGCGCACGGTAGCGCAGAACCTGGCGCTTGCTGATCGTCAGCGGGCCCTCAAAAAAGCCGGTCTCGTGGCGGCACTCAAGGTCACCGCATTCCTTGCCGTCCAGCGTATAGGCAGTGACTTCCTCGGCATGCGGAATGAAGCAGCGGGCAACCAGCTTCCTGCCAACCGTCTGTGGTCCCAGCAATGCAAACGGGTCGTCGTGCGTCCCGGCCAGGATGGCCTCGACTTCTGCCTGGGACGCCTTGAACGACTGTCTGCCCGTTGGGTTCATGCTGGTACGCGCCAGATCTCGCTTGCATACTGCCGGATGGTTCGGTCTGAGGAGAACCAGCCCACCCGCGCAGTGTTGTGAATTGCCATCGACTGCCAACGCGCAGGGGTACGCCAAAGTTCATCGACTTGACGCTGTGCAGCAGAATAAGAATCGAAGTCGGCGGCCAGCATGAAGGTGTCGTAGTTGTAGAGACCGGCGATCAGGTCGCGGTAGCGGTGCGGATCGTCCGGCGAAAACACGCCGGTGGCGATCGCCTCCAACGCCTGCTTGAGTTCCGACGACGCCTCGATGACCTCGCGCGGGTTGTAGCCGTGCGTCTTGCGATGCGCGACTTCCTGCGCGGTCAGGCCGAAGATGACGATGTTTTCTTCGCCGACGCACTCGCGGATTTCGACGTTCGCGCCGTCGAGCGTGCCGATCGTCAGCGCACCGTTGAGCGCGAACTTCATGTTGCCGGTGCCGGACGCCTCGAGGCCCGCGGTCGAAATCTGCTCCGACAGGTCGGCCGCCGGGATCATCACCTCCGCCGTCGAAACGTTGTAGTTCGGCACGAACACGACCTTCAGCAGCCCGCGCACCGATGGATCGCTGTTGATCACGCGGGCAACGTCGTTCGCGAGCTTAATGATGAGCTTGGCGTTGTGATAGCTCGGCGCCGCCTTGCCGCCGAAGAATTTTACGCGCGGCATCCAGTCCCGCTCGGGATGCGAGCGGATCTGGTCATAGAGCGACACCGCCTCCACGATGTTGAGGAGCTGGCGCTTGTATTCGTGGATGCGCTTGATCTGCACGTCGAACATGGCTGATGGGTCGATCTTCAAGCCCATCCGCTCGCCGATCACCTTGACCAGCTGCTCCTTGTTCGCGCGCTTCACTGCAGCGAATTTTTCCTGGAAGACGCTGTCGTCGGCAAAGCGGTCGAGTTCCTCCAACGCGTCGATGTCGTCGAGGAAGCGGTCGCCGATCGCCTCGCGGATCAGCCCCGTCAGGCGGGGGTTGCACTGGAACAGCCAGCGCCGCGGCGTGATGCCGTTGGTCTTGTTGTTGATCCGGTGCGGATAGAGCTTGTGCAGGTCGGCGAACACCGTCTCCTTCATCAGGTCGGTGTGCAGGGCGGACACGCCATTGATCGAGAAGGCGCCGACAAAGGCGAGATTGCCCATGCGCACGCGCCGCTCGCCGCCCTCATGGATGAGCGAAATCGCGCGGATCTGATCGTCGTTGAAGCGACCCGACGAGCGCACTTCCAGCAGCACCTCTGCGTTGATCGCGTAGATGATCTGCATGTGGCGCGGCAAAAGCCGCTCGAACAGCGGCACAGGCCAGCTTTCCAGCGCTTCCGGCAGCAAGGTGTGGTTGGTGTAGGCAAAGGTCTTCTTGGTGATGGCCCACGCCTTGTCGAAGTCGAAGCCGTGGACGTCCATCAAAAGCCGCATCAGCTCGGCCACTGCGATCGCCGGATGCGTATCGTTGAGGTGGATCGCCGCCTTGTCCGGTAGCGAGGTGAGGTCCGGATATTTCGACAGGTGCCGGCGGACGATGTCCTGAATGGAGGCAGCCGAGAAGAAATATTCCTGGCGCAGGCGCAGCTCCTGGCCTGCCGGGTGGCTGTCCGCTGGATAGAGAACGCGGGTCAGCGCCTCGGCCTTGTTGCTCTCGCGCAGCGCGCCGATATGGTCGCCCGCGTTGAAGGCATCGAGCAGGATCGGGTCGACCGGCATCGCCGTCCACAGTCGCAGCGTGTTCACGCGCTTGCCGCGCCAGCCGGCGATCGGCGTATCAAACGGAACGGCGAGGAAGCGTTCCGTCGGCTTCCAGACGTGCCGCTCCAGCCGGCCGTCGGGCGCGGTCACTGAGGTGACGCTGCCACCGAAGCCGATCTCATAGGCACCCTCGCGCCGCTCGAACTCCCACGGGTTGCCGTGGTCGAGCCAGGTTTCCGGCAGTTCAACCTGATAACCGTCGTGGATCTCTTGGCGAAACAGGCCGTGGACATAGCGGATACCGTAGCCGTGCGCCGGAATGTCGAGGCTCGCCATCGATTCCATGAAGCAGGCGGCAAGACGCCCGAGGCCGCCATTGCCGAGCGCGGCGTCCGGCTCCAGCGCTGAGATCAGATCGATGTCGACGTCGTGATAGGCCAGAGCCTCGCGCATGTCCTCCATCACGCCGAGGTTCGAGAAGGCGTCGCGCATGAGGCGGCCGATCAGGAACTCCATGGACAGGTAGTAGACACGCTTGTTGCCCTGGTCGTACGCCCGCCTTGTCGACTCGATCCAGCGGTCGACGAGGCGGTCACGCACCACCTTGATCGCGGCGGAAAGCCAGTCATAGCGGGTCGCTACCGATGGCTCCTTGCCCACCCGGTACTTGAGACACTTGATCAGTTCGTCGGCCAGCTGGCGGACGCCATCCTGACGGGGGGCAGCCACGGCTGCGGGAGAAGAAGTCTTGTCCAACGCTCATGTCCTCTGAGCAACGCGACCGAATTTTCGGTGCGAGTATTTGTTCCGACTTCCTCCCTCTACAGGGATGCTAGCGGATTGAACGGCCGCATTCAAACCTTTAAGCAGCAACATTATTGGAGAACAGGATGATCCTCTGCTGCGGCGAAGCCCTGATCGACATGCTGCCTCGCAGGACCGTCGAGGGCGAGGAAGCCTACGCGCCCTATGTCGGCGGCGCGGTCTTCAACACGGCCATTGCACTGGGCCGACTGGGCGTCCCGACCGGGTTCTTCTCCGGCCTTTCGACCGACCTTTTCGGCCAGAAGCTCTCCCGCGCGCTTGAGGAAAGCAGCGTCGACCTGTCGCTCGTACGCTACTCGTCGCGGCCGACCACGCTTGCCTTCGTCCACCTTAACAACGGCAACGCCAGCTACACCTTCTTCGACGAGAACTCGGCCGGTCGCATGCTCGAAAAGAGCGACCTTCCGGAACTCCCGGACAGCATCGACGCGCTGCACTTCTCCTGCATCAGCCTCATCCCCGAGCCATGCGGATCGACCTACGAAACCCTCATGCGTCGCGAGCATTCGCGCCGCGTGACGATGCTCGATCCCAATATCCGCAGCGCCTTCATCGCGGACCGCGAAAGCCACCTCGCGCGCCTGCGCCGCATGATTGCGATGGCCGACATAGTAAAACTGTCGGACGAAGACCTTGCTTGGTTCGGCGAGGTCGGGACGCATGACGACATCGCCGAGCGCTGGCTTGCCAGCGGCCCAAAGCTGTTCGTCGTCACGCGGGGCAGCGAAGGCGCGGTCGGCTATACCCGCGAAGCGAAGGCGGAACTCCCGGCGGTCCCGGTCACCGTTGCCGACACCGTTGGCGCCGGCGACACCTTCAATGCCGGCATTCTCGCCGCGCTGCGTGACGATGGTCTGCTCGCCAAGGAAGCACTGGCAAAGCTGTCGCGCGCTCAGCTTGAAAAGGTAATGGCTTTCGCGATCAGGATTTCGGCGATCACCGTCTCGCGTCCCGGGGCCAACCCGCCCCGGCGACACGAGATCGCCTGATCAGGCGATCTTGCCCTCGGCCACGAACCAGCGGTTCGCAAAATCTTCGTCGCCCGGCGTCAGCCCCGGTCCGTAGCGGTACGGCCTGCCGTCGAGCTCACGCGTGATGCCGCCTGCCGCGCGCAGGATCGCGTCGCCCGCGGCCGTGTCCCACTGCATGGTGCGGCCCATGCGCGGATAAAGATCCGCCTGGCCGCTCGCAAGCAGGCAAAATTTCAGCGACGAGCCCACCGTCACCCGGTGCGCCGGTTCATGCCGGGCAATGAATTCATCCGTCTCGGGCGTGTTGTGCGAGCGGCTGGCAACGATGGTCAGCGGCGAGTGTCCTTCCCGGACACGAATCGCGCGACGTTCCTTCGGCTGGTGGTGCTCGTCGGTCGGGATCTCCCATGCCTCGCCCGCCCCGCCCGAATAGAGCAGGTTCCGCGCCGGGGCGTAGATCACGCCTGCAACCGGATTGCCATCGCGCACAAGGCCGATGTTGACGGTGAAATCATCGCCGCCGCGCACGAACTCCCGTGTGCCGTCGAGCGGATCGACCAGGAAAAACGCGTTGCCGACATTGTGCGGCTCCTTGCCCGCCGCGGCCTCTTCTTCCGCAACGACCGGAATGTGCGGGTATCGCCCGCGCAGGCCGTCGAGGATGATCCGCTCCGCATCGCGATCCGCCACAGTCACCGGCGAGCAGTCGGCCTTGATCTCGGCGGAAAAGCCCTCGCGGACGACCTCCATGATGCGACGGCCCGCATCCAGCGCGAGCTGCTCGCAAAGGCTCAGAATCTCGGCGTCTTCGGCATGATCCAGCATACCTTCGGCGATACTATCCCGCGTGAGCCTCAGCAATAGCCGTTCCCGACGAGCCAGCTTTCCAGCACGGCGACAGTCTCTTCCGGCGCCCTGCCGGTCGTCTCCAGTCGCAGTTCCGGTCGCTCCGGCGCCTCATAGGGCGAATCGATGCCGGTAAAATTCTTAAGCTCCCCAGCCCGCGCCTTGCGGTACAGCCCCTTCGGATCGCGCTTGGCGCATTCCTCGAGCGGCGTGTCGACGAAGATCTCGACGAACTCGCCCTCCGGCAGCAGCCCTCGCACCGCATCGCGCTCGGCCCGGAACGGCGAGATGAACGAGACCAGCACGATCAGCCCTGCATCGGCCATCAGCTTGGCGACCTCGCCGACACGGCGGATGTTTTCCACCCGATCAGCCTCGGTGAAGCCGAGGTCGCGGTTCAGCCCGTGGCGCACATTGTCCCCGTCGAGCAAATAGGTGTGCTTGCCGCTGGCGTGCAGCTTCTTCTCGAGCAGGTTGGCGATTGTCGACTTGCCAGAGCCCGAGAGGCCGGTGAACCAGATCACCGCCGGCTTCTGATGCTTGTGCGCGGCCCGCGCCGCCTTGTCGACATCAAGCGCCTGCCAGTGGATGTTCTCAGCCCGCCGCAGCGGGTGCAGGATCATGCCGGCGGCGACGGTGGCATTGCTGATCCGGTCGATCAGCACGAACGCTCCCGTCGCGCGGTTGTCGATGAAGTTATCGAAGGCAATCGGCGCCTGCAGCGACAGGTTGCAGACACCGACCTCGTTGATCTCCAGCGTCTTCGTCGCTTCCTGCGCGAAGTCATCGATGTTGATGCGGTGCTTGAGCTCGGTCACCGTCGCCGAGACTTGGTCGGTCTCCGTGCGCAGGATGTACTGCCTGCCCGGCACCATCTCCTGTTCTCCGAACCAGACGATACTCGCTGCCAGCTGATCCGCCACATGCGGCCGCGCGTCCGGCGCACTCAGGATGTTGCCGCGCGAGGCCTCGATCTCATCCTCGAGGACGAGCGTCACCGCCTGCCCTTCCTGCGCCTGCTCAAGATCGCCACCGGGAGCGATGATGCGCTTCACGCGCGAGGTCTTGCCGGACTTGGCAACGACGATCTCCGCGCCGCGCTCGATGGTTCCCGATGCGATGGTTCCCGCAAAGCCGCGGAAGTCGAGATTGGGCCGGTTCACATACTGGATCGGAAAGCGGAACGGCTTGACCGTTCCGTCCTCGTCCACCTCGACATTTTCGAGGTGCTCGACCATCGTCGGCCCCTCATACCAGCTGGTGTTCTCCGAGCGGCTGGCGATGTTCTCGCCATAGCGCGCTGAGACCGGGATCGGCATCACGGAGACGAAGTTCAGCCTGGCGACGGCCTTCTGGTAGCTGCGCGCTATCTCTTCGAACACCTCCTGGTCGTGGTTGACGAGGTCAATCTTGTTCACCGCCAGGAGGATGTGGCGAATGCCGAGCAGCGAGGCGATATAGGAATGCCGCTTGGTTTGCGGCAGCACGCCCCTGCGCGCGTCGACCAGCACGATCGCGAGATCGGCGACCGAGGCGCCGGTCGCCATGTTGCGGGTGTACTGCACGTGCCCGGGCGTGTCGGCGACGATGAACTTGCGCTTCGGCGTCGCAAAGAATCGATAGGCGACATCGATGGTGATGCCCTGCTCGCGCTCGGCCTCCAGGCCGTCGACCAGCAGCGCGAAGTCGAACTCTTCGCCCGTTGTGCCATGGTGCGCCGACTCCCGCCTGAGCGCCGCGAGCTGATCCTCGAAGATCAGCCGCGTGTCGTAGAGCAGGCGCCCGATCAGGGTCGACTTGCCGTCATCGACCGAGCCGCAGGTGAGGAAGCGCAGCATCGACTTGCGCTCCTGCTCCGCCAGATAGCTGCGGATGTCGGACGAAACGGTCCGCGCCGTCGAAATGTCATGCAGCATGGTCAGAAGTACCCCTCCCGCTTCTTCTTTTCCATCGAACCGGCCTCGTCGCGGTCGATGAGCCGTCCCTGTCGTTCGGAGGTACGCGTGTTGAGCATTTCGGCGACGACCGCATCGAGCGTGTCGGCCTCGGATTCGACGGCGCCGGTCAGCGGGTAGCAGCCAAGCGTGCGGAAGCGCACCTTGCGCATCTCGATCTTTTCGCCCGGCCGCAGCTTGAGGCGCTCGTCATCGACCATGACGAGCATGCCGTCGCGCTCGATCACCGGGCGTTCCTTCGCAAGGTAGAGCGGCACGATCGGGATGTTTTCCTGCAGGATGTACTGCCAGATATCGAGCTCGGTCCAGTTGGACAGCGGAAAGACGCGGATCGATTCGCCGCGATTGATGCGGGTGTTGTAGATCCTCCACATCTCCGGACGCTGGTTCTTCGGATCCCAGCCGTGATGGCTGTCGCGGAACGAGAAGATGCGCTCCTTGGCCCGGCTCTTTTCCTCGTCGCGGCGCGCGCCCCCGAAGGCCGCATCGAAGCCGTGAAGGTCGAGCGCCTGGCGCAGCGCCTGCGTCTTCATGATGTGTGTGTGAACCGCCGAGCCCGAATCGATCGGGTTAATGCCTTGCGCCACGCCCTCCTGGTTGATGTGAACGATCAGGTCGATCCCGAGCCGCTTCGCCGTCGCGTCGCGAAATTCGATCATCTCCCGGAACTTCCAGGTGGTGTCGACATGCAGGAACGGAAAGGGAGTCTTGGCGGGGTAGAATGCCTTCATCGCCAGATGCAGCAGCACCGAGGAATCCTTGCCGATCGAGTAGAGCATGACCGGTTTTTCGAAGCTTGCTGCGACTTCGCGGAAAATGTGAATGGCCTCTGCCTCGAGCCTGTCGAGGTGAGAAAGTCTGGCTAGCATCCGGGGACCTGCGAATGTTCGGGCATTTCAGTGGGAGGCAGTGGCGCACGCGCCATTACTTCAGCGTCTGAAGCATATGTCCCACTTCTACTGGCCCCTCGCGAGGCTTCAGCACCTAATTTTGCCGGTCAGATGGGAGCGGTTTTACAAAAGCTTCTTGCCGCGCAGAAAATGGGGGCACGGCGCCTCTGCCCATGTTTTTCAGCCGGCGTGGAACCCGTGAAGAATGCAAACTTCCATCTTTACGAACTACCGCTCACGCGATAGGAACGCGGCATCTCGTTGGGGCGTAGCCAAGCGGTAAGGCAGCGGTTTTTGGTACCGCCATTCCCTGGTTCGAATCCAGGCGCCCCAGCCACTTCTCCCGAAAGTTCCGGACGTGTTCGCGACTGCCTTGCTATGCGGTCGCTTTTGCTTCTCGCGCAGCAATCGCGGCGGCCGCTTCCTGCCGCGCCTTATTGGCGAGCAGGAAGTGGCAATAGAAGGCAAAGCCGGAGGCGAACCACATGTAGCTCTCGCCGATGGCAAGCCGGTTGTTCGAATTGCTGACGAGCGTCACCGCAAAGAACACCATTGTCGCGATGTAGGCCTGCGCTGCCGCGACATCGATGATCCGTGCGTGCGCGGCGCGATAGACGGTCACCAGCGACCAGCCAAACAACAGCGCGTAGAAGGCGAGACCGGTCCAGCCATAACGGACGGCAATCTCAAGATAGCCGTTGTGGATTAGGTTGTACGGCGCCGCATAGGGCTGCTGCCACCAGAGCGTCAGCCAGCTGACACCCGGTCCGAAGACCGGGTACTCCCCCCACAGGTGCAGTGCATCGTACCACAGGATGAGCCGTTCCTTTTCGCTCATCGGCGTGGTGGGATCGTTGATCAGCACGTCCAGCGCCTGCAGACCCGGCCGGCCGTGCAGAAGCTCACTGATTAGCAGCGAAGTCGTTTCGATGGTACCGCCGGCAACACGCGCCACGGTGTCGTAGTTGAGGATGACACCGACGACGGCAACGATCGCAGTTGCCATCGCCAGCGATTTTCCATGGTGGCCGCCAGCGGCCATTAGGGTCAGCAGAAGCACCGGCAGGGCGACGATCATCGCCAGCCACACGCCCTTCGACCACAGGCCGTAGATCGCCAGGCCCGAAAAGACAAAGACGATGGCGCTGAAGACTACCAGGCCGAACTTGAGAGGTCTGGCCAGGTCTCGCCGTCGCAGGACGTGAAGAGCGTAGGGCACTACGCACAGGCAGATGAGTCCCGCCGCCACGGAGGCATGGATCGGATTGTGCTGCAGCAGTGCATCAGCGCGGACATCGGCCCCCGTATGGTCGATTCCTAATGACAGCGCGAGAAGGCTGATCACCATGAACGCCGTCGCCAGGATGAATGGCCTGCGCACGAAAAGCGACATTGCGTAGCCAAGCGTCGGATAAAGCGCCGGCAGAAGATAAATGCCCTCCGCGGAACCGATACCCTTTTCAGGTTCGACAGCCAGGCTCACGCCGAAGCGGGCGAGGACATAGATGCCCCAGAGGAGGCAAACGTGCCCCATCCAGCCGATCTCGGGGAACCTGCGGTAGTTCCAGATGTCCGTGCAATAGTACCGCCACAGCGCCGCAAGGATCAGCGCGGCACCAGCAAAGCGGTAAGCATCCGACTCGGCCCAGACGGCAGAGACGAGCACGAGGACAAGGAAGCCCGCAAGGATCTGCTTCCACGAAACCGGGTCTTCTGCATCCACCAGGGCACGTTGCGGCCGCTGGATGACATGCGACACGCGTCGGACATAATCCGACGTCCTTGCGCGCGCGGCTCCCAACCGACGGTACCACGGGTATTTTGCCTTCGCGTAGCCGCCGCCGCTGATGTCCGACTTCTTTCGCTCTTCGGTGAAGGCCAGGACGTTCGAACGGACCGAATAGGCCTCGGCGCCATGGTGCCAGAAGCGTTCGAGCGCGACGTCCCACGGCAGGACCATCTTCGACAGCTTGTCGAGCAGCTTCTGCGCGCCCTCACGGGTGACGAGATAGGCGGCAGCCGACCCCTGCGGCCCGTGAATGGTGCGGCCGACCTTGTCACCCTTCTTCGTCGAGCAGAGTTCGATCAGCAGCTTCGCGCGATGGTTGACGAGCTTCACGACACCGAACTGCGGCAGCTCGCCAATGATCGCGCGAATGCGCGCCTCACTGTCTTCCGTAAATGCGACATCGTCCTCGAGGATCAGCCCGTAGGGCACGCCGTCATCGAGGAAAGTGCGCAACGCCTTGAGGTGGCTCAGATAGCAGCCATATTCCCCCGGTAGCATGTCGCGGCCATTGATCCGTTCAAAGGTAGCGACATCCGCCTGCTCGCGCGCCGCATGCGCCGCGTCGCGACCATCCACCGCATCGATCCGCGTAAGCGCGATGCCGGGCGCAAAGGCCGCAGCGGAGCGGGCGACCTCTTCCCAGCGCTTGGGATTCTTCGCGAGATTGATGACGTAGGCGCGCAGTTGAACACTCCCGCTCATGGGGGCTTCGTCCACCGCTCCCGGCTCAATCGAGGCAGCGGATTTCGTCGACTGGGAAGATGGGCTCAGTTTAAGATTCATGCGCGGTTTCCAGATCGTCCCTGCGCCGCCCAGCTGTCAATTCGGTTAACCATGCAATCCGTCTACGTCATCTGATTCTGTGCCGATAGCACAGACGTCATAATCATCGCCATTTTATGGTGCACACGGCGCCATGCCTGTTTGGAAAATCTGCCTTTTCCGGTAGGGAAAAAGTTATTGATCCGCTGCGGGAGCCATCAGACACGGCGAGTGGCGGCGGAATGTCACTGGGTGCGCCCGGCCTTCGCTCGTGCGCAACCCACAGCGAAGAACGGAAGAACATGCAGTTCATCGATCTCGGCGCTCAGCGGGAGCGCATCAGCGACAAGCTCAATGCGGCGATCCAGGCGGTCGTTGCCGACGGGCGCTATATCCTCGGGCCTCAGGTGGCCGAGTTCGAGAAGTCTCTCGCTCAGTATGTCGGCGTGAAGCATGTGATTGCCTGCGCCAACGGCACCGACGCGCTCATGCTGCCGCTGATGGCCCACAACATTGGCCCGGGCGACGCGGTATTCTGCCCGTCCTTCACCTTCGCGGCCACGGCCGAGGTCGTGGCGCTGCGCCAGGCGGAGCCGGTGTTCGTCGACATCGACCCCGACACCTACAACATCGATGTCCGCAGCCTCGAAGCGGCGATCGAGATGGTCGTGTCCGAGGGCCGGCTTAAGCCGCGCGCGATCATCCCGGTCGACCTGTTCGGCCTGCCTGCAGACCACAACGCCATCCGGAAGATCGCCGAGAAGTACAACCTAGTCATCATCGAGGATGCCGCGCAGGGTATCGGCGGCAAACTCGGCAACGAAATGTGCGGCAGCTTCGGCCACGTCGCTTCAACCAGCTTCTATCCGGCGAAGCCGCTTGGCTGCTACGGCGACGGCGGCGCCATGTTCACCAATGACGACGAACTTGCCGAGACGCTCCGCTCGCTTGCCTTCCACGGCAAGGGCGAGTCCCAGTACGACAACGTCCGCATCGGCGTGAACTCGCGCCTCGACACCATTCAGGCCGCGATCCTGATTGAGAAGCTTGCCATCCTCGAGGACGAGATGGAGAAGCGCCAGGTCGTCGCCCGCCGCTACAATGACGGCCTGCGATCGGTCGTGAAGGTTCCGGAGATTTCCTCTGGCAGCCGCTCTGCCTGGGCGCAGTATGCGATCGAGACCGATCGCCGCGACGAGCTCAAGGCGCATCTCGGCAAGGAAGGCATCCCGTCGGTCATCTACTACGTCAAGCCCCTGCACCAGCAGGCGGCCTACAGCCACTATCAGTCGTCGCCGCTCGGCATGAAGGTTTCGGAAGAGGTTCCGGCCCGTATCCTTTGCCTGCCGATGCACCCGTACCTCTCGACCGAGGATCAGGACCGCATCATCAAGACGATCGTCGACTTCCTGAGCTGATCAGCTCAGGAAACAGCTCAAACAAAAAGGCCGGTCTCGCGACCGGCCTTTCTTTTTGAAACCTGCCAAGTCTCAGGCGCGGCGGAAGAGCGCCCAGACGGCCGGGACGACCGAAGCAGCGAGCGCTGCCTTGACGAGGTCCGGCACGATGAACGGAACGACACCGAACTGCCATGCGGCCTCGGCACCGATCAGGACCGACAGCCAGGCGAAGCCGGCAGCGAGGATGGTTGCGACAGCGGCAACCATGACGGCGAACAGACGGAACGGCTTGTTGCCCCAGCCACGGTCAGCCGCCCAGCCGACCATCGCGGTCGCGGCGATCATGCCGACAAGGTAGCCACCGGTGGTGCCCATCATGTAGGCGAGGCCGATGCCCTTCTCAGGCGTGCTCTGGAAGACCGGGAAGCCGGCAGCACCCTCGGCGAGGTAGAGCAGGAAGGTCGCAAGGCCGAGGCGCGAGCCGTAGGCGGCTGCGAGCGCCAGCACGGCGAAGTTGCCGAGATAGAGGTCGACCGGTCCCAGAACCACCTTGGTCTTGGCTGCAACAGTAAGCAGCAACGTGCCGGCTACGGCCAGAAAACCGAGGGCCGCGTAGCGAGCAATGCCCTTCTCGGGCAAGGCAAGCGAAACGAGCGGACGGGAAAGAACTGCAGCTGACATCGGGTTCTCCATCAGGATCCGGAAGGCAATACACGGTTTTCCGTATATGGCCTTCCGTGATATGCGGCAACACGTTTCGCTCGCAGTGCCTGTTCACAAGGAAACAGCTGATGGCTCTGGATTTAGACAACCACTTCGAGCCTGCGCACGGCGAGGCGATTGAAGTTGCCCCCGGCGTGCGACGAATCACGGCCGATAATCCAAGCGCCTTCACCTTCCACGGGACAAACAGCTACATACTGGGCACCGATACACTGGCGGTGATCGATCCTGGCCCGGTCAGCGAGAATCATTTCCGGGCACTGTTGCGCGCGATCGGCGGCCGCCCGGTCAGCCACATCTTCGTTTCGCACACCCACGCGGACCACTCGCCGCTCGCCCGCCAGCTCAAGGAAGCGACGGGCGCGAAGGTCTATGCCGAGGGTCCGCACCGCCCTGCCCGGCCGTTGCGCATCGGCGAAATCAATCCGCTCGACGCCAGCGCCGACACCGACTTTGTGCCGGACGTTTCGCTTGCCGATGGCGAAGTCGTCGAGGGCGATGGCTGGAGCCTGCGTGCGATCTACACACCAGGGCACACCGCCAACCACCTCGCCTTTGCGCTCGAAGGCACCCGCATCCTCTTTTCCGCCGACCACGTGATGGCCTGGGCAACGACGATCGTCGCCCCGCCGGATGGTGCGATGTCGGACTATATGGCTTCGCTCGATAAGCTGATGGAGCGCGACGACAGGCTGTATCTGCCGGGCCACGGCGGGCCGGTTCGCCAGCCGGGGGCCTTCCTGCGCGGCCTCAAGACGCACCGCAGGATGCGGGAGCGCGCGATCCTGGAGCGGCTGCGCAGCGGCGACCGAACGATTCCCGAAATGGTGGCGGCAATCTACCGCGACACCGACCCGCGGCTCCACAACGCCGCCGGCCTGTCCGTCCTTGCCCATCTCGAGGATATGGTCGCGCGCGGTCTCGTCGAGGCCGAAGGCGAGCCATCAATTGGCGGGATCTTCATCCCCCGCTGAGGCGGGAATATCGATGATCTCGAGCGACTGGCGCTCGAACTCCGCCTCCAGCGCCGTCATGAAGCGGTTGATGCGCCGCGCGCCGCTGCCAAGGTCGTGCCAGAAGTAGCGCTGGGCGAGCCGGAGATCGACGAACACCGTCTCGCCCTCGTCGACGAGCCGCAGCACTCCGTCTGATGGCAGCCGCAACAGCCAGGTCGGCGCATAGACCTCCACAGTCAGCCGGGTTTGCTCTGTCTCAACCGGCAGCGGACGCGTCGGACGCCACCCCTGTTGCTCCAGCGCAACCTTCAGGGCGCTGAGTACCCGCTCCATCGACGCATCGAAGCGGCGCACCGTCAGGTCCGGATAGGCCTCCGCCTGCACCGAAGCCTCTTCCCGCGTGATGCGGCCAAGCAGGTTCATGCCCACGGTGCGGTTATTCTGGGCGGTGATGAAGGCGGGCGGGTCGATGAGATCCGTCGATAGATCAGCGAGCGGCGGATGGGTCAGGTAGAGATAGACGCCATAGCCGTAAGGTGCCAGCACCAGCGCCGAGAGAAGCACCGCGACCAGCGACGCACGCCCGCCCTTGGCGCCATAGTGCCACAGGCGATGAAATCCGAGTGCTGCCAGCAAGAGGGCGAGGATCGCAAGCCCTGCGACGAGCGCCAGCACCCACAGGAAGGCAGCCGTCTCCATCAACCCGTAGCGATGGCCCACGCATGCCACCAGCAGGAGTACCAGCGAAAATGACGAAACCTTCCGCGCCCAGTCGGCCGAGCGCGAAACCCTGCGATCCGCCAGTATCGTCGTAGCCATCTCGTGCCTGCCCGCGCAATCAAATCCGAAGGCAATCTACGACAAGCCGATTTGAAACGGTATCGGTTTCAGCCTGTCCCTTCTCCCCGTTCGCGGGGAGAAGGTGCCCGAAGGGCGGATGAGGGGAAACGCGGTGTTTTCAAGCATAGGCGGACGACAGTCCTGCTGAGCGTCCTATCAAACCGCCCCCCTCACGCCGTCGGCAGTTGGTATTGCCGGAACTGTTCGCGAAGCGTCGTCTTCTGGATCTTGCCCGTCGCCGTGTGCGGGATTTCGTCAACGAAGGCCACGTCGTCCGGTAGCCACCACTTGGCGACCTTGCCCTCGAGGAAATTCAGCAGTTCCTGCTTGTCCGGCTGCTTGCCGGGCTTTGGCACCACCACCAGCAACGGGCGCTCGTCCCACTTCGGGTGCCGGACGCCGATGACGGCGGCCTCCGCCACATCCGGATGCCCGACCGCTAGATTCTCCAGCTCGATGGTCGAGATCCATTCGCCGCCGGACTTGATCACGTCCTTGGCGCGGTCCGTCACCTGCATGTAGCCATTCTCATCGATATGCGCGACGTCGCCCGTGTCGAACCAGTTCTCGTCGTCGAATTGCTCGTATCCGGCCCCGCCATAGTAGGCCCGGGCGACCGCCGGGCCCCTCACCTTCAGGCGGCCAAAGGTCTTGCCGTCCCAGGGCAGCTCGTTGTTTTCGTCGTCGGTGACCTTCATCTCGACGCCGAAGGGGGCAAAGCCCTGCTTCTGCTTGACGTCGAGCAGCGCGTCGCCTGCGAGGTTCGCATGCTGCGGCTTCATGGTGCAGAGCGAGCCGAGGGGGCTCATCTCCGTCATGCCCCAGGCGTGGATGACCTCGACGCCAAAGTCGCGCTCGAATTTTTCCGTCATCGCCCGCGGGCAGGCCGAGCCGCCGATGATGACGCGCTTCAGATAGTGCAGCTTCTTGCCGGAGCTTTCGAGGTACTGCAGCAGCATCAGCCAGACGGTCGGCACCGCCGCGGTGCAGCTCACCTTCTCCGTGTCCAGCAGCTCGTAGACCGACTCGCCGTCGAGCTTGCCGCCCGGCATCACCATCTTCGCCCCCACCATAGGCGCGCTGTGAGCAAGGCCCCAGGCGTTGGCATGGAACATCGGCACGACCGGCATGACGGCGTCGCGCGAGGACAGACCCATCGCGTCGGGCTGAACCGCCATCATCGCGTGCAGCACGTTCGAGCGGTGCGAGTAGACGACGCCCTTGGGGTCGCCCGTCGTGCCGGAGGTGTAGCACATGCCGCTCGCCGTGTTTTCGTCCAGCGCGAGCCACTGGAAGTCGCCGTCGGCCTGGGCGAGCCAGTCCTCGTACGCCACAGCGCCCGGCAGCGTGGTCTGCGGCATGTGCGCGGCGTCAGTGAAGACGATCACCTTCTTCACGCTCGGCACCTGCGGCAGGATCTTTTCCGCCAGCGGCACGAACGTCAGGTCCACGAACAGGAGTTTGTCCTCGGCGTGGTTCATGATCCAGGCGATCTGGTCGGGAAACAGGCGCGGGTTGAGCGTGTGGTAGACGGCGCCGATGCCGTTGATGCCGTACCAGGCTTCCAGGTGGCGGGCTGTGTTCCAGGCAAGAGTGGCGATGCGATCGCCCAAGCCGTAACCATCCCGCTGCAACTGCTGCGCAACCTTCAGCGCACGGCTACGCAATTGGGCGTAGGTCTGGCGGACGATGGGTCCTTCTATTGAGCGTGTGACCACCTCCCGTTCGCCATGCTGTCTCGCGGCATGATCCAGTATCTTGTGACAGAGCAGAGGCCATTCCTGCATCAGTCCTTGCATCGCGTTCCTCCTCCTTGCGTTGCCAGGTCAGTGTTCGCCGGAATGAGCCCGCTGTCCAGAGGATGCGAAGGCCGGGGGTAACGCTTGTCGCGAAGGATCTGGAACCGCCGGTTCCGCGCAGCGTTTGGCTTCGGCACCCATGGAGAGGCAACGAATGACCGCGAGCGACGCGCTCTCACCCGCACTGAAGCCACCGCCACCCCCATTTGAAGCTGCCCTTGAAGCCGTCGAGCTCGAACTTGCCCTCGGAAAACGAGACACGAAGCAGGATCTTTGCGAGCAGATCATCCGCGAAACGGTGGAGAGCGTCGGCGGCATCCTGCTGTTCCAGATCAGGATCGGGGAAGGAAGAGACCAGCGCTGGTTGGGCGCAGTCGCCTTTGCCGAGGAGGACCGCCAGGAATATGCGGTGATATCGATCCCCTGCGACGGCAGCCCGATCGAAGTAACGCCTGTCACGCAGTCCAGCCTGCCGCTGGCGTCGCTTGCGGTCGCCTATGCCAACCTCGCGCAATGCTGGGCGAAGAGCCGCACGCAGGGCCCGCTCGAAACGGCCTGAGGCCTCTTTCTCAACCAAACGCCATCGCTTAAGGGACCCCTAGCCATCTTCCAGGGGACCTTCCGGCATGATTCGTCTCGAAAACATCAGCAAGCAGAACGGTCAGCAGATCGTCTTCATCGAAGCGTCTGCGGCCCTGCAGCGAGGCGAAAAGATCGGTCTCGTCGGTCCGAACGGCGCGGGAAAGACCACGCTGTTCCGCATGATCACCGGACAGGAAACGCCGGATGAAGGACAGGTTTCCATCGATCGCGGCGTGACCATCGGCTACTTCAGCCAGGATGTCGGCGAAATGGAAGGCCGCACCGTCGTCGCCGAGGTCATGGAAGGCATGGGCCCCGTCAGCGCGATGATCGCGGAGATGGCCGAGCTTGAGGCGGCAATGGGCGATCCCGAACGAGCCGACGAGATGGACGAGATCATCGAACGCTACGGAGAGGTGCAAAGCCGCTTCGATGAGATCGATGGCTACTCGCTCGATGGGCGCGCACGCGAGGTTCTCGACGGCCTCGGCTTCTCGCAGGAAATGATGGACGGCGATGTAGGCAACCTGTCGGGCGGCTGGAAGATGCGCGTCGCGCTCGCTAAGATCCTCCTGATGCGGCCAGACGCCATGCTGCTCGACGAGCCGAGCAACCACCTCGACATCGAGAGCCTGATCTGGCTCGAGAAATTCCTGCAGAACTACGATGGCACCATCCTCATGACCTCGCACGATCGCGAGTTCATGAACCGGATCGTTTCGAAGATCATCGAGATCGACGCCGGCAACCTGACGACCTACTCCGGCGACTACACGTTCTACCTTGAGCAACGCGCGCTGGCGGAAGCGCAGCAGCAGGCGCAGTTCGAGCGCCAGCAGGCTATGCTCGCCAAGGAGATCGCCTTTATCGAGCGCTTCAAGGCCCGCGCCTCGCATGCAGCCCAGGTGCAGAGCCGCGTCAAGAAGCTGGACAAGATCGACAAGGTGGAGCCGCCCAAGCGCCGCCAGACCGTCCGCTTCGAGTTCCAGCCGGCGCCACGCTCGGGCGAGGACGTCGCAACCGTGAAGGACGTTCACAAGAGCTATGGCTCGAAGGTCATCTACGCAGGCCTCGACTTTCAGGTACGGCGCCGAGAACGCTGGTGCGTCCTCGGCGTCAACGGTGCCGGCAAGTCGACGCTGCTCAAACTCATCGCCGGCGCTTCCGAGCCGGATAAGGGGACGGTAGCGCGCGGGCCGAGCGTCAAGATGGGTTATTTCGCCCAGCATGCGATGGAAGTGCTGGAGGGCGACCTCACAATCCTCCAGACCCTGGAGCGTCAGTTCCCGCAGGCGGGTCAGGCGCCGCTGCGCGCTCTTGCCGGTTGCTTCGGCTTTACCGGTGATGACGTGGAGAAGCGTTGCCGGGTGCTGTCAGGCGGCGAGAAGGCGCGGCTCGTCATGGCAATCATGCTGTTCGACCCGCCGAATTTCCTCGTTCTCGATGAGCCGACCAACCACCTCGACATCGCCACCAAGGAAATGCTCGTCGATGCGCTGTCGAAATATGAAGGCGCGATGCTGTTCGTCTCGCACGACCGCCATTTCCTGTCGGCGCTCTCGAACCGCGTGCTGGAACTCACTGAAGAAGGCCCCCGCACCTATGGCGGCGGCTACACCGAATACGTCGCCAGCACCGGCCAGGAAGCGCCCGGGTTGCGGTAGGTCTGTTGCGGTAGCGCTCTAAGAGCCCCCTCGGTCCTTCGGACCACCTCCCCCTCTCGAGGGGGAGGATCCAGCGGCAACGCCACGCTTTATCCAGCTTGAAACTTACGTCTCCGGGATCTTCCCCCGCTTGCGGGGGAAGTGTCGCGAAGCGACGAAGGAGGCGTCTGGCTCCAACCTTGGTGAGCATGCTCTCGGTCAGCCCCATCCGGTCCTTCGGACCACCTCCCCCTCAAGAGGGGGAGGATCTAGCTTTGAGCCTGTAAGATCCGTTTGGAAACCACGTCTCCAGGATCTTCCCCCGCGTGCGGGGGAAGTGTCGCGAAGCGACGAAGGGGCGTCTGGCTCCAACCTTGGTGAGCATGCTCTCGGTCAGCCCCCTCCGGTCCTTCGGACCACCTCCCCCTCACGAGGGGGGGATCCAGCTTTGAGCCTGTAAAGACCGTTCTGGAAATTACGTCTCCGGGATCTTCCCCCGCGTGCGGGGGAAGTGTCGCGAAGCGACGAAGGGGGCGTTCAAGAGCCCCCCTCTCAGAACTATTTCTGCCACTGCTTCACCGCCGCCTGCGCCGCTGCTAGCCGCGCGATCGGTACGCGGAACGGCGAGCACGAGACGTAGTCGAGCCCCACTTCCTCACAGAACTCGATCGAGCGCGGGTCACCGCCATGCTCGCCGCAGATGCCGAGCTTGAGGCCGGGCTTGGCCTGCCGGCCGCGCTCGGCGGCAATGCGGACCAGCTCGCCAACGCCCTCGACGTCGATCGAAATGAACGGGTCCTGCTCGACGATGCCCTTCTGGCGATAGGTCTCGAGGAACGACGAGGCGTCGTCGCGCGAAATGCCGAAGGTGGTTTGGGTGAGGTCGTTGGTGCCGAACGAGAAGAACTCGGCGGCCTCGGCGATCGCATTGGCGCGCAAGGCCGCGCGCGGCAGCTCGATCATCGTGCCGACAAGGTAGTCGAACTTGCTGCTCGTCTCCTGCATCACCGCCTGGGCGACGTGGTCGATGCGCGCCTTGACGTAGTCGAGCTCCTTCATGAGGCCGACCAGCGGCACCATGATCTCCGGCACGACCGGGCTGCCGGTCTTCTTTCCGGCTTCGGCAGCCGCCTCGAAGATCGCGCGCGCCTGCATCTCGGCGATCTCCGGATAGGAGACGGCGAGCCTGCAGCCGCGATGGCCGAGCATCGGGTTGAATTCGTGCAGCGCCTCGGTGCGCTGGCGCAGCTTCTCAGCGGACACGCCCATCGCTGCGGCAACGTCAGCGATTTCCTGCTCGGTCTTCGGCAGGAACTCGTGCAGCGGCGGGTCGAGCAGGCGGATCGTCACCGGCAGGCCCGCCATGATCTCGAACAGCTCGACGAAGTCGGAGCGCTGCATTGGCAGCAGCTTCGCTAGCGCCGCGCGGCGGTCCTTCTCGGTGTCGGCGAGGATCATCTCGCGCATGGCGACGATGCGGTCGTCGTCGAAGAACATGTGCTCGGTGCGGCAAAGGCCGATGCCCTCGGCGCCGAACGAGCGCGCCATGCGCGCATCCGCCGGCGTCTCGGCGTTGGTGCGCACCTTCATTCGTCGCAGCTTGTCGGCCCAGCTCATGATGGCGGCGAAATCACCCGACAACTCCGGCTGCAGCATCGGCACGGCACCCTTGAGCACCTGACCGGTGGTGCCGTCGATGGTGATGATGTCGCCGCGGTGGAACGTTCGGCCCATCGCGACCAGCGTTCCGGCACGCGCGTCGACGCGCAGGGTGCCAGCGCCCGACACGCACGGCTTGCCCATGCCGCGGGCGACCACCGCTGCATGGCTGGTCATGCCGCCACGGGTAGTGAGAATGCCTTCCGAGGCATGCATGCCGTGAATGTCCTCGGGGCTCGTCTCGACGCGCACGAGGATCGCCTTGCGGTTCTGCGCCCGCATCTCTTCCGCCTCGTCCGAGGTGAAGACGATTTCGCCGGTCGCGGCACCCGGCGAAGCCGGCAGACCGACGGCGATGACGTCGCGCGTCGCCTTCGGGTCGATGGTCGGGTGCAGCAGCTGGTCGAGCGAAGCCGGGTCGATGCGCGCGACGGCTTCCGCCTCGGTGATCAGCCCCTCGCTCGCCATGTCGACGGCGATCTTGAGTGCTGCCCGCGCCGTGCGCTTGCCCGAGCGTGTCTGCAGCATCCACAGCCGCCCGCGCTCGATGGTGAACTCCAGGTCCTGCATGTCGCGGTAGTGCCGCTCAAGCTTATCCGCGATCTCGACAAAAGCGGCGAAAGCTTCCGGCATCGCCTTTTCCATAGACGGCTTGTCGGAGCCGGCCTCTATCCGCGCTTCCTCGGTAAGGTTCTGCGGCGTGCGGATGCCGGCAACGACGTCCTCGCCCTGCGCGTTGATCAGGAACTCGCCATAGAGGCGCTTTTCACCGGTCGAGGGGTTGCGGGTGAAGGCGACGCCGGTCGCCGACGTCTCGCCCATATTGCCGAACACCATCGCCTGGATATTGACGGCGGTGCCCCAGCTCTCCGGAATGTCGTGCAGGCGGCGATAGGTGATCGCACGCGGGTTCATCCAGCTGGAGAAGACGGCGCCAATCGCGCCCCACAGCTGCGCGTGTGGGTCCTGCGGGAACGGCTCGTCCAGCTCTTCCTCGACCTTCGCCTTGTAGAGCGCGATGACCTGCTGCCAGTCCTCGGCGGTCAGGTCGGTGTCGTACTCGTAGCCGCGGCCGGCTTTCTCGTCCTCGAGGATCTCCTCGAAATACTCGTCATCGAGGCCGAGCACGACGTCGGAGTACATCTGGATGAAGCGGCGGTAGCTGTCATAGGCAAACCGAGGATCGCCGGAGTCGCGGGCGAGCGCCTCGACCGTCTGGTCGTTGAGGCCAAGGTTGAGCACCGTGTCCATCATGCCCGGCATAGAGGCGCGCGCGCCCGAGCGGACCGATACCAGCAGCAGCTTCTCAGGATCGCCGAACCGGCGGCCGGTGATCTCGGCCACGCCGTCAAGCGCGGCCTGCACCTGCGCCTTCAGCTCCGGCGGATAGCTCCGTGCGTTCTCGTAGTACCAGCGGCAGACCTCGGTGGTGATCGTAAAGCCTGGCGGTACGGGAAGGCCCAAATTGCACATCTCCGCAAGGTTAGCGCCCTTGCCGCCGAGCAGCGCGCGGTCGCCCGCCGTACCCTCTGCCTTGCCTCCACCGAAGCTGTAGACCCAATTAGCCATCGCAGCCGTCCGCCTCTCGTACAGTTAGCCGGTTCAAACTCGTCAGCCCCTCGCGCCTGAGCGTTAGAACCCGAATGGCACGAAAGCAAGGACTGCATTCGGCTGCCGGCAACCTCAATCGATTTGGATCAAAATTCTTTCTTCCCAAGATCAGCAGGGTGGCCTAGACTTGAACAAAACCAGAACAAGCGAGGAGACTTCAGCATGCGCGAAGACGGCAAACTCGACTATCTGGAGATGCAGGCAGCAAACGGCACGCTCGACAGCGTCAAGGCGTTCTACAGCGCGGCCTTCGGCTGGACGTTCACCGACTACGGCCCGACCTACTCGGCCTATTCTGAAGGTCTTGACGGTGGCTTCGACAGTTCAACTACACGCGAGACAAAGCCGCTGCCGGTTCTCTACTCTGCCGATCTTGAGCGGACGCTCGACGCGGTCACCGAGGCGGGAGGCAAGATCGTCCGGCCGATCTTCTCGTTCCCCGGCGGGCGGCGCTTCCACTTCACCGATCCCGCCGGCAACGAGCTTGCGGTCTGGAGCGAAAAATAACTGGAGGAGGAAACAGCATGCACATCGGCAGCTGCCATTGCGGCAATGTGAAATACGAGGTCGACGCCGAATTCACCGAGGGGCTGGAGTGCAACTGCTCGCACTGCAGCCGGAAGGGCTATCTGCTCAGCTTCGTGCCCCGCGACAAGGTGAAGATGCTGACGCCGATGGAGCAGCTTTCGACCTACCACTTCAACCGCCACGTCATCGACCACCACTTCTGCCCCAACTGCGGCTGCGCGCCGATCGCGTTCGGCACCGCGCCCGACGGCAGCGCCACCGCCGCCATCAATATCCGCTGCATCGAGGGAATCGACCTCACCACAATCAAGCGCCAACCGGTTGACGGGCGCAGCTTCTAGCTTGCCTCAGCGAGTTCGGCGGCCGTCTGCAGGTCCACGGAGACCAACTGGCTGACGCCCTGCTCGGCCATGGTGACGCCGAACAGGCGGTTCATGCGCGCCATGGTGATGGGGTTGTGGGTGATGACGACGAAGCGCGTCTCCGTCGTCTTCGCCATCTCGTCCATCAAATTGCAGAACCGCTCGACATTGTGATCGTCGAGCGGTGCGTCAACCTCGTCGAGCACACAGATCGGTGCCGGGTTGGTGAGGAACACGGCAAAGATCAGCGCCATCGCCGTCAGCGCCTGCTCGCCGCCTGACAGCAGCGTCATCGTCTGCGGCTTCTTGCCCGGCGGGCGGGCGAGGATTTCGAGGCCGGCTTCGAGCGGATCGTCCGACTCGATCAGCTGCAGCTCGGCCGTGCCGCCGCCGAACAGGTGCGTGAACAGGCGCTGGAAGTGGCCGTTGACCACCTCGAACGCTGCCAGCAGCCGCTCGCGGCCTTCTCGATTAAGGCTCTGGATTGCCTGGCGCAGCTTGCGGATCGCCTCGATCACGTCCTCGCGCTCGGTGATGATCGTGCCGTGGCGTTCCATCAGCTCGCGCTGCTCTTCCTCCGCGCGCAGGTTCACCGCTCCTAGACGCTCGCGTTCGATCTTCAAGCGCTCCAGGTCGCGCTCCGTAGCGGCCATGTCCGGCAATGGCGCGTCGGGCTCGAGCCCGGCATGCTTCAGCACCATGTGCGCGGGAACGTTGAGCACTTCCTGGATGCGCGCCTCGGCCTCGCGGCGGCGCTCATCGGCAGCGGTCAGGCGTTCCTCGGCGCGGCCGCGCGCCTCGCGCGCTTCCGACAGCGCCTGGATCGCCTCGGTTGCGGCGCGGTCCGCCTGCGCCTGTTTGGTTTCGGCGGTCTGCAGCCGGTCGTTCGCCTCGCGCTGCGCGGCCTCTGCCTTGGACAGTTCCGACATCAGGCTGCGGCGCCGCTCATCGATCTCGTCGGGAGCTTCCGCCAGCGCCTCGTATTCGGCTGCGGCCTCCTCGCGGCGCTCGCGAAGCGAGGCAATCTGCCGGTCGGCATTTGCCGCGCGTTCGATCCACGACTTGCGCTCGACCTGGATGGCGGCGAGCCGGCGCGTACGCGCCTCGGCCTCGCGGCCAAGGCCTTCGTGCGCCGCGCGGGCATCAGCCAGGCGCGCGCGGTCTTCGGCGACGTCCTTCGCAAGCCGATCAAGCTGGATCTGCAGCTCGGTCAGGTCAGGCGCTTCGGCCAGCGCCATCTGCGCTTCCTCGACGCTCTCGGCGGCTTCCGACGCAGTCTCGGCCAGGCGCTCGCGGGCGTCCGCCAGCGCATCACGGCGGCTTGAAAGCTCGCCGGCAGCCTTTTCGGCACGCGCCAGCGCATCGCGTGCCTCGCTGGCCGCGCGTTGCGCCTCGCGCAACGCCTCACGTGCCCGCCGCTCATCTTCGACGGCCTGCTTCACGCGGGCTTCGGCCCGCGCCAGCACGTCCTCGGCGGCACGCAGCGCGTCCGCAGCTTCCTGCGCCTCGGCCTCAAGTTCGGCGAGGCGGTTTTTCTGAGCCAGCCTGAGTGCAGCCGCTGTCGGCGCATCGGCACTCGCCGTTACGCCATCCCAGCGCCACACGGCGCCCGCCCGGCTGACCAGCACCTGACCGACCTGAAGCTGCGATTGCAGCGCCGGTCCCTGCTCGTCATCGCAAACGCCGATCTGCGACAAGCGCCGCGCCAGTTGCTCCGGTGCGCGGACGAGTTCTGACAACGGCCGGACACCAGCCGGCAGCGCCGGGTCGCCATCCTGTGGCGGAACATTGCCCCAGTGGACCGGTGCAGCGGCATCCAGCGGCAGGTCGATGTCCTCGCCCAGGGCCGCGCCCAGCGCCGTCTCGTAGCCGCGTTCGACGCGCACCTGCTCGAGTGCCGCCGGGAATCCATCTCCGGAAACCGCGCTCAGCATCTTTGCGAGCGTCCGCGCCTCCGTCTCGATGCCCTGCAGGCGGGCTCGCGCCTCGGCGAGCGGCGGACGTGCCGCTGCTTCCGCCTCGCGTGCTTCGGCCACGGCATCTTCAGCGATGGCAACCGCCTCCTCGGCCTGGACAGCGCGTTCCTCGGCCTCTTCGGCCAGCATCCGTTTCTCGGCGGGATCTGCCAGCGCAGCGATCTGCTGCGTGATTTCCGACGCCTCGCGATCGATCTCTGCGAGCTGGCGCATCAGGCGGTCGCGCCGCTCGGTGGAATCGCGCAGCGCGCGTTCGGCCTGCGCGCGGGCTGCAGCAGCCTCGGCGCGCTCGGACGTCAGCTTCGCAAGCGCCGCTTCGCTTGCCGCAAGGCGTGCCTGCGCTTCCTCGAACTCGGCGCGGGTCTGCGCCTCACGCTCGGTCGCGCCCGCATTCTCGGAGTTCAGCGTGCGCTCTTCCTCGTCGAGCCGGGCTAGCACTTCGGCATTATCTCGCACCATCCGCTCTTCGCGGGCGATGTCATCATCGAATTGCGACAGGCGCTTCTGCAGCTCGGCAGCGCGCGCCCGCATGCGGTTCGCTTCGTCTTCAAGCTGAGTCTTGGCGATCGTCAGCCGCTGCACCGTCGCCGCAGCAGCCGCCGCCGCGTCGCGCAGCTGTGGCAGATGGTGGGCGCCGATCGCCTGCTCGCGCGCGGCATTCATCTGCGCCGCTGCACGGTCGCCGACCAGCTTGGTCGCCTCGGCCAGCGCGGACTTTGCCTCGGCCTCCTGCGCCTTCGCCTGCGACCAGCGCAGATGCAGCACGATCGCCTCCGCCTTGCGGATTTCAGCCGACAGGTTGCGGAAGCGGGTCGCCTGCCGCGCCTGACGCTTCAGGCTCTCGATCTGGCTTTCGAGTTCGCCGACGACGTCGTCGAGACGCTCGAGGTTCTGCTCGGCTGCGCGCAGGCGCAGCTCCGCCTCATGGCGGCGGGTGTGCAGGCCGGAAATGCCGGCCGCCTCTTCCAGCAACGCACGGCGCGCCTGCGGCTTTGCCTGGATCAGCTCGCCGATACGCCCCTGCCCCACCATCGACGGTGAGCGCGCCCCCGTCGACTGGTCGGCGAACAACAGCTGCACGTCCTTGGCGCGCGCTTCCTTGCCGTTGATGCGATAGACTGACCCTGCCTCGCGCTCGATGCGGCGCGACACCTGCAGCTCGTCCGCGTCGTTGAAGGCGGGCGGCGCGGAGCGGTCCGTGTTGTCGAGGAAGAGGGTGACCTCGGCGGTATTGCGCGCCGGGCGCGTCGCCGAGCCGGAAAAGATCACGTCGTCCATGCCGGACGCACGCATGTTCTTGTACGAGCTTTCGCCCATCACCCAGCGCAGCGCCTCGACAAGATTGGACTTGCCGCAGCCGTTGGGGCCGACGATGCCGGTCAGCCCGCGCTCGATGACGAATTCGCTGGGTTCGACGAAGGACTTGAAGCCGAGAAGGCGGAGCCGGGAGAACTTCATGCGCGCGCCCTCCGTCGGGCCGGCGCGCGCAGAAACGCTGTCGCCAGGTTGCGACTAGAGCATGCTGTCGAGGATGGCCGACATCTCCTCAACCCTCATAGCCCCCTTGTAAACGTTTCCGTTGATGAAGAAGGTGGGCGTGGAATCGACGTTGAATTCCTTGGCGCCTCGATCTCGTACCTTCCTGACATCATCCAGAAGCTTCTGATCAGTCAAGCACGCCTCGAAGGACTCCTGTGAAAAACCGCCCAGACGGGCGATCTGGAGCAGCGCTTCGCGGGCATTTTCGACCGGCGCCCAGTTCTGCTGCTGCTGGAACAGCACGTCGACCATGGCGAAATACTTGTCGTCGGCGCAGCGGGCGAGCATGAAGCCAGCCTCCGCGCGCGGGTCGAACGGGAACTCGCGCAGCACCAGGCGCGCCTTGCCGGTGTCGATGTAGTTCTTCTTGATGTCCGGCAGCGTATTGCGGTGGAAGTTCGCGCAGTGGCCGCAGGTCATCGAAGCATATTCAACGATGGTGATCGGCGCATCGGCGTTGCCCAGCACCTTGTCCGGCAGCGCGCCCTCAGCCAGCACCTTGGCCATATCGACCTTACCGCTCGGCTGTGGCACGTTGGCAGCGGTGGAACTGGTCGTCGGCTGCGCGTTGGCGCTGCCTCCGGAATCACTGCACGCGGCAAGCAGGGATGCTGCAGATACGGCTGCCAGCGAGCCAAGAACTGTCCTGCGCGAAAGAATAGCGGTCATATATCACCTGTTAGCGGGCAAACTTGAGGCTGCGCTCTAAAAAATTACATGACGCCGAATAAGGCAAATTCCGGGGCTTTCCAATCCAATCCCGCTCGCCGATGTTCACGAATGCGCGAAAATAGGTGAGGCTCAGGATCGCTCGCCCAGCATCGAGCGGCCGAGCTTCGCCAGCGACTCGCGCAACCCATCATCCTCGATGCCGCTGACCATGCCGTCGAGCCGCTTTTCCTCGGCCCCGCTCAGGGGACGCAGCTTCGGCTTCGGCTTGACCTGCGGCGCCACCGACTTCTGCACGATCTTGATGCGGGCAACCGCCATGAAACCAAGGAAGGCGTTGACGCGCGCGATGATCTCGCCCGTTTCATGCTGCAGCCGGAAGGCGGCCGAGCCGTCGCAGGCAATGACCAGCGTTGCCGGCTCGAACGGGTCGTCCTCGTGCAGCCGGCGCGGCCAGACGATCTTTTCGGGCCTTGTCACCGCCGCGAGGCGGGGCCCGGCGATCTCCTCCCACGACTGCACCAGGCCGATATTGATGCCGGCGCGCTTGCGCAACAGCGGATCGAGCAGGCTTGCAGCGAGGTCGCTAACCGGCACGGCATTGCCGCGGTCGCTTTTCCCTGCCATGAGCTTTCTCCGTTGCGGTCAGGCGAATGTTTGAATGAAGGCGCACACTAGCATCAATCGCGGCGCAAATCAGGTCGCCCCGGCATTACTGGATTGGTATGACGCGCACCACCGGGAATTGCCGTGGCGCACGTCGCCGCGCGCGCTGCGCGAAGGCGTGCAACCCGATCCCTACAGCGTCTGGCTGTCGGAGGTGATGCTGCAGCAGACCACGGTGGAGGCCGTGAAGGCGTACTTTACCCGCTTCGTCGAGCAGTGGCCGGACGTGAAAGAACTGGCTGCCGCCGACACCGCCGACGTGATGAAGGCCTGGGCCGGGCTCGGCTATTATTCGCGCGCCCGCAACCTGAAAGCCTGCGCCGAGGAAGTGGCAGAAAAGTACGGCGGCGTCTTTCCCGACTCCGAGGAAGGGCTGCGGGCACTGCCCGGCATCGGCCCCTACACGGCGGCCGCCATCGCGGCCATCGCCTTCAACCGGCCAGCCGCCGTTGTCGACGGCAATATCGAGCGCGTCATCTCGCGCCTCTATGCCATCGCCACCCCCCTCCCCGCCGCCAAGCCGGAGATCAAGGCGCGCGTCGCTCAAATTCTTCCGCACGACCGTCCCGGCGACTTTGCCCAGGCGATGATGGACCTCGGCGCCACCATCTGCTCGCCGAAGCGGCCAAAATGCATGCTCTGCCCGGTCAACGAATCCTGCACCGCGCCCAGCCAGGGCGATCCGGAGTTTTATCCGGTCAAGGCCGCGAAGAAGGAAAAGCCGTTGCGGCAGGGCGCGGCCTTCGTTGCCGTGCGCGACGACGGCGCGATCCTGCTGCGCACCCGGCCCAACTCCGGCCTTCTCGGCGGCATGAGCGAGCCGCCCACCACCGGCTGGACATCGCGCCAGGACGGTGACACCACTGTCGCGGGCGCGCCGTTTCCTGCAAACTGGCGCCCGGCGGGAGCAGTTCGTCACGTCTTCACGCATTTCGAGCTGGCGCTTTCGGTCTGGCGCGCCGACGGCGATGCCTTCCCGACGCCGGCGGGTGCGTGGTGGTCGTCGCCGGACGAGATACCCGGCGAGGCACTCCCGACCGTGATGAAGAAGGCAATCGAGGCAGCAATACCCGGCGCAACCCGAAACCGGCTCCGTCTGAAAGGATCAAAATGAACGAGATTCGTCACATCGTGTTCGACATCGGCAAGGTGCTGATCCACTACGATCCGAACCTTCCCTTTCGGCGGCTGATCCCCGACGACGAGGAGCGCGCTGAGTTCTTCGCCACCATCTGCACGCATGAATGGAATCTCGAACAGGACCGCGGCCGCACATGGGAGGAAGCCGAGGCGCTGCTGATCGCCGAGCATCCGGAAAAGGAAGAGCTCATCCGCAGCTTCCGCCGCTACTGGCACGAGATGGTCTCGCACGCCTATGACGACACGGTCGCGATCCTCGAGGAGCTCCTCGAAAAGGGTCACGACGTCACGATGCTCACCAACTTCGCGGCGGACACCTTCGCGGAGGCCAAGGAAAAATTCCCGTTCCTGAAGAAGCCGCGCGGCGTCACCGTCTCTGGCGAGGTCAAGCTCATCAAGCCGGATGCGGCAATCTACCGGCTACACACCGAAACCTTCGGCTTGGAGCCGTCGGCCACGCTGTTCGTCGATGACAGTGCGGCCAATGTCGAGGGTGCAAAGGCCGTCGGCTGGAATGCGGTGCTCTTCACCAGTGCGCCTGCCTTCCGCGCGGATTTGCAGCGCTACGGAGTGCTGTAGGAACGGCTGCCGTCGGGGGAGAAACCGACTGCAATTTCTGCACCGCCGTGGCCGCTTCGCCGTTCAGGCATGGATACCCCGGTCAAGCCGGGGTATGACGATGGGTGAGACGTTCGGCAATAACGGGCACTGTAGTGTACTCCGCTCACGGATACGGCGAACGAAGCGAGGGAAAATACATATCCACTTCGTCATGCCCGTGCTCGACACGGGCATCCATGCCGGAACTGTGAAGCGGGCGCGGCGGCGAAGAACCCACGCCGCTTCAGAAAACCCGCCAAAGAAAAAGGGCCGCATCAGCGACCCTTTTCCATATTCGTCTCGCGGTCCAAGCCCTTACGCCCCGGCCTTCTCCATGCTCAGGCGGACGATACGGCGCAGTTCATCGATCGGCATCAGGCCGCCCTCGCGCTCGTAGTGCCAGAAGGTCCAGCCGTTGCAGGCGTCGAGCCCTTGAACATGGGCGCCGACCTTGTGGATCGAGCCGGTCAGCTCGCCGCAGTCGAGCGTGCCGTCGGCACGGACCTGCGCCGAGTAGCGACGCTTGGCGTCATAAAGGCGTGCGCCCGGCTTGATGAGGCCGTTGTCGAGCAGGCTGACGAAGGCAACACGCGGCTCGGCGCGCTTGCCGGTCATGACTTTCAGCTCGGCATGGCCAAGCGGATGCACCTTAGCGATGCGGTCGAGGGCCGCGTCGATGTATTTCTGCTCGCGCTCGACGCCGACGAAGTGACGGCCGAGGCGCTTGGCCACCGCACCGGTCGTGCCCGAGCCGAAGAACGGGTCGAGCACCACGTCGCCCGGCTTGGTCGAAGACAGCAGAACGCGGGCCAGCAGCGCCTCCGGCTTCTGCGTCGGGTGGATCTTGTCGCCGTTCTCGTCCTTGAGGCGCTCCGAGCCGGTGCAGATCGGGAACAGCCAGTCCGAGCGCATCTGCACGTCGTCGTTGGCAGCCTTCATTGCCTCGTAATTGAAGGTGTAGCCCTTTGCCTTCGGATCGCGTGAAGCCCAGATCATGGTCTCGTGCGCGTTCTGAAACCGGCGCCCGCGGAAGTTCGGCATCGGATTGGACTTGCGCCAGATGATGTCGTTGAGGATCCAGAAGCCGAGATCCTGCATGATGGCGCCGACGCGGAAAATGTTGTGGTACGAACCGATGACCCAGATCGTGCCTTCCGGCTTCAGCACGCGGCGCGCGGCCAGCAGCCAGGCGCGGGTGAAGGCGTCGTAGGCCTCGAAGCTCTCGAACTGGTCCCACTCGTCGTCGACCGCGTCGACCTTGGACTGGTCCGGACGGTGCAGGTCGCCGTCGAGCTGCAGGTTGTAGGGAGGGTCAGCGAAAATCACGTCGACCGACTTCTCCGGCAAGCGGTTCAGCGCCGCCACACAATCCCCTTTCAGGATCGTGTCGAGCCACTGGGCTGCAGGAGCGACTGAGGAAAGCTCGTGGAAAGGACGCACTGCTGACATGGGACACCGAAAAACGCTTACTGGTTTACTGTCCGTTATGGTTACCGAGCAGCGTAAATTTTTGGTGAACCTCGAAAATTTGCCGGCGCGGCGCGCATGGTGTAAGCGGCGCGGCCTGATCGCGAATTTGCTGGAGTAGCGCCTATGTCAGAAATCGATCTCGTCATCTTCGACTGCGACGGCGTCCTCGTGGACTCCGAAATCATCGCCGCGCGCGTCGAAGCCGAGCTGCTGACCAGGGCCGGCTACCCGATCGAGCCGGAAGACCTTGCTCGCGTCTATGCGGGCCTGACCTTCAAGGAGATCATGCTGCGCATCGAGCAGGAATCGCAGCAGCTGTTCCAGGCGACGCTGATCGACGAGGCCGAGAAGCTGGTCGACCGCCGGCTTGCAACCGAGGTGAAGCCGATCGAGGGCGTGCATGCGGCTGTTGGCTCGGTCACCGGCAAACGCTGCATCTGCTCAAACTCGGCCAAGGACCGGATCAACGCGATGCTGGCGCGCACCAACCTCGCGCCCTACTTCAAGGACGTGATCTTTTCCTCACTCGAAACTCCGTCCGCCCGGCCGAAGCCGGCACCGGACGTGTTCCTTTACGCGGCCGAGAAGATGGAAGCGAACCCGAAGCGCTGCTTCGTGATTGAGGATTCGGTGCACGGCATCGCAGGTGCCAAGGCTGCGGGCATGCGCGTTATCGGCTTCACCGGCGCGTCGCACACGCATCCCGGCCATGCGGACCTGTTGATGGAAGCAGGCGCGGAAACCGTCATCCGCCGCTGGGCGGATTTCCCTGCGGTGCTCGCCGCACTGTCGGAATGGTCGGAAGACGCGTGAGCGTCAGCCGCACGCGCGAAGAGCATTTCCGCGGCCCCCGCGGAAATGCCGGAGCGTTTGCCGGATTACTTCGGCTGCTTGAAGCCGATCAGGATGCGGATGTTGCGCTGATCCGGATTGGGCATCGAAACCGAGGTGTCGGTCAGCATGAACTGCGTCGCGCCGACGGTATCGGAGATGGCGACCTGATGATTAATCGTCCGCTCGTCGATGACCTCGTTGTCGCGGTAGATGGTGATCTGCAGCGGCAGCTGGACGGTGCCGACGGCGCCGACCGGACCCGGAATGACCCTGCCCGCGACCGCGATCGTCATGTTGGTCATGCCGTTGCCATAGGTGCAGGCGCGGGTCGCATCGGAAATCATCGCGCGGTAGACCAGCTTCGACGGGTCACCATCACCGCCGCGCTGGTAGGTGTCGTGCACCGCGTTGCGCTCGCGCATCGAAACCGCCGGGCAGTAGGCCAGCAGCTCATCGGCCGTGACCTTCCCCTCCGGGATCGTCTGCTGCACCTGCTGTTGCTCGCTCGCGCCGCCGCCGAGTGCAGCAAGCGGATTGCTCGACTGACAGCCGGAAAGCGCGAGCGCCAGGCCCAGAACGGAAAAAACTGCGGCAGACCCGCGTCGAGATGCTCGTGCCACCATAAACTGCACTTCCCTACAGCAAAGCTGCCGTTCTATACCAACGCGCCAACGAAAATGCGACGGGGCGTTTGCGGTTTTTACCCAAACATCATCGTCTTCGACAAAATGGACAGTCCGATATGCGCTATGTGAGCACAAGGGGCAGCGCGCCCGAACTCGGTTTTCGCGATGTACTGCTGGCAGGGCTGGCGCGCGACGGCGGCCTCTACGTGCCCGCCGAATGGCCGACGCTGACGGCCGACGAGATCCGCTCGCTGCGCGGCCTTTCCTACCCCGAGCTCGCGGTCAAGCTTCTCACCCCGTTCGTCGACGGGGAGATCGAGGCCGAGACCTTATCGCGCATCGTGCACGAGGCCTACGCCACCTTCCGCCACGACGCGGTCTGCCCGATCGTCCAGACCGGCCCGAACGAGTTCATCCTCGAGCTTTTCCATGGCCCCACGCTGGCGTTCAAGGACGTCGCGATGCAGCTGCTTGCGCGGCTGATGGACCATGTGCTTGCCGAGCGCGGCCAGCGTGCGACCATTGCCGGCGCCACCTCGGGCGACACTGGCGGCGCCGCGATTGAAGCCTTCGGCGGCCGCGACCGCACCGACATCTTCATCCTGTTCCCGCACAACCGCGTCTCGCCGGTGCAGCAGCGCCAGATGACGACGTCGAGCGCGCCGAACGTCCATGCTATCGCCGTTGAGGGCAACTTCGACGACTGCCAAGACCTCGTGAAGGGCATGTTCAACAACCATGCATTCCGCGACCGCGTACAGTTGGCAGGTGTCAACTCGATCAACTGGGCGCGCATCATGGCCCAGATCGTCTACTACTTCTCGTCGGCCCTTTCCGTCGGCGCTCCGGACCGTCCGGTTTCCTTCACGGTTCCGACTGGCAATTTCGGCGACATCTTCGCCGGCTATGCAGCGAAGCGCATGGGCCTGCCGATCGAGAAGCTGGTGATCGCCACCAACGATAACGACATCCTCGCGCGTACGCTCGCGACTGGCATCTATGAGACGCGCGGCGTCATTGAGACGACTTCGCCGTCGATGGACATCCAGGTGTCGTCCAACTTCGAGCGCCTGCTGTTCGAAGCAGCCGGCCGCAATGCGGACACGGTCGTCCGCTACATGCAGAGCCTCAAGCAGTCCGGCCAGTTCACGATTGCCGCGGACGAGCTTGAGCGCATCCGCGCCGAATTCTCGGCTGGCCGCTCCTCGATGGACGAGACCGCGGCAACCATCCGCAGCGTGCTCGAATCGTCCGGCTACCTCGCCGACCCGCACACCGCGACCGCCATCAAGGTTGCGCGCGAGCAGGCTTCGTCGGCCGCGCCGATGATCGTCCTGTCGACGGCTCATCCGGCGAAGTTCCCCGCAGCGGTGGAAAAGGCCTCCGGCATCTCGCCCGCGCTTCCGCTGTGGCTTGGCAATCTGATGGAGCGGGATGAGAAGTTTACGGTGCTTCCATCGGACCCGAAAATGGTGGAAGATCATATTGGCCGTCTGACAAGGGCGACCCAAGTCTAGGGAGTTCAGACTATATGGGTGTTGAGGTAAGCCGTCTGTCGAACGGCCTGACAGTCGCAACCGAAACCATTCCGAATTTCGAATCCGTCGCTTTGGGAGTTTGGGTAAAGTCGGGTGCTCGCAACGAGCGCGACGACGAGCACGGCCTCGCCCATCTTCTCGAACACATGGCTTTCAAAGGTACCGGAAGCCGCAGCGCCTGGAAGATCGCCTCGGAAATCGAAGATGTGGGCGGCGAGATCAACGCCGCCACCAGCGTTGAATCAACGTCCTTCTATGCCCGCGTGCTGAAGGACAACGTCCCGCTCGCCATCGACCTGCTTGCCGACATCCTCACGGATTCGAAGTTCGATCCGATGGAGCTCGAGCGCGAACAGCATGTCATCCTGCAGGAAATCGGTGCGGCGCACGACACGCCTGACGACATCGTGTTCGACCGCTTCACCGAGACCGCCTTTCTCAACCAGACGCTCGGCCGCTCGATTCTCGGCACGCCCGAGACGGTGCAGTCCTTCACCTCGCAGGATCTGCGCGCCTTCATCGAGCGCCAGTACGGCGCCGACCGCATGGTCGTGGTCGCCGCCGGTGGCGTTACCCACGACGAGTTCGTGCGCGAGGTCGAAAAGAAGTTCGGCACCTTCCGTCCGCATGCGCAGGTCGAGGACCCGCAGCCGGCGAAATATGTCGGCGGAGACTTCCGCGAGGTGCGCGACCTGATGGACGCGCAGGTCGTGCTCGGCTTCGAGGGCCGCGCCTACCACGTCCGCGACTTCTACGCCTCGCAGGTTCTGTCGATGATCCTCGGCGGCGGCATGTCGTCACGCCTGTTTCAGGAAGTGCGTGAGAAGCGCGGCCTCTGTTACTCGGTCTACGCGTTCCACTGGGGCTTTTCCGACACCGGCATCTTCGGAATCCACGCCGCGACCGACAAGGGCGGCATCGCCAAGCTGGTCCCGGTCATCGCCAAGGAGCTGCAGCGCGCCGGCGAGAACATCACCCAGGAAGAGCTTGACCGGGCCCGCGCGCAATACCGCGCCGGCCTGATCATGTCCGAGGAAAGCGCGGCAAGCCGCGCCTCGCAGATCGCCCGGCAGATGCTGCTGTTCGGCAAGCCTGTGGACAAGGACGAGCTGATGACGCGCCTCGGCGCGCTCACCGTCGAGCGCCTCCGCGACCTGTCGCAGCGGCTGTTCTCGACCCGACCGACGATTGCCGCGGTCGGCCCCGTCAGCAAGCTGCCCGCCTACGAGGCGATCAGCAGCGCCCTGCCCTCCCCGGTCGAGCGCAAGCTCGCCGTCTAGGTGCCGGGCACTGCGCGTGTTCGACTTCCCTTTCCTCCGCCGCGAACCTCCGGTGCTGAAGGGGAAGCGTGCCACGCTCCGCTTTCCACGCCCCTCCGATTATCGCGAATGGGCGGCGCTGCGCCGTGACAGCCGCGCCTTCCTTGAGCCGTGGGAGCCACGCTGGGCTCCCGACGAGCTGCATCGCAGCGGCTGGAACAACCGCGTCCGCCGCTACCGGCAGGAATATGCCGCCGGATCGGCCATCGCCTACCTGATCTTCGAGAACGAAGAGAACCGGATGGTGGGGGGCATCACCATCGGCAACATCCGCTACGGCGTGGCTCAGACCGCGCAGATCGGCTACTGGATGGGAGAGCGCTACGCCGGCAAAGGCTACATGCAGGACGCCATTCAGGCCCTGATTTCCTATGCGTTCGACCAGATGAGGTTGCACCGGATCGAGGCGGCCTGTATTCCCTCAAACGCACGTTCCATTCATGTGCTTCAAAAAGCCGGATTTACGCGCGAAGGCCTGTTGCGCTCCTACCTGCGCATCAATGGCGTCTGGCAGGATCACTTCATCTACGCCCTGATCGCGGATGACCGCAGGGCCAATGAAACAAGAGGCTGATCGGTGAGATCAACGGTTCGAACGGCGCTCTCCTCTGTCTGCGCGGCGCTGGTGCTTCTCTTCGCGTTGCCCCTGCTGCCGGCGATGGCGATTGAGCCGATCACGATCTCGAAGAACGATGTTGCCCTCGACCTCTCGCGCGCTGTGGAAATCTACCGCGACCAGGGCGAAAACTTTCAGGTATCCACAGCCCCGGGCCTCGACGGCATCGTCCGCCGCATCGAGGTGAGCGCGCTCGATGAGCGTTCGACGGGTGACTGGGCCGTATTCGCCCTCGCCAACACCACCGACGAACAGATCGACCGCCTGATCGTGGCGCCGCACTACCGCCTGGTCGGCTCGGGACTTGCGTGGCCGGATCTCGGCTCCAACCGCATCGCGGCGATCACGCCGAGCGAGGGCTTCGCGCTCGACCGCCAGCCGAGCCGCGACGCCGACGTCTTCCTTGTCACGCTCAACCCCGGCTCGATCGTCACCTTCATCGCCGAACTGTCCACGCCGAACCTGCCGCAGGTCTATCTTTGGGAGCCGGAGGCCTACAAGGACACCATCAACTCCTACACGCTGTTCCGAGGCATCGTCATCGGCATCGCGGGCCTGCTGGCGCTGTTCCTGACCATCCTGTTCGTGGTCAAGGGAACGTCGATGTTCCCGGCCACCGCGGCGCTTTCCTGGGCGGTGCTCGCCTATATCTGCATCGACTTCGGCTTCCTCAACCAGATGCTGTCGATCTCGGCGCAGGATGCGCGGCTGTGGCGCGCGGGCACGGAGGTGGCGCTTGCTGCGACGCTGGTCGTGTTCCTGTTCACCTACCTCAACCTCAACCGCTGGCATCTGCATTTCAGCTACGGCACGGCCGCCTGGGTGCTGGCGCTCTGCCTGCTTGCGGGCGTCGCCTATTTCGACCCGGCTGTCGCGGCCGGCATTGCCCGCTTCTCGTTTGCGCTCACCGCCGTCGTCGGCCTCGGCATCATCGCCTACCTGTCGTTCCAGGGCTATGACCGCGCCATTATGCTGGTGCCCAGCTGGCTGATGATCCTGGTCTGGCTCGCCGGCGGCTGGCTCGCCGTCACCGGCTCGCTCGCCAACGACATTGTCCAGTCGGCTCTGACCGGCGGCCTCGTCCTCATCATCCTGCTGATCGGCTTCACCGTCATGCAGCACGCCTTTGCCGGCGGCGCCCTGCACCAGGGCCTGTTCAGCGACATGGAGCGCCAAGCGCTCGCGGTCACCGGCTCCGGCGACATCGTCTGGGACTGGGATGTGCTGCGCGACCGCGTCATCACCAAGCCGGATGTCAGCCGCATGATCGGCCTCGAGCCCGGCGCGCTGCACGGCGCTGCGCGCCTTTGGCTGCCTGCGCTGCACGCCGACGACCGCGACACCTTCCGCACCACGCTGGACGTGATCCTCGAGCACCGGCGCGGCCGCATCTCGCAGTCGTTCCGCCTGCGCGGCGCCGACGGGCACTATCACTGGTTCACGCTGCGCGCGCGTCCGGTCATCGGCTCCGACGGCGAGATCATCCGCTGCGTCGGCACGCTGGTCGACGTCACCGAGCAGAAGAAAGCGGAAGAGCGCCTGCTGCACGACGCCGTCCACGACAACCTCACCGGCCTGTCCTCGCGCGAGCTTTTCCTGAACCGCCTCGAAGCCGTCATCTCGATCGCCAAGACCGAGGAGAACGTGCGCCCGACGGTGCTCGTGATCGACCTCGACCGCTTCAAGATGGTCAACGAGGGCCTTGGCATTTCGGGCGGCGACACGATCCTCCTGACGATTTCCCGCCGCCTGCACCGGCTGCTGAAACCCGGCGACTCGCTCTCGCGTTTTGCCGGCGACCAGTTCGCCATGCTGATCCTGTCGGAGCAGAACTCGCAGCGCATCGCCGACGTGGCCGAAGCTGTGAAGCAGGCGATCAACCTGCCGATCACCTTCGCCAAGCGCGAGATCATCCTCGCCGCCTCGATCGGCCTCGTCTCGTGGAACTCGTCGCAGTCGAGCGCCGAGGACATGGTGAAGGACGCCGAGCTTGCCATGTATCAGGCCAAGCGCTTCGGCGGGGACCGCATCGAGCCGTTCCGCCCGGCCTTCCGCTCCGTGGGCACCGACCGGCTGCAACTGGAATCGGACCTGCGCCGGGCCGTCGAGCGTCAGGAACTGCGTCTCGTCTATCAGCCGATCGTCCGTCTAGAGGACCGCTCGGTCGCCGGCTTCGAGGCGCTGCTGCGCTGGGAGCACCCGCGCCGCGGCTCGATCCCGCCGTCAGACTTCATCCCGGTGGCCGAGTCCTGCGGCCTCATCGTCCAGCTCGGCCTGTTCGCGATGCAGCAGGCGGCTGACGACCTTGCCTCCTGGCTCAAGCAGATCGGCGACGTGCCGCTGTCCGTTTCGGTCAACCTGTCTAGCCGGCAGCTCATCCGCCGCGACCTCATCAGCGACGTCCGCTCTGTCGTCGCCCGCGCCGGCCTCAACCCGCGCTGCTTCCGGCTGGAGCTGACGGAATCGCTGGTGATGGACAATCCGGAGCAGTCGGCCCACGTCCTGTCGCGCCTCAAGCAGCTTGGCGTCGGCCTGTCGCTCGACGATTTCGGTACCGGCTACTCGTCGCTGTCCTACCTGACGCGCTTCCCGTTCGACACGATCAAGATCGACCGCAGCTTCATCGACGACACCAGCCCGAAGCGCTCGGTGTTGCTGCGCTCCATGGTCAACATGGCGCACGATCTCGGCCTGTCGGTTGTCGCCGAAGGCGTTGCCGACGAGAACGACGCGCTCGAGCTGCGTCAGATGGGCTGCGAATACGTTCAGAGCTTCCTGTTTGGCCCGCCGCTGACGTCAGACGTGGCAATGAAGCTCCTCAAGGAGCAGTATCCGCTGGTTCAGGTCTGATTAGGGAAAAGCCGCCCCGGCGTTTCAGGGACGGCGCTCAGGCGTGACCGGCCTGCGAACTCAGGTGCATCGGATTGATGCCGATCGACGCGAGAATCCGCTCGTACTTGTGGTCGATATCGGCGTCGAACAACAGTTCGGTATTCGCCGGGCAGGTCAGCCAGCCATTCTGCGCGATCTCATCCTCCAGCTGCCCCGCACCCCACCCGGAATAACCGAGCGCCATCAGCGCGTGGCGCGGGCCGCGGCCTGAGGAAATCGCGCGGAGAATGTCGACTGTCGCGGTCAGGCAGATATCGTCGGAGACCGGCATGGTGGATTCGACCATGTAGTCGTCGCTGTGGAGCACGAAGCCCCTGCTGCGGTCCACCGGGCCGCCATTGCGGATGATGATGTCGCGGGCCGGCGACGGCAGGCGGATCGCCTGCTTCTCGTCGAGAATGCCAAGTTGCACCATCAGGTCGGGGAACTGGAGTTCCTGCACCTGGTTGATGATGATGCCCATGGCGCCCTCTTCGCTGTGGGCGCACATGTAGATCACCGACCGCGCAAAGCGCTCGTCCTGCATGCCCGGCATGGCGACCAGGAACTGGTGATCGAGGAAGCCGCTCTTGGCTTTCATTTTCGAACCCATCAAGCTCATCGACATGAAGCTACTGCTTTTCGCGCTTGGTTGGCCAGCACACAATTCGTGCAGTCACTACACTCACACATTTATGATGCTCTTGCGAGGCCGCCCTGATTGCCTAATGCAGCGTGAAAGACAATGTTCCGTACCATGTCCATGATCCGCCTCCTTGCACTCGCATCTCCGGTCCTGCTGCTCGCCTCGCCCGCCTTTTCCGCGTCAAGCGAGTGGTATCAGGTCGAGGGAGGAGCCATCCGTTTCGTCACAGCCGGCGAGCCCGGTCCTGACGGTCTGGTCAGGGGCGCGCTGCAGATCGACCTGGCTCCGGGCTGGAAAACTTACTGGCTGGACCCCGGTTCCTCCGGTGTGCCGCCACAGGTGTCGGTCGACGTGCAGGACAAGAACGCCGAGGTCGAGGTCGGCTTTCCGGTGCCGCAGCGTTTCGATGACGGCTATGCCCAGTGGGCCGGCTACGACGAACCCGTTGCCCTTGCCCTCACCTTCCGCCTGCCGGAAGGCGTCGCCCACGCCCAGGACGTGACCGCCCATACCTTCTTGGGCGTCTGCGAGACGATCTGCATTCCCGTGCAAGCGGAGCTGACGCTGTCGCTCGGCGATAATGCGGACGCCGCAGAGGAAGCAGCCATCGTCGATGCGGCTTTCGCTGCCCTACCCGCCCCTGCCGCGGAGAATCTCAGCGTCGACCTCGTCAGCACCGACGACAAGGCAATCGTCATCGATGCACAGCTACCCGAGGGCGTTTCTGCGCTCGACCTGTTCGTTGCTGGCAACGAAAACCTGTCGCTGGAGGCGCCCGAACTCGTTTCCGCGGGCGGCGGAACCTCGCCCCGCTTCCGCATTCCAGTTGCCTTCCGCACGCCGGGCGCGGAGCCTGAGCGCCTTCGCTACACGCTGCAGACCAGCGCCGGAGCTTTCAGCGGGGAACTCTCCCTGCGTTAGTTTCGTTGCAAAGCGACCTGCGCCCGGCTATCGCTGACCGGGAACGAAACCGCTCTCTCATTTTTCGAGGTACTCCATGACCATTGCTGTAGGCCAGAAGCTGCCTGACGTTACCTTCATGACCCCGACGGCTGACGGTCCGAAGCCGATCACCACGGGCGAAGTCTTTGCCGGCAAGAAAGTCGTCCTGTTCGGCGTGCCCGGCGCGTTCACGCCGACCTGCTCGAACAACCACCTGCCGGGCTACCTCGAAAACCTCGATGCCATCCTCGCCAAGGGCGTGGACACCGTCGCCGTGGTCGCCGTCAACGATGCCTTCGTCATGGGTGCCTGGGCCCGCTTTTCCGGCGCGGAAGGCAAGATCCTGCACCTCGCAGACGGCAGCGCCCAGTTCGCCAAGGCCGCCGGCCTCGAGTTCGATCTGTCGGAGCGTGGCCTTGGCCTGCGCAACCGCCGCTTCTCGATGATCGTCGAGGATGGTGTGGTCAAGTCGCTCAACATCGAGGAAGGCGCTGGCGTCGACGCGTCGGGTGCCGCCACGATTCTCCAGCAGCTCTGATAGCTGATTGCAGTTGGCCGCGTCCTTATGGGCGCGGCCTTCGCCTATCTCTTCTTGAAAGGCTCCATGCCGAGGCGCGCCAGTTCGTCGGCGCGCTCGTTCTCCGGATGTCCAGCGTGGCCCTTCACCCAGTTCCAGTGGATCTTGTGGCGACGCGTCGCCTCGTCGAGCGCCTGCCAAAGCTCGGCATTCTTGACCGGCTTCTTGTCGGCCGTGCGCCATCCGTTGCGCTTCCAGCCATGGATCCAGCCGGAGATGCCGTCCATCACATACTTGCTGTCGGTATAGAGATCGACCTCGCACGGCTCCTTGAGCGCATTGAGCGCCGTGATGGCGGCCAGCAGTTCCATGCGGTTGTTGGTCGTCTCGGCCTCGCCGCCATTCAGTTCCTTGGTCACGCCGTTGAAGCGCAGGATCGCGCCCCAGCCGCCGGGACCTGGATTTCCCGAGCAAGCACCGTCAGTAAAGATTTCAACGCGCTTCATTTGCTCTCGAGGCCGTATTCGCTGGCCGAGGCTATCTGGCGGTGGAACCGCATCTTGCGCACATACTCGAGCGGATCGCGCTTCTGCACCAGCGCGCCGTTCGGACCGTGCAGCCAGTCGTAAAGGCGGGTCAGCATGAAACGCAGCGACGCGCCACGGCACAGCAGCGGCAGTGCCTCGACCTCCTCCTTCTGCAGCGGCCGGATGCTCTGGTAGCCAGCAAGCATCGCCGTGCCCTTAGTCAGGTTGAACGAATGGTCGCGCTCAAAGCACCAGGCATTGAGGCAGATCGCCAGATCGTAGGCGAAGAAATCGTTGCAGGCGAAGTAGAAGTCGATCAGCCCCGACAGCTCGTCGCCGAGGAAGAAGACGTTGTCTGGAAACAGGTCGGCGTGAATCACGCCCGCCGGCAGGTCCTGCGGCCATGCCGAGGAGATGGCGGCAAAGTCGGCATCGACTTCGGCCACCAGACCCTTCTCGACCTCGTCGGCGCGCTCATGGCAGCTGTCCCACAGCGTCTTCCAGCCCGGTACTGAAAGCGCGTTCGCGCGCTTCAGTGCAAAGTCAGCTCCCGCGACATGCAGCTTTGCCAGCGCCTCGCCGACCGCGCGGCAGTGGACGGCTGTCGGTCGGCGCGGCCACATGCCTTCGAGGAAGGTGATGATCGCTGCAGGGCGCCCGGCAAGGTCGCCGATCAGGCTGCCGTCATTGCGCTTCACCGGCAGCGGGCAGGTGACGTCGCGCGTGGCCAGATGTTCCATCAGGCCGAGGAAGAACGGCAGGTCGTTGCGGTCGACGCGCTTTTCGTAGAGCGTCAGGATGTAGGACGCCATGGTCGTGTGCAGCAGGAAGTTCGAGTTTTCCGTGCCCTCGGCGATGCCCTTGTAGGACAGCAGATCGCCAATGTCGTAGTCGCGCAGGAATGCGCCAAGCTCTTGCTCGGTGATGTCGGTGTAGACGGCCATGTGGGTCAGGCGTTTCCGTTGACGAAAGCCATGTCGGCGGCCGTCAGCTCGACGTCGCGCAACACGCGGTTGACGGGGAAGTTTTCGGTCTCTTCGGCAGTGACCGCCAGCTCGACGGTGACGTCGAAGCGATCGCGGAAGGCATTGATGATCTCATCGACGATCAGTTCCGGCGCCGAGGCACCCGCGGACAGGCCGAGAACGGAAATGTCCTCGATCTCGCCCCAAGGGATTTCATCGGCGCGCTGCACCAACATGCTGCGCTTCGCGCCAGCCCGCTCAGCGACCTCGACGAGGCGCTTGGAGTTCGAAGAGTTCGGCGCACCGACGACGAGGAAGAGGTCGGTGCCGGGTGCCGCGTACTTCACCGCTTCCTGCCGGTTCGTGGTCGCATAGCAGATCGATTCGGCCGCCGGCGCCTGGATGTTCGGGAAGCGCTGCTTCAGCACACGGATAATGCCGTCGGTATCGTCCACCGAGAGTGTCGTCTGCGTGACGAAGCCGAGCGCGTCCGGATCGTTCGGCTGGATGGCCATAGCGTCAGCCTCGGTCTCGACAAGCGTCACCGAGCCTTCCGGCAGCTGGCCCATCGTGCCGATAACTTCGGGGTGGCCCGCATGTCCAATCAGCAGCACATGGCGGCCCTGGCGCTCATGGCGCATCGCCTGCTTGTGCACCTTGGACACGAGCGGGCAGGTCGCGTCCAGATAGAACAGGTTGCGCTGCTCGGCATCCGCCGGCACCGACTTCGGCACGCCGTGGGCGGAAAACACCACCGGCTGCGAATGATGTTCCGCCGGGATCTCGTCGAGTTCCTCGACGAAGATCGCGCCCTTGGCTTCCAGCCCCTCGACCACATACTTGTTGTGGACGATCTCGTGGCGGACATAGACCGGCGCGCCGTATTTCTTCAGCGCAAGCACCACGATCTGGATGGCCCGATCCACGCCGGCGCAGAAGCCGCGCGGGTTGCAGAGCCTGATGGTCAACGGAGTTTTCATCGACATGTCCAAATCGTGCCTGTTCACGGAAGGCAGATGGCGTCTGCCGGCCCGCGATGTCAAGTTTTGCGCTGGCGCACCAGCCATACAGCAAGGACACCCACCAGCACCGCGGCAAGGCTGTACCAGGTGAGCGCGTACTCAAGATGGCTGTTCGGCAGGCTGATCATCGTCACCCCGCCGACCGGCAGCCCGCCCGGGTTAGGCGTATCGTCGGCATCGACGAAAAAGCGGAGATAGTTATCCGGCTGGCCGACACCGGAAGTCCCGGCCATCGCCTGCAGGTCCTTCCAGTAGAAGACGTTCTTCGCCGGGTCGTTGTCGGGCACCATCATCGATGGCTTGCCGTCGAGCTCGTTGCGCGCAAGGCCAGTGATGCGCACGAAGCCCCTCACCTGCCCCCCCTGGCGCTTCGAGACATCCTTGAGGTCGAAAGGGACAAAGCCGCGATTGACGAACAGCAGGCGGCCATCCTGCAATTCGAGCGGCGTGTATATGTAGTAACCGGACTTGCCCTCGTGGGTCGCGAAGAAGTGACGCTCACCCTCGTGGCGGAAGGTGCCTTCCACCGTGACCGGCCAGTAGTCGACATCGCCTTCCGAGGCGACGAGCTGCTCGATCTCCGCAAGGGGGCGAGGCTCCGAGGTAACGCGCTGCTCGATCGTCGCGATCAGGTTCTCCTTCCAGCCCAGGCGCTGCACCTGCCAGGTGCCGAGGCCGAGGAGGATCGCCAGCGCGACCAGCGCCGCGGCCAGGAATACGACCTGCCGCAGACCCCAGCCGCCGCGGGCAGTGCCGGCCTGGGTCATTGCCGGTCTCCGAGGCGGCCTTCCGCGGCCTTGTTGCGGTACTGAAGAACGATCAGCAGGCCCTTCAGCATCCTGAGCGCCATCAGGCCGAGGATAACGATCATCGGCACCCACAGCACGAAGTGCAGCCAGAGCGGCGGATTGTAGGAGACCTCCAGCCACAGGGCGAGGCCGCAGACGAGGAAGCCAATCAACAGAATGACGAAGACGACCGGACCGTCGCCGGAATCGGCAAAGGAGTAGTCGAGCCGGCAGACGCCACAGCGTTCGCCGACCGACAGAAAGCCCTTGAACAGGCGTCCCTGCCCGCAGCGCGGGCAGTGGCCGGAAAGACCGGCCTTGATCGGGTCGACCGGCGGCCAGAGAGCTTCGTCTTGATGGTGATGTTCACTCATTGCGCGGTTCTTTCCATAGCCAGGCGATAGAAAAAAGGCGGCCGCGCCACGCGACCGCCTTTCATTGTCAGATCACCGCGGGATCAGTGATGCGCGATCGGTGCGCCCCACGAACCCCAGACGTAGATCGCGGCAAAGAGGAACAGCCACACCACGTCAACGAAGTGCCAGTACCAGGCGGCTGCCTCGAGGCCGAAGTGCTGCTTCGGCGTGAAGTGGCCGGCCATGGCGCGCAGCAGGCAGACGAGCAGGAAGAGGGTACCGACAATCACGTGGAAGCCGTGGAAGCCGGTCGCCATGAAGAAGGTCGCGCCGTAGATCGAGTTGGTGAAGTCGAACGGGGCAACCATGTACTCGTAAGCCTGGACGCCGGTGAACAGGATGCCGAGCAGAACCGTGATGACCAGGCCCCAGACCAGACCGCGGCGGTCGTTCTCGAGCAGCGCATGGTGCGCCCAGGTCAGCGTCGTGCCGGACAGCAGCAGGATGATGGTGTTGTAGAGCGGCAGGTGGAAGGCGTCGATGATCTCCAGACCCTTCGGCGGCCACTGGCCGCCCGTGTAGTCCATACGGGCAACCTGCGCTGCCTCATTCGGGAAGAGGCTCGCGTCGAAGAAAGCCCAGAACCACGCCACGAAGAACATCACTTCGGACGCGATGAACATGATCATGCCGTAGCGAAGGTGCAGGGAGACCACGCGGGTGTGGTGCCCTTCGTGTGCCTCGCGGATGGTGTCAGCCCACCAAGCGTACATCACATAGAGCACACCGGCGAGACCAACGAAGAACAGCCACGGCGTCGCAAGCGGGATACCGAGGAAGGTGTAATCGACGTTACCCTTCAGGTACTGCATCCACGAGACGCCGCCCACCGCCATGGTGAAGACGGATACGCCCGCCAGGAACGGCCAGGGACTGGGGTCGATGATGTGATAGTCGTGTTGTTTTGCGTGTGCTTCTGCCATGTCATCCCCCGAAACTGGTATCGGCGTCAGTTTTGCTCTTGATCGACGCTGCCGATGAAACCTCCGACTTCTCCCCGTTTATCGGGAAGAAGGTATAGGACAGCGTCAATGTGGTAAGGTTCTTCAGTTCCTTGACGTTGACTATTTCCGGGTCAACGTAGAACACAACCGGCATCTCCATAGTCTCTCCCGGCTGCAGTGTCGTGTCCGTGAAACAGAAGCATTCCATCTTCATGAAGTAGGCGCCGGACAGCGGCGGCGATACGTTGAAGGTGGCGCGCCCTGCGAGCGGCTTAGACGTAATGTTCGTGGCCTCGTAGGCTACCTGGACAGTCTCGCCAATCCTTAGCGTCACTTCGCGCTGCTTCGGCGTGAACTCCCAGCCAAGCCCGCCCGACACGTTGGCGTCGAAGCGGACTTTGATCTCCTTGTCGAGAATGACATCCGAATACTGGTTGGTGCGCTGCGTCGTGCCACCATAACCGGTCACGCGGCAGAACATGTCGTAGAGCGGGACTGCCGCGTAGGCCATGCCGATCATGCCGGCAAAGAACCCGACACAGACGAGGGCCAGCCGGCGGTTGGACCGCTGGACGTTGTCGCTGACAGGTGGCTGTGCGTCGCTCATCCCGATCTTCCTAAAAAGGCCGACTGAAGACGTTCGGACCCATCTTCACGATGGTGACGATGTAGACCACCACGACGAAGGCGGCGAGCGCCACGCCCAGCGCGACCGAACGGTTGCGGCGCGCCTTCTTCTGCTTGTCGGTCAACTCGATGCGGTCATTACCCACGGCAGTCACCATGCAACTCCGAAATCTGCGAGGATGCTGTCGGCAAGCAGCGCCGTGAAGATGGCAAAGAGATACAGCAGCGAATACCCGAACAGCGCCTTGGCGGGCTTCATGCCGCGGTCGCTCTCCGGCATCAGCAGGACCTTCCAGGAGTACCAGACAAAGCCGGCACCGAGAGCCGCAGCCAGGATACCGTAGGAATAGCCGGCATAGCCCGCCAACGTGGGCAAGACGCCAGTGATGGCAACCAGGACGGCGTAGGCGAAGATCTGCCGCTTAGTGGACGCCTCGCCTGCCACATTGGGCATCATCGGAACGCCGGCGCGCTCATAGTCTCCCGACTTGAACAGCGCGAGCGCCCAGAAATGCGGCGGGGTCCACAGGAAAATGATCATGAACTGGAGAACGCTGTAGAGGCTGATGTCGCCGGTCGCAGCTGCCCAGCCCACCATGGGCGGGAACGCGCCCGCGGCGCCACCGATGACGATGTTCTGAGGCGTCCAGCGCTTCAGCCACATCGTGTAGATCACAGCGTAGAAGAAGATCGTGAAGGCGAGCAGCCCGGCGGCCAGCCAGTTGGCGATCAGACCGAGCGCAAGCACGGAGAAACCGGAAAGCACCAGGCCGAAGACAAGTGCTTCGCCCGGCAGCACGCGCCCCGCCGGCACCGGCCGCTTGTGGGTGCGCGACATGACGGCGTCGATGTCGGCGTCGTACCACATATTGAGTGCGCCGGACGCACCCGCACCGACTGCGATAGCAATGATGGCGAAGCAGGCGATGAACGGATTGATCGGGGCCTGCGCAGTGACGAGTCCGACGAATGCCGTGAAGACGACGAGCGACATCACCCGTGGCTTCAGAAGCGCGATGTAATCGCTCGCGTGTGCCTCTGACACACGAAGCGCGACGTCATCGAAACTTTGCTTTTCCACGAGGGACATTACTCACGTGTTCCACTTGTTATTTCTTATTCTGGTTGGATCGCCGGCCGGAGCCGGCGATCCGGATTCTTTTGGTCAGTTACCGGCGATCACTTGATCTTCGGCAGCTGCTCCCACTGGTGGTACGGCGGCGGCGACGAAAGCTGCCACTCGAGGGTCGTTGCACCCTCACCCCACGGATTGGCGCCAGCCTCGCGCTTCTTCGAGAAGGCCTCGAACACGCCGTAGAGGAAGATCAGGACGCCGATACCTGCGATGTACGAACCCCAAGACGAGATCATGTTCCAGCCAGCGTATGCATCCGGGTAGTCGATGTAGCGGCGCGGCATGCCGGCCAGACCCAGGAAGTGCTGCGGGAAGAAGATCAGGTTTACGCCGATGAAGGTGACCCAGAAGTGGGTGCGCGCGATCAGCGGCGAGTACATGTAGCCGAACATCTTCGGGAACCAGTAGTACCAGGCAGCGAAGATCGCGAACACGGCGCCCAGCGACAGCACGTAGTGGAAGTGCGCAACCACATAGTAGGTGTCATGCAGCGAGCGGTCGAGGCCTGCATTCGCGAGCTGAACGCCGGTCATGCCACCAACCGTGAACAGGAAGATGAAGCCGATCGACCACAGCATCGGAGCGCGCATGGAGAGCGAGCCGCCCCACATGGTCGCGATCCACGAGAACACCTTGATGCCCGTCGGGATGGCGATCACCATCGTGGCGAACACGAAGTAGCGCTGTGCATTGAGCGAAATGCCGGTGGTGTACATGTGGTGCGCCCACACGACGAAGCCGACGACCCCGATCGCGACCATGGCGTAGGCCATGCCCAGGTAGCCGAAAATCGGCTTGCGCGAGAAGGTCGAGACGATGTGGCTGACGATGCCGAAGCCCGGCAGGATCAGGATGTACACCTCCGGGTGACCGAAGAACCAGAACAGGTGCTGGTACAGGATCGGGTCACCGCCGAATTCCGGCGTGAAGAAGGCAGTGCCGAAGTTGCGGTCGGTCAGCAGCATGGTGATCGCACCAGCGAGAACTGGCAGCGTCAGCAGCAGCAGGAATGCCGTCACCAGCACAGACCAGGCAAACAGCGGCATCTTGTGCAGGGTCATGCCCGGCGCACGCATGTTGAAGATCGTGGTGATGAAGTTGATGGCGCCGAGGATCGACGAGACACCAGCAACGTGCAGCGAGAAGATCGCGAAGTCACCAGCCGGCCCAGGCGAGCCCATCGTCGACAGCGGCGGATACATCGTCCAGCCAGTACCGGCACCATAACTACCAGCCGAACCCGGCATGAAGAACGAGATGATCAGCAGCAGCAGCGCGGGCGGCAGCAGCCAGAACGAGATGTTGTTCAGACGCGGGAACGCCATGTCCGGAGCACCGATCATGATCGGGATCATCCAGTTGGCGAAGCCGCCGATCAGCGCCGGCATGACCATGAAGAAGATCATGATCAGGGCGTGATAGGTGGTGAAGACGTTGAACATCTCCTTGCCGCCATCGATCGCGGCATCACCCTCGAGGCCGTAGACCATCGAGGCAAGGCCGTGGAAGATCTGGATGCCGGGCTCAGCCAGCTCCCAGCGCATCATCACGGAAAGGAAGAAACCGAGGAGACCCGAAAAGATCGCGAAGATCAGATAGAGCGTCCCGATGTCCTTGTGGTTTGTAGAATAGACCCAACGCGTCCAGCCAGTCGGCTTGTGGTCGTCGTGGGCTCCATGGGCCGCAGCGCCTGCCATATTCCCGCTCCGTATCTTATTATTCTGCGCCAACTCAGTTGCCTGCGTTGGCGACGTTGAGCTGCTTGCCATCAACTGCGGCCAGCAGCGCTTTGTTCGCTTCGCCAAGATCGTTCTGCGCAGCGGCGCGCCAGATGTCGTACTGCTCCTGGCTCACGACGCGGACCGCGATCGGCATGAAGGCATGATCCTTGCCACACAGCTCCGAGCACTGGCCGTAGAAAATGCCCTCGCGCTCTGCCTTGAACCAGGTTTCGTTGATACGGCCCGGCACGGCGTCGACCTTGATGCCGAAAGACGGAACCGCGAAGGCGTGAATCACATCGCCGCCGGTCACGAGGACGCGAACGGTCGTGTTGACCGGAACGACAAGGTCATTGTCGACGGCCAGCAGACGCGGGTAGCGCGCAGTGTCCTGCTTGCCCGTTGCCTCGCGATCTTCGTCCACGAGGCGGAACGACGAGAAGGTGAGAGGCTCTTCGTCCTGGTACTCATAGTCCCAGTACCACTGGACGCCGGTCGCCTTGACCGTGAGGCCAGGCTCCTCTTCCGGCGTGTACTGCGCGGTGAGCAACTGGAACGAGGGAACAGCAATGAAAATGAGGGCAATGACCGGGCCGACCGTCCAGATCACCTCGATCAGAGTATTGTGGCTGGTGCGCGACGGCGTCTTGTTGACGCTCTCGCGGTAACGAATCAGGCACCACAGCAGCAACGCCAGAACCAGGAGAGTCACCGGCACGATGAACGCCAGCGTGTAGCGTTCAAACCAGATAATCTCTTCCATGATTCGCGTTGCAGGTTCCTGGAAGTTCAGCTGCCACGCAGTCGGCTGGCCTGCAAATGCAGCCGTCGCCGCCAGGACCGGCGACAATGCGCCCAGTCCCGCAATGATTCTCTTAGTCACCCTCTTCATCTCCCAGTCGATCCTCTCGACGAAATCTTAAGGCGCCAGCTCGCTCCTCGTGTAAGGCGCGCGGCGATCATCGTGACTTCAAACACACTCTCATATCTACCGCAAGGAAGGCGTCGGTGGATATGTGCGGCATTTTTGCGCGCGCAGGGCGAAGTTTTTCAGTCCCGCCTTGATTTCGCTCAACTCATACCAAATTGGAGACCATTCGTCGCGCATGGCGTGCAGGCTTGTTGCGCACAGGCGCGGGCACGCTAAATTGGCGTGATTCGCAAAGTCGGGATTGGTTGGATGTCGCTTCGTAAGTTCGTGCAGATCTCTGCCGCAGCCGCCTGCGCGGCACTGCTGGCATTGCCGGCCGCAGCCCAGCAGAAGCAGCAGCAAGGCGTCGTCCGCTCGACTCACGGCAGCTGGTCGATCATCTGCGACACCCCCGGCGGTGCCACCAGCGAACAGTGCGCATTGATGCAGAACGTCGTCGCCGAGGATCGCCCGGAAGTGGGCCTCTCGGTCGTCGTGCTGCGCACTGCCGACAAGAGCGCCGAGATTCTCCGCGTGCTCGCGCCGCTCGGCGTGCTTCTGCCCAACGGCCTCGGCCTCAATGTCGACGGCAAGGACATCGGCCGCGCCTACTTCGTCCGCTGCTTCCAGGACGGCTGCTACGCCGAGGTGATTCTGGAGGAGCCGCTGCTCGGCACTCTCAAGTCCGGCAAGTCGGCCACCTTCATCGTCTTCCAGACGCCTGAGGAAGGCGTCGGCATCCCGGTCGACCTCGAAGGTTTTTCCGCGGGTTTTGCCGCTCTCCCCTGATCGGGCTTAACGCCGCCGAAACGCTCTGACGGCCAATCGCAAGGTGCAACTTGCCTTGCGGGCGACTATATGACTCGCCAACGCCATTCAGATTTCGGAGCGATGCGGTGACAGCCAGACTTCTCGAACAGTTCGATGTGTCCGAAGAGACGTTGCGCCGCATCGTGGCGGAGACGGTCGCCGGCGCGGACGACGGCGAGCTCTTCGTCGAATACCGCGAGGGCGAGGCGCTTGTCTTCGACAACGGCCGCCTGAAGACGGCCAACTTCAACACCGAGCAGGGTTTCGGCCTGCGCGCCGTTGCCGGCGAAGCTGCGGGCTACGCGCATGCGGGCGAGCTGTCGCAGGCGGCACTGCTTCGCGCCTCGTCCGCCGTCTCGGCCGTGAAGGCCGGGTATTCCGGCACGCTCGCCGAAGCGCCGTCGGGCACCAACGTGAAACTCTACGGCGAAGAGAACCCGATCGCCGAGCCAGGCTTTGCCGACAAGGCGAAGCTCCTGCAGGAGGTCGACGCTTACCTGCGCAACAAGGACCCGCGCGTGCGGCAGGTGACGGCCTCGGTGGCCGCCTCCTGGCAGCACGTCGAAATCCTGCGCGCCGATGGCCGCGTTGCGCGCGACATCCGCCCGCTGGTTCGCTTCAACGTCTCGGTCGTTGTCGGCGAAGGTGATCGGCAGGAGACCGGCTCCTACGGCATGGGCGGCCGCAAGGGCTTCGGCGAGTTTCTCGCCGAAGGCTCGTGGCAGCATGCCTGCGAGGAAGCGCTGCGCCAGGCACTCGTCAATCTCAAGGCGGTCCCCGCGCCCGCCGGCACTTTTGACATCGTTCTGTCGTCCGGCTGGCCGGGGGTCATGCTGCACGAGGCAGTCGGCCACGGCCTCGAGGGCGACTTCAATCGCAAGAAGACCTCGGCCTTTGCCGGCCTGATGGGACAGCAGGTTGCGGCCAAGGGCGTCACGGTTGTCGATGACGGCACGATCACCGAACGCCGCGGCTCGCTCACCATCGATGATGAAGGCACGCCGACCAACCGCACTGTCCTCATCGAGGACGGCAGGCTTGTCGGCTACATGCAGGACCGCCAGAACGCGCGGCTGATGGGCATGAAGCCGACCGGCAATGGCCGCCGCGAATCCTACGCGCACTCGCCGATGCCGCGCATGACCAACACCTACATGACCGCAGGCTCCCACACGCCGGAGGAGATCATCTCCTTGGTCAAGAACGGCATCTACGCCGTCTCGTTCGGCGGCGGCCAGGTGGACATTACCAGCGGCAAGTTCGTGTTCGGCTGCACCGAGGCCTACATGATCGAAAACGGTAAGGTGACCCAGCCGATCAAGGGCGCGATGCTCATCGGCAACGGACCGGATGCGATGCACCGCATCACCATGATCGGCAATGACATGAAGCTCGACAATGGCATCGGCATGTGCGGCAAGGCCGGTCAGGGCGTACCGGTTGGCGTTGGCCAGCCGCACCTGCGCATGAACGCGATGACGATCGGCGGCACGCGCACCTGACGCGGCCGCCTCAGAGCCAGGAGGCAGGCGTCTTTGGCAGCCTTCCTTCCGGGTCGATCACCTCGAGCCGTGGCCCCTCCTCGCCATTCCAGCGCCACAGCGCGACGCAGGTTCCGCCGGGCGACATAAACGACGGATAGATCACGCCGTCGAAGCCCTTTTCCAGCAGCTCCTCGTGCAGCCGGTGCGGTGCCGGCCGCCTTCCCTCGTCCAGATCGGAGCGCCATTCGCAGGCGTGGATCGTCTTATCCACGCCGAATGACGCCAGCACATCACCGTTGGTGAAATCCGCCAGCCTTGCTCCAGTGAGGATCAACCTGGCGATGAGCGCCGGATGCTGGACGAAACCCTGGTTGTACTCGGCCCAGGCCGTCGACAGTTCGCGCGCGGCGTAGATGGTGGGGGCACCTACCGGGTTCCACCTGCCGCCGAACCGCGCCGCGCCGTCTCCGGACAGAGGAGCATGCGCCCATTGCGGCACGTAGGCACGCCAGAGGTCGACCGGTTCGTCCTGCTTCTCAGGCATAGACGCCGGAGCGCACTGCCTCGAGATAGGCGAGCACCTTGTCCGCCTTGCCTTCCTGAACCAGATCGTAAGCCGTCTTGCCGGCCCAGCCCGATATCGGCTGGTGCTTGAACCAGATCGCTGCGCGTTCCTCGCCACCCGCCATTTCGGAGGCCATGGCCAGCACGCGCACCACCGGGCTCAGGGCGGCATCAACCTTGCGCGCGCCTGTCTTGGCCGCCAAGGTGTTGCGGGCCACCCCGATCAGGCCGGCGAGCTCGGTCATCGTAACGCCAAGAAGCTCTGCAACACGGCGCGGCGACAGGAACGGCGATCCCTTCTCGCCGAACTTCGAAGCCTGAATGTCGAGGACAGCGTCTGCCATGACAAAATCCTTGCGCGTTTTGGCACTCACGTGCTCAATATGAGCTCAACATCTGTTCGGTTCAAGGCAGACCCGTGAATTCGATCGTCATCCTCAGCGGCGCGGGCATTTCGGTGGAATCCGGGATCGCCAGCTTCCGCGACGCCCACGGTATCTGGTCGAAGTTCGACTGGCGCGATTATGCCACGCCCGATGCCTTTGCCCGCCACCCTGCCCGCGTCTACGACTTCTACAATGCGCGGCGGCGCCAGTTGCATGAGGTGAAACCCAACGAGGCGCACTATGCGCTCGCCCGCCTCGAGCGTGAATTTTCCGGATCGGTGACGATCATCACCCAGAACGTCGACGACCTGCACGAGACTGCCGGCACGAAGAACCTCATCCACATGCACGGCCAGCTGCGTTCGGCGCTGTGCCGCTCCTGCGGCGCGCGCAGCCCGTGGCTCGGCGACATGACGATCGACTCTCGCTGTCCGTCCTGCGAGTCGCCGGGGCGCCTGCGGCCGGACATCGTCTGGTTCGGCGAGATGCCCTACCACATGGACAAGATCTATCAGGCGCTGGCGACGGCCGACCTCTTCATCGCCATCGGCACCTCCGGCGCGGTCTATCCGGCCGCCGACTTCGTCGAGGAAGCCAGCCTCAACGGCGCGCATACCGTGATGCTCAACCTCGAACCGTCCGAAAACGCCTCCGCCTTCCACGAAACCATCCACGGCAAGGCGACGGACATCGTGCCCGAGTATGTGGAGAAGGTGCTAAGGGGATAGGGACGTAGAATCCTAAGGGTTTACGGGTTTAGAGCGTCGACGCATTGAACCGTTCCGCCGATGCTTCAACTATGCAACCTCGTCGCTCGGGGATGACCTTATAACCCGCGACGGCTCTGCCGCTTTTAGCGTTCAGGCATGGACCCTCGGGTCAAGCCGAGGGTGACGAAGATTGAGATGTTGAGCTCAAACTTCCACGACTGTCGCTGAGGTCACCCGCACCCTGCGCCCGGTTTTCTAGGCATTGGCGAAGCCTTAGCTAAGAAGTGGTGTCTGCGAGATCGGGTTGCATTCATCCAGCACCATAACACCTTGGCGAGACCCTTGAGTTCAGGGCTTTGGAACGAGTAGGTGGCCGAGCGCGCGACGATCCCGAGGGCGCGACGACCCCATCTGGCCGACCACATCCCCACATCGTCACCCTCGGGCTTGACCCGAGGGTCCATGCCGGAGCATCTCCGGTTGCGTGCTACGCCGGACCGACACTGCACGAGGATCCTCCCCTGCGAAGCGGGGGAGGTGGCGCGAAGCGCCGGAGGGGGCGAGACAAGCGTCCCGCTCGCCTACTTCCGCTTCTTCGGCTTCTCGAGCAGAGCGACGGTTTCCAGATGCGGCGACCAGAGGAACTGGTCGACCGGCACCACGCGCTTCAGCGTATAGCCGCCGTCGATGAGAATCCGCAGGTCGCGCGCGAGCGTCGTTGGATTGCACGACACCGCCGCCACACGCTGCACATTCGAGCGTGCGATCTGCTTCGCCTGATCCTCGGCGCCCGCGCGCGGCGGGTCGAAAACAAGGCCGTCGAAACCAAAATCAAGTTCCTTGAAGGTCAGCGGGCGGCGGAACAGGTCGCGCTTCTCGATCGTCACGCGCTTCAGGCCCGTCCCGAAGCGGAAGGCGCGGTCGAGCGCGGCGAGCGCCGGCGCGTCGCCCTCCACCGCATGCACCTCGCTCTGACGCGCAAGGCGCAGCGCGAAGGTGCCAATGCCGGCAAAGAGGTCGGCGACGCGCTTGGCCTTCCTCAAGTGTTCGGTCACGAGCCCGGCCATCACCTGCTCGGCGCTCTCGACCGCCTGCAGAAACGCGCCGGGGGGCGGAATGACGGCGATGTCATCGACCATCACCATCGGCTTCTTCGGCTCGACGATGATCTCGCCATCGACCGACAGGCGCGCAATGCCGTTGGCGAGGCAGAACTCGATCGCCGCCTGCCGCGCCGGGCCTTCGAGCCTGCCGCTGTCCTGCGCCGCGACGTCCAGGCCTGAGGCCGTCTGCGTCACGCCGAAGCGGAACGGATCCTTCGTCTGCGCGACGAGCAGCCCAAGCTGGCGCAGCACGTCGAGCTTTTCGACGATCGACGGCAGCATCACCGGGCATTCTTCCATGTCGACGATGCGGTGCGACAGGGCGGCGTTGAAGCCGAGGAGCAGGCCCTTTTCGGTCTTGCGGGCGGTGAGTGCCGCGCGGCGGCGCGAATGCGGCGGACAATCGACCATCGAGTCGACTTCCGTCTCGATGCCGCGGGCGCGCAGCGCATCGACCAGGATCTGCCGCTTCCAATCGCGATAGGCGCCGTGCTCGAGGTGCTGGATCGCGCAGCCGCCGCAATCGCCGAAATGCCGGCATGGCGGGGCAACACGCTGCGGCGAGGTCTCCAGCAGCGCGACGATGTCGGCGCGCTTGCCGCCGACGGCGATGTTCACCTTCTCTCCGGGCAGCGTGAAGGGCACGAAGACCTGCCCGCCTTCGGTCTCGGCGATGCCGTCGGCCTGTGCGCCGAGGCGCGAGATCGTGACTATGCTGCTCATCTGTCCTTTATCCCGCCAAGCAGGAATTCCATGTTGCCGTCGCCGCCTTCGATGGGGGACGGAGCAGTTCCAATGCTGCGCCAGCCGGGCTGGGTGCCCAGCCAGGCGGAAAGATCTTCGGCGATCTTCGGCCCGAGTGCCGGATCGCGCAAAATGCCGCCCTTGCCGATCGCCTCGCGGCCTGCCTCGAACTGCGGCTTCACCAGCAGCACGCAGCGTGCGCCCGGGGTCGCAAGTGCAAGTGCAGGCGGCAGCGCCAGCTTCAGCGAAATGAAGCTCACATCCGAGACGACGAAATTCGGCGCCGCACCGTCGATGTGATGGGCGGAAAGCTCCCGTGCGTTCAGCTTCTCGAGGTTTGTCACCCGCGGATCGCTTGCCAGCCCCGGATCGATCTGGCCATGACCGACGTCGACCGCGTAGACGTGGGAAGCGCCGCGCTCAAGCAACACCTGCGTGAACCCGCCGGTCGAGGCGCCGATGTCGATGGCGACCATCCCCGCCGGATCGGGGCCAAACGCATCGAGCCCGGCAATCAGCTTCAGCGCCGCGCGCGAGACATAGCCGCGCGCCGGGTCATCAACCACGATGTCTGCATCTTCCGGCGTCGGCTGTCCCGGCTTCGAGACCACCTTGCCGCCGACCGAAACCGCCCCGCGCGCCACCGCGTCCCTCGCCCGCGAGCGGCTGGCAAAAAAGCCGCGCCGGACGAGCAGTTCGTCCAGCCGCAGCTTCTCGGTGGAGGTGGGCAAGCTCACGCCCGCTCCGCCGCTCAGGCAGATGCCGCGCTGGTCGAGCGGCCGAGCGCCGTGAAGACGGTGCGGACGATCCCGGCAGCATCAAGCCCTGCGCGGGCGTACATCTTTTCCGGCTTGCCGTGGTCGGTGAACTCGTCCGGCAGGACGAGCGGGCGCACCTTGAGCCCGTTGTCGAGCAGGCCGTCATGCGCCAGCTGGTGCAGCACGTGGCTGCCGAAGCCGCCGATCGAACCTTCCTCGACGGTGATCAGCACCTCGTGTTCGCGCGCAAGACGGCGCAGGAGGTCAACGTCGAGCGGCTTGGCAAAGCGCGCGTCCGCGACTGTGGTCGAAAGGCCTGCCGCATCAAGTTCCTCGGCTGCTGCAAGGCAGTCGGCGAGGCGCGTGCCGAGCGACAACAGCGCGATCTTGGTGCCTTCCTTGACGATGCGGCCCTTGCCGATCTCGAGGAATTTTCCACGTTCCGGCATCTCGACGCCGACGCCATTGCCGCGCGGATAGCGGAACGAGATCGGACCCTCGTCATAGTCGGCCGCGGTGCGCACCATATGGCGCAGCTCTGCCTCGTCGGCAGCGGCCATCACCACGAAGTTCGGCAGCGAGGCAAGGTACGTGATGTCGAACGCGCCGCAGTGGGTCGGGCCATCAGCGCCGACATAGCCGGCGCGGTCGATCGGGAAGCGCACCGGCAGCTTCTGGATCGCGACGTCGTGAACCACCTGGTCATAGGCGCGCTGCAGGAAGGTCGAGTAGATCGCGGTGAACGGCTTCAGCCCTTCCGTCGCAAGGCCAGCCGCAAAGGTTACCGCATGCTGCTCGGCAATACCGACGTCGAAGGTGCGGGTCGGAAATGCTTCGCCGAACAGGTCGAGGCCGGTGCCGCTCGGCATGGCCGCCGTAATCGCGACGATGCGGTCGTCGAGCTTCGCTTCCTGGATCAGGCTTTCGGCGAACACCTTGGTGTAGGCCGGCGCATTGGCGGGCGCCTTGGCCTGCGCGCCGCTGATGACGTCGAACTTGTTGACGCCGTGGTATTTGTCCGCCGCAGCTTCGGCGGGTGCGTAGCCCTTGCCCTTCTGCGTGACGACGTGGATCAGCACCGGACCGGTGATGTGGTCTCGTACGTTGCGCAGCACCGGAACGAGATGCTCGAGATTGTGGCCGTCGATGGGGCCGATGTGGAAGAAGCCCATCTCCTCGAACAGCGTGCCGCCGGTCACATAGCCGCGGGCGTGCTCGACGGCGCGCGTGACGGCGCGGTCCATGCGCTTGCCGAGATAAGAAGTCAGCTTCTTTCCGAAGTCGCGGATGCCCTGGTATGTCTTGCCCGAGGCAAGGCGCGCCAGATAGTGGCTCATCGCGCCGCTCGGCGGGGCGATCGACATGTCGTTATCGTTGAGGATGACGATCAGCCGCGCATCGAGCGCGCCGGCATTGTTCATCGCCTCATACGCCATGCCGGCCGACATCGCGCCATCGCCGATGACGGCGATCACATTGTTGGTGCCGCCCTTGAGGTCGCGGCCGACCGCCATGCCAAGGCCAGCCGAAATCGAGGTCGAGGAATGCGCCGCGCCGAACGGGTCGTACTCGCTCTCGTCGCGCTTGGTGAAGCCCGACAGGCCGCCTTCCTGGCGCAGCGTGCGGATACGATCGCGGCGGCCGGTGATGATCTTGTGCGGATAGGCCTGGTGGCCGACGTCCCAGATCACCTTGTCGTCCGGCGTGTTGAAGACGTAGTGCAACGCGACCGTCAGCTCGACGACGCCCAGCCCCGCGCCGAGATGCCCGCCGGTCTGCGATACCGCGTCGATCAGCTCCGTGCGCAACTCGGTGGCGAGCTGCGGGAGATCGGTTTCGGGCAAGGCGCGAAGGTCAGCCGGAATCCGGACCTTATCGAGGAGTGGCGTGCTGGGGGCTGGCGACACGGGCTTTTTCGACCGTTCCTGTTGGTTTGAGGGGGAAATAGGCTTTCGGGCCAAGAAAGTAAATGCGCGCTGCCGTGCAAAGGCCTGAGTCAGTACTGCGGCAAGGGGATGAATTCGTGTTCGTCGCCTGGGACGATGTCGAAACGCCCGGTTCGCCATTCCTCCTTGGCCTGCTCGATGCGCTCCTTCGAGGAGGAGACGAAGTTCCACCAGATGTAGCGCTGCGAGCCGAGCGAGGCGCCGCCGAACAACATCAGATGCGCCCCGCGCTCCGTCGAGACGACGATCTCGTCGCCGGGGCGAAAGGCGAGCAGCCGGTCTGCCGGGAAGCGGTCGGTGAGCACGTCGACCTCGCCGTCGAGGATGTAGATGGCGCGTTCCTCGGCATCGGCCGGGATTTGCAGCCGCGCGCCGGGCGCAAGGCGAAGCTCGACATAGAGCGTTTCGGAGGCCGTGCGCACCGGCGACTTCCAGCCATGAAACGAGCCGATGATGACGCGGCCGGAGATGCCCTCGGCGTCGATTTCCGGCAGCTCGCCGCGCCCCGTGTTCTGGAACATCGGGTCGATCTCTTCCTGCCCGTCCGGCAGCGCCAGCCAGGTCTGCAGGCCAGACATCGACATCGGATTGCCCCGCAGTTCTTCCGGCGAGCGTTCGGAATGGACGATGCCGCGCCCCGCCGTCATCAGGTTCACGTCGCCCGGCTCGATCACCATTTCGGTGCCGAGCGAATCGCGGTGGCGGATCTTGCCGTCCAGAAGATAGGTCACGGTGGAGAGGCCGATATGCGGATGCGGCCGCACATCGATCATCCGCCCGGGCCGCAGGATAGCGGGGCCCATGCGGTCGAAGAAGATGAACGGACCGACGAGCTTGCGTCGCGCCGTCGGCAGCGCCCGGCGCACCTCGAAACCGGCGAGGTCCTTCGCGTTCGGGATGATCAGCGTCTCGATGGCATCGCAGGCGAGCACATCGCCAGGCTGCGGGTCATTTCCGGGAAAGAAGCTCATCGCATCTCCTCCAGGTTACTGCCGCGTCAGCAGCGGGACGAATTTTTTCCGGGCGGCGAAATGAGGACCGCGAAGAAACCTCACTTGCCCTCGCCGAGGAACATGGACGCAATATCCGCGTCCATGAACAGGGAGGGATCGAGATCGATCAGCGGGTATTTGCCCGCAAGGAACGCCAATTCTCGCTCCCGCTTCGCCGCCTCGCCGACCGGCACCAGCTTCACTGCCGGCCTGCCGTCGCGGGCGATCCCGATTTCGCTTTCGGCGCCGTTTTCAAGGGCCTCGATCAGCTTTGCAAGCTGCGCCTTGGCATCATGCATGTTGACGGTGGTGGTCATGGCGACCTCCGTGGCGAACAGCCGCCAAGGGTAAGTCGATGAGGCGGGAGCGTCAACGCGCCCCGCTTTATTCGCCGTCGAGCGGCTCCGTGCCGACGGGCTTGCCCTCGCGGGACAGGCGGATCTTCTCGACCTTGTCCTCGGCGACCTTCAGCAGCTTCTCGCAATGCGCCTTCAGCGCCTCGCCACGCTCATAGATGCGGATCGACTGGTCGAGCGGCACGTCGCCGCGCTCGAGATCGTCAACGATCCGCTCCAAAGCAGCAAGCGCCTGCTCGAAGCTCATTGCGGCAATGTCGTCGTTGTTGGCGGTCTCGTTCATGTCCTATCCCTTCATCAGGCGTCGCACGTGGGCGGCGGTCGAAAACGCCAGCCCATGCAGGTCGTAGCCGCCTTCCAGCAGGCTGACCAGCCGCCCGTTCGCCCAGCGATCGGCTTTCCCCATCAACTCGGCGGTCGCCCAGTCAAAATCGTCTTCGACAAGGTTGAGTTCCGCCAGCGGGTCGCGATGGTGCGCGTCGAAACCGGCGGAGATGATGATCAGGTCCGGCTGAAACCGGTCGATCGCCGGCAGGATGCGGCTACGGAACGCTTCCTTGAAAACCTCGCCATCGTCGCCGGCCGAAAGCGGCGCGTTGACGATGTTGTCGCCGGTGCCGGTCTCGGTCTTGGCGCCGGTGCCTGGAAACAGCGGCATCTGGTGCGTCGAGCAGTACATGACCGACGGGTCGTCCCAAAAAATGTCCTGGGTGCCATTACCGTGGTGGACGTCCCAGTCGACGATCGCCACGCGCTCGAGGCCGTGAACGCGCTGGGCATGGCGCGCCGCGATTCCCGCGTTGTTGAACAGGCAGAAGCCCATTGCGGTCGCCTTCTCGGCGTGGTGCCCCGGCGGGCGGGCGGCGACGAACACGTTGTCGACCTGCTTGCTGATGACGTCATCCACCGCCGCCAGCGCGCCACCGATCGCCGTGAGCGCCGCCTGCCAGCTTTTGGGACTGACAGTGGTGTCGGAATCGATCCTGACGATCCCCTCGCGCGGAATGCGCAGCCTGATCTTGTCGTAGTACTCTTCCGGATGCGCGAACAGGATCGCCCCCGCATCGGCCTGCGGCGATTCCTTGCGGTCGAGATCCTCGAACTCGGGCTCGTCGAGCAGCTTGCCGATGGCGCGCAGCCGGTCCGGCCGCTCCGGGTGTCCGGCCGGCGTCAGGTGCTCGAGATAGATGGGATGCGTGTAGAGGCGCGTGGTCATGCTATCGGTATAGGTCGAGGTGCGGCGTTTGACCACGCCCTTGTCCCAAACCCTCTCAATTTGCTGTTCGCTCAGGCCGGAACGCCAAGCGCCCTGTCCTTCAATTCGCGGAAGTGGCTGGAGACCTCGCTGAGCTTGCGGTCCCATTCCGGATTGGGCGCCTGCCCCTCGATGGTTCGGAAATAGACCTGCAGCAGCGCCGCGATCGCGAACGGCTCGATCAGCGCCGCCTTGATCGCCCAGGCAAAGATCAGCGCGAGCACGAACGACCAGCCGGCGAGCTGCCCGGGCATCAGGTAGAGGATGGCACCTGCAGGCGCGAGCATGACGAGGAACACCACGAAGGCGAGCAGCCACATGAAGATCGAAAGCCAGACGGCGTTTCTCACCATGGTCTTCGCGTTCTGCGCGTAGAGGACGACACCCTGGCGCGCACTGTCGAACGGGGTGCGGCTGTCGATGCGCACGTTGTAGCCGAGGATGATCTCATCGACATAGGTCAGCGAGATGCGGATCACCGTGTTCACAAACTGGGCAATGCCCTGCAGACCCGGCAGGAACGAGGCAACGCCGCCGATCAGGCCGGTAATGACCCCGATGGCTCCCTTCACCAGCTGGTCGACCACAAACAGGATGTTCGCCTCCGCAAAGCGGGCGGTGACGACCTTGCGGGCGTAGTCGATCTGGTTCTGGCCATCAGGCACCGCGCGCCCGTCGATCAGGTGGACCATGACCGCAATGTGGCCTGCCTTGACGACGTAGAGGATGTATTCGCGGATCCAGTAGACGATCATCGAGACGAGGCCGAAGCCGAAGATGCCGCCCCAGAGCGCGAACGCGCCAGGCTCGTCGGAGATGTGGCCGACGCCGTAGCCTACGCCCGCGCCTACTCCGATCACGAAGACGTAACCGACAGTAATGCCGAAGTAGGCGAGCAGCCGCAGCGCAATGAACGGCCAGGTGCGGGCCATGATGCCAAGCGTGCGGCCGATATCGAAGTCCCACATGAGTGCAGCCCCTCCCCTCACAGGTATTGGGGCCGCACTATAGTATCAGCGATTGAGTCGCGTGAAGTAGTCGCGCGTCAGAGTATTTCGGTCGAGCTGATCTCAATGCCGAAACCTTCAAGGCCGACATAGTGCTTCTCGCGCGAAGCAAAGAGCTGGATCGACGAAATGCCTAGGTCCCGCAGGATCTGCGCGCCCAGCCCGATCTCGCGCCACTCGCTCTCGCGGCGCAGAGCCTCTTCGTGGGCCTCGTCGCCGACCACCGGGCGGTTGCGGGCAGCGCCCTGGCCGACGCCGACCGAGCCCTCGCGCAGGTAGACGATCACGCCGCGCTGCGCCTCGGCCATCCGCTTCATCACGCCGTCGAGGCGGCTCTTGGGACCGAACACGTCGGCAACGACGTCCTCGGCATGCAGGCGCACCGGCACGTCGACGCCATCGCGAATGTCACCGAAGACAACAGCGAAGTGCTGCATCGCATCCCACGGCAGACGGTAGGTGTAGGCCTTTGCCGGACCTGCGGTCGTCTCGATCGGGAAAGTCGCGATGCGCTCGATCAGCGTTTCCTGGCGCTGGCGGTAGGCGATGAGGTCGGCGACCGACACCTGCTTGAGGCCGTTCTTCTCGGCGAAGGCCTGGACCTGCGGGCCGCGCATCACGGTGCCGTCGTCATTGACGAGCTCGCAGATGACGCCGACCGGCGGCAGGCCGGCGAGCTTGCAGAGGTCGACGGCCGCCTCGGTATGGCCCGAGCGCATCAGCACGCCGCCCTCGCGGGCAACCAACGGGAAGACGTGGCCGGGACGGACGAAGTCCGACGGGCCGACATTGCCGTTGGCGAGGTTGCGCACCGTCAGCGTGCGGTCTTCCGCCGAAATGCCGGTCGTGGTGCCGTGCTTGAAGTCGACCGAGATGGTGAAGGCGGTCGAGTGCGGCGCGTCGTTCTCAGCCACCATCGGCTGCAAGTTCAACCTGCGCGCATCCTCGCGCGTCATCGGCGCGCAGACGATGCCCGAGGTGTGACGGACGATGAACGCCATTTTCTCGGGGGTGCAGTGAACGGCGGCAACGATCAGGTCACCTTCGTTCTCACGACCATCGTCGTCCATCACGACGACGATCTCACCACGTTCAAAGGCGCGCAGCGCCTCGACAATCTTCTTCTGGTCGTATGCCATCTGGCGAAGTCCGTTTCAAAAAGTGTCAGGCGATGCGGCCGGTCTGGCCGCGGTGTCTCAGATAGTGGTCCGCAATCGCGCAGGCTACCATCGCTTCTCCGATCGGCACCGCGCGGATACCGACGCAGGGGTCGTGACGTCCCTTGGTGCGGACGTCGACGTCATTGCCATCCTTGTCGACCGAACGGCGCGGCGTCAGGATCGAGGAAGTCGGCTTGACCGCAAAGCGCGCGACGATCGGCTGGCCAGTGGAAATGCCGCCGAGGATGCCGCCCGAGTGGTTGGACAGGAAGACGGGCTTGCCGTCATTGCCCATGCGCATCTCGTCGGCGTTCTGTTCGCCGGTCATGCGCGCGGTCTCGAAACCGTCGCCGATCTCGACGCCCTTCACGGCGTTGATCGACATGAGGTTGGAGGCGATGTCCTGATCGAGCTTGGCGTAGACCGGTGCACCGAGCCCCGCCGGAACGCCTTCCGCGACAATCTCGATCAGCGCGCCGACCGAGGAGCCGTCCTTGCGGATGCCATCGAGGTATTCGGTGAAGACCGCGACCGACTCAGGATCCGGCGTAAAGAACGGGTTCTCCGCATCCTCAACGAAGTTCCAGTTCCAGTTGGCGCGGTTGATCTCCTTGGTGCCCATGCCCACGAGTGCGCCGCGCACGACGAGGCCCGGCACCACCTTGCGCGCCAGTGCGCCAGCAGCGACGCGCGCCGCGGTCTCGCGCGCCGACGAGCGACCACCGCCGCGGTAGTCGCGGATGCCGTACTTGACGTCATAGGCATAGTCGGCGTGGCCGGGACGGTACTGGCGAGCGATCTCACCATAGTCCTTGGAGCGCTGGTCGACGTTCTCGATCATCATCGAGACGGGCGTACCGGTGGTGACGAGCTCGTCGCCATCCTCAAGGACGCCGGACAGGATCTTCACTTCGTCAGGCTCGCGCCGCTGCGTGACGAAGCGGGACTGGCCCGGACGGCGGCGGTCGAGTTCGGCCTGGATGTCCGCAAGCTTGAACCGGATTCCGGGCGGGCAGCCATCAACGACGCATCCGAGCGCCGGACCGTGGCTTTCGCCCCACGTGGTAACGCGGAAGAGGTGACCGAATGTATTATGCGACATGGGAGGATCCGCGGATGTTTTCGCAGACGCTTCTATTGGCGTTTTCCGTGAGCGTCAAACTCGCGTGAACCAAGGTATCGCCTTGGCCGCGCAAAATTTTTGACACACTCGACATGTTTCTGCTTCCGTTAGTAGAGCTGCTGGGCCAACATGCCGGCGCGGCGTTGGAAATCATGAGGAAGATCGCCCATGCGAACCCTTAAAGGCACTGTTCTGGCCGCCGTATTTGCCACGGGGATGGCACTCGCGGGCGGGATCGCCCATGCCGCTGACGACGAAGGCAAGATCGCGCGCGTCGATGTCGAGAATCTGACTATCACGCTCGACAACGGCAACACCTACAAGCTCTCGGGCGAGTTTGACGTCGAGGCACTTGAGGTAGGCACCGAGGTCGTCCTCGCCTACGACACTATCAACGGCCAGAAGACCGTCACCGACCTCGTTACCTACGAATAGGCATCACAGCCAGTCGAGGCGGCCGTTCTCGTAGCGGAGTACCTTGTCCTGCGGGATTGGGAGCGCGGCGCATTCCTCGATTGAATGCTGGCGCGTAAGGCGGAAGATCGAGCGGATCACGCCACCATGGGTGACGCAGATCGTGTCGCGGCTGACTTCCTGGAACCATGAGCGGATGCGCGCGGAAAGCATCTCATAGCTTTCCGCCGCCTCACCGGGTGGCACGAAGTGCCACTTGTCAGCGTCCCGGCGTGCCGAGCAGCCGGGATCGACCAGCTCCAGCTCGTCGTAGGTGTGGCCCTGCCAGTCGCCGAAGTGGAGTTCGACGAGGCGGGGCTCGGTGCGATAGGCCTTCGGGTCGAGGCCCATTGCGGCGCGCAGGATCTCCATCGTCTCGCGGGTACGCGACAGAGGGCTGGCGACGAAGTCAATCGCCGCCGGGTCCTTGACCAGCTGAAACAGCTTCCTGCCGTTGCCGGCCGCCTGTCCGCGGCCGGTTTCGTTCAGCGGCGTGTCGGCCTGCCCCTGCAGGCGGCCTTCGGCATTCCAGTCTGTCTGCCCGTGCCTGACGAAGAAGATCGCTGGAGGGGTCATTCCTTGACGGTGGAGATATCCGGTGCGTCGACCGCCTTCATGCCGACGACATGGTAGCCGGCATCGACGTGATGGATTTCGCCGGTCACGCCCTTCGAAAGGTCGGACAGCAGGTACAGCGCCGAACTGCCGACTTCCTCGATCGAGACGGTCTTCTTCAGCGGCGCGTTGTACTCGTTCCACTTCAGGATGTAGCGGAAGTCGCCGATGCCCGAGGCCGCCAGCGTCTTGATCGGGCCGGCCGAGATCGCGTTGACGCGAATGCCCTTGCCGCCGAGGTCGACCGAGAGATAGCGCACGCTCGCCTCCAGGCCCGCCTTGGCGACGCCCATCACGTTGTAGTGCGGCATCACCTTCTCGGCGCCGTAGTAGGTCAGCGTCAGCAGCGAGCCACCATCCGGCATGAGCTTCTCCGCGCGCTGGGCAACCGCGGTAAACGAGTAGATGGAGATATCCATCGTGCGCTGGAAGTTCGCGCGCGTGGTGTCGACGTACCGGCCGTCGAGCTCGTCCTTGTCCGAGAAGGCGATAGCGTGGACCAGGAAGTCGATCTTGCCCCACTTCTTCTCGAGGTTGTCGAAGACAGCGTCGATGCTTTCCTCGACGGTGACATCGCAATCGCCGGCAATATAGGCGCCGAGTTCGGCGGCGAGCGGCTCAACCCGCTTGCGGAATGCTTCGCCCTGGTAGGTAAGAGCGAGTTCCGCGCCCTGCTCGGTCAGCGCCTTTGCGATACCCCAAGCGATCGACCTGTTGTTGGCGACCCCCATGATGAGGCCGCGCTTTCCTGCCATCAGGCCGTTACCTGCCGCCATGAGACGTACTCCGCATCGTTCAAGAATGGGAGCCGTATCGCACAGGCGCGTTCAGGCTTCAAGCTATGCGCTATTTGCGCTGCTTGACTGGGAGCGCCGCGCGAAGGCTTCGAGCTCCGCATTTCCCTCCGGAAGCATGATCCGGACATGAGCATAGAGGTCGCCGTGACCGCCCGTCTTGAGAGGCAGGCCCTTGCCCTTGAGACGCAGCTTGCGGTCGGAGCTCGACCATGCCGGCACCGCCACTGCGAAGCGGCCATGCGGGGTTTCGACCGGCACCTTGCCACCGAGAACGGCATCAGCCAGCGACACGGGAACGTCGACGTGCAGGTCACGCCCCTCGACCCGGTAAGCGGGGTGCGGGCGCAGCCTCACCTTCACCAGCGCATCGCCTGCAGGTCCTCCAAGCGGCGATGATTCGCCCTGGCCCTTGAGCCGGATGGTCTGGCCGTCCTCGACATAGGCAGGCAGCTTGATGCCGACCTTGCGGCCGTCCGGGAAATTCGCGGTGACCTTCGCAGCGGTCGCAATGTCCTCGACCGTCACGTCGAGCGTGACGTTGATGTCACTGCCGCCTGCCGCGCTGGCACGGCGCTTTGCGCCACCAGCGCCCATGCCGGCGCCCGCTCCGGGACCCGCGCCACGACCGCCGAAGGCACTGCCGAAGATCTCGGAAAAGATGTCCGACGCGTCGAAACCGCCGCCCGGACCGGACGAGCGAAACTCGAAATGCGCGCCGCCGGGCCCGCTGCGGCGGAAGCCGCCGAATGGATCGCCGCCAGCACCGAAATCGGCAAAGCGAGGCTTGCCGGTTGCATCGATCTCGCCCCGGTCGAACTGCGCGCGCTTGGTCTCGTCGCCGAGGATCTCGTAGGCTTGGTTAACCTCGGCAAAGCGGTCCTTGGCCTTCGGATCATCCGGGTTCTGGTCCGGATGATACTTCTTGGCCAGCCGCCGGAAGGCCGACTTTATGTCCTTTGCAGAGGCGTTCTTCGCAACGCCCAAAACGTCATAGGGATCGCGCATTGTATCCTGTCTGCCGGGAAGGAAGGTATTTGTCGCGGTTAATATGTGGACGATAAGGCACGGATTCCAGTGCCTTATTCATGCAAACTAGCCGACCTTCTCGAACCTGTGCAGGGTCCAGACCTTGGATCGCTCCATGCAGGCGCGACCGTCATAGAGGAACACGCCCTCGAAGCTTTCCAGAGTCGTGGTGAAATCGCGGCAGAGCGTATCGCCGTCCCGGCTTTCGGTAAGGTTGCGGATCGTGCCGCGCGAACCGGAAGCCACATTGGCCCAGCCGAGCCCGTTCTCGCCGATTTCATCGACGATCGCCGACGAGACCGCGTTGCGGATGGTCCATTCGTCGGAGGCTGGCGAGAGCGCGCCGCTGACGGTGCCTGTCGTCAGCGTGTCCGGAACTGCACTTTCGAGGGAGAAGCCCTTGCTGCCGCATGCGGCCAGCGGCAAGGTCATGCACAGGCTGACCCAAAGGAAAAGCCGGCTGCGCCTTCTATCGGACCCTTGCTTCGGGCGCGCCAATAGGCAATCTCCCCGTTCATGACAATCGCATACAGGGTGCTAGCATGGCGGAAACAAGCTTAATAGATGGTGACTTCACCGAAAGCCCGGAACCCTACAAGCTTTTTGCAAAATGGCTTGAGGACGCCACCGCATCCGAGCCGAACGACCCCAATGCACTGGCGCTCGCGACGGTCGATCCGGACGGCCTGCCAAATGTGCGCATGGTGCTGCTGAAGGGTTTCGACGAGCGCGGCTTCGTCTTCTACACCAACTATGAGAGCAACAAGGGCCGCGAGATCCTCGCCTCGATGAAGGCGGCGATGTGCTTCCACTGGAAGAGCCTGCGACGGCAGGTGCGCGTGCGCGGAATCGTCGAGAAGGTCAGCGACGAGGAAGCTGACGCCTACTACGAATCGCGTGCGCGCGGCAGCCGCATCGGTGCCTGGGCGTCGAAGCAGTCCCGCCCGCTGGAAAGCCGCTTCGCGCTCGAGAAGGCAGTGGCCGAATACACGGCGAAGTACGCGATCGGCTCGATCCCGCGCCCTTCCTATTGGTCGGGCTTCCGCATCAAGCCGGTGTCCATCGAGTTCTGGCATGACCGCCAGTTCCGCCTGCACGACCGCGTCATCTTCGAGCGCGACGGCGACGGCTGGAAGAAGACGAGGCTGTACCCGTAAAGGTCAGCCCTTCTTGCGGCTCATGAACGCCATGAAGGCGTTGCGGGCCTCATCCGACTTCAGGCGCTCGCGGAAATGCTCGCCCTCCTCGCGGATGCGGGCGACGAGCACTTCGCGGTCGCCCAGGATCAGGTCGCGGGCGATCTTGAGCGCCTGCGGCGGCTTCTGCGCAATCCGCTCGGCAGCGGCAAAGGCCGTTGCCTCGAGTTCTTCCTCCGGAACCACGTCGTAGATCAGGCCGGCGGCCTTGGCCTTCTCGGCCGAAAGCCCCTCGCCCAGCGCCAGCAGGGCGAACGCGTTCTGCCGCCCGAGCACCATCGGCGCGATCAGGCTCGATCCCGCCTCCGGCACGAGGCCGAGATCCACGAATGGCGTGCGGAATTCCGTACGCGGCGTGGCAAAGGTCAGGTCGCAGTGCAGGTTAATCGTAGTGCCGATGCCGACAGCAATGCCGTCGACGCCGGAAACCAGCGGCTTTTGCAATCGCGCCAGGGCGATGAGAAAGCCAAACGCGTCGAGCGGGCCATCATCGCCCATCGCGACCGCCATGAAATCGGCGACGTCGTTGCCGGCCGAAAAGATGCCCGGCACGCCGAGGATGAGATGCGCGCGCACTTCATCGTCGGCATCGCCGTCCACCAGCGCCTTCGTCATCGAGGCATACATGGCGCTGGTGATCGCGTTCTTCTTGTCGGGGCGGTTCATGCGGATCAGCTGAACCGCGCCTCGACGTTCGACGATGATGTGCTCGCTCATGTCCCCTCCCTGAGCCGCTATTCTGGTCAGGCGATCAGCGCCGCGCCGGCTTCGGCGAGGCTGTCACCACCTTCGATCACGCGGCTCTTGAGCGCCTCGGTCTCGTCGATCAGGTTCTCGGCAAAGAAGCGTGCGAGCGCGACGCGCTGCGCCGACTGATCGGCGAGCGCACCGCGGATCAGGTAAGCACCGCCCACCGCCAGCGCGAACAGGCGCAGGTACGGCGTGGCGGCCGCCAGCGCGGAGTCCATGCGGCCCGAGCCCTGTGCGTCGAGCAGGAAGTTGGTTGCTTCCTCGAGCTGGTCGATGGCAGCAGCGCACTTCTCGGCCGTACGGCCGAAGCCCTCGGCATTCGAGCTGCGCAGCGCCTCGATGTCGGCGCGAAGTTCCGAGATGTAGCCGCGCACCTGAGCGCCGCCGGAAAGCGGCAGCTTGCGGACGACGAGGTCGATCGCCTGGATGCCGTTGGTGCCCTCGTAGATCGGCGCGATCCGCGAGTCGCGCAGAAGCGCGGCAGCACCGGTCTCCTCGACATAGCCCATCCCGCCATGGATCTGCAGGCCGATGGAGGCGACGTCGACGCCGATGTCGGTCGAGAACGCCTTGGCGACCGGCGTCAGCAGGCCGGCGCGCTCCTGCCAATGGCGGGCGGCGTCACCTTCGTTGATGCGGGCCATGTCGATGGCATGGGCGCAGGAATAGGAGATCGAACGGGCCACCTGCGTCAGCGCCTTCATGGTCAGAAGGTTACGCTGCACGTCGGGGTGATAGACGATCGGCGCCATGCCCTCGCCCTTGTAGCCCGCGGCCTTGCCCTGGCGGCGCTCCTGCGCGTAGGCAAGCGCCTTCTGGAAGGCGGCTTCCGCGATCGCAATGCCCTGCATGCCGACGGCGAGGCGTGCGTTGTTCATCATCGTGAACATGCAGGCGAGGCCCTTGTTCTCCTCGCCGATCAGCCAACCGATCGCGCCCGGCTCACGGTCCTTCACGTAGCCGTCGCCGTAAATCATCGTGCAGGTCGGCGATCCGTGAATGCCCAGCTTGTGCTCGATCGAGGCACAGAAGACGTCGTTGCGCTCGCCCAGCGAGCCGTCCTCGTTGACGAAGAACTTGGGGACGAGGAACAGCGAAATGCCGCGGGTGCCGGCCGGAGCATCGGGCAGGCGTGCAAGCACCAGGTGGACGATGTTGTCGGTAAAGTCCTGCTCACCGTAGGTGATGAAGATCTTCTGGCCGAAGATGCGGTAGGTGCCGTCACCGACCGGCTCCGCGCGGGCGCGCAGGGCTGCAAGATCCGAACCCGCCTGCGGCTCGGTCAGGTTCATCGTTCCCATCCACTCGCCGGAGACGAGCTTCTCGAGATACTTGGCGCGCAGCTCTTCCGAGGCGTGCTTCTCCAGAGCCTCGATCGCGCCCATCGTCAGCGTCGGACCGATGGCAAAGCCCATCGAGCCGGAGTTCCACATCTCGAGGGCCGCGACCGACAACATGGTCGGCAGAGCCTGCCCGCCATACTCCTCCGGAGCGGCGAGCGCGTTCCAGCCGCCCTCGATCCAGCGGTGGTAGAGGTCCCTCCAGCCCGGCGGAGTGGTGACTGCCCCGTCCTTCAGCACCGCCCCATGCTTGTCGCCCGCCTCGCGCAGCGGGAAGATTTCCTCGGTGGCGAATCGGCCGGCCTCGGCCAGGATCGCATCCACCAGATCCTCGGAAAGGTCGCCGAATTGCCCTGCCTCGACCGCCTTCGCCAAGCCGGCGACGTGCTTCAGGGTGTGGGCGATCTCATCAACGGGGGCTCGATACATTCGGAACTTCCTTTCGGTCGGGACAGGTGGCGGAGAGGACGGTGCCGTCCTGCAAGCGTGACGGCGCACCAGCCAGTCGAGGAAGTTGACTATTTTCTTCTGACGTAAACGTCAAATCAATCAAGCATTGCGCAACGGAAGCCTGGGGCACTATTGTCGCTATCCTAGAGGAACTTCCATGCTGGCACGCCCCGAAAAGCACCTGTGCATCGAATGCTCCCTGCCCTATGGGTCAGAGAACTTCCAATACTATGAGGGCAACATCGATAACGGCCCGGCCTACTGGTGCGACCGTGGCGTGCTGTGTTCACCGCAGTGCTCGCTGAAGCACTACCTGATGCGGCGGGAGGAAGGCACCTTGCCTGACGAGCCGGCGCCCAATCCCTTCGAAATGGATCCGGTCTACCGGCGCTGATCAGCCGGCAGCCTTCTCGCGCTCGATCGCGCGCCAGCCGATGTCGCGGCGGCAGAAGCCACCTTCCCAGCTGATCTTGTCGAGCGCCGCATAGGCGCGTGCGGCAGCCTCGGTAACGTTCGCGCCCTTGGCCGTGACGTTGAGCACGCGGCCGCCATTGGCAACAAGGCGGTCTTCCGAGTCGCGCGCGGTGCCGGCATGGAAAACCTGCACGTTCTCGTCCTCAGCCGACTCAATGCCGGAGATGACGGTGCCCTTCTTCGGCGAGGCCGGGTAGCCTTCGGCGGCGAAGACAACCGTCAGCGCAGCCTCGTCGCGCCAGCGCACCGACATGTGCGAAAGCTGGCCGTCGACGGCGGCATTCACGAGCGTCAGCAGGTCGTCCTTCAGGCGCGTCATCAGCACCTGGCATTCGGGATCGCCGAAGCGGGTGTTGTATTCGATGAGCTTCGGGCCTTCCTCAGTGATCATGAGGCCGGCGAAGAGCATGCCACGGAACGGCGCGCCCATCTCTGCCATGCCGCGCATGGTCGGCTCAATGATCTCGCGCATGACGCGCGCTTCCAACTCGGCGGTGATGACCGGAGCGGGAGAGTATGCGCCCATGCCGCCGGTGTTCGGGCCGGTGTCGCCCTCACCGACGCGCTTGTGGTCCTGCGCCGAACCGAACGGCAGCGCCGTGGTGCCGTCGCAGATGCAGAAGAAGCTTGCTTCCTCGCCCTCAAGGAACTCCTCGACGACGACTTCCGCACCGGCAGCACCGAACGCGCCCTCGAAGCAGGCGTCGATCGCGTCCAGCGCTTCATCGAGCGTCATGGCGACGGTCACGCCCTTGCCGGCAGCGAGGCCGTCGGCCTTGATGACGATCGGCGCGCCGACCTGGCGGGCATAGGCCTTCGCCTTCGGCGCGTTGTTGAAGCGGCCATAGGCGGCCGTCGGAATGCCGTAGCGGGCGCACAGGTCCTTGGTGAAGCCCTTGGAGCCTTCCAGCTGCGCCGCAGCCTTCGACGGGCCGAAGACGCGGATGCCGGCCGCCTCGAGCTCGTCGGCAAGGCCAGCCACCAGCGGCGCCTCGGGACCGACGACGACGAGGTCGATGTTCTTTTCCTTCGCGAACGCAACGACGGCCGCGTGATCGTCAACCGCGAGAGAAACGCATTCCGCTTCCTGCGCAATGCCGGGATTGCCCGGTGCGGCGTAAAGCTTCGTCAGCAGCGGCGATGCCGCAAGCTTCCATGCCAGTGCGTGCTCGCGCCCGCCAGAGCCGATCAGCAGTACGTTCATCGCGGCGATTCCTCATCGTTGTTGATCGCGGCTTCCCGGTAGGGCGGGGAGGCGTCAGGGTCAAGGCGCAAGCCTCATCTCTTGACGGCGCGTTGTGTCGCTGCCACTCCGTCCGCATGGAAAACATTCAGTCCAAAGAGTCGCAGGGACGCGTCGCCGACGCCCCTTCCGGTCACTGGGTCTATCGCCTGCTGCCGCGCGGGCTCTGGCCCTATGCCCAGCTTGCGCGCTGGGACCGGCCGATCGGCTGGTGGCTGCTGATGTGGCCTTGCTGGTGGTCGACCGCGATGGCGTCTGCCGCCTATGCAAAGCCGGGAGTGGCGCTTGCGGACGTGCTTCCGTCCGTCTGGCACCTGTTCCTGTTCATGGTAGGCTCGATCCTGATGCGCGGCGCAGGCTGTACCTACAATGACATCGTCGACCAGGACATCGACGAGAAGGTTGCCCGAACCCGCTCGCGCCCGCTGCCCGCAGGCAAGGTCAGCAAGAAGCAGGCTTGGGGCTTCCTGTTCCTGCAGTGCCTGCTCGGCCTCGTCGTGCTGCTGCAGTTCAACTGGTTCGCCGTTCTGGTCGGCATCGCGTCGCTCTTGACGGTGGCCATCTACCCGTTCGCCAAGCGCTTCACCGACTGGCCGCAGTTCTTCCTCGGCCTCGCCTTCTCGTGGGGAGCGCTGATGGGCTGGGCCGCCCATTTCGGCTCGCTGAACCTCGCGGCGCTGCTGCTCTATTTCGGCTCGATCCTGTGGGTGATCGGCTACGACACGATCTACGCCCACCAGGACAAGGAAGACGACGCGCTGGTCGGCGTGCGCTCCACCGCGCGCCTGTTTGCCGAGAACACCAAGCAGTGGCTCATCGGCCTCTACAGCCTTGCCCTGCTGTTCTTCGTCGTCGCCTTCGCCAATGCCGAAGTGCCGATGCCGGCGCTGGCTGGTCTCGTTGCCGCGGCCGCGCACATGATCCGGCAGATCCGCGTGCTCGACATTGACAATCCCGACCAGTGCCTGAAGCTGTTTAAGTCCAACTCCGTCGTCGGCTGGCTGATCTTCCTCGGCCTCGTCATCGGCGGAGCCTGGCCGGTCATCAGCCAGAATTTCTGATCTTCTGGCCGATGCTTCGGTAGTCGCGCGCCTCTGCTAGCGGCGCGCGATGATCTCTTCCCCATTGATGATGAGGCGAACGCCGAGCGCGCCGGTCTTGCGACGGGCGAGGAAGCGCGGGCGGCGCTGCAGGTGAACGCGACCCTGGCGGCGTGTCGCCGGCGGCGCCTTCCTGATCTGCCCAGCGTTTTCGTCCAGCGAGCGGGCGACGCCATCGGCCTCGACCAGCAGCATCGGCAGCTTGAACGCCTCCGACCATGCGCGCCAGTCGGCGGCAACGTTGTCGAGGTCGTGGGCGACCAGCAGCGGGACCGACAGCATCGGGTCCGCATGCATCAGTTCCAGCGTGACCGTGACATTGCCTTCGCCATCCTCGATGGCGCGGGCGGCAACGCCGCGGAAGGCGCGTGCCGGCAGCGCGATCGAGACCGGCAGGCCGCTTGTTTCCAGAACCCGGCGGATGGTGGCGCCACGGCTGGAGACGGTGAACGTCACGTCGCCGTGGGCGTCCATCATTCTGAAGGATGCCGCGTGCGGCAACCGGAACGGGTCAAGCCGAAAGTCGGCCTCGGCCCAAACGGGCTTGAGCTGTGTGTGTGACACTGTCTTTGCCTTCCTGTCTCATCCTGAGAGCCGGTTTTCCGGTCTTCTCGCGGGTGGTTTTCCCACCTCGTTGTAGGTGCGAGACTAGGGGGCGCCCTGTGTCAGACGGCTTAAAAAGCAGGGTTAAGGTTTTGTGGCTTCATCCGATGGTTATCGCTTTGCAACCCGGTGTAAGACCTTCGAAACCTCAGTAAATACCCGATTAAATTACCTTGTTCGGGTTCATGATCCCCGCAGGATCAAAGGATTTCTTGATCCGGCGCATCAGGTCGGTCGCGACCGGCGGCGCGGTTGCGATCAGCTCGTCGCGCTTCATCCGGCCGATGCCGTGCTCGGCGGAGATCGATCCGTCGTAGGCGCGCACGACATCATGCACCGCGTCGTTAATCTCGCGGTAGCGCGCGAGGAAGTCGGCAGGCTTGATGCCGACCGGCTGCGAGATGTTGTAGTGCAGGTTGCCGTCGCCCATGTGGCCGAAGCAGACGAGCCGCGCATTCGGCTCCAGGCGCGTCACCGCCGCCCAGGCCTCTTCGATGAAGCTCGGGATCCTTGCCACCGGCACCGACACGTCGTGCTTGATCGAGGCGCCTTCCGGCTTCTGCGCCTCCGACATGTTTTCGCGAAGGTTCCACAGTGCGTTTGCCTGCGTCAGGCTCTCCGCCAGCACGCCGTCCGCGATCAGCCCTGCCTCAAACCCCTCGGCCAGCATCTCCTCGATCAGCGTGCGCGCATCCTCGACCGAGCGGCCGGACGAGACTTCCATCAGCACATACCAGGGATGCGGAGAGGAAAGCGGATGCGTCGCGCCCGGAACGTGCCTCAGCACGAAGTCGAGCGAGGCGTGGATCATCAGCTCAAAACCGGTAAGGCTCTGCCCTGCCCTGTCGGTCGCCATGCCGAACAGTCTCAGCGCATCGGCGGGACTCGCAACGCCGAGCCAGGCGACCTCGCGGCCGCGCGGTTTCGGAAACAGTTTCATCACCGCGGCGGTGATGATGCCGAGCGTTCCTTCCGCGCCGACGAACAGGTCCTTGAGGTCGTATCCGGTATTGTCCTTCTTGAGCTTGCGCAGGTCGTCGAACACCTCGCCCGTCGGCAGCACCACCTCGACGCCGAGGCAGAGGTCGCGCGTGTTGCCATAGGCGAGCACGCCGGTGCCGCCGGCGTTCGAAGAAAGGTTGCCGCCGATCTGCGCGGTGCCCTGCGAGGCAAGCGACAGCGGAAACAGCTTTCCGGCTTCCTCGGCTGCGTCGCGCACGCGCTGCAGCGTCACGCCCGCCTCGACGGTGATGGTGTTCGACTCAAGGTCGATCTCGCGGATCCTGTCGAAGCGGGACATGGAAAGAACCACTTCCGTACCGGTCTGGTCCGGCATCTGTGCACCGACAAGTCCGGTATTGCCACCCTGCGGCACGATCGGGGTTCCGGTTTCGGTTGCCAGCTTCAGGATGGCGCTGACCTCTTCGACCGTTCCAGGCCGCAGCACCAGCGGCGTCTTACCGCCCCAGAGGCCGCGCCGCTCGGTGACGAAAGGCGCGATGTCCGCCTCGTCGCGCAGCGCGTATTTCTCGCCGACGATGGCGACGAAACGCTCGATCAGGCTGGCATCCATTACTGCTGACTCCCTGAGTCGGTCTGACTGCCCCTCGGCGCGGCGGCGCGGCGCAGCCGGTCGTTGATCGCCTCGCCAAGCCCGCCCTCGGGCAGCGGCTCGACCGCTATGACGGCCGCGCCCGAGCGGTCGAGCGCCTGGAGGTGGCTGTAGAGATTGGCCGCCGCCTCGCGCAGCGAACCCTCTTCGGAAAGGTTGAGCGTCGCGACCGCCTTGTCGGCGCCCTTGATGCGGTTCAGACCGAAGGCAAGCAGCGCCTCGCCCTCACGCAGCTCAGTCGCGTTGAGGCGCACGCCGGCATCCGGCGCATAGTGTGAAAGCATCATGCCCGGCGCCTCAATGCCTTTGGTACCGCCACGCAGCACCGGCAGACCGGTCACGGCTGCCAGCTCATCCGCCGTCACGCCGCCGGGACGCAGGATGCGCACGCCCTCTTCCGTCACCTTGGCGATAGTCGATTCCACGCCGACGTCGGTGGCGCCGCCGTCGATGATGAGCTGGATTTTGCCGCCGAGATCGGCGTTCACCGCCTCGGCGGTCGTGCCGCTGATCTTGCCGGACGAGTTGGCAGAAGGTGCTGCGAGCGGCCGGCCCAGCGCGCGGATGAATTCGGCCGCCACGCCGCGCGGCATGCGCAGCGCCACCGTTTCGAGCCCGGCCGAAACCAGCGGGTGGATGCCGTGGCCATTCTTCAGCGGCAGGACGAGCGTCAGCGGCCCCGGCCAGAATTTTTCGGCGAGCTTCAGCGAGACGTCGTCGAACACGGCGATGCGCTCCGCCATCTCCATGTCGGCGACGTGGACGATCAGCGGGTTGAAGCGCGGGCGGCCCTTCACCTCGAAGATGCGGGCGACGGCCTCGCCGTTGGTCGCATCCGCGGCAAGGCCGTAGACGGTTTCGGTCGGGATCGCGACCGGTTCACCGGCTCGCAGGATTTCCAGCGCGGGCTGCAGTGCCCGTTCAGGCGAAAGGATTTCGGCCAATTCACGCTCCGTGGGGTCGGCATTGCCTATCGCGCGCGCTCCTTTGCTGCAAGTGCCGCGATGTCACCGATTTGTTAATCCGCGCCCTGTACCATTTCCGCGAGGATTTGGGGGTGCTTGTCATGTTTCGTGTCGTCAGTGCCATCATGCCTGCGCTCATCCTGAGCGCCGGAACCGCCGCAGCTTCTTCCATCATCAGCCTGCCCGCTGCCGATCAGGCCGCTACGCCATCGATCGTCATGCGCGGCGCGCCAATGCCCGAGCCGATCGAGGCTGCCGTCGCATCGCCGGACGACGCGGATTCCGAGATCATCGCCATCACGCCATCGGTCGCTGCCGCAGGCGCCGACGCCATCCCGGTAAGCGCCGAGGATGTCAGCGCGATCCCTGAAAGCGAGCCGAAAGAGGGAAGCCCGGCGTGGCTGAGTTCCGAGGGTCCGCTCGGCATTCGCGACGGGGAGGCCCGGGAGCCGGATGCCGTTGCGCCGGAAACGCCAGCGGGTGAGGAAACGGCTGACCTCAACCTCGCGGCAAGACAGTAGCAATCGCATCGGCTGCTTGACGCTCCAGCCTTTCGCCGCCACCATCCTCTGAACGGGCAGGAAAGGCTGAGCCCATGGCGATCGATTTCTTGCTGAAGTTCATCCACATCTTCGGCCTGATGCTCGGAGCGGCCTCAGGCATCGGCCAGATGATCGTCGTCCGGCAGATCCGCCGCACACCCACGCCGGAACTCGCCCGGCTGCGGCCGATGTTCGGCCGCGTGGGCCTCACCGGCATCATCCTTCTGTGGCTGAGCGGCCTTGGCCTGTGGGCCCACCGCTACGACATGGGCCATCTCGGCCCGCTGTTCGACCTGAAGATGCTGGTGGCCCTTGTCCTGCTCATCATCATCCTGGTCGTGACCGTCACCCTGCGCCGCTCGCTGAACACCGGCACCCCGCCCCCCGCCTGGCTGCCAAAGCTCGGCATGTCGACGCCGGTGCTGACCATATTGGCGGTTGGGTTGGCTGTTTGGATATTTAATTAGCTCAGGCAGCAGACCTCGGCCGCCCCACCTTCGATCGGTGTTCAGGCATGGCAACTGTGTTTTGTCATGCGAAAGTTTTGCCGTCCCGGAGCATCGCGTTGAGCACGGTGACGAGCTTTCGGGCGACGGCGATGATGGCGACCTTCTTCGAGCCGGAACGCCGGGCAATGCCACTGTAGAAGTCCTTGAAGCGCTGGTTTGCCCGGATGGCTCCAAGCGCTGCCATGTAGAGTGCCTTGCGCACCCGCGGCCTTCCGCCAGCAATGGCGCGCCGGCCGCGCTTCTGCCCGCTGTCGGCGTTGAACGGCGCAAGGCCGGCAAGTGCCGCCGCCGTCTTCGGCGACAGCCGTCCCAGTTCCGGCATGTGGGCCAGAAGCGTCAGCGCCGTGACCGGCCCGACGCCCGGCGCCGACATCAGCTGGTCGGCCTGCCGGGCGAGCTCATCGCTTGCCGCGACTTGCCTGCGAATGGTGGCTTCGAGTTCCGCGATGCGGGCATCGAGGGTGGCGATCGAAGCATCGATGTCGGCGGCGATCTCAGGCACAAACTCTTCGGCGCGACTGAGTTCGCGGGCCCGGATCTCGACCAGCTGGTCGCGGCGCCGCGCCAGTGCTGCCAGACGCTCGCGCTGCGCACAGGGCGGGATGTCGGGCTGCGGGCGGAAGGTAGCGCCAAAGTCGGCCAGCGAGCGGGTATCGATGCGGTCGGTCTTGGCGAGCCGCCCGCGCGCCTCGGCAAAGCGGCGGGCGGTGACCGGATTGAGCCGGACATAGCCGATGCCACGCGCGGCCAGCGCATGACGCAGCAGCCGGTCGTGATGGCCGGTCGCCTCAAGCACGACGATATCGCGGCCGGGCTCAAGGCTGGCGGCAAAGTCCCGCAGCGCCTCGAGCTGGTTGGCAACACGCCGGTAGCGGCTGCTTTCGGGATCGAAGAGATCGAGAGTGTCCTTGGAGACGTCGCAGCCGATGAAGTTTGGGTGTAAGGTCATGGGGCCTGTTCCTGTGGTGCGAGGTCTGGGCAAAGCAGCCTCGTGCAACTGTTCAGGTTCAAAGCAGCACTGCGGGAAGGGGCCGAGCCATGCCACGGTTTGCTTTCCCAAGCGGAGGCGACCAGGATCCTCTCGGCCTCCTTCCCGCAACCATTTTACACTTCAGCAAACACACAGGATCCTCGGCTCAAGGCCGAGGATGACGACCTGGCCGGTGGCGCTGCGGATGCGGGCGAGGAGCGACAAGCACCCCCACCCTTACCCTCCCCACAAGGGGGAGGGAGACGTGAACGTAATCACTCCATCTGCAACTACGAGACTGGCGGAAACATTTGTGGCAGGAGCATCTGTGGCAGGAGCGTTCGCTTGCGCAGTCCACTGCGCTTGTGCGTTATGTGTCGGTACGACGGAGCGCTCCGAAACAGGGTGCCCAAAGTTCCCCACCCCCTTGTGGGGAGGGGTTAGGGGTGGGGGTACAATAACGCTGCCGCCAGCTCGTTCGCCAGCAGCAGGCCCCTTCCCTCTGCCTTATCCGGCAATCTTCGAGAAATCCGCGACCTGACCCGTCGCGTTGCGGATGCGGGCGAGAAGCGCCAAGCGGTTGGCGCGGACGACCGGGTTTTCGTCGTTGACCAGCACCGCCTCGAAGAAGGTGTCCACCGGCGCGCGCAGCACCGACAACGCCTGCATGGCACCGGCGAAATCCTGCAGCGCGACGGCCTTGGCGGCCTCGGCCTCGGCGTGGTTGACGGCGGTGAACAGCGCGCGCTCCGCATCGTCACGGAACGCCACCGGATCGACGTCCGAGTTGACGACGGTGCCCTTCTTCTCCTCTGCGGCAAGGATGTTCGCGGAGCGCTTGGTGCCGGCGAGCAGGTTCTTGCCATCCTCGGAGTCGAGGAAGATGCCGAGTGCGGCGACGCGGCTGACGATCAGCAGCAGGTCGTCGGCTTCCGGCGAGATCACCGCGTCGATCAGGTCGTGCCGCGCGCCCTTGTCGCGCAGATAGACCTTCAGGCGGTCGTGGAAGAACGACAAGAGGTCGGCGTCGCCATTGGTGACGCTGAGCAGCGGCAGCCTCACGCCATTCTCGATGATGATGCGGATGACGCCCAGAGCCGCACGACGAAGCGCATACGGGTCCTTGGAACCTGTCGGCTTCTCGTCGATCGCCCAGAAGCCCGTCAGCGTGTCGAGCTTGTCGGCGAGCGCGACGGTGATCGAGACTGGATCGGTCGGCACCACGTCGGACGGGCCCTGCGGGCGATAATGTTCTTCGAGCGCGGCGGCGACGGACGGATGCTCGCCCTGCAGCAGCGCATATTTACGGCCCATCGCGCCCTGAAGCTCGGGGAACTCGCCGACGACCTCGGTCTGCAGATCGGCCTTGGCGAGCACGGCAGCGCGGCGCACCAGCGCCTTGTCGGCACCGGTAACTTCCGCGAGCTCTTCAGCCAGCTTGGCGATACGTGCAACGCGCTCGCCCTGCGTGCCGAGCTTGGCGTGGAAGGTCACGTTCAGCTTGTCGAGGCGCGCCATGCGCTGGTCGAGCGGCTTCTTCAGGTCAAGGCCAAACTTCGCAGCCGGCTCGGCCAGCTGGTCGAGGTCCGGCAGGTCGGCCTGGTCGGTGTTCCAGAAGTGGACGGCGTCGGACAGACGCGCGCGCACCACCTTGCCATTGCCGTAGGCGATTTCCTTGCCGCCGTCCTTGGCCAGAATGTTCGAGATCAGGATGAAACGGTTGGACAGGCCCTCGCTCGCGCCCTGCGGGCGGGTAACAAAGCACTTCTGGTTGGCGCGGATGGTGAGGCGGATGACCTCTGCCGGGATCTCAAGGAAGGCTTCCTCGAACTCGCCCATCAAGACGACCGGCCACTCGACGAGGCCCGAGACTTCCTCGAGCAGGCCCTCGTCCTCGACCAGCTCAAGGCCTGCCGCGAAGGCGAGGTTCTTGGCGTCATCAAGGATGATGCGCTTGCGGCGCTCGGCGTCGAGCACGACCTTGGCGGCTTCCAGTTTGCTGACATAGTCGTCGAAGCGGCGGACCGTGATCGCGTCCGGCGCGTGGAAGCGGTGGCCGTAGGTGACGTTGCCCGAGCGGATGCCATCGACTTCGAAGTCGACCACCACCGGCTCGGAATTTTCCGGGCCGAAGGTGCAGACGATCGACTGCAGCGGACGCACCCAGCGCAGGCTGCCGGGCTTTGCGGACGCTGCGCCCCAGCGCATCGACTTCGGCCACGGGAAGTTGCGGATCACGGTCGGGACCAGCTCGGCGATGATCTCTTCGGCCGCGCGGCCCGGCTTGACGATGTGGGCTACGTAGAAGTCGCCCTTCTTCGGGTCGGAATGGACATGCGCCTCGGACACGGACGCAAGGCCCGCCTTGCGCAGGAAGCCCTGGATGGCCTGTTCCGGCGCGGTGGTCGACGGGCCCTTGATCTCGTCGCGTACGTCCTTGGAACGTGCGGTGAGGCCGCGGATGTCGAGGGCAAGGCGGCGCGGCGTCCAGTACTCGGTCGCGGCCTCGTAGGTGAGGCCGGCGTCAACGAGACCGTCGGTGACCATTTTCTTCAGGTCGGCCGCAGCCTTGCGCTGCATGCGCGCCGGAATTTCCTCAGAGCGAAGTTCAAGCAGAAGATCAGGCATCTTACGCAGCCTCTGTCGTCGGTTCGAAGCCGCCGGCCTCGGTCTCAAGGAATGCTTCGCCACAGGCCTTGGCGAGATTGCGCACGCGCAGGATGTAGCTCTGGCGCTCGGTGACGGAGATCACGCCGCGCGCGTCGAGCAGGTTGAAGGCGTGCGAAGCCTTGATGCACTGGTCGTAGGCGGGAAACACCATCTGGTGCGGCTTGCCACCCGGACGCTCGGCGCCGGCGGCGAGCAGCGCCTTGCACTCGTTCTCGGCATCGATGAAGTGCCGGAACAGCGTCTCGGTGTTGGCGTGCTCGAAATTGTGACGCGAATATTCCTGCTCGGCCTGCAGGAAGACATCGCCGTAGGTGACCTTCTCGGCGCCTTCGCGGCCGTTGAAGTTGAGGTCATAGACGTTGTCGACGCCCTGCACGTACATGGCGAGGCGCTCGAGGCCGTAGGTCAACTCGCCCGCGACCGGCGCGCATTCGATGCCGCAGACCTGCTGGAAGTAGGTGAACTGCGACACTTCCATGCCGTCGCACCAGCATTCCCAGCCGAGGCCCCAGGCGCCCAGCGTCGGGCTTTCCCAGTCGTCCTCGACGAAGCGGATGTCGTGCATCAGCGGGTCGATGCCGATCGCCTTCAGCGAGCCAAGATAGAGCTCCTGCAGGTTCGACGGGTTCGGCTTCAGGATGACCTGGTACTGGTAGTAGTGCTGCAGGCGGTTGGGGTTCTCGCCGTAGCGGCCGTCCTTCGGGCGGCGGGACGGCTGCACATAGGCAGCGTTCCAGGGCTTGGGACCGAGCGCACGCAGGGTCGTCGCCGGGTGGAACGTACCCGCGCCGACCTCCATGTCGTAGGGCTGGAGAACCACGCAGCCGTAGTCGGCCCAGTAGTTGTGCAGCGTCAGGATCAGCCCCTGAAAGGAGCGGCTGGGGTGCATGTGGTCGGGCAATTGGGCGTTCACTGAACTTCCTCGCGGCCGTGAGCGGGACGGTGGCCCGTCCTAGAGCGGCTACAAGGTAGCGTCAAGAAGCGCCCTGCGGTCAGCGTGTCGCGTCCGGCAGCGTCAACCGTTGTCCCGGGAAGATGTGGTTCGGGTTGCCGTTGAGCTGCGGGTTGAGCTCGATGATCTCGCGGAAGCGCTCGCCATTGCCGAGATGCTGCACCGCGATGTCCCACAGGCTCTGCCCAGGCTGCACCGTATGGAACGGCTCAGCAGGTGCTTTTGGCTGCTCTGCAACGGGTGCCGAAGCCTCGGCCAGTTGCTTGACCTCGCCCCCCGGACCTTCGGCAACCATCACGTTCTGGTCAGAAGTCTCGCTCGAAACCTGCAGGCCCTCGCGCAGCTTGCGCTCGGCGTCGGCCTTGACCTTCTCGTCCGGCTCCATCGTCAGCGCATGACGCCACTGGAAGGTCGCCTCGCGCTTGCGGCCCACCTGCCAGTAGGCGTCGCCGAGGTGATCGTTGAGCACCGGGTCGTTGGGCATCAGGCCGACAGCGCGCTCGAGTTCGCGCACGGCATCCTCGTAGCGGCCAAGGCGGTAATAGGCCCAGCCGAGCGAATCGACGATGTAGCCGTCGCTCGGGCGCAGGTCGACCGCGCGCTGGATCAGCTTCAACCCTTCCGCGAGGTTCATGTTCATGTCGACCCAGGAATAGCCGAGGTAGTTCAGCACCTGCGGCTGGTCCGGGTAGAGTTCGAGCGCCTTCTTGAAGTTGGGCTCTGCCTTGTCCCACTCCTTCAGCCGCTCATAGGCGATGCCGCGCTGGTAGAAGATGTTCCAGTCGGCGCGGGTGGGCTTTTCGATCCGCTCGACCGCCTGGTCATAGAGGCCGGCCGCTTCGCGGTACTTTTCCTGCCGCGCATAGACACCGCCGAGTGCGAGATAGGCGCGCAGCTCCTCGGGATTGCGGACGAGCGACTGCTTGAGGTGCTTCTCGGCTTCCTCGAAGCGCTCGAGATCGGCAAGGTTGAGGCCGAGCTGCAGCTCGGCGATCGCCTTCATCGGCGACCTGGCCGGGATCTTCTTATAATGCGCGATCGCGGTTTCCGCGTCGCTCTGCTGCTCGGCGATGCCGGCAAGCTGGATCTGGATCGCGTCGCTGTCGGGGCGCAGCGCCGCCGCATACTGCAGGTAGAGCCGCACAAAGGATTCGCCGCCGCTGCGGTTAAGCGCGGTGGCAAGGTTCAGCAGCACCTCGGCGGCACCCGAACGAACGTCCGGCACCATCATCTCGGGCTTCTCGCCCGCCTCGATCTTGGCGCGCAACGCATCGATGGTGACCCGGCCAGGGGCAAAACCGTCGGCAACGGCAAGTGCGGCCAACGCAGCTTCCTTGTCGCCTTGGCGGGCCAGGAACCCTGCCTGCGCCTCGATGGCACGTAGATACGCTTCAGGTGCGGCGCTGCCGGCTTCGGCATCCGCTACAACCTGCTGGAAGGTGTTGCGGGCAGTTTCGACATCACCCGCCTGCTCGGCGATGAGCGCGCGGTGATAACCGACGAAGAGGTCGTACCAGTCGGGACCGGCCATGCCCTTGACGTGGGCAAGCGCCTCCTGGCCATTGCCGGCGCCAAGCTTTGCCCAGCCGGTGATGAGCCCGGTGATCAGGCGGTCGAGGTCAGAGGCGAGCGAAAGCTTCAGCCAGTTCTCGACCTCACCGAACTTGTTCTTGCGGATGGCGTCGATGGCCAGCGCAAGGCGCGAGAATCGCTCGACCTCGGGCGTTTCTTTCAGCATCTGCGCAAAGCGCAGCGCCTCGTTGAAATTGCCCTGCGAGATGTAGCCGAGCAGCAGGCTCTGCTGGATCGTCTGGTCGTCGGGATCGAAGGCGTGCGCGCGCTTGTAGTAGGCGATCGCCGCGTCGAGGTCGTTGTCGCTCTCGGCAATGCGGGCGGCGAGATACGCGCCGGTGAGCGTGTTGACCTTGACCGTCTCGTCCTGGGCCGCCCACGCAGGCAGCGCGCCCAGCGTGAGGCTCACGGCCATGCCAGCCGCTGCGATCAGGCTTCCAGTCTTGAGCCGCATTGCATTCCTTCCCGATAGCTTGTGCGATCAGAGCGCCGCCGAAGCACCCACTGACAGGCAAGCATGTCCTTTTTGCGGACGAGGTTCAATCCGCGTCCGTTCACGATCAGGCTAGGAGCTGCGGCTGTCAATTGACGCGGCTGATGCAAAAGTCGATGACGTCGAGCAGCGCCTTCTTCTGCGGCGTGTCCTTCAACGGGGCGAGCGCGTCGCGGGCGATACCGCCGAAGTGGCGGGCCCGGCCGATCGTGTCGGCGATGGAGTTGTGCTTCTTCATCAGCTTGAGCGCCTTCTCAAGCTGCTCGTCGTCGGTCTGCGCGTTCTCGATCGCGCTCTTCCAGAACTCGCGCTCCTCAGCCGAGCCGCGGCGGAACGACAGGATCACCGGCAGCGTCACCTTGCCTTCGCGGAAGTCGTCGCCGACATTCTTGCCGAGGCTGGAGCTGTCGCCCGCATAGTCGAGTGCGTCATCGATGAGCTGGAAGGCAAGGCCGAGATTGGTGCCATAGGAGCGCAGCGCCGCGCGGTCGGACTTGGTGGCGTTGGCCACGACCGGGCCGACCTCAGCCGCAGCCGAGAACAGCGCGGCGGTCTTGGCCTTGATAACGGCGAGATATTCGTCCTCGGTGGTCTCGAGGTTCTTGGCGACGCTCAGCTGCAGCACCTCGCCCTCGGCGATGACCGAGGCAGCGGTCGAGAGGATGTCGAGGGCATCGAGCGAGCCGACGTCGACCATCATGCGGAAGGCCTGCCCGAGCAAGAAGTCGCCGACGAGCACGCTCGCCTGGTTGCCCCAGATCATGCGGGCGGTGCGCTTGCCGCGGCGCATGTCGCTTTCGTCGACTACGTCGTCGTGCAGCAGGGTCGCCGTGTGCATGAACTCGACGCTGGTCGCGAGCTTGACGTGGCCGTCGCCTTCGTAGCCGAACATCTGCGCGGCAGCGAGCGTCAGCATCGGCCGCAGGCGCTTGCCGCCCGACGAGATCAGGTGGTTGGCCACCTCGGGGATCATGGTGACGTCCGAGCCGGCCTTGGACAAGATCAACTCATTGACGCGGCCCATGTCTTCTTTGGTCAGCGCAATCAGCCCCTCGATCGAGGCTCTCGCGCGCTTGCCGTCATCAATGTTCACTACTACGCCCACCACTCGGGTCTCCCGTACAAACGGCCGTCGCTGCCGCCATTTAGTCGCGGGACTCTAGGGAGGCAAGCATTTTGCGGCAAGGGGCGAATTGGCGCGGGGTAAGCGGCGGCCAATTTCCGTTTACATTGACTGCGCCACCTGAGAGGGTCATCGTCATGATCGAGCTGATGCGAACCAACGACCCGGTGATGCTCTCCTTCGTCGAGGCATTGCTGCGTGATTCTGGCCTCTCCTATTTCGTCGCCGACCAGAATATGAGCGTGATCGAAGGCTCGCTTGGCATCCTGCCGCGTCGCGTGATGGTCAGCGAGGATGATCTCGAAGAGGCACGCCTTCTGCTGAAGGACGCCGGAATTGAAGAAGAGCTGAAAGGCGAATGAGCGGACTGCCTGCCACGCAAGATGCGCCGGACGTGCGCAGCGAACGGACCATCGACGCGTTCCATCGCGGCGACTTCTACCTGATCCAGCCGCGGCGCGGCCATCGGGCAGGCACGGATGCGATGATGCTGGCTGCGGCGGTTCCCTCCGGCTTTTCCGGCCGGCTGGTCGACCTTGGCGCAGGTGCGGGTGCGGCCGGCCTCGCCGTTGTCTCGCGTTGTCCGAATGCCAGGGTCGTGCTGGTCGAGCGCGAGGAAGAGCTGGCCGGTTGCGCCCGCGAAACTATCGCCCATCCCGACAATGACCACATCGCCGGCCGCGCTGAAGTCGTCGTCACCGACGTCACCCTCACCGGCAAAGCGCGGATCGCGGCCGGACTCGACGATTCCAGTTTTGACTTCGCGATCATGAACCCGCCCTTCAACGAGCGGGCGAACCGGCCCTCCCCCGACGAGCTGCGCCGCGGCGCGCATGTCATGGTCGATGGCCTGTTCGAAAGCTGGCTGCGCACCGCCGCCGCTATCGTCAAGCCGCGCGGCGGGCTCGCGCTGATTGCGCGCCCGCGCTCGCTCACCGAAATTCTCGACGCGATGGACGGCCGCTTCGGCGCGGCGCAGATCGTGCCGATCCTGCCGCGGGCAACGGAGCCTGCGATCCGCATCGTGATTCGTGCCGTGCGCGCCTCGCGTGCGCCCCTGTCGCTGATGCCGCCGTTGGTGATTCACGACGCAACCGGCGACCACTTCAGCACCCGCGCCGACGACGTCAACAACGGCCGGGCATCGTTGTTCGGCGACTGAACCGTCCTTCCCCCACATCTCGGTATTCTACTTCAGCCTGAATCGCGCGCGGGATATTGCGCGGCGACGTGAACAACCTACATGCGAAGCGACATACTGGAGACCCGCCACTTGAAACGACTGTTCAGCCGCTTCCTCCCCGCCTCCATGCGTAAGGGCGAAACCACGATCCCGGTGATCCGCCTGCAGGGCCCCATCATGCCGGGCGGCAACCAGTTCCGGCCCACTCTCTCACTGGCAACGACTGCGGGGCTGATCGAGAAGGCGTTTGCCATCAAGGAAGCCCCTGCGGTGGCGATCTCGCTCAACTCGCCCGGCGGCTCGCCGGTGCAGTCGCGGCTGATCTTCAAGCGCATCCGCGACCTCGCCGAGGAGAAGAACAAGCGCGTGCTGGTGTTCGTCGAAGACGTCGCTGCGTCGGGCGGCTACATGATCGCGCTCGCGGGCGACGAGATCATCGCCGATCCGTCCTCCATCGTCGGCTCGATTGGCGTCGTATCCGCGGGCTTCGGCTTCCAGGAACTCTTGAAGAAGATCGGCGTCGAGCGCCGCGTCCACACGGCTGGTCAGAACAAGGCGATCCTCGACCCGTTCCAGCCGGAAAAGCCCGAGGACATCGAGCGGCTGAAGCAGCTGCAGCTCGAAATCCACGAGACCTTCATCGACATGGTGAAGGAACGGCGGGGCGCGAAGCTCGCCGACCACCCGGATCTTTTCACCGGCATGTTCTGGACGGCGAAGAAGGGGCTCGAGCTCGGCCTGATCGACGGGCTCGGCGACATGCGCTCCTTCATCAAGCAGCGCTACGGCGACAAGGCCAAGCTGCAACTGATTTCTCCGGCGCGCAGCCTGTTTGGCCGCAAGCTTGGCGTATTTGGCAGCGAGGCTCCCGAAATCGCCGCCGCAGCGGCACATGGACTGGCTGACGCAGCCGAGGAACGTGCGATGTGGTCCCGCTACGGCCTTTGATGACCAGCGGGAAACACGCTACACTTCCGGTCGCAGACAACGGCAACGACAACCGATCGCAGGAAGGACACGGACAATGCCCCAGCTCGTATTCTTTGCCGTCGTCGGCATCGTGGCTTATGTCGGCTACCGCGCATTCGTGCGCGAGGCCGAGCGTGTCACTGCCCGCGCCCGCCGCGCCGAGGCCGAAATGCGCACCGGCTCGCACGGAACGCTGGTGAAGGACCCGGTGACCGGCGACTATCATCTGAGCAAGGACTGACGCATTCCCATCATGGCCGACGCGATTGCCGAACACGCCCCGGCCAAGGTCAACCTTGCGCTGCACATCACCGGCCAGCGCGCCGACGGGTACCACCTTCTCGACTCGCTCGTCGTGTTCACCGAGGCGGGTGACCGCATCACGGTGGAACCAGCTGATACCGACACCTTCACCATCAGTGCGCCATTCGGCGCAGGGCTGGACACCGGCCCAGACAACCTCGTCATCCGGGCGCGCGACCGCATGCGAGAGCTGACGGCCATCGCCGTCCCCCCTACCCCCGTCGCGATCCATCTCGAAAAGAACCTGCCGGTCGCCTCCGGCATCGGCGGCGGATCGAGCGATGCCGCAGCGACACTGCGGGCGCTGTGCCGCTTGTGGGGGATTTTGCCCGATTCGGAAGATCTCGACGCGATTGGGCTGAAGCTCGGCGCCGACGTGCCGATGTGCGTCAGAGCGCATACGCTGGTGGCTCGCGGCATCGGCGAGGAGATCGAGCCGGCACGCCTCCCCTCGCTGGCCATGGTGCTGGTCAACCCCGGCGTAGCGATTTCCACCCCCGCTGCTTTTCGCGCGCTTCAGCGCAAGGACAACCCGCCACTTCCGCCCGTGCCCGATGACGCCAGTTTTGAGGAAATCGTAGAATGGCTGGCGGGCTGGACCCGCAACGATCTCGAACCACCAGCCCGCAGCCTTGCTCCGGAAGTCGGCGAAACGCTTGATGCGCTGCGCGATGCAGGCGCGGCGCTCGCCCGCATGTCGGGCTCCGGCGCGACTTGCTTCGGCCTGTTCCCGAGCCAGGCGGAGGCGGAAGCAGCAGCCGCAAGGCTCGCGGCCGCTCATCCTGCATGGTACGTCAGGGCAACGCGCACGATCTAGGAGGCCAGGCCGTGGCACGCATCGACGAGAGCCGTCCGTTCATCCCCGTCGGCATTGCCGTCCTCACCGTCTCCGATACCCGCTCACTGGAGGAAGACAAGTCGGGTGCCACGCTTGCCGCCCGGATCGAGGAAGCCGGTCACAAGCTAGTTGCGCGCGACATCGTCACCGACGACATCGAGGCGATCCGCGAAAAGGTCGTCGCCTGGTCTAAGGACTCCGCCATCGACGTCGTCATCACCACCGGCGGCACTGGCTTCACCGGCCGCGACGTAACGCCGGAAGCGCTGGAGCCGATCTTCGAGAAGACAATGGATGGCTTTTCCGCCATCTTCCACCGCGTCTCCTACGAGAAGATCGGCACCTCGACGATTCAGTCGCGCGCGACCGGCGGCGTGCTCAACGCCACCTTCGTCTTCGTGCTGCCGGGGTCGCCCGGCGCCTGCCGCGATGCCTGGGACCACATCCTTTCGGCCCAGCTCGACTACCGGCACATGCCCTGCAATTTCGTGGAGATCATGCCGCGGCTCGATGAGCACCTGAAGCGCGGCGGCGGCAAGAGCGCCTAGACCACGGCCGGAACGATTTCGGCCGCGAGGATCCTCGAACGCGCCGCGCGCGCAATTGCCTGCGCCGATACATCGCCCGCCATTGCCAGCACGTCGCGGCGGGCAATTACCAGCCCTTCTTCCAGAGGCCGCCGGCGCTTGAGCAGCCGATCCAGCAATCCGCGTCGCGCATGACGCGAGCGGGTGAAACGCCCGGCGCCGCGCCCCGCCTCGACATGGGCTATCGCTGCCTCGATCCAGCCGTCCACCAACTTGGCGCCCGGCTCGACCAGAAGCAGCCATTCGCTCTTGGCGCGGCGGGCACCCGCCGCCACATCCGCACCTTCCAGGAAGCTGCAGCCGACATGCTCGGCAACCAGCTTCGTCTGGTCCGTCGATCCCCGATCGCAGACGATCACCTCGCGCACGACTCCCTCAACCGCAGCCGGCACCAGTGAGGTGAGCGTGCGCGCCAGAGCTTCCTCGTCGTTGTGCGTTTCGATCAACACGGACAGCATAGCTGCCCCAATACGCCAAACGCAGCGTCCGCACCAGACGGCGCGAACAAAGTTCTTGATTTGTTCTCATCCGGAACATACGTTCGAACCATAGGAATGAATTCAGCGACGACGAGTCGTTTGCACGACACCGGGAGCGACGCATGGAACCGATCCGTCAGGCAGATGCAGCAGCCTTCGCACAGGGCGGCGCCGCGGCAGCCAACGCCGTGATTGACGAAAGCGGCCTGCGCATCGGCTTCGACCGCAGGCGCGGCCGCGCCGCCGGCGTCAATCCGACCGGCCGCTACGAGGCGCTGACCCGCCACGTCTTCGACGACGGCTGGAACACGCTCGAAGAGCTGCCGCCGTTCAAGACGACGGTGCAGGTGGAGCGTCCGCGCACCATCATCACCCGCAACGACTCGCCGGACATCTCCTTCGACCGCTCGATCAACCCCTATCGTGGCTGCGAGCATGGCTGCGTCTACTGCTTCGCGCGGCCGACCCATGCCTATATGGGCCTGTCGGCGGGTCTCGATTTCGAATCCAAGCTGTTCGCCAAGCCGGACGCGGCACGGCTGCTGGAGCGCGAGTTGTCGAAGCCGGGCTATGAGCCGAAGACCATCGCCATCGGCACCAACACTGACCCCTACCAGCCGATCGAGCGGCAGTGGCGCATCATGCGCGAGGTGCTGGAGGTGCTCGAGGCGCACAACCACCCGGTCGGCATCGTCACCAAGTCGGCGCTGGTCACGCGCGACATCGACATCCTCTCGCGCATGGCCGAGAAGGGTCTCGCCAAGGTCGCACTGTCCATCACCTCGCTCGACCGCAAGCTCGCCCGGGTGATGGAGCCGCGCGCCTCGACGCCTCCGAAACGGCTGGAAGCGGTTCGCGCCCTGCGCGAGGCAGGCATCCCTACCTCGGTGATGATCGGCCCCGTGATCCCGGCCCTCAACGACCAGGAGATCGAGCGCATTCTCGAATCCGCGCATCAGGCTGGCGCGCGCGAGGCGGGCTACATCATCCTGCGCCTGCCGCTGGAGGTCGCGCCGGTCTTCAAGGACTGGCTGCTGCGCAACTATCCGGACCGCTACCGGCACGTGATGTCGCTGGTGCGCTCCATGCGCGACGGCAAGGATTACGACGCTGAGTGGGGCAAGCGCATGAAAGGCTCCGGCCCCTATGCGTGGCAGATCGGCCGCCGCTTCGAGATCGCCGCCAAGCGCCTCGGGCTCAACGCGGAGCGCCTAAGGCTTCGCACTGACCTCTTCAAGGCTCCGGGCGGCCCCGGCGAGCAGCTTACGCTGTTCTGATCCGCGGCCAGCCGCCTTTTCCAGTTCCGCTGGGGACCGCCGCACTGTCCTCGCACCAGCGGAAATCCTTCCGACCCTGCCCCTGGGCCACGGAAGGGCTTGCGGAGAATCGGAGCGGATGCCAGACATTCCCGCACAATGTCTCGTCTCGCTTCCGATTCTCCGACACTTTTCGACCTGCCCGTCAGGCCGGATTTTTCGTTGGAGATTTCTGCCCTCCGCGAAGGTTTTTGGCCGGTCGCCGGCACGGATGAAGCCGGACGCGGGCCGCTTGCCGGCCCGGTCGTCGCCGCGGCGGTCATTCTCGACCCCGACAACATCCCCGACGGTCTCGACGATTCGAAGCGTATGGATTCGGCCGAACGTGAAGCGGTCTTCGCCGAAATTCTGGCGCGCGCCGTGTCGGTCTCCTTCACGTCGATCTGCGCCCATTCGATCGACTGCGGCGACATCCGCAAGGCGAGCCTTGAGGCGATGCGCCGCTCGGTGGCAACGCTCTGCACGCAGCCGAAGATGGTTCTCGCCGACGGCCGCGACGTGCCGCCCGGCCTACCCTGCATGGGCCGCGCGGTCGTAAAGGGCGACCAGCGCTCGCAGTCGATTGCAGCCGCTTCGATTGTCGCCAAAGTCATGCGCGACCGCATCATGTGTCGCGTCGGCCAGCACGACCCGCGCTACGGCTTCGAGATCCACATGGGCTATGCGACCGCCCGCCACCGTACGGCGATCACCACCGCCGGACCGCTGCCGCGCTTGCACCGCCTTTCCTTTGCGCCATTCCGGCTGCAGCAGGAACTCGAGCTCACCGGCAGCTGACGCCGCGCTTTTTTCGCCTGTTCAATCGAGGATTTTCCTGGGGGCTTTCGCGTGCCCGGCGTTGCGTGCCTGAATTTACGGCGCAGCTTCGTCCCCGTTGCCTCCCCCTAATCAGCTCCAACCGCACAAAAGAAAAAGGCCGCCCGAAGGCGGCCTCGTTCATGTTCGGTTTGAAACCCGTCAGTTCAGCCGTGCCTTGACGTCTGCCAGGGCAGCCTGGAAGAGCGCAGCGTCCGTCTTGGTGTCGACGGATTCAGCGAGAAGCTTACCAGCCGCAGCAACCGCAATCTCAACTGCGCTGGTGCGAACTTCGGCAACCGCGTCGCGCTCGGCCTGAGCGATCTTCTGCTCGGCAAGTGCGGTACGGCGCGTGACGTACTCCTCGGTGCGGGCCTTGGCCTCGGCGACGAGGGTCTCGGCCTCATGCTTCGCAGCAGCGACAATGTCGGCCGCTTCCTGCTCGGCTTCCTTGCGCTTCTGCTGGTATTCGGCCAGCAGCTTCTTGGCTTCCTCGCGGAGCTTGCGCGCCTCCTCCAGCTCGTTGCGGATGCGATCCGCACGGGCGTCGAGGGACTTGGTGATCATGGCCGGCAGGCCAGCGAAGATCACCAGTGCGAGGAACAGGACGAGACCTACTGTTGCCCAGAATGTAGCGTCCATGATCCTAGCTCCTTACAGCCTTGACCGCGGCGGCGACGGCGGACTTGTCCGCAGCCGAGCCAACGAGCTGCTGCACGATGGCGGAAGCCGCATCCTCGGCAATCTGGCCGACGTCGCGCATGGCCTCGTCCTTGATCAGGGCGATGCGGGCCTCTGCGCCGGCGAGCTTGGACTCAAGCTCGGCCTCGACCTTCTTGCGCTCTGCCTCGGCGTCGGCCTTGGCAGCGTCGCGTGCCTGCTGGCCGATGGCGTTTGCCTTGGCCTTGGCATCGGCAAGTTCCTGCTCGTAGGCAGCAACCGCGGCGTCCGCTTCGGCCTTCATGCGCGCAGCTTCTTCAAGATCCTGCGCGATCTGGCCATTACGGGTTTCGATGATCCCGCCGATGCGCGGAACCAGCACCTTCTTCAGGAAGAGGTAGAACAGACCAAACGTGATCGCCAGCCACACGATCTGTGAGGCGAAGTATGTGGAATCGAACGGAGGAAACACACCGGTTCCCTCGTGCGTCTCGACCTCCAGCTCGGTCTGCAGCTGGTGATCGCTAGTCGATTCCTGCGCGAATGCAGGCGCCACAAACATGGGCTTCCCCTGTCAGAATTAAGTCGGCCGCGCGATGACGCAGCCGACCGTTTCAGCTTCTTGTCTTAGACGGCGAAGAGCAGGAGCAGAGCGATCAGCAGCGAGAAGATGCCGAGAGCTTCCGTCACCGCGAAGCCGAAGATCAGGCGGCCGAACTGGCCGTCAGCAGCTGCCGGGTTGCGCAGGGCGCCCGAGAGGTAGTTGCCGAAGATGTTGCCGAGGCCGAGAGCCGTGCCAGCCATGCCAAAGCAAGCCAGACCTGCGCCGATGTAACGTGCTGCTTCCGCTTCCATGTCAAACTCCTGTTGATTTCCAGATTGCGGTTTTCTGCGGGCGGCGGCGCCGCCGGTGAAAGGTATTAGTGGTTCGGGTGAACCGCGTCGTTCAGGTACATGCAGGTCAGAATTGCGAACACATATGCCTGAATGAACGAGATGAGGAACTCCAGGCCCGTCAGCGCGACCGTCATCAGAAGCGGAAGCACGGCGGTAGCAATACCCAGAGGACCAAGAGCGGCCAGCGACACGATGAAGCCCGCGAAGACCTTCAGCGTGATGTGACCGGCGAGCATGCTGGCGAACAGACGAACCGAGAGGCTGACCGGACGCGAGAAGAACGAGATGACTTCGATCGCCACAACCAGCGGCACAAGCAAACCGGGAACGCCGCTCGGCACGAAGAGGCCGAGGAACTTGAGGCCGTGCTTGTAGAAGCCATAGAGAATGACGGTACCGATCACGACAACCGCGAGCGAGAAGGTCACGATGATCTGGCTGGTGACGGTGAAGAAGTACGGGAACATGCCCAGCATGTTCGCGAACAGCACGAACATGAACAGCGAGAACACCAGCGGGAAGAACTTCATTCCGTGGGTGCCCGCCGAGTCGCGCAGCATATTGGCGACGAACTCGTAGGAGAGCTCCGCCATCGACTGGCCGCGGCTCGGAACCATGCTGCGAGCGCCGGTCGTGAAGTAGAGGAACGCGCTGGCGGCCGCGACGGTCGCGACCATGAACAGCGACGAATTGGTGAAGGAGAGATCGATCCCGCCGACCTCAATCGGAATCAATTTCGAGATATGAAACTGGTGGATCGGATCGTTGGCCAATGTCGAGCCCCTCGATTACGTCACGCGCCAACGGCGCTATTCATTTTCCTTGCGGCCTATCACACCCGGCTTCGGCTCGGCAATCTTGCCAGCCGCCCGCAGCACGTTCAGCACACCTGCACAGAAACCGAGAAGCAGGAAGATGATCAGCCCCCAGGGCGACGTGCCCGCGAGCCGATCGATCAGCCAACCCATCCCGGCTCCGACCGCCACCCCCGCGATAAACTCGCTGGACAGCTTCATCGCCTGGCCGAAGCCCGCCATGTCGCGGGACCCTGCCGATGGTTTCACCTTCGCATCGTCTGCCGCGCGGCGTGCCGCTATAGCAGCTTCCAGATCACGACCACGACGCTCAAGTTCTTCGTCGCGAACAGCCGGTTTTCCCGCTCCGCCAGGCTGGGCTTTGCCCTCGTCTTCTGGCCTGTCGAAACCGGCCATTACAACCTCCTGCCCGGACAGAACGTCTACCGTCTCTCCGCTTTTAAAGTCGCGCGCAACATAGTTAGGGCCCTCCCCCCAGTCAAGCCGGTGGATTCGCCATGCACGCCTGATATTCACCCAATAAAATCAGGAAATTAGGTATGTGCGACAATGCGCCTTGGCTGGCGCGGGGGCGGAATCAGAAGAATCCGCCCTCAATCGTCAGCTCCAGCCGCCCCCATAGGTGCGGTAGAAGATGTGGAGGCCGATCTTCTTCACCTTCTCCATCGTGCGCGCCCAGCCCGGCTTCACATACGTCGCGTGGTAGTGCGTGGCCGAGCCAACTTCAGGCAGGAAGACCTTGCCGGCGGTAACGGCCATGCCGACTTCCTGCGCCATCTTGTAATGACGGCGGTCGGTAATCTTCAGCTTGCGGCCCTCGCAGGCGAAGGAGAACTGGCAGCGGTTGCGCCAGTCCTTGTTCTGATAGACGACGCCGCAGATCGTGTTCGGGTAGGCCGGATTGCGGACGCGGTTGAGAATCACCTGCGCCACGGCGGCCTGGCCCTTCACGTCTTCGCCGCGCGATTCGAAGTAGATTCCTTCGGCGAGGCACTTCTGCTCCTTCTCGGAGAAGACCTCCGGCGGCAGCGGATTCTTCATCCACTCGTGGTCGCCCTCCCCTACCGGCGGAATATACCGCCCGGCATAGGGGTCCTGTTCTTCCTTCAGGATGCTCGCGAAGGGCGAGGCCTTGGCATAGTCCGGCTTCGGCGGCGCATAGGCGGTGGCCAGAATATCCGGCTTGTCGTTGTTGACGAGGTTGGCAAGGAACGCCGGAACGCCAGGATCGACCTTTTCGTCCTCGCGGACATGGAAGGCGCTGGCGATCTGGACTTCCTTGCCCGCGATCTCGGGTACAACGAAGGTCATCTTGATCTCCGGCTCCTGAGTTGGCGTCAGGAGCAGGCTGGTGCGTTCGAAGATCGACCCGGCGTTGAAGAATTTTGGTGGCGCGACCGGCGCGACATGAACGACACGCGAGCGCTTTTCCTCACGGTTGATCCGGTCCTCGTCGGGCGTGTCGGCAACTTCCGTCTTGCCGCGAAAGGCGACCTTGCCGACGCCGGGGGCATTGAGGCCGGCGCCTGAGATCGAGCCGGTAGCGGTATCGTCGGTGAAGCGCATCTCGGCCGCATGGACCGATCCGGCTGCGGCCGCTTCGACATAGCCGTTCCACCGGGCACCCGACGTTTCGAGGCCGGCGATGTAGCTCGCCATGTCCTGATAGGAAAGATGGGTCGGCGACGCGATCCAGATGCCGAGGCCGACCAACAGGGGGGCAGCAAGGGAACGCGATCCGGCGCGGGGTCGCCCGCGCTTAGCCTCATAACGCAACACCGGTACTCTCCACTCACGCGACTGAGTGGAAAATTTGCGGCATTAACCTTGATGGTTGGTTAATTCAGCCGGACACGGGCGATCACATCGGCCATTACACAGCGTCATCTTGCAGTCGCCGAAGTGCCGTAACGAAAACGGGGACGCCTGAGCGACCCCGTCTTCTTCAAAAGCTTGCAGTAATGAACCGCTATCGCTTCTTCGCCTTACTGGCGAATGGATTGTCCGGCGCGCGCAGAACCATGCGGATCGGCACACCCGGCATGTCGAACGTGTCGCGCAGCCCGTTCGTCAGGTAGCGGATGTAGGACTGCGGCATCGCGTCCGGCCGCGAGCACGACAGGACGAAGCCCGGCGGGCGCGTCTTCACCTGGGTGATATACTTCACCTTGAGGCGGCGGCCAGCGACCGCCGGAGGCGGATGATGCGCCAGCACGCCTTCGAGCCAGCGGTTGAGCTTGCCGGTGGAGACGCGGCGGTTCCAGACGCGGTGCGTCTTCTCGATCGCCTCCATCAGCTTGTCGAGGCCCTTGCCAGTCTCGGCAGAAACAGTCACGGCCTGAATGCCGCGCACCTGCGGCAAGAGCCGCTCGGTCTTCTCGCGCAGCTCGGCCAGCAGCTCCTGGCGATTCTCGATCAGGTCCCACTTGTTGAAGGCGATGACCGGCGCCCTGCCCTCGCGGATGATGAGGTCGGCGATCTGCAGGTCCTGTTTCTCGAACGGGATCGTCGCGTCGAGGACGATGACGACCACCTCGGCGAAGCGAATCGCGCGCAGACCATTCGCGACAGACAGCTTTTCCAGCTTTTCCTGCACGCGCGACTTGCGGCGCATGCCGGCGGTGTCGAACAGCTTGATCCGGCGGCCGCGCCAGTCCCAGTCGACCGAAATCGAGTCACGCGTGATGCCGGCCTCGGGGCCGGTCAGCAGGCGCTCCTCGCCGAGGAAGGCGTTGATGAGCGTCGACTTGCCGGCGTTCGGGCGGCCAACCATCGCAATGCGCAACGGCTTGGTCGCGTCATATTCGGGAACCGACTCGTCATCCGGATCGGCAATGTCTTCGCCGACCAGCGGTTCGCCGGCAGCCCTTGCGACTTCCTCGTCTTCTTCCTCATCGGCAAACACGCGCTCGGCACCCAGCGCGTCGACGATTGCCTCGCGCAGGTCCGGCATGCCTTCGCCGTGTTCGGCCGAAATCGGGATCGGCTCGCCAAGGCCAAGCTCCCAAGCCTCCAGCATGCCGCCCTGGGCACTGCGCGCCTCGGCCTTGTTGGCTACGAGCACGATCGGCTTGGATGTTCGACGGGCGATGTCGGCAAAGGTGCGGTCGTCGGGGACGATGCCGCTGCGCGCGTCGACGACGAAGAGGATCAGGTCCGCCTCGTCCATCGCCAGCTCAGTCTGCGCACGCATGCGGCCGGCAAGCGAAGCCGCATCCGCGTCCTCGAATCCGGCGGTGTCGATGACGTCGAAGTTGAGATCATACAGCTTGGCCGGATGGACGCGGCGGTCGCGCGTGACACCCGGGGTGTCGTCGACAAGCGCGAGCTTGCGGCCGACCAGCCGGTTGAACAAGGTGGACTTGCCGACGTTAGGCCGGCCAATGATCGCTACGGTGAAGCTCATTCGAGGCCCCTCCGGGGCGGTCAGGATGCAGATCCCGAACCGCGGATCAGCTCGGACATCATTTCTGCGCGACGGCGAAGGTTCATCGGCGTCGCTTCATCTTCGGTAATCTGGTCGAACAGGGTCGCCGCATCCGCAGCGCGGCCCTCTTTCCATGCAGACAGCGCCAGCGCTTCGCGTGCCGAATGGCGCAGAGCGTTGGTGTCGGCCGTGAGCGGCTCGACGCGCTGGGCAACCTCGGCATAGGTGCCGTGGTCGACGAGGACGAATGCCGCTCGCAGGCGCGCCATGTCACGGATCGACGTCGGAACCGACGTATCGGCTGCAACCGCATCGAAGCCGGCAACGGCGCCCTTGAAGTCGCCGGACTGGGAAAGCAGCGTTGCCGTGCGCAGGCGGGCCAGCACCGGGTAGGCGCCATAGCCCTCGGCCTCGAGCTTCTCGAGCGAAGCCTTGGCCTCGTCGGTCTTGCCCTCGCGGGCCTGCGCCAGCGCCTGCAGGTAGATGTCGCCCGAGGCATTCGCCTTGTTGGTCGTCCAGTGATCCCATGCCACGAAGGCTGCAGTGCCAACAACGATCGCGATCGCCCCGCCGATAATGTACGAGCCAAAGCGATCCCACAGAGCCTTCGCCTGGTCCTGGCGAAGCTCGCTGTCTACTTCACGAAAGAAACTGTCGTCGGACATTGTTCACCGGCGGCGTTGGAGATGCTCGTGTCGGGAATGACGATCCCGACAGCTTTGGCATGCGTTTTAGCTGAAAATTGGTCGCATGGAAGGCCTGATCGGAAAAAGGCGGCAGTCAGCCGCGCCTTCCCACGACCAAAGCGGCTGCAACAAGGGTCGCGGCGGCAATCAGCGACGCGAATGTAAACGTTCCCGTCCGGTCGGTGATGAATCCCGCGACGACCGGTCCGATGATCTGGCCGAGGCCGAAGGCAGCGGTCATCAGCGCGACCGCCCGGCGGGGTGCGGCGACGGCAATCTCACGCGCCACCTGCAAACCAAGCGCGGTGATCGCCACGAAGGTACTGCCAAGCAGAACGCCGCCGATCAACGGGCCTGCATGCCCGCCGATAGCGACGCTCGCAATGACACCCAGCGCCTCGACGAGACAGGCAAGCGAATATGCGGCGACGCGACCAGTCCGTTTGGCGATCAGGTTCCACACCAGAACCGAGGGGATGATCGCCAGCCCGGTGGCACACCACACCAGAGCCTCGAACAGCGAGCCCATCTGGCCCTGGCGGACGATGGCAACGAGGAAGGTTGCGGTGACGATGTAGCCGAAGCCGAACAGGCCGTAGCCGACGATGATGCGTACCATCGCGGGCGTGCGAGGCAATGGTGGCTCTGCCTGCACACGGGTTGCCGAAGCGGGTTCGCGATCGATCAGAAGCGCGACGGCAACGAAGCCCACCGCGGCGAGGATAGCAGCCCAGATCCAGCTCGCCTGCCACCCCGCCTGAGCAACGCCGAGTGCCGCGATCATCAGCGAGGAGGTGGCGATGCCAACGCCGACGCCGCTGAAATGGACAGCCTGGAGATCGGGGCGGCCGGCCTTTGCCAAACGCCCGAAGACGATCGTCGACAGGAAAACAAATGCGAACGCGCTCGCAAGCCCCGCCAGGAAGCGGATGACGAGGAAGGCGGGAACGTTGCTCGTATATGCCATCGCGCCGGTGAGTATCGTGGTCGCCAGCAGGCTGAGCAGCGCCACGGGATATTCGCGCCCCTGTCCCCAATTGCCGGCCGCGAGAAACGCGCCGAGCAGATAGCCCGCATAATTAGAAGACGCGATCCATCCCGCGGCGGATGCCGAAAGCCCCAGCTCGTCCATCATGCCTGGCAGGATCGGAGTGTATACGAAGCGGCCGATGCCCATGGCCACGGCCATGGTCACCATTCCGCCAAGGGCATAGATCAATGGGCTGCGGCCTGCCTTCGCCATGATGCGGCAGCCGGACTCAGGCTGCCGTTCCGAACAGCGCCGCGTACTGCTCCGGCTTGAAGCCTATCTTGATCGCGCCGTCCTTTTCGAGAACCGGGCGCTTGATCATCGACGGCTGCGCCAGCATCAGCTCGATGGCCTTCGCCTCGTCGAGATGCGCCTTCTTCTCGTCCGGCAGCTTCTTGAAGGTCGTGCCGGCCTTGTTCAGCACCTTCTCCCAGCCGGCGGCGGCGCACCACCGCTCAAGCTGCTCGCGCGCAACGCCCTTCGACTTGTAGTCGTGGAAGGCGTAGTCGACGCCATTGTTCTGCAGCCAGGTGAAGGCCTTCTTCATCGTGTCGCAGTTCTTGATGCCGTAGATCGTGACGCTCATAGCCGCTGGTCCAGATTGTGATGTTTCCTGATAGCGGCTGCCCGGCAGGATTGCACCGGGCTAGGTCGCATTTCCCAGCGGAATTCCGTTAGGCCACCTTCTTCGGCACACAGGGCACGAACTGCCCTTCGCGGGCCGAGCGCAACACGGCATCGATCAGCAGATGCGCCTTAAGCGCCTCGACGCCCGACACCTTCGGCGGGCGGCCGGTATCAAGTGCATCGAGGAAGTCCGTGTGCACCGAGCGGTGGTTGTGGTGTGAGAAAGCCATCGGGTCCGCGCCGGTCCCGCCGTCACCTGCCTCGTCGGCAAGCTCGATGGTTCGACCGTCCATCAGGAACACCTGACCGCAATCACCCTCCAGCCGCGCGGTGCCGGTCGTGCCGATGATTTCGATGACATCGGGAAAGCCGGGGAAAGCAGCCGTGGTCGCGCTCAGCGTGCCGATAGCACCGTTCGGATAGCGCAGCATAGCGTGGACAAGGTCTTCCGTCTCCATCCGGTGAACCCCGCTGGTGACCGCCAGGCCCGCCACCTGGTCGGGCAGCCCGGCGAGCGCGATCATCTGGTCGATGGTGTGAATCGCCTGGGTGAGCAGCACTCCGCCACCGTCGCGGGCAAGCGTGCCACGTCCCGGCTCGTCATAGTAGGTCTGCGGGCGCCAGTTGCTCAGCTTCGCCGAGACGGAGGAAATCTCGCCGAGCTCGCCCCGGTCGAGCATCGCCTTCAGCTCGGTGATGCACTTACGGAACCGCCGCTGCAGCACGACGCCGAGGCGAATGCCCGCCTGCTCCGCGATGCCCACCAGCTGGCGCGAGCGCTCGAGCGACACCTCCAGCGGCTTTTCGAGCAGGACGTGCTTGTCCGCATTCACCGCGCGCTGGACGAGTTCGAGATGCGTGTTGGGAGGGGTCAGCAGCACGAGATAGTCGACCGACGGATCGTCGAACAGTCCGTCGGCTCTGTCCACGACCGGCAGGCCGAAGCGCTGGCCAAACGCCGCCCGGCGCTCGACGCTCGGACTGTAGACGCCGGCAACCTCAACGCGATCCTTAAGGTCAGCAAGGCTCAGCGCATGCGGCGCTGCCGCCATTCCCAGACCGATCACACCCACTCGCTTCACTGCAATTCCCCTCGTCTTCCGGAACACCTGCGCTTCGCCGCGAACAGAACTCCCCGCGCGGCGCAAGATCTTCAAGTACAGGGTTTAAGACTAATTCATCATACAACTATGTGAAACATGTATGTTGACATGTTTTTTGTGGAGTCATACCAATTTCCCTGCAGAAGGAGGAACTGCCCGAGCCGAGCTCGTCTCAAGAATATCCATGACGGAAATGGCACAGGAACCAGCGGCTGCGAGCCCTGACCTGTGAGCGACTTTCGTCACCCCAACGAGATCTTCGCCGGGCATTGCTGCGGAAATCTGAGCAAGCACCGAGCCGATGGCTCAACCACTGGGAGGATACCAATGTTGCATGTGAGCAAACTGCTGGCAGGAGTGGCGATCGCCTCACTCATCTCGCTCGGCACGGCTGCCGCGCAGACCGTGCTGAAGTCCTCGGACACCCATCCGGACGGCTACCCGACCGTTGAAGGCGTGAAGTATTTCGGCCAGCTGGTGAAGGAGCGCACCGACGGCCGCTATGAGGTCGAGGTCTACCATTCGGCGCAGCTCGGCGAGGAAAAGGACACGATCGAGCAGGTCCGCTCCGGCGTGATCGAGCTGAACCGCGTGTCGATGGCCCCGTTCAACGGCACAGTGAAGGAATCGATCGTCCCGGCGCTGCCGTACATCTTCCGCAGCGAAGAGCACATGCACAAGGTCATGGACGGCCCGATCGGCGACCAGATCAAGGCCGCGTTCGAGCCGGCCGGCCTCGTCGTGCTCGCCTTCTACGACGCGGGTTCGCGCTCGTTCTACAACTCCAAGCGGCCGATCAAGACGGTCGAGGACATGAAGGGCCTCAAGTTCCGCGTCATCCAGTCGGACATCTTCGTCGACATGACCGCCGCGCTCGGCGCAAACGCGACGCCGATGCCTTATGGCGAGGTCTACTCGTCGATCGAGACCGGCGTCATCGACGGCGCGGAAAACAACTTCCCAAGCTACGACACCGCGAAGCACTTCGAGGTCGCGAAATACTACTCGCTCGACGAGCACACGATCCTTCCGGAAGTGTTCGTGATGAACAAGGACGCCTGGGACAAGCTCACGCCTGAGGATCAGGAGATCTTCAAGCAGGCCGCCAAGGAGAGCGTCGCCAAGCAGCGCGAGCTGTGGTCGGCCAAGAGCGCGGAGTCGCGCGCGATCGTGGAAAAGGCGGGCGTGGAGATCAACGAGGTCGACAAGCAGGGCTTCATCGACGCGATGAAGCCGGTCTACGACAAGCACATCACCGACGAGGTCCTGAAGAAGCTCGTCGCCGACGTGCAGGCCGTTCAGTAGCAGCCGCGTCTCGCCGGCTGCGCACCGAGCGCGCCGGCGAGACCCCACCATCCGTGTGGAGATCCGATGCGCATTGAACAGAATACGGCCGCACCGCTGCTGACGAAGGTAAACACGCTGGCGCTCTACCTCGCCGGCTTCGGCCTCGTCGTAATGACCGGCATGGTCGCCTGGCAGGTGTTTTGCCGCTACGTCCTCAACGACTCTCCAAGCTGGACCGAGCCCGGCGCGGTGATGCTGATGAGCTGGTTCATCTTCCTCGGCGCCGCGGTCGGCGTCCGGGAGAACAACCATCTCGGCTTCGACGTCCTGCTCTACATGCTGCCGCCGTCCGCCAAGAAATGGCTGCGGATGATCTCGGACCTCGTGATCTTCGCCTTCGGCATCGGCATGGTCTGGTACGGCATCGGCCTCGTGCGGCTCACAGCAAACACCACCATGCCCGCGCTCGGCATCTCGGGCGGCTGGGACTACGCTCCGCTCGTTGTCGGCGGCGTCCTTGTCATCCTGTTTGCGCTGGAGCGCATCGTCCTTCGCGTGCGCGGCCGGCCAGTCGATGAGGTGCTGGACGACATCGCCCCCTCCGAAGTCGCGGTAGAACTCGAAAACATCGATGACGTGCGCGGCGACGCAGCCGGCCTGGCGCCTGACGGCGGCCTGGCAACGGCAAGGAGGGACTGATCCATGGAACTCTGGATCCTCTTCGGCACCTTCGTCCTGCTGATGCTCGTGGGCACCCCCATCGCGTTCTGTCTCGGCGTCGCGAGCTTTGCCACCGTTGCTTATCTCGGCCTCAACCCCGTCGTCGTCTTCCAGCGCATGAATTCGGGCATGAGCGTCTTCTCGATGCTCGCCATCCCCTTCTTCATCTACTCAGGCGACCTGATGGTGCGCGGCGGCATTGCCGGACGCATCGTCGCCTTCGCGGCGGCACTCGTCGGCCACCTGCGCGGCGGTCTCGGCCAGGTCAACATCGTGACCTCCACCCTGTTCGGCGGCATTTCGGGCTCGGCAGTGGCGGAGGCCGCGGCCGTCGGCGGCCTGATGATCCCGCAAATGAAGGCGCGCGGCTACGGCGCCGACTATGCGGTGAACGTGACCTCGATGGCGGCGCTGATCGCGCTGCTGCTGCCGCCCTCGCACAACATGATCATCTATTCGATCTCGGCGGGCGGAAAGATCTCGATAGCAGACCTCTTCACCGCCGGCATCATTCCCGGCCTGCTGTTCGCGGCAGCCCTGATGATCACGGCCTATATCGTCGCCCGCAAGCGCGGCTATCCGACCGAAAAGTTCCCCGGTTTCACGGTCGCGCTGCAGTTGCTTGCGGTCGCGCTGCCGGGCCTGCTGCTCATCGCCATCATCTTCGGCGGCGTGCGCTCCGGCATCTTCACCGCCACGGAAAGCTCCTGCATAGCCGTCATCTACGCGCTGCTGGTCACGATCTTCGTCTACCGCCAGCTGTCCTGGAACGACTTCGTCCACGCCACCATGGGCGCGGTGCGAACGACGGCGATGGTGCTGCTGATCATCGGCTGCGCGGCCTCGTTTTCCTGGCTGATGGCGTTCCTGCGCGTACCGGCAACGCTGGTTGGCTGGATGCAGACGCTCTCCGACAACCCGATCATGATCCTGCTGCTCCTCAACGTGATCATGCTGATCCTCGGCACATTCATGGACATGGGGCCGACCATCATCATCACCACGCCGATCTTCCTGCCGATCGCCACCGCCTACGGCATCGACCCGGTCCACTTCGGCGTCATCATGATCCTGAACTACGGCATCGGGCTCAACACGCCGCCGGTGGGAGGCGTGCAGTTCGTCGCCTGCGCGGTCGGCAAGATATCCGTCTGGGAAGCGATGCGGTCCATCTGGCCCTTCTACGGCGCAGGACTCGCGGTACTCCTGCTTGTGACATATATCCCCGCGCTGTCGCTCTGGCTGCCGGGCGTGTTCAAGTAAGGAAAGCATGATGGCCGAGGATGTCCGCGAACTGACGGGAAGACGCAAACCGAAGCTTTCGGAGAACGTTGCCCAGACCCTGCGCGAACAGATCCTCGGCGGTGACTTTCGCGTCGGCGAAAGGCTGCCGTCGGAAACGCGGATGACCCAGATCTTCGGCGTCAGCCGCACCGTCATCCGTGAAGCGGTGGCGGCCCTTGCCGCCGACGGGCTGGTCGAGCCGCGCCACGGCTCGGGCGTCTTCGTGCGCGATCAACCGACCCGCAAGATCGAGGCGATGGCGGCCGATGCCGGCTACAAGATCAGCCAGGCCATCAACGTCCTCGAAGTGCGCATGGGCATCGAGATCGAGAGCGCGGGGCTCGCCGCCCAGCGGCGCAACCCCTCCCAGGAAGCCCGCATCCAGGAAGCCTTCTTCGAGTTCGAGCGCCTCCTGCAGGCCGGCCAGCCGACCGGCAAGGCGGACTTTGCCTTCCACCGCGAGATCGCCGCGGCCACCAACAACCCGTTCTATGTCGAGATCCTCGACGCGCTCGGCGACCGCACCATTCCCTGCGACCGTAACTCGCCCTGGTATTCGGTCGAGGTGCTTTCCTACGAGTATCTGACCGGCCTGCAGATGGAGCACCTTCGCATCCTGCAAGCGATCTCAGCCGGCGACTCCGAGGCGGCACGCGCGGCGATGCGCGCGCATCTTCTCGCCGCACGCGACCGTTACCGGGCCCGGCTCAGCGGCCAGCAGGAAAATTACGCCCCGGCTCCCCCACCCGCTGCCCGCATCCGCAGCTTCTGAGTGACAATCGAAAGAGAGACATGCCGACAGAATTCAGCTCCCGATTCGCCATCGATCCTGTTGCGGCTGCCGCAATGGGCACGGAAGACCTGCGCCGAAATTTTCACATCGGCAACCTGTTCGTGCAGGACACGGTCAAGCTCGTCTACACCCACTATGACCGCATGATCGTCGGCGGGGCGATGCCGGGCAGTGCCCCTCTCCCGCTTGAGACGATCAAGCCCTGCGGCACCGCGAGCTTCCTCGAGCGGCGCGAGCTGGTCGCGGTCAATATCGGCGGCAGCGGCACGGTGACGGTGAGCGGCGAAGCACACAAGCTCGGCGCGCGGGACATGATCTATGTCGGGCGCGGGCAGGAGGTTTCTTTCGCCTCCGACGATCCGACGATGCCCGCCAAGTTCTATCTTCTGTCGGCGCCGGCGCATCATTCTTATCCCACGCGCCGCATCACCATCGACAGCGCCAAGCGCCTCGATCTCGGCTCGCAGGAAACCTCGAACGAGCGCTCAATCTTCCAGTTCACGACCACGATCGAAACCTGTCAGCTGGTCGTCGGCATGACGCAACTTGCGAAGGGCTCGGTCTGGAACACGATGCCCGCGCACGTCCACGACCGGCGCATGGAGGCCTATCTCTACTTCGACCTCGACGAGGCGGCGCGCGTGTTCCACTTCATGGGCGAGCCCACCGAGACCCGCCACATCATCATGGCCAACGAGGAGGCCGTGCTGTCGCCGGCCTGGTCGATTCATTCGGGCTGCGGCACGTCCAACTACGCCTTCATCTGGGCGATGGCGGGCGACAATGTCGACTACACTGACGTCGACCCGGTGGCGCTGGGGGACATGCGATGACCGACCTTTCCGCCTTCAGCCTGGAGGGCAAGCGCATCGCCGTGACCGGCGCCAACACCGGCATCGGTCAGGGAATCGCCGTCGCGATCGCTCGCGCGGGCGGCGCCGTCGTCGGCATCGGCCGCTCGTCGATGGACGAGACGCAGCGGCTGGTTGAGGCGCAGGGCGTTGCCTTCGAGGCCGAGAAGGTCGACATCAGCGACACGAAGGCAGCGGTGAAGCTGCTGCAGGAGATCATGGCGAAGAGGCCGCTCGACGGCCTCGTCAACAATGCTGGGATCATCCGCCGCGCCGACGCGATCAACTTCACCGAAGAAGACTGGGACGAGGTGATGAACGTCAACCTCAAGTCGCTGTTCTTCCTGAGCCAGGCCTACGGCAAGGCCTGCATCGAGGCAGGCCGTCGGGGGCGCATGGTCAACATCGCTTCGCTGCTTTCCTTCCAGGGCGGCATTCGCGTGCCGTCCTACACGGCCTCCAAGCACGGCGTGCTCGGCCTCACGCGGCTGCTTGCCAACGAATGGGCAGCGAAGGGTGTCAACGTGAACGCGATCGCGCCCGGCTACATCGAAACCAACAACACCGAGGCGCTGCGCAACGACCCCGCCCGTTCGAAGGCAATCCTCGAGCGAATCCCGGCGGGCCGTTGGGGCGTGCCGGACGACATCGGCGATGCCGCCGTGTTCCTGCTGGCACCCGCATCCAACTACATGCACGGCGCGGTGATCCCGGTCGATGGCGGCTGGCTGGCGAGGTGACGATGACGAAAAGCACCGACATCTTCGTGCGGGCCGCTGACGGCGTCTGGGAAGACACGCCCGACGGCAACCGGCGGCGGATCGTCTGCCACACAGACGAGCTGATGATGGTCGAGTTCGCCTTCGAACAGGGCGGCGTCGGCTGGATGCATTCGCACCCGCACGTGCAGTCGAGCTACGTCGTCGAAGGCACCTTCGAGGTGACGATCGACGGGCGCACCGAAACGCTCAAAGCCAGGGACAGCTACATCGTCCCATCCGGCCTCGAGCATGGCGTGAAGGCGCTGACGAAAGGCCGGCTGATCGACAATTTCACGCCGCACCGCGCCGACTTTCTGAAAACCTCCTGACCCGGAAAGGCGCCATGCCCCGCTCGATGAAACTGCACGCCAGTGACAATGTCGCCGTTCTGATCGAGGCGTGCGCGGCCGGCGACGAGGTGCAGGGCATCACCGCCACGCAGCGCATCCCGCGCGGGCACAAGATGGCGCTTGCCGCCGTCCCCGAGGGCGAAGAGATCGTGAAGTACGGCCAGATCATCGGCTTTGCCTCGCGGCCGATCGCGCCGGGCGAATGGGTGCACGAGCACAATGTCGGCCTGCATGACTTCACGCGCGACTATCAGTTCAGCGAGGGTCGCCGGCTGACCAACCGCGCGCCAGCCTCGGCGCTCAGGACCTTTCGCGGCTACCGTCGCCCGAACGGCAAATGGGGCACGCGCAACTACATTGCCGTTCTGACTTCGGTGAACTGCTCGGCCACCGCTGCGCGCCACATTGCCGGCGAGGTCGAGCGCAGCGGCGTGCTGAAAAACTATCCCAACATCGACGGGATCATTTCGCTGGTGCACGGCACCGGCTGCGCCATCGACCACCAGGGCCAGGACTACGAACTCTTGAAACGCACGCAGTGGGGCTACGCCACCAACCCCAATGTCGGCGGCGTGCTGATGGTCGGCCTCGGCTGCGAGGGGTTCCAGATCCCGCGCTGGAAGGAGGCCTACGGCATCGAGGAAAGCACCACCTTCCGCACCCTCGTCATCCAGGAATCGGGCGGCACGCGCAAGACGGTCGAAAAGGGCGTGCAGGCGATCATCGACATGCTGCCTGCCGTCAACGACGTAAAGCGCGAAGACGCACCGGCTTCCGAACTAATGCTCGCGCTCCAGTGCGGCGGCTCAGACGGATACTCGGGCATCACCGCCAACCCGGCTCTTGGCGTTGCCGTCGACCTGCTGGTGGCGCAGGGGGGCACGGCTATCCTGTCGGAAACGCCGGAGATCTACGGCGCAGAACACCTTTTGACGCGGCGCGCGGAAACGCCCGAGATCGGCCAAAAACTCGTCGAGCGCATCCGCTGGTGGGAAGGCTACACGGCCCGCAACAACATGCGCATGGACAACAACCCCTCCCCCGGCAACAAGGCCGGCGGACTGACGACGATCCTCGAAAAGTCGCTCGGCGCGGCCGCCAAGGGCGGCTCGACCAATCTGATGGGCGTGTTCGAATATGCGGAAGCCGTCACGCAGCGCGGGCTCGTCTTCATGGACACGCCCGGCTACGACCCGGTCTCGGCGACCGGACAGGTCGCTGGCGGCGCCAACATCCTCTGCTTCACCACAGGTCGCGGCTCTGCCTTCGGCTGCAAGCCGACGCCGTCGATCAAGCTCTCGACCAACAATTTCCTCTACGAGCAGATGCGCGACGACATCGACATCAACTGCGGCGACATCCTCGATGGCGTCAGCCACGAGGAAAAAGGCCGTCAGATTTTCGAGGAGATCATTCGCGTCGCGTCGGGCGCAAGAACCCGGTCGGAAGAGCTGGGCTACGGCGACAGCGAGTTCGTGCCCTGGCAGGTCGGCGCGACGATGTGAGCAGCGCCGGGTCGGCAGCCGCATCTGTTCGCCGCGGCTGCCAGAATACCGTTCAGAGAATCTCGATGACCAGGGTTACTCCCACTCGATGGTCCCGGGGGGCTTCGACGTGACGTCGTAGACGACACGGTTGATGCCGCGCACCTCGTTGATGATGCGGGTCGCGGCGCGGCCGAGGAATTCCATGTCGAAGTGGTAGAAGTCGGCGGTCATGCCGTCGACCGAGGTCACCGCGCGCAGCGCGCAGACGAACTCATAGGTGCGGCCATCGCCCATCACGCCCACGGTCTGGACCGGAAGCAGCACGGCGAACGCCTGCCAGATGGTGTTGTAGAGGCCAGCCTTGCGGATCTCGTCGAGGTAGATCGCATCCGCCTCGCGCAGGATCTCCAGCTTCTCGCGGGTGATGACGCCCGGGCAGCGGATGGCGAGGCCCGGACCCGGGAACGGGTGGCGCTCGATGAAGTGATCCGGCAGGCCGAGTTCCTTGCCGAGCGCGCGGACCTCGTCCTTGAACAGCTCGCGCAGCGGCTCAACGAGCTTCATCTTCATGCGCTCGGGCAGGCCGCCGACATTGTGGTGCGACTTGATCGTTACCGAAGGGCCGCCGGTGAAGGAGACGCTTTCAATCACGTCCGGATAGAGCGTGCCCTGAGCCAGGAAGTCGGCCGGCTTGCCGGCATCCGCCAGCTTCTTTGCCTCTTCCTCGAACACCTCGATGAAGAGACGGCCGATGGTCTTGCGCTTGACCTCGGGGTCGGAGACACCCTCGAGCTGCGACAGGAACAGGTCCTGCGCCTGCACATGCACCAGCGGGATATTGTAGTGCTCCCGGTACATGGAGACGACCTGCTCGCCCTCGCCCTTACGCATCAGGCCGTGGTCGACGAAGATACAGGTCAGGCGATCGCCGATCGCCTCGTGGATCAGGACCGCTGCAACCGACGAGTCGACGCCGCCTGAAAGGGCGCAGATCACGCGACCGTCGCCGACCTGCTTGCGGATCGCCTCGATAGCCTGCTCGCGGTACGCCGCCATCGTCCAGTCTCCGGCAAGGCCGGCGATACGGTGGACGAAGTTCGAAAGCAGCTTCGCGCCATCCGGCGTGTGCACGACTTCCGGGTGGAACTGGACCGCGTAGAAGCGGCGCTTCTCGTCGGCGATGGCCGCGAACGGCGCGCCGGTCGAGGTGCCGATGACCTTGAAGCCTTCCGGCAGCGCGGTGACGCGGTCGCCGTGGCTCATCCAGACCTGGTGGCGGGTGCCCTTCGCCCAGATGCCTTCAAACAGCGGGCTGTCTTCCTGGATCTCCAGGAAGGCGCGGCCGAACTCGCGGTGATGGCCGGCTTCGACCTTGCCGCCCAGTTGGGCGCACATGGTCTGCTCGCCATAGCAGATGCCGAGAACCGGAATGCCGGCCTCGAACACCACCTGCGGCGCGCGCGGGCTGCCGATGTCGATGGTCGATGCCGGGCTGCCCGACAGGATTACCGCCTTCGGCTGGATGCGATGGAACGCATCTTCGGCATTCTGGAACGGGACGATCTCGGAATAAACGCCAGCCTCGCGTACCCGGCGCGCAATCAGCTGCGTCACCTGGCTGCCGAAATCGATGATAAGGACTGTGTCGGGATGAGCGGTGGAGTTCATGGCGAGCGCATAAAGAAACTGGAACGATTGTGCAAGCTGTCAGAATGCAAGGCTGCCCTGTTCCAGCTGAATGGCGAGCATATCCACCGCATTTGCGAGCTTTTCGTCGATGACGTGCAGATACTCGGTCCAGTCGCCGACATGGCGCAGCTCCTCCGCTCCATCCGAAATGCCGCGCACGCCGATCAGCGGAACGTTGAAGCGCTGGCAGGCGCGCAGCACCGCGAAGGTCTCCATATCGACCATCTCGGCCTCGATGCCGTCATAGGCCGAGCCGGAGACGATGTTCGCTCCCGTCGACAGGCTCCCGGCGGGTATGCCTTCGATCCGGTGCGGGAGCTCGATCGTCACCGGCAGATCGAGGAACGGTGTCTGTCCCTTCGGGAAGCCGAGGGCCGAAGCATCCATGTCGCGGTAGGAAACCGAGGCGACCTGATAGACCTCCGCCTGTTCGAGTACCCGGCTGCCGGCCGAGCCCAGCGAGACGACGAGATCGGGTAGGCTGGCCTTCGCCTCGAGCCGCGCCAGCGCCGCCGAAACGACGACCCCCGACTCGACCGGCCCGACGCCGGTCATCAGCGGCTTGAAGCGGGCCTTGAGGTGCGGGCCATATTCGGGCTCGGCAGCCATGACGAACAGGACGCGCCGGCCGCCGAGGCTGGTGACGGGTTCAACCGGCAATGTCATCTCGTCCGCTCACGGACATGATCGTCGCGGTCATCGTTGCGATCAGCTTTGCGTTGCCGTCGGCGTCGTAGGCATAAGCCTGCCCGTCGGCAACGATGATGGTACGCCCGGGCTTCGTGACCGAGCCGCGGAACAGGAAGCGGGTGCCGCGGCCGGGCGACAGCAGGTTCACCTTGAACTCGATGGTGAGGACCGCCGCGTCTTCCGGCATCAGCGAATAGGCCGCGTAGCCGCAGGCCGAATCCAGCGCCGTCGAAATGATGCCCGCATGCAGGAAGCCGTGCTGCTGGGTCAGCTCCGGACGATAGTCCATCTCGATCTCGACGGTGCCCGCCTCGACCCGCGTAAGCTCCGCGCCAATGGCACCCATGATCTTCTGGCGGGCATAGGAAGCCCGCACGCGCGATTCATAGTCGCCGAAAGGCTCAAACCTGACTGACATCCAGATCCCTGCTCCCTTCCAGAACGCCAGGGATTAGCAATCGCAGATTTGTGCAGTGCGGGAAAGTCAGTTCAGAACGACGATCGACGCATTGAGCAGCGTCGCGAAGGCGACCCACGCCAGATAGGGCGCGAATAGCCAGGCAGCGACGCGGTCTTCGTTCCACACCGTGCGCATGAACAGGATGATTGAAAGCAGCAGCGCGATGATGACGACAAGTGCCGCAACCGGGGACTGCAGCGAGAAGAACAGCGGCGACCAGAGGAAGTTAAGCGCAAGCTGCACCCACCAGATCGTCATCGCGCCATGCGTATTCTGGCGCATCCAGGTGCGCCAGCCCGCGATGGCAATCAGGATATAGAGTATCGACCAGACCGGGCCAAACAGCCATCCCGGGGGGTTGAAGGCAGGCTTGTTCAGCGACTCGTACCACTGGCCCGGCGCGGTCTCCATGCCGATGAGCCAGCCACCGCCGACGACGAGGATGAGAAACAGAATGAGCGGAAGAATGCGTTTCATGTGACCCCTTCAAATGCAAGCTCCGGTAGAACGGAGCCGGGGTCGCATGGTTCCTGTCAGGCCTTCCGGTGCAGCGCCGAGAAGAAGAAGCCGTCAGTTGCGGTGCGCGCGGGGCTGAGCGTCACGCCATGCGTGCCGAACCGGGCCCTGTCGAGGTTCGCGCCGAACGTGTCCTGCCAGAGCTTTTCCGGCGAGATGACCTCGAACTCGGGGTTGGCTTCGATGAAGCCGGCGATGCGGTGGCTGTTTTCCTGCGGGAAGAACGAGCAGGTGATGTAAACGATCCGGCCGCCGGGCTTCAGGAACCGCTTCACGTCCTCAAGGATCGCCGTCTGCTCGCCAACGCGCGTTTCGAGCTGCTTTTCGGTGAGCCGCCATTTTGCGTCAGGGCGGCGCCGCCAGGTGCCGGAGCCGGTGCAAGGCGCATCGACCAGCACGAGATCCATCTGGCCTTCGAGCGGGCGCAACCCCTCCTCGCCGGCAACAGCCTGGACATTGCGGCAGCCCGCGCGGCGCAGGCGCTCGAAGATCGGATTGAGACGCTGGCGCTCGGCATCGTGCGCGAAAATCTGGCCGGTGTTCTTCATCGCGGCCGACAGCGCGAGCGTCTTGCCACCCGCACCGGCGCAGTAGTCGAGCACCTGCATGCCCTGCGTTACGCCAGCCATGGCGGCGACCATCTGCGAGCCAACGTCCTGCACCTCGAACCAGCCTTCCTTGAATGCATCGGACGCCTGGACGTTCGGGTGTCGGCCGTCGCCGTCAATCGGCGGAATGCGAACAGCATCGGGAGGATAATCGGCAGGAGCAGCGCCGGCGTCCGCCAGCGCTTCAAGCACCTGCTCGCGCGAGGAATGCAGCGTGTTGACTCGAAGGTCGAGCGGCGGGCGGCCCGAAAGCGCCTGCAGTTCCGAAATCCACTCGTCGCCAAATGCTTCCTCAGCGAGCGGCGCGCACCAGTCCGGGCAGTCGGCTTGGACTGCCGCAGGCGCATCGGCAAGGTTGCGGGAGGCAATGGCGGAGAGCTCTGCCGCGCTCAGCGGCTCGGGCGCAAAGCGGTCGCCGTCGAGAATAGAATTCACCTCGTCGGCGCTCATGCCCCACTGGAGGATGAGCGCGCCGATTGCGAGTGCGCGCGGCTCGTTGGACTCGAACAGCCAGGCGGCTGAGCGCTTTCTGCGCAGCGCGTCGTAGACGATGTTACCGATTACGGCGCGGTCGCCGGAGCCGGCGAAGCGGTGGGACTGGCCCCAGTCCTTTAGCGCGTCAGCTGCCGGGCGGTGGCGGCTCTCGATGTCGCCCAGAACCTCGATGGCTGCCGCAAGTCTTCCGCCCAGTCGCATGTGTCACGCCTTCACGCCGGTTGTCCCGAATAGCCCTTGCTACCGGGACCCGGCGGTGAAGACAAGCGAAGGGTCGTCTCAGGCCTGGATGACCACCACGTTCGTGCCAACAGCCACGCGCTCGTAGAGGTCGATAACGTCGTGGTTGAGCATGCGCACGCAACCGCTCGATACGGCAAGACCGATGGAATTCGGCTGGTTGGTGCCGTGGATGCGGAACATCGTGTCCCTGCCGCCGCGGTAGAGATAGAGCGCGCGGGCGCCAAGCGGATTGTTGAGGCCACCCGGCAGACCGCCGGCGTACTGGCGATTGCGCGGGTCGCGCGCGATCATATTGCCGGTCGGCGTCCAGCTCGGCCACTCGGCCTTGCGGCCGACATAGGCATTGCCACTCAGCGCGAGGCCCTCGCGGCCGACGCCAATGCCGTAACGCATCGCCTTGCCGTCGCCCAACACGTAGTAAAGGCGGCGTTCCGGGGTGTTGACGACGATGGTACCGGCCTTGTGGCTCATCTTGTAGTCAACGACGCGGCGGCGAAGTTCAGGCTTGATCTTCTCGGGCGAAAGAGCCGCGAGCGGGAATTGCGGGTGCGGAACCGCAGCATAGTTTCGAATATCGGCACTGTACTCGGTAACCGAGCAGCCAGCCGCAAACAGCGGCAGCCCGATCAAGAAACCTCTGCGTGAAATTGCCATCCGTCCCCTCCATTCCTTTGCGGCAACTGGTAAAGACTTATGGTTAACCAAATCTTTCCAGCCGCGATAGGTTGGCGGGCCCGGATGTAGTCACATTCTCGAAAGGAAAAGGGCGCGGATTTCTCCGCGCCCTCAGACCACTGACAAACCCGCCGATTTTTTGGCGGGTTTTTCGTTTGGGCGGGATGACAGAGCGCGGGGGCGCTGCCGGTGCCTGACGAAGTGAAGATAATGAAGGGGCGAGAGGGCCTCATG
>Ga0180222_1000130_pt1 | contig 131989 bp, 112 predicted proteins | sample eDN5th37CKraftOP_FD_151336 | JGI IMG/M metagenome (GOLD analysis project Ga0180222, IMG submission 151336) | Enriched Organic Plus compost microbial communities from Emeryville, California, USA - eDNA 5th pass 37_C Kraft OP (version 2) (version 2) ... | reverse complement strand
TGCTCGTTGGATCACCTACTACAACACGCAGCGACCGCACTCGGGTCTAGCGGGGCAAACCCCGGCAGAGGTCTATGGACGGATCGATGCTTCAGATCATGGGGGGCATGCCCCCCATGATCTGATGACCAGACTGGCGGCATAATCACATCCGGGATTAGCTTAACTTCGCCGCCAACCTGTCCAAGAAGGCGGGACCACCTCACTCGGTAGGCGTCGGCACGGCTCTCGATAGCTGCCTTCTGCGCGGTCCAGAACTGCCCGGCGTCGGCGAAGTAGCTCTGCTCGCCAAACAGGTCGGCGACGATTGCGCCGTCGAACGAAGCAAGGTCGAACAGCGCCACCTCGGTCGATATCGAAGCCCCGCCGAACAGCCATGCCTTCAGCTGCTGGCCGACCGGCGCATAGGCACCTTCGCTGTCGAGCAGCGCCAGCCACTCGCGCTGCCGTGCCTTGCTGGCGAGGGTCAGGTGCCGCACGGTGACCGCGTCGATATCGCCCTTCCGATACAGCCCCCGGATACGCGGCAGCAGGTTGCCGAGCGCAAGGGTGCGTTTCACTTGGACCTCGGTCAGCCCGAACGTGAGCGCGATATCCTCCGCGCTGCGCCCTTCCCTGACCAGCCGTGTGAAGGTCTCCCACCGGGTCACCTCGTCGGGATCGAGGCGGGCGATGTTCTCGATCAGCGAGGCTTCCAAGGCTGCGGCATCGTCGCCGGGTTCGATGACCGCACAGGGCAGTTCCTCGATCCCGCCGCCTTCTTCGGCCACGGCCAGCGCCGCATGATAGCGCCGCTTGCCCGCGACGATCTCGTAGCGAGCGCCCTCGCCCAATTGCTCCGCGCCGCCTCCCTCGCCACTCTCGCTACAGGACTGCGCCCGCACGATAAGCGGGACCAGCACCCCGCGCGCACGAACCGACGGCAGGATATTGGCGATGTCGGGGGCCTTGCCCTTGGCCCGCATGTTGGCAGGCGAGACGGCAAGCTTGGCGATGTCGATATGCTTGAGTTCCATGGGGCCTTCTCCTTCTACCGCACACATGGCCGCCGGAATGGCGGGGGGAGCGGCAAGGAGCGGACCGGCAGGCCCGCCGAAGGAGGCGGGTCGCATCCGCAGGACCGGAACGAAGAGGAGGACCTGAGCGTGAGCTCAGGTTGCGGCACGCCGCGGCGGGCCTAGAGGGAAGCGACCGCTCCCCCCGCCAGGCCGGAGGCCGGACATCAGCGCCAGCGCGCGAACGCGCGCTGTCCGCATGCCGGAGCAAAGCGCCGGCCTACCGCGTCATGCGATCGCAACCCGCATGGGCCGAGACGCCGCAGAGCGACTCGGCGCCGCTTCAGCGGCGTAGAGCGCGGTCACGCCGGAGGCGTGAGACGCCATGGGACTTCGAGCTCAACCGGTCTTTAGCGCACCGAGGTACCTCTCTGCCGACGCTGACCGACACTAGCCGCCATTAGCCCCTCAGCCCCCTTGCGCGTGTCCCGACGATCCCGATCCTGCTCGCGGGGAGCCAGAGCAACGCAGAAAGGACCATGCCATGCCCGACACTCCCGACCGCATCCTTCGCCTCAATGCAGTCCTCGACCGCACCGGCCTCAGCCGCTCGACGCTCTACCGAAAAATGCAGGCCGGTACGTTTCCCCGGCAGGTAAAGATCTCAGAGCGGTGCGCGGGCTGGCGTGAATCTGCCGTGCACGCCTGGCTGCGTAACCCCATGTTCTACAGCGTCGACGATCATCGCGGCTCATGACCGATTTCCAGCAAGCAAGCACCTTTGGCCGCGACCTCCCTACCAGCAATTGTGGATAACTTATCACCCTGGGTGATAATCAATCTTTCGCTTGCGCCGCGTCTGTGCTTTGATGCTCGAGCGATGGTAGCTCATCCTGAACCCGTCAGAAGCTGGGGCCACAAGCCCTGTGGAGGTGTAACGCCTCCGACTACCACCTGCGTCTCCGGGGGGTGGCGGCGCGCCGCGCCCGCCCGGGACCGGGCGCGGCAACCCCGAGGTAAAACGCTCCGAAACAGCGCACTCGAACTGGCCTACGGGCGCCGGCAACTTTCTGCCGGTGTGGCCGAAAGGAGTGCAACCAATGAGCAGCGACCCTCGCACGCAGCGGCATCAGCCGCCGAGCCCGTCGCGTTGGCTCCTTCTTTTGAAGGCGGTCATAGCGATTGGCCAGGTGGTGTCTTTCGTCAGGCATATGCTTCCCGACGACTGACAGGTGACCTCGGGACAGCCGTGAAATGACCCAGCGACCGATGATCAACGAAGCCCTGCGGCTGCTCCGGCTCTACTGCGGCTTCTCGCAGGCAGAGATGGCAAAGCGGCTATCCGTCGCGCAGTCGATGGTCTCGCAGATCGAGTCAGGGCGCAAGAACGTCACGATGGATCTGCTCGAAGCCTACAGCGAGGCCACCGGCGTTCGCATGTCGCAGCTCTTGTTTTTCGCCGAGGAGATTGAAGGTCAGCCGATCGCGCGCCGTGGGCAACTGATAGTGGCCGACAAGGTTCTGAAGCTCCTCGAAAAGATCAAACCGGTGAAGTGTGACGCGTAGGGCGCAACGCTACGAGAGGTATGCGTTTGAAGCGTCCCCGTGGGTGCAGAACCTCACTCAGCGAGATCTTGCGCAATTGCTCGGGACGACGAAAGGCAAGCTGGAGACTCTGATCGGGGAGAAAGACAAGTACACTCGGCGGCGGCCTCAGCGCATTGGTTCCAAGGATCGGATGTTAGCCCTGCCCGTAGGCAAGCTCAGGACGGTCCACGAGCGGCTGAAATACCATCTGAACAAGATCAAGCAGCCCGACTACCTGTTCAGCCCGCGCAAGGGGAGAGGGCAGCGCGACAATGCCGAGCATCACGCAGAGCAAACCCAATTCCTGAGCCTCGACATTCGCCAGTTCTACCCGTCGACCACACAAGAGCACATCTTCAGATGGGCTTACCATGTCGCTGGGCTCAAGAGCGACGTAGCAGGCATGCTTGCCAAGCTGGTGGCAATCGACGGCAAGATGCCATTCGGATCACCCGTGAGCCCGGTGCTGACGACGCACGTCCACCGGACCATGTTCGACGAGATCTATGAGCTTTGCCAGGCCAAAGGGCTCAAGATGTCGTTGTGGGTGGACGACCTCGTCATTTCCGGGCCCTTCGTGAAGGGCGACCTACTTGTATGGGTCCGCAACATCATCCGCAAAAACGGCCTGCAGACGCACAAGATTCGGTTCCGGTCGAGCGCACTGCCGGTCAGCATCACCGGCGTTCCGATCAAGGCAAAGCGAGTTGTCGCACCGCGCGCCTTGCACCAGCGTATCCAGGATGGATACGCCGAGCTTCGGCGCGAGATCTCCGATGGAGAGCGCGCGGAAGCTATCGATCGGTTGCTTAGCGCGCTCGGAACCTACCGCTACCACCTAGGGCCGAGAACCGATGAAGGTCGGCTGACCGCAAATCGTATGTACGCATTACGGCAGCGTCGAGCGCGCTTGAATCCTGCTCATGTAACGCTGCCTGCAAGCTCCATGAATTCAACCGTTGCGTCTGCATGTAAGAGCGACGGGACGCTGCCCTGGGCTTAGGGACGCACCGTCCGAAGTTGTTGGTGACGGGCGGCCCAAGCTGATGGGCGGCTGACGGCCAGATCCCCTCGCCGGCTTGGTTGGTTTGCGGCGAGTAGTAGCTGTCAGTGCGCGCTCTGCCTGAAATCCGGACGCAGGATTTCTGCACCTTTGCGCAGGTGATCGAGATGATCGCTCCACCATTGAGCCATCGCGACGCGCTCCTTCCAGTGCGCACCGCGATGGTAGGCGGCGCGGACGCGGTCGTCATCGCCATGCGCAAGCGCCCGCTCGATCGCATCGGGCGACCACTTCCCACTCTCGTTGAGCAGGGTTGAGGCCATCGCCCGAAAACCGTGAGCCGTCATCTCGTCGCCGGAGAAGCCGAGCCGGCGCAATCCGGCATTGACCGTGTTCTCGCTCATCGGGCGGGCAGCCGAGCGGATCGACGGAAATACGTAACCCGAGGGCCCGGTGATTACGTGAGCCAGGCGGAGTATTCCGACCGACTGCGAGGACAGAGGCACCCGATGCGCCTTGCGCATCTTCATCTTCTCGGCAGGAATGGTCCAGAGGGCTCCGTCGAGATCGATGTCCTCCCATTCGGCGTGCCGTAACTCACCCGGGCGAACGAAAACGTGCGGCGCTAGCTGCATGGCAAGCTTGGTCAGGACCTGACCGTCGTATCCGTCGATCGCCCTGAGCAATTCACCGGCGCGTTTGGGATCGGTGATCGCCCCGTAGTGCTTCGGCGTCGGCGCGGTCAGGGCGCCGCGCAAGTCTCGGCTGGGATCCGATGCAAGCCGTGCTGTCGCTACAGCGTATCGAAACACGCGGCCGGCAAGCTGGAGCACCCTGCGGGCCGTCTCGTAATTGCCCTTGGCCTCAATGCGACGGAGGACTCCGAGAATTTCCGGCGGGGTGATCGAAGAGATCGGAAGCCGAGGAAACGCCGACCCCATGCGGGATATGTAGTAGCGGCTCCTGGCTGCTGTGGCGCTGGACATGCCTTCACGAAGGCGCTTCTCGATCAGCTCCTCAGCAATCTCGCCAAAGGTATTCGCTGCCTCGACTTGGGCGCGGTACTTCGCCTGCTGCTTTTCGCGCGAGGGGTCTTTTCCCGCGGCGAGCTGCTCTCGAGCCTCGTCGCGGCGCTTGCGGGCTTCGGCAAGGCTGACTTCAGGATAGGTGCCGAGGCCGAGCTTCTTCTCGCGTCCATCGATGCGGTATTTCACCCGCCAGAGCTTTCCGCCTGAAGGCTGCACAAGCAAAAACAGGCCGAGGGAATCGCCCAACTTGTACGGCTTCGAGCGAGGTTTCGCGTTGCGAACGGCGGTAGCGGTTAGAGCCATGTGTGGGGGCCACTTTTCTGCGCACTTTATGTGGCCCCCAAAAGTGGCCCCCAAATTCGCAGGATGTGGCTGGAAGCACTGGGACCACTTAGGACAGCCGCAAGCAAAATATCGCAGTTTTCCGGGGGTTTGTAAAGACAAACAGGGATGCCTGGGGACCCTGCGATGGTGGGCGGTGACGGGCTCGAACCGCCGACCCTCTCGGTGTAAACGAGATGCTCTACCAACTGAGCTAACCGCCCGCGCGCCGGTGCCCATAGCGGAGGAACGGCGTGGGCGCCAGCGGTCAGACCAGCCGCGCGGCGCTCCGGCCGACTTCGGCGAAGTAGCGCGCGATCGCCTCCTGCGCCTTGTCGCTGAGGGCGATGAACGCGCGGCGGCGGTCGACGTCGTCGGCCGTGCGTTCGATCAGGCCGGCGGCCACGAGCTGGCCGATCCAGCGCAGCGCGGTCGTCGGCGGCACACCGCTGGCGATGCACAGCGAAGTGACCGAGACGCGCTTGCCCTCGCCGTGCGCGGCCGCGAGGTCGAGCAGCATGTCCCAGGCGGGATCGGCAAACAGCCCCGGCTCGAAGAACCGCGCCCGCATCTGCCGGTGGCGGATGATCCGCCGCAGCATCCGCGGATCGGGTAGCGGCGGGCATCGCCCGGCCACGAGGTCCCCGGACACGGCGTAGCCGTGCCGCGGGCTTTCGCAGTGGAACGCCTTGTCGTCCCCGGCGACACCGAAGCCGCCGATCCGCTCGAGCCGGTCGGCGATCTCTCCCACCTGCTCGGTCAGCCGCAGCAGCGCCAGGCGGTCGTCGGCGCCGAGCTCGCGCAGCCGGGCCGGTATCCGCACCATGGCCCGGCCGAGCGCGACGACACGCTCCCCGCGGGTCGGATCGACGAGGATCTGCGGCGCGGAGCGGTCGCAGCAGGCGAAGACCTCGTCGAGGGCCGCGACGCTGGTCGAGACGACCAGCCGGGCCCCGGCGCGCGCGGCGCGCAGGTCGAGCCGGGCGAGCGCCGCCAAGGCGGCGGGGCCGGTTTCGGGGCAGTCGACCAGGATTACCGCGCCGAGTGCCCGCGGCTCGCTCCCGGCCAGGGCCGCGATCGGCGCGCAGTCCTCGACGGCAAGGCCGGCAGCTTCGGCATCTTCGCGCAGCTCGTCGCGCATGGCCGGGCGGTCGGCGAAGATCGAAGCCTGAAGCGGCAGCCCGCCGGGATCATTGGCAGGCACGTAAGCGAAATTGACCTGGGGCATCGTTCCGTCTCCCCCGATTCGGAGAGAACAGAATGAGTACATTGCCGGAGCGAGTCAAGTTTTGTTCCGGTTTCGTTCGGATCGCGGTGGTGGTGTGCTGGGGGGACAGTCCCCTGCCGCGGCGCGTCATTTCGCGAGAGGCCCGTCCCTGTGGGGACAGTCCCCTGATCGGCTAACTGTGAGGACAGTCGCCTGATCCGAGGAGCTGTCAGGGGCGGATTTCGATCGGGGTGCCGTCGGGGACCATCTGCCACAGCGCCTCGATCTCGGCGTTGGACACGGCGATACAGCCATCGGTCCAGTCGCCGGGCAGGCGGCCGAACGGCAGCCAGTTGGGCTGGCCGTGGATGAAGATCTCGCCGCCCGGCGAGCGCCCGCGCGCCGCGGCATAGGCGCGGTCGGCGGCGTTCGGATAGTCGATGTGCAGGCTGAGCCGGTAGGCGCTGCGCGGATTGCCGTAGTCGATCGTGTAGAGGCCCTCGGGCGTGCGCTCGTCGCCCTCGAAGCGCTTGTGGCCGCGCGGCTGGGCGCCGAACTGGAGGCCGGTAATCCGGTGGTAGGCCCGCCCGTCCGCGTATAGCGTCAGCGTGCGGTCCGACTTGTCGACGCGGATGAAATCGGCGACCGGCAGCCTGGCCGCCTCGTCGGCAGCGGCGGGGCCGGCGATCAGGACCAGCATCAGCAGGACCGCGGCACGCATGCCGCGAGACTATGCCGATCGGCCCCCGGCGGCAATCAGCGCAGGCGCTCTCCGACCAGCGTGCCCTTGGCCCCGGGCAGCAGCATGAAGCTGAAGTCCGGCCACTCGCGCTTCCAGCGGGCAGCGACGACCCGCTCTCCGGGGCGCGCAGCGTCGTCGAGCAATACGACCCCGCCGGGGCGAACGCGATCAAACAGGGTCTCGGCGCGGCCGCGGACGAACGGGTTCAGCGTCCACGGCGGGCCGTCGATCACCAGCAGGTCGATTTCCGCCGGCAGGCCACTCAGTTCATACCAGCTGTGTGACCAGCTGCTCGGATCCTCGACAATCGGCGCGTGGCGCATCGTGGCCCCGAGCCCGTGCGTCTCGAGCCAGCGCCCGGTCGCCTCGACGAAGTCGGGGTGCTGGTCGTAGCTCGTCAGGTGTCCGCCACCGTTGAGCTCGAGCGCCTTGGCCAGCACCAGCGTTGAGGCGCCGCAGCCGAGCTCGACCACCTCGCGCGGGCGCAGCTTCTCGATCGCCTCGACGATGCGCCACAGGAACCAGGTGTCGGCCTTCCAGCTGCCGAGATGCGGCAGCGCATCGTGCGGCAGCGAGAGTCGGTCGAGCAGCGCGAGCTTGTCGGCGAGCCGGCCGCCCCACAGGCTGCGCGCAAGCCAGGGCCACTGGATGGCGCCCCAGGCCACGGTGAACAGCTTTTCGGAGAAGGGACGGCTGGCGGCACCATCGTCGAGCGCCAGGAACGCCGTCTTTTCGCGCGAGGTCATGGGCGGTGCAATCTCCGGCAGGCTGGCGAGCTTCATAAGGGCCGCGTCGGGCCGCGGCAATGCGGCTTGCGAGCCGCCGGACTCGTTTGTGCGCGCGTCAGGCCGCCCTGCGGTCCGCAGCGGGTTCGCCTGCCGAAAGTCTTGCGTTGTTCGACTCGCCGCGGCCGCGGCGCACCAGCGGCATCGTCAGGCAGTGCACGCCGCCGCCGCAGGCGCTGAACTCGTCGAGATCGACTTCGAAGACTTCGTAGCCCTGCCGACGCAGCATGGCCGTGACTTGCGGCGTCGCCTCGCCGGCGACGATGCGCCGGCCATCGACCGACAGAACGTTGCAGCCGAGCCGGCGCGAGTCCTTGTAACTGACCGGCAGCAGCTCGATCCCGCGCCGAGCGACCGCATCGAGGAAACCGTCGTCAAGGACGTCGACGCAAGCAAGCGCGTGCCGCTCGTCGAGCATGCAGAAGATCGTGTCGAGGTGCAGGAAGTGTTCGTCGAACCGGCATGTGAGCACCTCCCAGCCCTCGGCCACGAACCGTGCCGCGAACTCCTCCGCGCCGGCATCGTCCGTACGGGTCCCCGACACGCCGAGGATCAGCAGGCCCGGCCGGGCGACACAGACGTCACCGCCCTCGATCCGCCCGCCGCGAATGCGAGCGACGGGTGCACCGGTGCAGGTGCGAGCCCAGCTGACGAAATGGTCGACCTCCACGGAGCGGTGGCCGAGCGCAGGGTTGAGCGCGACGAGACCCCAGGGCGTCGCCACGGCCACGTCGCGGGTGAACGCGAGGTCCGGCATTCCGCGCTCCGGCGGCAGGTCGTGGCAGGCCACGCCGCACGCACCGAGCACCTCGCGCAATCTCTCATGCTGGGCGGCCGCGGCGGTGCGATCGGTGTTGAAACCGTTTCGCAAGCTCTCGCGGGTCACCGAACAGCATGGCACCGCCTCGAGATAGGCCGGGCGGCACAGCAGGACGTCGGTCAGCGCCTGGCTCTCGCCGCGCGCGCAGCCGCTGGTCCGGGGAGCCTCGGCGGCGAGGCCCCGGGGGTGGGTATCGAACTCGATCTTCATGAAACCTCTCGGTGGGTACAGTCCCGCAAGAGGCAAATCGTTCCCGGAAAAGGGATTGTGCGCGTCGGGCGGCGCGGCTCAGTCGGCGAACGGGTCGCGCACGAGGATCGTGTCGTCACGCTCGGGGCTGGTCGAGACCGACGCCACCGGGCATTCGATGAGCTCTTCGATCCGGCGGATGTACTTGATGGCCTGGGCCGGCAGGTCCGCCCAGCGGCGGGCGCCGGCGGTGCTCTCGCTCCAGCCGTTCATTTCCTCGTAGACCGGCTCGCACTCGGCCTGCTCGGCAGCGTTCGAGGGGAAGTAATCGATCACCTTGCCGCGCAGCCGGTAGCCGGTGCAGATCTTGAGCGTCTCGAAACCGTCGAGCACGTCGAGCTTGGTCAGCGCGACGCCGGTGACGCCCGAGATCGCGCACGACTGGCGGACGAGCACCGCGTCGAACCACCCGCAGCGGCGCTGGCGGCCGGTGACGGTGCCGAACTCGTGGCCCCGCTCGCCGAGCCGCTGGCCGACCGCGTCGTCGAGCTCGGTCGGGAACGGGCCCGAGCCGACGCGCGTGGTGTAGGCCTTGACGATGCCGAGCACGAAGCCGGCCGCGTTCGGGCCGAGGCCGCTGCCGCTGGCGACCGTGCCGCTGACGGTGTTCGAGCTGGTGACGAACGGGTAGGTCCCGTGGTCGACGTCGAGCAGCACGCCCTGCGCGCCCTCGAACAGGATCCTGCTGCCCTTCTTGCGCTCCTCGCGCAGGCGCATCCACACGGGCTGCGCATACTTCTGCACGAACGGGGCAATCTCGCGCAGCTTGTCGAGCAGCGCCGCGCGGTCGACCGGACCCTGCCCCAGTCCCGCCCGCAGCGCGTCGTGGTGCGCGCAGAGCCGGTCGAGCTGCGGCTCGAGTTCGTGCAGATGGGCGAGGTCGCATACGCGGATCGCGCGGCGGCCGACCTTGTCCTCGTAGGCCGGACCGATACCGCGGCCGGTGGTGCCGATCTTGCCTTTGCCCGCCGCCGCCTCGCGCATCACGTCGAGGTCGGTGTGAATCGGCAGGATCAGCGGGCAGTTGTCCGCGACGATCAGGTTCTCGGGCGTGATCTCCACGCCCTGCCCCTCGAGCCGCTCGATCTCGGCCTTGAGCGCCCAGGGATCGAGAACCACGCCGTTGCCGATGATCGACAGCGTGCCGGTGACGATGCCCGACGGCAGCAGGCTGAGCTTGTAGGTGGTGTTGCCGACGACGAGCGTGTGGCCGGCGTTGTGCCCGCCCTGGAACCGCACGACGACGTCGGCGCGGCTGGCGAGCCAGTCGACGATCTTGCCCTTGCCCTCATCGCCCCACTGGGCGCCGATCACCGTGACGTTGGCCAAGGATGCTGCTTTCTCAGATGCGCGGGGAAACCGCGCGCGGCCCTAGGCCCAAGGCGCGAAGAGGGCAAGCCTCACCCCATCCAGACCTCCCCTTCGGGCGCACCGCGTCCGAGCTTGTCGGGCAGCGGCTCGCCCTCGGATGTGAACGCGAGGCTGACCGAATTGATGCAGTAGCGCTCCCCGGTCGGTGGCGGACCGTCGGGAAACACGTGGCCCTGGTGCGCTCCGCAGCGGGCGCAGACGATCTCGGTGCGGACCATGCCGTAGCTGGTGTCGCGGACGTACTCGAGGTGGCCGGGCGCGAAAGGCTGGGTGAAGCTCGGCCAGCCGGTGCCGCTCTCGAACTTGGTACCGCCGTGGAACAGCGGCAACCCGCATAGCCGGCAGGTGTACACGCCCGGGCGCTTCTCGGTGAGGAACACGCCGCAGAACGGTGCCTCGGTGCCGTGCTCGAGCAGGACGTGGCGTTCCTCTTCGGAAAGGTCGGCCGCCAGCAGCCGGAACTGCTCGTCGGTCGGCGGGGTCAGGTCGAACCGGAGCGTCGCGCCATCGTTCATCGCGGGCCTTCCTCACTCGCCCAGCCTGCCAGCGGCGGATTCGCTCGCCGGCGGCTGCCGTCGGATGCTCTCAGTACCCGGATCGCCGGCGGATTTCACTTTTTTGTATCAGGCCGCCATTGAACCGCGACGAGAGTGGCGAGTTCTTCTAGGCGCCCCGAAAAGACAGATCGATGGGAGGTCGCGACGATGAGCACTCGAACCTTCACTCTGGCGGCCGCGCTGCTTGCCGCCGCTGCGGTTCCGGCCCTCGCGCAGCAGCCGGGGGAGGACCTCACGGTAATGCCGCCAGTCCCGACCGACTACCAGCCGGGCCGCACGCCGTGGGGCGACCCGGACCTGCGCGGCACCTGGCCGATCAACGATGTGGCCGAGCTGCCGGTCGACCGCCCCGAGCAGTACGGCGACCGGTTCTTCAAGACCGAGGAAGAGCTCGCCGCCGAGCGCGCGAGAGCCGAGGACCTGGCGACGCGCTACGAGCGTGAAGAGCAGGAAGAGACGATCGGCACCGGCCACTGGATCGAATACCTCGCCGGCGCACGGCGGACGTCCATGGTGGTCGATCCGCCGAACGGACGGCTGCCCGCGATGACGCCGCATGCCGAGGCGCTCTATCGCGCCGGCCGCTCGAGCTGGACGCCGAACACCGAGTTCGACTGGGTAACCGACTTCGATTCGTGGGACCGCTGCGTCAGCCGCGGGTTCCCCGCCTCGATGCTGCCGTTCCGCTACAACAACGGCATCCGCATCTACCAGGCGCCCGGCTACGTGGTCATCGCGCTCGAGATGCTCGGCACCCGGATCATCCCGGTGGCAGGCCAGCTCGAACCGTGGCCGGAGCCGGTCGAGGCCTGGCTCGGATCAAGCCGCGGGCGCTGGGACGGCAACACGCTGGTGATCGAGACCACCAACCTCAAGACCGGCGACAGCGCGACGCGCAACGCCTTCGCGCGCAACGGCAGCCCGCTCAACATGGCGACCCGCGGCGTGCCGCCGTGGAACACGATCCCGACCAGCGCCCGGGCGCAGGTGCTCGAGCGGCTGACGATGACCGGGCCGGACACGATCACCTACGAGTTGACCTACACCGACCCCGAGGTGTTCACCGCGCCGTGGACGCTACGCTTCGACTGGACGCGCGACGACGACTACGCGTTCTACGAATACGCGTGCCACGAGGGCAATGTGCAGGTCCGCAACTACATCACCGCGTCGCGCGCCGGCCGGCTCGAAGCCCCCTCGGCAGAGGACCTCGCCGCCGAAAGCGGTGGCGGGGGCGGACGGTAAGCGAAGGGGCTGACCCGCTCCCTCAGAGGGCCTTGAGTTCGTCGCCCTCGAGCCGGTGCGTGCAGCCGAGCGCGGCGGCGTCATCCCCGGTGGAAAGCGCGGCGACCGTGCGCCAGCCCTCGGCACGCAGCCGCGCTGCCGCCGCCGGGTCGTGGCCGAGCGGCAGGAAGACCGCGTCGCGCCGCGGCTCGCGGGCCTTGACCGCCTCGACCAGCTCCTCGGGATAGAGCGAGAAGCCGATCGCGGCCTCGTCGCTGCCGTGGATGCGGTAGGTCCCGCCACGTCCCAGCGTGCCGCGCACGCCCTCGGCATAGAGCGTGAAGCCGAGCCAGGTCTGGTATTCGAAGCCGTGACGTTCCGACGGGTCGAGCGTCAGTCGCGCGCGCCCGGCGACGCGCGCGGCGATCTGCCGCAGGCCCTCGATCCGGCTGGCGAGCGCGCCCTGCGCGTCGATCGTGGCGAGCTTGCCGATCGCCTCGTCGAACGGGCCGGTCGCGTAGAGCAGCGGCACGTAGGCCTCGCCGCCCGCTTCGCGCAGGCCGCCGGCATCCTTCGCGTCGAGCTTCTCGCGGACGGGCTGGACCTGGTCGGCGCGTAGCGGGAACTCGCCCGCGGCCAGCGTCTCGACGAGGTCGGGCAGCGTGAAGTCGACCGAGATGCCCTCCGCCCCCGCCGCCTCGAGCGAGGCGATCGCGAGCTCGACGACTTCGGCCGCGGCGGCGACCGTATCGCTGCCGATCAGCTCGGCGCCGAGCTGCAGGTTCTCGCGCCGCGGATCGAGCTGGTCGCCGGCAATGCGCACGACCTGGCCAGCATAGCACAGGCGCAGCGGGCGCGGCTTGCCGGCGAGGCCGGTCGCGGCGATGCGCCCGACCTGCGGCGTCATGTCGGAGCGCAGCGCGAGCGTGCGCAGGCTCCTGGGGTCGACGAACCGGAACAGCTTGCGCGTGCGCACGCCGTCCATCCGGCGGGCGATCGACTGCATGAACTCGATCAGCGGCGGGCGCACCCGGTCGTAGCCGTGCGCGTCGAGCACCGCGAGCACCGCGCGTTCGATCCGCGCCGCCGCCGCGGTGCTTTGCGGCAGGCGGTCCTCGAGCCCCTCGGGCAGCAGGTCGGCGGCGGGATCGATCATGCGCCCCCCCTAGCCGTTCACCCCCCGCTTGCGAAGGGTGAACGGTGCAAGGTTGTTCAGAACGCCAGCGCCATCGCGCGCTTGACGCCCGGCAGCTTGCGCGCCTGCTCGAGCACGTCGTGCGGCACCTCGCTGTCGACCGACAGCAGCAGCACCGCCTCGCCGCCGGCCTCGCGCCGGCCGAGGTTGAACGTGCCGATGTTGATCGCGTTCTCGCCGAGCAGCGTGCCGATGCGGCCGATGAAGCCCGGCGCGTCCTCGTTGACGATGTACATCATGTGCCCGGCGAGCTCGGCCTCGACCTTGATGCCGAACAGCTCGACGAGGCGCGGCTCGGAGTTCGAGAACAGCGTGCCGGCGACCGACCGCTCGCCCGCCTCGGTCTTGACCGAAACGCGCAGCAGCGTGTGGTAGTCGCCTTCCTTCTCGGTCTTGACCTCACGCACCTCGATCCCGCGCTCGCGGGCGAGGAACGGCGCGTTGACCATGTTGACGCTGTCGGACTGCACGCGGAGGAAACCGGCCAGCACCGCGGCGACGATCGGCTTGATGTTGAGCTCGGTCGCGGCACCCTCGGTGTGGATCGAGATGCGCGGGATCGAGCCGGTGGTCAGCTGGCCGACGAGACTGCCGAGCGTCTCGGCGAGCGCCATGTACGGCTTCAGCTTGGGCGCCTCCTCGGCGGAGAGCGACGGCATGTTGAGTGCGTTGGTCACGCCGCCGTTGACGAGGTAGTCGCTGAGCTGCTCGGCGACCTGCAACGCGACGTTGACCTGCGCCTCGTTGGTCGAGGCGCCGAGGTGCGGCGTGGCGACGAAGTTCGGCGTGCCGAACAGCGGGTGCTCCTTGGCCGGCTCGGTCGCGAACACGTCGAGTGCGGCGCCGGCGATGTGGCCGGAATCGAGCAGCTCCTTGAGCGCCTCTTCGTCGACCAGGCCGCCGCGGGCGCAATTGACGATCCGCACGCCCTTCTTGGTCTTGAGCAGGTTCTCGCGGCTCAGGATGTTGCGGGTCTGGTCGGTCAGCGGCGTGTGCAGCGTGATGAAATCGGCCCGGGCGAGCAGTTGGTCCAGCTCGACCTTTTCGACCCCGAGCTCGACGGCCCGGTCGGGCGAGAGGAACGGGTCGTAAGCGACGACCTTCATCTTCAGCCCGAGCGCGCGGTCGGCGACGATCGAGCCGATGTTGCCGGCGCCGATCAGGCCGAGCGTCTTGCCGGTGACCTCGACGCCCATGAAGTCGTTCTTCGGCCACTTGCCGGCCTGGGTCTGGGCATTGGCCTCGGGCAGCTGGCGGGCGAGCGCGAACATCAGCGCGATTGCGTGTTCGGCAGTGGTGATCGAGTTGCCGAACGGCGTGTTCATCACCACGATGCCCTTCGCCGAGGCATAGGGGATGTCGACGTTGTCGACGCCGATGCCGGCGCGGCCGATGACCTTGAGGTTGGTGGCGGCGTCGATGATCTCCCTGGTGACCTTGGTCGCCGAGCGGATCGCGAGGCCATCGTACTGGCCGATCACGGCCTTGAGCTCGTCGGGGGTCATCCCCGGCTTGACGTCGACCTCGCAACCGCGCTCCTCGAAGATGCGCGCGGCGTTGGGGTCCATCTTGTCCGAGATGAGGACTTTGGGCTTGGTCATGTTCTAACTCCCTCTCCCCGTCAGGGGAGAGGGCCGGGGAGAGGGGGTCTCTGCGCCCGGCCCTATGGTTGGAAAGGATGCGGGAGAGTGCGTTCCCCTCTCCCAACCCTCTCCCCTGAAGGGGAGAGGGCTACGGTGGTCAGGCGGCCTGAAAAATGGGGACTGTCCCTCTTTTCAGGCGGCGGCCGCCAGCGCGGCCCTGGTCTCGGCGAAGGCCCAGTCGAGCCAAGGGCCGAGCGCCTCGATGTCGGCGGTATCGACGGTCGCGCCGCACCAGATGCGCAGCCCCGGAGGAGCGTCGCGGTAGCCGGCGATGTCGTAGGCCGCGCCTTCCTTCTCGAGCAGGCCTGCGAAGGCCTTGATGAAGTCGCCGTCGGCGCCTTCGACCGTCAGGCAGACCGAGGTCTTCGAGCGGATGCCGTGATCGACCGCGAGGTGGCCGAGCCACGGGCGCTCGGCGACGATCTTGTCGAGCGCGTGCGCGTTGGCGGTGCAGCGCGCCTTGAGCCCTTCGAGGCCGCCGACACCCTTGGCCCATTCGAGCGCCCAGATCGCGTCCTCGACCGCGAGCATCGACGGGGTGTTGATCGTCTCGCCCTTGAAGATGCCTTCGTTGAGCTTGCCGCCCTTGGTCAGGCGGAAGACCTTCGGCAGCGGCCAGGAGGGCGTGTAGCTCTCGAGCCGCTCGACCGCGCGCGGACCGAGGATCAGCACGCCGTGCGCGCCCTCGCCGCCGAGCACCTTCTGCCAGGAGAAGGTCGCGACATCGATCTTGTCCCACGGGATGTCGTAGGCGAACACGGCGCTGGTCGCGTCGCAGAACGACAGACCCTCGCGGTCGGCGGCGATCCATTCGCCGTCGGGCACGCGCACGCCCGAGGTGGTGCCGTTCCAGGTGAACAGCACGTCGTCCGACCAGTCGACCTTGTCGAGGTCCGGGAGCTGGCCGTAGTCGGCGCGCATCACCGTGGCTTCGATCCTGAGCTGCTTGACGACGTCGGTGACCCAACCCTCACCGAAGCTCTCCCAGGCCAGCGCGGTCACGCCGCGGGCGCCGAGCATGGTCCACATCGCCATCTCGAAGGCGCCGGTGTCCGAGCCCGGCACGATGCCGATCCGATGCGTCTCGGGAAGCTGCAGCACCTCGCGCATCAGGTCGATGCAGTAGCCTAGGCGCGCCTTGCCGATCTTCGCGCGATGCGAGCGGCCGAGCGATTCAGAAGCGAGCTTGTCGGGGGAATATCCGGGCGGCTTGGCGCAGGGACCGGAAGAAAAAAACGGGCGCGCAGGCTTGCGCGCCGGCACCGTAACGTCAGTCATGTAGACTCTCCTTGCAGAGAGCACGCGCGGCGTTGGGACCGCGTGGCCCGCCGGCGCCCCTAGAGATGGGCCGCGGGAAGTCAAGCGATTCCGTATCGGGATTCCCTGGATCCGGCCCGCAACGATGCAACTTTGCCCGATGCGCCGCGGGAACGACATTTCCTTGCTGCCGGGCGCCGTTGCGCTTGCCCCCGGCCCCCTCGCCTGCAGGTGCGAACCCAGGCCTGTGACAGTTGGCAGGCACTGCCGGAGGATCGCCCCTGAGACCGGATCGCCCGGGCACAAACGCCGGGCCGCTGTTGCGCCGGTCTCGCAAGGCCCTGTACCGTTAGGGTGCCATTAACCGGGCGGCTGCGAACATGCCATCATGAGGGCCTCTCTGCTTCTGCCAATCATCGTTGCGGTGCTGGGCGGCTGCACGGTGCTTCCCGAAAGGTCCGGCGAGCAGCGCCGCGCATCGGCCGAGACCGGCGCACGCTATTCATCCCCGGTTGTCCAGCCGCTGCCGCGTCCGCACGACGAAGCCGTCGGGCAATGCCTTTCGCGCCTCGGCCAGATGGGCGCACAGTACTCGCCGCTGCCCGACCGCTACATCGACCAGGGCTGCACCAACCTCGGCACCGTGCAACTCGCCGCGCTGTCGTCGGACTACGCGACGCTCGGCGTGAGCAACATCGGGCCGGTGACCTGCGAGGTCAGCCAGGTGTTCGCTGCCTGGGCTCGCTACGGGGTAGATCGCGCGGCGAGACAGATTCTCGGCTCGGGCGTACGCAGCATCGAGACCTTCGGCAGCTATTCCTGCCGCAACGTCGCCGGCACCAGCCGGCGCTCGGGGCATGCCACGGGTTCGGCGATCGACGTCTCGGGCTTCGTGCTCGAGGACGGCCGGCGGATCACGGTCAAGAACGGCTGGTCCAACGGCAGCGCGCGCGAGCGGGAGTTCCTCCGCGTGATCCAGCGCAGCGCGTGCAAGCGGTTCGCGACGGTGCTCGGGCCGGACTACAACGCCGCGCACCACGACCACCTCCACGTCGAAGGGGTGATAAACGGAACGAGCTACTGCCGGTAGGCGCGGCGGTGAAGCCGTCGGGCCTCGTGTTCTTCGCCCGGGCGCTCCTCTCCCAGGACCTCGCCCGGCTCATCTGCCGCCGGAGCCGCGGCGGACGCGCCCCTTCCGGGATGGGCCTCGAGCCATAGCCGCACCGCATCGGCCGCGTGGCCGGCACCCAGCTTGGCCATCATGTTGCCGCGGTGGATCTCGACGGTCCGCGGGCTGATTTCCAGCCGGCGCGCGATTTCCTTGTTGGAGCATCCGGCGCTCAACAGCGCGAGCACTTCGCGCTCGCGGCGGCTCAGCTGCGCAACCACGCGCTGCGCTTCGACCTCGCGACGCCGCCGTTCGGCATGCTCGCCGGCCTCCTCGAGGATCGCGCTCAGGCGGCGCGCGAAAGTGCCCATCTCGAGCGGCAGGGGCAGATAATGGAGCGCTCCGGCCTTGATCGCTGCGACGACCCGCTCGATCTCCGGCTCGGGCGAGACGAAGACCACGGGGAGCCAGATGCTGTGCTGGCCTAGCCTTTCGATCAGCTCACCCGCCGGATCGGACCCTTCGTCCTCGACGAGGATGATGCCCGAACGCGGCGGACGGGCCAGCAGCTCCTCGATGTCGCCGTAGACCTCTGCATGATGCCCGAGTGCGAAAGCCACCCGGGCCTGCTCGGCCCGCGTACGGCTGTCGCCGCCGACAATGTGCAGGGTCGTTCTCGTCATGTCCCCTATCGCCGCGCATCGGCCCTGGCTTGCTGCTACAAGCAAGACGAATGCGAAGCAGTTCCCGCCGGTAACCGAAAAGACTCCGCGTCGCCTGCGGAAGTTGCGCCCGATTCGGGCTCAGGAATAGGCCATTGAGCCTTCGGTTCAATATCCTAGGGAGAATCCCGTAAAGATTGTCAGGTGTGCCGGAATTTTGCGCGACACGTTGGGCCCAGTTCTATTGGCGAACCAGCCCCGAGAGGATTCGCTAGCCCCGCGTAGAATTGTCGTCGAGAGGCACGGGCGGAACCTCTTCGGTGACCTTGCGGGTGAACAGGACCCGGTCTTCGGGCCCGAAGCCCCGGGTCCATACCAGCCAGCCGTAGACTCCGAGCAGCGCCGGAATCCCGAACACGAGCTGCATCCACTCGGGCAGCAGGATCACCGCCTGTCCGACGACCACCGCCGCCGCAGCCGCCCAGACCAGCGCCCAGCGCCAGTTGTTGATCGATTCGCCGAGGATCCGGCTGAGCATGAGTGCCTTGATCACCGACGAAGTGCCGAGCGCCAGCATCAGCGCCGCCGCCGCCAGGGCCGCCCGCCACCCGTCGTTGAACTCGAGATGATCGGCGATCAGCATCGCGCCGACGGTCAGCGCGCCCTGCAGCGCGATCGTCCCGGCGGAAACCCACAGGTTCCTGAGACGCGCGACGTAGATCAGCGCCGCCTCCGCGACCACTGCCGTGGCCGCGACGACCTCAGCCGCGAGCAGGAACCCGAGCGCCCCGGTGCCGCCGACGAAGTTGGGACCGACGAGGCCCATGATCGCCTCGCCGGGGATGCCGAGCGCGAGGCCGACCCCGGCTTGCGCGGCCGTGATCCAGAAGCCGACCTGGCAAACCTGCCTGGCGATCGCCGCGTAGTCCTTCTCGCGCAGCTTGCGCGTCAGCACCGGGCCGAGGATCGGCTCGAAGCTGGTCTTGAGCTTCTGCGGCAGGCTGGCGACCTGCTGCGCGACGTAATAGACGCCGACCGCCGCCGGCGCGGCGAACAGGCCGAGGATGAAGATGTCGAGCCGGCGCGTACCCCACTCGATCGCATCGGCCGCCGCCAGCGGCAGCCCGCGCCCCGTGAGGCCGGTCATCCGGCGCAGGGAGGGCCGCCAGCCGCGCGGCAGGCCATAGCTGCGCACGAACGGCCACGCCGCGGTCACGAGCGCTGCGTAGATCGACAGGATATAGGCGATCGACAGCCCGCTCTGCGGCGCGACCAGGATCATCACCCCGGCCATGATCGAGATGGTCCACGGCTCGACGATCGCCCGCGCGCGAACCGTCGCGCCGATGTCGAAACGGTAGGCCTGCGCGGCGAGCAGGATCTCGGTCATAGCCAGCGCCGGGATCGCCAGCACGATCAGCCGGTCGATCTCGGTGTAGGTGCCGCTCGGGAACATCGGCGCCGGAACCAGCCACAGCGCGACCGCGGCGAGGCTGCCGACGAGCAGCGCGAGCGTCAGGCCGTCGGCCACGAGGATACCCGGATCGCCGTCGTCGTTGGACAGGCGCTGGGCGAGGCCGCGCTTCTCGCCCATCGTGCAGAGCATCGCGATCAGCTCGACGATGACCAGCGCCGAGGCGAAGCGGCCGAGCGCGTCGGCCCCGTAGTAGCGGCCGCCGATGAACAGGAACGGCAGCCGTGCGGCGAGCCGCAGCAGGAAACCGAGGAAGTTCGTCTGCCCGCCCCTGGCGAGCGCCGCGAGGTCCCCGCCGGGAGTCTCGGTCGAAGCGGGCGGGGTCACGCCGCGGAGCCTTCCGAGGCCAGCGGGCGCATCAGCAGCTCGGCCGCGATGGCCCGGGCCGGCGCGCCCTCGAGCAGCCTCTGCACGGCGAAGACGATCGGCATGTCGATGCCGCGCCGGCGCGCCAGCTCGACCAGCACCGGTGCGGTATGCGCGCCCTCGGCGACGGTCCGGCGGTCGCTCATCAGCGCCTGCGGGTTCTCGCCGCGGCCGAGGGCCTTGCCGAGCGAGAAGTTGCGGCTCGAGGTCGACGAGCAGGTCAGCACGAGGTCGCCGAGACCGCAGAGGCCGGCGAGCGTCTCGCTTCTCGCCCCCAGCGCCGCGCCGAAGCGCTGCATCTCGGCATAGCCCCGCGCGATCAGCGCTGCCCGCGCGTTCTGGCCGAGCTCGAGCCCTTCGACCACGCCGCAGGCGATCGCGAGCACGTTCTTGACCGCACCGCCGACCTCGGCGCCGACCACGTCGTCGCTGTAATAGGGACGGAAGGCCGGGCGCGCGATGACGGGCGCCAGCCGTTCCCACTGCGCGCGGCCGCCGCCGCAGGCCAGCGTCACCGCGGTGGGCAGCCCCGCCGCGACCTCGTGCGCGAACGTGGGCCCCGAGAGCACCGCGATGTCGCTGTCGGGCGCCGCATCGCGCGCGACCTCGTGCATGGTCCGTCCGCTGCCGGCCTCGATCCCCTTGGCACAGAGCACGAGGTCACGCGGGAAGCGCGGCATCTGCGCCAGCGTCGCCGCAAGGTGCTGCGCGGGCGTGACGAGGAGGAGAATGTCGCACTCGGCCGCCTGGCCGAGGTCGCCGGTCGCCCGGATGGACGATGCGAGCGTGGCCGAGGGCAGGAACAGCGAGTTGGTGTGGCGGGCGTTGATCTCGTCGACGAGCTCGGGCTCGCGCGCCCACAGCAGCACCTCGCGGCTGTCGGAGGCGAGCATCTGCGCGAGCGCGGTGCCCCAGGCTCCCGCCCCGACGACACCGAGCCGGCTCATGCCTTGACCCCGGCCCCGCGGACTGCCTCGGCAGCCGGGTCGAGCGGCCATCGCGGGCGCGCCGCGACATCGAGCGGGTCGCCGGCGAACCCGGCTGCAAGCCGCTCCTGTCCCGCCCAGGCGATCATCGCCGCGTTGTCGGTGCACAGGGCCTGCGGCGGCGCAACGAAGCGCAGCCCGTGCGCCCCGGCGAGATCCTCGAGCGCCGCGCGCACCGCGGCATTGGCCGCCACGCCGCCGGCGACCACCAGCGCGGTCTTGTCGCCCATCTCACCGAGCGCCTTTCGTGTGCGGTCGACGATGCAGTCGATCGCCGCCTGCTGGAAACTCGCGGCGATGTCCGCCGGTGCGTGCGCCCCGCTCTCGTGTGCGCGCAGCACTGCGCTCTTGAGCCCGGCGAACGAGAAATGCGGCTCGGCGCTGCCCAGCAGCGGCCGCGGCAGCGGCACCTTGCCCGGATCGCCCTCGGCTGCCAGCCGCTCGACTGCGGGCCCGCCGGGAAAGCCGAGCCCGAGGATCTTCGCGGTCTTGTCGAACGCCTCGCCGAGCGCGTCGTCGATCGTCGTCGCGAGGCGGCGGTAGCGGCCGACGCCCTCGACCCTCAGCACCTGGCAATGTCCGCCGGAGACCAGCAGCAGGGCGTAGGGGAACTCGAGCGCCGGATCGGCGAGTCGCGGGCTCAGCGCGTGGCCTTCGAGGTGGTTGATCGCCAGCAGCGGCTTGTCTCCCGCCATCGCCAGCGCCTTGGCGGTGACGAGCCCGACCATGACCCCGCCGATCAGGCCCGGGCCGGCAGTCGCGGCGATCGCAGCGCAATCGGCCAGCGCGACGCCCGACTCCGCAAGGACCCGATCGATCAGCGGCACCAGCCGCTCGGCGTGCGCCCGCGCGGCGATCTCCGGAACCACGCCGCCGTAGGGCGCGTGGCGATCGTCCTGCGAGGCGATTGCCTGCGCCAGAATGCGGCGGTCCTCCCCCACCAGCGCAGCCGCGGTTTCGTCGCAGCTGCTTTCGATCCCCAGGACGATCCTCATCGCGCGCTTCCACTGGACGCAAACGCTGGCTAGGGCAAGCAACCCGATGGCCTCCCCTGCCCCCTTCCTCAGACTCGGAACCCGCCGTTCGCCGCTGGCGATGGCCCAGGCCGAGGAAGCGCGCGCGCGGCTCTGCGCGGCGCACGGGTGGGAGGAGAGTGCGATCGAGCTGGTCCCGGTGGTGGCGAGCGGCGACCGTATCCAGGACCGCCCGCTCGCCGAGATCGGCGGCAAGGCGCTGTGGACTCGCGAGCTTGACCAGTGGCTCGCCGAGGACCGGATCGACGCCGCGGTGCACTCGCTGAAGGACGTCGAGACCCGCCGCCCCGACAGCCTTGTGCTCGCCGCGATCCTGCCGCGGGCGGACAAGCGCGACGTGCTGCTCGGCGCCGCGAGCCTCGGCGCGCTGCCGCAGGGGGCGACGATCGGGACCAGCGCGCCGCGCCGCGCCGCGCAGGCGCTGCACGCACGCCCCGACTGCCGGGTGGTGACCTTCCGCGGCAACGTCGCCACGCGGATCGCCAAGCTCGCTGCCGGAGAGGCGGATGCGACTTTCCTTGCCGCGGCGGGTCTCGCCCGGCTCGGCGAAAGCGGCGTCGGCCATCCGCTCGATCCCGCCGACTGGCTGCCGGCCCCGGCGCAAGGCGCGATCGCGCTCGAGTGCCGTGCCGCCGACACGCGGGTCTGCGAGCTGCTCGCCGCGGTCGACCACGCGCCGAGCCGCAGCGAGGTCATGGCCGAACGCGCACTGCTCGCCGCGCTCGGCGGCACCTGTCACAGCCCGGTCGCGGTGCTGTGCGAGCGGGACGGCGAGATGCTGGCGATGCGGGCTGCGCTGTTCAGCCCCGACGGCGCAGAGCGGGTCGACGGTGCGGCGACATTCCCCGCCGGCGACGATGCCGGGCCCGCACGGCTCGCCGCCGACCTGCTCGCACGCGCCGCGCCGGCCATCACCGTCCATTTCACCGGCCCCGAATGAACGTCCCGATCATCGCCATCAGACCCGAACCGGGCAGCACGGCGACGGTCGCGCGCGGCCGCGAGGCGGGACTCGAAATCGCGGCCTTCCCGCTGTTCGAAATGGAACCGGTCGCCTGGAAGCCGCCTCCGGCCGATCGGATCGACGGCCTGTTGCTCGGCAGCGCCAATGCCGTCCGCCTCGCCGGCCCGGGGCTCGACGCCTTCCGCGAAAGGCCGGTCCATGCCGTCGGCGAGGCCACGGCCGCGGCCGCCCGCGCCGCCGGGCTGACGATCGCAGCGGTCGGCCAGGGGACGCTGCAGCCGCTGCTGGAGACGGTGACCCCGCCGCGAACGCTCCTGAGGATCACCGGCGAGGAGCACGTGCCGGTTTCTCCACCGCCCGGGGTCTCGGTCGAGACGCGGATCGTCTATCGCGCGGTGCCGCGACCGCTGCCGGCCGAAGCCGCCGCGACCCTGCGCGGGGGCGCCCTCGTGCTGCTCCATTCCGCCGCCGCCGCGCGGCACTTCGCGGCCGAGTGCGAAAGGCTCGGCATCCCACGCCCGGCGGTCGCGCTCGCCGCGCTCGCGCCGCGCGTGGCCGGGGCCGCCGGTGGCGGCTGGCGCCAGCTCCGCTGCGCGAGCGAGCCGAGCGAGGCGGCGCTGTTGGCTTTGGCCCGCGACATGTGCCATGAACCGCGCCCTGGGTCACAGCCGTTCGGGTGACGGGGTTCGGCGGGTCCCTCGGGCCGGCCGCGGCGAAAGGGAAGCGATGGACCAAGACTACCGTCCCAGAGCACAGCCCGCGGCCCGCTCGCGGAGTCCGGTCCGGATGATCGTCGGCGCCGGATTGAGTGCGTTCGTGCTCGGTGTGGTGGCAACCTGGTTCCTGCTGCGGCCGGAAGGCGTCGCTCTTCCGGGCCTGGTCGAGATCAAGCGCGAGACCCCCGCCGCCGAGGCGCCCGAGGTCGCGACAGCGGCGGCGCTGGACGTCGATCGCGAAGACCTCGACGAGCGCATCTCGCAGATGGAGCAGCGGCTCGCCCGGATCGACTTGCAGGCCGAGGCCGCGGCGGGCAACGCGGTCCGCGCCGAGGGCCTGCTGATCGTGTCCGCGGCGCGCCGGGCGATCGAGCGCGGCGACCGGCTCGGCTATCTCGCGGACCAGCTGCGGCTGCGCTTCGGCACCGCCCAGCCCAATGCCGTGCGCGCGGTGATCGCGGCCGGCAACGACCCGGTGACGATCGACCAGCTGCTGACCCGGCTCGACGCGCTCGCGCCCAAGCTCGGCAGGGCGCCGGCCAAGGAAAGCACGACAGACTGGCTGTCGCGCGAGCTGAGCCAGCTGTTCGTGATCCGGCGCGAGGATACCCCCTCGCCGGCGCCCGAGCGGCGCCTCGAACGGGCGCGGCTGTTCCTGCAGAGCGGCCGGGCCGGTGCCGCGGCGGGCGAAGTGCGCAACCTGCCCAATGCCGACCAGGCGGCCGACTGGATCGCCGACGCCGAGCGCTTCTCCGCCGCCCAGCGCGGGCTGGAGGTGCTCGAAGCGGCGGCAATCCTCGAGCCGCGCGAGCTGCGCGACGGAGCGGGCCAGCCGGTCGCGCCGCCGAGCCCGCCGCCGGCGACCGAGTGACCCGCGCCCGCTAGCCTTTGAGCAGCTCGGGCAGCCGGCCCGAGACCCCGCGCGCCTCGTCCATGAACCAGTGCTTGAGCGCGGGCATGCGCTGAACCGCGCCCATGCCGAGACGGCGGATCGCGCTCGGGAGCCGGCCCGGGATGCCGAACAGCCAGGTCAGCGAGTCGGTCGCCAGCGCGACCGTGAAGGTGTCGAGCGCGCGCCAGCGCTCGTAGCGGGCGAGCAGCTGCGCATCGCCGGGATCGAGGCCGAGGCGCATCCCATCGGCGAGGACCTCGACCAGCGCGCCGACGTCGCGCAGGCCGACGTTGAGCCCCTGACCCGCGATCGGGTGCAGGCCATGCCCCGCGTCCCCGACCAGCGCGAGGCGCTGGGCGGTGATCCTTGCCGTGTGGTGGAACCCGAGCGGGTACGACGAGCGCGGCCCGTCGAGCGCGATCGCGCCGAAGATGCCGTGCATGCGCTTGTCGACTTCGGCGAGAAACGCCCGGTCGGAGAGCGCCAGCACGCCGGCCGCGTCGCGTTCGGAGACCGTCCACACGAGCGCGCTGCGGTGCCGGCCCTCGGGCGAGTCGAGCAGCGGCAGCAGCGCGAACGGCCCGGCAGGATAGAAGATTTCCCAAGCGACACCGTCGTGCGGCTTCTCGTGAGTCAGGCCGGTGATGATCGCGCGGTGGCGATAGTCCCAGCGCGCCACGGCGAGCCCGGCTTCCTCGCGCGTCGGCGACTTGCGGCCCTCGGCCGCGACCATCAGCGCGGCCCCCAGACGGCGTCCGTCGGCGAGCGTCGCCGAGACGCCGAACTCCCCGCGTTCGCGCGAGACGACCTCGCTGGGCGCGTGCCAGGCGATCAGTGGCTCCTCCTTCGCCGCCTCGAACAGCGCGAGGCGCAGCTCGCGGTTGGCGAACATCCGCCCGAGCGAGCCTTCGTGCGGCTCGGGCCGGAAGTCGATCCGTCCGGGCTTCATCCCGTCGGTCACGGCGATCGAGGCGATCGGGCAGCCGTGCGGCTCGAGCCGCTCGGCGAGGCCGATGTTGCTGAACAGGTTCCAGCTCGCGGTCGAGATCGCCGAGGCGCGCCCGTCGAATCCTTCGGCGGTCAGCTCGGCCGGGTCGGCGCGGTCGACCACGTGGCTCGAAATGCCTTTCCTCGCCGCGGCGAGCGCCAGCGTCATGCCGACGAGACCGCCGCCGAGGACCAGGAGATCGCGCTTGTCGCTCATCGGATGCATGCCCTAGATGCTCGGCCACGATGCGCGCAAGCACCATGACCTTCCTCAAAGCGGTGCTGGCCTTGCTCGCGATGGCGCTGGCGCTTCCGGCGGAGGCGCAGCTGCCGGTGCCGGCGAAGGGCAACCACATCGCCGCCGAGCTCATCGCCTCGGGGCCCGTGGTGCCGGGCGAGCCGCTCGATCTCGCGCTGCTGTTCCGGCCGGAGCCGGGCTGGCACGGCTACTGGAAGAACCCGGGCGACGCGGGGCTCGGGATGACGCTCGAGTGGGACCTGCCCGAGGGCTGGAGTGCCGGCGAGGCGCTCTACCCGGTGCCGCACAAGCTGCTGATCGCCGGGCTGATGAACCACGTCTACGAGAGCGATTACGCGGTGCTGGTGCCGCTCACCGTGCCGGCGGACGCGACGGTCGCCAGTATCGTGCCGATCGCGGTCGAGGCGAACTGGCTCGCCTGCACCGACCAGATCTGCGTGCCCGAGAGCGCGACCCTGACGCTGCGGCTGACGAGCGGTGAGGCGCCGCGCGATCCGCGCTTCGACCAGTGGCGCGCGGCGCTGCCGCCGCTGCTCGACAGCCCGGCGCGGTTCGAGCTGACCGCCGACAGGCTGCGGCTGGCGATCCCGCTGCCGGCCTCGCTCGAGCTCGAGATGCCGCACGTGTTCGTCGAGACCGTGCAGCTGGTCGACTACCCGGCGGCGCAGGTGTTCCGGCGCAGCGGCGATGTCCTCGTGGTCGAGATACCGCGCAAGGGTATCGCCGAGAGTGCCGATACGATCACCGGCATCCTCAAGCTCGACGAAGCCGGCAACGGCGTGACCTTCGAAGCGGCGCCCGGCGACGTGCCGAGCGGCGGCACCCTGATCGCCGGGGCCGACGCCGGTGCGCTCGCGCCGCTGTGGCTGCTGCTGGGTGGCGCGCTGCTCGGCGGGCTGATCCTCAACCTGATGCCGTGCGTGTTCCCGATCCTCAGCCTCAAGGCGCTGACCCTCGCCCGCGCCGGCGAGAGCGAGGCCGACGCCCGGCGCGAGGGCGTCGCCTACACGGCCGGCGTCGTGCTCGCCTGCCTCGCGCTGGGGGCGCTGCTGCTGGCGCTGCGGGCGCTGGGGAGCGAGATCGGCTGGGCGTTCCAGCTGCAGGAGCCGGGCGTGGTGGTGGCGCTGCTGGTGCTGGCGGTGCTGATCACGGCCAACTTCGCCGGGCTCTACGAGCTCCCGTCGCTGTCGTTCACGCGCGAGGGCGGGCGGGCGAGCGCGTTCTCGACCGGGGTGCTCGCCGCATTCGTGGCGACCCCGTGCACCGGGCCGTTCATGGCCGGGGCGATGGGCGCGGCGCTGCTGCTGCCGTGGTGGCAGGGGCTGCTGCTGTTCGCCGTGCTCGGCTTCGGGCTGGCGCTGCCGTTCCTGCTGCTCGGCTACGTGCCGGGGCTGAGGAAGCTGTTGCCGAAGCCGGGCAAATGGATGGAGACGTTCCGCAAGGTGCTGGCGGTGCCGATGGGGCTCACGGCGCTTGCCTTGCTGTGGCTGTGCTGGCGGCTGGGAGGCGAAGGCTTCGCCCTCGCGGCGCTGCTGCTGGCGGCAGGGATCGTCGCCTTGCTGGCCTGGCGCCAGCGCAGGATACTCCCGCTTGCGATCGGCGGCGTGGCCGCCTGCCTGGCCGCGGCCGTGAGCCTGCCGCTGCTGCACACGCCGCGTTCCGCAGCGGCCGAGCGGGGCATCCTCGCGGCCGTGCCGTTCAGCGCCGCCGCGCTCGCCGAAGCGCGCGCGGCGAACCGGCCGGTGTTCCTGTGGTTCACTGCCGACTGGTGCCTGACCTGCAAGGTCAACGAGAGCGTGGCGATCGAGCGCGAGGCGACGCGCGCGGCGTTCGAGAAAGCCGGCGTGGTGGCGATGCGCGGCGACTGGACCCGGCGCGACCCGGAGATCACGCGGTTCCTGACCGCGCACGGCGCGGGCGGGGTGCCGCTGTACGTTTGGTATGCGCCGGGCGAGGACGGGGAGGTGCTGCCGCAGGTGCTGGGGCCGGACAGCCTGGTGGAGTTGGCGCAGGGGAAGGCAGCAGGCAGCAGGCAGCAGGCAGCAGGCAGCAGGCAGGGGTAGTAGGGTTGTCAGGGACAACTCAGCTAGCGCGCTGCCTCGCCACGCCGGATGCGTGCTGCGTAACCGCGTCAGATGAGGGTGCTACTCACCTGCCTGCTGCCTGTTGCCTCCCGCCTCGAGGCACAGCATCGCATCCGGCGGCCAACCCGGACATCTCGGCCTCTAGGCGACGGACGGCGAGGCCGGCGCTGGCCTTGGGCGTCACAGGGTTGCCTTGCGTGCGATCGGTGCGAACGGCTGGAGGGACGACGCAAGACCTCCGGCTCGGCCCTGAGGTGCGCGGGGGTTGGCGGGCAGGGCTCGCAAGTCGCCGCCTTACCGGGGCGGGCTGGAGCGGCGGTGAGGTTCCGCCGCGGCCCGTCCGCGCATCCTGGGCGGACACCCGTCGGATGTCCGAGGGGCGCCGGCCTTCTTGTGCGGGAGCGAGGCCTGACGCGTTCACGCCCGCACCCGTCGCGTGCCGGGCTGACCCGGCGGGCGGTGCATATAACCTATATGGTTCGCAATGTCAAGTCAAAATGACTGTCATGAGTTCTAACGTCCGTCGACGGGCTCAGGACGGGCGGCGTCCGGAGAGGCAGCGGACGCTTCGTTCTCGGCCGCCTCGGCCCGCTGCACGCGTCCTCCGGCGCGGCACCAGTTGACGAACTCTCCCGGGATCCGGCTGCCGCCGATCAGCAGCGTGCCCCCTCCCGGCAGCGTGGCCTCGAGCTCGCGCGGGCCGGTGAAGACGTCGAGCTGTGGATCGGTCGCCGGGAAGCGGCCTTCCCAGCGCCATTCGCCTTCGGACAGCGCCGCGTCGACCTTGAAGCGCGAAATCGTGCCGTTGCCGATCACCGGCATGAGCGCCTTGAGCCCGGGCCTCGCCGGCGCGTGACGCACGATCACCAGCGTCGCCGGCGTGTCACGCAGGTTGCAGGCCAACGTAAGCAGAGGCGGCCCGTCGGCCGGGCCGAAGTCAATCGCGCGGCCGTCGGCGGTGACCTTCCAGCTTGCGTTCGCGGTATCGGGCGACGGCGCCGGTTCGGAAGTCCTCGCCCGTGCTTCCTCGAACGAGATGCGCTGGGCCTGCATCGGCGCCTCGGGTTCCCCGCCGCAGGACGCAAGCAGGACACAGGCGGCGAGCCAGGGAAGCGGTGAGCGATTCATGGGCGCGTGATGGTCGCGGGGCGCGGGGGATTCAAGCGCTTGCGGCAAGGTCTCCCGGCTTGATACGGCTTGAACGGACGCCTGGGCAAGGCCGCCTTCTTCCTGAGCGCCGGCTCGAGCAGTGCCGCGAAGAGCGCCTGCCGCCCGAGGCCGGTCTTGCCCGACAATTCGCTCATGCCCCTGGATCGCGCTACCTCGCCCAGGGCGCGGGCGATCTCGCGCGGCGTGCCGTCCTCCAGCCACGCGTTGATGTACTGGACGGCAGCATCATCGCAGTCGAGGCACTCGCATCCAGTCCGGAGCGTTTACCGGCCCCATTTGCGCTGCGTCTTGCCGTAGCGCAGCTTGCGCGTGCCCGGCTTGCCCTCGCTGGCGCGGCCGACGAGCGGGGCCTTCTTCTGGTCGTCGGGCAGGCCGAGCTCCTGGCCCTCGAGCCGCCGGATCTCGTCGCGCAGGCGGCCCGCTTCCTCGAACTCGAGGTCGGCCGCGGCCGCGCGCATGCGCTTCTCCAGGTCCTCGATGTAGGCGCGCAGGTTGTGGCCGACGAGGTTGTTGCGCTCGTCGTCGCCGGTCTCGACCAGCACCCCGTCGCGGCTGGCAACGTTGGCGACGATGTCGGCGATCTGGCGCTTGATCGTCTGCGGGGTGATCCCGTGCTCCTCGTTGTAGGCCTTCTGCTTCTCGCGCCGCCGCTCGGTCTCGGCCATCGCGCGCTCCATGCTGCCGGTGATGCGGTCGGCGTAGAGGATGACCCTGGAATCGACGTTGCGCGCCGCTCGCCCGATCGTCTGGATCAGCGAGGTTTCCGAGCGAAGGAAGCCCTCCTTGTCGGCATCGAGTATGCAGACGAGGCCGCACTCGGGGATGTCGAGGCCCTCGCGCAGCAGGTTGATGCCGACGAGCACGTCGTAGACGCCGAGCCTGAGGTCGCGGATCAGCTCGATGCGTTCAAGCGTCTCGACGTCGGAATGCATGTAGCGCACCCTGACTCCCTGCTCGTGCATGAACTCGGTCAGGTCCTCGGCCATGCGCTTGGTCAGCGTGGTGACCAGCGTGCGGTAGCCCCTGGCGGCGGTCGCCTTGGCCTCGGCGATGCAGTCCTGCACCTGGTCCTCTACCGGGCGCACCTCGACCGGCGGATCGATCAGCCCGGTCGGGCGGATCACCTGTTCGGCGAACACGCCGCCGGTCTGCTCGAGCTCCCATGGGCCGGGCGTGGCCGACACGGCGATCGTCTGCGGGCGCATCGCATCCCACTCGTTGAACCGCAGCGGGCGGTTGTCGATACAGCTCGGCAGGCGGAAGCCGTACTCGGCGAGCGTGATCTTGCGGCGGTGGTCGCCGCGCGCCATCGCTCCGATCTGCGGGATCGTCTGGTGGCTCTCGTCGACGAACAGCAGCGCGTTCTCGGGCAGGTACTCGAACAGCGTGGGCGGCGGCTCGCCCGGCAGGCGGCCGGTGAGGAAGCGGCTGTAGTTCTCGATGCCCGCGCATGAACCGGTGGCGGCGATCATCTCGAGGTCGAAGTTGGTGCGCTGCTCGAGCCGCTGCGCCTCGAGCAGGCGGCCTTCGGCGTGCAGTTCCTTGAGCCGCTCCTGGAGCTCGAAACGGATCGCCTCCATCGCCTGCTTCATCGTCGGGCCCGGCGTCACGTAGTGCGAGTTGGCAAACACCGCGACCGCATCGAGGCTCGCGCCCTTGGTGCCGGTCAGCGGGTCGAACTCGCTGATCTCCTCGATCTCATCGCCGAAGAAGCTGACCCGCCAGGCCATGTCCTCGTAGTGGCTCGGGAAGATCTCGAGGCTGTCGCCCCGCACGCGGAAGTTGCCGCGCGCGAAGGCGGTGTCGTTGCGCTTGTACTGCAGTGCGACGAGCTTGCGGATGATCTCGCGCTGGTCGACCGTCTGCCCCTTCTTGAGGTCGAAGGTCATCGCCGAGTAGGTCTCGAGGCTGCCGATGCCGTAGAGGCAGGAGACGGAGGCGACGATGATCACGTCGTCGCGCTCGAGCAGCGCGCGGGTGGCCGCGTGGCGCATGCGGTCGATCGCCTCGTTCACCGAGCTTTCCTTCTCGATGTAGGTGTCCGACCGCGGCACGTAGGCCTCGGGCTGGTAGTAGTCGTAGTACGAGACGAAATACTCGACCGCGTTCTCGGGGAAGAAGCTCTTGAACTCGCCGTAGAGCTGCGCGGCGAGGATCTTGTTGGGCGCGAGGACGAGCGCCGGGCGCTGCAGCTCCTCGATCACCTTGGCCATCGTGAAAGTCTTGCCCGAGCCGGTCACGCCGAGCAGCACCTGGGTGCGCTCGCCTTCGCGCGCCGCGGCAACGAGCTCGGCGATCGCGGTCGGCTGGTCGCCCGCGGGCTGGTAGTCCGAGACGATCCTGAAGCGCCGCCCGCCGAGCGCCTTCTCGGGACGCTGCGGCTTGTGAGGGGTGAAGGTGCCGGAGGTATCCGGCTCCTCCAGCCCGCGGCGGATCACGAGTTCGGCCATGCGGGACATATGGCGAACGGGGGACCGCAAGGCAATGCACGGCTGTCCCGGAATCGGCCACGAGGCCTCCGGCGCGCGAGCAGTCGTTGGCAGTACCGCGCGCGCCTGATACCTTGGCGGCGTTACGCGGCCCAGCGCCGCCTGCGAAAGGGGAACCCGATGCGCCTGATCCACACCGCGCCGCTTGCCGCGGCGATCCTGCTGGCCGCCTGCGGCGGCGATGCCGATTCCGACGGCAACATCAGCGACGAGGAACTGGCCGCCGAAGCTGCGGACATGGTCCAGCCGCGCCCCGGGCAGTACCGCGTGGCGATCGAGCTGCTCGAGTTCGACGTGCCGGGCATGCCGGAATCGGCCAAGCAGGACATGCAGCAGATCTTCAGCAGCGGCCTCGCCGAAGGCAACACCATCTGCATGACCGAGGCCGACGTGGCGGAGAACGGCGCCGAGCAGATGGTCCGCAGGCTCGCCGAGAGCGACTGCACGATGAGCTCGTTCAACGTCTCGGGCGGCACGGTAAAGGCCGAAATGCAATGCATGGACGACGGCGCCTCGAGCACCGTCAGGATGGACGGGACCATGACCGCCAACGGTTCGACGATGACGATGGAGCGCGTCGGCGACGTCGCCAACGTCGGCGAGACGCGCATGAAGATGCGGATCACCTCGGAGCGCATCGGCGATTGCGCAGCCTGACGCGTCCGCGCCTCGAGCTGGGCCGGAAACATGACCGGCCCGGCCTCGTTCATCGCAGGACAAGCCGGTCAGGCTACGATGAAGCGATGAACGATGCCGCGCTCCTCAAGTGCAGGACGCCGATGCGCGAAGCGATCGCGCGACGGGCGGAGCTGCTGCGGCGCAAGCCGCCGGTGGCCGCCGAGCGGCCCGACGCGAAGCTGCTGCTGCGCGAGCCGCTGACGTTCCTCGAGCCGCTGGCGCGCCCGTTCCGCCATCCTCCGCCGCTGCCGCGGACGGCACATCCGCGCGTGGTCATGTTGCTGCCCGGTTTCGGGACGCACCCGCTCAGGATGCGGCGCATGGCGCGCGAGCTCGAGCGCGCAGGACACGTGGTCAAGCGCTGGGGGCTCGGGTTCAATCTCGGCCCGACGCCGGAGAACTTCGCGCTGCTCGAGAACCGCGTGCGGCAGCTCAACGAGCGCTACGGTCAGAAGGTCGTGCTGGTCGGCTGGAGCCTCGGCGGGATCTTCGCGCGCGAACTGGCCAAGCGCGAGCCGGAGCTCGTCGCCAAGGTGGTGACGATGGGCACGCCGTTTTCGTACTCGCCCTACGCGAACAACGCCTGGCGCGCCTACGAGCTGGTCACCGGGCATTCGGTCGAGGAACCGCCGGTCGAGTGCGAGCTCGCGGTCAAGCCGCCGGTCGAGACGGTCGCGCTGTGGAGCGCGCGCGACGGCATCGTCGCCCCGCGCAGCGCCCGCGGCCTCCCCGGCGAACGCGACCGCGCGATCGAGCTGCACTGCTCGCACGTCGGCTTCGCCAGCTCCGACGAGGCGATCGCCGCCGTCGCCGCCGAGCTCGAACGCGGCTGACGCCCCAAGAAGAGGGACAGTCCCCCTTTTCGCGCCGGCTCCGGAAAAAAGAGGGACTGTCCCTCCTTTTCGCGGCGCTGGCGGCGGGCGCAAAGCGCTCTTGCGGTTCGCGGCGGGCGTGTCATTGTGCACTGCGTCAAACGCAGGGGACCATGACCACGACAGAGCCCGCCCAGTTCGACGAGATGCACGCGCCCGACGGGTCTGTCCGGCGGGCCTACGCCGAATACCAGCAGTGGCTGTCCGAGCAGGACGGCATGTGGATGCGTCGCAAGAGCGCCGAGGCCGAGAGCTTCTTTCGCCGCACCGGCATCACCTTCAACGTCTACGGCGACGAGGACGGCGAGGAACGGCTGATCCCGTTCGACATGGTCCCGCGCATCCTCACCGGCAGCGAATGGCGCCGGCTTTCTCGCGGCATCGAGCAGCGCGTGCGGGCGATCAACGCCTTCATGCACGATCTCTACCACCGGCAGGAGATCATCCGTTCGGGCCGCCTGCCCGAGCGGCTGTTCCGCGACAATTCGGCCTGGCTGCCGCAGATGGTCGGCTTCACCCCGCCGGGCGGAGTCTACACGCACATCGTCGGCATCGACCTCGTGCGCACCGGGCCCGACGAGTTCCTCGTCCTCGAGGACAACGCCCGCACGCCATCGGGCGTCAGCTACATGCTCGAGAACCGCGAGACGATGATGGCGATGTTCCCCGAGCTGTTCAGCCGGGTGAAGGTGCAGCCGGTCTCCAACTACCCGCGGATGCTGGCGAAGAGCCTCGCGGCCTGCGCTCCCAGAGGCGCGCCGGACGTGCCGACCGTCGCGGTGCTCACGCCGGGCATCTACAACTCGGCCTATTTCGAGCACGCGTTCCTCGCCGACCAGATGGGCGCCGAGCTGGTCGAGGGCAGCGACCTGCGCGTGGTCGACGGGCGCGTGCAGATGCGCACGACGCAGGGGTTCCAGCCGATCGACGTGCTCTACCGCCGGGTCGACGACGACTTCCTCGACCCGCTGACCTTCAATCCGCAGAGCGTGCTCGGCGTGCCGGGAATCATGGACGTGTACCGCGCCGGGCGGGTGACGATCGCCAACGCCCCCGGTACCGGGGTGGCCGACGACAAGGCGATCTATTCGTTCATGCCCGAGATCGTCGAGTTCTATACCGGCGAGAAACCGCTGCTCGGCAACGTCCAGACCTGGCGCTGCGCCGACCCGGACGGCCTCAAGTACGTGCTCGAGCACCTTGGCGAGCTGGTGGTCAAGGAAGTCCATGGCTCGGGCGGTTACGGCATGCTGATCGGCCCGACGGCGAGCCGGCGCGAAATCGCCGCGTTCCGCGACAAGCTGCTCGCCAACCCCGCGAACTACATCGCCCAGCCGACGCTCGCGCTGTCGACCGTGCCGATCTTCACCCGGAAGGGCCTGGCGCCGCGGCACGTCGACCTCCGGCCGTTCGTGCTCGTCTCGCCCGACGGGATCGAGATCACCCCGGGCGGCCTCACCCGCGTCGCGCTCAAGAAGGGCTCGCTGGTGGTCAACTCGAGCCAGGGCGGCGGAACCAAGGACAGCTGGGTGCTGGACGACTGATGGGCACAGCTACGACATGCTAGGGCGCGTCGCCAACGGCATCTTCTGGATGTACCGCTATCTCGAGCGGGCGGAGAACACCGCGCGCCTGCTCGCCGCCGGGCACCGCATGTCGCTGACCCGGGGTCCCGAAGCCGCGACCGAGGAATGGCGTTCGGTGCTGACCACGCTCGGCCTGCTGCAGGCCTACACCGCGAACCACGAAGGGTTCAGCGGCGCGCAGGTGTGCGACTTCGTGCTGCGTGGCAAGGGTAACGAACTCAACGTGCTGTCGATGTTCGAGCGTGCGCGGACCAACGCCCGCAGCTGCCGCTCGGCCATCACGCTCGAGGTGTGGGAAGCGGTCAACGAAGCCTGGATGACGCTGCGCGAGCAGCTCGCCCGCCCGGTTCGCGAGGCGAGCCTCGGCACCGTGCTGGCCGCGATCCGCCGGGAATCGACCATCGCCCGCGGCGCCACGCACGGCTCGATGCTGCGCAACGAGATCTACTGCTTCGCGCGCGCCGGGACCTTCATCGAGCGGGCCGACAACACCGCGCGCATCCTCGACGTGAAGTACTACCTGCTGCTGCCCTCCCTGGCCTACGTCGGTACGCCGCTCGACACCGCGCAGTGGGACAACGTGCTTCGCTCGCTGTCAGGCGAACGCGCCTACCGGTGGCTCAACGCCGGGCGGATGGACGCGCGCTCGATCGCCGATTTCGTGATCCTCGACGCGCGGTTCCCGCGCAGCCTCGCCTTCTGCTACGCGGCGATCGCCGAGAACCTCGCGGCGCTCGCCCGGCTGCATGGCCGCGAAGGGCCCGCGCACGAGCTGATGCGCAGCGCCGACGAGCAGCTGACCGGCAAGACGATCGACGAGATCTTCGACTTCGGGCTGCACCAGTTCCTCGGCCAGTTCATCGTCAGCAACCAGGCGGTCTCCGACGCGATCGCCGAACAGTACCGCTTCATCGTCTAGGTCGCCCCGCATGCTCCTCGCGATCCGCCACACGACCCGCTACCACTTCACCGAACCGGTCGTTCACGGGCTGCAGCGGCTGCGGCTCACGCCCAAGGAGACCCAGGGGCAGGCGATCCTCGAGTGGACGATGGAGTATTCGGGCGCGCGCGAGGAACTCGCTTACGACGACCAGAACTACAACCACGTGACCCTCGTCTCGGTCGAGGAAGGCGCGCAGGAAGTCGTCATTACCTGCCGGGGCACGGTGCAGACCGAGGACAAGGCGGGGGTCATCGGCCGTCACGCCGGCCACCTGCCGCTGTGGGCGTTCCTCGGCCAGACCGAGCTGACCCGGCCCGGCCCGCGCATCCGCCAGCTGGCCGCCTCGGTCGCCCGCGGGCGCGACGAGACCGTGCCGATGCTGCACGAGCTTTCGGCGACGGTTCGCGAGCGGGTCGCCTACCAGACCGGGCAGACCCACGTCGGCACGACCGCGGAGGAAGCGATCACGGCCGGCGCCGGCGTGTGCCAGGACCACGCGCAGATCTTCATCGCCGCCGCGCGGGCGCTCGAGATTCCGGCGCGCTACGTCAGCGGGTACCTGATGATGGACGACCGCGTCGAGCAGGAAGCCACGCACGCCTGGGCCGAAGCCTGGGTCGAGGGACTCGGCTGGGTCGGCTTCGACGTGTCCAACGGGATCAGCCCCGATCCGCGCTATGTGCGGGTCGCCACCGGCCGCGACTACCGCGACGCGGCGCCGATTACGGGGATAAGCTACGGAACGGTCGACGAACGGCTGACCGTGGACCTTGCGGTGGAACAGCAGACCGTCGAACAGTAGCGGGATGGCCCCGGGCCCGGCCGGGGCGGGCAAAGGAGCGTACGGGGACGAGGCATGACCTATTGCGTGGGGATGGTGCTCGAGCGCGGGCTGGTGCTGATGAGCGACACGCGCACCAACTCTGGCGTCGACAACATCTCGGTGTTTCGCAAGATGTTCCGGTGGACGGTTCCCGGCGACCGGACGATCGCGCTGATGACCGCGGGCAACCTCGCCACCACCCAGGCCGTGATCAGCCGCCTCGAGGAGCGGACCAAGACCCCCGAGGAACGGCACAACTCGCTGCTCGAGCTGCCGACGATGTTCCAGGTCGCGGTCGAGGCGGGCAAGCTGCTGCGCGAGACCGTGCGCGAGACCCAGGAAGAGAACGGCCAGCAGGGCAAGGGGCGCTTCACCGCCTCGATGATCGTCGCCGGGCAGATCAAGGGCATGGAGCCGAGGCTGTTCCTGATCTACCCGGAAGGCAACTTCATCGAGGCGAGCTGGGATACGCCCTTCTTCCAGATCGGCGAGACCAAGTACGGCCGACCGATCCTGATCCGCGGCTACGACCGCAAGATGAGCTTCGAGGACGCGGTCAAGCTGCTGATGGTCAGCTTCGATTCGACGCTCAAGGCGAACCTCTCGGTCGGCCTGCCGCTCGACCTGCTGGTGCTGGAACGCGACCGGTTCGAGCCGCTGCACGAGCGGCGGATCGAGGCCGGCGACCCGTATTTCGAGGCAATCTCGTCGAGCTGGAGCGACGCGCTGCGCAGCGCGTTCCACTCGCTCCCCGACTATTCGTTCGAACAGGCGGCGGCCCAGGGCGCCGGCCGCTAGGCCGGGCGGATCGGGACCGACGCGAAGGGAAGGATGGCCATGGTGGAGTTCATCGAACAGAACTGGGTCCTGGCGCTCGCGGCGCTCGTCGTGGCGCTGCTGGTGCTGTGGTGGGTAGTCGTAGCCTCGCGCCGGACGCGGGTGGAGATCGAGCGCAAGGGCGACGAGCCCGTGCGGCGCAACCAGGCGCTGATCGACGCGCCGCCGGTCGCCCCCCCGCCGCCGACCGACGTGCCCCCGCAGACGCCGGAAGGCCTTGCCGGGGTGGGTGAAGCCGTCGCCGCCGGGGCCGCCCCGGCGCCGATTTCAGCGGCGGTGCACGGCGCCGACGATCTCGGCCAGATCAAGGGTGTCGGCCCCAAACTGGTCCAGCAGCTCCACGCCCTCGGCGTGACGAGCTTCGCGCAGATCGCCGCCTGGGACGACGACGACATCGACCGGATCGACGCCCAGCTCGGTCGATTCCAAGGGCGCATCAGGCGCGACGACTGGCGCGAACAGGCCCGCCTGCTGGCCGCCGGGGACAAGGCCGCATACGAGGCAAGGTTCGGTAAACTGTAGGCTTTGCGGGAACCAAAGACCCCCTCCGGGTTTGGTTCGCAAGCCATACCAGTCATTGCAGGAGGCCGTTCGAAATGCCCGGCGCATCCAACGCCGAGAGGCCGAAGGTACTCGTCGTCGAAGACGAATTCATCATCGCGCTCGACCTGTCCGAGACGGTGCGCGACCTCGGCTACGCGCTCGAAGGCCCCTATGCCGATGGCGAAGGCGCGCTGAATGCGATCGAAGACGAGCTCCCGGATTGTGCGATCCTCGACGTGTTCACCGCAGACGGCGACGTCTACCCGCTTGCCGACCGGCTTACCGAGGCCGGCGTGCCGATCATTTTCCACTCGGGCCACGTCTCGCCGAGCGAGGTGCGCGAGCGCTATCCGCAGGCCTGGGCCTGCGCCAAGCCGTGCTCGCCGAACAAGCTGATCGACGTGCTGCAGCAAGCGGTGGGCCAGGCGCGGAGCCACGCGGCCTGAGTTCGCGTGTGATTGGCGAGTCTCCCGGCGACCGCTAAGGCGGTTGCAAAGGAGACCTCTCTTATGGCCGCAATGGTGCCCTTCGACTGGGCCGACCCGCTCGACCTCGAAGACCAGCTCAGCGAAGAGGAGCGGATGATCCGCGACGCCGCGCGCGGCTTCGCGCAGGACGTGCTGCAGCCGCGCGTGATCGCCGCCTATCGCGACGAGGTCGACGCGCCCGAGCTGTTTCCGCTGATGGGCGAGGCCGGGCTGCTGGGTGTGACGGTGCCCGAGGAATTCGGCGGCGCCGGCGCGAGCTATGTCGCCTACGGCCTCGTCGCGCGCGAGATCGAACGGGTCGATTCCGGCTACCGCTCGATGGCGTCGGTGCAGTCCAGCCTCGTGATGTACCCGATCCACGCCTACGGCTCCGACGAGCAGAAGGCGAAGTACCTCCCTGCCCTCGCCCGCGGCGAGCTGATCGGCTGCTTCGGCCTGACCGAGCCCGACGCCGGCTCCGATCCGGCCTCGATGCGCACCGTGGCAAAGGCCGACGGCGACGGCTTCCGCCTCTCGGGCAGCAAGACCTGGATCAGCAACTCGCCGTTCGCCGACCTGTTCGTCGTCTGGGCCAGGAGCGAGGCGCACGGTGGGCGGATCAAGGGCTTCCTGATCGAGAAGGGCACGCCCGGCCTCACCGCGCCGAAGATCGAGGGCAAGCTGTCCTTGCGCGCCTCGACCACCGGCATGATCATGATGGATGACGTGCGCGTCGGGCCCGACGCCCTGCTGCCCGGCGCCGAGGGGATGAGCGGCCCGTTCGGCTGCCTCAACCGCGCGCGCTACGGCATCTCGTGGGGGACGATGGGCGCGGCCGAGTTCTGCCTCGCCGCCGCCCGCCAGTACGGGCTCGACCGCAAGCAGTTCGGCAAGCCGCTCGCCGCGAATCAGCTGTTCCAGAAGAAGCTCGCCGACATGGAGACCGAGATCGCGCTCGGCCTGCAGGCGTCATTGCGCGTCGGCCGGCTGATGGACGAAGGCCGCTTCGCCCCGGAGATGATCAGCCTCGTCAAGCGCAACAACGCCGGCAAGGCGCTCGAGATCGCGCGGCTTGCGCGCGACATGCACGGCGGCAACGGCATCTCGGAGGAATACCAGGTGATCCGCCACATGCTGAACCTCGAGACGGTCAACACCTACGAGGGCACGCACGACATCCACGCGCTGATCCTGGGCCGGGCGATCACCGGGATCGCGGCGTTCTAGAACTGTCAGCAAAGGACTGAACCACGCGCCCCTCCCCCTGAAGGGGGAGGGTAGGGTGGGGGGCTCGGCGCTGGCGTCGACGCGCGGCGATGCCGCGCTCCCCCTCCCCCTACCGCCTCCCCGCTGGGGAGGGGATTTCAAGCCCTCTTCCCCTGGGGAAGAGGGAAGCTGCTACTGCCCCCGCGTCGGCGGCGGGCCGCCCGCCGGCGGGCCGCCCGGTCCACCCGGCGGCGGCGCCACGGCGGGGTCGCGGTCGAAGATCCGCGCCCACTGGGCGCGGTCGTCGGGCGCGTTGGGATCGACGAGGCCGGCGGCTATGTCGCGCCGCTTGGCGCGCGAGGCGGTGATGTAGTCGCGCGGCATGCGGTTGCCCTCGTGGCAGGCGTATTCGAAGAATTCGTAGTTGTCGTCGCGGATCCACTCGACGCGCGTGGTCCACGGCGCGGTGAACACCTCGGGGTCCGAATAGGTCAGCTCGTGCATCAGGCTGTTCGGCCCGGTCATCGTCAGCCGCTCGACGGTCTTCGCCTGCTTGCTGGTGGGGATCGTGTTGTATGGCGGCACCGCCTGGGTGGCGATGTTGAGCGGCGAGCCGTTACGTGCGTAGTGATCGTGCGAGACGCTGTCGCCGCTCTTGATGTTGGTGGTCTCGATGACCAGCGTGTTGCCTTCCCACCAGCCGACGCTGTTGCCGAGCCAGGCCTCGGTCTGCTCGGGCCAGCGGTAGGCGCGCGCCGCCGCCTCGTCGGCGACGATCGGGATCACCCGGTTGCCGAGCATCTCGAGGTGGATCGCGACCATGCCCGGCGCCTGGAAGATGCGGATGCCGTTGTTGTAGCGGAACGGGTACATCGACGCCGGGAAGCCGCGGCTGATGCAGCGATCCCACGAATCGAAGTCGCTGACCCAGTCGTACTCGATGCCCGGGACCCAGCCCGAACGCCCGGCTTCGTGCAGCGCCTTGCCCTGCGGCGTGAACGGCGGCAGCTGCCCGTTCGCCGGACTGACCAGCATCGAGGTGCGCCACGAGAACGGCGAGGTCTTGACCCAGTCGGCGAGGCCCTGAGTCCCTCCGGCGCCGATCCCGTTCTCGTTCGCCTGGGTGAAATTGCCGTCCGAGCGCTCGGCCGCGGCGAGACGGCGCGCGTGCTCTTCCTCGGTCTGCCAGAAGCGTTCGCCGTATTCGGTCGGGCGCTGGAACAGGATGCGGGCGTTGTTGAGGAACTCGATCTGGAACGTGTGGCTGATATCCGGATCGCCCCACGGCGTCTTCGGCGGCTGGTAGTCGGTCGGGACCGGCGGCAGCACCGTCGGGTCGGAAGGCCGCTCCTGCGCGACGGCGGCGGTCGCTCCGGCGACGAACGCCGCAGCGAACGCGATCGCGGATGCGGTGGCGGCGATGCGTGATCCGGTTCCCGGATGCCTCATGGGGTGTGCTCCTCTCTCAGCGTTTGCCCCATCTCTATGACTTTGTCCGGATTCTGGCCAGCGCTTTCGAACCGCTTCAGGCCGCGTGCAACACCCCGCGATAGCTGCTTTCCTCGAGCGCTCTGCCCGCGCCAACGGCGACGCAGTTGAGCGGGTCGTCGGCCACTCGCACCGACAGGCCGGTGACGCGCGAGAGCATCGTGTCGATTCCGTGCAGCAGCGACCCGCCGCCGGTCATGACGATGCCCTGGTCGAGGATGTCGGCGGCGATTTCCGGTGCCGTCTCCTCGAGCGCGCGGCGAACCACGTCGACGATCTGAGCGACCGGTCCGCCGAGCGCCTCGGCGATGTCGGCGCGGGTGATCGTGACCTCGCGCGGGACGCCGCGGACCGCGTCGCGTCCGCGAACCGTGACCGTCAGGTCACCGTCCTCCTCGGCAATCGCCGAGCCGGCGTCCTTCTTGACTCGCTCCGCCGTTGCCTCGCCGATGTGCAGGTTATGGTGGCGACGGACGTAGGACATGATCGCCTCGTCCATCTGGTCGCCGCCGACCCGCTCCGACAGGCTCGTGCTCAGCCCGCCGACCGAAAGCACGCCGATTTCGGTCGAGCCACCGCCGATGTCGACCACCATCGATCCCATCGGATCGGTCACCGGCAGGTCGGCGCCGATCGCGGCAGCAATCGGCTCGTCGATCAGCCAGACCTTGCGCGCGCCCGCGTTCGACGCCGCATCGCGGATCGCCCGGCGCTCGACCGGGGTCGAGCCCGAGGGCACGCAGATCGCGATCTCCGGGCTCTTCATCCGCCGCGTTCCGAGCTTGGCGCGGGCCTTGGTGACGAAGTGCTTGATCATGTGCTCGGCGACCTCGAGGTCGGCTATCACGCCATTCCTCAGCGGCCGGACCGTGCGCAGGTTCTCCGGGGTCTTGCCAAGCATCAGCTTCGCGTCGTCGCCGACGGCGCGCACGGTCGTGATGCCGTTGTTGGTCTCGAGCGCGACGATCGACGGCTCGGCCAGGACCACCCCGCGATCGCGCAGGTAGACGACCGTATTGGCGGTTCCGAGGTCGATCGCCAGGTCCGCCGAAGCGAACCGAAGTAAGTCAGAAATAAACAAGTTCTTGCGTCCCGCCTGCTCCCGGACGGGAGCGGAGCAGCGATTGGGGGCGATTCCTGTCTGCTGACTTAACGCGACGCGTGCGGCACCCGCAGCGCGGCCAAAGGTGCCTGAACTTGGACGAACTGCAGTTCCGCCGCGCCGGAAGGGCTCGTGACACGATAGCGAACTAGTGTATTATAGCACCATGACACTAAGGGGTGAGGGCCGAGATCAGGAGGCGGATCGGGGCAACCTCGCCTCGCGCCTTGCCCACCGGCTGTTCGCGAGCGCGCCGATGCCCGCGCTCTCGCTCGCGGTAGCGGACAGGTCCGGGGTGATCTGGTGCGAGGCGCTCGGCAAGGCCGATCTCGAGTTCGACCTGGCCGCGACGCCCGACCACGTGTTCCGCCTTGGCTCGGTCAGCAAGCCCGTCACCGGGACGATCGCGGCCCGGCTGGTCACGCGCGGCCTGCTCGATCTCGACGTGCCGATTGCCTACTGGCTTCCCGACCTGCCCGCGCACCACCGCTCGACGACCATGCGCCAGCTGCTGACCCACCGCGGCGGCGTGCGGCACTACGAAGCGAAGGACCTCGATCCCCGCGCGCCCGGCGGGCGGATCACCAAGCGCGCCTATACGAGCCGCGACGAGATTCTCGCGCTGTTCATCGACGATCCGCTGGTCGCGCCGCCGGGCACTGCGGTCAGCTATTCATCGTTCGGCTACACGCTCGCCTCGTTCGTCATGGAAGCCGCGGGCGGGACCGACTTCGTGCGACTGGTCAAGGACGAGATCGCCCTGCCCTTCGGCCTGCCGACGCTGGCCGCCGACGACGTGCTCGACGTCGTCCCGCTGCGCGTGCGCGGCTACTTCGCGGCGCGCGAGTTCGAAATGGTTGCCAGGCTGGGGCTCGAGGCCGTACCGCCCCGGCTGTCCGGCGAGTTCGCCAACCTGACGCTGAGCAACCCGGCGTTCTGCTGGGCCGGCGCCGGGCTCTTGATGTCGATGCCCGACCTCGCCCGTTTCGGCGCCGCGCACCTCGACGGTTCGCAGTCGCGCATCGCCGCCGCCGAGCGCGAGCTGCTGTTCACGCCGATGACCGAGGCCAGCGACAGGAGCCCGCCGCTCGGCCTCGGCTGGCGCATCGACCGCGACGCCCGCGGCCGCCTGCGCTGGCACCACGCCGGCGCCACGCCCGGCGGCCGGGCGAGCCTCGTCGTCTATCCCGAGCTGGGCCTGTCGATCGCGCTGGCGAGCAACGTCATGAGCGCGCCGGGCGACGTGCTCGGCCCGTCGAGCGAGCTGGCGGACGTGTTTGAATAGTGGGGGTGGCTCCGCTCCCACCCCCATCCAACTCCGACTAACCCCGGCTTACGCCGGGCCAAGTCTCCGTATCCTTCCCCCATCAAGGGGGAAGAGGGGCTGCGAAGCTACCCCGCGGCCTATTCGTCGCCATCCAGACCCTTCCCCCTTGATGGGGGAAGGATACGAAGGCTTGGCAGCTTGCTGCCTAGCCGGAGTTGGATGAGGGTGAGGCGGAGCCGAGACGCTCCTTCACCGCGCCGCCGTTACCCTTCAGCCAGCATCAGCGCGTCGAGCGCCACGACACCCTCGCCTTCGGGGTGAACGATCACCGGGTTGAGGTCGATCTCGCGGATGCGCGGGTTGCCGGCCATGATCCGGCCGACCTCGACGATCAGGCCGGCGAGCGCGGCGACGTCGAGCGCGGGGGAACCGCGATAGCCGGTCAGCAGCGGGGCCTGCTTGAGCTGGAGCAGCCCGGCGTGCACCGCCGCCTGGTCCATCTCGGGGGTGAACAGCCTGACGTCCTTGAGGATCTCGGCGGTCACCCCGCCGAATCCGGCGAGCACCACCGGACCCCACTCGGGATCGTTCTTCGCGCCGACGATCATCTCGGTGCCCATCCGGCCCATCTTCTCGACCAGCACGCCATCGAGCTGGATCGAAGCGTCGTAATTCGCGACGTTGCCGTACATCCGGCCGAAGGCCTCGCGCACCTCGTCGGCAGACTTGAGGTTGAGGATCACCCCGCCGGCGTCGCTCTTGTGGCCGAGCGCGGCGGCCTGGGCCTTCATCACGACCGGGTAGCCGATCGCCTCGGCCGCGGCGACCGCCGCCTCGGCATCGGCCGCAAAAGTGCTCTCGGGGAAAGCGATGCCGAGCGGGCGCAGCAGCGCCTTGGCCTTGTACTCGGGCACCACGCCCGAGACCGCGTCGACCCCCGGCACCGCGATCGGCTCCGCCGAGCGGTCGGTCAGGTCGCGCTTGGCGAGGTCAGCCAGCCGGGCGATCGCGCGGTAGGCCCGCTCGGTCGAGGGGAACCAGGGAATGCCGACCTTGCGCAGCCCCTCGATGTATTCCTGCGGTACGTTCGCGCCTTCGTCGACCCCGGCGAAGACCAGCGGCTTGGGGAAGGTGCCGTCCTCGAGCACCTTGATGATGTGCGGGAACTTGATCCCGCTGGTGATCGGGTCCGACTGGATGATCGAGGCGACCACCGAGCCGATCCGCTCATCCTCGAGCAGGCAGGTCAGCACCTTGGTGTATATCTCGGGCTCGGAAAGCCCGAGCGCGGTGATGTCGGTCGGATTCGAGACCGGCACGAAGTCGGGCAGCACCGCGCGGAGCGCCGGGCTGTTGTCGTCGTTGAGGTCGACCAGGTCGAGCCCGATGTCCTCGGCGATGTCGAACGCCAGGCCGCGCAGCGCGCCGCTCTCGCCGAGTACCGCCATCGCGGCACCGGGCAGCGCCTTGCACCTGAGCGCGATCTCGGTGATGTCGCCGAGTTCCTCGAGCGTGTCGGCGAAGATCACGCCTTCACGCGCGAGCTTGGTCTTCATCAGCGCGTAGTCGCCGGCCATCGCCCCGGTGTGGGTCGCCGCGCTCTCCTGCGCCTTGTTCGACTTTCCCGGGTGCAGCATCACGATGGGCTTGCCCGCCGCGCGTGCGCGGCGCGCGGCCTGGATGAACGCCTTCGGCCGGCGCAGGCTCTCGACGTACATCGCGATCACGTGGGTGTCCGGATCGTCGACCAGCCACTCGACGTAGTCCTCGACCCCCGAAGCCGCCTCGTTGCCGGTCGAGACCGAGGTCGAGACGTAGAGCCCGCGCGGGTGCAGCGCGGTCGCCAGCACCGCGGCGAGCGCGCCCGACTGGCTGGCGATGCCCACGGCGCGGGTGCCCTTGGGCGGCGTGCGCATGTTGGTCTCGACGAAGGTCAGCGGCACGCGCGCGACGTAGTTGGTGCAGCCGAGGCAGTTCGGGCCCTCGATGACCATGCCATGCTCGGCGGCGATCGCCGCGAGCTCGAGCTGGTCGCGCATGCCTTCCTCGCCGGCCTCGGAGAAGCCGGCCGAGTAGATCACCACCGCGCCGCACTTGCGCGCGGCGAGCTGGCGCACGGTGTCGAGCACGAACGGCCGCGGGATCGCCAGCACGGCGCAGTCGATACCCTCGGGCAGCTCCTCGACCGAGTGGTAGACCTTGAGCCCGAGCAGCTCGTCGCGCTTCGGGTTTACCGGGTATATCTCGCCGGCGAACTCGTACTGCACGAGGTTGTTGAGCAGCGTCGCCCCGAGCGCGCCGGTGCGGTCCGACGCGCCGATCACCGCCACCGACTTCGGCCGCAGCAGCCGGTCGATCTGCTCGTTGGTGAAACGCCGCTCGCTCATGCCTGTCTCCCAGAATGTCCCCGGCCCATAGCCGAAAAGCCCTCCCCCTCAAGGGGGAGGGTTGGGCGGGGGTCTACTACGCTAGCGTGGACGCGCGACCTGCGGCCGCGCTCCCCCACCCCTCGATCCCCCTCCCCGCCAGGGAGGGGAGGAACCTCAGTCGCCCTTGACCTTGGTCTTGTCGAAGGCGCCGAGGCCCGGCTTGAAGGTCTTCTCGTCGAGGAACTGACGGGTCGCCTCCTTGCGCGCTTCCCAGCCGCCGAAGTCGTTGAGCGCTTCCTGCGCGCGGATCAGGTAGTCCTCGGCGTTGTCGTAGGTCATCTCCATCACGCGGCGGATGGCCCACTTGGTGGCGCGCAGCGCGTGGGTGTCCTTCTTCTTGAGCTCGTCGGCGATCTCCTGCACCCGCGCCTTGAGCCGGTCGGCCGGGACGCTCTCGGTGACGAGGCCCTGCTCGGCGGCCTGCTTGCCGGTCAGGTTCTCGCCCATCATCGCGTGGTACATCGCCTTGCGGTAGGGCATCAGCTCGGCCGCAACCTTCGAGGCGCCGCCGCCGGGCAGGATCGCCCAGTTGATTTCCGAGAGGCCGAACTTGGCATCGTCCGAGGCGATCGCGATGTCGCAGGCGAACAGCGGGCCGTAGGCGCCGCCGAAGCACCAGCCGTTGATCATCCCGATCGTCGCCTTCTCGTACCAGCGCAGCCGCTCCCACCACGAGTAGGCCTCACGCTGCGCCTTGCGCACCGCGTGGAGGCCGGCTTCCTCGTTCATGCGGAAGTACTCGAGCAGGTCCATGCCCGCCGACCACGCCGAGCCCTCGCCGGTCAGCACCAGCACCAGCACGTCGTCGCGGAACTCGAGCTCCTCGAGCACCTGCTTCATCCGGCGGTTGAGCTTGGGGCTCATGCAGTTCCGCTTGTCCGGGCGGTTGAAATAGACCCAGGCGACCCCGTCCACGATCTCGTAACGGACGGTTTCCTCTTCGGGACGCGGATCGGGTTGCGACGGCATGGCCATGACGGGTTCCTCTCTCTGGGAAGGCGATAATGCTATCGCCGATAGCAATTCGGATTGCTATGGACAACAGCGATCGTTACCAGTCCGCCGATGCGCGACCCGCTCCCGAAATTCCCCGGCTACGCGCTGCGGCGGGCGGCGAACGCGACCGCGGCCGAGCTCTCGGCCCGGCTCGCCCCGACCGGGCTGCGCCAGTCCGACGTCTCGGTGCTGCTGCTGGTCGAGGCCAACCCCGGCGTGACCGCGAGCGCGATCGGCCGCCAGCTCGGGATCGAGCGGGCCAACATGGTCCCGCTGCTCAAGCGCCTCGACGGCCTGATTGCGCGCGCCCCGATCGACGGCAAGTCGCAGGGCCTCGCGCTGACCGACGCGGGCGCGGCACGCCTCGCCGAGGCGCGCAAGGTGGTCGAGACTTTCGAAGCCGAAGTCCTCGCCCGCGTTCCCTCCGAGCACCGCGATCACCTGCTCCCCGCGCTCGAAGCCCTCTGGCGCTGAAAAGAGGGACAGTCCCTCTTTTCTCTCGGTGTGCGGCCCGCGCTGCGAAAATAGGGACTGTCCCTCTTCTCCCCCTCTGGCGCGCGGCCCGGCGCCCTCCTACACCTATTGGCGAATTGGGTATTGGGAGAGAACTCGTGAGCGAAGCGGTCGTGCATCCGGTGCCGAAGGAATGGGCGGAGACCGCCCTGATCGACGCGGCGGCCTACGAGGCGAAATACCGCCGCTCGATCGAGGACCCGGAAGCGTTCTGGCGCGAGGAGGCGTGGCGCATCGACTGGATCCACCCGTTCACCCGGGTCAAGGAAACCAGCTTCCACGAAGCCGACTTCGGCATCCGCTGGTTCGCCGACGGCACGCTCAATCTCGCCGCCAACTGCCTCGACCGCCACCTCGCCCGCCGCGGCGACCAGGTGGCGATCATCTGGGAGCCCGACGACCCGAACGCCACCACCCGCACCCTCACCTACCGCGAGCTGCACGAAGCGGTCTGCAAGTTCGCCAGCCTGCTGCGCGCCGAGGGCGTGCGCAAGGGCGACCGCGTGACGCTCTATCTGCCGATGGTGCCCGAGGCCGCGGTGGCGATGCTCGCCTGCGCGCGGATCGGGGCGATCCATTCGGTGGTGTTCGCCGGGTTCAGTCCCGAGGCGCTCGGCAGCCGGATCGAGGACTGCGACAGCGACGTCGTCATCACCGCCGACGAGGGCCTGCGCGGCGGCAAGCGCATCCCGCTCAAGGCCAATGTCGACGCCGCGCTCAAGTGCCACGGGCGCGTCCGCCGCGTGATCGTGCTCCGCCACACCGGCGCCGACGTGCCGATGGTCGCGGGCCGCGACATCGACTGGGCCAGCGCGGTCGCCAACCAGCCGGCCGAGTGCCCGGCCGAGGAAATGGGCGCCGAGGACCCGCTGTTCATCCTCTACACCTCGGGCTCGACCGGCAAGCCCAAGGGCGTGCTGCACACCACCGGCGGCTACGCGGTGTGGGTGGCGATGACCCACGAATACGTGTTCGACTACCGCCCCCACGCCGACGGCACGATGCCGGTCTACTGGTGCGCGGCCGACATCGGCTGGGTCACCGGCCACAGCTACGTGGTCTACGGCCCGCTGCTCAACGGCGCGACCACGGTGATGTTCGAAGGCGTGCCCAACTGGCCGGACTTCAGCCGCTTCTGGCAGGTCGTCGACAAGCACCAGGTCGAGGTGTTCTACGCCGCCCCGACCGCGCTGCGTGCGCTGATGCGCGAGGGCGACGAGTGGGTGAAGCAGACCAGCCGCGCGAGCCTGCGCCTGCTCGGCACGGTCGGCGAGCCGATCAACCCCGAGGCGTGGGAGTGGTACTACCAGGTCGTCGGCGACGGGCGCTGCCCGATCGTCGACACCTGGTGGCAGACCGAGACCGGCGGCCACATGATCACCCCGATGCCCGGCGCGCACGCGCTCAAGCCCGGCAGCGCGAGCAAGCCGGTGTTCGGCGTCGTCCCGCAGATCGTCGATGCCACCACCGGCGAAGTGCTCGAGGGCGCCTGCGAGGGCGCGCTGGTGATCGCCGATTCCTGGCCCGGCCAGATGCGCACGGTCTACGGCGACCACGCGCGGTTCTTCGAGACCTACTTCAGCCAGTACGCCGGCAAGTACTTCACCGGCGACGGCGCGCGGCGCGACGAGGACGGCTACTACTGGATCACCGGGCGGATCGACGACGTGATCAACGTCTCCGGCCACCGCATGGGCACCGCCGAGATCGAGAGCGCGCTGGTGCTCCACCCGCAGGTGGCCGAGGCCGCCGTGGTCGGCATGCCGCACGACATCAAGGGCCAGGGCATCTACGCCTACGTGACGACGACCTCCGGCACCGAGGACACCGACGAGCTGCGGCAGGAACTGGTGCAGTGGGTGAGGAAGGAGATCGGCCCGATCGCGACGCCCGACGTGCTGCAGTTCGCACCGTCGCTGCCGAAGACGCGCTCGGGCAAGATCATGCGGCGGATCTTGCGCAAGATCGCCGAGGGGGATGTGGGGAACCTGGGGGATACGAGTACGCTGGCGGATCCGAGCGTGGTGGAGGATTTGCTAAAGAACCGCCCGCAGTAACGCCCGCCATCCGGGCGGAGCCACCATTGGCGGCGTTCGGGAGGGCCCGACTTCGGAAGCGTCCATCTGGCGCGCCGTTCCTGCACGAAGGTCGGGGCGCGCGGCGCGAGACAAGTCGCGTCCATTTCTAAGCGAAGGGCAAGGGCGAACGCTTGCCTGGCCTTTGCCTTTCCTTCTACGAGACGGCCGGACTTTGGGGGAAATCGAATGCACACGGACACGCCAGCCGCGCCGGGTTCGCGGCGCCTGCGCTATTTCGCCGCTGCCGCGCTCTCGGCGGCCTTCCTGCTCGCGCCCGCCAGCGCCCACTTCGTCATGGAATCGCCGGCCGCAAGCCTCGAGCAGAATCCAATCGGCGATCCGCAGAAGCTCGGCCCGTGCGGCGGCTCCGCGCAGGACGCCGGCACGCCGACCGGTGCGGTGACCGAGCTGGCCGGCGGCAGCACGCTTCACCTGAAGCTGCGCGAGGCGATCTATCATCCGGGGCATTACCGCGTGGCCCTCGCCCGCACACCGGAGCAGCTGCCCGCCGATCCCGAGACGGTCACGCGCGAGGGGCCGCGCGGGCCGGTGTCGGTCTCGGCCGCGATCGCCGAGGCGGTGCCGCCGATCCTCGCCGACGGGCTGTTTGTGCACACCGAGCGGCCCGAGCCGGAGTCCTACTGGGAAGCCGACCTCACGGTGCCGAACGTCGAGTGCAAGGGCTGCGTGGTTCAGGTGATCCAGTGGATGGCCGAGCATCCCGGCGTCGCCGAGGGCGGCTTCTCGTACCACCACTGCGCGACGGTCGACATCACCAAGAACCCGGACCTTCCGGCCGACAGCGCGTGGGAGGCGTTCCTCGGAGGCTGAGCCTCACGGGAAGAGAGCCGTTCCTGCACGTCCCGAGTTGGCGTCCATGCTGCGGGATGATGCCGCTGCCCGCCTGCGGCGCGCCCGCTGTCGGTCCGCTACTGCCGGCTGGCGGCCTCGCCGCCCGGCGCCTCGCTCAGCTGGACCTGCCGGCTGACGTCGAGCCGCGCGCCGGCGTCGAACGCGCCGCCCGGGCCGGTGCCAACCGTGCTCACCCCCGCGCCGGGCCGGCCGATCTGCACGCTCGCGCCGGCCGAGTTGTCGACCACCAGCTTGGCCCACAGCGTGCCGTTGTCAGCGCGGTACCACGAGGTCTCGGTCGCCGCGCGCAGCGCCTCGAGGCTCGGCTGCTGCTTGCCGCCGGCCGTGCCGCTGAAGCCGGGCAGCTCGAAGATCACCCACGAGCCGTCGTCCATCTCGCGCAGCGTCAGCGAGAGGTCCTTGCGGCTGGTCTCGACACGCACTTCGGCGCCGCTGCGGATCGTCGTCTGGCCGGTGTATTCCCAGCGGCGGCCGTTGCGGCTGAGGATGATCGGCTCCTCGATCGGCGCGGTGCCGAAGCCCATGTTCGGGCCGAGGCCGAAGTGGCCGAAGTCACCCTTGCACACGGCCGCGCCCCAGTCGGGCCTGATCGTGCAGGCCTCGTCGTCGGACGCGATGCCGTTGTCGAGCACGATGTAGCCGTCGGGCACGCCGCCGACCGAGCCGTCCCTGTCGTGGATCGCCGCGCCGCGCCAGGCGTTGGCGCGGCCGAGGTCGGAGGCCCAGCGGCGCACGTAGGGCGGGAAGCTGACCGGCTTCGAGTTGACGAACTTCGCCCCCTCGATCGCGTTCTCGGTGCTCATCCCGAAGCTGGTGTACATCAGGTACGAAATCGCCCCCGCGTCGCGCGTGGCGTTGGGCTGGAAATTGACAAACGTGGTATTCTCCACGTCGTGGCGCATGTCGTAGTACTCGTAGCCGCGGATCGGGAAGTCCGGGATGTCGTTCGGCATCGAGCGGCCGTAGGCGATCTCAGCCTCCGTGCGCGGGTTGCCGATGTTGTCGGACTCGCCAACGAAGATCGAGTCGACCACCTTCGAGGTATACGGCGCGCGTCCGACCGCGGCGGCGGCATGGGTGAAGCCGATCGCGTTGTCGGCGACGCGCAGGTTCCTGAACAGGTGCAGCTCGCCGCGGCCCCAGACGCCGCCGTTGCGGTTCTTGTAGGCGGTGAAGTCCTCGAACAGCGAGACCAGCGGTTCGCTGTCCGGGTCGTTCGGGTCGGCGGTCGCGAAGTGATAGTTGCTGCCGCCGACGCTGAAGGTGCCGTCGGGGTTCGGCCCGCGGTCGAACATCAGCCCGTCGAAGTTCGAGTGCGCGGTGTTGCCCTTGAACTCGCGCACCGCGATGCGCCGCGGCCAGGTGTTGGCGCTGCGCTCGGTGCCCTCGAACTGCCCGGTCGGGTGGACCGGCAGCGCGAACCAGAAACCGATCGCTTCCGAGCCGGCGGCGACGTTGTCGCGATAGACGTTGTCGGGATTGGTGACCCAGAAGGTCGAGGCGGTGTTGTCCGACGGGATCAGGATGTGCTCGGACCGCTGACCCGCCGCGCCGCGATTGGCCGAGCTGGCCAGCCCGGCCGGACCGAGATGCGTCGGTTCGCACGGCTTGGTCGGGTGGCACCTGGTCAGGATGCCGAGGTTGTGGACGAACTGGTTGCCGGTCTCGACCGCGTCCTCGAGGAAGAAGCAGTGGCCGACCGTGTTGAAGGTGACGTTGTTCTCGACCAGCACGTTGTCGGTGCCGTGCACGGTGACGCAGCGGCTGTAGGTGTCGTGGATCGAGGCATTACGGATGTACTGGCCGGCGCCGTCGCCGACGAGGTGCCAGTGCATCGGGTAGCGGGCCAGCGTCAGGTGCTGGCCCATCCGCGACAGCTCGACGCCCGAGATGCGCACGGTCGAGCCGGCCATCGCCATGATGTGGCCGCCGAAATACGAGGTTTCGGCATCGTCCGAGGCGTTGACGCGGATGTTGCGGGTCAGGAGGCCGACTTCGCCGCGCTCGTCGACGCCGAAGGTGATCTCGCCGAAGTGCATGAACTCGAGCGGCCGGTCGAGTGTGATCGTGTTGCCGCTGATGCCCGCGATCGTGCGCCGCTCGGCCTGGTACGGGTCGAAGTCGGTCGAGGCGAGGACGATCTCGTCGCCCTTGCGCCAGCCGCTCGCGTCGAGCACCTCGATCCGGCGGCTGCCGGCCTCGGCGGTCTTCGCCAGCTTGGTCCAGGTATGCGTGCGGTCGCCGTGCAGGCTCAACGTGCCGCCCATCAGCATGATCCCGCGGTCGCCCATCGTGTTGATGTCCTCACCGGGGACCGTGTCGGTCAGCGTGATCGTCGCCTGGCGGGTGTAGGGCCGGTCCTCGCTGCCGATGTGCAGCTCGCCGCCGCGCAGGTAGATCCACTCGCTCTCGATACCGACGTCGATGTCGTTGGCGACGGTCAGCCGGCCGTCGATCGTCAGGCTGCGCAGGGCCGGCGGATCGACGTCGAGCAGCATGTCCATGTCGCGCGCGATCGTCACCGCGTCCCCTTCGCGCGGCACCCTGCCGTCGGGCCAGGCGGCCGGGTCGGACCACCGCACCTTCTTCATCGCCGAGGGATTGAGCGGCGCGGCGGCCTCGCCGTGGCCCGAATGGTCGCCCTGCGCCGCTGCCGGGGTTCCGGCACCGAACATCAGGGTCATCGGGAGCAACAGGCAAAGACGCAACAGGCCGGCATTCAGGCGCATGATATCGATCCCCTCGTTCGGGACTGGCGAATCCCGTGTTCTATTTTCGCGCAGAGGTTTGCGACGGACGCGCCGGTTTGCCAAGACGTTATGGGACGCTGGAAGACGGCGCGGGGTGACGCGGCGCCGCGAGCGGTAGTACGGGGCGGCACGCCTCGTGCGCAAAGAACCAGAACCTCAGGGAGACCGGACGTGAGATTGATCCTAGCCCTTAGCCTGATCCTGTCCTCGGCGGCGCTGGCGGCCCAGCCGGCGCATGCGCAGTCCGCCTGCGACCGCGAGTGCCTGCGCGGCAAGGTCACCGAAGTGCTGCACGCGCTGATCCACGACGACATCGGCAAGCTCGCGGTCGCCGGCAACCTGCGCGTGACCGAGGACGGGGTCGAGCGGCCGCTCGATCAGGTCGGTCTCGTGCGCACGGTCACCAAGCTGCGCGGCTATCGCCAGGACGTGATCGACGAGCGCGCGGGCGTGGCGGTGACCGGGGCGATGGTCGAGGAATCGGGTTCGCCGGTGCTGCTCGCGGTGCGGGTCAAGGTCGACGGCGAGGCGAAGATCAGCGAGCTCGAGCTGGTCGCGACGCGCGGCCGGGCCGACGGCCTGCTGTACAACGTCGACGGATTCGGCAACGCCGCCTCGCTGGCGATGAACCTCGCCCCGCGGCCCGAGCAGCTCGCGACGCGCTATGAAGCGGTCCGCATCGCGATGCACTACCCGCGCGGGCTCTCCAACGCCGAGACCTTCAACGCCGTCGGCACCCCGTTTGCGCCCGAGGCCTACCGGCTCGAGAACGGCATGCTGATGGCGGGGCCGGCCTGCACTTTCATCCCCGGCTGCGACGACATCGGCAACCAGTCGCTGGCGATCTTCCGCCAGCTCGGCCGGGTTACCGTGCGCGACGTGGTGGTCGACGAGCGCATGGGCATCGTGATGATGCGCCTGTCGTGGAACGTCCGCGGTGGGGAAGGCTCCGACAAGCTGACGGCGTGGGAGGCGTTCAAGGTCTACGACGGCCAGATCCACATGGTCGAAGCGTACATCCGGATCTTCCCGCCGGAGCTGGAGCTGGGCGGCTGGCCGATCGCGGAGGGGGTGGTGCAGCCGTGAGTTGAGGCAGAAAGGAGGCAGCAGGCAGCAGCAGGGCGTGTTGCGGGCGCCCCGTGCCTCCGCCCTATTCCTGCCTGCTGCCTACTGCCTGCTGCCTGCTGCCTGCTGCCTCCCCATTGCCTGCTCCCTTCCAACCTCGCCCCCAACCCCCTAAATCCCGCCCATGCCTTCCGTTCAGCCTCCGTTCGGAAACACCGGGCGAACCATCATCGTCGTACTGGTGATCATGAACGTGCTGCTCCTCGCCGCTGCCGCCTCGCTCTATTTCGCCCAGACCGCTCCCGCGGCCGCCCCGCCGCCGGCGCCAGTCGTCACCCCGCGCGGCGACCTCGCGGCCGACGAGAAGGCGACCATCGAGCTGTTTCGCAACGCGCGCGATTCGGTGGTGTTCATCTCCACCCGCCAGCGGGTGACGGACTTCTGGACCCGCAACGTCTACAGCGTTCCGCGCGGGTCGGGCTCGGGCCTGGTGTGGGACGAGGCCGGGCACATAGTCACCAACTATCACGTGATCCGGGGCGCCTCGTCGGCGCAGATCCAGCTCGCGGACGGGCGCGAGTTCAGCGCCACCCTCGTTGGCGTGAGCCCGCAACACGATCTCGCCGTGCTCAAGATCGGCGGCGCCGACTTCGTCGCCCCGGCACGGGTACCGATCGGCACCAGCCACGACCTGCAGGTCGGGCAGAACGTGTTCGCGATCGGCAACCCGTTCGGGCTCGACTGGACGCTGACCCGGGGCATCGTTTCGGCGCTCGACCGCTCGCTGCCGAACGAGAACGGACCCGACATCGACCACCTGATCCAGACCGACGCGGCGATCAACCCGGGCAACTCGGGCGGGCCGCTGCTCGATTCCGCTGGCCGGCTGATCGGCATCAACACCGCGATCTACAGCCCCTCGGGCGCCTCGGCCGGGATCGGCTTCGCGGTGCCGGTCGACACGGTGATGCGCGTGGTGCCGCAGCTGATCGCCAACGGGCGCTACGTCCAGCCGACGCTCGGGATCGAGAGCGAAGAAGGGATAAACGAGCGGTTCAAGCGCGCCTCGGGCCTCGACGGGGTGTTCGTCCTGCGCGTCCGGCCCGGCTCCGCGGCGGCGCGCGCGGGCCTCACCGCGGCCTCGCGCACACCCCGCGGGATCGTCCCGGGCGACGTGATCGTCGCGCTCAACGGCCGCCCGGTCTCGCGCGTCGGCGACCTGCTCGCGCGGCTCGACGATTTCCGCGTCGGGCAGACGGTCGAGCTGACCGTGCTGCGCGGCGGCGAGCAACGGACGGTCAGGCTCGAGCTCGAACCCGGAAGCTGAAGCGCTCCAGCGAAAAAACCGCGACCGGCGGGTGCCAGCGCCGCAGGCTTCGTCTATGGGCCCTCGCGTGACGCTGTTCTTTCCCGATCGCCTGGCCGAAATCCGCCGCCGTCTCTCGGCAGAGGAAGAGGGCCCGGAGGCGGCCGGGCCCGACGAGGCGCGAAGCCCGCTCGCATCGCGGATGTTCCACCACGAACGCACCGGCACGTTCCGCGACGGATACGTCTTCAGGGCGGCCCCGAGCCTGCCGCCCGAGCGGCACGATGCGTCCGACTGGGGCTACTGGCGATGCGACATCGCGGACAGCGACCGGCTGACCTGGTCGGCCACGGTCAGCGTGCTGTTCGGCCTTCCCGTCGGCGCCGCGATCGACCGTGCCTGGGCGGTCGGGCGCCATCTCGCTCCGTCGCGCGCAACGCTGCAGCACGTTCGCGACTTCGCCCTGCGCCACAGGCTCGGCTTCGTCCTCGATGCCGAGATCGCGCCCGAGAACCTCGGCCGTCAGTGGATCAGGATCCTCGCGGTTCCGGTCGCCGACGCCAGTGGCCGCATCGTGCGGCTACACGGGATGAAGCGCGCGCTCTGAAGGCGCCCGCCGTCAGCCTCAGGCGAGCAGCACCTGGTTGCGGCCGGTCTGCTTGGCCCGGTAGAGCGCCTCGTCGGCGGCCTTGAGCGCAGCGCGCGGGTTGTCGGCATCGACGCGCGCCACGCCGGCCGAGAAGGTGATCCGGCCGAATGGCAGCCCGGTGTCGCGGTTGAGCAGCGAGCGGTCGGCGAGATCCTCGCGCGCCGCGTCGAGCCGGAGCTTGGCCTCCTCCGGCGTCACGTCGCGGAACAGCAGCACGAACTCCTCGCCGCCGTGGCGCGAGACGTGGCAGCTGTCGTTCGAGTGCCGCGCGAGCACTTGCGCAATGAGCTTGAGCACCCGGTCGCCGGCGTCGTGCCCATGCGTGTCGTTGACCTGCTTGAAGTGGTCGATGTCGCAGAAGGCGAGGCTCAGCGGCTGGCCCGTCGCCGCGGCTTCGGCGCTGAGGCGAGCGAACGCGGCTTCGAAGGCGCGTCGGTTGGGCAGCCCGGTCAGCGAGTCATGCTCGGCGTCGCGGATCGCCTTGTCCAGCCGCCGGCGCAGCGTCTTTGCCTCACGCTCGCGCTCGCGCAGGTCAGCCTCGGCGCGGCGCGTGCGCTCGGCCATCGCCCGCGCCAGGGCGGCGAGCCGCGCGGTCCGATCCGTGGCCCGGTCGGCGTCTTCGAGCTCGACCACGTGGCGGTCGAGGTCGGTGCTGTATTCCTGCGTCGCGTTGCGCGCCGCCGTCGCGGTCTGAGTGAACTTGCGCACGCCCTGATCGAGCTCGGCGAGCATCGCCCGCAGGTCGTCGCCGCCCGCCTCCGCGCCGTGCTCGGCAGCGATCTCGTCGATCCACGCCTGGGTGATGCGCTCGCCGTCCGCCGCCCGCGCCGCGATCCGGCGATAGAGACCGGGAGACGTGCCCGAGAAGGCTTCCCAGGCGAACGCCAGGTTCGCCGGGTTCACCGCGAGGTCATGACGCAGCAGGAAGCTGCTGATGTCCTCGAGCAGCTGGCGGCGCTCGCTCTCGACGCAGCGCTTGAGCCCGCCGTTCGCCGGACGCGCATTCGCGTCATCCCGCGTGCGTCGAAACGGGACCAGCTGCGTCAGCGAAAACAGGCCGAGCTCGGACATGCCGAAGAGGACGGCAGAACCGCCGCATGATTTAGGGCGTGGAAAGGATGTTCGGTGACTCTATCCGCGGGCCGGCGGCCCGCCGAAGCGCGCGCCGCGTTCCGAAGGATTTTCACAAGTCTCCGAATGCAGCGACCGGACGGAAGTGCGGCTTGACTCCGCCACCGATCGGCCGAGGGTGGGACCGTTCCAGGGAGGGGAGCGCCATGAACGTCCCGACGCCGCCGCGAAGCCTGAAGATCGGCACCATCATCGACAAGACTCTCGGGGTGCTCGAGCTCAACGTCCGCCCAGTCCTGCTCTTCATCGCCGGACTGACGCTCGCGAACGGGGCGATCACCTACTTCACGCGCGACATGACCCGGGCCACCGATGCGCTGGTCCTCGCGATCGCGGCCTTCGCGATCGGGATCGTCGCCTCGTACCTGCTGCTCTCGGCCGCGGTCCGGCGCACCGGGCTTGGCTCGCGGACGGCCGACGATACCTTCCTGCCCTATTGCCTGATGTCGATCCTGACGATTCTCGGCATTCTCGGCGGATTGATCCTGCTCATCCTCCCGGGCCTCGTGATCATGGCCCGCTGGATGCTTGCCGGAACGCTCGTGATCGCTCGCGGCGACGGCGCAAAGCAGTCGCTCGGCGAAAGCTGGGAGCGGACCCGCGGCGCCGAGTTCTCGATCCTGGTCGCGCTGCTGGCACTGGTGATCGGGCCGATCGCAGTATCGATCGCCTGCGGTATCCTGTTCGACCCGGCGGACCCGGTCGGCATCGGCATCTCGCAGCTCGCGTCGAGCGCGACGAGCGCGGTGATCCAGATGATGGGCGTGGCGCTCTACGGACTGATCATCGGCTTGCCGGGGAAGTCGGCCGATTGATCGCCGCACCGCCGCCCCTTCCCGCGAGCGGGGGCTGGCGAAGCGGGCCCGACGCGGGCTAGATCGCGGCAGAACGGGGAGAGTGAGATGAGGAAAGCGATTCGCGCGGGATTCGCCGCGCTGGCCATCGGCTTCGCCACAGCGGGTGCGGCGCAGGTGCCGGAAGTCCAGCACGAATGCCAGCGCGCCTGCCTCGAGGGGTTCGTCGACCGCTACCTGCAGGCGATGGCCGACGGCAATGTCGACCCGGAACTGTTCGCGCCGACCGCCCGCTTCACCGAGAACGGCATCGAGCTGCCGCTCGGCAACGAAGGGCTGTGGGCGACCACCAGCGCGGTGGGCAACTACAAGTTCTACGTGCCCGACGTGGAGACCCAGCAGGTCGCCTTCCTCGGTACCGTGTTCGAGCAGGCGTCGAGCTCGGCAACCGGCCCGGCGCGCGAGCCCGAGGCCGTCGGCCTGTCGCTGCGGCTGAGGATCGTCGACGGCAAGATCACCGAGATCGAGCAGATCGCCGCGCGCCCCGACCGGCCGCTCGGCGCGGGGGCTGCGGCGCCGAGCAGCCCGTTCCCCGCGACCGGCGCCGCAGTCGAGGCGATGGGCTCACCGCATCCGATCTTCCTGGAGGCCGTGCCCGAAGCCGAGCGCATGAGCCGCGCCGATCTGATCGCGGTGGGGAACGCCTACTTCGAGGCGGTCGAGCGCAACACCGGCAAGGACTACTACCCGTTCACCGACGACTGCCTGCGTTACGAGAACGGGGTCATCGTCGTCGGTCCGCCCGGAACGATCGGGATGCGCGGACAGCCGGTGCAGGGCTGCAAGGAACAGCTCGAGACGTCGTTGATCGGCGCGGTGACCAGCATCCGCGACCGACGCTTCGTCGCGGTCGACCGCGAGCGCGGGATCGTGTTCGCTTTCGCATTCTTCGATCACCGGCCGATCAACTGGACCTGGCAGCTCGGCGAGCTGTTCAAGATCGAGAACAACCAGATTCGCCGGATCGAGGCGATCTTCATCCGCGGCCCCTACGGCATCTGTTCCGGCTGGAGCACGTACCAGCAGTGCCGCAGCGAAGAACCCCAGGACGTTCGCTGACGCCCTTCGAGAGGTTCAGGATGAGCGGGGGCAGGCGAGTGAAGAGCAGAAGAGTTCGCTCGTGGTGAGCCTGTCGAACCACGCAAGCGCCGCGCCCGCGCACCGGGCGCAAGATCGGGATGGGAGGAGCGAGAATGATCAGGAAGACCCTTCTGGCCGGGCTGCTCGCCTGCGCTGCGACACCGGCGCTGGCGCAGGGCGGGCCGCCGCCGAGCCCCTGGGCCCCGCTGCAGGACCGGCCGACATGCACCCGCGACGAGCTCAAGGCGGCGAGCGCCGCCTACGTCGAGGCGCAGCGGACGGGTGACATCGGCAAGCTGCCGCTGCACGAGAAGGTCCGTTTCCTCGAGAACATGACCGACGTCGATCGCGGCGCCGGGCTATGGAACACCGCGCTGCCGATCGCCAACGCGATGAGCTTCCACGACGACAAGCGCTGCAAGACCTTCACCGAAATCATCGTCACAGAGGGCGGCACGCCGTACATCCTCGGCACGCGGCTGTACCTGCACGAAGGCAAGGTGATCCGCGTCGACAGCATCGTCACCAAGACCGGCGACTGGCTGTTCAACGCCAACGCCTTCCTCAAGTATACGAAACAGGAGAACTGGGAACCGCTCCACCCGTACCAGCGGACGCCGGAATCCGAGATGATCCGCGGCGCCAACGCCTATCTCGACGGCTTCTCCGACAAGTTTACCGATATCCCGTGGGGCGTGCCCTGCGCGCGGCTCGAGGGCGGCGCCTACACCAACCGGGAGAACAGCCCGACCGCCAGTTGCGAGGTCGGCATGCCGCCGGGCGTGCTCTACATCGTCAACCGCGACTACCTCGTCGACGAGGAAATGGGGGTGATCAACGTGTTCTGCCGCTTCGGCAGCTCCACCGGCGGACCCGACTCGCACACCTTCCGCTATGTCGACGGCAAGTTCCGCCAGATCCACACGCTGACTGCGATCCCCGGACCGCAGGTCGATGACGACGGCGCGCCGATCCGGGTCGATCCGAACGCGAGCTGAGCCTCAAGGAGCGGGCGGAGCCTGCAGTCGATGGTTGCGGATGACACGGGCTCGGGATTAGAGGAGTCCGAGCGCCTTCAGGCGCGTTTGAAGGGGGCCAGCCGCACATGAAGAGGTTTCATCTCGCCGCCATCTCGGCAGCAGCCTGCGCGGTCGCGCTCGGCGCAGTGCCGGCATTGTCGCAGCAGGTCGGGACCGGCAGGACGATCGCCCGCTACACGATGGACGCCGGGACCACGTCGGGCATGATGGCGATGGGCCAGGGGGGCGGAGTCGGCGCGGCAATGTCGATGCTGCGCGGTGGCGGCAACAACGTCGCGCACGACCTGACCCTGCGGCTCGGTTCGACCCAGTCGGCGAACCCGGCGGAGGCCGACCACTTCATGCCGCAAGGTGCGAAGCTCGGCCGGTCGGTGCGGCTGCTCGGCGAGCGCGTCCAGTCGACCCCGCGCGAAGGCACGCCGGGAACGATTCCGCAGATGCCCGAAGGCCGGCTGCTGCTGTTCTGGGGCTGCGGCGAGCATGCCGGCCCGGGCCAGCCGGTGGTCATCGACTTCTCCAGGATGGCGCGCGGCGAAATCCCGCCCGGACTCCTGGCCACCGGGATCGACCTGCCCGATGCCTGGACGGTGACCTCGGCCAACAGCACGAGCTACGCCGACTGGCCGAACGCACGCGATTCGAAGGCCGTTCCGGCCGACTCGTCGCTGCTCGGCGAGCACCGTATCGCCGGCAACTTCGCGCCCGAGATCAAGTTCACTCTGGCCGAGGACTTCATGCCGGCACTGCGTGCAACCTCGCGCGACACGGCGAGCGGGGCGATCGGGCTGAGCTGGAACGCGCTGGAGAAGGCAACCGGCTACTATGCCTGGGCGATCGGCACCAATCCCGACCAGCGCGGCAATTCGCGCGACATGGTCTGGTGGACTTCGTCATCGACCCAGCAGTTCGGCGGGCCAATGTCGGACTGGCTTTCGCCGGCGGCGGTCGCCCGGCTGATCCAGGCCGGCACCGTGATGCCGCCGAGCCAGACGGAGTGCACGATCCCCGCCGAGGTCAAGCAGGCGGGCGGGCCGATGCTGATGACCCAGCTGTTCGCCTACGGCCCCGAGGCCAACTTCTCGTGGCCCGAACGTCCGGCCAACGCCCCGCGCGACTGGCAGCCCGACTGGATCACCCGCGTGCGCTTCCGCTCGAACACGATGCTGATGCACGGCATGCCCGGGATGGGCGGGTTCGAGGGCGGCTCGAGCGAGACCGAGGAACGCAGCGAGGCGCCGCCGCAGAACACGCTGCCGCGCTGCCGCGGGGGCCTGCGCGGGATCGCGGAACGCGCCGCCGGGCTCTGCCAGTAGGCAGACGCTGAATCAGCCGGGAGCCGGGGTGGAAAGCTTCCACCGCGGCTCCCGCGCGCGCGTTGGGCATCCGGAGCCGGGCGACGCGAAGACCGAACGCCAAGTCATGGATTTAGAAATGGCTGTCGTTTTATGACGGCTTTTCTAAAAGCATCGACTCCGTTTTTCCTGATCTATTATTATGATGGCCTCGACTCGGGCGCATAATCAATAATGACAGACGTCGTTCGTAACTCCGACAGGAGGCTGTCATGACTTCGATGCGCATCATTTCGACCAAGACGCCGGCACCAGGATGGGTCGGCGGATTCTCGAGCTCCAACCCGGCGTTCGCCTATCCGGACCCCGACCTGTCGTCGCTGCCCATGCTCGACAACATGGCCAACATCCCGCTGCTCAAGCGCCAGCTCGACGTGCTGTGGCCCGAGTTCAGCTGGCAGACGGTGATGGGCGACGAGGATTCGCGCTGCTACCAGATGTTCGCGCCCGACATCTCGCGCGCGGGCTATACCGACGCCGGACGGATCTACTCGATCATCTGCCCGCAGCAGGGCGCCTATTCGCCGACTTTCGGCGACCTCAACATCGAGGTGACCGTCACCGGTCAGCGCGGCTGGGTCAACGAGTCGACGCCCAGACTCGACTACGACCTCGTTGCCGCGGACATGACGGTGACCGGCAAGATCTGGTTCGGCCCCGTGGCCAAGACGCGCCGGCTGTACAAGCTGCTCGAACTGATCTTCGCCGAGGAGGGCTTGCCGTTCCCGCTCGACAAGGCGCACGCGATCCAGGTGACGCTGCACCATGTCGGCGACCCGTCCAACCCGATCATCTCGGTGCGCTCGGGCATCAACCAGGCCTTCAAGAACCCGAACTTCGCGACCCACGAGAAGGAGGCGTGGGCCGTGGCCAACGTCGCCGTCGAGATCGGTCCGATCCTCAAGCACGGCATCCCGATGGTCGACGAATTCAACGCCCTGGTGATGGACGTGTTCAACCTTGCCTCGGGCAACCTGCTCTCACCCGGGAACGTGCTGACCTGGAACGTCTGGCTCGATGCGCCAACGCTGGTCGACCAGGCCGAGTGGAAGGCCCACGCCGAGTACTGGCGGGAATCCCTCGACACCGGTCACGGCAGCCCCGACGGGCCCGGCAGGCCCCCGCGCTACTTCGACGGACGGCCGTTCGAACCCGGCGAGCAGGTGATCGAGAAGGAGCTGGACCTGCTCAAGGCATGGCTGAAGAAGCACGTTCCCTGGCTGACCGACCTCGCTGCCTAGCGCGTCGGGTCGGACCGTTATCCGAGCAGGCGCGTCAGGCCTCTCCTGAGGTCGGTCGCGGCCTGCTCGGCGAGCGTCGTCCCCGGCACCATCTCGAACGCGTGGATCGCACCTGGATAGACGTGGAGCTCGGTCGGCACGCCGCAGTCGACCAGACGCCGCCCGTAGTCGAGGTCCTCGTCGAGGAACAGGTCGAGGGCGCCTGTGCTGATGTAGGCGGGTGGGAGATTCGAAAGGTCGTCGGCCAGTGCCGGGGAGAACCACCCCTTGCGTTCGTCGACCGGCTGGTAGTCGCCGCGCAGCGCTTCCCAGCCGAAGCGGTTCTTCTCACGGGTCCAGACCCACTCGCCGGTGTGGCGGTTGTTGTAGGGGCAGGCGGCGCTGCCGGTACGCCAGTCGAGCATCGGGTAGATCAGTACCTGGCCGGCCAGCGGCGGGCCGCCTCGGTCGCGCGCCATCAGCGCGAGGCTGGCGGCGAGGCCGCCGCCGGCGCTGGCGCCCATCACCACGATCCGCGCCGGGTCGACGCCCAGGCCCGCGGCGTTCGCCACCAGCCACAAGAGGGCGGCGTAGTTGTCTTCCTGCGGCCCGGGGAACGGCGTCTCGGGCGCAAGGCGATAGTCGACCGAAACCACCACGCAGTCGTGCTCGAGCGCGAGTTGCGGCTTGTCCTCGAGCGCGCTGTCGGCGGTGCCGACGACCATACCGCCGCCGTGGATGTAGAGCACCGCGCCGCGATCCCTCGCCTGCGAGGGCGGATCCATCACCACCAGACGGACCGCAGCACCGCCGTCGACCGGCGCCCATTCCTCCCTGACAGGGAACGGTGGCGGGCGCAGGCCTTCGCCGGTGAACATCGGGTTGGCGCGGATCTCGGGCAGCAATTCCGCGGTCAGCTCGAGGCTCGGCATGTCGAGCATCTCGAGAATCTGCGGATCGACGAGGTGGCGCGTAGTCACGTTCAGAACCTCGCCCGCTGTTCGAGGAAGGCCCGGAGCGCCGCATTGAAGCGCGTCGGGTCCTCCATCATCAGGAAGTGTCCGTTGGCGTCGTAGGTTTCGGAGGTCCAGTCGGGCAGGACCTCGCGAGTGGCGTCGGACTTGCCGAAGCCCGGGCCGCCGGCGAACACGCTGAGCGCAGGGACAGCGATGGTCGCGTCCGCCTGTTCCTGCAGGACGGGATCGAACATCGCTCGCCCTGCTCCGACTACCGTCGCTTCAGGAGCAGCGAGCATCATCGCGCTGATCGCCTCGCGCAGTTCGGGTGTCGTCGTGGGGACGAACATGCTCTCGACCATCTGCTTGCGCGCCTCCGGCGTGAGTGGACCGAACCCGGGAAAGTCCGCGAAGGACCGCACGTCGAGCGGGCCGTCGACCGCGACGAGGCCGGCGACGTGTTCGGGGTAGTCGAGCGCGTACTCGCGGATCACCACCGCTCCCATCGAGTGACCGACCAGCACGGCCTTGTCAGCGCCGACTTCCTCTCGGACAGCCTCGACCGCCCTTGCGAACAGGTCCATCGAGAAGGCCTCCGGCGCCGGCACGTCGCTCTTGCCGTGGCCGGGGAGGTCGAGCGTGACCACCCGGTAATCCCCGGCGAAGGCCGGCACCTGGGCGGCCCACGAGCTCTCGTCGCAGGTCCAGCCGTGGACGAAGATCACCGTCCGCTCGCCGGTGCCGTGGACGGTGGAGTGGATTTCGAGCCCGTCCACCGATGCTGCGGCGGCGGGGGTCGCCAGCGCGAGGGACAAGGCCACAGCCCATGCCAGTCGACGCATCGCAACTCCTCCGCTCAAGTCACTGCCGAATATCGGACCTTTGCCCTGCCCCGAATTGCTACCGGCTTCCCTCGCTCGCGTGAATGATCAAATAGGAATTGGCGCACAAAGACGCCAAGACGCCAGGGTGTAATGCCCCGGTCACATCGCCGCTGTCTCTTCGTGGCTTCGCGGCTTTGTGCGAAAAGATGGAGCCCGCGTGCGCGGCCGGGTGAGCGCTCGGTCAGCCCTCACCCAGCTTCGGCGAGCGTTTCGGCGGGGCCAGTTCGGCGTCTGAGAAGCGGATCGGGGTGCGCAGGCCCCTGAGGCCCTCGCCGAGGTCGAGGACCATCCCGCGCGCGGCGATCTGCGGGTCGGCGAGAGCCTCGGCGACGGTGTTGATCGGGCCGGCCGGGATGCCCTGCTCTTCGAGCGCGGCAAGCAGCGCGTCGCGTTCCCAGTCGCGGGTCTGGGCGGCGATCGCCTGAGACAGGGCGACGCGATCGCGGACGCGGCCGGCGTTGCTCCACCACTTCTTCTCGTAAGGAATGTCGATCACGTCGGTGAGGCGCAGGAACTGCGCGTCGTTGCCGACCGCGAGGATGATCCAGCCGTCAGCGACCGGGAACGCCTCGTAGGGCGCGATGTTCGGGTGGGCGTTGCCGAGGCGGCGCGGCGCCTTGCCCGAGACGAGATAGTTCATCGCCTGGTTGGCGAGCGTACCGGTCATCACGTCGAACAGCGCCATGTCGATGTGCTGGCCGCGGCCGGTCACCTCGCGCTGGCGCAGCGCGGCCTGGATCGCGATCACCGCGTAGAGGCCGGTCAGGATGTCGGCATAGGCGACGCCGATCTTCATCGGCGGGCCGGCGGGATCGCCGGTCAGGTCCATGATCCCGCTCATGCCCTGGACGATGAAGTCGTAGCCGGCGCGCGGCGCGTAGGGGCCGTCGTGGCCGAAGCCCGTGATCGAGCAGTAGACGAGGCGCGGGTTGATCTCGCCGAGGCTCGGATAGTCGAGCCCGTACTTGGCGAGCCCGCCGAGCTTGAAGTTCTCGATCAGCACGTCGGCCTCGCGCACGAGGCCGAGCACCGTCTGGCGGCCTGCGTGGGTGGTGAAGTCGGCGACGATCGAGCGCTTGCCGCGGTTGGTGGCGTGGAAGTAGGCGGCGTCCTCGGTGCCGTCGCCGTTGTCGACGAACGGCGGGCCCCAGCGGCGGGTGTCGTCGCCCTCGGGGCTTTCGACCTTGATGACTTCCGCGCCGAGGTCGGCGAGGATCTGCCCGGCCCACGGCCCGGCGAGGACGCGGGCGAGCTCGACGACCTTGAGGCCGGTGAGGGGTGCGCTTGTCATCGCTCAGCCACCGCTGATCCAGGCCATAGATGCCATCAACCCAGCGACCGCGACATTCCAGAACACTTGCCAGCTGAAGTTGGGGTAGTCGCGAGCTATGAGCCGGTTCTGAAGCCACATCTTGCCGTATACGGCACCGCTGAGCGCGTTGCCGAGGAGGAGAACGGCGAGAACGACGAATAGGCCCGTTGCCATCAGGGGGAATGCCTCACTCCCGCGCGATGTGGAACACGCGTTCGGCGTTGCCGTGGCACAGCGCGTGGCGTTCCTCGTCGGTGCACTCGAACGCCTCGATGAAATCGACCGCGGGCTTCATCGGCTGGTACGGGTAGTCGATCGCCCACATTACGTTCTCCACGCCGAGCTTGTCGATCGTGTAGCGCAGCGCGAGCGGGTCCTCGACGCCGCTGGTTGTGACGACGAAGTTGTCCTGGAAGTACTCGGCCATCGAGCGCTCGGTCTTCTTCGCGCGGCCGACCTTCTGCGCACGCGTGTTCATGAAGTTGATCCGCCAGAGCCAGAACGGCACCGCCTCGCCCATGTGGCCGATGCAGATCTTGAGCTTGGGGAAATGGTCGAACACCCCGCCCGCCATCATCCGCACCGCGTGGGTGCCGACCTCGACGCCGTAGCCCCACATGGCGGAGTCCATGCCGTAGTCCTGCAGCGGGCCCTTGAGGGTGTCGCTGGCGGCGCGCGGGTGGATGTAGATGCAGCGGTCGAGCGCCTCGGCCGCCTCGAGGATCGGCCAGAACTTGGGGTCGTCGAGGTATTCGCCGTGGGTGTGGCTGTTGATCATGAAGCCGTTGAGCTTCAGTTGGGTGACGGCGCGTTCCATCTCCTTCGCCGCGCGCTTCGGGCTGTGCGGCGCAAAGCTGGCGAGGCCGGCGAAGCGCGTCGGATACTTGCGGCAGACCTCGGCGAGGCGATCGTTGGCGAGCATCGCCAGCTCGTGCGCGGTGTCGGCATCGAACATCTGGACCCCGGGCGCGGTCAGCGCGAGCAGGTGCATGTCAACGCCCAGTTCGTCCATCTGCGGCAGCCGGTGCTGCTCGACGTCCAGCAGGCCGGAAAGGAAGTCGAGCTTGTTGTAGCCGGAGGTGTCGGCCGGCGCGTCGTAGATGCCCTTGACGAGCAGCTTGTCGAGGCTCTGGGTCGGGCTGTTGGCGATCTTGCGCAGCTCTTCGGCGACTTCGGGGATCGACCAGGCTTCCTCGGTGGCGATCAGACGCATGCGGCTCTCCTCTGGGGCACTGTTTGCGGCGAGATTGTCGGAGCGGAGGAGATTGTTCAAGCACGGCTTCCGGGTTCGGACCCAGTCCAACGCTTCCGCTGGATGGAAAGTCGAAGCTGGCCCTTGCCGGAGCTGGAAAGGGGTGACGGCGCGCGGGCCTCGTCAGGCGAGAAAACAGGGACTGTCCCTATTTTCTCGAGATCAGTCGGAGGCGCGCTCGGAGGAGCGCCGGGCGACGACGCCGGCAACAAGCGCCGGGAGCATGGTCACCGCGCCCGCGACAAGCGCGAAAACGACCTCGAACGGCCACAGGTTGTGCCGGGTGGGGTCGACCGCGGTATCGGCCGCGACGCGAATCATCACCACCGCTGCGGGGCACGAGCCCATCACCAGCAGCACCCGGCGCAGGCGGCCTTCGTGGACCACCGCAAGCATCAGCGCGATTCCCGCGAGCACGACGAGCCCGGCCCACACCGCCGGGCCGACCAGCTCCAGCTCCCCGTAGGGCACGCGCCAGCAGGGCACGCCGAGCACGAGCAGGGCGGCAAGGAAGCCGAGCGGAAGGCGCAGGTCGCGGAACGCCATGACCTGCGAATAGCCTGAACTGGTTAAGGAACGGCGTCCTGCGACGGCTGCGTCAGGGATCGAGCGCCAGCGCCTCTTCGTAGACGCTGGTGTCGATCAGTGCCGCAAGCTCCTCGCGCGAGCGCGGGGGGCGGTTGGCCTGGGCGGCAAGCCATTGCTCCTCGACCACCATCACGTCGAGCAGGTCGGGCGGGATGCCGGGCTCGTAGCGGTGATGCTTCCAGCTGTCCTCGACGTCCTCCGGCGAGAAGCCGCCTGCCTCGACCACGAGCGCCCTGGCGCGTGCCGGGTCGGCGCGCAGCTCAGCCGAAGCGTCGATGATAGCGCGGACGAAGCGGACGATCTTCGCGCGGGTGACGGGGTCGGCGAGCTTCTCGGCGGTCGTGTTGAGGTTGAACAGCTCGCGATAGACGCCCTCGCCCGAGAACTCGATCATGTCGGTTCCAAGCACCTGCGCGGCGTTCTCGCTCTCGGGTTCCCAGATCACCACCGCGTCGACCTCGCCCTTGCGCAAAGCCTCGGTCATCCCGGCGAGCGGGACGATCGGCCGCGCGTCGATGTCAGCGAAGCTGAGGCCGGCGCGCTCGAGCATGCGGTGGAGGAAATAGCCCGAGCTGGTCTGCGGGATCGTCGCGACGGCCTTGCCCTTGAGGTCGGCGACGCTCTCGATACCCGCGGAGCGGCGCGCGACGATCCGGTAGAGACCCTCGCTGACGCCGAGGATCACACGCAGGTTCGGATTCTCGACCGAGTAGCGCAGTAGCTGGGTCTCGGCGTTGGTGGCGACGTCGGCCTCGCCCTCCTCGCCGAAACCGGGCACCGGTGGCGCGCCGACGAGATTGGCGAGGCTGCCCATGCGGACAGTGGCCTCGCCCGGATAATGGTCTTCGGCCGCGAGCAGCACCGGGGCGATCTCGAAAGTCTGCTTGTTGCCGTAGACGGCGATCGGGCCCGGATCGTCGTTGGCGCACGCGGCGGGTACCGTCGCCGCGAGCACGAGTGCCAAGGATGCTATAAGGCTGATGCGCGGCATGGTCCCTCCCAGATCGTTTTTGGACCGGCACACTAGCCGATGGAAAAGGGGACACAATCACAAGGCGGCGCAGAATGCGCGCACGATCGGCCCTCGACGGTGGCCGAGTGGTTTGGCACATGCACCGTAAACACGAGAGGGAGGAACGGGATGCGGTGGAAGCTGTGGCTGGTGGCAGCCGTCCTGGCAGGCGGCACGGCCTTCGCGCAGAACGGCCGGCCGGCCGGCTACCTGGCGCCCGGCGAATTCGACGTCACGACGGTCATCGGCCCGGCGCCGCGGCCGGGCGATCCGCGCTACGAAGCCGACCGCGACATCTTCCGCGACACCCGCCGCCTTGTCGGAAGCGAACGCTACGCTCTCGCAACACGCGACGTTGAAGCGCGGCCCGACGCCCTGCTGAGGGATTTCAGCTGCGCGGTCGGGGTAGCGCTGACGCCCGAGAACTCGCCCAGGCTCCTTCATGTCGTGCAGCGCGCTTCCACCGACGCGGGCATGCAGGCCGGGCGGGCCAAGGATGTCTTCCAGCGCGAGCGGCCCTACGTGATCGACCAGGGCCCGGTTTGCCAGGACCCAGAGGAACTCGTCGATCGCCGCACCGGCAGGGCGAGCTACGACTACCCGTCCGGACACAGCACGCTTGGCTGGACCTGGGGCGTGGTGCTCGCGGGCGCTGCGCCCGACCGCGCCCAGCAAATTCTCGAACGGGCCCGGGCCTACGGCGAGAGCCGGTTCGTCTGCGGCATGCACAACGCGAGCGCGGTCGAGAGCGGGAGGGCAACGGCGCTGGCGACGATGGCCCTCGTCCAGACCAAGGCCGAATACCAGGCCGACCTTGCCGCAGCGCGCGAGGAGCTGGAGGCGCTGCGGCGCGGCGGAGCGCCCGCCCCCGAAGGCTGCGAAGCCGAAGCGCGGCTCGTCGCCGAGCCGGTCATGCCGCCGCTGCCGGTCGCAGCCGACGGAAACTAGTTGCCAAGTTTCGCTGGCTGGTCCCGGCTCCCTCCGGGTGGCGGGACGTTACCGGGGGCCGGTGCGGCGCGCTGTCGCAGGGATGGCAGTTTCTGCCGCGGACACGTCAAGCGCAGGAACCCTTCGCCTCGCGGCATCGCCACGTGACGAGGCCGGAGAGGCGCGTTAGGTTGCCCTCATGCAGGTTACTCCACCCGCCGACGACATGAGCTGGAGCTCGGCCGGGCTCGCCCGGCCCGAGGCGGTACGGGCGTGGCAGGAATGGGCGGCGCACACGATCGCGCCGATCGACGTCTGCGTGTTCGACGAGAACGCGTTCGCCGCGCGGTGGAGCAGCCATGGTGTCGGCCAGTTGCGGCTGCTGCGGCTCGAAGCGCCGGCCCAGCGCGTCGTTCACTGCGGCACCGAGGGCGCGGGCAAGGCGACGCCGTCGATCCAGCTGGTCTACGCGCGCAAGGGTGCGCTGAAGACGCGCATGGGCGGGAGGCGCTTCACCGTGCGGCCCGGCGAGTTCGTGCTGCTCGACAACACGCGGTTCTACCAGATGGAGATGGACACCGCGCACGAGGCGCTCGACCTGATGATGCCGCTCGGCTGGCTCGACCGCTACCTACCCGATCCGGGCGCGCTGCTCGGCAGGCCGGTCAGCGCCCGCAAGGGCTGGGGCGCGCCGCTCGGCAGCCTGCTCGAGACGATGGCCGAGGGGATCGACGCGACTCCCCTGCCCCGGCCGATGATCGCCGAGCAGGTCGGCACGCTGCTGACGCTGGCGACGGGCTTCCACGAGCCTTCGAGCGAGAGTCGCCATCGCAGCCAGCTCGCGCGGCAGATCCTGCGCCGGATCGAGACCGACTACGCCGACCCCGAACTGTCGCCCGAAGGGCTTGCGGCCGAATTCGGCATCTCCAAGCGCTACCTGCAGCAATTGCTCGCGGGCAGCGGGACGAGTTTCGTGCAGGAGCTGACCGCGACCCGGCTCGACCGCGCGAGCGACATGCTCAGCGACCCGCGCGCGAGCGGGCTCGGCGTCGGCGAGATCGCCTATCGCTGCGGGTTCCTCGACCCGGGCTACTTCGCGCGCGCCTTCCGCAAGCGCTTCGGCCGAACGCCGAGCGAGTGGCGCGGGGCGCGCCACTAGCACGTTCGCCCCGACCGCAAGCACGGTTCGTCGCAAGCTTGGAACGGTTGCGCGCGCAGTGCCGTTGGATTTCCGACCTAACCGAGCCGACGCCCGGCTCCCTTGTGTCTCCTCTTGAGCAGGAGAACGATCATGGTCAATCCAATCAGGCTATCCTGGATCGCGCTGGCCGTGGCAGTGACGCTGCCGACGGGCGCGGCGGCGCAGCGGTCCGGGCAACTGACGTTCTACAGCAACATCGGTTTTCGTGGGCAGTCCTACACGGTGACGGGGCCGCGCACGAACGTGCGCGTGCCGTTCTCGATCCGCAGCGCCCAGGTCGCGCCCGGCGAGAGCTGGGAAATCTGCACCGGCACCGAATATCGCGGTAACTGCCAGACGATCGCCGAAAGCGTTGGCAACGTCGCGCTCTCCGTCCGTTCCGCCCGCCCAGTAACCGCCACGACCCTGCCGGCGCCAGTCCCGGCACCGCCGGCGAACGCGCAATCGCTGCGCGGCATGGCGTCGGAGTACTTCCCGCAGCCCAGCGACGGCAACGGCCGCGTGCTCTCGTGCCCGGGAGGCTCGGGCTCGGCCGCGTGCGCTGCCGAGAGCGCCGACCGGTTCTGCAAGTCGCGCGGCTGGACCGCGTCGTCCTACGAGCGGCAGGAAACCGTGGCGGGCCGGACTTACCTCTCCGACGTGCTGTGCACGCGGACCGGATGAAGGAACAGACGATGAAGGCAGCGATACCGGTCCTCGCCGCGGCGGCAGCGCTCGCGGCGTGCAGCACGACGCCCGATGTGGCCGAAGGCCGCTTCACCTACGCCTGCGACCGCGGGCAGACGGTCACCGTCGTCTATGCGGGCGAAACCGCGCGGATCGAGAACCCGCGCGAGGAGCCGATCGTGCTCCAGCGCCGCCCCTCGGGCTCGGGGCTGTGGTACGAATCTCCGACCCACACGATCCGCAGCCGCGGCGACGAGATCGTCTACACGATCGGCCGCATGGCGCCAATGATCTGCCGGGCGGCCGACTTGCGGCAGCCCCGCTGAGCCTCACTCGCCCGCCGGCAGCGGAGCGTTGTGCTCCGAGGCGATCTTCCAGCCGACGCCGTCTTCCTTGCGCCAGACGGTCTGATTGGCGATCCGCACGGTCACCGGCTCGCCGGTCTCGGCGTCGGTGGTGGTGACGCTGCCGGTGGCGGTGGTCGCCGCGAGCTCGCCGCTCTCCGAAACCCAGCCCTTGCCGGGTTCGATCGTCAGCGCGAAGTTCGGGTCTGCGAGGAGCCGCTGGAACTCGGCCTCGATCGCCTGGGCGCCGGTCACGTGCGAGCCGCCCGGAACGAGCACGGTGGCGTCCGCCTCGTAGTTGCGGATCGCGCCGCGCAGGTCGTCGGCGGCGATGGCTTCCATCTGCGACTGTTCGGTGGCCCGCACGGCGGTCAGTACCTCGTCGGGGTCGGCCGAGCCGCACGCCGCGAGCAGCGGAATCAGCGCCAGGGTAAGGATAGGAGCGCGCACTTTCAGGGTTCCTTCCGTGTCGTTTCATGGACCCCGATGCACCCCGCCCGGCGCGGCGGCATTGACGCGGCTCAAAGCCCATTGCCTTCGCTTTTGTCCCACCCCCGGTGCGCGGGAATCCTCTCCCCGCCGGCCGAACGCCCATAGACTGGCGCAAGACCACCGGCTGGAGAGGAGCCGACCCGATGAGGCATCGCCATCTCGCGTGGGGCGCGGCCGCCGCGCTTGCCCTGACATGGCCCGCTGCCGCGCAGGAGCCGCCGGCGGACCTGACCGAGCTGCCGCCGGTCCCGACCGACTACACCCCGCCAAAGACCGAGTGGGGCGACTGGGACTTCACCGCGACTTACCAGATCGAGCACTACAACAGCGGGCGCATCCTGTTTCAGCGCCCCGAGGAATATGGCGAGCGGGTCTGGGTCACCGACGAGGAGTTCGCCCGGCGGCTCGAAGCAGCCCAACGCTCGGACGCGGCCTATTCGCCCGAGGGACAGGGAATCAACTACCCGGGCAGCCAGGGGCTGACCGAGTGGATGCGCACCTCGCCGTTCGCCAGGCGCACGAGCCTGCTGGTCAGCCCGGCAAACGGCCGCCTGCCGCCGCTGACCGCGCAAGGCGAGCAGCCGTTCCGCACCGGCCGCTCGGGCTGGGTGCCGGGGCAGGAATACGACTGGGTCACCGACTTCGACACCTGGGACCGCTGCATCACCCGCGGCTTCCCGGCCTCGATGTTTCCCAACCGCTACAACAACGGCATCCGGGTGTGGCAGGCGCCCGGCTACATCGTGATCCAGGCCGAAATGCTGGCGACGCGGGTGATCCCGATCGGCGATACGCCGCCGTAGCCGGGCGCGGTCGAGCAGTGGATGGGCCACGGCCGCGCCCACTGGGAAGGCAAGACGCTGGTCATCGAGACCACCAACATCATGTCGGGCGACGGGGCCACGCGCGACCCGTACCACCGCTCCGCCGCACCGGTGATCGTGACGATGATCGGCGGCGCCCCGTTCAACACGATCCCGATGAGCGCGAAGACGAAAGTGACCGAGCGGCTGACGATGACCGGGCCGGACACGCTCGTCCACGAGCTGACCTACGACGATCCGGAAACCTTCACCGCCCCGTGGACCACGCGCATCGAGTGGGTCCGCGACGACGACTACCAGTTCTACGAATACGCCTGTCACGAGGGCAACCGCGCGATCCGCGACTACATCAGCGCGTCGCGCGCGAAGCGGAAAGGCCTGGCGGAAGGGACGATCGAGCCGGATGCGAGCGACGACCGGTCGCGGTTCGTGGAGATTTTCGATCGGGATCCGGGGGTGGCGCCGCCAGCGGCGGCGGCGAGCGAAGGGGGCAACTAGGCCTACCCCCTTGATGGGGGAAGGATACGCAGACTTGGCCACGCAGTGGCTTAGTCGGAGTTGGATTGGGGGTGATCGCGCCGCCAGCGCGGCGCTCAGGATGCGGGCGCAACCTTCGGCATTGCCGAGCACGTCATTGTTCCAGGACCGGAGCACCCGGTAGCCCTCGGCTTCGATGACCGCGCTGCGGGCCGCGTCGGCCTCCGGCGAATGCTGTCCGCCGTCGACCTCGACCACCAATCTCGTTCGATGGCTGGCGAAATCGACGATGAAATGGCGGAGCGGGACTTGGTGACGCCAGCGAGCCTGCGGCGCGACGGTGCGCAGGAGACGCCACATCGTGCGCTCTGCATCCGTCATCTCCCTGCGAAGCCGGCGCGCGTGCAGGATGTTCCGCGGGGGCGGGTGCTTCTTCACGCGCATGGGCTACGCGATGGATCCGCTGTGCCCTAGCTCGACTGGTTCCGTTTTGGAGCGAGCTCCCTTCCCCCTTGATGGGGGAAGGATAGCGTAGCTTACCGCCGTCAGGCGGTTAGCGTAGCTTGGATGGGGGTGAGGGTGCCGGCTGGCGCGGGCGTCGGCGTGAACCGAGAGATCACCCCCATCCAACTCCGACTAAGCCACTTCGTGGCTAAGTCTCCGTAACCTTCCCCCATCAAGGGGGAAGGGATAGGAATGGGCAATCAATTCATTCCCGAGAAGGATGGCAGGGTGTTCGGCGGCGACCGGGCGATGAGGTCGGCCGACAGCCTGATCTTTCCGGTCTGGAGGCGCTCGAGCTAGCGTTCGCAGTCCTGCCCTGCGCATTTGTCCCACGCCTCATGCGCGCGAATCCTCACATTCAGTTGCGGGCAAGGGCTAGAGCGGCAACCCTAGGATGAAAGCCCGCAACCAGAGGCCGCAAAGGTCCGCGGGCGCGTCCCCGAGAGAGGTTTTGCCGACGATGAGCGAGAAGAAGAGTTTTCCCCTGCCGAGCGACCTCAAGGTCGTGCCCGGAACCGAGGCGGCGCAGGCGGCCTATCCGTATTACACTCAGTTCGTGCCCGAGGACGACCAGAAGTTCTGGTTCTACAACTCGATGCACTTCCCCGAGCCGATGCATCATTTCGACATGATCACCGCAGAGGCGGCCTACGTCGCGCTCGGGGCATTCAACACCCGGGTGCACGTGCTGCCGACCGCCAAGGGGATCGAGCACCGGATCATCAACGGGCGGGTCTACATCGGCGGCGTGGCGGTGACCGATCCGGAAGAGATCCAGGAGCGCATCGGCGAGTTCCAGAAGCGCGCCTTCTACTACTACGAGCACTGGGAAGAGCTCTACGCGCAGTGGAAGGAGAAGATGAAGGCGCTGATCGCCGAGGCGCAGGCGCTGCCGAAACCGACGCTGCCCGACTACGAGCCGATCGAGACGACCCACACCGGCAAGGGCGTCGCCAGCAATCACGCGCTGCTCGAAATCTACCAGAAGCAGATCGAAGGGTACCACCGCATGTGGCACCACCACTTCGAATTCCTGCTGCTCGGCTACGGCGCGTACATGACCTTCTTCGATTTCTGCAAGAAGGCCTTCCCCGAGATCAGCGACCAGGCGATCAGCCGGATGGTCGCGGGGATGGAAGCCGAGATCTTCCGCCCCGACGAGGAAGTGAAGCGGCTCGCGCGCCGCGCGGTCGAGCTCGGCGTCGACCACCACTTCACCGACGGAATGGACATCGACACCGTGCTCGCCGAGCTCGACGCCATCGGCAACTCGGGCAAGGCCTGGCTCGAAGAGCTCGAGGCCAGCCGCAACCCGTGGTTCAACGTCAGCTCGGGCGACGGGTTCTATCATTACCACCGCAGCTGGAACGACGACCTCAGCCTGCCGTTCGCCGCGCTCCCCGGCTACATCGCCAAGATCAAGGCCGGCGAGAACATCGAGCGGCCGACCGAGCAGCTGATCCGCGAGCGCGACCAGCTCGTCGCCGACTATCGCGAGCTGCTCGAGACCGACGAGGACCGGGCGACCTACGACCAGATGATCGAACTCGCCCACCGCGTTTTCCCCTACGTCGAAGGTCACAAGTTCTACTGCGAACACTGGTACACGAACCTGTTCTTCAACAAGATCAGGGAGTTCGGTACCCTGCTGGCGGAACATGGCTTCTTCGGCCCCGAGGGCTGCGAGGAAGACGTGTTCCACCTTACCCAATACGAGCTCGAAAGCGCGATCATCGACCTCATGCTCGCCTGGGGCATCGGCAGCGAACCCCGCGGTCCGAAGCACTGGCCGGCCATCATCGCCGAGCGCAAGGCGGCGATCGCCGAATGGGCCAGGCACCCGACCTCGCCCGCGCTGGGCGCGGTACCCGACGTGATCGACGACCCTGCTATCGTCATGCTGTGGGGCATCACCCGCGAGAACCTCGACCAGTGGCTCAACGCGGACAGCGAGGAGGAGACGAACGAGCTCAAGGGCTTCGCCGCCTGCTCGGGCGTGGTCGAAGGGACCGCGCGGGTGGTCAGGTCGGTCGAGGAGATCGGCCGCATCCAGCCCGGCGACGTGCTGGTCTGCCAGGTGACCAATCCGACCTGGAGCCCGATCTTCCAGAAGATCAGCGCCGCAGTCAGCGACATCGGCGGCTCGATGAGCCACATGGCGATCGTCGCCCGCGAGTATGGCCTCCCGGCGGTGGTCGGCACCGGCAAGGCGACCCAGCGGATCAGGGACGGCCAGCGCATCCGCGTCGACGGCGGGCGCGGGGTGGTGACGATCCTCGACGAGGAACGGGTGCTGGAAGAGGCGTGATGGGGATTCGCGTGAAAAAGCCTCTCCCGTTGGCCCAGCGGGCCAGCTTCGCTGCCAGGGGAGAGGGGAACGTTGCGCTGATTGCCGGCAGCCACCTCCCCCTGCCCCCCTCCCCCGAAGCGGAGGGGCAGTGATGGCAGTCGCCTGGTTCAAGGACATCGGCATCGCCGACCGCCCGACCGTCGGCGGCAAGGGCGGCTCGCTCGGCGAACTGACGCGTGCGGGCATCGCGGTGCCCCCGGGGTTCGTGGTGACGACCGGGGCGTTCGAGAGCTTCCTCGGAGCGATGGAGGCGCGCGAGCCGGTCCGGGCCAAGGTCGCGGCGCTCGCGCCCGACGACCTGCACGCCGTGACAAGGCTCTCCGAAGAGCTGCGCCGGCGGGTGATCGAGGAACCGATGCCCGAAGCCGTCGAGCGGGCAATCCGCGGCGCCTACGCCGAGCTGTGCCCGGGCAACGAGCCGGTCGCGGTGCGCTCGTCGGCGACGACCGAGGACGCAGAGGACGCGAGCTTCGCGGGGCTGCAGGACACGTTCCTGTGGGTGACCAGCGAGCAGCAGATGGTCGAACGCGTCCGCGAGTGCTGGGGCAGCCTCTATTCGGTCGAGAGCATGACCTACCGCCTCAAGCACGGGTTGCCCGAGGACGGGGTGGCGATGGCCGTCGTCGTGCAGCGGATGGTCGACGCGATGTGCGCCGGGGTCATGTTTACCCGCAGCCCGACCACCGGCGACAAGTCGGTAATCGTGGTCGAGGGCGCCTGGGGCCTCGGCAGCGCGGTCGTCTCGGGCGAGGTCACTCCCGACCGCTGGGTGATCGGCAAGATCACCGGCGAGATCTCGGTGCGCGACATCTCCGACAAGCACGCGCGGCAGGTCCCGGCGCCGGGCGGCGGGATCCACGAAGTCGAGAACGAGGCGGTGATAGCCACCCAGCCGTGCCTGACCGACGAACAGCTGATGGCGCTGCGCGAGGTCGGACGGAAGGTCGAGCGCCACTACGGCCGGCCGCAGGATATCGAGTGGGCGATCGACGAGAGCGGTAACCTGTTCCTGCTGCAAAGCCGGCCCGAGACCGTGTGGTCGGCGAGAGATGCCGCGCCGGTGGCGGAAAAGAAGGACAACGCGCTCGCCCACGTGATGAACATCTTCGGGGGCCGCAAGTGAGCCTGACGGCGCGCGACATCGCCGAGATTGCCAGACTGCTCGATTCCTCCCACTTCTCGTCGCTCGACCTGCAGATGGGCGAGTTCCGCCTGCGCATCCGGCGCGACGGCGGATGGACCGGAGGCGGCGCGGATGCGGTGGACGAACCGGCACCGGCGGCGGCCCCGCCCGCTGCCGCCGAAGCGCCGGCGATCGGCCAGCAGGCCGGCGTGCCGCGCGCGGGCGAAGTCGACGTCGCCGCCCCGCTGCTCGGCAACTTCTACGTCGCGCCGCGGCCCGGCGACCCGCCGTTCGTCGAGCCGGGCGACACGGTCGACGAGGACACGACGATCGGCATCATCGAGGTGATGAAGCTGATGAACCCGATCCGCGCCGGAGTGAGCGGGACGGTGGTGGCAATCCTCGCGGCCAACGGCAGCGCCGTCGAGGAAGGGCAGCCGCTGGTGCGCGTGCGGGTGAAGGATTGAGATGAGCGCTGACGAGCTTTCCTTGCATCTCCCCTCCCCGGCGGGGAGGGGCCAGGGGTGGGAGAGCGCGGCACAGCCGCGCGTCGACGCCAGCGCCGAACACCCCCACCCCGCCCTCCCCCTCAAGGGGGAGGGGGTTAAGACCCCAGGGGTTGCCTGTGGCTGACATCCAGATCGTCGAGACCAGCCTGCGCGACGGCAACCAGTGCTTGTGGGGCGCGCTCGGGATCGATACCGCGAAGACGCTGACGATCGCCCCGGTGATGGAGCGCGCCGGTTATCGCGCGATCGACTTCACCACCTCGACCCACATGGGCGTCGCGGTGCGCTACAAGCAGGAGGATCCGTGGGAGCGGATCCGGGCAATGGCGGAAATCTGCCGCAACACGCCGCTGCAGTTCCTCTCGACCGGCTTCCGCTTCATCGCCTGGGAGACCGCGAGCCCCGAGTTCATGGAACTCGCCTTCCGCACCCTCGCCCGCAACGGCATCCGCCGGTTCGCGCTGGCCGACCCGATGAACGACGCGGCCTCGAACGTCGAGGTGGCGAAGCTGGTCAAGCGCGCGGGCGGCGAGCAGGTCGTGGGCGCGCTGGTCTACACGATAAGCCCGATCCACGACGACGCACACTATGCCGAGGCGGCGCGGATCATGGCGGCGAGCAGCGACATCGACGCGCTCTACATCAAGGACCCGGGCGGGCTGCTGACCGCGCGGCGGGCGCGCACGCTGATCCCGGCGATCCTCGCCGAGATCGGCGACAAGCCGCTGGAATTGCACAATCACTGCACGATCGGGCTCGCCGAGCCGGCCTGTCTCGAGGCGGCCGAGCTCGGCGTCGCGGCGGTGCAATGCGCGAGCGGCGGCGCGGCCGACGGCACTTCGAACCCGCCGATCCAGCGGATGATCCACAACCTGCGCGCGCTCGGCCACACCGTGGACGTCGACGACGAGGCGGTGGCCGAAGTGGCACGCTACTTCACCGCGCTGGCCGAAGCCGAAGGGCTGCCGACCGGGCACCCGATGGCGTTCGACGCCGCCTACCTGCAGCACCAGCTCCCCGGGGGCATGGTCGGGACGATGCGGCGGCACCTGGCCGACCACGGCGTACCCCACCTCGAAGACGCGGTGATCGAGGAAATGGGCCGCGTGCGGCAGGAGCTCGGCTGGCCGATCGTGATGACCCCCTTTGCGCAGATGCTGCAGACCCAGGCGATGCTCAACGTCACCGGCAAGGAGCGCTACGCGGTGATCCCCGACGAGATCATCCGCTACGCGATCGGCCGCTTCGGCCGACCCAACGTGCCGATCGAGCCCGAGGTGATGGACCGGATCATGGCCAACCCGCGTACGAAGGAACTGCAGGCCGAACCGGGCATGGCCGAGCTGTCCGAACTCCGCAAACGGATCGGGGCGAACCTGTCCGACGAGGAGTTCCTGCTGCGCGCGACGATGCCGGCGAACCTCGTCGACGCGATGCAGGCGGCGGGGCCGGCGGAGCGGCACTACGATCCGTCGACCGTGCCGGTGATGAACCTTCTGCGCGAGGTGCTGAAGCGCACCGACGTGACCCAGGTCACCGTCGAGAAGGCGGGTTTCAAGCTGGAGGTGACGGCATGACGCTCGAACGCAAGCCGAAAGGCTTCATGTTCGACCTCGACGGCACGCTGATCCTCAGCGACCGCAAGCTCGGCGGCTACACCGCGATTCCCGGCGCGGCCGAGGCGCTGGCCGAGCTGGACTCGCGCGGCATCCCCTGGATCGCCATGACCAACGGCAGCGCTTACGCGGCGAGCGTGCAGGCGCCGCGGCTGCGTGCGGTCGGTCTGCCGGTGCCCGACGAACGGCTGTTCACGCCGAACAGCGTCGCCGGCCGGGCAATGGTCGAGCGCGGGTACCGGCGTGTGCTGGTACTCGGCACGCAAGGCGTGGCCGACGCGCTGGCCGAGATGGGCGTGCCCTGCGTGCTACCCGAAGATGAAGGCGCACACGAGGCCGACGCGGTTTACGCCGCCTGGCATCCCGAGTGCTCGATGCCGCACATCCACCTCGCCTGCGAACGCGTGCTCGACGGCGCGGCATTCCTGACCGCGTCGGACGTGCCGTTCTTCGCAACCAGGGAAGGTCGTTCGTTCGGCTACTCGTGCGCGATCAACGGCGCGGTGGCGCGGGTCACCGGCGTCGAGCCCGAGCCCTGCGGCAAGCCGAGTGCGCTGGCCCTGCGGCTGATCGCCGAACAGCTCGGCCTCGCCGAGGAAGACGTCGGCGTGGTCGGCGACGACGCGGTGGCCGAAATGCAGATGGCCCGCGCCGGCGGCGCGATCGGCATCGCTGTCGCCAGCGGCTCGACCAGCCGGGACCAGTGGGCCACGCAGCCCGAGTCCCGCGCTCCGCACGTGGTGATCGACAGCGTAGAGGATTTGCTGGCAGCGCTCGATATCGGCTAGAGGTTTCGCATGAAACTCGGCCGCCTCAACCATGTCGGCGTCGCCGTGCCGGACATCGAGGCCGCGATCGCCTTCTGGCGCGACACGATGGGTGCGACCATCATCACCGAGCCGTTCGACATGCCCGCGCAAGGCGTGCGGGTGTGCTTCGTCGATACGCCGAACGCGGGCACGCAGATCGAGTTGCTCGCGCCGCTCGGTGCGGACTCGCCGATCGCCGCGTTCCTCGAGCGCAACCCGCTCGGCGGACAACATCACCTGGCGTTCGAGGTGCCCGACATCGCCGCGGCGCGCGCCGAGTTCGAGGCCTCGGGCAAGCGCGTGCTCGGCCCGACGCGGATAGGGGCGCACGGGACGCCGGTGTTCTTCGTCCACCCGAAGGACATGGCGGGGGTGCTGACCGAGATCATGGAGACGCCGGGCGGCAGGCACTGAACCCTTCTCCCGCTGGCGGGAGAAGGATACGCAGACTTGGGTTCGCGAAGCGGGCCCTAGTCGGAGTTGGATGAGGGCTCCCGCGGCCTTCGAGAAGGGAGGAGCCCTCCTCCAAGCTACGCTAACCACCTCCGGTGGTAAGCTTCGCTATCCTTCTCCCGCCAGCGGGAGAAGGGTTGTAGGGAGTGTGCATGACGTCCCGCGAAGACTGGCAGGCCAAGGCCGCGAAGGAGCTCAAGGGGCGCGACGCGACGTGGCACGTGCCCGAGGGGTTCGCGATCCGGCCGCTCTACACGGCCGAGGACCTGCCGGTCGATCCCGGGCTGCCCGGGTTCGCGCCGTTCACGCGTGGGCCCTACGCCAGCATGTACACCGGGCGGCCGTGGACGATCCGGCAGTACGCCGGGTTCTCCACCGCAGAAGAGTCGAACGCGTTCTACCGTCGCAACCTCGCCGCCGGGCAGAAGGGGCTGTCGGTGGCGTTCGACCTCGCCACCCACCGCGGCTACGACAGCGACCACCCGCGGGTGGTCGGCGACGTCGGCAAGGCGGGCGTCGCGATCGACACCGTCAGGGACATGGAGATCCTGTTCGACGGCATTCCGCTCGACCAGATGTCGGTCTCGATGACGATGAACGGCGCGGTGCTGCCGGTGATGGCGTTCTACGTCGTTGCGGCCGAGCGGCAGGGTGTGCCGGCGGAGAAACTCGCGGGGACCATCCAGAACGACATTCTCAAGGAGTTCATGGTCCGCAACACCTACATCTACCCGCCCGAGCCGAGCATGCGGATCGTGACCGACGTGATCGCCTGGTGCTCGGCGCACATGCCGAAGTTCAATCCGATCTCGATCTCGGGCTACCACATGCACGAGGCCGGGGCGACGGCGGTGCAGGAGCTCGCCTTCACGATTGCTGACGGCAAGGAATACGCAAAGCGGGCGATGGCGGCTGGGCTCGACATAGACGCATTCGCCCCGCGGCTGTCGTTCTTCTTCGGCATCGGCATGAACTTCTTCATGGAAGTCGCCAAGCTGCGCGCGGCGCGGGTGCTGTGGTGCCGGACGATGGAAGCGCTCGGAGCGAAGGACGAGCGCAGCAAGGTACTGCGCACGCATTGCCAGACTTCGGGCGTGAGCCTGCAGGAGCAGGACCCGTACAACAACGTCATCCGCACCACGGTCGAGGCGCTGGCGGCGGTGCTCGGCGGCACGCAGAGCCTGCACACCAACGCGCTCGACGAGGCGCTGGCGCTGCCGACCGACTTCTCGGCGCGGATTGCGCGCAACACGCAGCTCGTGCTGGCCGAGGAGACGGGGATCACGCGGGTGATCGATCCGCTCGGCGGATCGTACTACGTCGAGGCGTTGACGGCGAAGCTGGTCGAGGAGGCCGAGGTGCTGATCGCCGAAGTCGACGCGCTCGGCGGGATGACCGCGGCCGTGGCGAGCGGCATGCCCAAGCGGCTGATCGAGGAGGCCGCGGCGGCGAGGCAGGCGCGGATCGACCGCGGGGAGGACGCAGTGATCGGGGTCAACCGGTACCCGGCGGGCGAGCATGCGCCGATCGAGACGCTCGAGGTCGACAACCACAAGGTGCGCGAGGGGCAGATCGCGCGCATCGCGGCAGTGCGCGCAGGACGCGACGAAGCGAAGTGCCAGGCCGCGCTGGCTGCGCTGACGGAGGCGGCCTTGAAAGCCCCCTCCCCTTCAGGGGAGGGGGTTGGGGGCGGGGAAGGCGATGCCTCGTCGCGACGGCCCCCCCTCCCAACCCTCTCCCCTGGAAGCGAAGCTGGCCCGCAGGGCCAACGGGAGAGGGCTAATTTGCTTGCCCTCGCGATCGAAGCCGCCCGGGCCGATGCGACGCTGGGCGAAATCTCCGCCGCCCTCGAGGCCGCCTTCGGCCGCTACGGGACTCAGCCGACCCCCGTGCGCGGCGTCTATTCCGCCTCCTACGCGGGCGATGCGCGCTACGCGCAGGTCCTCGCGGGCGTCGAAGCGGTCACCCGCCGCCTCGGCCGACCGCCGCGACTGCTGGTCGCCAAGATGGGCCAGGACGGGCACGACCGCGGCGCCAACGTGATCGCCAGCGCGTTCGCCGACATGGGCTTCGAGGTCATCCCCGGCCCGCTGTTCCAGACCCCGCCCGAAGCCGCCGCTCTGGCGCTCGAGCGCGACGTCGACGCCGTCGGGGCGAGCTCACTCGCCGGCGGGCACAAGACGCTGATCCCCGAGCTGATCGCCGAGTTGCGCGCCGCCGGGCGGGCCGACATCAAGGTCGTCGCCGGCGGTGTGATCCCGCCGCAGGACTACCAGTTCCTGCGTGACGCCGGGGTGCAGGGGATCTACGGCCCCGGCTCGAACGTGGTCGAATGCGCGGCCGACCTGCTGCGCCTGCTCGGCCACAACATGCCGCCGGCGGGCGAGCACGTGCGGGAGGCGGCGGAGTGAGCTTTAGCGACCGGCCGACGTTGTCACCCGGCCAGAAATTCGGCTGCTTCGGCTTTGGCGCACTTCTCTTCGCGCTGAATGCATATTTGCTGCTTCCTTATTTTCTGCCGGGAGACTGCGAGCCGAACGCCACATGCAAGAGTCTTGGGGTTCTATCCTGGCTTCCTGTGCTCTCCTTGCTCGCAGGAGCAGGATTGTTCTGGTGGATGACGCGAGACAGGAACGCCAAGGGATGAGCACCCGCACCAACTGGACGCGCGAGGAGATCGCCGGGCCGCTGTTCCAGACCCCGCCCGAAGCCGCCGCGCTGGCGCTCGAGCGCGAGGTCGACGCGGTCGGCGCCAGCTCGCTCGCGGGCGGGCACAAGACGCTGATCCCCGAGCTGGTCGAGGCGCTGCGTGCCGCCGGGCGGGCCGACATCAAGGTCGTCGCCGGCGGGGTGATCCCGCCGCAGGACTACCAGTTCCTGCGTGACGCCCGAGTGCAGGGGATCTACGGCCCCGGCTCGAACGTGATCGAATGCGCGGCCGACCTGCTGCGCCTGCTCGGCCGCAACATGCCGCCGGCGGGCGAGGATGTGCGGGAGGCGGCGGAGTGAGCCGAGACCAACGCTCAGCGCGCTTCTTCTTGGCTGTAGCGACGGCAGTGATTTTGATTCCGATTGCTCTCGCATTCCTAGGCATGGCAGCAGTATCGGGCGGGGGAGATTGTGCCGTATCGCAGGACGAATGTGCTGCCATTTCGAGGTTGTTCTTGATTGGTGCGCTGGTTTTCCTCGGCTTGGGAATCTACTCGCTCCGCTGTGCTTACAAGGTTTGGAAAGAGCCTAAATCCGACAGATGACAAACATCCGCACCGACTGGACGCGCGAGGAGATCGCCGCGCTGTTCGAGCTGCCCTTCACCGAGCTCGTGTTCCGCGCCGCCGAGGTCCACCGTGCGCATCATCGTCCGGGCGAGGTGCAGTTGTGCACGCTGCTCTCGATCAAGACCGGCGGGTGCCCGGAGGATTGCGGCTATTGCTCGCAGTCGGTCTCGGCCGACAGCGGCGTGGAAGCCACGAAGCTGATGGACGTGCAGCAGGTGCTGCAGCGCGCGGCGCAGGCCAAGGATGCGGGGAGCCAGCGGTTCTGCATGGGCGCCGCCTGGCGCAATCCCAAGGATCGCGACATGCCGAAGATCGTCGAGATCGTGAAGGGCGTGCGCGCGATGGGGCTCGAGACCTGCATGACGCTCGGCATGCTCACGCCGAAGCAGGCGGAGATGCTCGCCGAGGCGGGGCTCGACTACTACAACCACAATATCGACAGCAGCCCCGAGTACTACGAGCGGGTGATCACCACGCGCCGGTTCGAAGATAGGCTGGAGACGCTCGAGAACGTGCGCGCGGCGGGGATCAGCGTGTGCTCGGGCGGGATCGTCGGCATGGGCGAGACGCGCGAGGACCGCGTCGGCTTCATCCACGCGCTGGCGACGCTGCCGCGGCACCCCGAGAGCGTGCCGGTCAACGCGCTGGTGCCGGTCAGGGGCACCGTGCTCGGCGACATGCTCGCGGACACGCCGCTGGCGAAGATCGACGACATTGAATTCGTGCGCACCGTGGCGGCGGCGCGGATCACGATGCCGAAGAGCATGGTCCGCCTGTCCGCTGGTCGCGAGAGCATGTCCGAAGCGACGCAGGCGCTGTGCTTCCTTGCAGGGGCGAACTCGATCTTCACCGGCGACAGACTGCTGACCGCGCCGAACGCGGGCGACGATGCCGACGGGGCGCTGTTCGCCAAGCTCGGCCTGGTGCCGCTGCAGGGGGACGAACCGCTGCGCCAGGCCCGGGGCCCGGCGTGCGCGACGGCGGAGGCTGCCGAATGATCGCCGCGGCCGCCTTGCTCGTGCTGGCGCAGGCCGCCCCTGCGATCGAAACCGAGGAAATCGACTGCGAGCACGCGCAGTACCAGATCGAGATGAACCTCTGCGCCGCGCGCGAGTTCGAGGCGGCCGATGCCGAGCTCAACCGGCAGTGGGCCGAGACGTCGGCGCGGATGAAGGCGCTCGACGCCGAGCTCGACCGCGAGCACGACAGGCAGCCGGGTCATTTCGACACCCTGCTCGAAGCCCAGCGCGCCTGGCTCAGGTTCCGCGACGCGCAGTGCCTGTCGGAGAGCTTCATGGCCCGCGGCGGCTCGATGCAGCCGATGCTCGATTCGCAATGCAAGACCTACCTGACCGTCCAGCGCACCGAGCAGTTGCGCAACCTCGCCGCGGGGCCGGAATGACGCCACGCGCGGTCGGCTGGCTGCTCGCAGCGCTCATGCTCCTGGCCGCGCCGCTGGCCGCGCAGGATGGCGCGCCGATCGTTATCGGCGAAAGCTACGGCCTGCCGTCGGCGGAGCTCGGCGCGCAACGCACGATCAACGTGTGGACACCCCCCGGATATGCCGAAAGCGGGCGGCGCTATCCGACGGTCTACCTGATCGACGGCGGGATTTCGCAGGACTTCCACCACATCACCGGTCTGGCGCAGCTCGGGGCTATCTCGTGGCTGACGCAGGACCTCATCGTGGTCGGCGTCGAGACGGTCGACCGGCGGCGCGAGCTCGCCTTTCCCATCGAACGCGATGCCGAACTCGGATCTGAATACCCCACGGCCGGGGAATCCGCCGCGTTCCGGCGGTTCCTCGTGGACGAGGTCAAGCCGTTCGTCGAAAGCCGGTACCGCACGTCGGGCGAGGACGCGCTGCTCGGGGAATCGCTCGCCGGGCTGTTCATAGTCGAGACCCTCCTGCGCGAGCCCGATGCCTTCGACACCTACGTGGCAATGGACCCGAGCCTGTGGTGGGACGACGGCAGGCTGAGCGAGGACGCTCCGGCACTGCTGGCGGAACGTGACGGGGCACCCCTGCGGCTGTGGCTCAGCGTGGGCAGCGAGACGCTCGGGCAGCCTGGCCCCACCGAACGGCTGCTCGCTGCGTTGCGCGCGCGGCCCGAGATCGAGCTGCACTACGAACCGCGGCCGCACCTCGGCCACGCGACGATCTACCACCCCACGGCGTGGGAAGCGCTGCAGGCGCTCTACCCGCGGCCGGAGGAATAGGGCCGATGTTCTCGAAGATCCTCATCGCCAACCGCGGGGAAATCGCCTGCCGCGTGATCCGCACCGCGCGGCGGATGGGGATCGCGACCGTGGCGGTCTATTCGGATGCCGATGCGCGCGCGCCGCACGTGCGGATGGCCGATGAGGCGGTGCATATCGGGCCCTCGCCGGCGGCCGAGAGCTACCTGCGGACCGACCGGATCATCGAGGCGTGCAGGGCGACAGGGGCGGGTGCGGTGCATCCGGGGTACGGTTTCCTTTCGGAGCGGGCGAGCTTCGTCGAGGCGCTCGAGGCCGCGGGGATCGCCTTCATCGGCCCGCCAGCGAACGCGATCGCCGCGATGGGCGACAAGATCGAGAGCAAGCGGATCGCGCAGGCGGCGGGCGTGAACGTCGTGCCCGGCTTCGTCGGCGAGATTGCCGATACGGCACACGCGGTGAAGATTGCCGGCGAGATCGGCTACCCGGTGATGATGAAGGCCTCGGCCGGCGGCGGCGGCAAGGGGATGCGGCTGGCGTGGTCCGAGGCCGACGTGCGCGAGGGGTTCGACGCCGTCCGCCGCGAAGCTTCGGCCAGCTTCGGCGACGACCGGGCGCTGATCGAGAAGTTCGTCGAGAGCCCGCGGCACATCGAGATCCAGGTGCTCGGCGACAAGCACGGCAATCTGATCCATCTCGGCGAGCGCGAATGCTCGATCCAGCGGCGGCACCAGAAGGTGGTCGAGGAAGCGCCCTCGCCGTTCGTCACGCCGGCGATGCGCGCGCGGATGGGCGAGCAGGCGGTCGCGCTGGCGCGAGCGGTCGGATACCATTCGGCGGGGACGGTCGAACTGATCGTCTCGGGCGCCGATCCGAGCGGCGAGAGCTTCTACTTCCTCGAAATGAACACCCGGCTGCAGGTCGAGCATCCGGTGACCGAGGCAGTGACCGGGCTCGACCTCGTCGAGCAGATGATCCGCGTGGCGGCGGGCGAGAAGCTGGCCTTCGCACAGGGGGACGTGCGGCTCGACGGCTGGGCGATCGAGACGCGGGTCTATGCCGAGGATCCCTATCGGCACTTCCTGCCGAGCACGGGGCGGCTGGTGCGGTACGGGCCCCCCTCCCGCTTGCGGGAGGGGTCGGGGGTGGGCACGACCGATAGCGCCGCGCCTGCCGAACTGACCCACCCCCAGCCCCTCCCGCAAGCGGGAGGGGAGTACATCCGCGTCGACGACGGCGTCGCCGAGGGCGGCGAAGTGTCGCGGTTCTACGACCCGATGATCGCCAAGCTGATCACCTGGGCGCCGACACGCGAGCGGGCGGCTGACCTGCAGGTCGAGGCGCTCGACCGGTTCGAGGTCGAGGGCCCCGGGCACAACCTCGATTTCCTCTCGGCGCTGATGCAGCACCCGCGGTTCCGCGCGGGCGAGCTGACCACCGGGTTCATCGCCGAGGAATACCCGGACGGGTTCGAGGGCGCGCCCGCGGAACCGGCGCGCCTGCGAACGATCGCGGCGGTCGCCGCGGGTCTCGCCTTCACCCGCATGGGCCGGGCGCGCCGGACCTCGGGCCAGCTCGACGGTCCGCCGCCCATGCCGTGCGAGTGGACCGTGCGCCTCGACGGGCACGACTACGCGGTGACGCTCGGCGAAGGCCACGCGATGGTCGACCAGCACCGGGTCGAGGGCACCTGCGACTGGCAGCCCGGGATGCGCACCGCCACCGCGACGGGCAACGGCGAAACGCTCGGGCTCAGGATCGAGCGGCAGGGGCTCGACTGGCTGATCACCACCCGCGGCCGCCGGCACCGCGCCCGTGCCCTGCCCGCCCGCCTCGCGCCGCTCGCCGCGCGGATGATCGACAAGCCGCCGCCCGACCTCTCGCGGCTGCTGCTGAGCCCGATGCCCGGCCTGCTCGTCGTGCTGCACGTCGCCGCCGGTGATACCGTCGAGCCCGGCCAGCCGCTGGCGACGGTCGAGGCGATGAAGATGGAGAACATCCTGCGCGCACCGAAGGCGGGCCGGGTCAAGGCGATCAGTGCCGAGACCGGGCAGACGCTGGCCGCCGATGCGGTAATACTGGAGCTCGAATGACGTTCGACTACGAAGCCTACATCGCGGATTTCCTGACCGGGGACGACGAGACGCTGGTCGAGCGCTGGTTCGCCGAGGACTGCGCCATGGAAAGCGGCAGCGGCACCTTCGAGGGCCGCGACGGAATGCGGCGGTTCCTCGCCTGGGCGCACGACGGCGTGCGCGAGTGTCCGAGGATCGTCGCCTACGTCCAGCAGGGCCGCGACCTGTTCGCCGAGATAGACATGGACTTCCATGCCACCAGGGAGCGACCGGACTTCCCGTTCCGGCACCTGTTCCCCGGCGATTCGATCACCGTGAAGTTTCTCGCCCACTACATTCTCAACGACCAAGGACAGGTGTGGCGCCTCAAGACGATGACCTGGCCGGCCGAGAAGGGCGTCAGCAAGCTCCCGCCGCTCGGGCCGCACCCGAGCCAGCTCGCCGCCTACCAGGCCTATACCGCGGCGTTCTCGAACGGCGATCCGGAGCGCTACACCCGCTTCTACACCGACGACGTCGAGCTGCTGCTCGGCTCGGTGCCGCCGATGAAGGGCAAGCAGGCGATCGCCGATTTCTACACCGAGATGTTCAAGCGGGTGCGCGAGAGCCTCACCGTGCACGGCATCGAGGCCAGCGAGCGCGAGATCGTCAGCGACACCACCAGCCGCTTCACGGCGATCGAGGATGCGCCGGATTTCGTGGTCGGCCCTCTGAACAAGGGCGACTACATCGAGGTGCGGGTAATCGTGACCTACACGCTGCGCGACGGGCTGATCGAGCGGATCGCGGTGCGGCGCGCGGGCGAACCGGTGACCGTGCGGGCGGGGAGTTGAGAGGGGGCCAGAAGGAAAACTCCTGCCAATCCCCTCTCCCAACCCTCTCCCCTGAAGGGAGAGGGCTATCGAGCGAGAGCCCGCTTTACCTCCGCCAGATCGTCCGGCGTGTCGACGTCGCGCAGCATTCCGGCGGGCGCATCAAGCAGCCTCGCGCCCTGCAGCAGCGGCCCGGCGCCGCGGTCGCCGGTGAGACGCGCGGCGAGGTTGAGCAGCGAGCGGTCCAGCAGCGCCGGGACGCCGGGGCGCCCGTCGCCCTGGCGCGTCGCGGCTGGGGCCGGAGTGGCGGCGAGGTCGCGCAAATAGCCGGCACTGACCAGCGGCATGTCGGCGAGGAGGACGAGGAGCGCCTCTGCTTCGCCGTCGACCGCGGCCCTGGCGGCGATCGCCAGCGAGGAGCCGAGGCCTTCGTCCGGCCGCGGGTTGACCAGCACGGTCCAGCCGGCGGCGAAGTTCGCGCCCTCCGGACCGGTAACGATCGTGCCCGGCCCCAGCCCCGCCGCCTCGACCGCTTCGATCACCCACCGCCCCAGCGGCTTGCCGGCGCATTCGGCCTCGAGCTTCCCTCCGCCGAAGCGCCTGCCCAGCCCCGCTGCAAGCACCGCGACGGCGGGCTCAGCCATGTGGATGCAGGGCTTCGTAAGCGCCGACGATCTCGGCCAGCACGGATATCGCCAGCACGCCAGGTTCACGGCTGTGGCCGATCACACCGATCGGCGAACGGATGCGGTCGAGCTGTTCCGGGAGGACGCCACTCGCGGCAAGACGCTCGAGCCGTCCGCGCCGCGCCTCCAGTCCACCCTGTGCACCGATATGGAACGCGGGCGTCGACAGCGCCCACTCGAGGATCGGCGCTTCCCATTCATGGTCGTGGAACAGCAGCACGACCGCGGTCCAGGGGTCGGCCGACAGGCCCTCGGGCCGGCGGCCGAGCGACAGCGCGTCCTTGCCGTGCGCCTCGGCCTCGATTCCGGCCGCCTCGGCGAGCGCTCCCAGCGCCTCGAGCTCGGGCCCCTCGCCGAACAGCAGCAGCCTGAGCGCGGGAATGTAGCGCCGCTCGGGCAGCTGTTCGGCGGGTAGCCGCAGCACCGATTCCTGGCGCGCCTCGAGCAGCGCCATCGCCGCAAGGCAGGCGACGGGGTCGGGCTCCGGATCGATGAGCACGTCGAGCCCGCTGCCACACGGCAGGCGGAAGTCGATCAGCTCCGAACCCGCGCCGAAGCGCTTGACCACGGGTGCGCTCGCCGCCGCGACTTCGCTCGCAAGCTGCTTCTCGAGGCAGCCGTCGGCGAGACTGCCGGTGATCGTGCCGTCCGGATGCACGGCGAGCTGGGCGCCGAGACGGCGCGAGAAGCTGCCCTCGATGCCGACGATCGTGCATAGCCCGACGCCCGGCTCGCAGGCAGCGCGCAGCGCAGCACGATCGTCGGCGAAAGCCATCGCGCCCGCGCTAATCCGGCGCGACGCAGCGGAAGCTCGCCGCTTCCGCCGGGTCGCCCCTGCCGTCGTAGCGAGCATAAGTCGGCCACGGGCACAGCGGCCGCGACATCGGCGCGCGCGGCGGGCCGGCCGGCGCTCCGGGCATGCCTCCGGCAACCGTCGGCCGCGTGGCGACGATACTGTCGGGCGCGGCGCCGGTCGTGGCCCAGGCGTCGAGAGTCCCCAGAGTGTCGAACTCGCTCGTCCCCTCGCCGCCGCTGCAGTGGTCCATGCCCGGGACCATGAACAGGCGGTACTGGTTCGCCCGCTGCTCCGCGCTCAGGGTCGGGAACAGTGCATCGTGGAAACGCAGGGTGTTGGTCGCCGGGATCAGCCCGTCGGTCCAGCCGTGGCTGAGCAGCAGCTTGCCGCCGCGTGCGAAATACGCCGCGAGTCCCGTGGCCGGCACGTCGAGGATCGCAGCGCCGTAGTCGCGGCCGGCCTGCGCGTCGCGCTCGTAGTCGAAGGTCCGCCAGTCCCACGCCGGGCGGTCGCCGAAGGCCAGCATCGAAAAGTAGGTCAGCGCGACCGGAAACGGCTGCTCGCCCTGGGTCACGACCACCATCTGCAGCTCGCTGCCCACCGGCCAGCCGGGAAGTCCGGGCGGCCCCCGGTAGAGCGCGCGCATCGTCTCGACCTGGTCGGACGTCAGGCCTTCGACGGTGCCCGGGTCGAAATCGCAGGCGTCGGGGCGCCCGATCAGCCCGTCCTCGAGCCCGTCGAGCTTGTCGCACTGCTTGACCGCCGCGGCATGCACCGCGGCGAGCTGCGGCACCGGCACCGCGGCGCCGGGTGCGCGCTGCGGCTGCCACCCGGCCCACATCGACTGGGTCATCAGGTCGGTCATCGGATTGGCCGGTGCCATCGCGCTGATCGCGTCGAAGTCTTCGGGGTAGCGGTACGCGGCCATCAGGCCCTGCCGGCCACCGGTCGAGCAGGAGTTCCAGTAGGACTTCTGCGGCCCGCTGCCATAAAAGGCCTCGATCGCGCGCCTGGCGGTGACGACCATCTCGTGCACGGCGCGGTAGCCGAAATCAACCAGCTTCTCGGGGTGGCCGATCGCCCACTCGGCCGTGAGGCCGTTGCCGGTGTGCCCGGTGTCGGTCGTCGCCACGGCATAGCCGCGCTTGAGCGGGTCGCCGAGCTGCGAATAGCTGAGCTGCCCGGCCCAGATGCCGTTGCCGATGCCGACGAACTTGCCGTTCCAGCCGGAAGTCGGCAGCCAGACCTCGACCTTGATGTCGCTGTCGCTGCTGGGTGTCAGCGTCGCCTGCACGCGGCAGAATTCAGGGAGGTCGGCGTAGGCCCCACCGCCGACGCCGGGAGGCGGGCCGCCAGGCGCCTGCGGCTGGACGAACGCCCCCGGGGCGACGACTTCCGCGGCGGTGATCTTGCCGTTCGGCAGCGTCATCCTTGCAATGTCGCCGCACTCCGCTGCTGCCGCAGGGACGGCCCAGCCGACCACCGCTGCAGCGGCGGCCCCTTTCAGCAAGGCCCCTTTCCAGTTCGCACGCATCGTTGCCACTCTCCCGCCAATCGCTTCGATCCCTTCATTACCGAGGACGGTGGCGAAGGCCAGCGGCTCCGTTGTCGCAAGATGTGCGGCGTCTTGGAGCCGTGCATGAGCCCGACGGAGTGGGATAGAGAAAGGACAGGGGCCTTCCTCCAAGCTACGCCAACCGCCCGGCGGCAAGCTTCGCTGTCCTTCGCCCACCAGTGGAAGAAGGAGAACGAGCGCGGAAGCAGGGCCCTGCTTCTCGCGCTGGCGGGAGAAGGGTACGAAGACTTGGCCCCGCAGGTCTTAGTCGGAGCTGGATGGGGGCACCTGCCCTTTCCTACCCCGCCTTCTCCCCCGACCACGACGCCTCGTCGATCGTCAGGTCGAGGCGCAACGGGGACTTCGTCGTGTCGAGCAGGAACACCTGCAGCGGACCGGTCGGCGTGCCGGCGTTCTGCACCGTGTCCATCACCCGCTCGAGCTTCGTGGAAACCGTTGGAAGCCGGTCGTAGCTCGACACGATCTCGACCGTATCGGGGCCGGTCTTGCTGACCGTGATCGTCACGTCCGAACGCGACGAACCGCGCGAGTCCGAGATCACGTCGCCGCGGTAGGTGCCGGCAGCGAGGTCGGCGAGATCGGGCGGCGTCGTGTCCGGCTGGGCCGACAGGCCGGTTGCTAGAACGGCGGCACCAAGGGCCGCAGCGAAGGCAAGCGGTCGGGTCATGAGCCTGCTCCCGTGCTGAGGACGCGCCATTCTAGCACGCCCCCGGCCCGGGCGGCAGCTCAGACGAGCTGGCTCGTGTCGATCGGCAGATTGCGGATGCGCTTGCCGGTCAGCGCGAACAGCGCGTTGGTCAGCGCCGGGATCACCGGCGGCAGCGCAGGCTCGCCCATGCCGGTCGGCGGGTTGTCGGTCTTGACGAACTCGACCGTGATCTTCGGCGTCACCGGCATCCGGGGAATTTCGTATTCATGGAAATTCCCGGGCTTGGCCGCCCCGCCCTCGATCTCGACCGCCAGCGCCACTGCCTGGCCGAGGCCGTCGATGATCGACCCTTCGACCTGGTTGAGCGCGCCGAACGGGTTGATGATGTGGCTGCCGACGTCGCCCGCAGCCCAGACGTTGTGGACCACGACCTGCCCGCGGTCGAGGCTCGCCTCGACGACCTCGGCGAAATAGCCGAGGTGGCTGTAGTAGAAGCCGAACCCCTTGGCCCGGCCCTCGTGCGGCCTGCCGCGGAAATCCGACATCGCCACGACCTTCTCGATCACGCCCTTGGCGCGCGGCGGGCTGAAGCCGGGCTGCTCGCCGAACGGCCCGCGCGTGCCGGGGAGCGGCTCGCGATCGCCGAGCAGCTCGAGCATCAGCGCCGGGAGGTCGCGCCCCTGCGCGTGGGCGATCTCGTCGAGGAACGACTGGTAGACGAACGACAGCGCGTTCGAGCGCGGCGCGCGCAGCGCCCCGGTCGGCACGCGGGTCTCCATCGTCGACTGGCCGAGGCGGACGTTTTCGAGGAACGGCGCCGGGAATTCGTCGGCAGTCATCGAGTTCTCGAGCGTGACCTGGCCGTTCTTGATGAAGGTCACGAAATGGTTGTCCATGCCGATGAGCTTGCCGTCGGCATCGAGCGCCGCGCGCATCTTGTGCCAGCCCGCGGGCCGGTAGAAGTCGCTGCGAATGTCGTCCTCGCGGCTCCAGATCAGCTGGACCGGCGTGCCCGGCTTCCTCGCAGCGATCGCCGCGGCCTGGACCATGAAGTCGTTGGTCAGCCGCCGGCCGAACCCGCCGCCCATGCGGGTGATGTGGATCGTGATCTTGTCCTGCCCGATGCCGAGCTGTTGGGCGATGCCCTGCGCGCCCGCGGTCGGGTTCTGGGTCGGCGCCCACAGCTCGATGCGGCCGTCCTCGTGCGCGAGCGCGGTGCAGTTCATCGGCTCCATCGCCACGTGGGCGAGGAACGGGTACGAGTAGTCCGCCTCGATCACCCTGGCGGCCGAGGCGAACGCCGTGTCGACGTCACCGGATTCGCCGAGGATCGTCTCGGGCTTGCCCTTGACCAGCTCGGCCGCGCGCGCGGCATAGCCGGCCGTCGAGTGGCTCGCCCACTGGCCGTTGTCCCACTCGATCGCGAGCTTCTTGCGGGCTTCCTTGGCGATCCACCAGTTGCTGGAAATGACCGCGACGCCGTCGATCAGCAGCTCGGGATTGTCGCCGCCCTTCATCACGAGGACGTCCTCGACCCCCGGAACGGCTTTCGCCGCCTCGAGGTCGGCCGAGACCAGCTTCGCCCCGAACACCGGAGCGCGCTCGAATGCGGCGTACTTCATGCCCGGCAGCAGCGTATCGACGCCGAAGATCGGCTCGCCGCGGACGATGCGCGGGGAATCGATGCCGCTGATCGGGCGGCCGATGATGTGGAAATCCTTCGGGTCCTTGAGCGCCACGGTCTCGAGGTCGGGCACCGGTTGCGAGACGGCGTCGGACGCCACCTCGCCGTAGGTCAGCGTGCGGCCCGAGGCCGGATCGATGATCCTTCCGCGCTCGGTCTTCAGCGACGAGGCGGGCACGCCCCAGCGGGCGGCTGCGGCGCCCAGCAGCATCTGCCGCGTGGCCGCGCCGACCTGGCGCATCGGCAGCCAGTTCATCGGCGTGGCGAAGCTGCCGCCGGCGAACTGGAAGCCGTACTTCTGCGGATCGAAGTCGGCCTGGGTGATGCGCACCTGCTCCCAGTCGGCGTCGAGCTCGTCGGCGATCAGCATCGGCAGCATGGTCTTGATGCCCTGGCCGATCTCGGGGTTCTTGCCGACGATCGTGATCACGTTGTCGGGGCTGATCGAGACGTAGGCGTTGAGCGTCGCCGGTGCCGCTCCGGTGGACGTGGCCGCCTTCGCAACCATCGGCAGCGAGGCGGTGAGCATGAGCCCGCCGCCGGCCAGAGCGCCGGCCTTGAGCAGCGAGCGACGCGAGAGTGTGGCGGTCTCAAGCATTGGCCGTCCCCTTCTCGGCGACCATCGCGATCGCGTCGTGGATGCGGGTGTAGCAGGCGCAGCGACAGATGTTGCCGGCCATCGCCTGCTGGATTTCCTGCGAGCTCGGCTGCGGGTTGCGGGCGAGCAGTGCGCTCGCGTTCATCAGCTGCCCGGCCTGGCAGTACCCGCACTGCATCACGTCTTCCTCGACCCAGGCCTGCTGCAGCGCGCGGCCGATCGGGCTCTCGGCGAGCGCCTCGATCGTCGTCACCTTCTTGCCTTCGAGCGCGCTGACCGGGACCGAGCACGAGCGCGTGGCGACGCCGTCGACATGCACCGTGCAGGCCCCGCACAGCGCCATGCCGCAACCGAACTTGGTCCCGACCAGGCCCAGCTCGTTCCTCAGCGCCCACAGCAGGGGCATCTCGCCCGGTACGTCGAGCTCGCGAGTCTCGCCGTTGATTTCGACCCGGTAGGCCATGGAATTCTCCCGATTTCTGACCGTCGGCCGGAGCTGCCGGACAAAGTCAAGCCACTGTAGCGGCTGGCAACCCGTCTGAAAAGCGCGACGCGCGCTTTCGAACTGCGGCTCGCTTGACAAGACGTGCCGGCACCCGTTTACCCTCACCGAGGGGGCGGCCGCGTTCCCGTTGCATACCACGAACGACCCCGCGTTCGTGGCGCCTTCACAGGAAGCGGGAGACCGATGAGTACGGCGACGACGGTAGGGGACGGACGCGAGCCGACGGGTCCGAAATCCAATTTCGAGATCTACCGCGAAGGCGGCACGACGCGCGAGATCCGCGTGACCGTGAACCTGGTACTGGTCGCGCGCCGCTGGCGCTCGCTGCTCGATGAGCGGCTGCGCGCGATCGGACAGAGCTCGGCGCGGATGGAAGCGCTGGCGGCGATCGTCAACTCGCCCTGGCCGAGCGCGCAGGTCGACATTGCCAAGCGGCTCCGCATCGAAGGGCCGACGATGACCCGCATGCTCGACACGCTCGAAGCCGACGGGCTCGTCGAACGCCTGCCAGACCCGACCGACCGCCGCAGCAAGCAGCTGCGCCTGACCCCCGCTGGCGAGAGGGTGCTCGAGGAGATCTTCACGATCGCCGACGAGCTGCGCGACCGCCTGCTGCGCGGCATCCCGCCCGAGAAGATGGAGGAGCTCAACGAGCTGCTGGTCATGCTGACCGAGCGGCTCGATGCCGGGCTGCCGGAGTAGGCGCGCCTCTTACTCCTCTACTCCTCCCGTCCCCAGTCCTCGTTCGCCCGCGCGATCAGGTAGGCGTGGATCGCGTCGGCCTGCTCCTTGTCGAGAATGTCGGCGAAGCTCGCCATGCCCTTCTCGAGGTAGAGACCCTCGAGCACGATCTGGTCGAACAGGTCGTGGGTCTCGCGGGTCATGTGCCGCAGGTCCTTGACCCCGCCAATCGCGTTCTGGCCGTGGCACACGGCGCAGGTCTGCGCGTAGAGCTGCGCCCCGAGCTGCACCTGGGCCTCGCTTGCCCGCAGCGGCGGCGGCGGCTGGACCGGCTCGCGCGCGGCGAGCGGCGGGAGCTGCGCGGTGCCGCCGAGCTTGAACACCAGCAGGCGCGCCGGCGCGCGCGGCAGCTCGATGCCGGCCGACTGCTCGATCTGCGCCGCACCGCCCCCCCAGCCCGCGTTGATCGCGACGTATTGCACGCCGTCGAGCATGTAGGTGATACCGCCGGCGACCGGGGCACTCTGCGTCGGGTACTCCCACAGCACTTCGCCCGTGCGCGCGTCGAACGCGGTGAAGGTCTGCTTGGTCGTGCCCTCGAACACGAGGTCGCTCGCGGTGACGAGCACGCCGCCGTTGCCGTGGCGCGGCAGCTCGACCTGCCAGGCGAGCTGCTGCTTCACCGGGTCCCACGCGGTCAGCCAGGCCTTCTCCAGCTTGTTGGCCTCGGCCTGCAGTTCGGCCCGCTTCCGCCCGGCCTCTCCGGTGTAGCCGCCCCAGCCGCTGTTCGAGCGGCGCGGCTGCGGCGTCCAACCGGGCTGGACCGCGTAGACGAAGGCCGACTGGTAAGCCGGGAAATAGGCGAGACCCGTGCGCGGGCTGAAGGCCATCGGAAACCAGTTGTGCGCTCCCCCCGGACCCGGCGCGACCAGCGCCGGCTCGGTGGTATAGCGCACCCTGTCGCTCGCGATCGGCCGCCCGTTCGCCTCGAAGCCCTCGTTCCAGTTCTGGAATACGTGCGCCGCAGCCGAGATGAACTCGCCGGTCTCGCGGTCGAGCACGTAGAAGAACCCGTTCTTCGGTGCCTGCATCAGCACCTTGCGCGGCTTGCCGTCGATCACGAGGTCGGCGCTGATGATCGACTGGGTGCAGGTCCAGTCCCACTCCTCGCCGGGGTTCATCTGGTAATGCCAGGCGTACTCGCCGGTCTCGGCATGGAGCGCGACGATCGAGCAGACGAACAGGTTGTCGCCCTCGTTGTTCGAGCGATAGAACCGCGCGTGCGGGACAGCGTTGCCGGTGCCGACGTAGACCAGCTTCAGATCAGGATCGTAGGCGATCGAATCCCAGGGATTGGCGCCGCCGCCGAGCTCCTTCCACAGCCCCTCCGACGACCAGGTCTCGCGCACCCAGTCCATGACCGCGTCGCTCACTTCGCCGTCGGGGCCCCTGGCCGGGTCGTTCGGGGTGAGGAAGAACTTCCACAGCTTCTCGCCGGTATCGGCGTCGAACGCGGCGACGAACCCGCGCACGCCGAGGTCGCCACCCGACTGGCCGATCACGACCTTGCCGTCGAACACGCGCGGAGCGCCGGTGATCGAGTAGGCGTAAGGCGTCTCCTCGGGATAGACGCGGGTGGTCCAGAGGGGCCTGCCGGTGGCCTTGTCGAGCCCGATCAGCCGGCCGTCGAGCGTCGCGATGATGACCTTGTCGCCCCACATCGCGAGGCCGCGCGACACCGGCTCGCAGCAGGCCAGCCGCGCCACCTCGCGCGGTACCTGGGGATCGTAGGTCCACAGCCGCTCGCCGGTCCGCGCGTCGTAGGCGATCGTCACATTGAACGGCAGGATGTTGTAGAGCACGCCGTCGGCATAGATCGGGGTCGCCTCGACCCCGCGGAAGGTGTCGTACTGGTCGAACCAGGCGAGACCGAGCTGGCCGACGTTCGAGCGGTCGATCTGCGTCAGCGGGCTGTACCGCTGTGCCGTGTAGTCGCGCCCGTCGCTCGGCCACTCGCCGGGTGCCGGGCTGGCGAGCGGGTCGGCAGCGACGGCCTGCGTGAGCAGCAGAGCGAAGGCGCCGAGACCGGCGAGCGGCAGTTGGACGAGTTGACGCAGATGCATGCGTTCGAGCCTGTAACCTTTGAGGGATATCGGTTTAGTTCAGCGATTTGCTGAATCAACAGGGCGCCCCCGCTTCAGTCTCGCGGCGGTTCGGCGATCGGCTGCGTGCCGTCGGCGAGGCGGCCGACCTGCAGCGCTTCGGCCTGCTCGGGCGTGCCCGGCGGACGGTGGTAGGCTCCGACCTGCCCCGTGTCGGGCCGGAAGGGCCTGCCCGTCACCGGGTTCGGATAGTGGAACGGCACGATGTAGTACGCCGGGTAGGTCAGGTAGACCGTCGACGGCGGCAGGTCGGGCGGCGGGTCGAACTTGTCGGGCCAGGTGTTGTTGAGCGCGTTCTTACCCCAGCCTTCCCAGTTGGTGTACATCGTGAACGGACCCGACAGGCGGCTGATCCGCCAGATGCCGTCCTCGCCCTTCTCGTACTCGTTCTCGTACAGCGGCAGGCCCCAGCCCGCATTGCTCATCACGAACGCGCGGCTGCGGACCCAGGCGGTCCGGCCGTCCGGAGAGATGTCGACGATCGGCTGGAACTGCATGTGCTGGGCAAGCACGTTGTCCTTGACCCCGTCGGGACCGAACGCGGTCTGCATGTATTCGAGGACGCGGGCTCGGCCGAGGAACAGGCCCTTGCCGCCGATCTCGAGCGTCGCGTCTTCCGAGAACAGCTCGCTGAGGCGGGTCCACTGGCTCTCGTCGACGAAGTAGCCGTAAGCCTTTTGCAGCCGCTCGACCGCGTTCATGTCCTCGAGCCGGGTGATGCGCGCCTCGAGCTGGTCGAGCTTTTCCTCGGTCGTCTGCGCGAGCGCGGGCGTGGCGGTCGCGGCGAGCAGGGCCGCGGCGAGTGTCAGGCGGATCATCGTTGCGGCCTCGCGACGTCGTCGGGGGGTTGCGTGACCGGCAGCGGCTCGCCGGTCACCGGGTGGACGAAGCTGAACGGCGGCGCGTAGCCTTGGGGGAACGCGCGGTAGACTTCGGTCGGCGGCCGGTCGGGCGGGAACAGCGCGCTCGGCCCTTCCATGCGCAGTGCTCCGCGCATGAAGCCGAGGTCGTAGTCGGCCATCGCCTGGACGTAGAAGTGCAGCTTGCTGATCTTCCACACGCCGCGTTCCTTGACGTAGGCGTTCTCGTACTGGCCGACGCCCCAGACGCCGTTGGCGCCCGGCTCCGAGAGCATGACCATGCCCTGCCAGCGCCCGGTCGCGGTCTTGCCGTCGGGCGCGACGGTGATGATCGGCTGCAGCAGCATGTGGTTGTTGAGATAGCCGCGGCCGAGCCCTTCGGGGCCGAACAGCAGCATCGCGCGGCGGATCCGCTCGCGTCCGACGTAGACGCCCATCTGGCCGTACTCGAAGGTGCCGTCGGCGGCAAACAGGTCGGCCGCCTCGCTCCACAGGCCCTTGTCGAAGTAATAGCCGTAGGTCGCCTGCAGCTTCTCGATCGCCTCGACGTCCTCGAGCCGTTCGACCCGCTCGCGATAGGCGGCGAGCCGCGCCTCGGGCGTCTGCTGGGCGAAGGCGGCGACGGGAACGAGGCTCAGGACGAGCGCCATGGGCAATGTGACCGCGCGCATCACCGGGCTCCTCTCACGGGCCGGCCCGTCACCGGGTTCGGCTGCTGGAACGGCGGAACCTGCACATCGGGGAACGGTGCCGGCGTCGAGGTCGGCGGGCGGTCGGGCGGGAAGGCTCTGGAAGCCTCGCTCCGCACGAGCCCCTCGCCCGGCGCGAGCCGCGCCCAGCCGCGCTCGTAAGGCGCGACGAAGTTGACGTAGAGCCGCAGCGACTTGATCCGCCAGATGCCGTCGGCGCCCTTCTCGTAAGTGTTCTCGTAGATTCCGTCGCGCCACTCGGCGTGCTGCTTGTACTGGCCGAGCATGCCGAGATCGCGCCAGCGCGCGGTCGCGCTCCGGCCGTCGGCGGCGACGGTGATCGCCGGCTGCAGCGTGACCCATTCGTTGAGCTGGCCGTAGATCAGCCCCTCCTGCCCGCCGTGGAGCCGGCGCAGGTATTCGCGGATGCGTTCCTTGCCGACGTAGACGCCGTCGATGCCGATCTCGATCGTGCCGTCGTCGGTGAACAGGTCCGCGGCGTCCTGCCACAAGCCGCGGTCGACGTAGTAGCCGAAGGCGCGCTGGAGCTTCCTGACCGCACGGCTCCCTTCGAGGCGCTCGACGCGCTGGGTCAGCGCGGCAATCTCCGCATCAAGGTTCTGTGCAGCGGCTGGCGTCGAGACCGTCACGGCCGCTGCCACCACGACCGCCATCGCGCGCCTCGCTCGGGCTGTCGGCATCGCTTCCCCAATCCTCACTTTGCCGGCGCCAGGCCGGTCGGAAGGCCACAATAGGCAGGCAAGTGGCGCTGAAAAGCCCCTAATTCGGCGACGATGGTGTCACGTCGACGACGCGACCGAGCGCGGGCACGCGTACGCCGCCGGCGATGTAGGCCTCGAGCGCGTCGAGATCCTGACCGACGTCGGCCACCACGCGCGCACCGGGCAGGACCGAGAATCCGTCGCCTCCGCTGGCGAGGAAGTTGTTGACCGTGACGCGGTAGGTCCCGGCGGGATCAACCGGCCGCCCCTCAAGCGTCATCGCCACGATCCGCTCGCCCGGCGGTCGGGTGCGATCGTAGGCGAAGCCGAAGCCGTCCGAGGGAATCAGCAGCGACTGCTTGATCGCCGCCGGGCTTGCGTCCGTGAACTGCTCTTCGAGCAGCCGCTTGAGATCGGCGCCGCTCAGCTCGAGCACGACGAGCGTGTTGCCGAACGGCTGCAGCGCGAAGATCTGGCCGTAGGTCACCGAGCCGTCCTCGGCCGGGGTGAAGCGCGTGCGCACGCCGCCCGAGTTGATGAACGAGATCTGCGCCCCGCCGTTCGCCGGGTCGCGCGTGGCAGCGAGCTGGGCATCGGCGATCAGGTTGCCGAGCGGGGAATCGGTATCGCGCCCGTCCCAGTCGAGCGAGCCCTCGATCCGGCCGACAACCCGCGCGGCGACGGGAGCCGTCGCCTCGGCATAGCGCTCGACCAGCGCGGCGATGTCCGGCTGCTCGCCCGCGGCCTCGAGCACCGGACGGTTTTCCGCCGTGATCGCGACCACCTCGTCGGCCGCCGGGTCGACGGTCAGGCGGATGTCGGTGACGAAGTAGCCGTAGCGCCCGGCGCTGGTCAGCGTCCGCATCGAGCCATCCGCCGCCGGCAGCCGGCAGACGTAGGCCTGGTGCGTGTGGCCGGACACGACCAGCCGGATGCGAGGGTCGAGCCGGTCGAGGATCGGCAGGATGTCGCCCGAAAGTTCGGGGCACTCGGCGCTGTTGTAGACCGGGTTCACGTCGGCGCCCTGGTGGATCAGCAGGACCACCGTGTCGGCCCCCTGCGCGCGCAGCTCGGCGGCGAGCGCGTTGGCGGTCTCCGCCTCGTCCGCGAAGGTGTAGCCGCGGGTCCCGGCGGGCGAGACGAGCATGCCGGTTTCCTTCAGCGTCATGCCGACGAAGCCGATCCTGACGCCGCCGAACTCGCGGATCGCGGTGCCCGGGAACAGCGTCCGCCCCTGCTCGTCGAACACGTTCGCCGCGAGGTAGGTGAACTGCGCCCCCTCGAACGGGCGATCGAGCTGGCACGGCTCGCGCGGCGTGTGCTTCTCGCAGCCGCCCTGCTGCATGCGCCGGAGCTCGGCGATGCCGCGGTCGAACTCGTGGTTGCCGACGGAGGCGAGACCGAGCCCTAGGCGGTTGAGCGCCATGATCGTCGGCTCGTCGAGGAAATGGGCCGAGACCAGCGGGCTCGCGCTGATCAGGTCGCCGGCGGCGACGGTGATCGTGTTCGCCTGCCCCTCGCGGAGCCGCGCCAGCGTGGCGCCGAGCCGCGCCGCTCCGCCGAGCCGGTCCTGCCGCCGCTCGCCCGCGGCGAACCAGGTCTGCGGACCGGGCGGGGGTTCGATGTTGCCGTGGAAATCGTTGAGCCCGAGGATCTGCACGGTCTCGATCGCGGCCGGCTGTGGAAGGTCGGGGACGGTGGCGCAGGCAGCGAGCCCGGCAAGGCCCATCGCGGCAGCGAAGGCCCGCAGGCGCGGCCAGGATCGGGCGTACTCCATCGACGTGCTCCCGCTCTCCCCCAAACGAAAATGGCGGCCCCTCGCGGCGCCGCCATTTCCTTGCGATCCGCTGCGAGTCTCAGAACTCGTAGCTGACACCGACCTTGATGCGCCAGACCGACGAACTGACGTTGATCTGGTTGTCGGACTCGTAGCCGGTCAGCCCGGTATCCGGATCGACGACGAGATTGCTGTCCGAGCCGAAGATGTAGCGGCCTTCGGCGTCGATGCCGGTCAGCGAGGTGATGTCCTGCAGCCCGGCGAAATTGCGCCGCCGCTGGACGTTCCAGTCGTTGTCGAGGAAGTTGAGGAAGTTGTCGAACGTGGCGAACAGCTTGAGCCGGTCGTCGACGCCGAAGAACGAGCCCGGGCCCGGGATTTCCTGCGAGAACGACAGGTCGAGGTCGTAGTACCAGTCGTTCGAGCAGGTGTTCCGCGGGATCGTCTGTCCCATGTACTTCTTCGCGCAGCCGAGCTCGCTGGCGAAGTCGACCAGCCGCTGCACGGCGCCCATGTCCGAAGTCGGCGCGACGTTCGGATCGTTCACTCCCGTCGGGATGTAGAGCAGCGCATTCTCGAACCCGGAGCTGCTGTCGTTGAACACCCCGCCGCCGGTAAACGTCAGGCTGTACGGCCTGCCAGACCGAGCGATGAAGGTGATCCCGAGGCGCGTATCCAGCTCGCCGAAGAACTGCTCTGTGAGGTTGAGCTGGGTCGAGAAGTTGTGCCGGCTCGAGAAGAAGCCGCGCGACTCCTGCGGATCCTGCCGGTCGAACGCGGCCGTCAGATCGTAGTTCGAACCCGCTGTCGAGTTGTACATGTTGCGCCGGTCGCTGCCCGCGGTGAACGCGTAGCCGAAGCTGAACCACGTCGAACCACCGTCGGTGAAGAGGCCGCCGTCGAATTCCTTCGACAGGATCACCGACGCGATGTGGCTGTCATAGCCGTCACCGTTGATCAGCTGCAGCTCGTCGTCACGACCCGTGTTGAAGCACTCGGCCGTGACGTTGTCCCACTCGGGCGCCGGGGTAAGACCGGTGAGCACCGCGTTGCACCCGGCGACCGTCGGGTCGATCGCCGCGTAGATCGGCCGGTTGTCGCGGGTATAGCCCATCAGTCCGCGCCGGATGTCGGGCGTCTGCGACAGGTCGACGATTGTCAGCGGGTCCTTGTAGTAGCTGTAGATGTAATCGAGATTGAGGTTCCAGCCGCTGAAGAAGCCTGTTGGCGCGAAGTCGAGCCCCGACGAGAAGCCGATGTTGGCGCGCTGGACCGACGGCATCTTGATGTCGGGATTGATCGACTGGGTATCCCCGAGGCCGGCGGCCGCGCGGGCGCTGGCCGAGGCCTGGAAGCAGTCGGGCAGGCCGGTGAACTGCCCGTTCTGGACCACGTCGATCGGTCCGGCCGGGCAGGCCGGGTCGGTCGTCGTACCGGTGGCGAAGCCGATGCCGTCGTTCTGGAACGCATTGCCGAACCACACGAGCGGGTCGCCACCACCGAAGATGCCGAAGCCCGCCCGCAGCTGCGGTCGCGAAAAGACGGCAAAGTCGTCCATGTCGTAGGTCACCGCGGCGCGCGGCATGATCAGCGGCGCGAGATCGTCGAACCCGTGGGCGTTGCTGATGCCGTAGCGCGCGACGAAATTCGGGTTCTCGCGCGGAGCATCACCGCTGTACCAGTCGACACGCACGCCGGCGACGAGGCTGACCACGTCACTGAGCTGCCAGTCGTCCTGCACGAAGGTCGAGAAGATGGTCCTCTGGAACGCAGCGGCCGCGTCGTTGACATCGCCGGTCGCGGTGAAGTTGCCTTCGGCGCCGACCGCCTGCCCGCCGACGAGCTGCGTCGCCGAAGGGTTGGTGAACGTGCCGTTGGACAGGATGCCGTTGCGCAGGTCGTCGATGCTGCTGAAGTACATCGTGCCCGTCGCGCCCTGCACGAACAGGTTGAACAGGTCGGCCTTGTTGTATTCGACGCCGAATTTCAGGCTGTGGTCGCCAACCTCGTACTTGGCGAGGAAGCGGGCCGCGTCGACGGTCGTCTGCAGGTCGTTCGCCGAGCGCGAGAAGCCCGGGCCGGCGAGGATCTGGCCGCTGAGTCCCCCGTTGGTAACTCCGACGATGATCCGCGGGATCGGGTTGGCGTCCTGCGCCTCGCCGCCGCCCACCGGATCCTGCAGATCCTGGATCTCCGACCGCGAGTAGCGGAGCTCGGTCGAGAAATTGTCGGTCCACTGCGAGTACAGGCGGCCCGAGTAGTAATCCGATTCGGTGCCGCTGACGTAGAACGTGTTGAGCCCGGTCACCCGCGCGTTGGTCGTCGACGAACTGAAGTCGTCGGCCCGGACGGTCGATTCCTCAAGCCGCTGGTAGGTCAGCTCGAGACGGTGGTCGTCGTTGATCTGCCAGTCGATGCGTCCGAAGTACCGGTCGTTCTTGAACGGTCGGTTGGTGACAAGCGGACCGGTGTCGATGCCGTAGACCGAGCTGAGGATCTCGGAGACCTCGTTGAAATCTTCCACAGTGACCGAGGTGATCTCGTTCGGGAAGCCGGCGCCGAGCGGGCCATCGTCCTGCGACTGGCCTGCCTCGTGATGTTCGTAGGCGCCGAAGAAGAACAGCCGGTCGCGGATGATCGGGCCGCCGATCCAGGCGCCCCAGCGCTTGTCGGGCTCGACCGGGGCGACCTCGTTGCCGGAGACCGAGCTGCCGCGCAGGCTGTTGTCCGAATACTCGAAGAAGCCGCCGCCGTGGAACGCGTTCTGGCCCGACTTGGTGACGACGTTGATCGCGCACCCGGTGAAGTTGCCATATTCGACGTCGAAGGGCGCGAACTGGACCTGCGTCTCGCGCACCGCATCGTACGGGATCGGGGTCGAACTGCGCGACGAGAAGCCGGTATCGTTGAGGCCGTAGATGTCGCCCTGGCTGATGCCGTCGACGGTGAAGGCGTTGCCGCGGTCGTTGCCGCCGAGGCACGAGATGCGGTCCTGGCCCGAGCCGCCGTCGTCGCGGTCGAGACTGACGCGCGGGTCGAGGCGGATGATGTCGCGGACGTCGCGGTTGAAGCTCGGTGCCGCCTCGAGCTGCTCGCCAGCGAAGCTGGTACCCGGTCCGACCGCGAGCTGGGTCACGCGGACGCGGCTGCCGGTGACGACGATCACGCCGCCGCCGCTGGTCAGCGAGAACCCGAGGTTCGTGCTGCCTTGCAGGTTGGTCATGATGTCCGAAATCGTCTGGCCCTCGAAGCCCTCGGCGTTCGCGGTCACGGTGTAGGGGCCACCGGTTACGAGGCCGGTCGCGGCGAAAGTGCCATTCGCGCCGGTAGTGATCGTCCGCGTCGCGCCGGTGCGCGTGTCGGTGATGGTCACCGTTGCCCCCGCAATCGGGTTGCCCGATTCGTCGGCAACGGTGCCGTCGATCCCGGACGTGATCTGCTGCGCGGCAGCCGGTGCGGGCAGGACGGCGACGACGGGCAGCGCAAGCGCGCTGGCGGCGAGGAGATACTTGAGCTTCATGGATGGGGACCCCTGTCTGATTCCCGGACAACCGTTGCGTTAGAAACGATTCGAGACAGGACAAGGACTAATTTGTGACAGAACGGCTACGCTGCCCACCGATCCGGCAGTCCACAGGTTATCCACCACCCGGCCATTGAAATTGCTGTATTTTCCAATTGTTGCCGCGCCGCAACATGAACGCAGCAAATCGCACCGGGGGAGTCCGTCAGACCAGATTGATCTCGCGCAGGCGCTGCATCAGGTAGTCGTGCGCCGTGATCGGCGACTCGGCGGGCTCATCGGCCCCGACACACTGCTCCAGCGGCTCGATCAGGAAGTCCGGGCGGAAGTGCAGGAAGAACGGCATCGAGTAGCGCGGATGGCGCGCACGCTCCCCGACCGGGTTGACCACGCGGTGGGTGGTCGAGCGCAGCTTGCCGTTGGTCAGCCGCTGCAGCATGTCGCCGATGTTGACCGCGAGCGCACCTTCGGGCGGTGAGACCGGCAGCCAGCGGCCGTCCTTCGCCTGCAGCTCGAGCCCGGCCTCCTCGGCGCCGAGCAGCAGCGTGATCGTGTTGATGTCCTCGTGCGCGGCGGCGCGGATGCGGCCCTCGGCCTCGTGCGGCACCGGCGGGTAGTGCAGCAGCCGCATGACCGAATTGCCGTCCTTGACCGTCGGGTCGAACCAGTGCTCGTCGAGCCCGAGGTGGAGCGCGATCGCGCTGAGGATGCGCAGCCCGCATGTCTCGAATGCGCGGTAAAGCGTCTCGAACGTGTCGCGGAAGCTCTCGACCTCGGCCGGCCAGACGTTCGGCGGCATGTAGGGCTCGAGCGGGTCGCCGGGCGGCAGCGTGCGGCCGACGTGCCAGAACTCCTTGAGATCGTGCACCGCGGCGTCCTTGGCGCGCTCGATGCCGAACGGCGTGTAGCCGCGCGCCCCGCCCTTGCCCTCGAGGTGGTACTGCATCTTCACGGCCTCGGGCAGCGCGAAGAACTCGCGCGACTTGGCCTCGGCGCGCGCGATCAGGTCGGAGGGGATGCCGTGGTCGCGAACGATGGCGAAACCGTACTCGGCGAACGAGCGGCCGAGCTCGTCGGCGAACTCGGGGAGTGGCCGTTCGAGGCTGACGGAGGCGATGTCGGTCATCACTCGCCTTTACAGCGAGAGGAACAGCCCCGCCAGCGCCGCGCTCATCAGGTTGGCGAGCGAGCCCGCGGCGAGCGCCTTGAGCCCGAGCCGGGCGATCACCGGGCGCTGGTTGGGCGCAAGCCCGCCGGTCACCGCCATCTGGATCGCGATCGAGCTGAAGTTGGCGAAGCCGCACAGCGCAAAGGTGACGATCGCGCGGGTGCGATCGCTCAGCGCCCCGGCCTCGATCGCGCCGAGGTCGATGAAGGCGACGAACTCGTTGAGCACGACCTTGGTGCCGAACAGCCCGCCGGCAACCTGCGCCTCGCTCCAAGGGATTCCGAGCAGGAACATGACCGGCGCGAAGATCGCGCCGAGCACGCCCTGGAACGACAACTGCGGATAGCCGAACAGTCCGCCGGCCCAGCCGAGCAGCCCGTTGGCCAGCGCCACCAGAGCGACAAAGGCGAGCACCATCGCGCCAACCGCGACCGCGAGCTTTACCCCGGTCTGCGCGCCCTGCGCCGCCGCCTCGATCACGTTGGCCGGCTTGTGGTCGGCTTCCATCGTCTCGGCGACTTCGACTTCGTGCGGCTTGCCGCCTTCGGTAAGCGCGGCGGGCCCCTCGGCGCTGATCCGCGCCTCGGGCAGCACGACGGGCTCGACCGCGGGCGGCGGGCCGTCGTCGGGCATGATGATCTTCGCCATCAGGATCCCGCCCGGCGCCGACATGAAGGCGGCAGCGAGCAGGTGGGGCAGGTAGTCGTCGCCGAGCAGGCCCGCGTAGGCGGCGAGGATCGTGCCGGCGACGCCGGCCATGCCGACGGTCATCAGCGTGAACAGCCGCGAAGGCGGCAGCGCGGCGAGATAGGGCCGCACGACCAGCGGGCTTTCCGACTGGCCGACGAAGATGTTGGCCGCCGCGCCGAGCGATTCGACCTTGCTGATCCCGGTGACGAAGCCGATCGCCCCGCCGACCCAGCGGACCACTTGCTGCATGATCCCCCAGTGGTAGAGGATCGAGACCAGCGCCGCAAAGAAGATGATCACCGGCAACGCGCCAAGGGCAAAGGTCCCGGCGAGCGGGTTGTCCTCGCTGGCCCCGAACAGGAACTCGGTGCCGGTGCCGGCATAGGACAGCAGCGCCGAGACGCCATTGGCCAGCGCCTGGATCCCGGCCGCGCCCCACGGCGTCCCCAGCACGAGCGCGGCAATGCCGAACTGCAACGCGAACGCCGGGCCCACGACCCGGAGGCGGATGCGCTTCTTGGCGGACGAGAGAAGAAAGGCGATCGCGAGGATAGCGACGATGCCGATGAGGTTGATCGCGACGGGCGGCATGCGCAGCTTTCGTGGATGGAACTCGCGCGTGTTTCGCCTTTTGCAGGGTCGCGGTCAAACCCCCGCGCGAAATCCTCCCCGAGCTCGTATCGGGGAGGACTGAACGGCGCTCACTTCCCAAGAGGGCCCAAGCCGAATAGGCATCGCGCATGACCGACGCCGACACCGCGCGCCCCATCCCCAAGCCGCTGTTCGCCATGGCCCTGCTCTACGGCGGGATGACCTGCATCGCGGGCGTGCTCGGCTTCAAGCAGGTCGCGCTCGGACCGCTCGCGGTCGAGGCCGGGATCTTCGCTTTCCTGATGCTGGTCGTGCTGTCGAGCACGGTGGCGCAACTCTACGGCGCCGCGACGGCCAACAGCATGGTCCGCTGGGGCTTCGTGCCGCTGGCGCTGTCGATCGTTCTGATCGGCCTGGTGCTCGCGCTGCCGACCGCAGCGTCGATGCCGGGCGAGAACGTTACGGCGTTCGAGACGGTACTGACCCAGACCCCGCGGATCATGGCTGCGGGGCCGGTCGCCTACTTCGTCTCCCTATGGCTCAATGTGCGCATTTTCTCGTCGCTCCGCGGGAGCGGAGATGGCGGCGGCTGGTGGATGCTCGCGCGCGGGGCGATCGCCTCGGCGCTGAGCCAGGTGGTCGACACGCTGATCTTCATCACGCTCGCGTTCTACGGCGAATTCCCGATCGGCTCGCTGCTCATCGGCCAGGCGCTGGCTAAGGTTGTCCTGTCGATCGTGCTGGTGCCGCCACTTATCGCGCTGTTTGTTCGGCTGGCGAAGAGCAGGTGGCTCGCCGACTGAGCTTCGCCGGCGCCCTCGCCTCGAGAAAAGGCCGAGCGCCTGTTCGATGGCGGAGTCGACGTCCTCGAGCTGATCGCCATCGGTGCGATTCTCGTGGTGGGCACCGACGTCGACCTGGCCGAACTGAGCGAGGCGCAGATGCGCGCCGCGGTCGAGGTCGAGGCCGCAGCCCTGCTCGGCCGCGAAGGGGACCTGGGGTCGCTCCAGGGTCGGCGAGTTCTTCAAGCAGCATCGGTTACCGGGCTTGACCGCTCCAGAGCCAGTCCCGACTGTGCAGCAAACCTGCCGAGTCAACGGCGGGACGCGGGGTTGGGGAGGATCGATGACCAGGGCACTCTTCCGGTGGATCGCAGGCCTGATCGCAGCAGCCTGCCTGTCATCCGCAGCTTCGGCGCAGGCCGATGAGCCGGCGCGCGGCGTCCTGCTCCGCGCCGCCGAAGCGATGGGTGGGCTCGAGCGATTGCAGGCACTCGACAATTTCGTCTTCACCGGCTTCGGCCAGCGCATCTATTACCAGGGCGGCGGCAACATCACGGGCGACCGGAAGGCGCCGCCAAAATGGCAATCGGTAGTCGATGCGCAGCGCACGTTCGACCTCAAGGGCGAACGCGCTGTCTACCAGGAGCGCTGGGCGCAGGACTTTCCCTTCGCCGGCTTCTTCGGTCTCAATTTTGCCCGCATTGCCGTGCTGCAGACCGGGAGTGCGCTGCTCGACCACCCGCTGCCCGCGCTGCTCGAGGCGCTCGATCCGGAGACCCGGCTGGGCGCGGTGTCGATCGAGGACGGAATCGTCGTCGTCGAGTTCATGGCCGAGGGCGCGACCAGCCCGGCGTGGCTGGGGATCGACCCGCGGACACATCTGCCGGTCTTCTCGCGCTGGGTCTCGCCAAGCGTCAATCTCGGCGACCTGACGACCACCGCCTGGTTCACCGGGTATGCCCCCGTCAGCGGCGTACAGCTGCCGATGGGCCTGATGCACGAGCTCGACTGGCGCGGCCAGGTCAGCCTGATGTTCCAGGTCGATTCCTATCGGCTCGACGTCCCAGCCGAGCAGCTGCCGGCCTTCCCTGCACCGCAGCCCGTCGGCGGCGGCCCGGCCGAAGCGCGAGTCACGAAGATCGGCGACGGCGTATGGGACATCCGCGTCGGCACTGCCGGTGGGCCGGTGATCGAGTTCGCCGACCGGCTGGTCATGTTCGAAGCCTACGGCGGCGAGGCGCAGACGCTCGCCCGGATCGACGCGGCCAACGCGCTCGTACCCGGCAAGAAGGTCGAGGCGGTCATCGTCAGCCACCACCACTTCGACCATACCGGCGGCCTGCGTGCGGCGGTCTCGCGCGGTCTGGAGGTGATCTCGCACCGCGGCAACGAGGGCATCATCCGCGAGATGATCGAGCGCCCGGCGATCCACTACCCCGACGCGCTCGCGCGCAGCCCGCACCCGCTGGTCTTCACGCCCGTCGACGACAGCCTCGTCCTCGAGGATGCGACCCGAAGGCTCGAGATCTACCGCGTGGTCGAGCACAGCCACATGCCCGACGCGGTGTTCGCCTACCTGCCGTCGGAGCGCCTGATGATGGAAGGTGACCTCGGCGACGAGGCCTGGCAGCTGCACTGGTGGGGCAGCGCCTACGCGGCCAACATCAGGCACTACGGCATCGAGCCCGAGCGCAACGTCGCGGTCCACGGCTCCGGCCCGCTGTCGATCGCCGAGACGCTGGCCAATACCCGGCGCCAGATCGAGGCGGCGGTCGAGTACTGCCGGACCACCGAGCAGGGCGGGCGCTACGCGTTCGGCTGCCCGGTGCAGTACGACGCCGACGGCCCGTTGCCGCTGGCGCCTCGCTGATCGGGCCGGCACGAGAGGATGGAGGCAACGTCCGGGGTGGCGGCCGGGAACGATCCACCGCCAGCAGGGCGGTTCCGATGACCAGCGAAGCGATGGTCCGGATCCGCATCGCCCCGTCTTCGCCCGTCAGAGGAAGCGCCGCATGCTCCCGCCGTCGGCGATGACCACCTGCGCGCAGTTGTGCCCCGGCGCGCCCGTCACCCCGCCGCCCGGGTGCGTCCCCGCACCGCACATGTAGAGACCGCCGACCGGGCCGCGGTAGTTGCCGTGGCCGAGGATCGGTCGGGCCGACCACAGCTGGTCGAGGGTCATGTTGCCGTGCATGATGTCCCCGCCGGCGAGACCCAGCTTGCGCTCGAGGCCCTTCGGGCTGAGCACCTGGCGACCGAGGATCGAGGCGCGGAAACCGGGGGCATGCTGCTCCACCGCGTCGATGATCGTGTCCGCCGCCGCGTCCTCCTCGGCGTCCCAGTCGCGACCATCGGGCAGCTCCGGGGCGAACTGCTGGCAGAACAGGCTGGCGACGTGCCGGCCCGGCGGGGCGAGGCTGTCGTCGACGGTCGAGGGGATCAGCATCTCGACGATCGGCGCCTTCGACCAGCCATATCGCTTCGCGTCGAGAAACGCCCGGTCCATGTAGGCGAGTGTCGGCGCGATGATGATGCCCGACTGGTGGTGCTCGCCGGGTTCGGGGAGCGCGGTGAAGCGCGGCAGCTCCGAGAGCGCGACGTTCATGCGGAAGGTGCCCGAGCCCGCCTTGAAGCCCTTCATCCGGCGGCGGAAGTCGGCGGGGAGGTCGGCCTCGGCGAACATCCGGTCATAGAGGATCTTGGGTCCGACGTTGGCGATCACCCGGCTGGCGGCGATCTCCTCGCCGCTCTCGAGCCGCACGCCGGCCACCCTGGCCCCATCGACGAGCACCTGCTGCACCGGGCTCTCGAGGCTGATCTCGACACCCAGCTCGCGACAAACCTTGGCCATGATCTGGGTAATCGCGCCCATGCCGCCGACCGAATGGCCCCAGGCGCCCTTCTTGCCGTTGACCTCGCCGAACACGTGGTGGAGCAGCACGTAGGCCGAGCCCGGTGTGTCGGGGCTGGCGTAGTTGCCGACCACCGCATCGAAGCCGAACGCGGCCTTGACCGCCTCGCTCTCGAACCACTGGCCGAGAAAGCTGGTCGCCGACTTGGTGAAGAGGTCGAGCACGTCGCGCTTCTGCTCGAGGCTGAGCCTGGCGAGCCCCCTGCCCTGCAGCGCGCCGTCGATGAGCGTGCGCCAACCCTCACCGACGTTGGGCGGCGCCTTGAGCGCGAGCCCGCGGAGCACCTCGGCGACGGTCTCGAGTGCGTCGTAGTAGGCGGGCAGCGCCTCGGCATCGCGCTCCGAGAACTTGCGGAACTCGGCTTGCGTGCGGGCAAGGCCGCCGCCGAGCTTTAGGTAGCCGCCGTCGTCCTGCGGCAGGAAGTTCGAGATCGGCCGCTCGATCACGCGGTAGCCGTGGTCGGCAAGGCGCATGTCGGCGATGACCTTGGGCTGCAGCAGGCTGACGGTGTAGCTGGCTACCGAGTTGCGGAAACCCGGGTGGAACTCCTCGGTCACCGCGGCGCCGCCGACCACGTCGCGCCGTTCGAGTATCCGCACCTTGAGACCCGCGCGGGCGAGGTAGAAGGCGCAGACGAGCCCGTTGTGGCCCGCGCCGATGATCAGGGCGTCGTAGTTGGCGGTCATGTCACGTCCGTTTCGGTTCGCATCATTTTTCGTCATCCTGAACTCGTTTCAGGACCCATTGCTCGGCACGGCGCGGAGGCCGCAGAATGAGCGCCACCGTGCCGCAAGGAGACTGCGGGCTTCAGTGCCGGCGGAGAGATGGGTCCTGAAACGAGTTCAGGATGACGGTTTGGGTATGAGGACGCGGGGGTGCTCAAGCGCCGCTCCATCCGCGGGGCGGGCGTTGTTCGAGGCGCGCCTCCGGGATCAATTCGCGCATCCGTCTGCAGAAATGGCGCAGGCAGACCTCCTTCTCCGACAACGGGCCGACCGAGAAGCTGCGCGAGGCCATGCCGGCCTGGACACGGGTGATCAGCGCGGTGTCCTCGGCATTGACGCGGCGGTTGATGCGCCAGTTGAGGTAACGCGCGGCTTTCATCTCGCGGCGATCGTCGGGAAGCGCGTAGCTGATCTCGCGGATCAGGCTTTCGGTCGGGTTGATCGGCAGCCACTGCATGAAGTCGACCTGGTCGGGGTAGATGTCGAACGCGACATTGGGCCAGAGCTTGAAATAGAGCCAGTGGCGCTGCCGCTCGGGCGGCAGGTGCGGCGCCGGCGGGAGCAGGTTCTGGTAGGCGCGCTCCGACCAGTTGGCCGAGGGACGGTCGACGAGGTCGCCCCACATGCGGTCGACATGTTCGGTTGCCTCGACGCCGTAGCTCTTGCCGAACAGGCGGGTGAGGCCGGGATGGGCGACCGGGATGTGCAGGCCGTCGGAGTAGTTGTCGCCGATGTTCTTCCAGTTGACCTGGCGCGGCCGCAGCGTGACGCGGCCGAGCGCGCGCAGCTCCTCGAATCGGTAGGGTTCCACCATCGCCTCGTAGGGCGCCATCATCTCGGCCACCGAGGGGCCTTCGTCACGCAGGCGGACGAACACGAAACCGCGCCAGATCTCGAGGCTCACCGGCGCGAGCCCGTGACGGCTCCGGTCGAGACCGGGATAGCTGGCGGCGTCGGGAACCCCGACGAGCGAACCGTCGAGATCGTAAGTCCAGGCATGATAGGGGCACACCAGCCGCCTGGCGCATCCGCTCGCCCCGTCGACCACGCGCGAGCCGCGGTGGCGGCAGACGTTGCTGAAGGCGCGAACCTGCCCGTCCCTGCCGCGCACGACGATCACGCTTTCGCCGAGGTAGTCGAGCGTGTGCCAGTCGCCCGGATGGGGAATATCGCTGACGTGGCAGACGACCTGCCACGCGGGCGCGAAGACCCGTTCCTGCTCGACCGCGAAGAATTCGGGGTCGGAATAGGTCCAGGCCGGAAGGCTCCAGCCCTCCAGCGGGTCGGCGTTCGCCCCTGTCCATTCCTCGCGGCGACTTGCCATGGCGCGTGTCCTTGCTATACGGTCGTATAACAAGCTCATGACAGCCCGACAATCGTCCTTCACCCGCGCGAAGCCCGACGCGCGGCGCCAGAGCCTCATCGAAGCGGCCGCCCGCTGCCTCGCCGAACGCGGCGCGGCCGGAGTCTCGGTGCGGGCGATCTGCGCCGAGGCCGGCGTCTCGCCCGGGCTGCTGCGGCATTACTTCCCGAGCGTGTCGGAAGCGATCGCCGAGACCTGCCGCTGGATCGGCGAACAGATCGCCGACGCGCTCGACGAGGCGGTGGCCGCAGCCGGGCCCGATCCGCGCGCCCGCCTGCTGGCCTACGTGACCGCCAATTTCCGCCCGCCGATCGCCTCGTCCGGGCTGCTCTCGAGCTATGTCGCGCTGTGGAGCCTGACGCGCAGCGACCCGCAGATCGCGAAGGTGCGCGCCGAAGTCTACAGCGACTTCCGTACCGGGCTCGAGGTGCTGATCGAGGACCTGCGCCCCGACATCGGTGGCGCCCGCCTGCAGGCGGTGGCCTTGACCGCGCTGATCGACGGGCTGTGGCTCGAACTCAGCCTGGGCCAGGCGCCGTTCACGACCGAGGAAGCAGAGCGGCTGGCCGAGCTATGGCTCGACAGCCTGCTCGGCTGACCGGCCGCGGCGGGTCCACCGGTACAGCGGCAGCCCCGTGGCCATCAGCAGCAGGCTGAGGCTCGTCGCTTCCCACCCGGCGCCGACCAGCGACCAGATTCCGAACGCGCCCCCGGCGATCGCCGTCGGCAGCGCCAACCGCTGGCGGAGCGCCGCGGCGGCACAGGCCAGGTAGAGCCACAGCGTCACAGCGGTCGTCAGCAGCGCCATGAAGGTGAACAAGCCGCCCATCGTGCGGCTCGAGTTCGACAGCACCAGCAGGCTGGCGAGCGCGCTCGACAGCAGCAGGCCGCGGTGGTGTACGCCGTTGGCGAGCGCGCCGCCGAACCAGCCGGGCATCATCCCCCGGCGCGCCATCTCTGCCGGCAGCTCGGCCTGCACGAGGGTCCAGCCGTTCACCGTGCCGATCGCGCCGACCGCAATGAACAGGCCGATCAGTGCCGCAGGACCCGGCGACCAGAAGGTGGCGACGAACAGCGCGAACGGTGCTTCCGAGGCGGCGACCGCGTCGATCGGCAGCATCAGCGAGATGCCCGAGCAGACGAGCAGGTAGATGAGCCCGGTCAACGCGGCGCCGATCATCGTCGCGCGGGCGACGTTGCGCTGCGGATCGGCGATCTTGGCCGAAGCGGCGCAGGCTGCCTCGAACCCGATCATCGCCCACAGCGCGATCGCCGCGGCGGCGTTGACCGAGCCCAGCGACACGCCCTCGATGGGCGGAAGCGCCTCGCCGCCGCGCTCGACCAGCAGCAGCGCGATCAGCCCGATCACCACCGCCAGCGGCACGAGCTTGAGCAGGAGGGTCACGAGCTGGAAGCCGCCCGCGGCACGCACCCCAACGAGGTTGACCAGCGTCACCAGCCAGATCACGCCGACCGACGAAAGCGCCGGGTATTGCCCGAGCACCGGCACGAAGCTGCTCAGATAGCTGACGGCCGCGATGGCGATCGTCGCGCAGCCGGCCCAGACCGATATCCAGTACGCGAACCCGATCAGGAACCCGGCGAGCGGGCCGAAGGCGTGCTCGACCAGCTCGGCCGGGCCGATCGCGCGCGGATGACGGCTCGAGATCGCGGCCAGCACGTGCGCTAGACACACGGCGCCCGCGATCGTCACCACCCACCCGCCGACCGCGTTCCAGCCGTAGGGCGCAAGGCTCTGCGGCAGCAGGAAGATGCCCGAGCCGATCATGTTGCCCATGACCAGCGCCACCGCGCCCACGAGGCCGAGCTTGCGCGCCGGGCTCGTCATGGAGGGAATCAGGGCCGGGACCGGATCGGCTGGAGAATTCACCGGACAAGTCCCCCGAAGCTTCGGCACGAGCGCCGTCTTGGCTGGATACGACTGCGATGACCTGTACTGCAATCATCAACGTCATCCGCTGGGCCTCCTTGCGATACCTACTCTTGCTAATGCGATTGACTCGCATTAGTCGCACTCCCGCCGTCCTTCCGGATGGGAATCATAAGGGGCCCTCGATGCGTTTCACCAAATACCTGCTGCTGGCCTGTTCCGCCATGCCGGCCACGCCCGCGCTGGCCGAAGCCGAAGCAGCGGACGTCGACCGGATCGTCGTCACGGCCGACGCCTTCGTCAGCGGCGCGGCGACCAAGACCGACACGCCGGCGATCGAGGTGCCGCAGCCGGTCACGGTGATCCCGGCAGAGGTATTCGAAGCGCAGGGGGCGGTGTCGATTGGCGACACGCTCAATTACGTCGCCGGCGTCCAGGCCAACCCCTACGGGCCCGACAGTCGCGTGGACGGCGGATTTGTGCGCGGCGTCAGCGCGCTGCAGTTCCGCGACGGAATGCGCGATATCTTCAGCTACTACGCGAGCATCCGCGCCGACCCCTACAACTTTGACAGCGTGCAGGTGCTGCGCGGCCCTTCGTCGATGCTGTTCGGCTCGGGCTCGCTTGGCGGGATCGTCAACCTCAACTCGAAGCTGCCCGAGTTCATGCCGGAGGGTGAAGTCTCGGTGCGCTACGGCTCGTTCGACCGGATCGAGGCCCTGGCCGATGTCACCGGACCGCTCGGAGCCGATTTCGCCGGTCGGCTGGTCGCCCGCGTCCGCGATTCGGGAACCCAGACCGACCACGTTCCCGACGACCGGGTGATGGTCTCGCCCTCGCTGACCTGGACGCCGACGATGGACACGAGCGTCTCGCTGCTCGGCCTCTATCAGGAGGATGACGGCGGCTCGACCAGCCAGTTCCTGCCGTTGGTCGGCACGATCCTGCCCAACCCGAACGGTCGCCTGCCTACCGAACACTTCATCGGCAAACCCGGCTGGGACCGGTACGACGGGCGCCTGCTGCAGGGCACGGTGCTCGTCGACCACCGCTTCTCGGATGTCGTCACATTCAGCTCGAAGGCGCGCTACATCGACAGCGACCTCACCTACCTGACGCACTATCCCGACAGCTATACCAACCCGGCCAATCCGTACGTGCTCGTCGACCGGACGACCTGGCAGCCCATCCTTGACCCCGACGGCAACCTCCAGCCGGATCCGGATCGCCGGACGATCGGGCTCTATTCCGACGGCAGCGTTGCCCGCATGGAGATCTTCTCGACCGACACCAACGCGCGTTTCACGTTCGGAACCGGTGCGGCGGTCGAGCACCTGGTGCTCGCCGGCGTGGACTACACCTGGAACCACGTCCGCAAGACCGGCGGCTACGGCTACGAGTACATCGACATCTACGACGTCGATTACGGTGCGCTGTCCGACTACGGAGGGGGCCTGCCTCCCGGGGCCGCTCCCTATGAAGACGTCGAGCAGCGCCAGCTCGGGTTCTACCTGCAGGACCAGGTGAGACTGTGGGACCGGGTCTCGGTGGTACTCGGCGCCCGTTACGACGAAGTGTGGTCGAGCTCGTTCGGCGGCCCCAAGGTGAAGGACGACGCCCTGACCTTCCGCGCCGGGATCATCGGCGACATCGTCGAGGGCGTGTCGCCCTTCTACAGCTATACCGAGAGCTTCGAGCCGATCGCCGGCACGGCCAGCAACGGCGAACCCTTCGTGCCGCAGAAGGGCCGGCAGCACGAGCTCGGAATCAAGTTCCAGCCGAACGATGCGAGCATGATCACCGCGACGGTCTACCACATCAAGGAGACCAATCGTCCGGTCTCCGACGACTCGACGCCCGATCCGTTCGACCAGGTCCAAGCCGGCTCGCTGACTTCGAAGGGCTTCGAGCTCGAGGCCCGCACGCTGCTCCCGGGCAAGCTGCAGCTGATCGCCAATTTCAGCTACAACGAGGCCGAGATCGACGGCACCGAGGTGCAGGTCGACGACGTACCGAAGGAGAACGCCTCGCTCTGGGCGCTCAGGCGGTTCTCGATCGGCTCCGAGGCGGTCCTGACCCTCGGCGGCGGCGTGCGTTACCAGGGCGCGCATCGTTCGTTCGGGTTCGCCTTTCCCGACGGCGTTCGTACGCCCTCCAACACGCTGGTCGACGCCTACGCCGAGCTCGCCTGGCGCAACTGGGCGCTCGAGCTCAACGCGACCAACCTGCTGGGCGAGGACTACTACTCCGCCTGCCTCGCGCGCGGTGACTGCTTCATGGGCGCGAAACGCAACATCTACGGCACCGTGAGCTACCGCTTCTGATGGACGGGGCCGCACCCCTCCTGTGGATCGCGGCAGCCCTCGGCGCCGCCGGGGTGGCCGTGCTGCGCCATGCTTGGTCGCTCCCGAAGCGGTCCGCAGGGTGGAACACCGGCGGCTGGGCCCTGCTGGCCGTCTCGATCCTCGCCTCCGCGACGGCAGAGGGAGCCTGGGGCGTGGCCATCGCGGCGCTCGTGACAATGGGCGCGGCGCTGGTGGCGCTCGCGGCCGCCGCCCTGCAGTCCCCGCCGGGGCGCACACCCGTATCGAACCGCCGCGTCGGCCTTCTCCCCGAGGCAGGCGAGCCGAAGCGGATCGGGCGACGGTTCGGCACGTTCGGGCTGGTGATCGTGGCCGGGCTGCTCGTCTCGATGGGCCTTGCGACGGCCCTGCGCGGGATTGGCGGGCTGCTAGGCTGGCACGAAGCCAACTCCAACGCGCTCGCACTTTTCGCGGTGCCCGTGTTGTGGGCGGTGCTGTGCACGGTGCTGCTGATGCAGACCCGGCGGTGCGATCAGGTCGTGACGCTGCTGGTTTGCGCCCTCCCGGTCGTCCCGGTACTGCTGAGCGGAGTCCTGTCATGACCCTGGCCCCCGATCCCGCCACCGTGAAGCGCGCGCTGTCGGCCCACGCGGCGATCGGCCTGCTGGCCGGCGCGCTGCTCTACATCGTCTGCCTGAGCGGATCGCTGCTGGTGTTCTACGAGGAATGGCAGCGGTTCGAGCAGGCCGCGCCGCCGCAGATGGCCGCGATCGATCCCGACGCGGTGCAGCGCGGGATGGAAGCGCTGCTGGCGACCGAGCGCGGCAGGACGCCGACGACCCATTTCTATGTCGACCTGCCGGTCGAGAAGCTGCCGACCACCCGGGTAATCACCGACACCCAGTCGGTGCACCTCGACGCCGAGGGCAACCTCGCCGGCCCCGAGCGGATCGAGTGGTCGAACTTTCTCTACGGCCTGCACTACACGCTCAACATTCCCGTTGCGCAGGGGCTGGTCGGGATCACGATCGTCGGCATCCTCGGCATGCTGATGATCGCGCTCGCGTTATCCGGCCTGATCGCGCACCCGCGGATCTTCCGCGACGCGTTCCGCCTGCGCACGCGGCACGTCGGCGGGGTGGCGCTCTCGGACTGGCACAACCGCCTCAGCGTCTGGACGCTGCCGTTCACTCTGGCGATCGCCGTGACGGGCGCGGTGATCGGGCTTGCGACCGTGGCCTCCTACGCCATCGCCGGACGCTACTACGGCGGAGACACCGAGGCGTTCTACGCGACGATGTTCGGAGAGGAAGGCAAGCCCGATCCGGCCCCCGCCCCGCTGCCGAACGTCGCGGCTGCGCTGCGCTACATGGAAGCGAACCATCCGGACCTTCGGCTGACCTACGTGGTGGTCCACGAACCGGGCACGGCGGGCCAGCACGTCCAGATCGTCGCCGAGCATCCGCGCCGGCTGATCTTCGGCGAGTACTACATGTTCGACTCGTCGGGGAATTTCCAGGGCACCGCAGGGCTTGCGGACGGCGCACTCGGCCAGCAGGCGGCCGCGTCGAATTACAATCTCCACTTCGGCAACTTTGGCGGCCTCCCGGTCAAGATCGCCTATGCCCTTCTCGGCCTCGCGCTGACCGCGGTCTGCGCCACAGGAACGTTCATCTGGCTCGGCAAGCGGCGCCGGCGCGGGTTCGACGAACCGCGGCTGCGCGCGGCCTGGCATGCGGTAGTCTGGGGCGCGCCGGCCGCGCTCGCTCTCACGCTGGCCGTTCGGCTGACGTTCGGCCATGCGGCGCCGTTCGCGGCGATCTTCTGGCTCGGCCTCGCGGCGGTGGTGCTGGTCGCGGTCGCCGCCGCCGGGCGCACGGCGCGCCCTGTCGAGGCGGCGATCCAGCAAGCCTGACGCATCGGGACGCGGCCGGCCGCCAGGCCTGGATGTCCATCCCCACCTTCAGGCCCACGGCCCGCTGCTTGAGTGGGCCCGCAATGATGGCCAATGGGCAGCCATGAGCCCGATCGCCAGATTCGCCGCCGCCCTCGCCCTGCTGGCCCCCGTCGCCGCACAGGCCGAACCGACGCCCTATCCGGAAGCCGAGGCGCAGACGCTCGAGCTGACCATGGAGACCATCGCACTGCGCTCGGTGCAGGGAGAGGGCAACCGCACCGCCGAGGTGGCGCAGGTGTTCCGCCGCGCGCTGCTCGCCGGGGGCTGGGCGGAGGGCGACGTCGAGATCGTCCCGGTCGACGATACCGCCTACCTGATCGCGACCTGGCCGGGGAGCGACCCGTCGCTCGGGCCCGTAGTGATCTCGGCTCACATGGACGTGGTCGAAGCCAGGCCCGAGGACTGGCAGCGCGATCCGTTCACCCCGGTGATCGAGAACGGCTACATTTACGGCCGCGGGGCGAGCGACACGAAGTTCGAAGCCTCGCTCGTGGTCGCTTCGCTGATCGAGCTCAGGCGACAGGGGTTCCGGCCGCGGCGAAGCATCGTCGTCGCCTATTCGGGAGACGAAGAGACGACGATGAAGACGTCCAGGCTGATCGCCGAGCGGCTCAGGAATGCGCACATCGTGCTCAACGTCGACGGCGCCTCGGGCCTGGCCGACGAGAAGACCGGAGCGCCCCTCTACTGGACCTGGCAGGGCGCCGAGAAGACCTACATCGACTTCCGGCTCGAGGCGACGAACGCGGGAGGACACAGCTCGACGCCCCGCCCGGACAACGCGATCGCCCAGCTCGCGCAGGCGGTCGGACGGATCGCCGCCTATCGCTTCAAGCCCGAGATCAACGACATTACCCGGGCCTATTTCGAGCAGGTCTCGGAAATCCAGCCCGATCCCGAGCTGGCTGCGGCGATGCGCGCCTTCGCCGCCGATCCGACCGACGCGGCGGCTGTCGAGTTGCTTCGCGGCGACGTGGTCTTGAACGCGGTCATCGGCACGACGTGCGTGCCGACGATGATCGAAGGAGGCCACGCTCCCAACGCCCTGCCACAGCGGGCGACCGCGGTAGTCAACTGCCGCGTCTTCCCCGGCCACACCACCGCCGAAATCCAGGCCGAACTCGAGCGTGTCGCCGCGACGCCAGGGGTGACCTTCACGGACATCACCGGCGATACGTCGATCGCCTCGCCGCCCTCTCCGCTGCGACACGAGTTCGTCGAGGCGTTCACGAAAGGGGTCCGCGCCGCCTGGGGGGACGTGCCGGTCTACCCTGCGCAGTCCTCGGGCGCCACGGATTCGATGTGGTACCGCGCGCTCGGCGTGCCGAGCTACGGCGCCAGCGCCAGCTTCATCAGGGAATCCGACGAGTTCTCGCACGGTCTCGACGAGCGGATGCCGCTGAACAACATCCGGCCCGGCATCACCTACTACCTGACGGTTCTCGAAGAACTCGCCTCCCGGTGAGCCGCCCGGGGCAGGCCGTCCCACGCCGCGCGAGCGGGCCGCGGCTACGTCACGCTCGTGTCGGCACGCGCGGGACCAGGGGCGAGTTCGAAGGGCGCCGGAGCGGCCCGCAGGGGGACGAGCGAGCGCTCCAGCGCCTCCGGGCGTCCCGGCCCCGATCAGATCGGATAGTGGCCGGGTTCGGTCTCGACCGTGATCCAGCGCAATTCGGTGAAAGCGTCGATCCCGGCCTTGCCCCCGAACCGGCCGTAACCCGACGCCTTCATCCCGCCGAACGGCATCTGCGCCTCGTCGTGAACGGTCGGGCCGTTGACGTGGCAGATGCCCGACTGGATGCGCCGCGCAACCTTCAGGCCGCGGGCGATGTCCCGGGTGAAGACCGAGGCCGAAAGGCCGTATTCGGTATCGTTGGCGAGCTCGATCGCGTGCTCCTCGTCGCGGGCGCGGGTGATCGCCACGACCGGGCCGAAGCTCTCCTCGCGGAAGAGGCGCATCTCGGGCGTGACCTTGTCGATCACGTGCGCCGGCATCAGCACGTTCTGTGTCGTCTCCCCACCGGTCAGCTGGGTCGCGCCCTTGCCGAGCGCGTCCTCGATCAGGCTCGTGACGCACTCCACCGTGCGGGCGTCGACCACCGCGCCGAGCGGCGTCGTGCCCTCGCGCGGATCGCCGACCGCCATGCCGCCGACCTTCTCCTTGAACCTCGCCGCGAAATCATCGGCGACCGCGTCGACGACGATGATCCGCTCGGTCGACATGCAGATCTGGCCCTGGTTCATGAACGCGCCGAACGCCGCCGCCTTGACCGCTTCGTCGAGGTCGGCGTCCTCCAGCACCACCAGCGGCGCCTTGCCGCCGAGTTCGAGCAGCACGGGCTTGAGGTGCTCGGCCGCACGCTTGGCGATGATCTTGCCGACCTTGGTCGAGCCGGTGAAGTTGATTCGCCGAACCTCCGGCGCATCGATCAGCGCACCGACGACCTCGCCCGCGTCTTCCGGCGCGTTGGTCACGATCTGCGCCGCCCCTTCGGGGAAGCCGGCCTCGGCGAACGCCTCGACGATCAGCGAGTGGGTGCGCGGGCAGGTCTCGCTGGCCTTGAGGATCACGGTGTTGCCGCAGGCGAGCGGCACCGCGATCGCCCGGACGCCGAGGATGATCGGCGCGTTCCACGGGGCGATGCCGAGGATCACGCCGACCGGCTCGCGCAGCGCCATCGCCAGCGTGCCGGGCTTGTCCGAGGGGATCACCTCGCCGCCGATCTGCGTCGTCAGCGCCGCCGCCTCGCGCACCATCCCGGCGGCGAGCATCAGGTTGAACATCGCCCACCCGGCGGTCGCGCCGATCTCGCCCATCATCGCCTCGACGAACTGATCCTTGCGCGCCTCGAGCGCCGCGGCCGCCTTCATCAGGACCGCCCGCCGCGCATTGGGGCCCTGCGCCGACCAGGCGGGAAATGCGGCAGCCGCCCGCTGCGCGATCGCCGCCATGTCCGATGCCTTCATCGCTTCCGCCTCGGACGCGACCTGGCCCGTCACCGGGTTGGCGCGGGTGAATTTCATGATCCTCTCCTCTCGTATCCGGACTTGCGCAGCGGGTCTCTTAACCCGGCTTACCGGGGCCGCCAATGGGACGCTGGAGGGCTACTTCACGCCAAGAGCTTCCCGTCCCGGGTTCGGCTGCCGGTCAGGCCGCACCGTGATTGCAAGCCGGAGAGCATCGCTCATCCCGCCTTCCGTCGGAAACAAGCAACCGTTCGTGGAACTCGCGCCTCGGCGAGCTCGTGAAGGCACCGGGAACTGTCCGACACAGGCGATACGGGGAGCGCGTGCGCCACGTGGCCGGGATTGGCTCCAAGCGGAGGTTTGAGGACCAGACCGGTTGAGCCGGCCCCACGTCGCATCAATTGAGCAGGAAGGGGGAGGCCCGCGTGGCAGCCCGCGAAGCGGCGACCAGTCGCGGGCCTCCCTGCTGCACCCTAGAAGCTCAACCGCATCGTGGCACCCAGGCCGTGGCTGTCGAAGCCATTCGAGATCGTGCCGTCGTAACCGATCTCGAAATCGACATTGCCACGCGTCACGGACAGACCTGCCGAGAGTTCGACTGCATCCGCCGCAATTGGCGTCCCCGTCACCAGCGCGGATCCGGGCGCCCCAGCGAAACCCATCGCAGCTGACGGGATCCGGTCACCCCACGCATGACGATAGGCAACCGACGCGTAAGGACGCACGCCCAGGCCCGGATTTGCCGAGAAGCGCGCCCCGACCTTGCCGAAGGTGACCTCGCCGTCGCTTCCGGACACCACCAGGGCGGTCGGAGCCCCCGTCTCGGACAGGTCGTCGAACTCGACGGTCACGTGGCTGACACCCGCGAACGGCTCCACGGCAACCGCACCGAACGAAAGGCCGTATGCGACCTCGCCGAACAGCTGGAGGTATTCACCATCGACACCGCCGATCACCGCGCCCCCGAGATTCCCGAGAGAGGTCCGGCGACGGACGGTGCCATCGAGCCAGCCGGCCTGCACGCCAGCGTTGACCGCAAGCCCGCCGAGACCCCGATAGGCCATCTGACCGATCGCAAAAGTCGTCTCGGCATCGGTGATGTCGCCTTTGCCATTGTCGTGGTCGAGCAGGCCTAGTCCACCCGAGATCGAGAAGCCGTTCCCGCCGTATCCGAAGCCACCGGCGACACCCTTGCCGACCAGTTCGACCGTGCCGCGCCCGCGTCCGCCCGAGACGTCGGTGCGAAGCGCCGTCGCCCAGGCGTGAACGCCCTCTGCCGCCGTGCTCGAGGTCAATTGACGGCGGAGCATCTCGGCCGTCTCGATCACGCCGGCAGCGTAACCCGGGTAAACCTCGCCCGTGAGACTGGCGAAGCTCGGCGCGACATCATCATCGATCAGCGTCAGCGTGGCGTCATAGAGCGCGTTGCCGTAGCCGAAGCCCTCGATGAGGGAGGCGACCTCGGCCTGGTTGGCAGTCTCGGCATAGGCCGCGAAATCGATGTCGTTGCGGGCGAGCCGCAGCGTGACCGCGTTGGCCGAGTAGGACAGTGTCGGATCGAGGAACGCGAGGTTGATATCGACCGAGCCGAACTCGCCGGACACGCCGCCATCGGCCGTCAGGATCGTGTAGTCCGTCAGCGGACGATAGACACCGCTCTCGGCGATGACGTTGACCGCGGCGCCGCCAAGCGTCGCTGTCCCGGTAACCTGGAGCAGGTCCGCATTGCCCCCGGCGTCGACCTCGACTTCGAACACCGACTTCCCCGTGAGGGTGACGTTGCCGTTCACGGTCAGTGTGTCGATCGAGTTGCCCGGAGCCAGCGTGCCTCCGTTTACCGATGTTTCGCCGATCGTTCCGGCCCCGCCGAGTGTGCCTCCCTCGTTCACGATGAAGCTGGCGTTCGAATAGTCGCCGTTGACCGACAGCGTGCCTCCGTCGACCCGCCCGGTCCCGGTAAAGCCGGTACCGTCGCCGTCGAGCTTCAGGCCACCCTCGCCGTCCTTGATCAGCTCGCCCGTGCCCGCGATGGAGCCTGAGAACACGCTGTCGCCGGACTGCTGGATCAACAAGGCGGTGTTTCCGAGCTGCAGCGCGCCGCCTTCGCCGGAGAGGCCCGCAATGGTCTGCTCGCCACCCTCGATCCCCGACAGGTCTATCGTGCCTTCCTGCAGGTCGAGCTCGGTATCCTCCGCAAGCCCCCCCGTGAACGCGATCTGGCCGCCAAGCAGGGAGGTCGTTCCCTCGAAGGCATAGAGCCCGGCGAAGGTCAGCGTGCCGGCACCATCCTTCCGGAGGAGGCCGCTGCCGCTGAAGTCGCCGAGGAAGCTGTAATCGCTGTCGCGCACGAACACGAAGGTCCCGTCGTTGACGAGATTCCCGGTGAAGTCGCCCCCCTCGCCCAGTTCGAAGACACCTTCGCCGGTGGTGGCGATGTCGCCGCCGTAGACAGAGGTCAGAAGCAACTCGCCGTTCTCGACCGTAGTGCCGCCGGTATGCTGGAACAGGCTGCCGTCGCTGAGCTCGATCCTGGCGTCGCCAACGAGGTGAAGCTGACCCGAACCGGTGATCAGCACGCCCGCTTCGGTGTCGTTGGACAAATCGACATTGAGCCGCCCGTCGACCTCGAAGATCGGCGCGGCAACCGAGATGACTCCGTCGGCATCCTCGCCGATCGTCAGGGTCGCGCCCGCGCTGACTTCCAGGAGCTGATAGATGGAGCTCGGTCCCGTCGCGAGCCAGGTCCCGCTGTCGACCGCAAGGCGCTCGACATTAATCGTCGAAACGACCTGCCCAACGGCTCCTGCAACCGCCTCGTCGTTGAAGTCGAGGACCAGCCGATCGTACCCAGCTCCGAGATCCGCGATTCCGGTGATCTGCGACAGTTCGGTGAGCTCGAGCACGTCGTCTCCGCCGCCGGTCGTGATTGCGATGCCGTTGCCGCCCGCCAGCGTGCCGTTGTTCCGTACGTAGAAGTCCGTCGAACCCTGGCCGAAAACCGCGCCCTGAAACGCGGCTCCCTCGGAGGCTTCGACAGTGCCGCTGTTGTGGAACTGGATGAATCCGGTCCCGGCGGAGGTGCCCGCGAGGGTAACGGCGCCGGCCCGGCCGGTAACAATAGCGCCATCGGCCACCTGGACGAGCCCCCCACCGGCAACCACCGAGACCCCGGCCGTGCCCGCCTCGACCGTTCCATTTACCAGGACGTTCGCTTCGCCGGCCTGTGCCGATGCCAGGATGCCGGTCTCGATTACCTCGATGGTTCCGTCGACAACGACGTCGACATTCCGGCCGAGTGCAAAGACGCCGCGTCCGTTTTGACCTGACACCACAATATCGTCGACGCGAAGGTCGACGTCGCCCGCGTACGCAAAGGCGCGGATCGCGCTGAAGTCGCGGGACAGGACTTGCCCGTCGGGCAGCACCTCGAACAGGAGAGGCTGGTCCCCTGCCATGGCGACGGAGCCGCTGTCGATCACGATATTCCCCGACATCGACTCAGCGAAGATTCCGTAAGCTTCGTCGCCGAGGATTTCCGCGGCGTGCGACTGAATCGCGATATCGCCGAGATTGGTCGCAACACGGATCGCCGCGCCGCCAGTGCCGGTCGAGCGCACCGTGCCGCCATTGATGATGGCAGCGCCGTTGTTGGCGTTGGCCCGTATCGCATAGGTCGCAGCCTCGGTCAGGCTATCAGCTGCGGTCGACACGTTCACCTGGGCGCCTTCCGCCTGAAGGCCATGGCCATCGGCGACCAGGACATTGCCCGCAGTCGTTATCGAGGCCCTGCCTGCCCAGGCGCGGGCGCTGGCCCCGTCCGATGCGGCACCCGTTGCTGTCAGCGATCCCAGCGTGACAATCGTGTCACCGCCGTCCGAAACCGCAAAGATGCCCAGGGTGTCAGCCCCCGAGGTCACCGTCTCGTCCGCATCGACGGTGACCTTGCCGCCGTATGAGACGCCGAAAATCCCGACACCGAGATCGCCGGTTGTGGTGGCGATGCCGCTCTCGATCGCCACGTCGCCGGCGGTGAAGGCCGAAATGGCGGAACCGCCCTCGCCGGCCGTGAAGGCATTGCGACTGGTGATCGCGATCGCGCCGGTCTGCGAAGTCGCGGCTACCGCCTCGGCAGTGAACCAGCCGAGCTGCCCACCGGCCTCGGCGCGAGTCTCGCCCGCGTCAATGGCGATGTTCCCCGAAGTCGTGTCCGCATAGACGCCCGTGCCGCTTACGCCCGTGGTGATGACGGTGCCCGTCACGATCGAGACGTCGCCCTCGCCTGCCCGGGCCACGACGCCCACGCTATCGGCGCTGGCGAGAATGACCTCGTCGGCGCTGATGTCGATGGCGCCGCTGCCGCGCACGCTGATTCCGTAACGTTCCTCACCCTCGACGGCGACGGTTCCGGCCGCGATCGAAATCGCACCGCTACCGCCTTCGACGATGATGCCGCCCTGCGCGTGCCGGTATCCGTCGTCCCGCAACCCGGGGAATCCTCCGGCGCCGGTCACGAGAACGTCAGTCGACTCGATCGTCACCTCGCCAGTGCCGGTCACGTGGATGCCGCTTGCAAGATCACCGCTCGTCTGCGCGAGGCCTCTATTGACGACGCTCGCGGTATCGGCGGCGACCAGAATGGCGGTGCCGCTCGACGAGATGTCGCCCAGCGAGGTAACCTCGGCCGCTTCGGCCCGCCTTATGACGATTGCTCCCTCGCCCGTGACTTCGAAGGGACCGGCCACGACGATTCCGTGCGATCCGGAGCCCTCCGTCTCGATGTTCCCGTCGGAGTGGACGGCCACGTCGCGACCGAGCGCAAAGATAGCATGGGCCGCAGTGCCGGCGGTCGAAATGGATCCGGCCGAGGTGACACGGGTCGCGCCTTGCGAGGTGGCATTGATACCGAGCGAGTCCGCACCGGTCGTTGCGATGTCGCCGGTCGACACGATCCGTGCCTCGGTCCCTCCGCCCGCCCAGATTCCGATGGCAGCAGCACCCGAGGTGCTTACGTTACCGGTGCTCTGGATGCGGGCGGCACCGGCAGTGCCCCCCTGGTCGCTGATGCTGAAGGCAAGCAGGCCGCCCGCATTCGCGCCCTTGGTCGATACATCGCCCGTGCTGACGATGGCCGCGCCATCCGTAGCCGCGTCGCCATTGACGCTGAACGCATGGAGCGCGCCCGCACCCGATCCGAAGGCGCCATCGGCATTGCCCGCCGTCGTGATGTTGCCGCTCGAGACGATGCTGGCATCCCGGCCGACCGCGAAGACGCCACCAGAGAAGTGGCCCGAAGTGGAAATGTCTCCATCCGTCTCGACGGACGCTGTCCCGTTCCTTGCGCCGACACCGATGCCGACCGAACCGTCGCCGCTTGTGACGATATTGCCCTCGCTCCGTACCGACACGGAGGTCGCGCCCTCGTCGAAGCTCGGCTGGCCGCTGTTCGGGTCGTAGGTGAAATTGCGCATCGCGAGGATTCCCGCGGACAGGTTGCCCTGGGTCGCGAGGTCGCCAATCGACTGAACCGAAACCGTATCGCCGAGGGCGACGATCGCCGGCGCCCCATTGTCAGTGGTCGCGATGTTACCCTCGGAGGTGACGTCACTGCTCTCGGCGAGGGCAAAGGTCGGCAGCAGCTGGCCGTTCTCGTCATACTGCAGCGCACCGTGCGTCACGATGCCGCCATTGTCCGAGGTAATGTCACCCTGCGAGCGGACGACGTTGCGCAATCCCCCCGCGGCGATCCCTTCGCCGATGCCGTTTCCGAGGTCGACGACGAGGTTCCCCCTGGACTCGACCACCGTCTCGGCAGCGGATGCGGCGCTGATCGCGCCGCCGAACCCACCGGTAGCGGTTACGGAAATATCGCCGTGATTGGAAACCGTCGCACCTGCGTCCCCGTTGGCTCCCAGGCCAACCACGATCGCCGGCTCGCCGCTGACGTTGAGGTTCAGGCTGCCGGAAAAGTCGGTGCTGGCCTTTCCGTTGGCCCCGGCGGAGACGAAGACGCCCACGTTGCCATAGGGAGAAAGCGCGGCATCGCGGGTGGCATCGACGGTGATGTCCGCGACCGCGCGGACAGTGGCGTCCCAGCCTCCGTTGTCGGCGGCCATGACATTGATGCCCGAGGCGCCCCCTTGCGCCGTATTCACGCCGCCAACCTCGATCGTACCGGTGAATTCGACCGTGACCGGCCGGTCGGTGATCACCGCCACAGCCGGAACGTCGCGTCCCTTGACCAGGTGATCGCCCACGTCGATCTGGACGCTAGCCGCACCCGGCATCCAGAACGCGGGCGTGCCCGGGGGTGCAGTAATGTCGCCGGTGATGCCGGACACTACCACGTCGGACGTGTTCGTCATGATCCCGCCGGAATTGTCTCCCGTGCAGGTCGTCACGTCGTCTTCGACGTCGCATTCCGCCCGTGCAGGCGCAGCGAGCGCGAGAGCTGTCAGGCTGGCGCCTGCCATGACGATCGCGCGTGCCGCGCCGATCCTGCGCACGCCCGCCGTGAATACCGCCGAACGCGAGTTGTCGAACCGACTGGTCACTGGTCATCCCCTCTATGCTGCGCGCGGTGATGCGCGGCCCCGTCGGCCACGGCGCTAGCGGTAGGGAAAGTGACGCTCATCCCGTGATCGCGGGATGACAGGTCGAGAAAGTCGCCCCCGCACCTTGACCGATGGAGCTAGTCGGACGAATGTTATCAAGGACTTCAGGGGGGATCGGATTGGGAAATCGGGTAGGGGCTGGCACGCGGTCGCTCGCGGATGTCTTCCTGTCCGCGCCGTTCGAGGCGGATGGTTGGGACAGGGCGCTCAAGTCTCTTGCGCGCGAGACGCGATCGGCACGCAGCCAGCTGATAGCGTTCGGCGGTTCGAGCACGATCCCGATCAACTGGGTCACCGATGCGCAGCCGGGATTGATCGAGGAATTCCCGACCATCGATGGGGCCAGTCCGGACGTCAACTGGCGCGTCGCCAGCACCCGCTCCCTGCTCGAGATCGTCTGGGAGGACCACTACGACCAGGCCAGGCGCGACCTGAACAGTGACGTCTACGACGAGTTCTCCGAGCGATACGAGATGCCCTTCGGTTGCCAGACCGTGCTTCTCGACACGCCTGGCCTCTTCTATGGCCTTGCTATCCTGCGCACGAAGGAAGACGGACGGACAACCGTGGACGACAGGCGTGCCTTCGCGTGGGCGGCCAAGCATGTCCAGACCGCCGTCAGGCTGCAGCAAGCGGTCGAGCTGCAGGGAGCCACGATGCTTGCCGGCGCCTTCGAGGCCCTGGGAGGCGCGGTCTTCGTCTGCGACGCTAAGGGACACGTGCGGGCCCTTACCAGCGCAGCAGAGGCAGTCCTGCGCGAACACCTAGGTCTCCAGCTATCCAGCGGCAGGCTGATCGCGACACGCGCCGATGACGACCAGGCCCTGCAGCAAGCCTTGCGTCACGTGCTGGACGAAACGAACCTCGCGCCGGCGGCAAGGGAATTCTGGCTACGTGCGCCCCTGGCGGACTTTTGCCCTGTCCGCTGCGAAGTGCTGCCGCTCCCCCGGAAAGACTGGAGCCTCACGTTCGAACCGCGCGCCCTTGTTTCGCTGCACCGGCCAGCCAACGTCGATGAGCGCCGGCGCGAGCAGCTGAAGGCCGTACTTGGCCTGACGCAAGCCGAGGCGGAGATTGCCGCGCTCGCGGCCGATGGCCATTCACGTGAGGAGATCGCGCAAATTCGCGGTGCTTCGATCCACACGGTCGGCTCCCAGCTCAAGAGCATCTTTCTCAAGACCGACGTCACGCGTGAGGCGCAACTCGTGGCTCTGCTCAACAAACTCCTGCGTTAGCAACGCCTCCCCGCCTTCAGGCGCAGGTCCCAACTCTTTGTGGCCAGACCTGACGATGGCGCTTTCGAGTCCCACCGCGGCACCAAAGCGCTTCAGACAGCGCGATATCGCACGGCACTGCATCACCGGCCGCCCGAAACGTCGAGCAGGGCTCCCGTGACATAAGAGGCCGCGTCGTCGAGCAGCCACACGATCGCTTCGGCCACTTCCCGCGCGGTCCCAGCTCGCCCGATCGGCGACGATGCCCCCAACTCCCGGGCGCGGTCCGGCCGGCCCCCGGACGCATGGATCTCGGTGTCGATCAGGCCCGGGCGGACTGCGTTGACTCGCACCCCATCCGCTCCGAGCTCCCTGGCGAGCCCGATCGTCAGGGTGTCGAGCGCGGCCTTGGCACCGGCGTAATCGACATACTCGAAGGGCGCTCCGAGGCGGCTTGCCATCGACGAGACCATGACGACAGCGCCCCCGGGCCCGCCGCGGCTCACAGGCAGGCGGCGCGCAGCTTCGCGGGCGCAGAGATAGGACCCGAGTACGTTCACCTCGAAAATCCGCCGCAGCCGATCCAGCCCCATGTCCGCAAGGGTCGAAGCCGGAGCGACCACCCCGGCGTTGACCACGACGGCGGTCACCGGGCCCAGCTCGGCGGCCGCGGCATCGAACATGCCGGCAACCTCGCTTTCGGACGTCACGTCCGCCCGCCAGGGCAGTGCGCGACCGCCGGCCTGGCGGACCGCCACGGCGGCCTCTTCCGCGGCTTCGGCGGTCTCGCGGTATGAGGTGGTCCCGCCTTCTTGGACAGGTTGGCGGCGAAGTTAAGCTAATCCCGGATGTGATTATGCCGCCAGTCTGGTCATCAGATCATGGGGGGCATGCCCCCCATGATCTGAAGCATCGATCCGT
>Ga0180222_1000129_pt1 | contig 132086 bp, 124 predicted proteins | sample eDN5th37CKraftOP_FD_151336 | JGI IMG/M metagenome (GOLD analysis project Ga0180222, IMG submission 151336) | Enriched Organic Plus compost microbial communities from Emeryville, California, USA - eDNA 5th pass 37_C Kraft OP (version 2) (version 2) ... | reverse complement strand
GACGGCGGTCGCGGTGTCCGGGTCGATCGCCAGGATCCGGTTGAGGTGGCGCGAGCAGTCGATCACCACCCCGGGCCCGACCGCGTTCCCGGCGATCGAGGTGCCCGCCCCGCGGGCGGTGACGGCAGCGCCGGTGCGGCGGCAGACGTCCACCACCGCGGCGAGCTCGTCGACGGCGCGCGGGAACACCACCGCCTCGGGGACCACGCGGTACAGCGACGCGTCGGTCGAGTACTCGGCCCGGCGCCGTGTCGAGTCGTCCACCTCGGCGATTCCCGCGCGGCGCAGTTCCGCCGCGATGTTCGGTGCCCGACCGTCAAGTGCCCGATCGACACCGCGGGACACCGTCATGGCGTCGATGATAGGCGGCGCGGACGCCCGAGGATCACGTGCAGCCGCACGAGTTGCGGTGGTGGAAGGTGGTCGGCACCAGGATGCGTTGCGGCTCGTCCTGCTGGCCGTCGATGCGGCTCAGCAGGAGTTTGACCGCGGTGGCGCCGACCGTGTCGACGTCCTGTGCCGCCGCGGTGAGTCGGGGTGCGAACAGGTCCGCCCACTCGAAGTCGTCGTAGCAGACCAGGGCGACGTCGTCGGGGATCGACAGACCAAGGCCGCGAACGGCTTTGAGGGCGCCGATGGTCATCGCGTTGTTCAGCGACACCAGCGCGGTGGGCCGGTCCGGCCGCGACATCAGGGTGCGCACTTCACGTTCGGCGACATCGGTGTTGGACTCGCCGTCCACCACCAGCTCCGCGTCGACGGCGATACCGTGGTCGGCCAGCGCGGCGACGTAGCCGTCGAATCGCTCGGTGGTGGAGGTGATTCCGGCCAGGCCGCGCACCACACCGATGCGCCGGTGGCCGAGGTCGAGCAGGTGCGCGGTCAGCGCCCGCGCGGCGGCGACGCTCTCCGAGGCCACCTGGTCGCAGTCGATGTCGGCGCCGCGGTCGATGAGTACCAGCGGCGTTCCGGTGGCGATGATCTCGGGCAGGGTGCTGTGTTCGGACCCGGCGGACGGCGCCACGATCATCCCGTCGACCTTGCGGTCCAGCAGCGAGTCGACGACGCGGCGCTCCGAGCCGACCGTGTCGTGCGAGTCGCCGACGATGAGCACATATCCGGCATCCGACAGTGAGCGTTCGACGGCGTGCACCAGGGTCGCGAAGTACGGGTTGGTCAGCGCCGAGATCGACAGCCCGACGGTGTGGGTGCGCCCGGCCGCGAGGGCGCGCGCGACGACGTTGCGGCGGTAGCCGGTCTTCTCGATGGCCGCCTCGACGCGCTGCCGGGTCTCGGGGTTGACCCTGCGGGTGCCGTTGAGCACGTGCGAGACCGTGGTCACCGAGACGCCCGCGATGCGGGCGACGTCGCCCATCGTGGTCATGGCAGGCGCACGATCCGGTCCGCGCGCTCCGCCGTCGACTCGATCAGCCGGGCGTTGCGTTCGTCGGGCCCCAGCGCCCAGCGTGCCGCCTCCTCGGGGGACTTGCCGTACGCCTCGTGGCGGCGGCGCAGCCGCTCCCGGCGCACCTCGGTGTCGACGGCCAGGAACCAGACCTCGTCGATGGCGGCGCGCGCGGTGGGCCAGGCGTCGCGGTCCAGCAGCAGGTAGTTGCCCTCGGTGACGACCAGCGGCACCGACGCCGGCACGGGGATCGCCGAGCCGATCGACTCCTCGAGGTCGCGGCGGAACCGCGGGGCGTAGACCACCGGGTCGCCGTCGCGCTGGGCGCGCAGGGTGGTCAGCAGCCGGGCGTAGCCGCCGTCGTCGAACGTGTCGTGCGCGCCCTTGCGGTCGCGGCGCCCCAGGTCGATGAGCACCTCGTTGGCCAGGTGGAACCCGTCCATCGGGACGAGGACGGCGGTCTGCGGGCCCAGCGCGGCGACGAGTTGTTCGGCGACGGTGGACTTGCCGGCCGCGGGGGCACCGGCCAGGCCGAGGATGCGGCGTTCGCCGGGCACGGCGAGCGCCTTCGCCCACTCGACCAGCTGGTCCAGTGTGACGTCCTGAACGTCCCCCACGATGTTCACCGTTCTCACTTCCGCGCCTGTTCACCGGACAGTTTGCTCAGCCATGCCCGCGGGCCGACCATCGAACACCGTAGTGCCGCGACGCGGGCCGCTCGAACCGTGCGCGCGGCGACGTCGGTCACGGTGGTCGCGTAGTAGGCGTAGGCCCCGTGGAACGCGTCGCCGGCGCCCAGGGTGTCGACGGCGGCCACCGCGGGTACCGGCACCGTTCCGTTTGCCCCGCCCGACCACCATTCGACGGGGTCGGCGCCGTGGGTGATCACGACGGTGGGGACGCCGCCGTCGAGGAGCGCGGCGGCGGTGGACGGCGAGTCGGTCGCCTCCGGTGTCCGGAAGTCCGCGGAGCACACCACGTCCGTCGCGCACGGGATGACGTCGGCCATCGCGGGTTTCCAGCGGCCGGCGTCGACGACCAGCGTGGTCGCCTGCCCGGCCGCCAGCCGCGCGGCCGCCCGTGCGATCAGCGGGTGGTGGCCGTCGACGAGCACCACGTCGGCGCCGGCGACCAGAGCGTCCAGAGCCTCCGGGGGTGACGCGTCGGAGGCGACGGCGTCGGCGGAGACCACCGACCGCTCCCCCGTCGTCTCCAGCACCGACACCGCCGAGACCGGGACCGGCCGACGGGTGCCGGCGGCCGCGTCGACGACGCGCACCCGATGGGCGGTGAGGTCGGCGCGGATCAGGTCCGCGACGGGGTCGTCGCCGAGGGCGGTGACCAGGGTGGCGTCCCCGCCCAGCGCGGCGAAGGTGACCGCCGCGTTGGCTGCCGGTCCCCCGGCCGCGACGAACTGCGCTGTCGCGGTGATCTTCTCGTTGACGGCGGGCGGTCGGGCGATGCGGTGGATGACGTCGAGCGTGGCCAAGCCGGCGAAGACCCCGACCGGCGCTCGCTCAGAGACCGGCGCGTTCCTCATCCGTCGGCTCCTCCGCCCCGGTCATCAGCGCGACGACCTCCGACATCGTGCGCCGCTTCGGATCGACGACACCCGCGCGCCTGCCGAGGCGGTGGATGTGGATCCGGTCGGCCACTTCGAACACATGGGGCATGTCGTGGCTGATCAGCACGACGGGGATGCCGCGGTCCCGGATCGATTTGATCAGGTCGATGACCTGACCCGACTCCCGCACGCCGAGGGCGGCGGTCGGCTCGTCCATGATGATGACGCCGCGGCCGAACGCGGCGGCCCGCGCCACCGCGACCCCCTGCCGCTGGCCGCCGGACAGCGTCTCCACGGCCTGGCCCACCGATTTGATGCCGATGCGCAGGTCGGCGAGGTGGCCGGCGGCGTCCTGACGCATGCGGGGCATGTCGAGCCGACGGAAAACCTTGCCCGCGAGTCCTTTTCGCCGCACCTCGCGGCCCAGGTAGAGGTTGGACGCGATGTCCAGCGCCGGGACGACCGCCAGGTCCTGGTAGACGGTTTCGATGCCCGCGGCCCGGGCGTCGCGGGTGTTGCGGAACGACACCGGTTTCCCGTGCATGAGGATCTGCCCGGCGTCCGGGATGATCGCACCGGCCAGGGCCTTGATCAGGCTGGACTTGCCCGCGCCGTTGTCGCCGATGACGGCCAGCACCTCGCCCGCGCGCAGCTCGAAGTCGGCGCCGTCGATCGCGGTCACGTTGCCGTAGCGCTTGACCAGGCCGCGGGCCTCCAGCACGGGTGGGGCGCTCACCGGTTCCTCCTGCGCGCGAACTGATCCACCGCGACCGCGACGATCACCAGGATGCCGGTGGCGATGTTCTGGTAGAGGCTGTCGACGCCGGCCTGGGTGAGCCCGTTGCGCAGGACGGCGACGATCAGCATGCCGACCAGGGTGCCGAGCACCCCGCCGCGGCCGCCGAACAGGCTGGTGCCGCCGATCACCACCGCGGTGATGGTCTCGAGGTTGGCGTTCTGGTACGCGTTCGGATCGGCGTTGGGGATGCGGCCGAGGGCGGCCCACGCGGCGATCGCGGCGATCACCCCGGTCGTCACGTACACCGACAACAGCACCCGGCCGGACTTCACGCCGAGCAGGTCGGCGGCCTGGGGATTGCCGCCGACGGCGTAAACGTGTTTGCCCCAGGCCGTTTGGGTCAACGCGTACCAGGTGCCGGCGTACACCAGCAGCATCGCCACGACGCCGTAGGTGGTGGAGAACGAGCCGATGCGGAAACTGGTGCCCAGAAACGTCAGCGGTCCCGGTTCGACGCGGTGGGTCTCGGATCCGGCGAGCAGCCGGGTGCCCGCCAGGATCGCGGTGAACGTGCCGAGCGTGACGATGAACGGCGGCAGCCGCAGGCCGGTGACGAGGCCGCCGTTGAGCGCGCCGAACGCCACGCACACCAGCAGCGTCGCGCCGAGCGCCAGGATCGGGTTCCCGGCGGCGGCGATCTGCGCCATCACGATGGTGCCGAAGACGGCGATCGCCCCGATGGACAGGTCGATGCCCGCGGTGAGGATGATCAGCGTCTGGCCCACCGCGAGGATGCCCACCACGACGGACTGCTGCAGGATCAGCGAGACGTTCGCCGGGTTCAGGAACGAGTCCGATATCAGGCTGAACACCACGACGGCGATGACCAGTGCCGCCAGCGGTCCGACCAGGGGTTCCCGCAGCAGGTGGCGTACGTTGAGACGGTCCACCGCCGGCGCCGGTGTGCTCACGGGAACGGTTGTGGTAGCCGACATCTCAGCCCCAGCAGTTCTGCTCGCCCCACGCGGTGTCCTTGGACTCGATGCCCGGCACCGGCCGGTCGGTGATTAGCTCGGAGCCGGTGTCGGTGAACCCGCTGGGCTTGGTGCCGTCCTGGGCGAACTTGACCACGGCCTGCACGCCCAGTTCGGCCATCTTCGCGGGGAACTGCATGACCGTCGCACCGATCTTGCCCGCCTTGACATCCGCCACACCGGTGCAGCTGCCGTCGATCGAGCCGATGACGATCTGGCCCGCGCGGCCGGCCGACTGGATGGCCTGGTAGGCGCCCGCGGCCGCCGGTTCGTTGATGGTGTAGACCGCGTTGGCGCCCGGGGCGCGCTGAAGCAGATTCTCCATCGCGGTCTGCGCCTTGGTCTGGTCGCCGTTGGTGTTCTCCCGGCCGACGATCTCGGGCGAGTTCTCGGTCAGCCCGAAGCCCTCCAGGAAGCCTTCGTGGCGGAAGGTGTCGACGGTTCCGCCCGGGGTGCCGTCGAGCATCAACACCTGGGGCGGGGTGTCGCCGAGCGCGGCGCGCACCCACTTGCCCTGCGCCACTCCCGCGGCCCTGTTGTCGGTGGCGAACGTGGCGTCGACGGCGTCCTCGGGTTCGGTCGCGGTGTCCAGCGCGATGACGACGACGCCGGCGTCGCGGGCCTTCTTGATCGCGTCGAGCACCCCGGTCGACGAGTTCGGGGTGATCAGAATGCCTTTCACGCCCTGGCCGATCATGTTCTCGATCGCCGCGACCTGCCCCTCGTTGTCGCCGTCGAAAGCCCCTGCGACAGCGATCAATTCGGCGCCGTCCTGCTCCGCCTGGGCCTGGGCGGCTTCGCGTATGTGCACAAAGAACGGGTTGGAGTCGGTCTTGGTGATCAGGCCGATCTTGACGGTGTCCGAGCCGGAGCCGCCGCAGGCGGTCAGCCCGAGCACAAGGGAGCCGGCCATCAGCGCGGCCCCGAGTTTCGACGTGGTCGTGGTGGACATCCCGAGCATGTGGACCCCTTCGTCCGTGCGACGCCGGACGCGCCGCCGCGTGCCTGTGATGGAGAGCACATTACGAGTGACGCAAGCGCTTGCGCAAGCGTTTGCGTGGAATTTCGTCTTAGATACTCGCGGCACAGGCTCCGAGTTTCTTCGCCAACTGCACCGGCCCGTCGGGCATGCGGCAGGTGACGACGGGCGGCGCTCGTCAATACCGGTTAACCGGAAAATTCAGTGGCGGAAAACCGCTGTCGGCATGGAGGATAACGGCGTCGACATGCCCTGCGCCGGGCGCCACACTTGGTCCATCAACCGCGTAGATCCACGGGCCAGACCGAGGAAGATCATGGCATCACCGCACTGTACCGCCACCGTCCCAGTGGGCGACGGGCGACAGCGCGTGATGGTCAAGTGCCGCAGGGAGATCGACGTCCCGTCGGCGGATCTGGCCGCGGTGATCGAGACGCTGGTGGGGTTGGCCGAGCGCGAACGCCGACCGACGCCCGAGCTGCCCGCGGGCACGGAGGTCGAGTACCAGGCGTCGCTGGAGATCTTCGATATCGCCGCCACCGGCCGCGGGCTCGCGGTGTGGACCTGCGCCGTCGCCGTACCCGACGTGGCCGGCGTCGCGGTCCGCGCCTACCGCGACGCTGCGTTTGCCGACTTCCTTGAGCAGGTGCGCTGCGAGTGCGCGCTGCCCCGGGTGTCCTGACACAAGTTATCCACAGGCGCGTAAGTCTCTGAACTGCTCTAACAGAGAATTACACACATGTTATTCACAATGTCAGGGGCGGTACAGCCGGCCCTCCTCCGACGCCTGAGCCAGCAGTTGCTGGATGGTCAGGTCGGCGTAGTCCTGAACCGGACCCCGCCGGGTGCCCATCCACGGCACCACCCCGGGATCCGGGGTGACGCCCAGGTGGTAGGCCTGCACCCCGGGCAGGTGGTACTGGAAGAAGTTGCCCAGGAAGTCGATCAGGAAGATCAGGCTCTCGACCGGGCCCTTCCCCCACAGCGCCGCCGCGTTGTACACCGGGGTCGAGGCGGTCGGATCGCCGATCATCACGATCGGCCCGTAGTGCGGCTTGCTGCCACCACCGGGAACGAACGCCGGCATGAACGGCTGCAGGCCGGGCAGGTCGGTGGCCATGATCGGCGCGGTGCTGCCGTAGGTCGCGATGTTGACGAACAGCGAGTCCGCGCCGTTACCGGGCACCGTGGTGTTGAAGCCCGGCCCCTCAAACCCGATGCCGGCCAAGCCGGTTCGCTGCGAGACGTACTGCGCCTGCCACCCGCCGAGTGAGTGTCCGGTGACGAAGATGTCGCTGTCGGCGTAGCCCTGCTCGGCCGCCTCGGCGCGCACCCGTTGCGCGAAGTCGTAGGCGTCGTGGAAGGCCCACGGGGTGGTGCCGGTGAAGATGACCTGCAGGTCCGCGATCAATTGGGAGACCACGATGAGCGGGTTGAACAACAGATGCGACCCGCCCGTCGTGCCCTGGTAGGCGATGATGATCTGCCCCTCCGGCGTCACCCAGGCCTTGCCCACGGTGCCCGAGAGGATGTTGGTGGTCGACATCTGAAAGCCGTCGACGACGAACGGCTTCAGTCCGCCGGGCGTGCCGCCCAGCACGTACGCGGCACCGGCGGCGTTGAGGAACTGCGCGACCGTCGGTGTCTTCAGGTCGGTCGGACCGTCGTAGACGAGGGTGGGCACCTCCGGCTGCGGCGGCGGGGTCTCCCACAGACCCAGGATCCGCTCGAACTCGCGGAAGGCGGCGAAGATCAGGTCGTTGATCGGGCCGAGCCCGATCGGCAGGGTCGGGCTGTTGGCGTACGACGTGAAGTCGAGGATCTCCAGGACCGCGTTGATGATCCGGCCGGGCAGCTCCAGCAGCTGGGCGATCGGCGACAGCGGCTGCGGCGGGATCGGAGTGGTGGTCTCGACGGCGGCGGTACCGACCAGGGCCGGCGGCTGCTCCTCGACGGTCACGGTGAGCGCGGGCTGGTCCGGTTCGGTGAGCGTGGGCACCACCGCCGCGGCGGCCGGGCTCGCCACCCGGCCGGCCGTGAGGACGGGGCGTTCCGCGGTGAACGACGCCCGCTCGGTCAGGGGTTGCGCCGGGACGTCCGGGTCCGTGCCCGTGCGGTTGCCCGCGTCGGCGACGTCGTCGGAGGCATCGTCGTCAAAGGCATCGTCAAAGGCATAGTCAATGGCGTCGTCGTCGGTGCTGTCGTCAATGGCATCGTCGTCAAAAGCATCGTCGGAGGCGGCGTCCTGCTCGGTGTCGGCCGGCTCCTCGTCGAGGTCCTCCTCGTCGAGATCGAGATCGAGATCGCTGTCGAGGTCGAGGTCGGGGTCGTCGGCCTCGGGTGCGTCCGCCCCGGCGGGCGCGGTCTCAGCGTCGGGCGCGTCGGCCGTGTCGTTCGGGGCGTCGTTCGGGGTGGGCCCGGCGCCGGTGCTCGTACCCGACCCGGTGTCGGGTGTGTCGGCCCAGGCCACGCCGGGGGCGGCCCCGAACGTGATGCCCGCCGCCAGTGCGACGGCCGCGATGCCGAAGCGGAACATCCCACGTCCGGGATGGGTCTCGATTGCGTCGACGTACTCCACCGTGACGACACTCCTCAATCGCCCGGAGGCGCCCCGACGCGCCCCGCTCGGTGACAACCTACATTGTCATGTGGCGGAGGTCACCGTGGGCCACCGAACTCTCCCGCGAGCGGGCGTGTCTGTTCACAACACGCCGGGCTTTTTCCAGCATTTGCGCACGCTCGCCAGCCGCTGCAGCTCTCGGGGGCACGTTTCGGCGGCGGGGTTTCGGCAGCGGGGCCGATCGGATACCCGAGTGGGGTCGACTTGAAGGTGGTGAGTTTGTGAAGAAGCGCGTCGGCACCGCCGCCGCGGTGGTCTACGGCTTAAGCCTGTTTCTCTCCCCGCTGGGCCAGACACAACCTCCGGCTCCCCCACCGCCACCTCCGCCGCCACCGGCGTGGGACTGCATGCTGCCCTGGGCCAATCCGCTGGGGCGGTGTGCGGGGGCGCCGCGGCTTCCGTGCGACCGAGTGCACGGCGGGCAGGGGATCCCGGGGGTCTGCTGACCGCTAGCGGCGCGGATACGTGGTGACGTGCACGTGGTCGAAGTGCCCGTAGCCCGAACCGCGGGGACCGGCGGGCGTGTAGTAGGTGCCGCGCCAGATGACGTCCTGAATCCCGAAGCGCGCGGCGTTGCTCAGGACGAAGTTCATGATCTCGTTGCCCAGCGCGATGCCCTCCGGGCTCGAGTGGTTGGGGATCATCACGTCGATCGCCAGACCACTGGGGTGCCACGGCTTGGAGTCCGGCCGCACCCCGCCGATCTCACGGATCTGCGGGAACATGGCGCTGATCGCGCGGGCCACGTAGACGGTGTTGGGCTGCAGCCCGGCTTCCGGGGCGACGCCCATCGGCAGCGCCTCGGGCATGTCGATGGCCGCGGCGGCGAGCACCGGCGGCGCGATCTCGTTCGGGGGCGCGCCGGGCATCGCCAGGATCCCGGGATCGGCGGGCGGTGCGGGCTCGGCCGGCGGCGCCGGCGGCACCGCGTTGTCGATGACGGCCTGCTGCTGCGGGGTCAGCGCCTGGTAGGCCGCCTCGGCGGCGGCGATCTGGGTCAGCAGGTTCTGCCACTTGGCGTCGAGGTCCGCGCTGACGGCGGCGGCCTGCTCGGCCTTCGTGCGGGCCTCGGCGGCGGAGCGCTCGGAGGCCTGGGCGGCGGCCGCGGCGCGGGCGCTGGCCTCCTTGTAGGCCTTCATCTGGTCGGCGGTGGTCGCGGCCACCACCCGCTGCAGCGCCAGCTGGTCGATCAGCTGCTGCGGTGAGTGTGCGGTCAGAACGGCGGCGAACTGGCCGGTCCGGCCGCTCATGTAGTCCATGGCGGCGATCCGGTCGGCCATCGCCTGCAGGGGTTCGAGGGCGGCGTTGGCGGCGGCGAGCGCCTCGGCGTCCGCGCGGTGCCGCTCCTCGGCGGCCGCCTGCTCGGCGAGCTTGACGTCCAGATCGCGCTGGGCGGCGGTGACGGCCTCGCGGGTCTGGATCGCCTGCTGGGAGAGCTCGTTGAGCTTGGCGAGCGCATCGTCCGCCGGCTCGGCGTGCACGGTGCTCATGGAGAGCACCAGCACCAGGAAGGCGGTCACAAATCCGCACACCGCTCGCCGAAGTGAGGACTGCACCTCGGTCATCCGGATTGCCACGATCCTTACGCTGCTGGGGCCGACGCCGGCCCGCTGGACATGCCCCGCACAGGCTACGAACTGACCTTGACGATGTCCACTTGTCCCGTAACGTGACCGGCCCTGTCATCTGCGGGTGCTTGTCACTCCGGGGCCCCGATCAGCGCATCGGATCAGCCGTCGTCGCCGTCGCTGCCGTTGCTCGTCGTCCCGGTACCGCCCGGCCCGCCCGGGCCGCCGGGGCTGCCACCGTTGCCGCCATCGCCACCCACACCCGTCGTCGCGCCGACCACCCCGATGCCGCTACCACCGGGTCCACCCGCGCCGCCGACGGATCCGTCCCCGCCGTCGCCGCCGCGCCCGCCGGTCGCGTTGCCGACGGCCGACACCGTCGCGTTGCCGCCCGCCCCACCGGCACCTCCCGGCGCCCAGGCGTTGCCGCGGCCGCCGTTGCCGCCGCGACCGCCCCACGCGGACACGACGTTGCCGAAGGCGTCACCACCCCTGCCGCCGTTTCCTCCCCTGCCGCGACCGCGGGCCGCGCCGCCGTCACCGCCGTCGCCACCGAGCACACCGGAGGCATGCTCCCCCTCACCGCCGGCACCCCCGTCTCCCCCGTCGCCGCTGATCACACCTCCGTCGCCGCCGTTGCCACCGCGGCCTCCGGTCCCGTTGAAGCCCGTGCCGCCGTCGCCACCGCGACCACCGTCGCCGATTCCCCAGGCATCGCCACCGGTTCCACCGGCACCCCCGACCCCAATGGTGGCTCTGCCGCCGGTACCGCCGTCGCCGCCGGTGCCCACGAAACCGGCCCTGCCGCCGTTCCCGCCGATACCGCCCACCGGGGAGTTGAACGCCTCGTTGAGACCGCCGTCGCCGCCGCGACCGCCGTTCCCGGAGATCAGGCCGCCGTTGCCACCGTCGCCCCCTCGGCCGCCCTCGACGACCCCCTCCACGACCAAGACGTAACCACCCGCGCCACCGCTGCCGCCGCTGCCGATCAGCAGGGCGTTGCCGCCGGCGCCACCGGCACCAGGGCGACCCGTCAACGAGGCGTAGTTGAAGTTTCCGGAGTCGCCGCCCGCACCACCTGACCCGCCATGACCGATCAGGCCGGACCGCCCGCCGGCACCACCGTCACCACCGATCCCGAAGTCGGCCCCGGAGGCGACGACCGTCCCGCCCGCACCACCGGCACCACCGTTGCCGACGAGAAGGCCACCGGCGCCACCCGCGCCGCCCTTGCCTCCGATCGCGGACTCCCCATCGAGGTTCGAGGTGGAGTAGCCGTCACCGCCCGCCCCGCCGTTTCCGAAAAGCCCTGCTGCGCCGCCTCTTCCGCCGTCGATGTGCGTCGCGTCGCCGTCGCCGCCGCGCCCGCCGTTGCCGAACAGCAGACCGCCGCGACCGCCCGCCTGGCCCGGCCCGCCGTCGGCGCCGTTGCCGATGAGCAGCCCGCCGTTCTCGCCGGGCTCGTCGCCGTTGCTGATGAACACCGCGACCACGGCGCCGAGGAACGCTGCGACGTCAACTCCAGAATTCGCCTGCGCCAGGCTTGCGTTCGTGAAGCCGGGTCCCGACCCGTCGACAAGCGCGGCCGTGTCCAGCGCGGCGCGGAGCGTGGGGGCGAAGAAGAGCGACGCCGTCACGCTGGTGGACCTGCCCCTGCCGGGTTCGCCGGTCTCAGGCGGGTCGACCACCGCCTTCGCGACGGACAATCCGCCACCCGGCACGACAGCCGCCGCTTTTGCGCGATAGAGGGCGTTCGGGGTCGCCAACGCCGCGAGCGTCGGCGCGAAGGCGGGCGCGGCGGCTGCCGTCCCGGGACTTGGAACCGCCGACGGCTCCCCCGTGGCTCCCGTGCCGACGCTGACAACCACACCCGCGGTCAGCGCCGCGGTCAGCGCCGTCCTGCTCACAATTCTGCCCACGGCGGTGATCATCGACGCGCGAAGCGCGCTGTGACCCCGTAGTCGACTACTTGGTTTTTCGGGTGGTCGGCGCCCGCACTACTTGGTTTTCCCGCCTCGGCGGCCTCAGTCTGTGCGGTCGGCGGCGGCCAGGGCCGCGCTGTACTCCTCGATGTCGTCGGCCTCGACGGTCCTGGTGCCGTTGTAGACGTCGCGGTCGATCTCGTCCTCGGCGTTGGCGACCAGCATCGCCACGAAGGTGTCGCCGTTGACGTTGAGGAACGTGCGGAAGATGCCGGTGAACCAGTCGACAGCGATCAGCAGACCCACCGCGGCGAACGGCAGGTCCAGCGAGGTGGCCAGGAACATCGCCACCACCGGGAAGCCGCCGGGGACGGTGATGGTGCCCATGTTGAGCAGGATCGCCAGCGCCATGCCCAGCACGATCTGTCCCAGGCTGAGCCGGATGTCGCCCGCCTGCGCCAGGAACATCACGACGATCATGTAGTTGAGGACGGCGCCGTAGGAGCCCATGGTCAGGCCGACGGACAGGGTGAAGTTGGCGACCCGCTGGCTCACCCCCACCCTCTCGACGGTGTTCTTCAGCACGGTCGGGAAGGTGACCGCCGAGCTGGTGGTCGTCACCGCGATCACGGTCTGCTCGGCCAGCTTGGTGGGCAGCTTCCACGGGTTCAACCGGGTCCGCACCGCGACGACGACCACGAACAATGCGGTCAGGATCAACACACCGAGCAGGGTGGTGCCGAGGTACTTCAGCGCGGTGGTCACGACCGAGACGCCGACGTCGCCGGCCATGTTGGCAAGCAGACAGAACACGCCGACCGGCGCGGTGTACATGACGAGCCGGATCATCGTCAGCACGATCTGCTGGATCTGGTCGATGAAGTTCAGCACCGTGGTGTCGCCGGTCCTCGTGATGTGGCTGCGCAGGGCGATACCGAACAGCAGGGCGAACACGATGATCGGCACCATCGTCGCCGTCGACATCGCGTCGAAGATGTTTGTGGACACGAAGTTCAGCAGGGTGTCCTGCCAGCCGAGGGCCTCACCGGCGGACTCCCTGAGACCCGGGTCGACCTCCTCGGTGTAGACCATGCCGGCGCCGGGCCGGAACACGGCGCTGAGCAGCCAGGCCAGCACGGCGGCGACGACCGAGAATCCCAGCATCCACTTGAAGGTGCGCAACGCGATGCGGCCGGTGCCCGACCCGGTCATCGATCCGGTGGCCACGATCACCGACGCCATCACCAGCGGCACGATCGACATCTGGATCAGGCGGATGAACATGTCGCCGATGAACTTGAGGTTGGCCGCCCACTCGCCGACGGCCAGCCCGAAGAGGATTCCGGCGACCGCGGCGATACCGATCTGCAGTGCGGGGTGTCGCAGCGTTTTCATGGCGGGAACCGTAGGGGTCCGCGACTACCGGGATGTGCCGCTGATGTCACAGTCGCGTTACCCCGCCTGCGGGAGTGTTCCGAATCCTGTTGCCTGGCAACGTCTGTCGAGCTAGCTGCTGCCTCCCGTGTCGCGGTGGCATGCGAAATTATCGGTGCGGTAAGGCAACTGGATGCGGGCGGATCCGACGCCGGAACCCGCAGCGACACCGGTTGCGGGACGTGATGTCTGCCGTTTCCGGCGCCGCCTGCAGCAACCCCGCAGCGCCGCCTCCCCTACAGGTGGTGTTTCCGGAGAAATTCGTCGATATCGGCGATCCACACCGCCGCCTCGTCGGGGGTGAAGATATGCCCGGCGTCCGGGTACTCGATCAGCGTCGCGCCCGGTATCTCCGTCGCCAGGCGGCGGGTGGTCTCCGGCAGCACGATGCGGTCCTGCCCGGCGGCGAACACCACGGTGGGTACGGCGATCTCGTGGCAGGTGTCGACGATGTCGACCGTCGCCGCCAGCCGTGCCTGGTCGGCACCGCCGTAGGGATAGTTCTCCAGCGTCGCCGCCACCGCCGCGTCGGCGCCCGCCCGGTCGAGGGAGCCGAGCACCGCCGGGGCGGACAGGCTCACCAGGTAGGCGGCCAGCGCCCGGCGATTCCCGGTGGCCGCCAACGCCGTCCCCAACGACAGGCCGAGAATCGGGAACCGCTCGAAGCCCGCGTCGATCGCCGTGCGCACCACCGCGTCGGCGAGGACGGGCAGTTCCAGCGCCGCCGGGTCGGGTGGGGTGGCGCCCGACCCGGGGTAGTTCATGCCGATGAGCGTCCGGGTGGTCGACAGCGTGTCGATCACCTGGCCGAAGTTGAGCCCGACGCTGCCGCCTGCGCCGTGGGCGAGCACCAGCGGCGCACCGGTTCCGGTGCGGATGACGTCGGGGTCTGCGATGAGTCGTGGTCCTGGCATAGCCTGGACGCTAAACCTTGACGTCAGCGTGAAGGTCAAGCGTTCAGGAGGGGTTATGCGGATCGGTGAGCTCGCACGCCGGTGCAACGTCTCCACCAGGGCCTTGCGGTACTACGAGGAGCAGCAGTTGCTGACCTCGAGCCGGCACGCCAACGGCTACCGCGACTACCCCGAGTCGGCGGTCGAGACCGTGCGCCGGATCCGCGTCCTGCTCGACGCCGGGTTCAACGCCGAGACCATCCGAAAAGTGTTGCCGTGCCTCAACGGCGACGAGATCGACATGTGCCCGCAGGTGGCCGCCGCGATCCGGGAGACGCTGCGCGGCATCGACAAGCAGCTCCGAGACCTCGACGCCAAGCGCGCCAGGATCACCGCCCTGCTGGCTGGTCAGGCCCTGTCGGCCGCCGGGGCCTGAAGCAGTTCGCGGCTGTTCGTCGTCAGCACCCGGGCCCGGGCGTCGTCATCAAGCAGTGGGGTCCGGTCGATGCGCTCGGCGAGATCGGCGCACACCGGCGCGGGTGTGAACGGAAAGTCGCTGCCGTAGTGGATGTTCTCGATCCCGGTGACCTGAAGCAGTGCGCCGAGAAGTTCCGGCACCGGGGCGCCGGCCAGATCGAAGTGCAGCCTGCGCAGCGCGGCGCGGATGTCCGGCGGGGCGGACCGGTCGGGCGAGGCCAGCAGCGGCATGAGCAACTCGACGCGGGCGGCCAGCACGGGAAGCGCCGCACCCGCGTGCGGCATGATCACCGCCATGTCCGGGTAGCGGTCCAGCACACCGCGCAGGATCATGTTCGTCACCGCTCGGGTGGAGTCGAACATGAACTCCAGCAACGGTTTCGGGTACCCCAACGACAAGTCGGTGCCGCACGGGCTGGTGGGGTGGATGAACAGGGTCGAGCGCCGTGCGTTGAGTTCGGCGTACAGCGGCTCGAGCAGCGGGTCTCCGAGGTAGACACCGTGGATGTTGGTCTCGAGGACGACGCCGTCGGCGCCGAGCGTGTCCAGCGCGTACCGCAGTTCGGCGACCGCGGCATCGATGTCGGGTACCGGGAGCGAGGCGAACTGCCCGAACCGGCCGGGGTGGTCCTGCCGGAGCCGCGCGCCCTCCTCGTTGACCCGCCGCGCCAGCGTCGCCGCCGCGGCGGAGTCACCGAAATGCACGCCCGGCGAGGAGATCGACAGCACCGCGGTCTCGATGTTCAGCTCGTCCATCAGGGCCAGCGCCGACGCCTCGTCCCACGGCGGGATCGCGTTGATGCCGTCGGGTTGGGAGTGGCCCGCCTCGAGCAGTGCTTCGCGGTAGAACTCGGGGATGAAATGGGCGTGCACGTCGATGCGAGGTGCTCTCATGCTGCTGCGGACTCCTGACTCGGACGGGTTGGTGCACCCCTGGATGACTCGGATCGCCGCGAGGGTGGACACTATGACGTGGCCCTTTCCGCGACGGTGTTCAAGGTCGACCTGAGCGTCTCCGATGTCGATCACGGGTACTACTCCGACAACGCGCTGACCGTCGCCCGTCATCCCAGCGAGAACGACGAGCGGATGGTGGTGCGGTTGCTGGCGTTCGGGCTGCGCGCCCATCGGCTCGCCGACGTCGACGGTGAGCTGGCTTTCGGGCCGGGCCTGTCCACCCCGGGTGTGCCCGACCTGCAACTGACCGACTACACCGGCCGGATCCTGGAGTGGATCGACGTCGGCCAGCCCGATGCCCGCGCCCTGGGCAAGGCGGTCAGCCAGGCCGACCAGGTGCTGTTGTACCCCTTCGCCACCGGCGTGCCCACCTGGTGGCGCACCGTGGGTCCGAAGGTGGCGGGACTGCCGAACCTGACCGTGGTCCAGATACCGCATGCGGCGGTGCAGCAACTGGCCGCAGCCGTCGACCGCCGCGTTGCCGCGCAGGTGATGGTGATGGAGGGCCAGGTGACGATGACCGTCGGCGACGTCGACGTCACCTTTACCCCCGAACTGCTGCAGTGACCCGGTAGGCGTGTAGGCGGCGTGCGAATCCTGCTCGCTGTCAGCATCTTCGGCGACGGGTATGGTGGCGGCCGTGCCTGTGCCACCCGCAAGCGGTGCCGGGCGACCACCCGTGGCGGTGCGGCTGGCGGTGGTGTTCGTCGGGGTCACCGCGATCTGGATGCTGTTGTCCGCGGACGTCTCGGCTGTCCTGGGCGAGGACTACTCCCGGCCCGCCCACGTTGTTCGCGCCGTCACCGCGACCGCGCTGACCGTCCCGCTGATCCTGGCGGCGCGCCGATGGCTCGATCGTGCACCGTTGTCTGGACTGGGGCTGACGTCCCTGCGCGAGGGGTGGCGGCCGTTGCTGGCCGGAATGCTGTGCTGGGCGGTCCCGGCCGCCGTCGCCGCAGCGATGGTGGTCTGGCAGGGATGGGCCGACGTGACCGTCACCGGCGATGCCGGCAGCCTGCTCGGCGGACTGGCCGCGGTGACCGCGCTGGTGTTCCTCTACGAGGCGCTGCCGGAGGAACTGGTCTTCCGCGGCTACTTCTACGCCAACCTCGCCGAGCGCTGTCCGGTCACGGTCGCCGTCCTGGGCCAGGCCGCGTTGTTCACACTGTGGGCCGTCGCGTTCGGAGCGGCCCGTTCGGTCGACCGCGTCGTGCTGCTGTTCACCTTCGGCTGCGCGCTCGGCGCACTGCGGGCGGTCACCGCAAACCTGTGGAGCACCATAGGTTTTCACTGGTCCTTTCAGGTGACGGCACAGTACCTCAGCCCGAGTTGGGACGCCGTCGCACTCGACGACCCCGCGCTGGCGTTCGGGGTGGCGATCAGCCTGGTCCCGTTCGCCGTGACCCTGGCGCTCGCGGCGGGACTGGCGCGACGCCGCGGTCAGAGCCGCTCGTAGTGAGGCTAGTGAGGCGTTGTCGGCGCTGACGATCAGCCCTGTCCGAGATGTCGGTGCAGGAAGTCGACCTGATCCGACACGATCCTCTCGAAGTGTGGCTCGAGATAGGGCTCGAAGTGACTGCAGTCGTAGACCAGAGCCTCACCACGAGGTATGCGGCGAGCCACCCTGAGCGCCTTGTCCATCGGTGTCACGTCGTCGTACCTGGCGACCTGGATGAGCGTGGGTACGGTGATCCGCGACGCGTACCGGCCCGGTGAGTAGAACGGTATGCGCAGGGCGATGCGGGCAGCCACGTCGTTCTCGGTGAAAAGCTTCTCCCGATGACCAGCGGCCATCCGTTCGACGAGATCCATCGCCCCCGGGGACGTCATCATGGCCAGTTCGCCCGGTCGACCGATGGCCGCCGTGCGGTATGGCTTCGCGCCGAACCACGCACCCACCTGATCGCGAACGCCGGCGAGGAACAACCGGCTCACCAACCCTATCGGCTGGGCGAACGCCGACGCGGGCCCGTCGACATGAGGCACCTGCGCGATCCCCGCGGCCAGTTCGTGGTCGTGGGCCAGCAGGTGCAGCACGTGTCCTCCACCGAACGACGAGCCCCACGCCACCAACCGGGTGGTGTCCACACCGTCGAGGCTGCGCGCATAGGAGACCGCGGCCCGCCAATCCGCTTGCTGGGCTTTGATATCCAGGATCCGACGGGGTTCACCGTCGGAGGCTCCCCAGAACCGGTAGTCGAACACCAGGACCGCATAGCCGGCCCGGGCGAAGTGGTCGGCGTAGGCATCGAGACGCAGCTCCCGGAAAGCGGCGAATCCGTGAGCCATAACGACGAGCGGCGGACTCTGCACCCCGTCGGGCCGGTAGAGCCACGCCGCACAGCGTGCCCCTTCGGAGACGAAGGTGGTGTCATGCCGGACGTAGGTGTGTTCAGCCATGCCTCTCCCCAAAATGATGCGCGGAGCGTATACCCCGGCAGAGCGCTTTATCCCGCTTGCAGCACCGCCTGCTGGAAATGCTTGCAGGCCAGCAGCGCCAGTTCGACTTCAAGGCGATCCTCGCCGATCGGTCGGGCTCGGCGTTCGATCGCGCGGTTCACCCGGTATCGAACCGAGTTCGGGTGCAGCAGAAGCTTCTCGGCTGCGGCAGTGTAACTCGACCCGGCCTGAAGGAAGACACGCAGTGTCTCCCGCAGCCGTGCATCGTTGGCGGTGTCGCTGGCGAGAGGGCCGAGGGTGTCGAGCAAACGCGCGATGTACCGGGATCCGCGCAACGACCTGCGCCCCTCCCGGCTGGCCGAGTTCATGGCACACGTTCTGGGCACCGTGGTCGAAGTGGTGACGCCGCTGGTACTTCTGTTCTCCCACAACAAGACCCTGACAGTGGCGGCCGTCGTACTCATGCTCGGCCTGCACCTCTACATCATCTCGGCGTTCCCGCTCGCGGTTCCGCTGGAGTGGAACGTCCTGTTCTCCTTCGCCACCGTGTTCCTGTTCCTGGGGTTCCCCACCTGGGAGGGCTATGCCGTCGGCGACATGTCCTCACCGTGGCTGACCGTGGCGATCGTCGCTGCCCTGCTCTTCTTCCCGATCCTGGGCAACTTCCGGCCCGACAAGGTGTCGTTCCTGCCCTCAATGCGCCAGTACTCGGGCAACTGGGCCTGCAGCGTGTGGGCGTTCGCCCCGGGCGCCGAGGCCAAACTCGACAGGGTGAAGCGACCCGCGATCAACCAGATCGACCAGTTCATCGCCTACGGCTACGAACCGGAGTGGGCCGCGGTGATCATGAACCTGCCCGCCACCTTCCGGGCGATGCACACCCAGGGTCGCGGGCTGATCTCGGTGCTCGTCAAGAACCTGCCCGACATCGACACCCGCACCGTCCGGGAGGGCGAGTGGGTGTGTAACTCGCTGATCGGCTGGAACTTCGGCGACGGCCACCTGCATGATGAACGGATGATCGCCGCCGTGCAGGAGCAGGTCGGTTTCGAGCCCGGGGAACTGGTGGTGGCCTGGGCCGAATCCCAGGCCTGGGGCAGCCCGGTTCAGCACTACAAGCTGATCGACGCGGCCCTGGGCGTCATCGAGACCGGCACGTGGAGGGTCGACGACGTCGCCGAGGCCCAGCCGTGGCTGCCGAACGGTCCGGTGCCGACCACGGTCACCTGGTCCCGGTTCCGCGACGGGCGGGGGGCGATGGCTTGACAACGGCGACAGTGGTCGGCGGCGGACCCAATGGGCTCGCCGCCGCGGTCACGCTCGCCAGGGCGGGGGTGACCGTCACCGTCCTGGAGGCGGCCGACGAGATCGGCGGTGGCACACGTAGTTTCGAAGCGATTGTGCCCGGCCTGCTGCACGACCACTGTTCGGCGATCCATCCGATGGCGGTCGGATCGCCGTTCCTCAACGAGTTCGGACTGGACCGCCACGGCCTGCGCTGGCACTGGCCCGACATCGACTGCGTCCACCCCCTCGACGATGGAACGGCCGGCGTGCTGCGACGCTCCGTCGACCACACCGCCGCCGGCCTGGGTCCCGACGGTCGCGTCTGGAAGACGCTCTTCGGCCGCCCCGTCGACCGGTTCGACGCGGTCAACGACGCCGTCATGGGACCGCTGCTGCGCGTGCCGAGACACCCCCTCACGCTGGCCCGCTTCGGCGCGCCCACCGTGCTGCCCGCCTCCGCGCTGGCCCGGGTGTTCCGCACCCCGGCGGCGCGCGCGCTGTGGGGCGGGGTGGCCGCGCACGCCTTCCGGCCGCTGCACCTGCCGATGACCTCGGCCATCGGGGTGGGGATCATCACCGCCGGACACCGCCACGGATGGGCGGTCGCCGAAGGCGGTTCCCGCGCCATCACCGATGCGATGGCCGCCCTGCTGCGGGAACTGGGCGGCACCATCGAAACCGGCGTCCGGGTCCGCGACATCGCCGACCTCCCGCCGGCCACGGTCACGGTGTTCGACCTGGCCCCCGAAGCCGTCGCCGACATCCTCGGTGACCGGCTACCCCCGCGGGTGGCGCGGGCGTACCGGAGGTTCCGGCGCGGGCCGGGCGTGTTCAAGGTCGACTTCGCCGTCGAGGGCGGTGTGCCGTGGCGCAACCCCGACGCACACCGCGCCGGCACCGTGCACGTCGGCGGCACCTTCGAGGAGATCGCGGCGACCGAACGCGACGTCAACGCCGGGCGGATGCCCGAGCGGCCGTTCGTGCTGGTCGCCCAGCAGTACGTCGCGGATCCGGGGCGCTCCGTCGGCGACATCCATCCGGTGTGGAGTTACGCCCACGTGCCGCACGGCTATCCCGGTGACGCCACCGAAGCCGTCGTCGCGCAGATCGAACGCTTCGCCCCCGGCTTCCGCGACCGCATCGTCGGCTACCGCACCGAGTCCGCCGAGGGGATGGCGCGGTTCAACGCCAACTTCACCGGCGGCGACATCCTCACCGGCGCCAAGGACATCCGGCAACTGACCTTCGGACCCCGAATCACGTTGTCGCCGTACACAACCGGTGCGCCCGGCTACTACATCTGCTCGGCGGCCACCCCGCCCGGACCCGGCGCGCACGGCATGTGCGGCTACCACGCCGCGCAGACCGCGCTGCGGGAACTGGCCCGCTAGCCGAGCAGGCCGGGCCGCCGAACGAGAACCCATGGTCGTGATCCGCGCGGTTTAACCACCACGGGTTCTCACTCGCGGTGGCGAGGCGGGGCGAGCCGCCGAAAATTGCAGCGCCGAGGGGTCTGCGAACCTCCGTAAGCTGGACGGGTGTGCTGTGGGCATAAGGCGGTCCGGTGAGCGCGATCGACGCGTTCTACCGGGTCTGGGCTGACGCCCGGCAGACCTTCGGCAACGGGACGCCGCAGCGCGGCGAGACCTACGACAAGAGCGCACAGCTGACGACCTTCGCGCGCACCCTCGATCAGGCCGCCCCCGGGCAGCGGTGGACGGGCGCCGCCGCCGGTGCGTACGCCGGAGCCAACACCGAACACCAGCAGGTGTTCAGCCGGCTCGCCGAACTCGACCGTCAGGTCGCCACGCACGTCGCCGCGTCGGCGGAGGTGGTCGCCGCCGGACGCCGCAACCTCGACGCGCTCCGCGACTGGGTCACCGCCGCCGCCGGCAGCGTCCCGCCCGGCAGGCTGCGCGACGTCATGCTCACGCAGATCGCCAACAAGGGGCTGGCCGAACTCAGCGAGGTCGTCCGCCGCTCCAACGCCGAGTCCAACACCATCGCCGAGAGCCTGCGCAGGCTGCGCCCGCAGTTCGACGCGCTCGGGTCGGAGCAGCGCTTCGGCGGCAAGGAGTCCGGCGGCGACGAGCAGACCGACCGGGACGACAAGGACGACACGGCCGAAGACGACGGGCCGAAGAAGACCGACATGTCCTCCGGTGACATCGAGGCCATCGACCAGGCCAACCGCGAACTGCTGGCGGAGATGCGGGCCGAATACGAACAGCTGCCGGACGGACAGGTCAAGACGGACCGTCTCAACGACATCGCGGCCATCGAGCGTGCGCTTGAGGTGCCGGGCTCGCATCTGGTGTACCTGGAGAAGCCCGACGATCCGTCGCAGATGGTGCCGGCGGCCACCTCCGTCGGGGATCCGTTCACCGCCGACCATGTGTCGGTGACGGTCCCGGGAGTCGGGAGCTCGACCCGCGACAGCATCCACAACATGACCGGCGAGGCGGCGGAGTTGAGGAACGAGGCCCTCGACATCGCCGACGCCGTCGGGACGAACACCAGCGTCGCGACGGTGGCATGGGTGGGCTATCAACCCCCGCTCAACATGGGCCAGGGCTCCGTGCTCAACGACGACCTCGCTCAGGCCGGCGCGTCGAACCTGACCTCCTTCCTGGCCGATCTGGACGCGGCGTCGCACAATCCGAACCAGACCACGGCCCTGTTCGGGCACTCGTACGGATCGTTGACCTCCGGTATCGCGCTGAAGGAAGGTGCGAGCGAGTTCGTCGACAACGCGGTGCTGTACGGCTCGCCGGGTTTCCAGGCGACCAAACCCGCCGACCTCGGGATGACCGACGACAACTTCTTCGTGATGGCCGCACCCGACGACTTGATCAACCAGATCGGTGCGCTGGCACCGTTGCACGGGTGGGGATCCGATCCGAACGAGATCCTGCGGAACAGCGACGGGTCGCTGCGGTTCCGCTTCCAGCATCTGGAGACCAGCGCCGGGCTGACCCCGATCGAGGGGTACGAGGCGAAGACGGGTGCCTCCGGACACTCCGACTACCCGCGTGACGCCGGGGAGCGCATGACGGGCTACAACCTGGCGGCGATCCTGTTGAACCGGCCCGACCTCGCAGTGAAGGAGACCCCGTACGGATGGCACTGAACCGGCGCCACAGGTGGCGACTGCCGGCCGGACTCGCGGTCTGCGCAATAGTGTTAGGTGGTTGTTTCATGCTCGAAGAACCCTCTCGGTCAACACCTCCCACCGACGAGGAGACGATCGCGCTCATCGACAGCATGCGCGACAAGGGCTCCTACGAGGACGCCCGCGAGCGGCTCAACGCCTCCGCCCGGGCGATCGCCGAGCAGATCGTCGCCGCCGTGCCCGGACAGAGCTGGCAGTTCTCCGACGATCCCAATGTTCAGGAGGTGAAACGGAACGGGTTGCCCTGCAAGGATCTCCGGCTCACCGGCAGCGTCGCGCTTCGGCCGACCGCCGACACGGTGGCGTTCGGCAGGACGTTCACGTCCGAGGAGTTCGCCGTCGCCGCGGACATCGTTCGCCGGGAGGCCGCCAAGTACGGTGTCACCGACGAGTCCTCGCTGTTCGACGAACAGTCTCGCCGCGATTACGCCGTGCAGGGCAACGGCTACGAGTTCCAACTCATGCAGATCAACCGTGCCCGCCTGAACATCACCGGCGACTGCTTCCTGATGCAGCGCGTGCTGGACCTGCCGCCGGGACAGCTGCCGCCCAAACCGCCCTTGACCACCACAAGCCGGTGAGAGTAGCTGTGCGGCAACGGGTTTGACGCCGCTACTGCTTGGCCATGTTCGCGAAGCGCGAGTAGTGCAGCTGGTGCGCGACGGTGATCGTCTTGGTCGGGCCGTTGCGGTGCTTGCCGAGAATCAGGTCCGCCTCGCCGCCGCGGGGGTCGTCGCGCTCGAACGCGTCCGGCCGGTGCAACAGGATGACCATGTCGGCGTCCTGCTCCAGCGAACCCGACTCGCGAAGATCGGAGACCTGCGGCCGCTTGTCGGTGCGCTGCTCGGGACCACGGTTCAGCTGGCTGATCGCGATCACCGGGACGTCGAGCTCCTTGGCCATCAGCTTCAGGCTTCGCGAGAAGTCCGAGACCTCCTGCTGGCGTGACTCGTACTTCTTGCCCGACGTCATCAGCTGCATGTAGTCCACCACGATCAGCCGCAGCCCGGACTTCTGCGCGAGCCGGCGCGCCTTGGCGCGGATCTCCATCATCGTCAGGTTCGGCGAATCGTCGATGTACAGCGGGGCCTCGCTGATCTCGCTCATCCGCCGGGCCAGCCGCGTCCAGTCGTCGTCGCTCATCCGGCCCGACCGCATGTCGGCCAGCTTGATCTTCGCCTCGGCCGACAGCAGACGCATGACGATCTCGGACTTGCTCATCTCCAGCGAGAAGATGACGCTGGGCATGCGGTGTTTGATCGAGCACGACCGCATGAAGTCCAGCCCCAGCGTCGACTTACCGACACCGGGTCGGGCCGCGATGATGATCATCTGGCCCGGGTGCAGACCGTTGGTCACCTCGTCGAGCTCGTGGAAGCCCGTCGGCACACCGCGCGCGAGACCGCCCTGCGAGGCGATCGCGTCGATCTCGTCCATCGTCGGCTGCAGCAGCTCCTCGAGGATCACGAAGTCCTCTTTGGCGCGCCGCTCGGTGACGTCGTAGATCTCCGCCTGCGCCCGGTCCACGATGTCGCTGACATCGGCGCCGTCGGCGCCCGCGTAGCCGTACTGCACCACCCGGGTGCCCGCCTCCACGAGCCGGCGCAGCAGCGCCTTCTCGGCGACGATGCCCGCGTAGTAACCGGCGTTGGCCGCCGTCGGCACCGTGGAGATCAGGGTGTGCAGATACGGCGCCCCGCCGATGCGGCGCAGCAGCCCGCGGCGGTCCAGCTCGGCGGCCACCGTTACCGCGTCGGCCGGCTCCCCGCGCCCGTAGAGGTCGAGGATGGCGTCGTAGATGTTCTGGTGCGCGGGACGGTAGAAGTCCCCCGGACGCAGCCGCTCGAGCACGTCGGCGATCGCGTCCTTGCTCAACAACATGCCGCCCAACACCGCCTGCTCGGCGGCCTGGTCCTGCGGCGGCTGCCTGCCGAACTCCTCGCTCGGCGGCGGCTCCATGCCCGCGCTGTGACCGAGGTCATCCACGACAGCCACGAAGCGTCTCACCCCCTGGGTTCACTTGTCGAACGTCCATTCGATCGCGACTGTACGACAGGCCGCCGACAACTCCCCGCTGCGCAGCCCGCCGCAATCTCGGGGGCCTACGTTAGAGGTTGCTGCACCCACTGCAAACCACCCCTGTTCATAGCCCTGTGGATGGCGTGTGGATAGCTCTGGACAGCCATGTTGAGGGGTTGGGGAAAACCTGTGAATTAACGATGTCGATCAATGCATTTTTGCTGGTAACTGCACCATACGGCGCTCAACAGGCTGTGGATGAAAATTGCTTCGGCGTGTCGGGCTAGGTTGCCGTCTCGGGCGTGTTGTGTTGCGCGTCGGGGGACGCCGGGTTAACGGCACGTAAGCTTCGCTACCCACGAGTCACCTCGCAAAGTTCGCCGGCCCAAACAGCAACGGCCGGGTGAAGTCCGAAATGGACTCCACCCGGCCGTATTGCCGAAACGGTTACTGCGCGGCGACGACTTCCAGCGACAGCGAAGCGGCGATCTCCGGATGCAGCTTCACCGACACGGGATGGGTGCCCGTCGTCTTGATGTGCGCCTTGGGCAGCTGCACGGTCCGCTTGTCGAGGTTCGGGCCGCCCGCGTTCTTGATCGCGGCGACGACGTCGGCCGACGTCACCGAACCGAACAGCTTGCCGGTGTCGGGCGCCGCCTTGACCGACAGCTGGACCGAACCCAGGCCCTCCAGGGCGCTCTTGAGCTCGACAGCGTGCTCGCGGCTCTGGATGGCCTTCTGCTCGCGCGCCCGGCGGATCTCCTCGGCCTGGCGCTCGGCGCCGCGGGAGGCCACCACGGCCAGCCCGCGGGGCAGCAGGTAGTTGCGGCCGTAGCCGTCCTTGACCTCGACGATGTCGCCGGAGACGCCCAGGTGCTCGACGTCGGCGGTGAGAATCAGTTTCATCTTCTGTGTCCTGCCTATCGCGTCGACGAGGTGAACGGCAGCAGGGCGACCTCGCGCGCGTTCTTCACGGCGATCGCGATGTCACGCTGGTGCTGCACGCAGTTGCCGGTGACGCGGCGGGCGCGGATCTTGCCGCGCTCGCTGATGTAGGTGCGCAGCAGCGCGGTGTCCTTGTAGTCGATCTTCTGCCCCTTCTTGGAGCAGAAGACGCACTTGCGAGTCTTGACCGGCTTCTCCGGTGCCGGCCGACGCTTCGTGCTCTTGGCCATGTGTCTTTCTCTTTCTTACTTCTGCTGAATGCTGATCAGGTGTGTCAGAAGGGTGGCTCGTCGTCGGCACCGGCGAACGAACCCGACGCCGGGGCGCTGCCCCACGGGTCGTCCTTCGGCTGCTCCATCCGCGCACCACCGCCGCCGCCGAATCCGCCACCGCTACCACCGCCGCGGGTGACCTTGTTGACCTTGGCGGTGGCGTAGCGCAGCGACGGGCCGATCTCATCGACCTCGACCTCGACGACCGTGCGCTTCTCCCCCTCGCGGGTTTCGAACGAACGCTGCTTGAGCCGGCCCTGCACGATCACCCGCGAACCGCGGGTCAGGCTCTCGGCCACGTTCTCCGCGGCCTCGCGCCAGATGTTGCAGCGCAGGAACAGCGCCTCGCCGTCCTTCCACTCGCCGGTCTGGCGGTCGTAGACGCGGGGGGTCGACGCCACGGTGAAGTTGGCGACGGCCGCGCCCGACGGCGTGAAGCGGAGCTCCGGATCGGCGGTCAGGTTTCCGACGATGGTGATGGTGGTGTCACCAGCCACGATGTCCTCCTGGGATTTGGCGGTGTGCGCGGAAGTAGTCGCAGGCGAGCCTACGGACCAACTCCGACGCGCACACGCCGTTCTCGGCTAGTGCTTGTCGGTCCGCAGCACCTTGGTCCGCAGAACGGACTCATTGAGGCTGAGCTGACGGTCGAGCTCGGTCACCGTGGCCGGGTTGGCCTTGACGTCGATCACCGCGTAGATGCCCTCGGAGTGCTTGGCGATCTCGTAGGCCAGCCGGCGGCGTCCCCAGATGTCGACCTTTTCGACAGTCCCGCCGTCCTTGCGGATGACGTTGAGGAACGTTTCCAGGGACGGAGCTACGGTGCGCTCGTCAAGGGTGGGGTCGAGAATGACCATGATTTCGTATGGACGCATGAAGACCTCATCACCTCCTACGGTCTTGTCGGCCACGGTCGTTCCGTGGCAGGAGGGTCGCCTGCGTCGGCAACCGGCCTAGGGTACCGGAAACAGCGCTGATCTGCGAAATCGCCCTGTTCGGCGGGCCTGGACTGCCGCCGAGTCCTCCGCGGCGTGGCGGGTCAGTAATCACACCGTCGGCTGACGCTCGATTGTGAATCCGGCGACGGTTTTCCGCCGTACGGCGTCGGTATTTTCACAAATGGCGACCACAACCGGGCGACTACGACCGGTGCCGGAAGTACTCCGCCGCGAGGTCGCGCACCGCCTCCGACGCCTTGGCCGTGCTGCCCGCGGCGAACGGCGGCTGCGGGTCGTACTCGATCATCAGCTGAGCCGCCTCGGCGGCGTCACGGCCGACCAGCAGTTCCACCAGCCGCAGCGCCATGTCGATTCCGCTGGACACCCCGGCCGCCGTGATGATCCGCTGCGGCACATGCTCGACGACACGCTGCGGGACATACTGCGCGCCCAGCGATTCCAGCAGCTCCGTCGCACGCCAGTGCGTGGTCGTAGTCAGGCCGGCCAGCAGTCCCGCCGCTGCCAGCACCAGGCTGCCGGTGCACACCGACGTCGTGAACCGCGTGTGCCGGTGCGCCGAGCGGACCCACTCGAGCACCGCCTCGTCGTCGATCAGCGTGCGGGTCCCGATGCCTCCCGGGAACACCACGACGTCCGGCCGGTCCACCTCGGCGAACGTCCGATCCGCCGTCACCCCGAGCATCCCGTTGTCGGAGCGCACCTCTCCGCGCCGGTGGCCGACGAACACCACGTCGATCGACGGCACGCGCTGCAGCACCTCGTAGGGACCGATGGCGTCCAACGCGGTGAACCGGTCGAACAACGGAATCGCCACCAGCATCGGGTCCCTCCTCGGTTCAGCCGCGCGCGGCGAGTTCGGGCTCCGGCTCGGTGCGCACCCGATCGGCGTCGGGGCGCAGCCAGTCCGGCAGCCACCGCGGCGGTGCGTCGGGGGCGCCGTCGAACACCCCGCCCGCCGGGTCGTCGACCGCACCGCGCATCCGCACCAGGTCCAGTTCCGGGTGGTAGATCCGGCGGATCACCAGCACGCACAGCGCCACCACCGCGATGTCGCGCAGCAGCACCGTGATCGTGAACGGCTGCTCGGGCAGCCCCATGTTCTGCTCGCCGAACAGGTACAGCATCCGCGGCACCCACACCAGCGCGTCAATCGTCATCCACGCCAACAGAATCCGCCGATGCGGCAGCGCCAGCACCGCCAGCGGCACCAGCCACAGCGAGAACTGCGGGCTCCACACCTTGTTCGTCAGCAGGAACGCCGCCACCACCAGGAACGCCAGCTGCGCCACCCGCGGCCGCTGCCTGGCGGTCAACGCGATGTAGCCGATCGCGATGCAGCACGCGCCGAACAGCACCGCCGTCACCGTGTTGGTGACGGTCGGCGGCTCCCAGAACCCGAGATCCGGATCGAAGCCCCGCCACCCGGTGAACGACTTGATCACGTTGTAGATCGAGTCCATGTCGTCGCCGCGACGGGTGTTGAGCCGGAAGAACTCCGACCATCCGCGCGGGAACAGCACCATGATCGGCAGGTTCACCACCAGCCACGCCACGAACGCCGTCAGCGCGGTCTTGCCCACCTCGCGCAGCTTGCCGGTGCGCAGCGCCAGCACCGCCAGCGGCAGGAGCAGCAGCAGCGGGTACAGCTTGGCCGCCACCCCCAACCCGATCAGCGCCCCCGCGAGCCAGGGTTTTCGGCGCGCCCACGCCAGCAGCGCCCCGGTCGCGAAAGCCGTTGCCAGCGCGTCGAAGTTGGTGAAGATCTGGAAGATCAGGATCGGCGAGGCCGCCACCAGCGCCGCGTCCCACACCCGGCGCGGACCGGCCAGCTGCGACGCCGCCCACACCGTGATCAGCCACGCCAGCGCCAGACCGAACGCGGCGATGTTGAAGAACATCACCACCTCGGCGATGATCGGCACCGACACCAGTTTGGTCAGCGCGGTGTAGGTCTTGGCCAGCGCCATCGACAGGTACTGGTAGAGCCCGGTCAGCACCGGATACTCCATGTAGCGCACCGCGACGTTGCCGTCGTACTGGATCTTCGGCTTGCCGTCGGAGTCCTTCTCCACCCAACTCGACTTGTACGGGAACTTGCCGAGATTCAGCAGTTCGGCGGTGTAGAGCGGGACGGTGTCGGAGTAGCACAGCTGGTAGTAGGCACGCTGGTTCGCCCAGTTGCCGACCCGTTGGTCGGCGGTGCCGGTGCCGGTGGTCTGCAGGCACGCCGCCTTCGTCGCGTAGCCCAGCGACAGGAACACCAGCGCGATGATCAGCATGACCCGCAGCGGGGTCATGAACCGCTGCCGCCCGATCAGCGCGTGCCTGCCGACCGGTCCGCCGATGACATCCGAGAGCGCCGCGCCGATCGTGTCGGTCCGGCTGGGCAGGTCGCGCTCGCTGAAGCTGCGCACATCCTTGGCAAGACGGGCGGGCGAGACGAACTCTCTCGACTCGCCCGCGTCCTCTCCCCCCACCTCGGTCACGGCGGCGGAGGCGGAACTCCGGGCGCCGGCGGCGGCGCACCCTCCGGTCCGGGCGGCGGGGCTCCCTCAGGGCCCGGCACCTGACCGTCGGGCGGCGGCGGCGCGACAGGAACGGTGGTCGGCGGGCCCCACGGGATCGTGATGCCCGGCGCGATCTCCAGCGTCGGCTGGATGACGGTCTCCGACGGCGGCGGCGGCACCTCCGGCGACGACGGCGGCGGCGGTGGCGGCGGCGCCTGCGGCACCCCGGCGTACCCGCCGATGGCCTCCGGCTTCGGGAACTTCTCGATCTCGGTGCCCTCCAGCGCGCCGTCCATCGTGGCCTTCCAGATGTCCGACGGCAGGCCCGACCCGTAAACCGGTGCGCCCCACTTGTTCTCGAGCGGCTTGTCACCGTTGACGGTGCCCACCCACACCGCGGTGGACAGCGACGGCGTGTAGCCGACCATCCAGGCGTCGCGGTTGGCGCCGGTGTCGCCGAGCTGGTTGGTCCCGGTCTTGGCAGCCGACGGGCGACCGCCGGCGAGTGCGTGCCCGTTGGAGTACGCGGCGATCGGCTGCATCGCGGCGGTCACGTTGTCGGCGACCTTCTTCTCGATGCGCTGCTCGCCGGAGTTGTCCTGCTCGGCCGCGTCGAACAGCACCTCGCCCTCGGAGTTGACCACCTTCTGCACGAAGTGCGGTTTGTGGTACACGCCCGAGGCGGCCAGCGTCGCGTACGCCGACGCCATGTCGATCACCCGGGACTGGTACTGGCCCAGCACGATTCCGTTGTTCGGCGGCCCGCCCTTACCGTCCTCGGACAGGGTGTGCTCGACACCTGGAAAGCTCTCGGCGATACCGGCCTGGTGCGCGGCCTCCGCGACATCCTCGGGGCCGTTCTTCAGCTTCAGCATCAGCCGGTAGTAGCTGGTGTTCAGCGACCGCTTCAGCGCCTCGGCGATGTTGCAGGTGCCGCAGCTGTTGCCCTCGACGTTGGTGATCTTGATGCCGTTGACCTCCAGCGGCGAGCTGTCCACCTGATAGCCCAGACCCATCCCCTGCTGCAGGGCCGCCACCAACGCGAACACCTTGAACGACGAGCCGGTCGGCAGACCCGCCTGCGCGAAGTCGAACCCGTTGGCGTCCTCGCCGCCGTAGTAGGCCTTCACCCCGCCGGTGCGCGGATCGATCGACACGATCGCGGTGCGCATGTCGGGGTCCTGGCCCTCCAGATACTCGCGGGCGGCGTCTACGGCCGCGTTCTGCGCCTTCGGGTCGATCGTGGTGGTGATCTCCAGACCCTCGGTGTTCAGCGTCTGCTCGCTGATGTCGAACAGCTCGAGCAGCTCCGCCTTCACCTGACGCTCGATCAGGCCGTTGGGGCCGGTGGTCTGGTTCTGCAGCTGCGCGAAGTCCTGCGGCACCGTCGCCGGGAACACCTGCTGGGCGCGCTCTTCCGGCGTCAGCGCACCGATCTCGACCATGCCGTCGAGCACCCAGTTCCAGCGCGCCTCCGCGCCGTCCAGGTTCACCGCGGGATCCAGTCCCGACGGCTGCTGGATCAGCGCGGCCAGCAGCGCACCCTCGGCGACGGTGAGGTCTTCGACCGGCTTGTCGAAGTACGCCTTCGACGCCGCCGCCACACCGTAGGCGCCGCGACCGAAATAGATGATGTTCAGATACGACTGCAGCACCTGGTCTTTGGACCAGTCGCCGGCCATCTTCGTCGAGATGACCAGCTCCTTGGCCTTGCGGATCAGACCGGCCAGGCCGGTGCGTTCGGAGCCGACCAACGCGTTCTTGACGTACTGCTGGGTGATCGTCGAGCCGCCCTGCAGGTCGCCGCCGAACAGGTTGTTCTTGATGGCGCGCAGGAAGCCGGTGATCGAGAACCCGGGATTGGAGTAGAAGTCGCGGTCCTCAGCGGCCATCACCGCGTTACGCACCTGCACCGGGATCTGGTCGATGTCGACGTCGATGCGGTTGCCCTCCGGCGGCACGATCTTCGCCAGCTCGCTGCCGTCGCTGGCCAGGATCGTCGAGACCTGGTTGGTGCGGATGTCGCCCGGCTTGGGCACCTCGACGATCAGGTAGGCCATGCCGAAGGTGATGATCGGCAGCACGATGAACACCGCCGCCGCGATCAGCGCGCCGCGGCGCACCCACTTCCAGTTGATCTTGGGCAGGTTCGGCCGTGCGGGACCACCGCCCGACGCCGACCCACCGCCGCCGCCACCGGTCGGCGGCTTGCGCGGCGGGGCCGGTGGCGCCGGTGGCTTCTTCTTGGGCGCGGGCACCCCGTCGAGCGCCGCCTTGACGACGTCGATCGGGTCACGCAGATGCGGCGGGGCCTCGCGCACCGGCGGCAGCACCGTGGTGCGGCGGTCCTCCGGCGGCACCGGCGGGCGGCTGCCCGGCGCCCGGATGGGCGCGGGCCGGTTCTCCGGCGGCCGGTTCTCCTTGTTCTCCGGAGCGTTCTCCGGAGCGTTCTCCGGAGCGTTCCCCGAAGCCCGGTGGGCACCGCCCTCGGTTGGTTTGGACGCGCTCACGCCTTCAGTCCCCCGTTCCCCGCGGACATCGTTGACTGACCGGTCGTGGCGCCCTTCGCTATTCACTGGCCGTGCGCGCACGGCTGCGCGCCGATCGAGTGCCGCGCGACCGGGATCCGCCGGTGGGCGGGACCGCGCCGAGCACGTACGACTTCACCAGGTGATTCCAGCTGCAGGTGCGGCATACCTCCACCACGTGTACGGAGAACTCGTCGTATCGGGACGCCAGCAGGACCAACTCCTCCGCGGTCCGCGCGGAACCCGACACCGGGCCCAGATGATCACCGAACACCCACGACACCAGCGTGAGCTGTTCCTTACGGCAGATCGGGCACGTCACCGAACTGGGCTTGCCATGGAACTTCGCGGCGCGCAGCAGGTACGGATTGGCGTCGCAGACCTCCGAGACACCGGTGCGCCCCGAATAGACCTCAGCCAGCAGGGACCGCCGCTGGAGGGCGTAGTCCACCACCTGTCGCTGCAACCGCACGAAGTCCAGAGTACGTCGGTGATCAGACTGCGGGAGCGCGACTGCCCGCACGGCCGCCCCGCACACACGTCTCTCTAAGGTGTGATCGAGATTCCGGACCCTGGGGAGAACTCGATGCTGGACGGGCGCGATTTCGCCCTCGACGGCGGACCGACCGGCGAGGACACCAGCCGGTTCACCCGCCAGCTCGGGGAGACCTGGTGCTTCGGCGGGCGCGCCTTCGGCGGCTACACCTCGGCGCTGGCGCAGGCCGCGGTGTTCGCACACAGCGGTCGGCGGGTGGCGACGTCGCTGTCGGTGACCTTCGTCGACCCCGGCCGTCCCGGTCCCGTCCAGATCGACGTGCGGACGCTGCGCGGCGGGCGCACCGCGGCGGCGTACGAGGCCACCGTCAGCCAGGAGGGCCGCACCGTGCTGATCGCCAGCAGCTGGATGGCCGACGGCTGGCTCGACCCGCCGTCGGTGGACGCGCCGGTGCCGTTCGGCCGGTACGGTTCGCCGCCACCGGATCCCGAGACCGGGTCGGATCTGGCCTGGATCGCCCGCCGGTACCCGGCGCTGCGGTTCGCCCACCGCCGCGGACTCGACTACCCCGGCGAGGTGGACCAGTTCGGCGACAAGGCGCCCGAGATCGCGCTGTGGGTGCGCGCCGAGGTCGACGGCGCAGACGGTGCGGATCACGAGCCGCTGGCGCATCCGCAGATCGCCGACGTGCTGCACGCCGACGCCCACCTGTTCGACGCGCCGGCCAAGGTGTCGGGTCTCGTCGACTCCTGGCTGCTCAGCCTCGACCTCAACGTGGTCTGGCAGCCGGGCGCGCACCTGCTGCCGTCGACGTCGTGGCGGCTGCTGGAGGCGCGCGGGTCGGTGACCGGCGGCGCCTGCACCGCCTACGGTTCGCTGCGCGCGCCCGACGGCTCGCTTCTGGCCGTGCTGACGTCTCAGGGCCTCATACGCTGAGCTTTGCTTCTACGATCGTCGCGTGGCAACCAGCTTGTCGGGTCGGCAGACCGCGGGAACGCGTGCGCGCGACACCGACCGCAACGACACGTGCCAGATCCTCGACAACGCCCTCAGCGAGGGTCAGCTGTCGATGGCCGAGCACGGGGAGCGGATCAAGGCCGCGACCAACGCCAAGACGCTCGGCGAGCTGGCCGCGCTGGTCGCCGACCTGCAGACCAGCAACGCGCCGGTGCAGCTGCCGAAGCTCAGCAGGCCCCGGGTGCCGCAACTGCGCACCGGCTGGGGCCTGCGGCTGGCCTCCGGCGTCGTGCTGGTCGTCCTGGGCATCGCGATCGGCTGGGGCCTGTACGGCAACACCCCGTCGCCGCTGAACTTCACCTCCGACCCCGGCGCCAAGAACGACGGCGTCGCACCGGTGGTGCTGACCCCGCCGCGGCAGCTGCACTCGCTGGGCGGGCTGACCGGGCTGTTCGAGCAGATGCGCCAGCGGTTCGGCGACACCGAGGGCTACCGGTTGACCATCTATCCCGACTACGCCTCGCTGACCCGACCGGACCCCGAGGAGCCGCGCCGCGAACTGAACTACACCTACCGGGGCGGCTGGGCCGACCCGACCAGCAGCGCGGTGACCGGGGGCGCCCAGGTGGTCGACCTGAGCGACTTCGACCACAAGGCAGTCGTCGGGGTGCTGCGCGGCGCGCCGGAGACCCTGAACATCAAGCCGGCCGACGTCACCGCCACGTATCTGACCATCGACGCCGCCGACGACCCGACCGCACCGGGCACGGTGGAGATCGGCGTCTACCTGTCGAGTGACTTCGGCAGCGGTTACATCAGGCTGGCCCCGGACGGCACCGTCAAGTACATCAGTTACCCCGACAATTAACCCCGACAACTAACCCCGACCATTCACCCCGACAATTAACCCGCCCTGACCTCGGCGTTCACCCCGGCGCCACCCTTTTGTCGCATCGAATATATCGGCGCGATACACTGGCGCGAGGTGTCGAACCGCCGTAACGGGCTTGCAGAAGGGAGGTGTCCTGGTGTTGGAACTGGCCATCCTGGGACTCCTGCTGGAATCGCCCATGCACGGCTACGAACTGCGTAAGCGACTGACGGGCCTGCTGGGCGCCTTCCGGGCGTTCTCCTACGGCTCGCTGTACCCGGCCCTGCGCCGGATGCAGGCCGACGGGCTCATCGTCGAGGACGCAGCGCCGGACGGCACCCCGAAGATGCGCCGTGCGCGCCGGGTCTATCGGCTCACCGAGAAAGGGAAGCAGCGCTTCTCCGAACTGGTGGCCGACACCGGGCCGCAGAACTTCTCCGACGACGGGTTCGGGGTGCACCTCGCCTTCTTCAACCGCACGCCGGCCGAGGCCCGGATGCGGATCCTGGAGGGGCGTCGTCGTCAGGTGGAGGAACGCCGCGAAGGTCTGCGTGAAGCCATAGCGCGGGCCAGCAGCTCGATCGACCGGTACACCCGGCAGCTGCACCAGCTCGGCCTGGAGTCCAGTGAGCGCGAGGTCAAGTGGCTCAACGAGTTGATCGCGGCCGAACGTCTGAGTCAAGGACGCTCAGACAGTTCAGTGCAGCCGTAGGAATTACCGAACCAGTAGGGAAAAGGGAGTAAGTCGTCATGGCATCAAACGGAGAGGTGCGGGTCGCGATCGTCGGCGTGGGCAACTGCGCATCGTCGCTCGTGCAGGGCGTGCAGTACTACCAGGACGCCGATGAGTCGTCGACCGTGCCCGGTCTGATGCATGTGCGTCTCGGCCCCTACCACGTGCGCGACGTGAAGTTCGTCGCCGCGTTCGACGTGGACGCCAAGAAGGTCGGCTTCGACCTGTCGGAGGCGATCTTCGCGTCGGAGAACAACACCATCAAGATCGCCGACGTGCCGCCGCTGAACGTGACGGTGCAGCGCGGCCCGACCCTCGACGGCATCGGCAAGTACTACGCCGAGACCATCGAGGTGTCCGACTCCGAGCCGGTCGACGTGGTGCAGGCGCTCAAGGACGCCGAGGTCGACGTCCTCGTGTCCTACCTGCCCGTGGGTTCGGAGGAGGCCGACAAGTTCTACGCCCAGTGCGCCATCGACGCCAACGTGGCGTTCGTCAACGCGCTGCCGGTGTTCATCGCCTCGGATCCGGAGTGGGCCAAGAAGTTCGCCGACGCCGGCGTGCCGATCGTCGGTGACGACATCAAGAGCCAGGTCGGTGCGACCATCACCCACCGCGTGCTGGCCAAGCTGTTCGAGGACCGCGGGGTCACGCTGGACCGCACCTACCAGCTCAACGTCGGCGGCAACATGGACTTCAAGAACATGCTCGAGCGCGACCGCCTCGAGTCCAAGAAGGTCTCCAAGACCCAGGCCGTGACCTCCAACCTGACCGGCTCGCTGGCCGGCAAGGTCGAGGACAAGAACGTCCACATCGGCCCGTCCGACCACGTTGCCTGGCTCGACGACCGCAAGTGGGCCTACGTGCGCCTGGAGGGCCGCGCCTTCGGTGACGTGCCGCTGAACCTGGAGTACAAGCTCGAGGTGTGGGACTCGCCGAACTCGGCGGGCATCATCATCGACGCCGTGCGCGCCGCGAAGATCGCCAAGGACCGCGGTATCGGCGGCCCGATCGAGGCGGCGTCGGCGTACCTGATGAAGAGCCCGCCGAAGCAGCTGCCCGACGACGTCGCCCGGGCGCAGCTCGAGCAGTTCATCGAGGGCTGATTCTTTACCGAGACTGCGGGCAGATCGCCGATTCCGCACGGAGCGCGATCTGCCCGCAGTTTCGCGTTTTGTAGGGTGCTGCCTGTGACCGACATCTCTGCCGATGACGAGCTGGCCGCGCTCGACGAGTTCATCTTCCTTCCGGAGAACGCGGCCCAGGCCGGGGTGGACACGGTGCCGCCCGCGCGGCGCATCGACTCCGGCCCGATCAGCGCGCTGAAGTTCGGCGACGCCGCCCCGCGGGTGGTGTTCCTGCACGGCGGCGGGCAGAACGCGCACACCTGGGACACCGTGATCGTCGGGCTGGGGGAACCGGCGCTGGCGATCGACCTGCCCGGCCACGGCCGCTCGGCGTGGCGCGAGGACCAGGACTACGGCCCCAAGCGCAACGCGGAGGCGATCGCGCCCGTCATCCGCGAGCACGCCCCCGACGCCGAGCTGGTGGTCGGCATGTCGCTGGGCGGGCTGACCGCGCTGCGGCTGGCCGTGGAGACCGATCTGGTGCGCCGGCTGGTGCTCGTCGACGTCACCCCGTCGGCGCCGGAGCGGCACACCCAGATGACCGACGAGCAGAAGGGCACCGTCGCGCTGGTGGCGGGCGACCGGATCTTCCCGTCGTTTGAGGCGATGCTGGAGAAGACGATCGCGGCGGCTCCGCACCGCGACCGGGAGTCGTTGCGGCGCGGCGTGTTCCACAACGCCAAGCGGCTCGAGGACGGCACCTGGACGTGGCGCTACGACGAGATGCGCAACGGTGCGGGTTTCGAGGGCCTGTGGGACGACGTGCCGCGGCTCACCGTGACCACGACGCTGGTGCGCGGCGCCAGGTCGTTCTTCGTCAACGACGACGATGCCGCCGAATTCGCCCGTCGCGCACCGGGTTTCAAAGACGTCCACATCGTCGAGGACGCCGGTCACTCGGTGCAGAGCGATCAGCCGCTCAAGCTGATCGAGATCCTGCGCGCGGTGCTGGCCGAGTAGCCGGTCAGACCAGCTGCGACTGCTGCGAGCCCGGCTCGGGCAGCAGCACCGCGAAGTACCCGAGATCGCGCAGGATGCCGACCTCGATGTCGCTGAGCGTGCGGATGCCCGGGCCCTTACCCGCCTTGGCGTTCATCAGCTGTGCGTTCGGCCCGGTGAACACGTTGTCGTCGAGGTGGTTCGTCGAACTGCCCTCTTCCCACGGGTCCGGGGTGTACAGCGGGACCGGGCCACCGTAGGCGTCCACCGCGTGGGTGCCGCCGAGGTACAGTCCGCCGTTGTGCCCGAGCAGGTTCGGGTCGTACTGCGTGTCCCACCGGCCGACGCTGTTGATCGTGCGCTTCCGCGTGGACGTCACGATCAGCGACGAGAACACCGGCCACGCGGTGTAGTTGTTGTCCCCCGGTTCACCCAGATAGGACAGAAAGCCCATCGCGTGCACCAGTTCGTGCATGGCCGTGGACTCGAGGTCGTACTGGTTCGCCCCGATGACGTCGCCTGCGCCCCAGTTGTAGGCGAAGTTCCAGACGATGGCGCCGTCGGCCGTGTCACCGTTGGCGTCCGTGCCGGTGAGGATCTCGTGCTGCACCGCCGTGCGCCGGAAGTGTCCGTCACCGACCAGGTCGCTGGTGGCGTACGCGAGGTACCCGGCGCCGGCGTCGTTGATGCCGCTGACCTCCAGGGTGAGCACCACGGGCTTCTGCACCCGCAGGTACCCGGTCAGCTGCCGGGCCGCCTCCTCCAGCGCCGCCCGGTACTCCGGCGTCCACAGTTCGGCACCCGTGGTGTACACGAACTGGTAGGTGATGGCGTTCTGGTTGATCAGTCCGGGAACGCCGACGCCCAACGGCCGCAACGGGTCCAGCAGGTTGACATGGATGCCGAGATCCATCGCGAAGACCTCGAAGGTGTCGACACCGTCGAAGTTCTCGCCCGGTGTGTAGGTGTAGGTGCCGTCGGCGTTGAGCACCACCGAGCCCTCGCTCGGCCCGCGGGTGATCACGTAGTAGATCGGGTCGCCCTCCGGATCGATCACCCCGAGGGTCCCGGTGATCGGACCGTCCAGGATGCCGGTGACCTGGATCGGCGCCGCGGACGGGGCCAGGTTGAAGAACCCGCGCCGAACCGTCCACAGCGCGCCCTCCAGCAGGGCCTTGAAGTTGCCGTCGACGGGCAGCGCGTCGATCAGGTTCTGCAGCGTCAGGGTGATGTTGGTGATGAGCGTCGCGGTGAGGTCGTGGTACGGCTTGAGCAGCCACCCGGCGGTGACGACCGGCGCGATCTCGTGCGCCTGCTGGGGGGTGATCGTCAGGGTGCTCGCCGCCGAGTTCGTGACGGTGTCCTCTCCGCCGTCGACCAGCGCGGCAGCGCGGTACACCTCGCCGCGGGACTCCGGCGCGGGAGTCGGTTCGACGCCGGGGGCCGGCACGTCCGCGGAGGTCTCGGTGCCGGCGGTGTTCGAGCCGGCGGGACGCTGCTCGTCAGCGCCGGTCCCGAGGGCGGGCTCCTCTCCGCTCTCTTCACCGGGCTCCGCGCTGGGCTCCTCGTCCAGCTCTTCTTCGTTCGGCTCGGAGTCGGCCTCGATGTCGTCGAGCCCGGCGAGCGCATCGTCGAGGTCCTCATCGAGGTCTTCCTCAAGGTCCTCTCCGAGATTGTCGCCGAGCACGGCGTCATCGTCGTCGTCGGTGAGGGTGTCGTCGGTGAGGGTGCCGTCCGGGTCGTCGGCGGTGGTGTCGGTGACGGTGTCGCCGGTCGGCGCCGTCGCACCCGGGTCCGCCGACCCGGCATTCGAGGCTGGAGTGGACGACGACTCGGTGCCCGGATCGGCCACCGCCACGGCCTGCGGTCCCAGCAGCGGGAACGCCATCAACGCCGCACCCACGCCGGCCGAGGCCGCCCCCACCTGCAGCCAGCGTCGGACCGGGAGGGACTCGGAGCGACGGGCGTGCCGAGCCCGGGCGTGTGCGGTACGTGCCCGTGAAAGCGCCATTAATTGACTCCTTCGCAAATTGTGGCGTTACGGTACCGCACCGGCGGTGTGTTTGCCGAGAGTTACGCCGAGTTTTTCGTTTCCTGGTCGCCGCCCGGTCTGAACACGCCGTCTTCGCAGCTCAGGCGCCATGCGTCGGTTCACCCGCCGGGGTGGCCGGATCGGCGGTCCATCTTGTCTCCGGGGACGACCGGGCGGCGCGGCAGCACACCGTCGGCCCGTCGGCGAAGTGTGCGCGGGAATATCGGGACGTGATCGGGGTTACACATACGACGTGAGCCAACCCATCCGAATCGGCGTGCAACTGCAGCCACAGCACTCCCCGCGATACAGCCATATCCGCGATGCGGTCCGCCGGTGTGAAGACCTCGGCGTCGACATCGCCTTCAACTGGGACCACTTCTTCCCGCTCTACGGCGACCCCGACGGCGCGCACTACGAGTGCTGGACCATGCTGGGCGCCTGGGCGGAGCAGACGTCGCGCATCGAGATCGGTGCCCTGGTCACCTGCAACTCGTACCGCAATCCCGAACTGCTCGCCGACATGGCGCGCACCGTCGACCACATCAGCGACGGCCGGCTCATCCTGGGCATCGGCTCGGGCTGGAAGCAGAAGGACTACGACGAGTACGGCTACGAGTTCGGCACCGCGGGCAGCCGGCTCGACGATCTCGCCGCCGCGCTGCCGCGGATCTCGTCGCGGCTGGCGAAGCTGAATCCCGCTCCTCTACGCGACATCCCGATCCTCATCGGTGGCGGCGGCGAGAAGAAGACGCTGCGCCTGGTCGCCGAACACGCGACCATGTGGCACAGCTTCTCCGACAGCAGCACCTATCCGCGCAAGGCCGAGATCCTGGCGGCGCACTGCGCGGACGTCGGCCGCGATCCGGCGGCCATCGAACGTTCGGCCGGTGTGGCCGGTGACTCCGTCGAATCGCTCATCGCCGAGGCCGAGGCGCTCGCCGATCTCGGTGTGACAGTGCTGACGGTCGGCGTGAACGGGCCCGACTACGACCTGTCGCAGGCGGAGGCGTTGTGCCGCTGGCGAGATCAGCGTCAGAGCTGATGGACCCGGAAACTGATGGCGCCGAAACCGATGGACCCGAAACTAATGGACCCGAAACTAATGGACCCGAAACTAATGGACCCGAAACTAATGGACACTGAAGCTGCGAATCCGCTCCGATGAGACAGTCACCGTGAGAGGCTGGCGCCGCCATGCCCAAGAAGTACGGGGTCAAAGAGAAAGACCTTGTCGTCGCCCACGTGGTCAACCTCATCCTGACCGGCAAACTCCGGTCCGGTGATCGGGTCGATCGCAACGAAATCGCGCGCGCCCTCGGGCTTTCCCGCGTTCCCATCCAGGAAGCCGTGGTGCAGTTGGAGCACGACGGCATCCTGTCGACCCGCTATCACCGCGGGGCGTTCGTCGAGCGCTTCGACGAGTCGGTGGTGCGCGAGCATCACGAACTGCACGGCCTGCTGACCGGGGTGGCGTCGGCGCGCGCCGCCGCCGACCCGGATCCCCGGGTGGTCGAACAGCTCGTCGCCCTGACCGACACACTGCGCACGACGCGCGAGTCCCGCACCTTCCACGAGGCCGCGCTGCAGTACCGCGATGTCATCACCGACGCCTACGCCGGACCGCGCCTGGCCGCGATGATCCGTGCGGCGCAGGCGTTCATCCCGCGCGCGTTCTGGGTCGCCTACCTGAGCAACCACGACGAGATGCTGCCGTTCTACGAAACCGAGACCGCCGCCATCCGGCGCGGCGATCCGGACACCGCGCGCGCCGTGTGCGCCGACCGCAGCGCCTTCATGGGCCGGCTCATGCTGACGGAACTGGTGCGTCGCGGGGTGCTGCAGCCGGCACCAGTTGCTTTCTGATTGATCACAACCCGGTGTGAACACCGCGCGAACGGATACGTTGCAGTAATGACCCGGCTTCGCAGAACCTCGCTGGTCGTCGTCCTCACGATGGTGGCGTTGTTGGCGGTTGGCATCTCGGTGACCGGTCCCGCGCAGGCCCAGAAGGACCAGTGCGCGCCGCCCGGCATCGAGAGCGCCAGCCCGCTGCCGACCAACCTCGCCTCGGCGGCCACCGGTCCCGATGTGGACCGCTACACCACCCCCGACGTCGAACCGCTCGACGCGATCGACGTCAACGCCCTCAATCTGATCACCCCCGGGGTGCTGACGGTCGGCACGCTGTCGGACGCCCCACCCAGCATCTGCATCAACTCGGCGGGCCAGTTCACCGGCTTCGACAACGAGCTGCTGCGCGCCGTCGCCGAGAAGCTGGGACTGCAGGTGAGGTTCGTCGGCACCGAGTTCTCCGGTCTGCTCGCCCAGGTGGCGTCCCGCCGCTTCGACGTGGGGTCGTCGTCGATCACCACCACCGAACCCCGGCGCCAGACAGTCGGTTTCACCAACGGCTACGACTTCGGCTACTTCTCGCTGGTGGTGCCCACCGGCTCGGAGATCACCGGGTTCGACAAGCTGGCCCCGGGTCAGCGGATCGGCGTCGTCCAGGGCACCGTGCAGGAGTCCTACGTCGTCGACACCCTCAAACTGCAGCCGGTCATCTTCCCCGACTACAACACCGTCTACAACAACCTCAAGTCCCGCCAGATCGACGCGTGGGTGGCGCCGTCGCAGCAGGCGTCGGGCACGGTGCAGCCGGGAGATCCGGTCGAGATCATCGAAAACACCTTCAGCTTGGACAATTTCGTCGCCTGGGCGGTGGCCAAGGAGAACCAGCCGCTGATCGACGCGCTGAACTCCGGACTGGACGCCGTCATCGCCGACGGCACCTGGGCTCAGCTGTACAGCGAGTGGGTGCCGCGGGCGCTGCCGCCGGGCTGGAAACCCGGTTCCAAGGCGGCGCCGATACCGCAGCTGCCGGACTTCGACGCGATCGCCGCCGACAAACAGGACACCGCGACCCCGGCCGGTGGTGCGGCACCGAAGTCGACGCTGACGCAGCTGCGCGAGGCGTTCCTGAACTGGGAGCTGTACAAGCAGGCGATCCCCGATCTGCTCAAGACCGGCCTGCCGAACACGCTGATCCTGACCGTGTGCGCGGCCGTCATCGGTCTGGTGCTGGGCATGCTGCTGGCGGTCGCCGGCATCTCGCGGCACTGGTGGCTGCGCTGGCCGGCCCGGGTGTACACCGACATCTTCCGCGGCCTGCCCGAGGTGGTGATCATCCTGCTGATCGGACTGGGCCTCGGCCCGGTGGTCGGCGGGCTGACCGGCAACAACCCCTACCCGCTGGGCATCGCGGCGCTCGGCTTGATGGCGGCGGCCTACGTCGGTGAGATCTTCCGCTCCGGCATTCAGAGCGTGGAGCCCGGCCAGCTGGAAGCCTCACGGGCGTTGGGCTTTTCGTACTCGTCGTCGATGCGGCTGGTGGTGGTGCCGCAGGGGGTGCGGCGGGTGCTGCCCGCGTTGATGAACCAGTTCATCTCGCTGCTGAAGGCCTCGTCGCTGGTGTACTTCCTCGGGCTGGTGGCCAACCAGCGGGAGCTGTTCCAGGTCGGCCGCGACCTCAACGCGCAGACCGGCAGCCTGTCGCCGCTGGTGGCCGCCGGGCTGTTCTACCTGATCCTCACGGTGCCGCTGACGCACCTGGTCAACTTCATCGACCGCCGGCTGCGGCAGGGCCGAAAACCCAGCGAAGAAGATCCGCTGGCGCTGTCCACCTCGCAGGAGATGATCTGATGGCTTTCGATCCGGTTTCGTTGAGCGCCACCGATATTCACCTGTCGCTCGGGTCGGTCGCGGTGCTGCGCGGCGTCGACATCGACGTCCCGGCGGGCACCACCACCGCGGTCATCGGGCCGTCGGGGTCGGGCAAGTCCACGCTGCTGCGCACCCTGAACCGGCTCTACGAGCCCGACCGGGGCGACATCCTCCTCGACGGCCGGTCGGTGCTGCAGGACAACCCCGACCAACTGCGGCAGCGGATCGGGATGGTGTTCCAGAGCTTCAACCTGTTCCCGCACCGCACCGTGCTCGACAACGTGACGCTGGCCCCGCGCAAGCTCAAGAAACTCTCCGCCGACGAGGCCCGCGAACTCGGGCTCGCGCAGCTGGACCGGGTGGGGCTGCGGCACAAGGCCGACGTGCGGCCCGCCACGCTGTCTGGCGGCCAGCAACAACGGGTGGCGATCGCGCGGGCCCTGGCGATGGCGCCGCAGGTGATGTTCTTCGACGAGGCCACCTCCGCGCTGGACCCCGAACTGGTGAAAGGCATCCTGGCGTTGATCGCCGACCTGGGCGCCGACGGGATGACCATGGTGGTGGTCACCCATGAGATGGGTTTCGCCAGGTCGACGGCCGATTCGGTGGTGTTCATGGATCACGGCACGGTGGTCGAGGCCGGAGCGCCGGACCAGATCTTCGACGCCGCCGAGACCGAGCGCCTGCAGCGGTTCCTGTCCCAGGTTCTCTGAGATTTACGCGTTCGTCACCCATCTCCCGGCAACAAACCGGTTAGACTGCCGAAGTTATGGCGGACGTCGTCGACTCGCAGGTCACAGAACTGGCCGGAGAGCTGCAGCGGGTGCTCTCGCGGGTCTTCTCCGTGCTGCGCCGCAGCGACGTCAAGAGCACCGAGACCGGCGGCGATCTGACCCTGGCCCAGCTGTCGATCCTGCTGACCCTGCTGGAGCAGGGGCCGATGCGGATGACCGACCTGGCCGCCCACGAGCGGGTCCGCACCCCGACGACGACGGTGGCGATCCGCCGGCTGGAGAAGCTCGGCCTGGTCAAGCGGTCGCGGGATCCCTCGGATCTGCGTGCGGTGCTCGTCGACATCACCCCGGAGGGCCGGGCCCAGCACCAGGAGGCCCTCGAGACCCGGCGCAACCACCTGGCGACGCTGCTGACCAAGCTCAGCCAGGAGGACCTGGAGATGCTGACCAAGGCGTTGGCGCCGCTGGAGCGGCTCGCCGAGTAGCCGGCCGTTCCGCTCAGCCCAGCCAGTCCAGCACCGCCGCCGCGGTCCACGACTGCTGCATGCTGCCCAGCGGCTCCCCGGTGAACGGCTCGTAGTACTCGGCGAAGGATCCGTCGCTGGCCTGCCGCAGCCCCTCCTGGCGGAGCAGTCGCGCGCGTTCGGCCCAGCCCCGGCGGGCGAAGCACCAGGAGAACAGCCACGTCACCACCGGCCACACCGGGCCGCGCCAGTACTCGCGCGGCCGGAAGTCCCGTGACACCGGCGACGTCGACGGGATCGTCGCGTACTTCAGGTCCGGGTGCGCGCAGAACCGCGGGCCCTCCAGCAGCTTGAGCAGCGTGCGCTCCTTATCGTGCGGCAGGCCGCCGCACAGCAGCGGGGCGAACTGCGCAACCGTCTCGGTCGCGATCCACCGGCCCGCCCGTACGTCGTAATCCCTTGCCGCACCGGTTCTTTCGTCGGTGGACTCGATCACGCCCCGGCGGAAGCGCTGTCCCCAGGCGTAGAGGTCGCGTACGTCGGCGCGGGGACGGCCGTAGTCCTCACCGATCTCGGCGAGCACATCGCAGGCGATGGCCAGGATCGCCGAGACGAAGACGTCCTCGACCTGGAAGCTCATCACCTTGCGCAGCAGCTCGTCGTCGTAGCGGACCGACTTCATCTCCTCGAGCAGCCACAGGTAGCGGTCGTACTCCAGGTCCGACGGTCGCTGCGAGGCGTCGGTGACGATCGTGTTGTCCTCACGCTGGTACTCGGGGACCTTGCCGGGAACCACGTTGGCGTAGGCGGAATCCCAGCGCGGCGAGTTGTCCATGCCGGACTCCCAGCCGTGGTACAGGGTGACACGGCCGCGCTCGTTGGGGTCACGCGCCTCGGCCAGCCAGCGGTGCCAGCGCACCAGGTCGTTCCAGCGCCGGTCGAGGAACGCCTCGGCGACGGCGCGGGTGGAGCGGCCACGGGTCTTGGCGTGGTCGAGGATGCGCTGCACGGCGATCGCGTGCACCGGCGGCTGGGTGATGCCCGAGGTGTGCCGGTTGCGCGGCGCGTGCTCGGCCAGCGCCGAGGTCGCCCAGCGGGCCGGGCCCGGGAAGTAGCCGTCGACGCCGTTGGCGAACACGATGTGCGGGATCATCCCGTTGGTCCACTGCGCCGACAGCAGTGTGTCGAGCTCGACGACGGCACGCTCGACGCTGAGCGGGGCCAGCCCGATCGCCACGAACGCGGCGTCCCAGCTCCACATATGCGGGTAGAGCAGCGGAGCCGCGGTGGTCATGGTGCCCAGGTCGTTACCGCGCAGAAGGTAGGCCGCGCGGGCGGCGAGCTGGGTCGGGGCAAAGCTGTGGTCCGATGGCATCGGTTCCATGATGCGTCCCCCGACGGCAGCGCGCAGGTCGGCCCGCCGGGTGTGTACGGTCGAGCCATGCCGACCGCGATGATCACCGGCGCCTCGCGCGGCCTCGGCGCCGCGATAGCGCGCGCACTGGCCCCCACCCACACCCTGTTCCTGGCGGGCCGGCCGTCGGAACGGCTGGACGCGGTGGCCGCGGAGTTCGGGGCCACCACGTGGCCGATCGACCTGGCCGACCCCGCCGGGATCGAGACCGCCGTCGAGCCGATCGTGGCGCTCGACGTGCTGATCCACAACGCCGGGGTGGCCTTCCCGGGACGGGTTGCCGAGTCCACCGTCGACGAGTGGCGCACCACCATGGAAGTGAATGTCATTGGCGCCGTTGCGCTTACGCTGGCGCTGCTGCCCGCGTTGCGGGCGGCGCGCGGGCACGTGGTGTTCGTGAACTCCGGGGCGGGTATCAACGCCTCACCGGGGCTGGCGTCCTACACGGCCAGCAAGTTCGCGCTGCGGGGGTTCGCCGACTCGCTGCGCAACGACGAACCGTCGCTGCGGGTGACGTCGGTACACCCGGGCCGGATCGCCACCGAGATGCAGGAGGGCCTGGTCGCCTACGAGGGCGGCACGTACGACCCGGCGCGGTTCCTGAGCCCCGAGACCGTCGCGAAGGTGATCGCCGACGCGGTGCACACGCCGCCGGACGCCCACGTGCACGAGGTCATCGTCCGCCCCCACCGGTGATTTCGGTGTAGTTGGTGGCGGTACGCGCAACTAACTACACCCGAATCGCGGAGCGGATGGTCGCGATGACCCGCTCCGGATAGCAGGTCAGGTCAAGCCAGGTGAACCGGAGCACGGTCCAGCCGCGCAGCGTGATGGCGTTCTGCCGCACCCGGTCGCCGTGGAACTCGTCGGTCCCGGTGTGGAATGCGAGGCCGTCGGTCTCGACAGCGACCTTCTGGCGAGCGAACGCCACATCGACCACGTAACCACCGACCGGGTAGTTCGCAACCCAACCGGTGATGCCCGCCTCCTTGAGCAGCGTGATCAGCAGTCGTTCGGCGGCCGAACGCGCGCCGTCGGCGGCGACCTGCAGGAGCCTGCGCGCGGCCGGCGATCCGTATCGCCCCTTGTTGCGCAGCTGCGCGCGCCAGAGCTCGCCCAGCGCGACGACGTCCCGCTGCAGGGCGCGGTCGAGGATCTTCGCGCCGTCGCGGGTGCGGGTCGCCGCCTCGATCACGGTCAGCGGAATCGCGGTGACGCGCAGTCCGTTGCGCTCCACGACGTCGACGTCGGCAAGGTTGCGTCTGCGCAGCCGCACTCCCGCGATGGCCCGGCCGCTGGCATTACGCGGCATCGTCACTTCCACCGGGTCCGGCGCGAACCGCGTGAGGTTGTGCCACCAGGCGGCGGCCAGTCCGCTCGCGGCGGCGTTGGGCCCCAGGCTCCAGACCGCGACGCGGATGCGCGCCGCGTCCGAGAAGGGGCGGTCGTTGACGAAGTACACGCCGCGCGCACAGCGCAGCCACTGCCCTGACCGCACCCGCCTGCTGACCGCGTCCCTGCTCATGCCGATGCTTCGGGCGTGGTCGAGTGTCAGGACGCCGTCATGACGACGGAGATATTCGCTGAGCACGTCGGTAGGACGCGCCCACCGCCGCGACCGGTTCCACTTGCCGCGGTTTGGGTGTAGTTAGTGGCGACCAGCACCACTAACTACACCGAAATCGCCCTAGACGACGAGGTTGACCAGGCGGCCGGGGACGACGATCACCTTCTTCGGGGTCGCCCCGGCCAGGAACGCCTGCACCTTCTCGTCGGCCAGCGCGGCCTTCTCCAGGGTGTCCTTGTCGGCGTCGGCGGCCACCGTGACGTGCCCGCGCACCTTGCCGTTGACCTGCACCGGGTACTCGACGGTGTCCTCGACGAGATACTTCGGGTCGGCCACCGGGAACGGGCCGTGCGCCAGGAAGGTGTCGTGGCCCAGCCGCCGCCACAGCTCCTCGGCCAGGTGCGGGGCCAGCGGCGCCACCATCAACACCAGCGGCTCCAGCGCCGCGCGCGCGGTGACGTTCTGCTTGGTCAGGTGGTTGGTGTACTCGATGAGCTTGGCCGCCGCGGTGTTGTTGCGCAGGTTCTGGTAGTCCTCCGTCACCCCGGCGATGGTGCGGTGCAACAACTTCAGCGTCTGCTCGTCGATCGCCTCATGCTCGGAGACCCGGGTGGCCCCGGTGCTCTCGTCGACCACCAGACGCCACACCCGCTGCAGGAACCGGTGGGCGCCGACGACGTCCTTGGTGGCCCACGGCCGCGACGCCTCCAGCGGGCCCATCGACATCTCGTACACCCGCAGCGTGTCGGCGCCGTAGTCGTCGCAGATCTCGTCGGGCGAGACCGAGTTCTTCAGGCTCTTGCCGATCTTGCCGAACTCCTGGTTGACCTCGATCTCGCCGTCGGGCCCGTTCCAGTAGAACTTCCCGTCGCGCTCAACGACTTCCGCGGCCGGCACGTACGCCCCGCGCGAATCGGTGTAGGCGAAGGCCTGAATGTAGCCCTGGTTGACCAGCCGGCGGTACGGCTCCTTCGAGGTGACGTACCCCAGGTCGTAGAGCACCTTGTGCCAGAACCGCGAGTACAGCAGGTGCAGCACCGCGTGCTCGACGCCGCCGACGTAGAGGTCGACGCCACCCGGATCGTCGGGGCCGTGCTCGGCGGGCCGCGGCCCCATCCAGTAGCGCTCGTTCTCCTTGTCGCACAACGCTTCACTGTTGTTCGGGTCGGTGTAGCGCAGCTCGTACCAGGAGCTGCCCGCCCACTGCGGCATCACGTTGGTGTCGCGGGTGTAGCGCTTCAGGCCGTCGCCCAGGTCGAGTTCGACGTTGACCCAGTCGGTGGCCTTGTTCAGCGGCGGCGACGGCTCGCTGTCGGCGTCGTCCGGATCGAACAGCACCGGCGAGTAGTCCGGCACGTCGGGCAACTCGACCGGCAGCATCGACTCCGGCAGCGCATGCGCGCGGCCGTCCTCGTCGTAGACGATCGGGAACGGCTCACCCCAGTAGCGCTGCCGCGCGAACAGCCAGTCGCGCAGCTTGTACTCCACCCGGGCCTGTCCGCGACCCTGCTCGGCCAGCCGCGCGGTGACCGCCTCCTTGGCCGCCTCCACGCTCAGCCCGTTGAGGTAGTCGGAGTTGACGATCTCGCCCTCGCCGGTGTAGGCGGCCTCCGAAACATCGCCTCCGGCAACGACTTCCACGATCGGCAGCCCGAAGGTGGTGGCGAAGTCCCAGTCGCGCTGGTCGTGGCCGGGCACCGCCATGATCGCGCCGGTGCCGTAGCCCAGCAGCACGTAGTCGGCGATGAACACCGGGATCTTCGCGCCGTTGACCGGGTTGGTCGCGTACGCGCCGAGGAAGACACCGGTCTTGGTCTTGTTCTCCTGGCGCTCCAGGTCCGACTTCGCCGCGATCGAGGCCCGGTAGGCGGCCACCGCCTCGGCCGGGGTCGCGGCACCGAAGGTCCAGCGCTCGTCCACCCCGTCCGGCCAGGCCTCGGCCGTCAGCTGGTCGACCAGATCGTGCTCGGGCGCCAGCACCATGTAGGTCGCGCCGAACAGCGTGTCCGGACGGGTGGTGAACACCTCGATGTCGCCGGCGTCGGTGCCGAACAGCACCGACGCGCCGGTCGAGCGCCCGATCCAGTTGCGCTGCATGGTCTTGACCTTCTCCGGCCAGTCCAGCAGGTCCAGATCGTCGAGCAGCCGGTCCGAGTAGGCGGTGATGCGCATCATCCACTGCCGCAACCGCTTCCGGAACACCGGGAAGTTGCCCCGCTCGCTGCGCCCCTCGGAGGTGACCTCCTCGTTGGCCAGCACCGTGCCCAGCCCGGGGCACCAGTTCACCATCGAGTCCGCGCGGTACACCAGCCGGTAGGAGTCGATGACGTCGGCGCGCTCGCCCTTCGACAGCGAGGCCCAGTCCCGGCCGTCATCCAGTGTGCGCACACCGGAGTCGAATTCGGCGATCAGCTCGGCGATCGGGCGGGCCTTGTTCTGCTCCTTGTCGAACCAGGCGTTGTAGATCTGCAGGAAGATCCACTGCGTCCACTTGTAGTAGTCGACGTCGGTGGTGGAGAAGCTGCGCCGCGAGTCGTGGCCGAGCCCGAGCCGGCCCAGCTGGCGGCGGAAGTTGACGATGTTGGCCTCGGTGCGCTCCCGCGGATGGGTGCCGGTCTGGATCGCGTACTGCTCGGCGGGCAGGCCGAACGCGTCGAAGCCCAACGCGTGCAGAACATTCCGGCCCTGCATCCGGTAGTAGCGGGCGTAGACGTCGGTCGCGATGTAACCCAACGGGTGTCCCACGTGCAGGCCGTCGCCCGACGGGTACGGGAACATGTCCTGGACGAACATCTTGTCCTGCGGCACCGGGGACCCGTCCGCCGGCGCCAACGAGCCGACGGGGTTGGGCACGTGGAAGGTGCCGGCCTCCTCCCACCGCTGCTGCCAGGCGCGCTCGATCTGGCCGGCCAGCTCCGCGGTGTAGCGGTGCTGCGGGGTGTCGGTGGTCGGCGTTTCAGTCACGTGAACAGGGTATAAGCCCGCCGATTGTGACGTGTTCGGCCACGGGTTGGTCTCGGTTGCATTGCGGGGAAGTCAGAACACGGTTGCAGGTCGATTCCAGCCCTGGTGGCTAACCTCCGCGGCTGGCTACAGTCAGCGCCTGACCTCAACCGAGCTGTTGTAAAGGACCGACGCAGATGATCGAGATCGCCCCTCGCTGGCGGATTCTGGCCGCAGGTGTGGCCGCCGCCACCGCCGGCGTCCTCGGCCTGGCGGGCCCGACAGCGTCGGCCCAGCCAGTTGTCCCGCAACCCCCGCAGCCAACCCCCGCGGTGACCGACGGGCAGATCCAGACCCAGCAGGGTGTGGTCCCCGACACCCTGAATGTCGGCACCGGCACCGCCCCGGCCGCCGTCCCCGGCGCGGCCGGCGCCCAGGCCGCGGTGCCCGCGATCGTGCCCGCGACCTCGGGCACCATCCACGAGTTCCTGGAGAGCAAGGGCGTCACGCTCGAACCGCAGAGCAGCAAGGACTTCACCGCGCTGAACATCGTGCTGCCGATGCCGCGCGGCTGGGCGCACGTCCCCGACCCCAACGTGCCCGACGCGTTCGCGGTCATCGCCGACCGGGTCGGCGGTGACGGGCTGTACACCTCGAACGCCCAGCTGGTGGTGTACAAGCTGGTCGGCGGCGAGTTCGACCCCCGCGAGGCGATCAGCCACGGCTTCATCGACAGCCAGCAGCTGCCCGCCTGGCGGTCCACCGCCGCGTCCTTCGCCGACTGGGGTGGGATGCCGTCGTCGCTGATCGAGGGCACCTACCGGGACAACTCGCTGACGCTGAACACCTCCCGCCGGCACGTTCTGGCCAGCACCGACACCGAGCACTACCTGGTGTCGCTGGCCGTCACCACCAGCGTCGAGCAGGCGGTTCCGGCCGCCCAGGCCACCGACGCGATCGTCAACGGCTTCCGGGTCGCGGTTCCGGGCAAGACCCCGCCGGCCGCGCCGGCGCAGCCCGCGATCCCCGCCGCACCCGGCGCGATGCTTCCGGCGACCCCCGGCACCCCCGCTGTGGTGCCGGGCACGGTGTCGCCGGTGTCGACCCCCGTCAGGGCCCCGGCGTCACAGGCGCTGGTCGCGGGGTGAGGGACATGTCCCCCGGGCGAAGCCTGGCGCCCGGGGGACGCCCCACCCGGCCCGATTTGCCGTCCCTCGTAAGCTGGACTCCATGCAAATCGCCGCGGTGCTGTGTCTGTGCGCCGCCGTCGCGACCGCAGCGCTCGGTCTCTGGCTGCTGACGCGGCCCCGCTCCGGCGACCACGTCCGCGAGGTGCTGCGCTCGGTCGCCCCCACCCAGTTGGCCGCGGCCGCCATGCTCGCCGCGGGCGGTGCCGTCGCGCTGGCCGTCGACACCGGCACCGGGGTGGTGCTGCTCGCGATCTGCGTGCTCGGCGCGGTGGGCACCGTCGCCGCCGGATGCTGGCAGAGCGCCACGGCGGTGGCCCGCCAGGAGGCCGCCCGCCGCAAGGCCGGCGCGGGCACCGGCGGCTGCGGCAACGCGTGCGCCACCTGCACGCTGTCCTGCGACCGCTAGTTGCGGCTGACGTCGATCGGGTGCGTCGCCAGCAGCGACAACGGCAACGGCTGACGCCTCAGCACCCGACCCCACAGATCCACCCGCGGTTCGACCAGCACATCAGAAGGCAACGCGGACAACACGATCCAGTCATCGCGTTCGATCTCGCCGTCGAGCTGGCCGATCGTCCAACCCGAGTAGCCCGCGAAGATCCGCGCCCCCTCCAGAACCGGGGCGACGGTATCGGGGTCGGCGTCGAGGTCGACCATCACCACCCGGCCCTGCACATGCCGCAGCCCGGGCACCCCCGTTGCGTCCATGCCTGCGCGCAGCGTCGCCAGGCACAGCGCCGCGTCGCGCTTCACCGGCCCGCCGATGAACATCGTCTTGGGCTTGGCGACCAGCTTGGCCCACTGCGGAAACACGTTGTAGACCGCGGTTTCGCTCGGCCGGTTCAGCACCACGCCGAGCGTGCCGCCGTCGTTGTGCTCGACGATGTAGATCACACTGCGCCGGAACGTCGGCTCCAGCAGGTCGGTGTTGGCCAGAAGCAGCGTGCCGGCCCGCACTCGGGGCGCCGCGGGAGCGACGAAGTCTTCCGGATCCTCTGACTGCGCCACGTTTCCATCATGGCACCGGCCACCGGCGCCGGGGCGGACAAGCGCGGCCCGAGCGCGATTATTTGTACTGTGGATCCGGTCCCGATCCGACACCCGACAGAAACGTGATCCCCGTGGCCGACGCACGCGCAGCGATCGCTGCCTGGCGCTCCGTGCGCGCGCTGCCGCACTTCTGGCGGCTGCTGGAACTGCGGGCGGTCAGCCAGTTCGGTGACGGCCTGTTCGCGGCGGGGTTGGCGGGGGCGATCCTGTTCAACCCCGAACGCGCCGCCACACCGTGGGCGGTCGCCGGGTCGTTCGCCGTGCTGTATCTGCCCTACTCGCTGCTGGGCCCGTTCGCCGGCGCCCTGCTCGACCACTGGGACCGCCGGCTGGTGCTCATCGGCGCCAACGCCGCCCGGCTGATCCTGGTGCTGGCGGTGGCGGCGCTGCTGGCCGCCGGGGCGTCGGATCTGGTGATCCTGTTGGGCGCGTTGATCGTCAACGGCTTCACCCGTTTCGTGTCGTCCGGGCTGTCGGCGGCGCTGCCCGACGTGGTGCCCCGGCCGCGGGTGGTCGCGATGAACTCGGTGGCGATGGCGACCGGGGCGGCGATGGCGTTCTTCGGTGCGATCTTCATGCTGGTGCCGCGCCGGCTGTTCGGCGCCGACGACGCCGGCGGTGCGACGGTGATCCTGCTGGTGGCGCTCCCGGTGCTGCTCGCGCTGCTGCTGTCGGTGCGGTTCCCGCCCGACGTGCTCGGCCCGCACGAGAGCAAACGCACCATCCACGGTTCGGCGCTGTACGCGGTCGCGACCGGCTGGAGCCACGGCATCCGCACCGTGGCCGCGCTGCCGACCGTGGCTGGCACCCTGGCGGCGCTGGCCGCGCACCGGATGGCGTTCGGCATCAACTCGCTGCTGGTGCTGGTGATGGTGCGGCACAGCGACGACGTCCACACCGTGGCGGGTCTGGGCACCTCGGTGCTGTTCCTCAGCGCCGCCGGCGCCGGGTCGTTTCTGGCGACCGCGCTGACGCCGGCGGCGGTGCGGCGCTGGGGGCGCTACGGCACCACCAATCTGGCGCTGCTGTTCGCCGCGGCGGTGCAGCTGGTCGGGGCGGCGCTGTACATCCCGCTGATGATCGCCTGCGGGTTCCTGCTCGGCGCCGCGGGTCAGGTGGTCAAGCTGTGCGCGGACTCGGCGATGCAGATGGACGTCGACGACGCGCTGCGCGGCCACGTGTTCACCGTCCAGGACGCGCTGTTCTGGATCTCGTTCATCCTGGCGATCACCGCGGGCGCGGCGGTCATCCCGCCCGACGGCCGCCAGCCGCTGCTGGCCGTCGCCGGGGTGGGCGTGTACCTGCTCGGTTTCGTGGTGCATGCCGCCGTCGCACGCCGCGAGCGGCGTTAGGGTGACCGCATGGCCGACGCCGGTCCCGTGGTGGCGGATCTGCGCAGCGAGAGCGACGAACTCGACGCCCTCGTCAGCGAGCTGCCCGCCGCGCAGTGGGCCGCGCCGACACCGGCGCCCGGCTGGACCATCGCGCATCAGATCGCGCACCTGCTGTGGACCGACGAGGTCGCGCTGATCGCGATCACCGACGAGGCGGCGTTCGCCGCGCAGCTCGCCGAGGCGGAGGCCGACCCGGCGGGGTTCGTCGACGCGGCCGCCGGGGAACTGGCCGCCGCCGCGCCCGGGGAGTTGCTGGCCGACTGGCGCCGCGCCCGCACCCGTCTGCACGACGCGCTGCTCACCGTCGCCGAGGACCGCAGGCTGCCGTGGTTCGGCCCGCCGATGAGCGCGGCGTCGATGGCCACCGCCCGGCTGATGGAGACCTGGGCGCACGGCCTCGACATCGCCGACGCGCTCGGGGTGCGCCGGCCGGCCACCGCGCGGCTGCGCTCGATCGCGCACCTCGGGGTGCGCACCCGCGACTTCGCGTTCACCGTCCACGACCTGCCGGTCCCGGCCGAACCGTTCCACGTGAAACTGACCGCGCCCGACGGCTCGGTGTGGGCGTGGGGTCCGCCGAATGCGGCGCAGCGGGTGACCGGGCCGGCCGAGGACTTCTGCCTGCTGGTCACCCAGCGCCGGCCGCGCGCCGCGCTGAACGTCACCGCCGAGGGCCCGGACGCCGAGCGGTGGCTGACGATCGCGCAGGCGTTCGCCGGTCCGCCCGGCGCGGGCCGCGGTTAGACCTCGCCGGCCGCGTCGGCCCGGCCGTCGCCGTCGTCGTCGGTCAGGCGCAGGTCCCAGCGCCCGTCGCCGTCGGTGTCCACCCACGCCCGCCCGGTGCCGAGCACCCGGTCGGCCAGCCCGTCGCCGTCGCTGTCGAGCAGCCGCTCGTCGGCGCCGCCGTCGCCGTCGAAGTCGACCGTCGGCCCGCCGAACTGCTCGGCCCCGTCGAGACCGAACCAGCGCAGCCCCCGCACCGGATCCACCCTGACATCCACCCCGACCGTCCAGGTGCCGGTGCCGTCGTCGGTGAAGTGGGCGGCGTCGCCGGCGTGGTCGCGCACCAGGTGGTCGGCGACCCCGTCATCGTCGAGGTCGGCCATCGCGTCGTCGACCAGTCCGTCGCCGTCGAAGTCGAGGCCGACCGCGTCCAGGGCACCGTCGCCGTCGACATCTACATCGGGTGGCGCCGACCAGATCGTCGCCGACCCGTCCCCGTCACTCAGGCAGTAGTCCATGCCTGATCAGACGGAGCGGCCCTCCTTGGCGTTCCACCACGCCAGAAGTTCGGCGACCGCCTCCTCGCGCGACAGCGGGCCGCGGTCCAGCCGCAGCTCCTTGAGGAAGTTCCACGCCTCCCCCACCTGCGGGCCCGCCGGGATGCCGAGGATCTCCATGATCTCGTTGCCGTTGAGGTCCGGGCGCACCCGCGCCAGGTCCTCCTTGGCGGCCAGCTCCGCGATCCGGTTCTCCAGGTCGTCGTAGTTGGCCTGCAGCCGCGCCGCGCGCCGCTTGTTGCGGGTGGTGCAGTCGGCGCGCACCAGCTTGTGCAGCCGCGGCAGCAGATGCCCGGCGTCGGTGACGTAGCGGCGCACCGCCGAGTCGGTCCACTTGCCGCCGCCGTAGCCGTGGAACCGCAGATGCAGGTACACCAGCTGCGAGACGTCGTCGACCATCTGCTTGGAGTACTTCAGCGCGCGCAGCCGCTTACGGGCCATCTTCGCGCCGACGACCTCGTGGTGGTGGAAGCTCACCCCGCCGTCGGGTTCGTGGCGGCGGGTCGCCGGCTTGCCGATGTCGTGCAGCAGCGCCGCCCAGCGCAGCACCAGGTCGGGACCCTCGTCCTCCAGGTCGATCGCCTGCTTGAGCACGGTCAGCGAGTGCCAGTAGACGTCCTTGTGCTGGTGGTGCTCGTCGATCGCCATCCGCATCGCGCCGACCTCGGGCAGCACCACGTCACCGAGCCCGGTCTGCACCATCAGGTCGATCCCGGCGACCGGGTCGGCGCCCAGCAGCAGCTTGTCCAGCTCGGCGGCCACCCGCTCGGCGGTGATGCGCTCCAGCTGCGGGGCCATCTCCATCAGTGCCTGCAGCACCCGGGGTGCGACGTCAAAGCCGAGCTGGGAGACGAACCGCGCGGCGCGCAGCATCCGCAGCGGATCGTCGCCGAACGACACCTCCGGCTCGGCCGGGGTGTCGAGCTGACGCGCCTTGAGCGCGGCCAGCCCGCCCAGCGGGTCGTGGAACTCCGCGGGCCCGTCCTCGGTGATCCGCACCGCCATCGCGTTGACGGTGAAGTCGCGGCGCACCAGGTCGTCGTCGAGGCGGTCACCGAAGCGCACCTCGGGGTTGCGCGACACCTGGTCGTAGGAGTCGGCGCGGAAGGTGGTGATCTCCAGCCGCTGGTCGCCCTTGCCGACGCCGAGGGTGCCGAACTCGATGCCGGTGTCCCACAGCGCGTCGGCCCAGCCCCGCAGCAGCTTCTGCATCTGCTCGGGCCGGGCGTCGGTAGTGAAGTCCAGATCAGTGTCCGTCCGGCCCAGCAGGGCGTCGCGGACGCTGCCGCCGACGAGGTACAGCTGGTGGCCGGCCGAGGTGAACACCCGGCCGATGTCACGCAGCAGCTCGCCGTGGCGGTTCAGGGCAACCTGCGCGGTGGCGAGCAGTTCAGCGTCGGTGACGGATTCGGGCACGTTCGGACAGCCTAATCGGCAACGGGTCTGTCACGACCGGTGAGTGCGGCGGGAGCACATGGGTGTGGCAGCTACCATCGCTTAGGTGTCGGACGGCGAACAGGCCAAACCACGACGACGCCGGGGGCGGCGTCGCGGCCGACGCGCGGCAGGACCGCCGCAGACCGCCACCGACCAGTCCACCCAGCCCCGCAGCCAGGCCACCCCGAAGCCGGTACCGGGCCCGCATCACAGCAACACCACCGCCGCCGAACACAAGCCCAGCCAGCCCAAGAAGTCGCGGCCGCGCCGGCCGCCGGACCGGTTGCGCACCGTGCACGAGACGTCCGCGGGCGGGCTGGTCATCAACGGCCTGGACGGGCCCAAGGAGCGTCAGGTCGCCGCGCTGATCGGCCGGATCGACCGGCGCGGCCGGATGCTGTGGTCGCTGCCCAAGGGACACATCGAGATGGGTGAGACCGCCGAGCAGACCGCGGTGCGCGAGGTCGCCGAGGAGACCGGCGTGCAGGGCAGCGTGCTCGCCGCGCTCGGCAGCATCGACTACTGGTTCGTCACCGAGGGCCGCCGCGTGCACAAGACCGTGCACCACTATCTGATGCGGTTCCTCGGCGGCGAGCTGTCCGACGAGGACGTCGAGGTCAGCGAGGTGGCGTGGGTTCCGCTCCAGGAACTGCCGACGCGGCTGGCCTACGCCGACGAGCGCCGGCTGGCCGAGGTCGCCGGCGAGCTGATCGACAAACTGCAGACCGACGGTCCGTCGGCGCTGCCGCCGCTGCCCCGGTCCACCCCGCGGCGGCGCCCCCAGACGCATTCGCACACCCGCAACCGTCGCACCGACGAGCGCGCGCAGCAACAGCCCGGCCGCCGGACGAACGGCTGCGGACAGGGCCAGTGAGCCGCTCCCCGGCGCCGCACCCTGTGCGGCGCCTGCTGACCGTACTCGCCGTGCTGCTGCTGGCTGTCCTGCCGGTCATCGCGGTGCCCGGGGTGCCCGACAACCTGCCCAGCGCCTCGGCGCAGACCACCCCGGCGCAGTTCCTGCAGGTGCGCATCGAGTCGGTCACCCCCGACATCGTCACCACCACCAGCGACCCGATGGTCACGGTGTCGGGCAGCGTGCACAACGTCGGCGACCGGCCGGTGCGCGACGTGGTGGTGCGGCTGGAGGACGCCGCCGCGGTGCGCACCTCCGCCGGCTTGCGCACCAACCTCACCGGCAACGTCGACCAGTACGAGCCGGTCGGGGACTTCATCACGCTGGCCACCGAACTCGAACGGGGACAACAGGTTCCGTTCGTCCTGTCGTATCCGCTGCGGTCCTCGGACGGTCCGTCGCTGTCCATCGAGGAGCCGGGCATCTACCCGGTGATGGTCAACGTCAACGGCACCCCCGACTACGGCGAGCCCGCCCGCCTCGACGACGCGCGGTTCCTGCTGCCGGTGCTCGGGGTACCGCCCGACCCGGCCGCCGAATCCGACGGGGTGGCCGCCGTCGACCCGCCCGACACCTCCCGACCCGTCGCGCTGACGCTGCTGTGGCCGATCGCCGACCGGCCACGGCTGGCCGCCGGCGCACCCGGCGGCACCACCCCGGTGCGGCTCATCGACGACGACCTGGCCACCTCGCTGGCGCCGGGCGGCCGGCTGGACACCCTGCTGAGCACCGTGGAGTTCGCCACCAGCCCGCGGGTCGACACCGACGGCCGGGTGAAGCTGGCCACCTGTCTGGCCGTGGACCCCGACCTGCTGGTCACCGTCAACGCGATGACCGGCGGCTACGTCGTCAACGACGGACCCGACGCCGGTCCCGGCACGCCCACCCATCCGGGCGCCGGGCAGGAGGCCGCGGTGGCCTGGTTGAACCGGCTGCGCGGGCTGGCCAGCAACATGTGTGTGGCCGCGACGGTGTACGCCCAGGCCGACCTGGACGCGCTGCACCGCGTCGGGGATCACGGGCTCAGCGGGATCGCGACTAAGAGCGCCGCCGACATCGTCGACCAGATCCTCGGTGTCACCTCGGTGCGCGGCGCCACGCTGGTCGGGGACGGCCCGCTGACCGGCGGGGCGGTCCAGCTGCTCAGCGGCCAGGGCGACACCGTGGCGATCGCCGCCGCCGGGACACCCGTCGACGACGGCTCCGAGACCGACCCCGACACCACACCGGTGCGCTACACACCGCAGGTGGTGACCGTGCCGTTCGACCCGGCGGTCGGTGCGGCGCTGGCCGGTGCGGGCGCCGAACCGGTCACCCCCGGGTATCTGGATCCCGCGCTGGACATCCCGCTGCAGCACGACTCGGAGGTGGCCCGCCGCCAGGACGCGGTCGGCGCACTGCTGTGGCGGGCGCTGAACCCCGACGTCGAACCCCGCGCCGAGATCCTCATGCCGCCGCTGGCGTGGCACCTGCAGCCGCCCGATGCGCAGGCGATCTTCACCGCCGTGGCCACCGCGATCAAGGCGCGGCTGGCCGTGCCCCGCCCGCTTCCCGCAGTCATCGCCGACGGCAACAACGTGCCCCCGCAGCAGTCCGCCCCGATGCCGTCGGACGCGCTCGGCGATCCGGCCGCCCGGTTCGACGACGCGGTGGTGTCGGGCATCGCGGCGGTCACCGGCCGGCTGTGGGGTCTGACCGCCGCGCTGACGACCGATCAGCGCACCGGCCTGACCGGGTACGGCTACACCGCACCGCTGCGCGAGGACATGCTGCGCGCGCTGAGCCAGTCGGTGCCGCCGGATACCCGCAACGGCCTTGCTCAGCAACGCCTTTCGACGGTCGGACGGACGGTCGACGACATGTTCCGCGCGGTCACCATCGTCAACCCGGGCGGGTCGTACACGTTGGCCACCGAACGCAGCCCGTTGCCGCTGGCGCTGCGCAACGACCTGCCGGTGCCGATCCGGGTGCGCCTCGAGGTCGACGCGCCGCCGGGCATGACCGTCACCGACATGGGCGAGATCGAGCTGCCCCCCGGCTATCTGCCGCTGCGGGTGCCGATCGAGGTGCACTTCACCCAGCGCGTCGCGGTCGACGTCGCGTTGCGCACCGCCGACGGGCTGCCGCTCGGCGAGCCGGTGCGGTTGTCGGTGCACTCCAACGCCTACGGCAAGGTGCTGTTCATCATCACGCTGTCCGCCGGTGCGGTGCTGGTCCTGCTGGCCGGGCGCCGGCTGTGGCACCGGTTCCGCGGCCAGCCCGACCCCGCCGACCTGGACCGGCCCGATCCGCTGGAGGTCGCGCTGCACTTCGACGAGCAGACCAGTCACGACGGAGGTGGCCGGTGAACACCACCGACCGGTCCCGGCAGGCCACTTCCCCACCCCCGGCCGGTTCCGGGTCCGCGCCCGCCCGGCCCGAGTTGACCGACGCCGCGGTGGTGTCCCGGTCCTGGGGGATGGCGCTGGCCACCCTGGTCAGCCGGATCACCGGGTTCGGCCGCATCGTGCTGGTGGCCACCATCCTGGGCGCGGCGCTGTCGAGCGCGTTCTCGGTGGCCTACCAGCTGCCGAACCTGATCGCCGCGCTGGTGCTGGAGGCGACGTTCACCGCGATCTTCGTGCCGGTGCTGGCCCGCGCCGAACGCGACGACCCGGACCGGGGTGCGGCCTTCACCCGCCGGCTGGTCACACTGGCCTTCACGCTGCTGCTGGTCACCACCATCGTCTCGGTGCTGTCGGCGCCGCTGCTCGTCGACCTGATGCTGGGCAGCCATCCGGAGGTGAACCGCGACGTCACCCGGGCGTTCGCGTATCTGCTTCTGCCGCAGGTGTTGTTCTACGGGCTGTCATCGGTGTTCATGGCGATCCTGAACAACCGCAACGTGTTCGGCCCGCCTGCGTGGGCGCCGGTGTGCAACAACCTGGTGGCACTGGCCACGCTGGGCCTGTACGTCCTTGTGCCGGGCGAACTCTCGCTCGACCCGGTCTCCATGGGCAACGCCAAGCTGCTGGTGCTCGGCATCGGCATGACCCTGGGCACCGTGACCCAGGTGGTGGTGCTGCTGGTCGCGATCCGCAGGCAGCGCATCAGCCTGAAACCGCTGTGGGGCATCGACGACCGGATGAAGCAGTTCGGTGCGATGGCCGCCGCGATGGTGCTGTACGTGCTGATCAGCCAGATCGGTTTGATCGTCGGTAACCGGATCGCCGCCGGCGCAGCCGATTCCGGGCCGGCGATCTACAACTACACCTGGCTGGTGCTTCAGCTGCCGTTCGGGATGATCGGTGTGACGGTGCTGACCGTGGTGATGCCGCGGCTGAGCCGCAACGCCGCCGCCAACGACCAGCGCGCGGTGCTGGCCGACCTGTCGCTGGCCACCCGGCTGACGATGGTGACCCTGATCCCGGTCGTGGCGATGATGACCGTCGGCGGGCCGGCGATGGGCAGCGCACTGTTCGCCTACGGCAAGTTCGGCTCGGTCGACGCGCACTACCTCGGCATGGCGATCACCCTGTCGGCGTTCACCCTGATCCCGTATGCCCTTCTGCTGCTTCAACTTCGGGTGTTCTACGCCCGCGAGCAGCCGTGGACACCGATCCTGCTGATCATCGTCATCACCATCGTGAAGATCATCGGCTCGGTGATCGCGCCGCACCTGACCGACGACCCGGACCTGGTCGCCGGTTACCTCGGCACCGCGAACGGACTGGGTTTTCTGGCCGGCGCCACGCTCGGCTACTTCCTGCTGCGGTCGAACCTGAAACCGCCGGGCGGCCGACTGCTCGACCTGCAGGTGATCCGCACGATCCTGGTGACCGTCGCGGCATCCCTGGTGGCAGGCATGATCGCGCACGCCGCCGACCGGCTGCTGGGCCTGGAGTCGCTGACCGAGCGGTGGGGCGGGGGCGGATCGCTGATCCGCCTGACCGCGCTGGGCCTGATCATGGTGCCGATCATCGCCGGGATCCTGCTGGCCGCACGGGTGCCCGACGCCCACGCCGCACTCGCCGCGGTGCGACGGCGGCTGGGCCGCGGCACCCCCGCGGTATCCGACGTTGCCGCTAACACCGCTGTCAGCGCCGACCGACCACGACCGGCAACCGCCCTCACGTACCCTGAACAGAGCAGATTGTCCCCGTCAGGGCGGCACGCGCCCCCGCCGGAAGGCCGGCGCGGGCAACCGTCAGATGTTGCCGGGGACCCGAGGCGGAAAGGACCAGCGGTGACCGACGACTCCGCAGCTGGCTCCGCGGCCAGTCCCGACAGCACCGCCACCACCAAGCTGCCCGTACCGCCACAGCGGTCGCCCGAGGTGGCGGCCGACGACTTCCAGCCCGACGCGCCCGCCGAGAAGGGCACCACCCGGATCCCGGTGTCCGGCCGGTCGCCGGCCGACTACGAGGCCGCGACCTCCGACGACGACGTGCACATGGTTCCCGGCGCGGTCATCGGCGGCGGACGCTACCGGCTGCTGGTGTTCCACGGCGGGCCGCCCACGCTGCAGTTCTGGCAGGCCCTCGACACCGCGCTGGACCGGCAGGTCGCGCTGACCCTCGTCGACCCCGACAACACACTGCCCGACGCCGAGGTCCGGGCGATCCTGGACCGCACGATGAAGCTCAGCCGCATCGACATGCCGGGGATCGCGCGCGTGCTGGACGTGATGCACACCGGCTCCGGTGGCCTGATCGTGTCCGAGTGGATCCGCGGCGGCTCCCTGGCCGAGGTGGCCGAGACCTCGCCCTCCCCGATCGGCGGGGCCCGTGCGATGCAGTCGCTGGCCGCGGCCGCGGAGGCCGCGCACCGCGCCGGGGTGGCGCTGTCCATCGACCACCCCAGCCGGATCCGGGTCAGCATCGAGGGCGACGTGGCGCTGGCGTTCCCGGCGACGCTGGCCGACGCCACCCCCGAGGACGACGTCCGCGGTATCGGCGCGGCGCTGTACGCGCTGCTGATCAACCGGTGGCCGCTGCCCGAGCAGGGCGTGCCCAGCGGGCTGGCGCAGGCCGATCTCGACGCCGCGGGTCAGCCGGTGGAACCGCGGGCCGTCGACCGCAACATCCCGTTCCAGATCTCGGCCGCCGCGGCGCGCGCCGTGCAGGAGAGCGGCGGTATCCGCACCGCCCCGACGTTGCTGAACCTGCTTCAGCAGGCCACCGCGGTCGCCGACCGCACCGAGCTGATCGCCCCGGTCGACGAGTCCGGGGACGGTGACGAGGACCTCGACGACTACGACAGCGATCCCGAGGCCGAGGCGAAACGGCGCCGGGCTCTGCTGATCGGGCTGGGCGCCGCCGCGGCGGTGGTGGTGGTCGCCCTGGTGGTGCTGGCCAGCGTGCTGAGCCGGATCTTCGGCGACGTCGGCGACGGCCTGGGCGGGGACCGGCTCGGCCTCAGCGACACCAGCCCGTCGAAGACCTCCGAGCAGAGCGCCGGCGCTGTCGTGAAACCCGTTTCGGCGACGGTGTTCTCGCCGGAAGGCGAGGCGGACGCACCCGCGCTGGCCCGGCTGGCCATCGACGGTGACAAGACCACGGTGTGGCCGATCGACACGTACACCGATCCGGTGCCGTTCCCGAACTTCAAGAACGGTGTGGGGTTGATCCTGCAGCTGCCCAAGCCGACGTCGGTCGGCGAGGTCGACATCGACCTCAACAGCACCGGCACCGAGGTGGAGATCCGGTCGGCGCCCAGCGCGAACCCGGCGTCGCTGTCGGACACCACGGTGCTGACCCCGGCCACCCCGCTCAAGCCCGGCGACAACACCGTGAAGGTGACCGATCCGACGCCGACGCAGTATCTGCTGGTGTGGGTGTCCACGCTCGGCCAGGTGGACGGGGAGAGCCGCTCCGACATCGCCGAGATCACGGTCAAGGCCGCGGACTGATCTATCCCCAGGCCGGCAAAGAGGTGTCAGGAGGCACCCCGGGAGCCGTTTAGTGTTCGGCTGTGGGGACCTTCGGAGGGCCGCCGCAGCGGCCCCGCAGCGATGCGGAACTGCTCGCCGCGCACGTCGCCGGGGACCGCTACGCCTTCGAGGAGCTGTTCTACCGTCACCACCGCCAGCTGTACCGGCTGGCCCGGTTGACCACCCGCGACCCCGAAGACGCCGCCGACGCGCTGCAGGACGCGATGCTCAAGGCGCACCGACGGGCGCGGACGTTCCGCAATGACGCCGCGGTCACCAGCTGGCTGCACCGCATTGTGGTCAACGCCTGTCTGGACCGGCTGCGCCGCGACCGGGTCCGGCCGGCCGAACCGCTGACCGATGAGGACGTCGCCGCGGTCGGCGATCCGACGGCGCAGGTGGATACCGCGATCGTGATCGAGACCGCGCTGATGCGGCTGCCCGTTGAGCAGCGCGCCGCGGTGGTCGCGGTCGACATGCAGGGCTACTCGGTCGCCGAGACCGCGCGGTTGCTGGGAGTGCCGCAGGGCACGGTCAAGAGCCGCTGCTCGCGGGCCCGCGCCCGGCTGGCCGACGAGCTCGAGCACCTGGATGCGCGGGCGGCGACGGCCGCGGACTGACCGGAACCGGACGGCGACGGCGCGCGTCCTATGTTTCGTGTGTTTCGTGGTCCCGCGTGTCGTGGGTCTCGTGGGTTCTGCCGGTCGTGGTGGACACTGGCTGTCGATGGACACCGGCACGAACACCGGGCTCGACGGATCGGGCGATCCGTCGGCCGACCGTGTGCGCGGCGAGCTGCGCCGGCTGGCGGACGATCTGCGCGCCGACGACGCGACCGCACCCGAGGTGCCGCCCGAGGTCACCGCGCGGATCGGCGCGGCGCTGCGGCACGCACCCGCGCACGCGTCGCGCCCGCCGCTGGGCGCGCTGCGGCTGGCCGCACTGATCCTCGGGGTACTCGCCGTGGTGGCCGCGGTGGTGCTCGGCGTGGCGCGGCTCACCCACAAACCGCCGTCGCCGTTCTCCGACCCGGGACCCACCGCCGAACGCATCACCGTGACCCCCACGACACCCGCCGCGGGGTCGGTGGCCTCATCGCCTGCACGATGAGCCCCCGCCCGTAATCTGTGGGGAAGTTGTCGACTAATCGCCGACGGGTTCGGGAACACCGCGACCTACCCTGGTGTTGTATCGGTGCCGTCAAAACGCGGCAGAAAGGCCCTCATGACCACCACTGACACGGTCCATGACCTGATCATCATCGGTTCCGGCCCGGCCGGTTACACCGCGGCCATCTACGCGGCCCGTGCGCAGCTGAACCCACTGGTCTTCGAAGGCGTGCAGTTCGGTGGCGCGCTGATGACCACGACCGAGGTGGAGAACTACCCGGGCTTCCGCAACGGGATCACCGGCCCCGAGCTGATGGACGAGATGCGCGAGCAGGCGCTGCGCTTCGGTGCGGACCTGCGGATGGAGGACGTCGACGCGGTCGATCTGACCGGCCCGGTCAAGTCGGTGACGGTCGGTGACGAGACCCACAAGGCGCGCGCGGTGATCCTGGCCATGGGTGCCGCGGCCCGCCACCTCGGGGTGCCCGGCGAGGAGGCCCTGATCGGCATGGGTGTGTCCACCTGCGCCACCTGCGACGGCTTCTTCTTCCGCGACGAGGACATCGTGGTGGTCGGCGGCGGTGACTCCGCGATGGAGGAGGCCACCTTCCTGACCCGGTTCGCCCGCAGCGTGACGATCGTGCACCGTCGCGACGAATTCCGTGCGTCGCGCATCATGCTCGAGCGCGCCCGGTCCAACGAGAAGATCAAGTTCATCACCAACAGCGAGGTCGTCGCGATCGAGGGTGACCCCAAGGTGAGCGCAATTCGGTTGCGCAACAACGTAACCGGTGAGGAGTCCAAGCTCGACGTGACCGGTGTGTTCGTCGCGATCGGCCACGATCCGCGCTCGGAGCTGGTGCGCGGCCAGGTCGACGTCGACCCCGACGGCTACGTGCTGACGCAGCCCGGCTCGACCCGCACCTCGATCGAAGGTGTCTTCGCCGCAGGCGATCTCGTCGACCGCACCTATCGTCAGGCCATCACCGCCGCGGGCAGCGGCTGCAAGGCCTCCATCGACGCGGAACGGTGGCTCGCCGAAACCTCTTCTGCTGCAACGCATCAGACTACTGAAACCCCCGCCTGATAAGGAGTACCCATGTCATCAGCCACGGTCACCGTCACCGACGACTCGTTCTCGAGCGACGTCCTCGCCAGCAGCACCCCCGTGCTGGTGGACTTCTGGGCCACCTGGTGCGGACCGTGCAAGATGATCGCTCCGGTACTCGAGGAGATCGCCGCGGAGAGGGCCGGTGAGCTCACCGTCGCCAAGCTCGACGTCGACGCCAACCCGGCCACCGCGCGTGACTTCCAGGTGGTCTCGATCCCGACGCTGATCCTGTTCAAGGACGGTCAGCCGGTGAAGCGCATCGTCGGTGCCAAGGGCAAGGCGGCGCTGTTGCGGGAGCTGGCCGACGCCGTCTGAGCTGTAATCCAGCTCACAGACACTCGCCTGGGGTTTTCAGGAATCCGGCGGGTGTCTGAGACAATCGTGCCAGCCCGTCAACCTGGTGAGCCCTGTCCTGCGGCTGCCATCCGTGACCGAAAGGCCGCATATGACCAGTCTGCGTCGCGGTGACCGCGGGGCCGCGGTCACCGAGATCCGGGCTGCGCTGGCCGCTCTCGGCATGCTGCCGGACACCGACGATGAGGACCTCACCACCGGTAAGCACGTCGCCGCCGACGTCTTCGATGACGAGCTCGACCAGGCGGTGCGCGCGTTCCAACAGCATCGCGGCCTGCTCGTCGACGGCATCGTCGGCGAGGCCACCTACCGCGCGCTGAAGGAGGCCTCCTACCGGCTCGGCGCGCGCACGCTCAGCCACCAGTTCGGTGCGCCGATGTACGGCGACGACGTGGCGACGCTGCAGGCCCGGCTGCAGGAGCTCGGCTTCTACACCGGCCTGGTCGACGGCCACTTCGGGCTCTCGACGCACAACGCGCTGATGTCCTACCAGCGCGAGTACGGCCTGTACCCGGACGGCATCTGCGGGCCGGAGACGTTGCGGTCGTTGTACTTTCTCGGCTCCCGGGTCACCGGCGGTTCGCCGCACGCGATCCGCGAGGAGGAGATGGTCCGCCGGTCGGGTCCGCGGCTGTCCGGTAAGCGCATCATCATCGATCCGGGCCGCGGCGGTGACGACCACGGACTGATCATGCAGGGTCCGGAGGGGCCGATCAGCGAGGCGGACATCCTGTGGGATCTGGCCAGCCGGCTCGAGGGCCGAATGACCGCGATCGGCATGGAGACCTTCCTGTCCCGGCCGGCCAACCGCTCGCCGTCGGACGCCGAACGCGCCGCGACCGCCAACGCCGTCGGCGCCGACCTGATGATCAGCCTGCGCTGCGCCACGCAGCCCACCCCCGCGGCCAACGGTGTCGCGTCCTTCCACTTCGGTAACTCGCACGGCTCGGTGTCCACCATAGGCCGCAACCTGGCCGACTTCATCCAGCGAGAAGTGGTGGCCCGCACCGGGTTACGGGACTGCCGCACACACGGCCGGACCTGGGATCTGCTCCGGCTGACCCGGATGCCCACCGTGCAGGTCGACATCGGTTACATCACCAACCCGCACGACCGCGAGCTGCTGCTGGCTCCGCAGACCCGCGACGCGATCGCCGAGGGCATGCTCGCCGCCGTGAAGCGGCTCTACCTGTTGGGCAAGAACGACCGTCCCACAGGGACTTTCACGTTCGCCGAACTGCTGGCCCACGAACTGTCGGTCGAACAGTCCGGTCGGGTCAGCCCCTCGTAACAGCCCGCAGGCACGGCCCCGCGCCGGCGCCGACCGGCTGACGGATCTGGGCGCTCTCCAGCAGTCGCTCCAACGCGGCCTCGACGTCGGCCTTCCACCCGAGCCCCTGCTCCAGTTCCAGGCGCAACCGCGGGAAGTAGCGGTGCTGCGCGACCACGACGAACCCCGCGTCGAGCAACAGGTCCATGTCGAGCACGCACTGCTCCACCGAACAGTCCCCGAGCACATCGAGCACCGGCTGCAGTTCCGGGGCGACCACACCCGGTTCGGTCAGCTCGCCGACCTCGGCGGTGTGCCCGAACGCCTCGAGGGCGCGGGCGCCGCGGCGCACCAGGTCGTTGACCACCGCGGAGATCAGGGTGCGCGGCAGGGTGTCGTTGTCGTCGGCGCACTCCACCCCCAGCGAGGTGAGGAGCACGGCGTCGGCGCTGACGGGTCCGGTCGGGAAGTGCCGGGCCCGGGGCACGACACCGGGCGGTGCGTAGAAGACATACCCGAGGCAGGCTTCGTCACCGGTGAGCGGCGCGGGCCCGTCGTCGGTGTCGGCGGCGGTGCACTGCACCGCGACCTGTCCGCACGACCCCCACTCGAGCATGACCATGGACAGCCACGCTTCCTTCTCGAACTCCGGGTCGGCGAGGTGGTCGCGATCGGATCGGATGCTCGCCGGGTCGACCTCCCAGTACACACAACTGCGCGCGTGCTTGGGCAGCTGCTCGAAGGCCTCGAGCCGCAAGGGCGTGATGCGTGCCGACACTAGACTCCCCGAGTTCTACGCGGTGCGGATGTGCACAGCTGCCACTCCAGGATAGAAGGGCTGCCGATCACCGGCCCAGTTTCGGCGCCGGCCGCGGGGCCCGACCGCTTCGAAGGCCAAAAACGTTGGCTCACAACGAAACTCCTTCAGGAGAGACCGGCCCGGCGAACCGCTGACGCGGTTAGTGTCACAGTGACGTAATTCGCCGGTATGGTCGGTCATTCCTTGGACGCGCTCATCAAGTCCACAATTCGCTGCAGATCGTCCACCGAGCCGAACTCGACCACGATCTTGCCCTTGCGCTTGCCGAGGCTCACCGTCACCCGGGTGTCGAACGCATTCGACAGCTTCTCGGCGACGTCCTGCAGCCCCGGCATCTGGATCGGCTTACGTTTCGGCGCCGGCGGCGCACTCGGGCCGGCCCGGTTGGCGAGCGTGACGGCCTCCTCGGTGGCGCGCACCGACAGTCCCTCCGCCACAATGCGGGCGGCGAGCTCCTCCTGCTTCTCCGGTCCGCCCTCCAGTGCGAGCAGTGCCCTGGCGTGGCCGGCCGACAGCACGCCGGCGGCCACCCGTCGCTGCACCGCGATCGGCAGGCGCAGCAACCGGATCGTGTTGGTGATGACGGGACGGGACCGGCCGATCCGGGCGGCGAGTTCATCGTGGGTGACCCCGAACTCGTCGAGCAGCTGTTGGTAGGCGGCCGCCTCCTCGAGCGGGTTCAGCTGGACGCGGTGGATGTTCTCCAGGAGTGCGTCGCGTAGCAGGTCGTCGTCGGCGGTCTCCCGGACAATCGCCGGGATCGCGGTGAGGCCGGCCTGCTGGGCGGCGCGCCACCGCCGCTCCCCCATGACGAGCTGGTACCGGGCCGGGGCGCCGGGCTGCTCGGTAGGCAGCGCGCGGACGACGATCGGCTGCATGAGCCCGAACTCCCGGATGGAGTGGACGAGCTCGGCGAGCGCCTCCTCGTCGAACACCTGGCGGGGCTGGCGCGGGTTCGGCTCGATCGCCGCCACGTCGATCTCCCGGTACACCGCACCGACCGGGCTGCTGGTACCCGTGTCCGGGGACCCGCCGATCACCACGTCGGCCGCGGCGTCGCCCATCTTGCCGAGCGAGGACTCCTGTCCGTCCGCCGGCCCGGTCGGGATCAGCGAGGCCAGTCCGCGGCCGAGGCCGCTGCGCTTGCGTGTCGGTTGGGTCATCGGTGTGTTCTCCTATTCGCGCCCGCGCTGGATTGATGTCTTCAATTCTCAGGGCCCGGCAGGATGTCCGGCCGCTGCCCGTGCGCTCATCCTCGTTCGGCGATCTCTCGGCTGGCGTCGAGATAGCTCATCGCACCACGGGAGCCGGGGTCGTAGTCGAGGATCGTCATTCCGTAGCCCGGCGCCTCGGACACCTTGACGCTGCGCGGGATCACCGTCCGCAGCACCTTGGTGCCGAAGTGGGCGCGCACATCTGAGGCGACCTGGTCGGCGAGCTTGGTGCGGCCGTCGTACATCGTGAGGATGACGGTGGACACCTCGAGCTCCGGATTGAGGTGCGCCTTGATCATCTCGATGGTCCGCATGAGCTGTCCCACGCCCTCCAGCGCGTAGTACTCGCACTGGATCGGGATCAGCACCTCGGGTGCCGCGACGAACGCGTTGATCGTCAGCAGGCCCAGCGACGGCGGGCAGTCGATGAAGACGTAGTCGAAGTTGTACTCCTTCAGGGCGGCCAGCGCGTTACGCAGCCGGCCCTCGCGCGCCACCATGCTCACCAACTCGATCTCGGCACCCGCGAGATCGATGGTCGCCGGCACGCAGAAGAGACGTTCGTTGTGCGGGCTGCGCTGGATCGCGTCGCGCAGCGGAAGCTCGCCGATGAGCACCTCGTAGGAGGACGGTGTGCCGGGCCGGTGCTCGATCCCCAGCGCGGTGCTCGCGTTGCCCTGCGGGTCGAGGTCGATCACGAGAGTGTTCAGCCCCTGCAGGGCCAGCGCCGCGGCGATGTTCACGGCGGTGGTCGTCTTCCCGACCCCGCCCTTCTGGTTGGCGACGGTGAAGACGCGCTGCTTCTCCGGACGGGGCAGGGTGGTCTTGGACGCGGCGTGCAACAGCTTCACCGCGCGCTCGGCCTCCGCCCCGATCGGGGTGTCGACAGCGGTCGCGTCCGGCCACGCCGGGTCGACCGGATCGGTCCATGTTTCACGTGAAACAGCCGGGGTTGCGGTTTCACGTGAAACATCGCCTCGCACGGTTTCACGTGAAACACCCGACGCGGGCTCCGCGGCCGGCTGCTGTCCCTGGACCCCAGGCGATCCGTTCCGGGGCTCGCTCATCCTCTTCTCCTGCCCGCCGGCCGGTGCGCTACGACCTTGTCCCGTCGCGCCACGACGACGGTCGCGGGAGGATCCAAGTAGTTCGCGCCACACTTCAACACCCTTACATCGGCCGCACCCAACGACGACATCACTCGCCGGTGGTCGCGGATCTCCTCTTCGGCACGCTCCCCCTTGAGGGCGAGCATGTGGCCCTGCATGCGTAGGAGCGGGAAGCTCCATCGGGTCAGCTTGTCCAGAGAGGCCACCGCCCTGGACACGACCACGTCCATCTCCCCCGCCTCCGTCCGGACCGTCAGCTCCTCGGCCCGGCCCCGGATCACGGTGACGTCGAGACCGAGTTCGTCTACCGCTTCGCGGAGGAACTCGCTGCGGCGGAGCAGGGGTTCGATGAGCGTGATCCGGAGATCGGGCCGAGCCAACGCCAACGGTATCCCGGGCAGCCCCGCCCCACTACCGATGTCGGCGACTCGGGCATCGGGTTCGATCAACTCACCGATCGCGGCGCTGTTGAGCAGATGGCGATCCCACAGCCGGTCGACCTCGCGGGGACCGATCAGTCCGCGCTCGACGCCGGCGCCGGCGAGCATCTCCGCGTACCGGTGCGCCGCGTCCAGTCGCGGTCCGAAAACGGACCCGGCCGCCTCCGGCGCCGCCGACACCTCGCTATGTTTCACGTGAAACATCCTCCGGATCGGGGCGACATAAAGACGGCGCCCACAGAACTACATGGATGTAATTCCGGGGCGCCGCCACTCAACACACTCAGTCAGCCAGAACGACGACGCGCCGCTGCGGCTCCACGCCCTCGCTCTCGCTGTGCACGCCGTCGATCGCGGCGACCGCGTCGTGCACGATCTTGCGCTCGAACGGCGTCATGGGAGCGAGCTCCTCACGCTGGCCCGTCTCGAGCACACGGCGCGCGACCTTCTCCCCCAGCGCCGCGAGCTCGTCGCGGCGGCGCTTACGCCAACTGGCGATGTCGAGCATCAGCCGGCTGCGCTCACCGGTCTTCTGGTGTACCGCGAGCCGGGTCAGCTCCTGCAGCGCGTCGAGCACCTCACCCTTGCGGCCGACCAACTTGTTCAGGTCGTTGCCGCCGTCGATGCTCACGACCGCCCTGTCGCCTTCTACGTCGAGGTCGATGTCGCCGTCGAAGTCCAGCAGATCCAACAGTTCCTCGAGATAGTCGCCGGCGATCTCGCCCTCGGCGACCAGTTTCTCCTCGAGCTCGTCCAGCTGGCCGTCCTGCGTGTCGATGTCGTCGCGCTCGGTGGTCTCAGCGTCGGTCATCTGTCTCTCCTCATCCCCACCGGGATCGTCCCGGTCAACGTTTACGCTTCTTGGGTTTCGCACCGGGCCGCGGAGTCGCGCCTGGGCGCGGTGTCTGGTCGCCGGCGGCCGGCTTCGCCGCCGCCCCGTCCGAGGACTCGTCGTCGGTCGCGGAGGTGGTGTCCGACGCCTCGGCGCCGCTGTCCGTCGCCTCGGCCGCGCGTCGCTTGTCCCGCTTCGGCTTGGCTCCCGGCGGCGGGGCGTTCTTGGCCTGTCGCTCCTGCGCCAGCCGCTTCTTCTCTTCTTCTTCTTTCTCGATCTTGCCGAACACGTAGTGCTGCTGACCGAAGGTCCAGATGTTGTTCGCCAGCCAGTACATGATGATGGCCAGCGGCAGGAACGGCCCGCCGACGATGACGCCGAGCGGGAACACGTACAGAGCGAGCCGGTTCATCAACGCGGTCTGCGGATTGGCGGCGGCCTCGGGACTCTGCCGCGCCACCGAGGCCCGGCTGTTGAAGTGCGTCGCGATGCCGGCCAGCAGCATGATGGGGACGCCGACGGCGATCACCGCGGCCCGGTTGAACTCCGTGAAGGCGTCCAGACCGGTGGTCTGGATCATCGTCGCGCCGAGCGGGGCCCCGAACAGGTTCGCGTCCAGGAAGTGACCGACGTCCTGGGCGCTGAAGAAGTAGTTGGGCAGCGACCGGTTCAGCTCGGGATCGAGATGCTGCGCACCGATCCCGTAGCCGCCGGTCCGGTTGAACGAGCGCAGCACGTGGAACAGACCGATGAACACCGGAATCTGCGCCAGCATCGGCAGGCAGCCGAGGATCGGGTTGAAGCCGTGCTCGCGCTGCAGCTTCTGCATCTCCAGCGCCATGCGCTGACGGTCCTTGCCGTACTTCTTCTGCAGCGCCTTGATCTGGGGCTGCAGTTCCTGCATCTGCCGCGTGGTACGGATCTGCTTGACGAACGGCTTGTAGAGGATCGCGCGCAGGGTGAACACCAGGAACATCACCGACAGCGCCCAGGCGAAGAAGTTCGAGGGTCCCAGCAGGAAGGCGAACAGCTTGTACCAGACCCACATGATCGCCGACACCGGGTAATAGATGATGTCGAGGCTGAACCAGTTAAACACGCGTCTCGCTTCCTGCTCGCAATGCTGAATCGCCGTCACCGGCGACGTCACTGTCCGGGGATTCGCCGTCAGGCGCGCACCGGTGTGCCTTCTGATGCTCGCTGCCGTGGCGCTCCGGTATCGGGTCCCATCCTCCCCTATGCCACGGCCCGCACTTCAGCAGCCGAACCATTGTCAGCCACCCACCGCGCACCAGGCCGAACTCGGTCAGCGCATCGACGGCGTACTGGCTACAGGTCGGCATGAACCGGCATGTCGGCAGCCGCAGCGGCGAGATGGTGTGCCGGTACAGCTGGATGACGAAGACCGCGGCGCGCACCAGCGCACCGGTCGGTCTGCTCACCGGGAAGCCTCGTGTTTAGACCGGGCCTTGCGCAACGCGGTGCGCAGCTCCTGCTCCAGGCGCGCGGAGATCTGGTTACGACTGCCCGGCAGCGCGCGGATCACCACACGATCCGCGGGATCTAGTTCGGGAATCACGCCGCGGGCCACATGTCGAAGTCGTCGGGCCACCCGGTGCCGTTCCACGGCATTGCCGACCGCCTTCGAGACCACCAGCCCGATACGCGGGCCCTCCGGCTCGCTGGTTCGTAGTGCGTGCACGACGAGGTCGGGCTGCGCAGCGCGCACCCCACGACTCACGGTGGTACCGAACTCAGTCGATCGCGTCATCCGGTATCGCGCCGGAAGCACCGCGTCAGACCTCGAGTCGAATCACGCAGTCAGCTTGCGGCGGCCCTTGCTCCGGCGGTTGGCCACGATGGCCCGCCCGGCACGGGTCCGCATCCGCAGCCGGAACCCATGCACGCGCGCCCGGCGCCGGTTGTTCGGCTGGAAGGTCCGCTTGCCCTTGGCCACGGCTGTCTCTCCTCGTTGCGTCTGGCGCCCGCCGCCACACCGAAGCAATGCGGTTTCGGTGCAGACGCGGTCGCCGTTGATAAGCTCGGTCGTCTCGCTAGCCGGCGCGGTCTCCAGCCGATGCTGGTCGCAGCCGTATCGCCACTTGCGGGCGACTGTTCGAGGGTACTGAGCAGATTTCGCTGGGTCAAACCGCTCGAATCGGTGTGTAACCGACCACATTCGTATCACCCGTCACCCCCGATCACCTCGGAGAAATCTGCTCCAGTCCAATGTCCTCGAACGGTTGGCACCCGCCGAGAAAACTGTTAGCTTCTGCCAATGCCGATTCGATAACGAAGCGGCGACAGACAACGAAGCGGGGACGTCCCGCGAGTCGTGAGCCCACGGTGCGGCCATCCCGCGCGCACTGTGCCGCGCCCCGATTCGCGGTGTTTCTGCTGAAAGACAACCGAGCGGCGGCGGCGGTCCTGTTATCCACAGACTGTGGATAACTTTGTGGACAGATCGTCACCGTTCCCTTGGTCGTCTTTTTGATCGGCGGTGAAGGGGGTGCTCGTCTTTGACAGCGGACCCCGACCCACCTTTCGTGGCCGTCTGGAACACTGTCGTAGCCGAACTCAACGGCGGCCCCGGCGCCGGACCCAACGGCGAACCAACCGGTCCCGTCCTCACACCGCAGCAGCGGGCGTGGCTCAAACTCGTCAAGCCCCTCGTCATCACCGAGGGGTTTGCTCTGCTGTCGGTTCCGAGCCCGTTCGTCCAGAACGAGATCGAACGCCACCTGCGTGAGCCGATCATCGCCGCGTTGAGCCGTCAGCTCGGCCAGCGCGTCGAACTAGGTGTGCGCATCGATGAACCCGATCCCGACGACTCCGCTGCCCCGACGCTGAGCGCCGTCGCCGAACCCGACGAGGTCGACGAGGACTCCGAGGCCCGGGCCAGCGCCGCCGAGACCTGGCCGCGGTACTACAGCAGCCGGCCGACCAGCGCCCCCACCGACGACGGCAGCACGTCGGTCAACCTGAACCGGCGCTACACGTTCGACACGTTCGTCATCGGCGCGTCGAACCGGTTCGCGCACGCCGCCACCCTCGCCATCGCCGAGGCGCCGGCGCGGGCGTACAACCCGCTCTTCATCTGGGGTGAGTCCGGTCTGGGTAAGACCCACCTGCTGCACGCCGCCGGTAACTACGCGCTCAAGCTGTTCCCGGGGATGCGGGTCAAGTACGTCTCGACCGAGGAATTCACCAACGACTTCATCAACTCGCTGCGCGACGACCGCAAGGCGTCGTTCAAGCGCAGTTACCGCGACATCGATGTGCTGCTGGTCGATGACATCCAGTTCATCGAGGGCAAGGAAGGCATCCAGGAGGAGTTCTTCCACACCTTCAACACGCTGCACAACGCCAACAAGCAGATCGTGATCTCCTCGGACCGGCCGCCGAAACAGCTGGCCACCCTGGAGGACCGGCTCCGCACACGGTTCGAGTGGGGACTGATCACCGATGTGCAGCCACCCGAACTGGAGACCCGTATCGCGATTCTGCGCAAGAAGGCGCAGATGGACCGGCTCGACGTGCCCGATGACGTGCTGGAACTCATCGCCAGCAGCATCGAGCGCAACATCCGCGAGCTCGAGGGCGCGTTGATCCGGGTGACGGCGTTCGCCTCGCTGAACAAGACCCCGATCGACCGGTCGCTCGCCGAGATCGTGCTGCGGGATCTGATCTCCGATGCGAGCACCCAGCAGATCAGCACGGCGGCGATCATGGCCGCCACCGCCGAGTACTTCGAGACGACGGTCGAGGAGCTGCGCGGGCCGGGTAAGACGCGGGCACTGGCTCAGTCGCGCCAGATCGCGATGTATCTGTGCCGGGAGCTGACCGACCTCTCGCTGCCCAAGATCGGCCAGGCGTTCGGCCGCGACCACACCACGGTGATGTACGCGGAGAAGAAGATCCGCGGCGAAATGGCCGAGCGCCGTGAGGTTTTCGATCACGTCAAGGAACTCACCACCCGGATCCGGCAGCGCGCCAAGCGCTGAACCGAGCCGCCTTCTCACCACGCACCCCGACACGCCGCCGGTGTGTCGCGGCGCTGTCACACCCGCGGTCTGTCATGCCCGCGAGATCACAATCCGAGCCCGACGCGCGGCCGTCGCGCGCCCGTTTTCGCCCCGGCCGGGTGGAGAATTTCAAAAAATCTTCTGCACCGTCCGTCACACCAGTCACAGATCCGGGTTGTGCACACAGCTGTGGAAAACCTGGGATTAACCCTCGGATTACCTGCCGACTACTTCACAGCCGCCGAGCTCTCCACAACCGTCCCGCACCGATCTACATCCCATCCACAGCCCATTCACACCGCCGCGGGCCCCCGAACTGCACGAATGCCCGGTTATCCCCAGGTTCCACAGCCCCTAATACTGTTGCTTTGTAATTCCTGAAGGCTTTCTCTTCGAAGCAGGGCGTTGGGGAAACACCGCCGGACCGGCCCGCGCGGTGGTCCCGCGGACGGTCCTGTCGGCCCGATCGATTAGCTTTCAAGTTCGGACGGAAAGCTCTACGGTGATTCATCGACAGCCGTTACGGTCGTCGCGACGCAACCGGTCAGGCGCGTGGTGAGACACCGGGAAACCGCTGGTAGTGCTTGTTGTGGTGTTGATCGAAGGGACTCTCTAGACGTGGCGACGACAACTGTTGGTGTCACCGATCTCAAGTTCCGTCTCGTCCGTGAGGACTTCGCCGACGCGGTCGCCTGGGTGGCCCGTAATCTGCCCACCCGCCCCGCGGTTCCCGTCCTCGCCGGTGTGCTGCTCACCGGCTCCGACGAGGGACTGACCATCTCGGGGTTCGACTACGAGGTCTCCGCCGAAGTCCAGGTGCCCGCCGAGATCGCCTCCCCCGGCAGTGTTCTGGTGTCCGGGCGGCTGCTGTCCGACATCACCCGGGCGTTGCCCGCCAAGCCGATCGACGTGACGGTCGAGGGCACCCGCGTCTCGCTGACCTGCGGCAGCGCCAGGTTCTCGCTGCCGACGATGGCGGTCGAGGACTATCCCACGCTGCCTGCCCTGCCCGACGAGACCGGTGTGGTGTCCTCGGACGTGTTCGCCGAGGCGATCAGCCAGGTCGCCGTGGCGGCCGGCCGCGACGACACGCTGCCGATGCTGACCGGCATCCGCGTCGAAATCACCGGTGAGAAGGTGGTTTTGGCCGCGACGGACCGGTTCCGGCTGGCGGTGCGCGAGTTCACCTGGTCCGCGGCCACTCCCGGTGTGGAGGCGGCGGTGCTGGTCCCGGCCAAGACCTTGTCGGAGGCGGCCAAGGCCAGCGCCGACGGCGGCGAGGTGCACCTGGCGCTCGGTTCCGGTCCGACCGTCGGCAAGGAGGGCCTGCTCGGCATCAGCAGCGGTGGCAAGCGCAGCACCACCCGCCTGCTGGACGCGGAGTTCCCGAAGTTCCGCCAGCTGCTGCCCACCGAGCACACCGCGATGGCGACCATCGGTGTCGCCGAGCTCACCGAGGCGATCAAGCGTGTCGCGCTGGTCGCCGACCGGGGGGCGCAGGTCCGGATGGAGTTCGCCGACGGTGTGCTGCACCTGTCCGCCGGCGCCGACGACGTCGGGCGTGCCGAGGAGGATCTGCCGGTGTCGTTCGTCGGCGATCCGCTGACCATCGCCTTCAACCCGAACTACCTGACCGACGGGTTGAGCTCGCTGCGCTCCGAGCGGGTGACGTTCGGCTTCACCACGCCCAGTCGTCCGGCGGTGTTGCGTCCGGCAGGAGAGGATGATGAGAGTCTCAGCGGTCCGGGACCCTTCCCCGCCGTCGAGACCGATTACGTCTACCTGTTGATGCCGGTACGGCTTCCCGGCTGACCGGCCTCCGACGCCGGAAAGGGGCGTACATGCAACTCGGACTGGTCGGCTTGGGCAAAATGGGCTTCAACATGCGCGAGCGCCTCCGGCGCGGCGGGCATGAGGTCATCGGCTACGACCCGCGGCCGGAGGTCACCGACGTTCCCAGCCTCGCCGAACTCGCGGCCGCGCTCGACGCTCCCCGTGTCGTGTGGGTGATGGTCCCGTCGGGCAGCATCACCCACACCACGATCGTCGAACTCGCCGACGTGCTCAGCGAGGGTGACCTCGTCATCGACGGCGGCAACTCCCGTTACACGGAGGACGGCCCGCACGCGGAATTGTTGGGCGAGAAGGGGATTTCGTTCGTCGACGCCGGCGTCTCCGGTGGTGTGTGGGGCCTGGAGGAGGGCTACGGCCTGATGGTCGGCGGCAGCGACGCCGATATCGAGCGGCTGATGCCGATCTTCGACACGCTGCGCCCGCCGGGTCCGCGTGAGGACGGATTCGTGCACGCCGGACCGGTCGGTGCCGGCCACTACGCCAAGATGGTGCACAACGGCATCGAGTACGGCCTGATGATGGCCTACGCGGAGGGTTACGAACTGCTCGCCGCCGAGGAGCTCATCACCGACACCCAGGCGGTCATCCAGGCCTGGACCAACGGCACCGTGGTGCGGTCCTGGCTGCAGCAGCTGCTCGCCAGGGCACTCAAGGAGGATCCGGACTTCATCGAAATCAGCGGCTACACCGAGGATTCCGGGGAAGGTCGGTGGACCGTCGAGGAGGCGATCCGGCACCGGGTGCCGATGCCGGTGATCGCGGCGTCGCTGTTCGCCCGGTTCGCGTCGCGGCAGGAGGACTCGCCGGCGATGAAGGCCGTCTCGGCACTGCGCAACCAGTTCGGCGGGCACGCCGTCAAACGGATCAGCGAGTCCGGGTAGGTGCTGCGCGCGTGTACGTCCGCCGACTGGCGCTGACAGATTTCCGGTCCTGGCCGCGTTTCGAACTCGACCTCGAGCCGGGGCGCACCGTCTTCGTCGGCCGCAACGGCTTCGGAAAGACGAATATCATTGAGGCACTGTGGTATTCGTCCACCATCGGCTCACATCGGGTGTCCACCGACGCACCGTTGATCCGGGCCGGTGCCGAACGGGCGGTGGTGTCGACGATCGTCGTCAACGACGGCCGTGAGCTGGCGGTCGATCTGGAGGTCACCAGCGGCCGGGCCAACAAGGCGCGGCTGAACCGCTCCCCCGTGCGCAGCGCGCGGGAGGTGCTCGGGGTGCTGCGCGCGGTGTTGTTCGCCCCGGAGGATCTGGCCCTGGTACGCGGTGATCCCGGGGACCGGCGCCGGTTCCTCGACGAACTGGCCACCACCCGTCGTCCTCAGATCGCGGCCATCCGGTCGGACTACGACAAGGTGTTGCGGCAGCGGACCGCGCTGCTCAAGACGGCCTCCGGGGCCAGATTCCGCAGTGACCGAAGCGTTTTCGACACCCTCGACGTCTGGGACGGACATCTGGCCGCGACCGGCGCCAAGCTGATCGCGGCGCGGGTGGACCTCGTCACCCAGCTGGCGCCGGAGGTGGAGAAGGCCTACCAATTGCTGGCTCCGGCGTCGCGGCCCGCCGCGATCCGCTACCGCAGCGGGGTGGAGGCCATCGAGGAGGAGGCCGCCGCGGGCGGGGGTTCGGCCGAGCTGTTCGAGGCCGCCCTGCTGGACGCATTGGCCCGCCGCCGCGACGCGGAACTGGAGCGCGGCGTGTGCCTGGTCGGCCCGCACCGCGACGACCTCGAACTGCGGCTGGGCGATCAACCGGCCAAAGGCTTTGCCAGCCACGGTGAATCGTGGTCGATGGCGTTGTCGCTGCGGTTGGCGGCGTACGAACTGCTGCGCGCGGAGGGCACCGACCCGGTGCTGCTCCTCGACGATGTGTTCGCCGAACTCGACACCGCGCGCCGGCAGGCACTGGCCGCGGTGGCGGCGTCGGCCGAGCAGGTGCTGGTGACCGCCGCGGTGCCCGAGGACATTCCGGCGGACTGGGACGCCCGCCGGGTCGGGGTGACCATGCGCGACGGCGATTCCGGCCGGATCTCGGTGCTGGACGAGGATCTCGGGCTGGAAGAGGAATGACGTGACCGACGAGAGCGAATCGCCGGAGCCGGTGGGGCCGCCGGACCACCTGGCCAACCTGGCCGGGATGGATCTGGTGCGGCGCACCCTGGAGGAGGCCCGCAACGCGGCGCGCAGCCAGGGCCGCGACGTCGGGCGGGGTAGGCAGCGGGCACCGCGGCGCATCGCGGGCAGCAGCCGGCGGCGCTGGTCGGGGCCGGGACCGGACGCGCGCGATCCGCAGCCCCTCGGGGCGGCCGCCACCGAGCTGGCGCGCAGCCGGGGCTGGTCCACCCGGGTCGCCGAGGGTGCGGTGTTCGGGCGGTGGCGGTCGGTGGTCGGCGAGGGCATCGCCGCGCACGCCAGCCCGACATCGCTGAAGGACGGGGTGCTGACCATCACGGCCGAGTCCACGGCCTGGGCCACCGAACTGCGGATGGTGCAGGCCCAGGTGCTGGCCAAGATCGCCGACGCGGTCGGTGACGGGGTGGTCACGTCGCTGCGGATAGTCGGTCCGGCCGCACCGTCGTGGCGCAAGGGCCGGTACCACATCTCCGGGCGCGGCCCCCGCGACACGTACGGCTGAGACGGCCTCGCGGGGGTTGGCTCAAAGCCGCCAGAACGCGTCGAGGCTGGTTCCCGAGCGTCCTGACGCACCCTTATGCGAGAAATTCCTCAGGAGACGCAAATAGGTGCGTGGAAACGCGGCCTCAGAATCGGTCCTAGCGCTGACTGACGGTAGGATGGAGGCAAGATCCTCAGGCGGCTGTTGAACGCCTGGCAAGCCGATCGCGGCAAGAGACCAAGGAGACGCGTCCAACGTGGCTGCCCAGAAGAAGAATGCTCCGGACGAATACGGCGCCGATGCCATCAAGGTGCTCGAGGGTCTGGAGGCAGTCCGCAAGCGTCCCGGCATGTACATCGGCTCCACTGGTGAGCGCGGTCTGCACCACCTTATCTGGGAGGTCGTCGACAACTCCGTCGACGAGGCGATGGCCGGGTACGCGACCAAGGTCGACGTCCGCCTGCTGGCGGACGGCGGTGTGCAGGTGTCCGACGACGGCCGCGGCATCCCGGTGGAGATGCACGCCACCGGCGTCCCGACCGTCGACGTGGTGATGACGGTGCTGCACGCCGGCGGCAAGTTCGAGGAGGGCGCCTACCAGGTCTCCGGCGGTCTGCACGGTGTGGGTGTGTCGGTGGTGAACGCGCTGTCCACCCGGCTCGAGGCCGACATCCGGCGCGACGGCTACGAGTGGTTCCAGACCTACGACCGCTCGGTGCCGGGCACCCTCAAGCAGGGTGAGAAGACCAACGAGACCGGCACCACGATCCGGTTCTGGCCGGACCCGGACATCTTCGAGACCACCACCTTCGACTTCGAGACCATCTCGCGCCGGCTGCAGGAGATGGCGTTCCTGAACAAGGGTCTGACCATCGAGCTCACCGACGAGCGGGTGTCGGCCGAGGACGTCGTCGACGAGGTGGTCAGCGAGACCGCCGAGGCCCCCAAGTCCGCCGAGGAGAAGGCCGCCGAGAGCGCCACCCCGCAGCAGCGGGTCAAGCACCGCGTCTTCCACTACCCCGGTGGTCTGGTCGACTTCGTCAAGCACATCAACCGGACGAAGAACCCGATCCACCCCAGCATCATCGACTTCGAGGGCAAGGGTGAGGGCCACGAGGTCGAGATCGCGATGCAGTGGAACGCCGGCTACTCGGAGTCGGTGCACACCTTCGCCAACACCATCAACACCCATGAGGGCGGCACCCACGAGGAGGGTTTCCGTGCGGCGCTGACCTCGGTGGTCAACAAGTACGCCAAGGACAAGAAGCTCCTCAAGGACAAGGACCCCAACCTCACCGGCGACGATATCCGCGAGGGCCTGGCCGCGGTGATCTCGGTGAAGGTGTCCCAGCCGCAGTTCGAGGGTCAGACCAAGACCAAGCTCGGCAACACCGAGGTCAAGTCGTTCGTCCAGAAGATCTGCAACGAACAGCTCAGCCACTGGTTCGAGGCCAACCCAGCTGAGGCTAAAACCGTTGTGAACAAGGCGGTTTCATCGGCGCAGGCCCGGATCGCGGCGCGTAAGGCGCGCGAGCTGGTGCGCCGCAAGAGCGCCACCGACATCGGTGGTCTGCCCGGCAAGCTGGCCGACTGCCGGTCGACGGATCCGAGCAAGTGCGAGCTGTACGTGGTGGAGGGTGACTCCGCGGGCGGTTCAGCCAAGAGCGGCCGCGACTCGATGTTCCAGGCGATCCTGCCGCTGCGCGGCAAGATCATCAACGTCGAGAAGGCCCGCATCGACCGCGTGCTGAAGAACACCGAGGTCCAGGCCATCATCACCGCGCTGGGCACCGGCATCCACGACGAGTTCGACATCTCCAAGCTGCGGTACCACAAGATCATCCTGATGGCCGACGCCGACGTCGACGGCCAGCACATCTCGACGCTGTTGCTGACGCTGCTGTTCCGGTTCATGAAGCCGCTGATCGAGAACGGTCACGTGTTCCTCGCGCAGCCGCCGCTGTACAAGCTGAAATGGCAACGCTCCGAACCGGAGTTCGCCTACTCCGACCGGGAACGTGACGGGCTGCTCGAGGCCGGCCGCGCGGCGGGTAAGAAGATCAACCCCGACGACGGTATCCAGCGGTACAAGGGTCTGGGCGAGATGGACGCCAAGGAACTGTGGGAGACCACCATGGACCCGGCCGTCCGGGTGCTGCGCCAGGTCACCCTCGACGACGCGGCCGCCGCGGACGAGCTGTTCTCGATCCTGATGGGCGAGGATGTCGAGGCACGCCGCAGCTTCATCACGCGAAACGCCAAAGACGTTCGGTTCCTTGACGTTTGATCGATGCTTTAACCGAAATCCGCCAATTTCAAAGGTTGAAAACCGATGACTGATACCACGCTGCCGCCCGGCGACGAAGCAGGCGACCGCATCGAACCTGTTGACATTCAACAGGAGATGCAGCGCAGCTACATCGATTACGCGATGAGCGTGATCGTCGGCCGTGCGCTGCCCGAGGTGCGCGACGGTCTCAAGCCGGTGCACCGGCGCGTGCTCTACGCGATGTTCGACTCGGGCTTCCGGCCTGACCGCTCACACGCGAAATCCGCGCGCTCCGTTGCCGAAACGATGGGCAACTACCACCCGCACGGTGACGCGTCGATCTACGACACGCTGGTACGCATGGCCCAGCCGTGGTCGCTGCGCTACCCGCTGGTCGACGGTCAGGGCAACTTCGGCTCGCCGGGCAACGACCCGCCGGCCGCCATGCGTTACACGGAAGCCCGTCTCACGCCGCTGGCGATGGAGATGCTGCGTGAAATCGACGAGGAGACAGTCGATTTCATTCCGAACTATGACGGCCGGGTGCAGGAGCCGACGGTTCTGCCGAGCCGGTTCCCGAACCTGCTGGCCAACGGCTCCGGCGGTATCGCGGTCGGTATGGCGACCAACATCCCGCCGCACAACCTGCGCGAGCTGGCCGAGGCCGTCTACTGGTGCCTGGAGAACTACGACGCCGACGAGGAGGCCACCCTCGCCGCGGTCATGGAGCGGGTCAAGGGCCCGGACTTCCCGACCAGCGGCCTGATCGTCGGCACCCAGGGCATCGAGGACACCTACAAGACCGGGCGCGGTTCGATCAAGATGCGCGGTGTCACCGAGATCGAAGAGGACAGCCGCGGTCGCACCAGCATCGTCATCACCGAGCTGCCGTACCAGGTCAACCACGACAACTTCATCCAGTCGATCGCCGAGCAGGTCCGCGACGGCAAGCTCACCGGCATCTCCAACATCGAGGACCAGTCCAGCGACCGGGTGGGTCTGCGGATCGTCATCGAGCTCAAGCGCGATGCCGTGGCGAAGGTGGTGCTGAACAACCTCTACAAGCACACCCAGCTGCAGACCAGCTTCGGCGCGAACATGCTGGCCATCGTCGACGGGGTGCCGCGCACGCTGCGGCTGGATCAGCTGATCCGGCACTACGTCAACCACCAGTTGGACGTCATCGTCCGGCGCACCCGCTACCGGCTGCGTAAGGCCAACGAGCGGGCCCACATCCTGCGTGGTCTGGTCAAGGCCCTCGACGCGCTGGATGAGGTCATCGCGCTGATCCGGGCGTCGCAGACCGTCGACATCGCCCGGGCGGGCCTGATCGAGCTGCTCGATATCGACGAGATCCAGGCGCAGGCCATCCTCGATATGCAGCTGCGCCGGCTGGCCGCCCTGGAACGGCAGAAGATCATCGACGATCTGGCCAAGATCGAGGCCGAGATCGCCGACCTCGAGGACATCCTCGCCAAGCCGGAGCGCCAGCGCGCCATCGTCCGCGACGAGCTCGCCGAGATCGTCGAGCGGCACGGCGACGACCGTCGCACCCGGATCGTCGCCGCCGACGGCGACGTCACCGACGAGGATCTGATCGCCCGCGAGGACGTGGTGGTCACCATCACCGAGACCGGCTACGCCAAGCGCACCAAGACCGACCTGTACCGCAGCCAGAAGCGCGGCGGTAAAGGCGTGCAGGGGGCGGGGCTCAAGCAGGACGACATCGTCAACCACTTCTTCGTCTGCTCGACGCACGACTGGATCCTGTTCTTCACCTCGCAGGGCCGCGTGTACCGGGCCAAGGCCTACGAGTTGCCGGAGGCGTCGCGCACGGCGCGCGGTCAGCACGTGGCTAACCTGCTGGCGTTCCAACCCGAGGAACGCATCGCCCAGGTGATCCAGATCCGAAGCTACGAGGACGCCCCGTACCTGGTGCTTGCCACCGCCAACGGTCTGGTCAAGAAGTCGCGGCTGGCTGACTTCGACTCCAACCGGTCCGGCGGCATCGTCGCGATCAACCTGCGCGAGGGCGACGAGCTGGTCGGTGCGGTGCTGTGCTCCGCCGAGGACGACCTGCTGCTGGTGTCGGCGAAGGGCCAGTCCATCCGCTTCCACGCCACCGACGAGGCACTGCGGCCGATGGGTCGTGCCACCTCCGGTGTGCAGGGCATGCGGTTCAATGCCGACGACCGGCTGCTGTCCATCAACGTGGTCCGGCCCGACACGTACCTGCTGGTGGCGACGTCAGGCGGGTACGCCAAGCGCACCGCGATCGACGAGTACCCGGTGCAGGGCCGCGGCGGCAAGGGCGTGCTGACGGTCCAGTTCGACAAACGACGTGGCAGTCTTGTCGGAGCGTTGGTTGTCGATGACGACACCGAGCTGTATGCCATCACCTCCGGCGGCGGTGTCATCCGCACCGCGGCCCGCCAGGTCCGTAAGGCCGGGCGGCAGACCAAGGGTGTGCGGTTGATGAACCTGGGTGAAGGCGACACCCTGGTCGCCATCGCCCGCAACGCGGAGGAAGGCGACAGCACCGACGAGGTCAACACCGACCCCGGCGCCGAGACCGACGTCGCGACCAGTGAGGAGCCCTAGGTGAGCTCACCGAACGAGCCGGGACATCCGCGCGCGGGCGAGGCCCCCGGCACCGCCACCGGTGCCGCAGGCAGTCACGAGCAGCCTGCCGGCCCGAGGTCGGGAGCATCGGAGACCGCCGACGTGCCGCCGCCGTGGCAGCGCGGTCAGGCGGCCCGGCAGGGCCAGCCGGCCACCCCGCCCAAGGAGGGCGCGCCGCGACGGCCGGCCGCCCCCCGCCCGGAGCCCGCGCAGGCCGACGCCGGCGACGAGCCGGCCCGCGGCCAGACCCCGCACGTGGGTGCGCGGCTGGACCGGTTCATCGCCGGCACCGCGGCACCGGGTGGTGCTGCTCAGCCGGCCGGTGGGCAACCGACCAAGGAAATGCCCGCCCGGGAGCGTGCCGACGGCACGCGTCCGGAGGCCTACCCCAGCGAGCTGCCCGATCTGTCCGGTCCGCCGCCGCGCCCGCCGCAGCAGCGCAAGCCGCAGCAGCGCCCGACCGAGGGCCCGGTCCGCCCCGCGGCAGGCCCCCGGGTCCAGGTGGGCACCCGGCACAAGGGCCCGGTGCGGGCCAGCATGCAGATCCGGCGGGTCGACCCGTGGAGCGTGCTGAAAGTCTCGCTGCTGTTATCCGTCTCACTGTTCTTCGTCTGGATGATCGCGGTGGCGTTCCTCTACCTCGTGCTCGGCGGCATGGGTGTGTGGAGCAAGCTCAACAGCAACGTGGGCGATCTGCTCACCAGCGCAGGCGGCGGCGCCGGGGGCGAATTAGTCTCTGCCGGAACGATTTTCGGCGGCGCCACGCTCGTCGGGCTGGTGAACATCGTGCTGCTGTCGGCGATGGCCACGATCGGCGCGTTCATCTACAACCTGACCACGGATCTGGTCGGAGGCGTCGAGGTCACGCTGGCCGATCGGGACTGACGGACCGCGGTTTGGGTGCGAGCCACCGCGTACGGTAATCTCGTCACTCGGCCGCAGCGGTCACGGGGCTATAGCTCAGGCGGTTAGAGCGCTTCGCTGATAACGAAGAGGTCGGAGGTTCGAGTCCTCCTAGCCCCACGGAAAGGGACACACCATGAGGCTGGTGGCGCTGCTCGCGTTGGCCGTCGTCGCGGCCGTCGGTGTTGCAGTCTGGCGGTCCCACCACGGCCTCGAGGTGTGGCACGCGGCGCCTGACGCGTCTTCCTGAACACCAGGGGCCTTAGCTCAGTTGGTAGAGCGCTACCTTTGCAAGGTAGATGTCAGGGGTTCGATTCCCCTAGGCTCCACTTCCCTTCACCGATCACCGCGCATGCGCGCGAATCCCCCGGTCCTTCCCGCGATCTCGTCGCGGTATTGCGCGCCCGGTTGTCGGCCAACACATTTCACCGAGCGCTACGGCTGCGGTGAGACCTCCACGCTCGGCGGGCGCACCGGCGGCTCCTCCGGACGCGACGAGCGCCGGATCAGGAAGAACGCCAAGCCCCCGGCGGCCAACACCGCGGCGCCGGCAGCGGCCAGCAGCAGCGGACGGCGCCGACCCCGCGTCCGTACCTTCTCCAGCGTTTCGGGCAGGTTCGCGACGGCCTCCGCCGCCGCCTCCTGCGCCGCCTCCAATTTCTCGCTCAGCTCGGTACCGAATCTCTCGCTCAGCTCGGTACCCAACTGGGCGGCCAGCTCGCGACGCTGCCGGTACCGCTCCCCCGCCCACGCCGCCGTCGACCGCACCCCCGACAGCCCCACGCCGAGCAGGCCCTGCGCAAGGTAAACCGGGCCGGCCGCGGTGTATTTCACACCGCGGCCCAGTCGCTGTCCCGGCGTCAGGCCAGTGTCGATGCTCGAAGTCATGGTCCACCTCTCTCGTGCGCACAACCGCCTGACGACCAGCCTGCCATCTCGCCGCACCCGACGGTGGCCGTTGGGCCGCTTACCGGGCGTGGCAGACTGACAATCCGTGACGAGCCCTATTCAGACCGCGACCGCGACCCTGCACACCAACCGCGGTGACATCAAGATCGCCCTCTTCGGTAACCACGCGCCCAAGACCGTCGCCAACTTCGTCGGCCTGGCGCAGGGCACCAAGGAGTACAGCGGCGAGAACGCCTCCGGCGGCACGTCCGGTCCGTTCTACGACGGCGCGATCTTCCACCGGGTCATCGCCGGGTTCATGATCCAGGGCGGCGATCCGACCGGCACCGGCCGCGGCGGGCCCGGCTACCGCTTCGAGGACGAGTTCCACCCCGAGCTGTCGTTCGACCGGCCCTACCTGCTGGCGATGGCCAACGCAGGCCCGGGCACCAACGGTTCGCAGTTCTTCATCACCGTCGACAAGACCCCGCACCTGAACCGGCGGCACACCATCTTCGGCGAGGTCGTCGACCCCGAGTCGCAGAAGGTCGTCGACGCGATCGCCAACACCGAGACCGACCGCAACGACCGCCCCACCGAACCGGTCGTCATCGACTCGATCACGATCTCCTGATCGACCACCTCTGACGCGCTATCGACCGGCGCCGGTATAGCCGGCGCCGGTCAGTGCGTCGAGCACATTCAGTGGTTCGGTTCCCAGGTCCCATCGGCTGAACACCAGTAGCCTGTCGTCGGCGGTGTCGATCTCCAGCAGCCGCACTTTGCGGGCGAGCCGGCGGAACTCCGTGATCCGGATATGGGCGATGTCTTTGCGGGCGAGGGTCTGCGTGCGGAACCAACCGCGGGTGACGAGGCCGTCGTTTGTGATTGCCAGCTTCGGCCGAGCGCGCAGCGACATCATTGCAAACACCAATAACCCGCCGCCGGCAATACCCAGAAGTATCCGCCCGGGCGCGTCTGTGACCAGCGTCACAGCGGTGATAGCCAAGATAAGTCCGGCTACGGCGCAGGCCAGCACGGCGCCGGTCGACGGGCCCCACTCAGTTTGCTGCATGGGTTTTCCACACCCCTCTACCGCGCCTTTTGCGGTTATCCACAGGTGCTATCCACAATGGGGATGAATAACAACCGTGTGAGTAGGTTGCGATCACGTTGCTGATCAGATAACCGACCGTGTCGCGGATGTATTCATCCCGGACGGATCAGGGCCTCAGCGCCAGCGCATTGTGAGCAACAGGCCGGTGATCATGAAAGCAAACGCGATCGCGTAGTTCCACGGACCGAGATCGGCCATGAACGGGATCGCCGACGACGCCAGCTGGAACACCAGCAACCACAGCAGGCCGATCAGCATCAGCCCGATGAACAGCACCACGAACCAGGTGCTCGACGGGCCGGCCTTCACCTTCACCGGTGTGCGGCTCACCGAGCTGACAGCGAAGTCGTTCTTCTTGCGAACCTTGGACTTGGGCATGGGTACCTTCAGGACAGCTGGATGCGACGATGTTCCTACGAGCCTATCTCAGCCCCAACCCGCCGAACCCCCAGGAAGCAGCCGAGGTACCACCCGATGCAGCAGCCCCGACGTGAGCAGGGCCCCTGGCGCTACGGCGTACCGGTGGTCTGTCTGCTCGCCGGCCTGCTGCTGGCCACCACCCACGACGTCGCCGGCGGTGACGAGATCCGCCGCAGCGACGCGCCCCGCCTGGTCGACCTGGTCCGCGAGACCCAGCAGACGGTGGACCGGCTCAGCGTCCAGCGTGACTCCCTCGCCGCCGAGCTGGAGTCCCACCACGGCGGCAGCCCCGGCGCGGCCGCCGCGCTCAAGGCGATCACGGCCCGGGCGGACGCACTCGCCGTGGAGGCCGGGCTCACCCCCCTGCGCGGACCCGGCCTGGTCGTCACCCTCAACGACGCCCAGCGCGATGCACAGGGCCGTTTCCCCCGCGACGCCACACCGGACGACCTGGTCGTGCACCAGCAGGACATCGACGCCGTGCTCAACGCGCTGTGGAGCGCGGGCGCCGAGGGCATCCAGATGCAGGACCAGCGGATCATCGGCACCTCGGCCCCCCGCTGCGTCGGCAACACCCTGCTGCTCAACGGCCGCACCTACAGCCCGCCGTACGTGATCTCCGCGATCGGCGACGCCGACGCCATGCGCAAGGCGCTGGCCGACGCCCCGATGGTCAAGCTGTACCGGCAGTACGTGGTGCGGTTCGGGCTCGGCTACTCCGAGGAGCCGCGGCAGAGCATCGACCTGGTCGGTCACACCGAGCCGGTGCGGATGCGGTTCGCCAAACCCGCGGGCCCGATCGGCTACTGAGGGCAAGTAACCTGGACTGATGCAGGTCTTGGTCGTCGACAACTACGACAGCTTCGTGTTCAACCTCGTCCAGTATCTGGGCCAGCTCGGGGTGCACGCGGAGGTCTGGCGCAACGACGACGACCGGCTGGCCACCGACGCCGACGTCGCCGCGGCCGCCGAGCGGTTCGACGGGGTGCTGCTGTCCCCCGGTCCGGGAACCCCCGAGCGGGCAGGCGCGACGATCCCGCTCGTCAAGGCGTGCGCCGCCACCAGGACGCCGCTGCTCGGCGTGTGCCTGGGTCACCAGGCGATCGGTGTGGCGTTCGGCGGCACCGTCGACCGCGCGCCGGAACTGCTGCACGGCAAGACCAGCCTGGTGCATCACACGAATAAGGGTGTGCTGCAAGGACTTCCGAATCCGTTCACCGCGACCCGGTATCACTCGCTGACGATCCTGCCGGAGACCGTGCCCGACGAGCTGGAGGTCATCGCCCGCACCGAGGGCGGCGTGATCATGGGCGTGCGCCACGTCGAGCTGCCGATCCACGGTGTGCAGTTCCACCCCGAGTCGATCCTGACCCAGGGCGGGCACCGGATGCTCGCCAACTGGCTGGGCTACTGCGGCGCGGCCCCGGCCGAGTCGCTGGTGCGCCGACTCGAGGACGAGGTCGCGGGCGCCGTCGCCGCGGCTACTGCGCGAAGCTCAGCGTGATCGACGAGCCGAAGTTGATCGGGGTGCCCGGCGACGGGTCCTGAGTCACCACCCCGTTCGTCGGCACCCCGCTGTTCTGCGCGTTCGGCAGCTTGATCAACGAACCCGTCCAGCCCAGGCTGCGCAGGTAGGGTTCGGCCTCCGACCAGAACATGCCGCGCAGGTTGGGCATCGTGAACTGGTTGCCGCGCGACACCTGGATCTGGATCAGGGTGTCCACCGGGACGTCCTGACCGGCGGCCGGGCTGGTGCCCACCACCTGACCGGCGGGCCGCGTGTTGTCGACCTGCACGTCGGGGGTGTTGGTGAACCCGGCCTCGACCAGGATCCGCCGGCAGTCCTCCGCGGTCAGCCCGACGCAGTCCGGCACCAGCCTGCTGTCTGGGCCGGAGCCCACGATGATCGTGATCTCGTTGGTCACCGCCGTGGTCTGGTTGGCAGGCGGGTTGGTGCCGATCACCTTGTCCTTGAGCTCCGGCGTCGACGGCGACTGCGACTGCCTGACCTTGTCGAACCCGGCCGCGGTGAGCCGCCGCGCGGCTTCGGCGAACGACAGGTTCTTCACGTCGGGGACCTCACGCTGCTCGGGACCCACCGACACGTTGACGGTGATCTCCTCGCCGGCGCTGACCTCGGTGTCGGCGTCGGGCTCGGTGCTGATCACCCGGTCCGGCGGCACCTCGGAGTCGGTCTGCTTCTGGGTGCGCACCTTGAAGCCGTGGTTCTGCAGCTCGGCGATCGCGTCGGCCGACGCCTGCCCGCGCACATCGGGCACCTGCACGGCGCGGGTGCCGCCGCCGAACATGTTGATCGCCAGGGTCACCACGACGGTCAGCACCGCCAGCACCGCCACCGCGACCAGCCACCGGGCCACCGAGCCGCGCCGGTCCCGGTCGCCGTAGTCGGGCGCCACCGGTCGCGACACCGCCTCGATGGGCTCGGTGCGCTGATGCGCCGGCGGCGTCGACAGCAGCGAGTTGCGCTCGGCGTCGGTGAACACCTTCGGCGCGTCCGGCTGCTGACCGCTGTGCACCCGCACCAGGTCGTTCCGCATCTCCGCGGCGGTCTGGTACCGGTTGTCCGGGTTCTTCGCCAGCGACTTGAGCACCACGGCGTCCAGTTCGGGGCTCACCGCCGGGTTGCGCTGCGACGGCGGCACCGGATCCTCCCGGACATGCTGGTAGGCCACCGCCACCGGGGAATCGCCGACGAACGGCGGCTCACCGGTGAGGATCTCGTAGAGCACACAGCCCAGCGAGTAGACGTCGGAGCGGGCGTCGACCTTCTCCCCGCGCGCCTGCTCGGGCGACAGGTACTGCGCGGTGCCGATCACCGCGGCGGTCTGGGTGACGCTGTTGGCGTCGGCCAGCGCGCGGGCGATGCCGAAGTCCATCACCTTCACCGCACCGGTCTTGCTGATCATGATGTTGGCCGGTTTGACGTCGCGGTGGATGATGCCGTGCTGGTGGCTGAAGTTCAGCGCCTGGCAGGCATCGGCGATCACCTCGATGGCCCGCCGCGGCTCCATCGGCCCGTCGGTGTGCACGATGTCGCGCAGCGTCACACCCTCGACGTACTCCATCACGATGTAGGGCAGCGGGCCGGACGGCGTCTCGGCCTCCCCGGTGTCGTACACCGCGACGATCGCCGGGTGGTTCAGCGCGGCCGCGTTCTGCGCCTCGCGGCGGAACCTCAGGTAGAAGCTCGGGTCGCGTGCGAGGTCGGCGCGCAGCACCTTGATCGCGACGTCGCGGTGCAGCCGCAGGTCGCGGGCGAGGTGGACTTCGGACATGCCGCCGAAGCCGAGGATCTCGCCCAGCTCATACCGGTCGGAGAGGTGTTGCGGGGTGGTCATTGCGCTGTCTGTTCTGAGGGAAGTCGCAGGTCGCCCGGCGGTACCGGCGCCGAAAGCAGCGGGATCATCGTTGCCGGTGAGGCGATCAGCTGCGGTGTGGTTACCCCTGATTGTCCCTCACCACCCGCGGGTGCCCCCGCTTCGGTGCCCGGTGTCCACGCCGGTAGCGCGGCGGGTGTCTCGATCGGGACGGGCTCGGTGACCGTGTCGGTGACCGTCGGGCGGGTCGGCGTCTGGTCCTTGCGGTCCTGGGCGTTGAGCACGATCAGGATCGCGATGATGATCGCCAGCGCACCGAAGACACCCGCCGCCCACAGCAGCGCGCGCTGCCCCGAGGAGAACGTACGCCGCGGTGGCGGGGGCCGGTGGCTGCCGGCGGTCGGGCGGGGACGGGCGGCCGCGGCAGGTGCGGCGGGCCGGGCCTGGGTGGCCGGCGCCACCGCGGTGGGCGCGGCCCGTCCGATCGACGGGGCGGCATTGGGTCGTGGGGGCCGGCGCCCGGCGCGCACCGCCGCGACGGCGTCCGCGAACTGCCCGCCGTTGCGGTAGCGCATGCCCGGGTTCTTGGCCAGCGCGATCTCGATCAGCTCGCGCACGTTGGGCGGCAGGTCGGCGGGCAGCGGCGGCGGGGTCTCCTTGATGTGCTTCATCGCCACGGTCAGCGCACCGTCGCCGGTGAACGGCCGCTTACCGGAGACCGCCTCGTAGCCGACGACCCCGAGCGAGTACACGTCGCTGGCCGCGGTGGCGTCGTGGCCCAGCGCCTGCTCGGGGGCGATGTACTGGGCGGTGCCCATCACCATGCCGGTCTGGGTGACCGGGGCTGCGTCCACCGCCTTGGCGATGCCGAAGTCGGTCAGCTTGACCTGCCCGGTGGGTGTGATCAGGATGTTGCCCGGTTTGACGTCGCGGTGCACCAGCCCCGCGGTGTGGGCCACCTGCAGGGCCCGTCCGGTCTGCTCGAGCATGTCCAGCGCGTGCCGCAGCGACAGCCGGCCGGTGCGCTTGAGCACCGAGTTCAACGGTTCACCGTTGACCAGTTCCATCACCAGGTACGCGGTGCGGCCCTCGCCGTCCATGTCGGTCTCGCCGTAGTCGTACACCCCGGCGATGCCGGGATGCACGGCCAGCATGGCCACGGTGCGGGCCTCGGCGCGGAACCGTTCGACGAACTCGGGGTCGGTGGAGTACTCGGCCTTGAGCACCTTGATGGCCACCCGCCGGCCCAGCCGGGAGTCGACGCCCTCCCACACCTGGCCCATGCCGCCGGTGGCGATGAGACGCTGCAGCCGGTAGCGGCCCGACAGCGTCACCCCGACCCGCGCTGTCATGTGCCCTCCCGGAGTGCGGCGGCGATGGTGGCCCGCCCGATCGGGGCGGCCAGCTCGCCGCCGGTCGCCGACAGCCGGTTACCGCCGTTCTCGACGACGACGGCGACCGCCACCTTGGGGGCCTGCGCCGGGGCGAAGGCGATGTACCAGGCGTGCGGGGGCGTGTTTCGCGGGTCGGTGCCGTGCTCCGCTGTCCCGGTCTTGGATGCGATCTGCACGCCGGCGATGGCTCCCTTCTGCTGCGTCACCTGCTCGGCGGCGACCATCAAATCTGTAAGTGTATCCGCGACCTGCTCGGACACCGCCCGCCGCTCTTCCTGCGGAGCCGTCGACGCGATGTTGGCGAGATCCGGTCCCTTCAGGCTATCCACCAGATACGGCCGCATCGCCACCCCTTTGTTCGCGATGGTGGCGGCGACCATGGCGTTCTGCAGCGGCGTCACCGCCACGTCGCGCTGCCCGATGCTGGACATACCCAGCGCCGCGGCGTCGGCGATCGGCCCGACCTGCGACTCGGCGACCTGCAGCGGGATCATCGGGGCCGGGGTGTCGAATCCGAACGCCGCCGCCGTCGAGCGCAGCGCGTTGGCGCCGGTGTCCAGCCCGAGCTCGACGAACGCGGTGTTGCAGGAGCGGGCGAACGCCTCCCGCAGCGAGGTGGTGGGCCCGGATCCGCACGGGGCGCCACCGAAGTTCTGCAGCGTCGCGGTGCTGTTCGGCAGCGGGATCCTGGGCTGGGCGGTCAGCTGGGTGTCCGGGGTGGCGCCGCGCTGCAGGGCCGCGGCGGTGGTGATCACCTTGAACGTCGACCCCGGCGGGTAGGTCTCGGAGATCGCCCGGTTCAGCAGCGGGGACTCCGGGTCGTCGCGCAGCCGCTGCCAGGCCTCGGTCTGCGCGGTCAGGTCGTGGGTGGCCAGCAGGTTCGGGTCGTACGACGGTGACGACACCAGCGCCAGGATCTTGCCGGTCGACGGTTCGATCGCGACCACCGCGCCCTTGCACGGTCCGTCGCAGCCGTCGGCCATCGCGTCCCACGCCGCCTGCTGCACCTCGGGCCGGATCGTGGTGTCGACGGTGCCGCCGCGCGGGTCGCGGCCGGTGAAGAAGTCGGCCAGCCGCCGGGCGAACAGCCGCTGGTCGGAGCCGTTGAGCACGCTGTCCTCGGCGCGTTCCAGCCCGGTGCTGGAGTACAGCAGCGAGTAGAACCCGGTCACCGGCGCGTACACCAGCGGGTCGGGGTAGACGCGCAGGAACCGGAACCGGCCCCCGGTCGACACCGAGTAGGCCAGCAGCTGGCCGCCCGCCGAGATCTGGCCGCGCTGGCGGGAGTACTCGTCGAGCAGCACCCGCTGGTTGCGCGGGTCCGAGCGCAGCCCGTCGGCGGTGAACACCTGTGTGAGGGTGGCGTTGGCAAGCAGCAGCACGACCAGGGCCATGATCGTGACGGCGACGCGACGCAGCGAGGTGTTCATACCTTCTCGATCACCTCGGTACTGGCGGCCGCGATCGGGGTCGGCGGCGTCTGCGGATTGGCGACGATCGGGCGGCGCGCGATGTGCGAGATGCGGACCAGGATGGCCAGCAGCGCGTAGTTGGCCAGCAGCGAGGACCCGCCGTAGGACATCCACGGGGTGGTCAGGCCGGTCAGCGGAATCAGCTTGGTGACACCGCCGACGACGATGAACAGCTGCAACGCCAGTGTGGAGGCCAGCCCGGCGGCCAGCAGCTTGCCGAAGCTGTCGCGGACCGCGATCGCGGTGCGCAGCCCGCGCATGATCAGGATCGTGTACAGCATCAGCACCGCCGCCAGGCCGACCAGACCGAGCTCCTCGCCGACGGCGGCGATGATGAAGTCGGTCGACGCGGCGGGCACGGTGCCGGGCTGACCGTTACCCAGCCCGGTGCCGAAGATGCCGCCGGTGGCGAAGCTGAACAGCGACTGCACCATCTGGTAGCCGGCGCCGTCGGGGTCGGCGAACGGGTCCAGCCAGTTGTGCACCCGCACCTTGACGTGGTCGAAGATGTAGTACGCCGCAACGCTTCCCGCCGCGAACAGGGCCAGCCCGATGACCACCCAGCTGAGCCGGTCGGTGGCCACGTACACCAGCACCAGAAACGACGCGTACAGCAGCAGCGAGGTGCCGAGGTCCTTCTCGAACACCATCACGCCGACCGACGCGATCCACGCGGCCAGCAGCGGCGCCAGGTCGCGCGGCCGCGGCAGGTCCATGCCGAGCACGTGCTTGCCGGCGCTGGTGAACAGGTCGCGCTTGGACACCAGCACCGCGGCGAAGAAGATCAGCAGCAGGATCTTGGAGAACTCGGCGGGCTGAATCGAGAAGCCCGGGAACTGAATCCAGATCTTGGCGCCGTTCTGCTCCGACATCGACCGCGGCAGCACCGCCGGGATCGCCAGCAGGATCAGGCCGACGAGCCCGCAGGTGTAGCCGTAGCGGGCGAGCAGTCGGTGGTCGCGCAGCAGGATCACGATCAGTGAGAAGCCGATCACCCCGACCAGCGTCCACAGCATCTGCTGGTTGGCGGTGCCGCCGAGGCCGTCCTGGGTGGCCTCCCCCGCCGCCAGGTCGAGCCGGTGAATCATCACCAGCCCCAACCCGTTCAGCAGCGCGACCAGCGGCAGCAGCAGCGGGTCGGCGTACGGGGCGAACCGGCGGATGGCCAGGTGGGCGCCGGCGAACAGCGCCAGATACGCGACGGTGTACTGCGCCAGATCCCAGCGCAGCCCCTGCTCCTGGTTGGCCTCGACGAGCAGCAGCGCGACCGTGGTGATCACGGTCGCGAATCCCAGCAGCAGCAGTTCGGCGTTGCGCCGGTTGGGAAGTGGCGGTGCGGAGGCGACCGCGGACTGCGGGGCCGTGGTCATCGCCGGGCCCTCGCCCGCGATCGGGATGCGGCCGTCATGACACTTCCCGGCAGTTGACCCCCGGCTCGGGCTCCGGAGGAGGCAGCGCGGTGACGGTCGGCGGCGGTGGCGGCTTGGGCGATTCCGACGGTGACTCCGATGCCGGTGCGGGGGCACCGGTTCCGGGTGCGGGCGGCTGCGCGCTCGGGGTCGCCGTCACCGTGCGCGGGGTCTCGGGCGCCGGCGTCGGCTCGGCCCGCGGCGTTTCCCGCGGCGTCGGCGGAACATTCGGCACGCCAGGCGAATTCGTCGGCGCGGGGCTGTGCTGCGTACGGGGCGCGGCGGGTTGCGGTTTGGGGCAGACCGGCAGCAGCGAATCGCGCGCCAGCTGGTTGATCTGGCCGATGGCCTCGTCCTCGGACCCGGTCGGCAGGCCCGCCATGACCTGACGCTGCTCGGAGGGTTTGAGGTCGTCCACCCGGAACAGCTCGCAGTCGCGCGGGGTCTGGCCCGGGCTGATCAGCGTCAGGCCGTTGCGACCGGTCAGGCAGCCGTGCCGATACGGTTCCTGCAGCGAGTAGCCCAGGATCGAACCCGGGATGCCCCGCATGATCGACACCGTGTTGTCGTGCGCGGCAACGTAGTAGTTGTTCCGGATGATCTGCCTGCCGACGGCCAGCCCCGCCAGCGCGAGCAGCACCACCAGCGCCGCCGCTATGTACATTCGGCGCCGCGACTTGGGCGGTCGCGGCTCGTCCTCCGGTTCCGGCAGCGTGCGTTTGGGCTCGTTGCGGCGCGGATTGAACGCCGAAGCACGGCCGGCCGCGGTGTTGGGCGGCGGGCTGTCGTCGTCCCCGGAGACGGCACCGGCGAGGATCGGCTGGGTCTGCCCGTAGTCGTAGGAGCTGTTGTCGACGACATCGGCCACCACGACGGTGACGTTGTCGGGACCGCCGCCGCGCAGCGCCAGCTCGATGAGCCGGTCCGCGCTCTCGGCCACATCGGGGATCTGCAGGGCCTCCAGGATGGTCTCGTGGCTCACCGGGTCGGACAGCCCGTCGGAGCACAGCAGGTAGCGGTCGCCGGCGCGGGCCTCCCGCATGATCAGCGTGGGCTCGACCTCGTGTCCGGTCAGCGCCCGCATGATCAGCGACCGCTGCGGATGGCTGTGCGCCTCCTCGGCGGTGATGCGGCCCTCGTCGACGAGGGTCTGGACGAACGTGTCGTCCTTGGTGATCTGGGTCAGCTCGCCGTCGCGCAGCAGGTAGCCGCGCGAGTCGCCGATGTGCACCAGCCCGAGCCGGTTACCCGCGAACAGGATCGCGGTCAGGGTGGTGCCCATGCCCTCGAGTTCGGGGTCGGCCTCGACGTGGGCGGCGATCGCCGAGTTGCCCTCACGCACCGCCTGGTCGAGCTGGGACAGCAGGTCGCCCCGCGGCTCGTCGTCGTCGAGATGGGCCAGCGCCGCGATCACCAGCTGGGACGCCACCTCGCCTGCGGCGTGCCCACCCATCCCGTCGGCGAGCGCGAGCAGACGCGCGCCGGCGTAGACGGAGTCCTCGTTGTTGGCGCGAACCAGGCCGCGGTCACTGCGCGCGGCGTATCTGAGAACGAGTGTCACGGGCGCAGCTCGATTACCGTCTTGCCGATACGAACCGGCGTGCCCAAGGGAACCCGTACCGCCGTCGTCACCTTTGCCCTGTCAAGGTATGTGCCGTTGGTCGATCCTAGGTCCTCCACGTACCACTCGGAGCCGCGCGGAGACAGCCGGGCGTGCCGCGTCGAGGCGTAGTCGTCGGTGAGCACCAGCGTCGAGTCGTCGGCCCGGCCGATCAGCACCGGCTGGGTGCCCAGCGTGATCTTCGTGCCCGCCAGCGCGCCCTCGGTCACCACCAGGTAGCGCGCCACGTTGCGGCGGCCGCCCCGCGGCAGCAACGACGCGCGCAACGGAAGGCCGCGGCGGACCATCACCGTGCCGGTGGGCGCGTACAGGTCGGTGCGCAGGATCCGCAGCACGGCCCAGATGAACAGCCACAGCAGCAGCAGGAATCCGACGCGCGTCAGTTGCAGCACCAACCCCTGCATCTGACGTCCTCTCCGTCTCCATCCGTTCTCGTCGCGTCGGCACCACAGCCAGCCTCGGCACCGTCACGATACTTGGACAGGTGCCGAAAGGAGCGGCAAGCAGGCCGCTTGCCGCTCCGGCGCGGCGCTCAGTGAACGCGGACGATGATCTCGGAGTGGCCCAGCCGGATGACATCGCCGTCGGCGAGCTGCCACTCCTGGACCGGCGCGTTGTTCACCGTGGTGCCGTTGGTCGAGTTCAGATCCGACAGCAGGGCGACCTGGCCGTCCCACCGGATCTCCAGGTGGCGCCGCGACACCCCGGTGTCGGGCAGCCGGAACTGGGCGTCCTGGCCGCGGCCGATCACGTTGCTGCCCTCGCGCAGCTGGTAGGTGCGCCCGCTGCCGTCGTCGAGCTGCAGGGTGACGGTCGTGCCGGTGGTGGCCGGCGGGTAGTCGCCCTGGCCGGCGTAGCCGCCGCCGTACCCGGCCGGCTGACCGTAGTCCTGCTGGCCGTAATCCTGTTGGCCGTAGTCGTACCCGGCGCCGGCAGGCTCACCGTAGCCCGGCTCGGCGTAGCCCGCGGGGGCCTCGCCGTACCCGGCGGGCGCCGGAGCCTCGTAGCGGCCGTACTCCTGCTGGCCGTAGTCCGGCTGCGCGTAGCCCTGGCCCTGACCCTGACCGTAGGGCTGGCCGTAGCCACCCTGGTCGGGATAGCCACCCTGGTCGGGGTAGCCGGGCGCGGGACGCCCGTAGCCGGGCTCCTCGTGGCGCGGGGCCGGCGGGCGGCCGTAGTCGTAGTCGGGGGCCGGGGCGCCGCCGTAGCCGGGCTGACCACCCGGCGGCGGGCCGTAGCCGGCCGGAGCCTGCCGGTACCCCTGGTCGGGGTAGCCGCCCTGCGGCGGCGGGCCGTACCCGGCGGGCGGACGCTGCTCGTAGGACGGCGGCGGATAGGCGCCCTGATCGGGGTAACCACCCTGGTCGGGGTAACCGCCCTGCTCCGGGTAGCCGGTCTGGCGCGGCGGGTAGCCGTGATCGGCCGGCGGGTAACCACCCTGGTCCTGCGGCGGGTACTGGCCGCGGTCCTCCTGGCGGCCGTACCGCTCGTCGTAGTATTCGTCGGCGGGCCGACCCGGTCCCTGGCCGCCGCCGCGATAGCTCGGGTTGTCGCTCATCGGTGGTACTCCTGATTCTGCGCTGGACGCACGTTCTCGGGGTGATGGGGCCGGGCCGCTGGTGGAGTCCGGATTGACCGCTCCACGCGCGCGAAACTGTCCGGTGTGCAGGTGGGGCGATTGCTCGAACCTGACGACAACATCACCATAGGTTTGCCATCCCTGCTCACGGATGTACCCCTCCAAATGCTTGGCGAAAGTCACAGACGTGAGGTCTGGGTCGGCGCTCACCTTCTGATAGTCAGGCACACTGAGGGTAATGACGTACTCGTTGGGGGCCAAAACCTGACCGTCGAGCACTTCACGAGCCCCGGTGTCGGCTTCGCGGCGCAGCAGCAGCTCGACTTCCTGCGGGACGATCGACCCACCGAAGACCCGGGCGAACGCGTCACCGACCGTCGACTCGAGCTTGCGCTCGATGCGGTCGACTAGCCCCATGTACCGCCCCGCCTTTTCCATCGGTCATCTGTCCTGCTCATCTGCGCAGGAAGCCAGCGTGTCGCCTGGCCACAATGCTTACCTGCATGGTATCGGCCCGGCACGGTCAAGCGGGACCAACGAAATTCTGAGAATCGGCCCGGCGGCCGCCCCCGGCCCGAAAAGCAGAGGTCAGCGGCCCGGCCTTTACCGAACTGGGACCTCGGATGCGAGCCGCCGGAGGTATTCGGTACGGTTTGGTAAGCCAGGGAGTGAGCGTGATAGGCTCCCTCGGTCGTCAGGGCGAGTGGCGGAATGGCAGACGCGCTGGCTTCAGGTGCCAGTGTCCTTCGGGACGTGGGGGTTCAAGTCCCCCTTCGCCCACAGCGACAGAGGCCACGAACTCGAAAAGGGTTCGTGGCCTCTGCTTTTTCCTGAGGTTTCTCATGGTTTCTCATGAGGCCGCCCGCACGAGCCATCGCCTCCGCGATTCTGCGCACAGGTAGTTTTTGAGCATGCGGCACGGACTCCTTGCGCTCATCTCTGCCATCGCACTGCTGACAGCGGCGTGCGGGACGACGGTCGAGGGCACGGCGGTCAAGGGCACCGGCGGCCCGGCGGCGCCCACGCTGGACTTCAACCGGCTCGACGCCGGCCGCTACCCCACCACCCCCCGCGACCCGCTGGGCGTCGCCGGCGATGTGCGCCGCGGCGTGGTGCTCGAGGCCCAGCGGATGGCCAACCACGTCATCGGGGCGTGGGAGGTTGACCCGGCGCTGACGGGGTCGTTCGGCTTCGGCGCGCTGGTGCTGCCGAAGGCCGAGATGCTCGCGCTGATCGGTCCCGCCAACCTGGCGGCCGCCGCCGCCCGGCACGACTACGTCAACGGTTTCGCCGCCGCCCGCACCGAGAAGGACAAGCGGGTGCTGCTCAACGCGGTGCTGCGGTTCGCCGACGAGGAGGCCGCCAAGGCCGCCGCCGACGACATGGGTCAGGCGGCGCTGGCGCAGCGCACCCCCGAGCCGACCGAGAAGTTCGAGGTGCCCGGCCACCCGGAGGCGCAGGCGGTCAGCTACACCGGCTCCCACCGCGCCGGCGGGAAGTTCGGTGCGGTGCGCGCGTTCACCGCACACGGGCCGTACGTGCTCATGCAGCTGGCCGAGGCGACCGGCGGCGTCGAGGACGCCGCGCAGCTGGTGGCCAAGGCGATCGACCTGCAGGGCCCGGAGATCGACCGCTTCCGCGCCACCGACATCAGCGAGTTCCCCGACATCTCGATCGACCCCACCGGTCTGCTGGCCCGCACCATCCCGCTGGAGGCTCCCGACCCCACGCTGACCAAGAACACCACCTACGAGCAGCGCGGCGCACTGCACTTCCAGTCCGATCCGGCGCGCACGTCGAAACTGTTCTCCGACACCGGCGTTGAGACCGTCTCGATGGCCGGCACCAACGTGTACCAGACCCGCGACCACGACGGGGCGAAGAAGATCGTCGAGGACTTCTTCGCGGAGGTGACGGCCTCGGGCAAGCCCGCCAACCCGGTGCCCAACATGCCCGACAGCCGCTGCGTTGGGCTGGGCGACGGCGGGTTCTACTGCCTGGCCGCCGCCGACGCCTACGCGATCGAGACCACCGCGCCGAACCTGCTGGCCGCCCAGCAGATGGCGGCGGCGCAGTACATCATGCTGATGAGCTAGACCCGGATGGACCGGCCAGCACGCCGCGCAGGATCAGCGCGCACAGTTCGTCGGCCGCGGCGTCGAGGTCCTTGACCCGGCGCACGCACACCGCGTACCAGGCGCCACCGGCGATCGCGTCCATGATCGTGTCGGCGCTGATCCCGGTGCGCGCGACACCGGCGCTCACCGCGGCGCCGAGTTGTTCGCTGAGCTGGCTGCGCGCCCGCGCCTCCAGCCGGTCGCTGAGCACGCGGCGCATCGACCGGTCGGCGCGCAGATCGTTGAGCAGGCCCGGAATCGCTTCGGCCACAGCAGGATCGGCGTACATCGCCAGCGCGCCCCGACACAGCCGGGTGATCTCGGCGGCGAAGTCGTCGGCGGGCTGCTCGGGGCCGAGGTCCGGGAACAACGCCTCGTGCACCAGGTGCGCCTTGGACCGCCAGCGCCGGTACACCGCAGGCCTGCTGACCCGCGCGGTCGTCGCGATCAGGTCGATCGACGTGTTGGCGTAGCCGCGCTCGATCAGCAGCCGGCGCGTCGCGGCCAGCACGTCGGCGTCGATCGACGGGTCCCGCCGCGACCCGTGCCGTCGCCGTGGCGTGCGCGCGATCTCGGCCATTTCGCCCTCCGCTCGGCCAATTGTCGTTACAGTCTGTCACAACAAACTGATCCCCGTGCCGCCGGTGGAGGAGGAATCCGTGACCGTCGAACACAGCCCGGACATCGCGGGGGTGGGGCAGGACGGCCGCCACCTGTACACCTGCCCGCTGTGTGAAGCCATGTGCGGGTTGGAGATCCAGGTGCACAACGGCCGCGTGGCGAGCATCCGCGGCAACCGCGACGACACCTGGAGCCGCGGCCACATCTGCCCGAAGGGCGCCACCCTCGGCGCCGTCCACGAGGACCCCGACCGGATCCGCAGACCGATGATCAAGGTCGACGGCCGGTGGCAGGAGGTCAGCTGGGACACCGCGTTCCGCCGCTGCACCGAACTGCTCACCCCGGTGATCGAGAAGTACGGCATCGGCGCGGTCACCTGCTACACCGGAAACCCGCTGGCGCACTCGTTCTCGCTGGGCCGCTACACCGGGGTGCTGCTGGGCATGTCCGGTATCCCGCTGAGCTACTCGCCGGGCACCGTCGACCAGTGGCCGAAAAACCTGTCGTCGCACCTGATGTACGGCGGCTGGTGGACGTTCTCGGTCCCCGACGTCGAACGCACCGACCTGCTGGTGGTGATGGGCGCCAACCCCGCCGCGTCGCAGGGATCGCTGCTGGCCGCCCCCGACGTGATGGGGCTGATCGACGGAATCCGCAAGCGCGGCAGGGTGATCGTTATCGACCCGGTGCGCACCGCCACCGCCGCGCGCGCCGACGAGTGGTTGCCGATCACCCCCGGAACCGACGCGGCGCTGCTGCTGGCCGTCGTGCACACCCTGTTCGACGAGGACCTGGTGTCGCTGGGTGTGGTCGGCCGCTACGTCGACGGTGTGGACCGCATGCGCGACGTCGCCGCCGACTGGCCGCCCGAGCGGGTGGCCGCGGCCACCGGTATCCCCGCCGAACGCATCCGCACCCTGGCCCGCGAACTGGCCGGCACCGAACGTGCGGTGGTGTACGGCCGAATCGGGTTGTGCAACCAGGAGTTCGGCAGCCTGGCCAGCTGGCTCGTCGACGTCGTGAACATCCTCACCGGGCACTTCGACGTTCCCGGCGGGGCGATGTTCCCGAAGCCGGCGGCGTGGTCGATCACCGTGCAGCCGATTCCCGGCCTCGAGGACGGTGCGCCGACGTTCGGCCGGTTCCGCACCCGGGTGCGCGGCGCCAAGGAGGTCCTCGGGCAGGTGCCGGTGTCGTGTCTGGCCGAGGAGATCGCCACGCCGGGGGAGGGCCAGATCAAGGCGCTGATCACGGTCGCGGGCAACCCGGTGCTGTCCACCCCGGCCGGACACAAGCTCGACGAGGCGCTGCCCATGCTCGACGCGATGATCTCGGTCGACATGTGGCTCAACGAGACCACCCGGCACGCCGACGTGTTCCTGCCCGCGCCGTCACCGCTGGAACAACCCCACCACGACGACCTGATCCTCAACTTCGCGATCAACAGCATCGCCAACTACTCGCCGCCGGTGTTCGCACCCGAGGACCCGGACCGCCCGCAGGAGTGGGAGATCCTGATCCGGCTGACCGGACTGTGCACCGGCACCACCGCCGAGGACGTCGACGTCGCCGCCATCGACGACGGGTTCTTCGACTACCTGGCGTTCACCCAGGGCTTCGACGGCGCCGAGCTGCGCAAACACTACACCCACGGCGGGCCCGAGCGCATCCTGGACCTGACGCTGCGCACCGGGCCGTTCGGCGACCGCTACGGCGAGAACCCCGACGGGCTGACCCTGGAGAAGCTCAAGGCCCATCCCAACGGGATCAACTTCGGGCCGATGGTGCCCCGGGTGCCCGAGGTGCTCGGCACCGCCGACAAGAAGATCCGGCTGGCCCCGCAGTACCTGCTCGACGATCTGCCCCGGCTGGCGGCGCGGATGCAGCGCCCGCCCGAGGAGCTGGTCCTGGTCAGCCGCAGGCACTTACGGTCCAACAACTCGTGGCTGCACAACGTGGCGCCGCTGATGCGCGGCCGCGACCTGGCGCACGGGAGGAGCGGAGGCAACCGCTGCACTCTGCTGATGCACACCGACGACGCCGCCGAGCGCGGGGTCAGCACCGGCGACCGGGTCACGGTGACGTCCTCGGCCGGGCAGATCGAGGTGCCCGTGGAGGTCACCGACGCGATCAAACCCGGCGTCGTCTCGATGCCGCACGGGTGGGGCCACGGCCTGCCGGGCACCCGGTTGTCGGTGGCCAACCAGACGCCCGGGGTCAACACCAACATCCTGTCGCCGCCGGACTTCCTCGACGAACCGTCGGGCAACGGCGCGCTCAACGGCATCCCGGTGAGTGTGGCGCGCGCCACCACCTGACAGTATTCGTGCCGTGGGCAAGAACGAACGCGCGAAGATCGTCATGACCGATGACGAGATCGCCGAATTCATCGAACGCAGCCGGACCGCGACCCTGGCGACCGTGCTGCCCGACGGACGGCCGCACCTGGTGGCCATGTGGTACGCGGTGCTCGACGGGGAGATCTGGTTCGAGACCAAGGCCAAGTCGCAGAAGGCGGTCAACCTGCGCCGCGACCCGCGGGTGACCGTGATGATCGAGGACGGGCTGACCTACGACAAGCTGCGCGGCGTGTCCATCGACGGCACCGCAGAGATCGTCGACGACCCGGAAACCGTTCTGCGCGTTGGCATCAGCGTGTGGGAGCGCTACACCGGGCCCTACACCGACGAGATGCGCCCGTTCGTCGACCAGATGATGCACAACCGCATCTGCGTGCGCGTCATCCCGCACCGCACCCGCAGCTGGGACCACCGCAAGCTCGGCATGCCCGAGATGCCGCTCGGCGGCACCACCGCCCAGTACCTGACCGAAGGCTGATTCATGGACCCGAACAACAAACCCAAGCAGCTGAATTCGCCGGTCGTCACCAAGGTGATGAAGTACGCCGGCAGAGCGCACGTGTGGGTGTACCGCGTCTCCGGCGGGCGCATCGGCAGCAAGTGGCGCATCGGCGCCGGGTTCAAGAAGCCGGTGCCGACCCTGCTGCTCGAACACATCGGCCGCAAGACCGGCCGGCGGCTGGTCACCCCGCTGGTGTACATCCACGACGGCGACAACATCGTCGTGGTGGCCTCGCAGGGCGGTCGCGACACCGACCCGCAGTGGTACCGCAACCTGGTCGCCAACCCGGACGCGTACGTCGAGATCGGCACCGAGCGCCGCCCGGTGCGCGCGGTGACCGCGACGCCGGAGGAGAAGGCGCGGCTGTGGCCCAAGCTGGTCGAGGCCTACGCCGACTTCGACACCTACCAGGCGTGGGCCGACCGCGAGATCCCGGTCGTCATCCTGCAACCGCGCTAGTCAGACCCTGCTGCGACCCATCTCACAGTCGCGGCACGTTCCGTCGCCCCCACCCGTCGGGTAGCCAACCGGCAGGTGCACCCCAGCGCCGACCGAATCCGTCAACGCTTTAGGGGCGATTTACATGACTAGAACCGAAACCACCCTGCTCGCGCAGCTGCGCACGCTGCTCGACCTGACCCACACCGAGATCCAGGTCGCCGAGACCCGCATCGCGCAGGCCCGTACCGAGGCCGTGCGCCGCGAGCTCACCGAGAACGCCGAGAACGGCCGCATCCGCGCCGCGGCGATCAAGAAGGCGATCCGCGACCTCGGCGGTTTCCCCGACACCGTGGGACCGTTCCTGGGCCGCGCCGCCGCCGCGGTGAAGGCGCTCACCGAGCAGGCGCAGCCGTTCGACGAGGCGCTGCTGGGCGATCTGGCGCTCGAGGACCAGCTGCTCGACCGGGCCCGCTACGTCAAGGCGCTGGCCGTCGCGGCCAAACGCCAGGACATCCAGGAGCTGGCCGACCGCCTGATCACCGCGCACGCCGCGACCGTGACCTGGCTGACCACCGTGCTGGCCGAGGACGCGCTCGGCGGTCCGGCCGCGCTGCGGCGCACCCCGCTGCAGGCCGCCGCGGGCACCGCGGTGAAGCTGGTCAACATGCCGGGGCAGTGGTCGACGAGCTGCCGATCGCCGACTACGACGAACTGAACCAGACCGACGCCGTCGCCGCGGTCAAGGACCTCGACGACCCGTCGGACATCCGCACGGTCATCGCCTACGAGGAGATGCACAAGAACCGCCAGCGACTGGTGTCGGCCGCGCAGACGCGGCTGGCCGAGATCGCCAAGGAGGTCGTCGGCATCAGCTGACCGGTAGCGGGATAGCCCGCGAATTCGACGCCAGGGCTGTGGTTTTCGACAAACCGCAGCCCTGGTGTCGATCTCGGCGCTTTACATCCGGGGCGGGGGAGCGAACCCCGGGTTGGCCAGCGCACTGGCCAGACCGCTGCCGATCGGGCCGAGCCGGTCGACGACCGTCGCGCTGCCGGTGGCCACCCCGGCGTCGCTGAAGTGCGCGGTGGCCGCCATCCCGATCAGAGGGCCGTCGGGCAGCCGGGACAGCGACAGCGTGTAGTCGGCGTTGATCCACTGCAGACCGCTGGGCCCGAAGTTGGCCAGCGAGCTGACGATGTCGCCGGCCAGCGCCGCCCGGACGAACGGGGTCAGTTCGGTGCCGGCGACCACCGGGCGGAAGTCGTGGATCCAGACGTGTTTGGGGCCGCTGTGCTCCCAGGCGGTCAGCCCGGCCCCCGGCGTCGGGATGTGGTCCTCGCGGCCGTACGTCCACACCACCGTGGCCAGCTTGTCGGGAATCGGGTCGGGGATCTCCGGCATCGCGGGCATGCTGACCGGCGCGGTGTAGACCTCGTCGGCGGGCTGCTCCCCGCGGCGCAGGAACAGGGTGGTGGAGCGGGCGGCGAACGCACCGTCCTGGGTGAGCACCGCGTCGACCAGCTTCAGTCGGCGGCTCTCCCGCAGCACGGTGGTGTGCACGCGTACCGGGACGTCGAGACCGACGGGGCGGCACAGGTCGACGGTGAACCGGGCCGGGACGAACTCCGGGTCGCCGGCCGCCGCCTCGGTCGCGTGACCCAGCAGGCCCCCGACGAAGGTGCCACTGATCGTCCGCCCCCACGGGCCGCGTGCCACCGGGTGCGGGACGAACAGGTCCCCGTCAGGGGTGAAGAACGCCGTCTGCGCAGTGACCACGCGACGACGATAGTGGGTTAGCCCGACTAACGATCAGCCAGCCAGCGTTCGACGTCGGCGTCCACCGGGTCGACGACGTCGCGGTACTCGTCGTGTTTGTCGAGGTACCCCGCGACCATCGAGCAGACCGGCACGATGCGCAGTCCCGCGTCGCGGGTGTGCTGCAGCGCCTCGGCGATCAGGATCGTCGCCAGGCCGCGGCCGCCGAACGCGCTGTCGATCTCGGTGTGGGTGAACACCCGCCGGCCGTCGCGGTCGGCGAACTCGACGTGGCCGACGGCCTGGCCGTCCACGGCGATGGTGTATCGGTCGGCCTCGGCGGACACCTCGGTGGGCGCGCCGGTCTTGTCGGTCGTCATGGTCTCTCTATACCCCGGGATTGGCCCGCGGACGCAGCTTCCCGCCCGGTAGGGGAGGAGCGGGCAGCCGCGACAGCGCGCCGCGATACCCGGACACGGAGCCGAACCGGGCGTCGCCGTCCTCCCACAGGCGCCGGTAGGCGGCGATCTCGTCGTGGCTGCGGCCGACGAAGTTCCACCACATCACCAGCTGTTCGCGAAACGGCGTCCCGCCGAGCACGACGACGCGGGCGGGTTCGGCACCGCGGTTGGCCACCCGCAGCCCGGTGCATCCGACCGGGTGGAACGACAGCTCGCCCACGGCGAGCGCGGTGCCGGCGACCGCCACGTCGCCGCGGTCGACGAGTACCCCGTGCTCGAACGCCGGGTCGAGCTCGAGCGTCACCCCGGCGGCCGGATCCAGGTCGAGCTGCGCGCCCAGCAGCGGGGTGAACGTCGGCACCGGGGAGCGCGCCCCGGCGAGCTCGCCGAGGAACACCCGCAGCGTCGCCCCGTCCAGCCGGCGGGGGATCGGCGCGAAGTGCGCGAAGTCGCGGCCGGTGTCGCGGGCGTCGTCGGGCAGCGCCACCCACAGCTGAACCCCGTGCAGCACACGGGTGTTCGGGGTCGACACCTCGGAGTGGCAGATGCCGGCGCCCGCGGTCATCAGGTTGAGCTCGCCGGGACGCACCAGGGCGTGCACGCCGCCGCTGTCGCGGTGTTCGACCTCGCCGCTGAACAGCCACGTCACGGTCTGCAGCCCGGTGTGCGGATGCGGCGGCACGTCCATCCCGCCGCCGGCGCGCACATCGTGCGGACCGTAGTGGTCGGCGAAACACCACGCCCCGATCAGCGACCGCTCCCGCTGCGGCAGTGTCCGCCGCACCCGGATCGCGCGCGGGCCACCGAGCGGCACGTCGCGGGGTTGCAGTACCCCCACGAACGGCGAAGCCCGGCAGGTGACTTCGTCCGGTGTCGCGTCGGTGTTGCTCATCGGGTCAGCGTAGGCCGACCGGCGCGTTGTCACCCGGTCATCGCCGCGCGGATCACCTCGAGATCGTCGTCGCCGATCCGGAACAGCCCGAAGCGGAACCGGTAGCCCCACCGCTTCTTGTCCTCGATGAAACTCAGCTGGTCGAGCAGCGGGCGGATCGGTGTCTCGACACAGTCGAGGAAGTCGACGTTGCGCCGCCACGGCGCGTCCTGCTCACCCGGCCGGTCCTGGTAGGGCTCGTCGTCGGCGATCCGCCCGATCGCGGTGAACGCCTGCAGCGGAGCGCCGTCGGGGTGCTCGGTGCGCGGGGAGTAGAAGACGATCCAGTCACCGCGCGCCATCCGGCGCAGCATCGTGGCCTTGCCGTGGCCGGCCTGCGTGAATCGGCCGCGCACACCGAGTTCGACGTGGTCGCGGCTGATGGTGTTGATCCAGTTGGTCATACCCGCACGGTAGGAACGGACGCCGACAATCCGGCCGGTCGGTGAGCCGGCGCTGTGGATAACTGCGGACGGCATCCGGATAGCATCGGTCGCCGTGGGTGACGAGCCGCTGCGCGACGACCTGACCGAGCTGCTGCATCGCCGTGCGCTGACCGAGGACGCGGCCCGCCCCGACGCGGTGGCCAGACGTCACGCCGCCGGCGGCAGGACCGCCCGCGAGAACCTCGCCGACCTCGTCGACGAGGGCTCGTTCGTCGAGTACGGGCGCTTCGCGATCGCCGCGCAGCGGGCCCGCCGCGAGCTGGCCGACCTGATCGCGCGCACCCCGGCCGACGGGCTGATCGCCGGAACCGCCCGCATCAACGGCGACCTGTTCGGTGCCGAGGCCAGTACCTGCGCGGTGCTGTCCTACGACTACACCGTGCTGGCCGGAACCCAGGGCGCGCTCGGGCACCGCAAGAAGGACCGGCTGTTCGAGCTGATCGAGCGGTTGCGGCTGCCGACGGTGTTCTTCGCCGAGGGCGGCGGCGGGCGCCCCGGCGACACCGACTACCCGGCGGTGTCGCTGCTGGAGACGCGGGCGTTCAAGCTGTGGGCGCGGCTGTCGGGGTTGGTGCCGCGCATCGCGATCGTCAAGGGCCGCTGCTTCGCGGGCAACGCGGTGATCGCGGGCGCGTCGGATCTGATCGTGGCGACCGAGGACACCACGATCGGGATGGGCGGACCGGCGATGATCGCAGGCGGCGGCCTCGGCGATGTCGCCCCCGAGGACGTCGGCCCGATCAGGGTGCAGGCGCCCAACGGCGTCGTCGACGTCGTCGTCGCCGACGAGGCGGAGGCGGTCGCGGTGACCAAACGCCTGCTCGGCTACTTCCAGGGACCGACCGCACCGGGGCCGGTCGCCGATCAAACCGCTTTGCGCACAATGGTTCCGGAGCGGGCTCGACGCGCCTATCCGGTGGCGCCGATCATCGACACTCTCGCCGACACGGGCTCGGTGACCTACCTGCGGCCGAAGTTCGCACCGGAGATGGTGACCGCCCTGGCGCGGATCGCCGGCCGGCCGGTCGGGATCATCGCCAACAACACGATGGCGATGGCCGGTGCCATCACCGCCGCCGCGTCCGACAAGGCCGCGCGGTTCCTGCAGCTGTGCGACACGTTCGACTTCCCGGTGGTGTCGCTGGTCGACTGCCCGGGCTTCATGGTCGGGCCCGCCGCCGAGGCCGAGGCCCTGGTGCGCCGCGGATCGCGGATGCTGGTGGCGGGGGCGGCGATCGAGGTGCCGATGGTCGCGGTGATCCTGCGCCGCGGCTACGGTCTGGGCGCCCAGGCGATGACCGGCGGCAGCCTGCACGAACCGGTGCTGACGGTGGCCTGGCCGGGTGCGCATCTGGGGCCGATGGGGCTTGAGGGCGCGGTCCGGCTCGGCATGCGCAGGGAACTCGAGGCGATCGCCGACCCGGAGGAGCGTGAGCAGCGGGTGCGGGAGGCGACGGCGGCCGCGCAGGAGAACGCCAAGGCGCTCAACGCCGCCGCGCTGTTCGAGATCGACGACGTGATCGACCCGGCGGAGACCCGCGACGTCATCATCAACACTCTGGCCGCCGCCACCGCGCACGCGCAGCGCACCCGGGCGCGCCGGTTCGTCGACACCTGGTGACGGTGCACCCGCCCGCCGCCGATCCCCCGATCCGGCGGCGGGCGGGGCCTCGGTCAGGCGGTCTCGGCGTAGTAGTAGTGGCGACGCTCGCGCACGGGGTAGCCGTTCTGCTCGGCCAGGGACTTGAGCTGGCGCAGAGCAAACGTGCGACCGCGGCCGCCCTCGGGGACGTAGATGCCCGCCCACAGGCCCTCGGCCCGCGGCGACTCACACGCCTCGCGGGCGCACAGCCAGCGCCGGGGGCAGGCCCGGCAGATCGCCTTGGCCTCGCTGTCGGCCGCCGTGGTCCAACGGTCGGGCTCCCGGGTGCACGCGCCGAGGGGGGTGTCGTCCCAGCTGTTCGTCTGCATTGCGCTTACTCCTTCCGGCCTGCTGCGGCGGCTACGGCCGCGATGCGGATAACGTAGCGAAAGAACCGTAGCGTTGCAACAGTTTGACTGGACTGAAGCGAAGCACATACTTGTAGTTACAGCGATAGATACAGGTCACGGCGCAGACAACCGTAGCGATGCACCGCTAGGACCGCGGTGGAAACCGTAGTGACGGTGCACTTGTACCGAAGCGAATCGACAACCAAGCTGTAGCACCACGAATAATCAGGGTTACGATGGCCGGGTTGATCCGTCCGCTCCGACGCCGAGGACCTTCCCCGCGATGACCCACTCAGAGTCGACTCAGGAGGCAACTCCGGTGTCGGCCGAGGAGCTCGATCCGGGCATGGTGCGCGCGGGTGCGGCGGCCGCGGCGCGCCGCCGGGAGCTCAACATCAGCCAGCGCCGGCTGGCCGCCGAGGGCATCATCAACGCCGGTGCGCTCATCGCGTTCGAGAAGGGTCGCAGCTGGCCCCGCGAGCGCACCCGAGCAAAGCTCGAGGAGGTGCTGCGGTGGCCGCCCGGCACGATCGCCCGGCTCCGCCGCGGCGAGCCCGTCGCCGGGGTCGACGGGTATGACGGCCGTGCCGCCGAACCGCCCGCACCACCCGCCGCCGACGAGGTGCCGCTGATCGCGCAGGCGGTCAGCACCGCGGTGAGCACCTTCGACGTCGCCATCGACGCGTTGCCGTCGGCGGATGATCCCGCGTTCCCCGCGAAGGTGTCGACCATCCTGGCCGACCTGCGGCAGCTGGAGGCGGTCGCCGCCCGTGCCGCCCGGCTCGGCCGGGTCACCCCGGCACTGATCAAGGCGCTGAGCGCGGTGCGCACCCGCTACGACGAGCTGATGCTGCGGGCGGCGAACTCACCGCACCCCACATTGGGGCAGCGGCTCTACGCCGCCCGACGCGGTGCGAACCTCACCATCGGCGAAACCGCCCAGGCCGCAGGGGTTTCCGAAGAGGACGTGGCTCGGACCGAGGCCGAAGAGCCGATCCCGCCGGCGGCCGCCGACGCGCTCGAGGCGTTCCTCGCCGAACTGGCCTAGTAACGGCGGTCGTCCTGGTTGGGGAAGTACTCGGCCAGCGCGGCGGCGATCTCGATGAACCGTTGGCGTGTCGCCGGGGTCATGTCGGCCGTTCCGTTGATGACGCCGCCCGGGCGCAGGTTCCCGTCGAAGGGCACCTCGATGACTCGTTGGCCGTGGCTTGAAAACTGTTGCGCCAGAATGGAACGCGTGCGTTTGTCGGCGTGGCCGTCGGAGTCGTTGAGCACGATGACGGTGCGCTGCAGCAGCGACGTCAGTCCGTGTGCGGCCAACCAGTCCAGCGTCTGACCGGCCACGGCGGCACCGTCGACCCACGGCGAGGACACCACCACCAGCGCATCGAGATCCCGCAGCACCTCCTGTGTGACGGGGCTGTCCATCGTCGAACTGCAGTCGATGACCGAGATCGTGAAGTGGCGGTCCAGCCGCGTGGTGGCCTCGCGGTAGATGGCCGGATCCAGCACACGACGACGTGCCGGTGTCGCCTCACCGGCGAGCACGAACAGCCCGGCGGCGTTGTTGCCCACCCGGCTGCGGACATCGGCGAAGGTCTCCAGATGCTGATCGGCCGCCAGTTCCCAGTACGAGCCGGGGGCGCGTGGGTCGATGCGGCTGCCCAGCTTGCCGAACGAGGTGTCGGCGTCGATGGCGACCACCCGATCGTCCTGGCGCAGTTCGGCGAAGACCGAGCCGAGGCTGGCGGACACCGTGGTCTTGCCGACGCCGCCCTTGCCCATCACCCCGACCTTGAAGTGGCCGCGCAGCGGCGCCCGGACCCGCGCGATCAACTGCGCCTCGCGGACCTCGTCGGGCCCGGGCCCGAGGTTGATCAGCCCGAAGGTGGCGCGATACAGCGCCCGTCGCCAGCCACGGGTGGGCGGCACCCGGCGCGCCGGCACCAGGTCATCGGGACGGATCCGGTCGGCATAGGAGCCGGGCACCTGGGCGCCGGGCACCTGCGCACCGGGCGGCTGGGCCCCGGCGGGTCCGAATCCGCCGCCCTGCCAGGCACCCGGCGGTGGGGGCGGTCCGGGGTGCCCGGGGCCGTGCCCCGGTGGCGGGACCGGGCGACCGGGCTGCGGGGGCCAGGGCTCGGGGCGCCCGACGGGTGGTGGGCCGTACCGGGCGGGCGGTGGTCCGAAGACCGTGGTCTCGTCCTGTCGCGCGGAGCGGTCGAACGCGGGTCGGGGCGGGGCCGGGGGGCGCGGCGGTTCCGCGGTGGTGTCAGCGCCGTCGCCCGCGGGGCTCTCGTCGGGGCCCGTCCAGCCGAGTTCTCTGCGCAACGCGTCGTCGCGGTCGCTCACTGCGTTCTCCTCTGAAGTCGTGGCCGCCCTCGTCAAGTATCAACTACACCGGATATTTCTTCCGCACGCGCTGTCCCGTGCGCCACACCCGTTCCAGCAAACACATCGGTAGCAGGATTATCCGCCTTCAGACAATTTTGACGAGCACGTCGAAATGGCATTCGGCCGATGGTCGATTCAAACACCGGTGGTTGCGGAATTGAGCGCCGAAAGCGAACGACACCAACTGCCATTTGTTAGCTGAGCATCTGCTCAGAAGAACTTAAACAGCGCTCTCAGAACTATGAGAAATAACTGAGAACCGGCTGTCCGGCGGTGTCCGACCACTGTCGCAGGCGCTGAATTTCTGTCACGACCACCCCCGAACCGCTGGTACGCTCTTTTTCGGCGAAGGGGTAAAACGAATTGGTTCAGTGGGGTGGCCGCACCGCCTGCGGCAAAGTTTCACCGGGCATCCGGCGTGAGGCGACCGCGGTCACCTCGGCCCGGCTCGGCGCCGCTGGGCGGATTGGGGCCGCCCGATGATCCAGGACGCGACCGCCATCGATGACGTCGTCGCCGTCGAGGTGACCATCGACGGGATGCTGGTGATCGCCGACCGGCTGGGGCTGGTGGAGTTCCCGCCGTCGCTCGGTATCCGGCAGAACATCCCCCAGCCGGAGCTGCGTGACCTGGTGTGGGAACAGGTCGCCCGGGACCTGACCGAACAGGGCGTGCTGACCGCGTTCGGCGAGCCGCACGCGGAGGTGGCGGCGATGGTCGACACGCTGGCCCGTGCGGACCGCACGCTGGAAGGCCGCTGGTGGCGTCCGGACGCCGGCGGCAAGATGATCCGGTTCGCCGTCTGCCGGAAGGGCAACCGGCACGTCGTCGCCGCCCGCGACGGGGACCTGATCGTCGTGCAGCGGGTGGCGCCGCAGGTCGGCCTCGCCGGGATGGTGACGGCGGTGATCGGTCCGGCCACACCCGCCGACGTCGAGCCGCTGACCGGTGTGGTGAGCAAGCTCGCCCAATGCCGCAGCGCAAACCAGATCGCCGCCTACGGGGTGTCGCAGGCGTCGGCCCGGCTCTACGCGGACCTCATCGCGGAACCCGAGAGCTGGGTGGAGATCACCGCGACCGAACGTCATCCGGGGGGCACCTTCACCCAGGCCGACGTCGCCGCGGGTGTGCTCGACTCGCGGCACGGACGCATCGTGTCGATTCCGCGCCGGGTCAACGGCGAGCTGTTCGGCAGCTTCCTGCCCGGCAGCGACGAGAACCTGCAGCGCGCACTGGACGACCTGGTCGGTTTTCTGCCGTCGGGCACGTGGTTCGACCACAACGCCACCGAGCCCGAGGCGTTCTATGGTCGGTGACGCGTATCCGCAGGACTACGAGGACGAGCGCGACGATCTGGCCGCGCTCGACTTCTTCGCACCCGAACCCGAAGGCCGCGAACAGGATTCGGTGCTCGACGTACTCGACGTGTACGCCGCGACTGACGACGGGAGTTCCGAAACCGAGGACCGGACAGGGCTCTTCGTCGTCACCAACCCGCCGGGAACCGTCACGGTGTGCGCACTGCCCGACGGCCGGGTGCAGCACGTCGAGCTGTCGGCCAAGGCCCGCGAGCTGACCGAGCGCGACCTCGCCGACGAGGTGGTGGTGCTGGCGCGACTGGCCGCCACGGACGCGAAATCCGCGCAGTACACCGCGATGTTGGAGGGCATGCGCCAGCAGGGCCACGACGACGCCGCCACCCGTGACTTCCTGACCCGCGACCTCGACCTCCCCACCCCGGAACAGGCCCGCGACGAACGGGCCCGGGTGTTCGCACAACGATACGGCGGTGACCATGACTGACCACCTCGCCGGCCTGTTCGGTAGCGCCGTCGGCATGCTGCCGACCGCGCCGGCCCGGGCGTTCGAGATCTTCACCGAGATCACCACCATCGACGAATCCGCCTGCGATGCCTGGGTGGGCCGGATCCGTTGCGGTGACACCGACCGGGTGACGCTGTTCCGCGCGTGGTACTCGCGGGCCAACTTCGGTCAGCTGGCCGGCGCCGCCGAGGTGTCGATGAACAGTCTGGGCGCACGCATCCCGATCGGCGGGTTGTTCGGCGACATCACGTATCCGGTCAACTCGCCGCTGGCGATCACGATGGGGTTCGCCGCCAATGAGGCCACGGTCGGCAACCACGCCGATGCGATGGAGGCGCTCGACGACGTGCCCAGCGCCGGCGCCGAGCACCTGGTGTCCTGGCTCAGGGCGGTGGTGTACGCCGCAGCCGAACGCTGGACAGACGTCATCGACGAGGTGCGCGCCGCCGCCGGCTGGCCCGACAAGTTCCTCGCCGCCGCCGCCGGCGTCGCACACGGGGTCGCGGCGGCGAATCTCGGCCTGTTCACCGAGGCGGAACGCCGGCTGACCGAGGCCAACTCGTCACCGGCCGGGGAGGCGTGCGCCCCCGCGATCGCCTGGTACCTGGCGATGACGCGCCGCGGCCAGGGCAACGAAGAGGGCGCGGTGGCACTGCTGGAATGGCTGCAGGCCACCCATCCGGAACCGAAAGTCGCTGAGGCACTGCGAGATCCGTCCTACCGGTTGGCGACGACGTCGGCGGAGAAGATCGCCGCCCGCCGCGATCCGTGGGATCCGGGCAGCGTCCAGGCCGACACGTCGCAGCGCGACCGGTTGCTCGCCGAGGCGCAGGCCGAACTCGACCGCCAGATCGGTTTGACCCGGGTCAAGGAGCAGATCGAGGCGTACCGCGCGGCCACCCAGATGGCCAGGGTGCGGGCGGCGCGCGGAATGAAGGTCGCGCAGACCTCCAAGCACATGATCTTCGCCGGCCCGCCCGGTACCGGTAAGACCACGATCGCCCGGGTGGTGGCCAACATCCTTGCCGGGCTCGGCGTCATCACCGAACCCAAGTTGGTGGAGACCTCCCGCAAGGACTTCGTCGCCGAGTACGAGGGCCAGTCCGCGGTCAAGACCGCCCGCACCATCGACCGCGCGCTCGGCGGCGTGCTGTTCATCGACGAGGCCTACACGTTGGTGCAGGAGCGCGACGGCCGTGCCGACCCGTTCGGCACCGAGGCGCTGGACACGCTACTGGCGCGGATGGAGAACGACCGTGACCGGCTGGTGGTGATCATCGCCGGCTACAGCAACGACATCGACCGGCTGCTGGAGACCAACGACGGTCTGCGGTCCCGCTTCGCGACGCGGATCGAGTTCGACTCCTACTCACCCGACGAGATCGTCGAGATCGCGAAGGTGTTGGCGCAGGGCAATGATTCGTCGCTGTCCGACGAGGCCGCCAAGCGGGTGCTGGAGGCGGCGACCCTGCTGAGCGAGCGCACCCTCAACGGCAAGCCGGCGCTCGACATCGCGGGCAACGGCCGTTACGCACGGCAGCTCGTCGAGGCGGGGGAGCAGAACCGCGATATGCGGCTGGCCCGTTCCCTGGACTTCGACAGCCTCGGCGTCGACGAGCTCAGCGAGATCAACGGTGACGACATGGCGGCGGCGATCACCTCGGTGCATGCCCGGCTGAACATCGGCGAGTAACGGCATGGCGGGTTTTCGGCTCACAACCAAGGTGCAGGTCAGCGGGTGGCGCTTCCTGCTGCGCCGCGTCGAGCACGCGATCGTGCGCCGCGACACCCGGATGTTCGACGACCCACTGCAGTTCTACAGCCGTTCGGTCATGGCGGGCGTCGTCATCGCGGTGCTGATCTGCCTGGGCGCCGCGCTGCTGGCGTACTTCAAACCGCTCGGTAAGCGCGGCGGCGACCAGCTGCTGGTGGACCGCACCACCAACCAGCTCTACGTGGTGCTGCCCGGCACCGACCAGCTGCGCCCGGTGTACAACCTGACCTCGGCGCGTCTGGTGCTCGGCAACGCCGGAACCCCGTCGGCGGTGAAATCCGAAGAGCTCAACCGGATGCCGAAGGGTCAGCCGATCGGTATTCCCGGCGCGCCGTACGCCACCCCGGTCGGCCCGGTCAGCTCGACGTGGACGCTGTGCGACACCGTCACCAAGCCGGAGAGCGTGCGGCCGGGACTGGAGACGTCGGTCATCATCCGGCCGCTGCAGACCGACGCCTCGGTGGGAGCGCTCAAGCCCAACCAGGCCATGCTGGTCTCCTACGAGGACGACAACTGGTTGGTCACCGAGACCGGTAGGCACGACATCGACATGTCCGACCGAGCGGTCACCTCGGCGGTCGGGATCCCGGTGACGGCCAAGGCGACCCCGATCTCGGAGGGACTGTTCAACGCCCTGCCCAACGCCGGGCCGTGGCGGCTGCCGGAGATCCCGGCGGCCGGCCAGCCCAACACCGTCGGGCTGCCGCCGAACCTGGTGATCGGGGCGGTGTTCAAGGCGCTCACCGAGGACGGCGAACAGCACTTCGTGGTGCTGCCCGACGGGATCGCGCGGGTCAACGGCACCACCGCCGCGGCGATCCGCGCCACCAACTCCTACGGTCTGGTCACCCCGCCGACCGTGGAGGCCAGCGTGGTGGCCAAGATCCGCGAGCACGTGTTCGTCTCGCCGCTGCCCGACGAACCGCTGGACATCCTGCTGCGGGACGAGATTCCGACCCTGTGCTGGGCGTGGCAGCGCGAACCGGGCGATCAGGCGCCGAAGACGACCGTGCTCGCCGGCAGGCACCTGCCGATCCCGGCCGCCGTGATGAACACCGGTATCCGCCAGATCGGCGGTGACGCAACGGTGTACATCGAGGGCGGCCAGTACATCCGGTTGCAGTCACCGGACCCGCGCTACGGCGAGAGCCTCTACTACATCGATCCGCAGGGTGTGCGCTACGGCCTGCCCAACGAGGACACCGGCGGGACGCTCGGCCTCAGCGGCCCGGTCACCGCGCCGTGGCAGGTGGTCGGGCTGCTGGTCGACGGGCCCGTACTGTCCAAGGAGGCGGCGCTCATCGAACACGACACGCTGCCGCCGAACCCCAACCCGCGCAAGGTCGCTGACAGCAGACCGGCCGCGGCGCCGATCGGTGGTGGCGGATGACCACACGCAAGTTCACCCCGACGATCAAGCGCGGACCACGGCTGACGCCGGGCGAGATCACCGTCACGCCACCGGAGGACCTCGGTGTCGAGATCCCGCCGTCGGGGATCCAGAAGGCGCTGCCGTGGGTGATGGGCGGCGGCATGCTCGGGATGATCGCGATCATGATCTTCACCGGCATCCGGCAGCTCTCGCCGTACATGCTGATGATGCCGCTGATGATGATCATGGCCACTGTCGGCTTCATGGCCGGTGGTGGGCCGGGCGGCAAGCGGGTGCCGGAGATCAACGCCGACCGCAAGGAATACCTGCGGTACCTGTCCGGACTGCGGACCCGGGTGACGTCGTCGGCGGCGGCGCAGGTGACGTTCTTCAACTACCACGCACCGCATCCGGAGGATCTGCTGTCCATCGTCGGCACCCACCGGCAGTGGTCGCGGCAGAGCAACGCGGACTTCTACGCCGCCACCCGGATCGGTCTCGGTGCCGAACCTGCGGTCGACCGGCTGCTCAAACCGTCGGTCGGCGGGGAGCTGGCCGGCCCGCAGGGTGCCCCGCAGCCGCACCTCGAGCCGGTCAGCCACATGTGGGTGACGAAGTTCCTGCGCACCCACGGTCTGATCCATGACTGCCCGAAACTGGTTCAGCTGCGCAGCTTCCCGACGATCGCGGTCGGAGGAGACCCGCAGGGCGCGGCGGGCCTGCTGACCGCGATGATCTGCCACCTCGCGGTGTTCCACCCGCCGGATCTGCTGCAGCTGCGGGTGCTCGTCGACGATCCGGAGGATCCGGACTGGGCGTGGCTGAAATGGCTGCCGCACGTGCAGCACCAGACCGACACCGATGCGGCGGGCCCCACCCGGATGATCTTCACCCGTCCCGACGGGCTCGGTGATCTGACCGCCCGCGGCCCGCACGCCGCCGACGCGGTGCCGACCGGACCGTATGTCGTGGTCGTCGATCTCACCGGTGGCCGTGCGGGTTTCCCGGTCGACGGGCGCGCCGGCGTCACCGTGATCACGCTGGGCAACCACCGCGGATCGGTGTACCGGATCCGGGTCGCGGCCGACGGCACCGCCGACGACCGCCTGCCGAACCAGTCGTTCCGGCTGGTCACCAACAAGGTGGACCACATGACACCGGGCCAGGCCGGACGCCTCGCGCGCAAGCTGGCCGGCTGGTCGATCACCGGGACGATCATCGAAAAGGGCGGCCCCCGACTGCAGAAGAAGGTCGCCACCGAATGGCACCAGCTGGTCGGCGCGCAGACGGTCGAGGAGGTGACCCCGGCACGCTGGCGGATGTTCGCCGACACCGACCGCGACCGGTTGCGGATCCCGTTCGGCCACGAGCTCAAGACCGGCGACATCATGTACCTCGACATCAAGGAGGGTGCGGAGTTCGGCGCCGGACCGCACGGAATGCTGATCGGCACAACGGGTTCCGGTAAGTCCGAGTTCCTGCGCACGCTGATCCTCTCGCTGGCCGCCACCCACCACCCGGACCAGGTGAACCTGCTGCTCACCGACTTCAAGGGCGGTTCGACGTTCCTCGGCATGGAGAAGCTGCCGCACACCGCGGCCGTCGTCACCAACATGGAGGAGGAGGCCGAGCTGGTCAGCCGCATGGCCGAGGTGCTCAGCGGCGAACTGGACCGCAGGCAGTCGATCCTGCGCCAGGCCGGTATGCGGGTCGGAGCCGCGGGCGCGCTGTCCGGCGTCGCCGAATACGAGCGACACCGGGAACGCGGCGCCGACCTTCCGCCGCTGCCCACGCTTTTCGTCGTCGTCGACGAGTTCGCGGAGCTGCTGCAGAACCATCCCGACTTCATCACCCTGTTCGACCGGATCTGCCGCGTCGGCCGGTCGCTGCGCGTGCACCTGCTGCTGGCCACCCAGTCGCTGAACACCGGCGGGGTGCGCATCGACAAGCTCGAACCGAACCTGACCTACCGGATCGCCCTGCGCACCACCAGCTCGGCGGAGTCCAAAGCGGTGATCGGAACGCCCGAGGCGCAGTACATCACGAACAAGGAGAGCGGTGTCGGCTTCCTGCGCGTGGGCATGGAGGACCCGGTGAAGTTCCAGACCGCCTACACCGGCAACCCCTACGTGCCCACCACGCACACGCCGGAGACCGGGGAGGCGAAGCCGAAGACCAATGGGCAGAGCAGGCTGCGGATCCACCAGTTCACCGCGGCCCCGATCCGAGACACGGCGGTGCGGTGATGACGACGGACACCGAACCCCGGGTGCTGCGCGAGGTGGTGCTTGAACAGCTCACCACCGGCGAGACACGGGCGTATCGAATGTGGTTGCCGCCGTTGGCCGATCCGACTCCGGTCAACGAGCTCATCGCCAACGACGAGCAGCGCAAGTCGCTGCGGTTCGGCCTGGGCATCATGGACGAGCCCCGCAGGCACCGGCAGGGCGTGTGGGGCATCGACGTGTCCTCGGCCAGCGGCAACATCGCCGTCGGCGGGGCACCGCAGACCGGCAAGTCCACCTTCCTGCAGACGCTGGTGTTGTCGGCGGCGGCGTCGCACACGCCCCGTCAGGTCCAGTTCTACTGCGTCGACCTCGGCGGCGGTGGCCTGATGTACCTCGAGGACCTGCCGCACGTCGGCGGTGTCGCGACGCGGTCGGAGCCGGACCGGATCAACCGGATCATCGCTGAGATGAAAGCCGTTCTGCGGCAACGGGAAGCGCTGTTCAAGCAGTACCGGGTCGGCTCGATGGAGCACTACCGGCAGCTGCGCGAGGACCCGTCGCACCCGCTGGCGGCCGACCCGTTCGGCGACGTGTTCCTGGTCATCGACGGGTGGCCGGCGTTCGTCGCCGAGTTCCCCGATCTGGAGGCGGTGGTGCAGGACCTCGCCGGGCAGGGTCTGCAGTTCGGGGTGCACACGGTGATCTCGACGCCCCGCTGGACCGAGCTGAAGTCCCGGGTGCGCGACTATCTGGGCACCAAGGTGGAGTTCCGGCTCGGTGACGTCAACGAGACCCAGATCGACCGCATCACCCGCGAGATCCCGGCCAACCGCCCGGGCCGGGCGATCTCGATGGAGAAGCACCACCTGATGATCGGTGTCCCGCGTCTCGACGGGGTGCACAGCGCGGACAACCTGGTGGCCGCGATGACGGAGGCTGTGCAGATCATCCGCGCCCGCCACACCGACGAGGCGCCCAAGGTGCGGGTGCTGCCGGACCGGATCTACCTGCACGAGCTGGACCCGAACCCGCCCGGACCGGAATCGGATTACCGCACCCGGTGGACCATTCCGGTGGGCCTGCGCGAGTCGGACATGCAGGTGGCCTACAACCACATGTACCTCACGCCCCACCTGCTCATCTTCGGCGCACCCAAATCGGGCAAGACCCGCATCGCGCACGCGGTGGCCCAGGCGATCTGCGCGCGCAACAGCCCGCAGCAGGTGCGCTTCATGCTGGCCGACTACCGCTCCGGTCTGCTCGACGCGGTGCCGCAGTCCCATCTGCTGCTCGCCGGCGCGGTGAACCGCAACAACGCCGCCCTGGAGGAGTCGATCAAGGCGTTGGCGATCAACCTCCAGAAGCGGCTTCCACCACCGGATTTGACGACCGCACAGTTGCGGTCGCGGTCCTGGTGGGAGGGACCCGATGTGGTCCTGCTGGTCGACGACTGGCACATGGTCGTCGCCGCCAGCGGCATGATGTCGCCGATGACGCCGCTGTTCCCGCTGCTTCCGGCGGCGGCGGACATCGGATTGCACCTCATCGTCACGTGTCAGATGAGCCAGGCTCATCGCGCGACGATGGACAAGTTCGTGGGGGCCGCCTACGGAGCCGGCTCACCGACGATGTTCCTATCCGGAGAGAAACAGGAGTTCCCATCCAGCGAAGTCAAACTCAAGCGTAGGCCGCCCGGTCAGGCCCTTCTCGTGTCGCCGGACGGCAAGGACGTCATCCAGGCGCCCTATGTGGATCCACCAGAGGATCCAGTGGAAAAAGAAGTGCAGTCGGCACCCGCGGACCGCGGTTAGACTGCTAAACAACGACATCAGCAAATCTGGTGGCGCTCCACCAGTAAAGGGGTCGGGAAACGATTCCCGTGTTATCGGCTGCCGCGTGATTTCGCGGTGCACAAATTCATAGACACGCGAAACCGCGCGAATCCAGCGTTAAAAGCACCGTATTCGAAGGTCGTCGAGAGGATTTTGCCATGCAACCGTTGACGCACAACCCTGCCGCCATCGGCATGGGCGCCCAGGTCCTTGCGAACGGAACGAGGGGTCTTGCGGTGGGCACCGCCGCGGGTTCCACCGTCACCGCGCTCGTGCCCGCGGGTGCCGACGAGGTTTCGGCGATGGCCGCCGCGGCGTTCGCCGCCGAGGGCGTGGAGGTGCTGGGAATGAACGCCTTCGCGCAGGAGGAGCTGGCGAGGTTGGGCGCGGCGATCATGGAGATCGCCGGCATCTACGCGGCCGTCGACGGCGCCACCGCCGCCACCTTCTGACCGCCTGTCCCTGATTACGCGACAGCCTGACTCGAAACCCGAAGGCAGACCGAGACGATGATCTGGCACGCTATGCCGCCAGAGTTCAACACCGCGCGGCTCATGGCCGGCGCGGGCGCGGAGCCGATGCTCCAGGCCGCGGCCGGCTGGGAGACGTTCGCCATCGAGCTCGAGACGCAGGCCGATGAACTCGCCGCGAGTCTGGTGTCGCTGCAGTCGGTTTGGACGGGGGCCGCGTGCGACAGGCTGGTCGCCTCGACGATGCCGATGGTCGTGTGGCTGCGGACCGTGTCGGCGCAGGCGCACAAGCGATCCGCGCAGGCGCTGGCGCAGGCGAGCTCCTACACCCAGGCGATGGCGACCACACCGCCGCTTCCGGAGATCGCGCAGAACCATGTCACACGTCAGGTGCTGCACGCGACGAACTTCTTCGGCGTCAACACGATCCCGATCGGGATCAACGAGTTCGACTATTTCGTGCGGATGTGGAACCAGGCTGCCGGTGCGATGGACGTCTACCAGGCGGAGACGGCGCTGAACCTGCTGTTCGAGCCGATCATGCCGGCGAAGCCGATCGTCATCCCGGGGGTCGGCGAAGTGGCGCTCGGAGCGGCGCTCGGCAGGGCCGCCGCCGGGGTGCCCGCCGCGATGGTGCGTAACGCCGTCATCGAGATGGTCGGCGCGCAGGCCACCCTCGAATCCGGAAAGCTGCACGCAGGCCGTGCGTTCGGCATTGGCGACCAGCTGGCCGAGCAGTCCCAGGCACAGGCCCAGCGCGCGCAGAACGCGCAGACGATGATGCCGCAGCAGGGCGTTCAGCAGGGTGCGCAGATGGGCATGCAACTCGGGGCGCAGCTTGGATCGACGCTGGCGCAGGTACCGCAGCAGGCCGTGCAGATGGTGTCGCAGCCGATGCAGCAGTTGGCGCAACCGCTGCAGCAGGTGTCGTCGCTGTTCGGTCAGCTGGGCGGCAACCTGGGAGACAAGGTCCAGGTCGGTCTGCTCGGCACCAGTCCGCTGTCCAACCACCCGCTCGTCGGTGGCAGCGGACCCGCCACGGGCGCGGGGCTGGTGCGTGCGGCGTCGTTGCCCGGCGCTGCCGGATCGCTGGCGCGCACCCCGCTGATGGCCGGTCTGATCGGGTCGACGACAACGAGCGTGCCCGCCACCGGGGCGGCGGCGGGCTCGTCGGGCGCGGGCACGGCACCGGTCGGAGGGCCCGGGGGGATGGGCCCGGCGGGGCTGGGCCAGCGGGGCACCAGCGGCGGCAGCAAGCAGGGTTTGAAGGCGCCCCAGGTTCTTCCGCAGGACCTCGGCGAAGACGAGGACGACGATTGGTGACCGCCCCTCAAGACTTCTCGGCCGCCCGGCCGAAAGACTCGCCATTCGCAAGTGGTGAGGACACACGAAGAGAGAAAGAGTAATCAGCATGGCAGGAATGCATACCGATGCTGCTGTCCTCGCCCAGGAGGCAGCGAACTTCGAGCGGATCTCGGGTGAGCTTCGGGGCGTGATCGCACACGTCGAGTCCACGGCGGCCGCGCTCCAACCGAACTGGCAGGGCGCGTCGGCCGTCGCGGCCCAGGCGGCCCTGGTGCGGTTCCACGAGGCGGCCATGCGCCAGGTGCAGGAGCTGAACGACATCTCCGCCAACATCCAGGCGTCGGGGATCCAGTACGACACGAGCGATGAGAACGAGGCATCGACGATCGCCAGCGCGATGCTGCCCTGAGCCCTGACCTTCGAGAGAAACGGAAAACATCAATGAGTGAACAGATTTGGAATTTCGGTGCTATCCAGGCGCTGGTCGCCGAGATCCACGGCGACGTCGGCACCACCGCCGGTCTGCTCGATGAGGGCAAGGGCTCCCTCGCCACCCTCGCCTCGGTGTGGGGCGGCATCGGCTCGGAGTCCTATCAGGCGGTCCAGATGCGCTGGGACACCACATCGTTGGAACTGAACAACGCCCTTCAAAACCTCGCCCACACGATGGACGAGGCGACCGCGGTGATGATGACCACCGAGAAGACCGTGACGGGGTACTTCGGCTGACGGACCTCGCGCTCGGTGGGCGGACCGCATCCCTAGGCGGGCCGCCCACCGAGTGTGCCAACCAACTCCAACAATGAGAGGTAACGATGTCGGCAGACTATGACCGGCTTTTCCACGCCACGGGAGACGCTGTCCAGACAGCCGACGATGCGGCGGTTGGCCACCAATCCCCGGAGGCTGTGGCCGGCCCGGCGACACCCGCGCCGACGATGACCTCACCGGCACCGCCGGTCGGGGAGAGTGCGACGGCCCCTGTGCCGCCGCCGCGGCAGGCTGAGATCACCACGCAGCTGCCGCCCGCCCGCGCGAGCGCCCCTGCCGCTCAGCCCAACTCGATGCTGCGCACGCCGCAGGCGCAGCCGGCGGGAGCGCGCTTCGAACAGCCGAGGCCCGCGCCGACCCCGGCGCCGCGGCCCGCACCGGCCCCTGCCCCGAGCGCCCACTTCGCCGAACCGAGCGCCGAGACGAGCGGCCCGTTCGCCGCCCAGGCCGCTGCGACGTCGGCCGCGACGATCGGCAACCACCGCGCGATCGACGCCCTGTCGCACGTGGGGGTGAAGTCCGCGGTGAAGATGCCGTCGCAGCGCGGCTGGCGGCACATCCTGTACGTGCTGACCCGGATCAACCTGGGCCTGTCACCCGACGAGCTCTACGAGATGGAGTTGCACAGCCGGATTCGGCGCAATGCCCGCGACTCGTACCAGATCGGCGTCTTCGGGCTCAAGGGCGGCGTCGGTAAGACCGCCGTCACCGTGGCGCTGGGATCGGCGCTGAGCAAGGTGCGCGGCGACCGGATCCTGGCGGTGGACGCCGACCCTGACGGCGGCAACCTCGCCGATCGTGCGGGCCGCCAGTCCGCGGCCACCATCGCCGACCTGCTGGCCGACAAGGAACTCAAGCGGTACAACGACATTCGCGCGTACACCAGCATGAACGCGTCGAACCTCGAGGTGCTGGCCGGCGAGGAGTACAGCGGTGCGCGCCGCGAGTTCAACGACGAGGACTGGAAGGGCGTGACCAACATCGTGTCGCGGTACTACAACCTCGTGCTCGCCGACTGCGGCGCCGGACTGTTCCAGCCCGCCGCTCGCGCGGTGCTGTCGTCGGTGTCGGGCCTGGTGATCGTCGCCAGCGCGTCGATCGACGGCGCCCGCCAGGCGGCGATGACGATGGACTGGTTGCGGCAGAACGGCTATCAGGATCTGCTCGGCCGGTCCTGTGTGGTGATCAACCACGTCGTGCCGGGTAAGCCGAACATCGACGTGGACGACCTGGTCGCCCAGTTCGAACGGCACGTGCCTCCGGGCCGGGTCATCGTGCTGCCGTTCGACAAGCACATCGCGGCCGGCACCGAGATCCAGCTGGACTTGTTGTCCAAGACATTCCAGCGCCGGATCGTCGAGCTGGCGGCGGCACTGTCCGACGACTTCGACAGGCTCGAACGGCGTTGACGTCCACCGCGGCTGCCGCCTCCCCGTCCAGCGTCACTCCCGGCCGGCCGGCGACCACACGCGTCACGGTCCTCACCGGTAAGCGGATGACCGACCTGGTGCTGCCCGCTGCGGCGCCGATCGAGAGCTACATCGACGAGACCGTGGCCGTGCTGGCGGAGCTGCTCGAGGACACCCCCAAGGACGTTCTCGCCGGGTTCGACTTCAAGGCCCAGGGGGTCTGGTCCTTCGCGCGGCCGGGTGCCCCGCCGTTGCGGGGTAGCGAGTCCCTCGACGAGGCCGGTGTGGTCGACGGATCGCTGCTGACGCTGGTGTCGGTGAGTCGCACCGAGCGGTACCGCCCGCTGGTCGAGGACGTCATCGACGCGATCGCGGTGCTCGACGAGTCACCCGAGTTCGACCGATCCGCGCTGAATCGGTTTGTCGGCGTGATGATCCCGGTGATCGCGCTGATCCTCACGGTGATGGTGCTGGTCGGCTGGACCAGGGCCGGCCACCAGTGGTGGTGGGCCGTCGGTCTCGGTGTGCTCGGACTGGGCGCGCTGGGCGGCAGCCTGCTGGCCACCAACCGCTACCAGAACCTGGACATGGCGGAGAGCCTGCTGGCGGCGGCCCTGCCTGCGCTCGCGGGCGCGGCCGCGTTGACGGTGCCGCTACCGCGCGGGGTGGACGGGCTGGGCGCCCCGCAAGTGGCCGGGGCCGCGGCGGTGGTGCTGCTGCTGACGCTGGCGACCCGCGGTGGTCCCCGCCGGCGGTCCGAGTTGGCGTCGTTCCTGTCGGTCACCGCGGTCGCGGTGACCGGTGCGGCGATCGCGTACGGCTACGGCGCCCAGTACTGGGTGCCGGCCGGTGCGATCGCGTTCGGGCTCATCGTCGTCACCAACGCCGCGAAGCTGACGGTCGCGGTCGCGCGGATCGCGTTGCCGCCCATTCCCGCCCCGGGCGAGACCGTCTCCAACGACGAGCTGCTCGACCCGGTCGAGACCTCCGGGGCGGACGAGGAGACGCCGACCTGGCAGGCGATCATCGCGTCGGTGCCGGACTCGGCGGCCCGGCTGCATGAACGCAGCGAGCTGGCCAAGCGGCTGCTGATCGGCTTCGTCGCCGCTGGGGCGCTGGTGCTGTCCGCGGGTGCGATCACCGTTGTGGTGCAGGGGCATTTCTTCGTCCACTCGATGATCGTGGCCGGCCTGGTCACGTCGATCTGCGCGTTCCGCTCCCGGCTGTACGCCGAACGGTGGTGCGCCTGGGCGCTGTTGGCCGCCGTGGTCGCCGTCCCGACCGGTGTCGCGGTCCGGTTGTGCCTGTGGTACCCGGAGCGGGCGTGGCTGGTGCTCCTAATTTACGTGGGTGTAGGGATTCTCGCGTTGATCATCATCGGCGCGACGTCGGGTGTGCGGCGCGTGTCGCCGGTCACCAAGCGCATCCTCGAACTACTCGACGGCGTCACGATCGCCGCGGTGATCCCCATGTTGTTGTGGATCGCCAGCGTCTACGACCTGCTGCGCAATCTGCGCTTCTAACCTGCGGGTTCGGCCACCGACCGGATCAGGGTGAGCGCACGAGGCGATCGCAGGCGCACTGTCATGCCACACTTGTCCCGGGTCCGGTGCCTCGGATCGGTGGTTCCGGTCAACGCAGTCGTCGAGCGTGGGAGGGGAGTCGTGCGGCGTCCAGCGAAGCGGTTAGTCGCGGCGCTCATAGCCCTCGCGAGTGTGGCCGCCGGATGCACTTCGACAACCGCCGGTGATCCCACCCGAGCCGCCGGTGCCGCAGGCGCAGGCGGGGTTGACGTGGCGGCGCTTGACACCGGGCCGTATCCGACGGCGCCGGGCAGGCTGTTCGGCGTCGCGGGTGCCGATCAGCGGGACCAGAGCGTGCTGGAGTCGCACCGTCTCGCCGAGTTCACAACCGGGCCGTGGCAGGTTGACCAGGAGATCCGCGACCTGCCCGGCGACCTCTCACTCGGAATGATCGGACCTGCGTCGACCCCGAAGATGTTGCAGGACAACGACGTCCTGCCGGCTCCGGCACCCGACATCGCAGCCAGGCACAGCCTGATCACGGCATTCTCGTCGATGCGCGCCACGGCGGCAGAGGTGAGCCAGCCGCGCTCGCTGCAAAACGTCGTGATGTTGTTCCCGGATGCGGCGGCCGCCGCGGCCGCGGCCGCCGAGATGACGGCGCACGCCAGGCCGTCGGACGAGGATCTCGCACCGGGGAGACCGACACCACTTCCGAATTCGCCCGAGGTGACCGCGACAACCTATGAGACGCCGGCCGGGGGAGAGCGCGTCGACGTTTTCACCGGACACGGACCGTATGTCTTCTTCAACTCGGCTCGTACCGACGCGGCCTTCCTGGGCGCAGACGCAGTGACTCTTGTCGACGCGGCGGTGCTCCATCAGAAGCGAGGCATCGAGCGGTTCGTGCCGACTCCCACCGACGACCTCGCGAATCTGCCGGTCGATCCGACCGGGCAGCTGCTGGCGCGAACGCTGACGGCTCCGGACGACAGGATGCCGTACATGGCCGGGGTGTGGCCGACGAAGGGCTGGCTGCATTTCGAGCTCAACCCGGTCGCCGCGGCAGCGCTGTTCGACACCGCTGGTGTTGACGCGGTGGCCCAGCGGTTGACGACCGTGTACCAGGCGGCCAATCCCCAGGGCGCGGAGCGCGTCGCCGACTACCTGGCCGAGGAGACCGGCGGCATCGGCTCGGTGCGCCCGGTTGACGGCGTGCCGGGGATGGATGCCGCACGGTGTTTCGAGCGGACCAGTGGTTCGCTGCCCGCGACCGCGCCGATGACATGGCAGCGGGTCAGCTGGCGCTTCAAATGCGTGTCCAGCGTTGACCGCTATGCCTTCACCGCGTTCTCGGCGGACGGCACCGATGTCCGCCAGCAGATGGCGGCGCAGTACCGCATCCTGGCGGGCCGGTGAACGGGGACCTGCGATGGTGCTGAGCGTCGGGTCGGTGATCGCCGGTTACCGCATCGAGGAGGTGCTGGGCGCAGGTGGAATGGGCACCGTCTACCGGGCCCGGCATCCGTCGCTGCCGCGCAGCGACGCACTCAAGGTGCTCTCCGAACAGCTGTCGCAGGACCCGCAGTTCCGCGCGCGGTTCGCGCGGGAGGCCGAACTCGCGGCCACCCTCGATCACCCCAACGTCGTCACCGTCTACAACCGCGGCGAGACCGACGGCCAGCTGTGGATCGCCATGCAGTACGTGGCGGGCAGCGACGCGGACAAGGAGATCACCCAGGGCCGGATGACGCCGGCGCGGGCGGTGTACATCGTCGGTGAGGTGGCCAAGGCGCTCGACTATGCCCACCGGCGCCACCTGCTGCACCGCGACGTGAAACCGGCCAACTTCCTGTTGTCCCACGACGACGAGCGGGTGTTTCTCGCCGATTTCGGCATCGCGCGGGCACTCGACGAGACCGTCGGCCTGACCCAGACCGGCATGGTGATGGCCAGCGTTGCCTACGCCGCGCCCGAGGGGCTGGCCGGAGAGAACATCGACCATCGCGCAGACGTCTACTCGCTGGGCTGTTCGCTGTACCGGATGCTCACCGGCACTTCACCGTTCGCGCGCAGCGGGGGAATGGCCGCGGTCGCGGCTGCACACCTCACGGAGGCGCCACCCCGCCCCACCACGAAGGTGCCCGGCCTGCCGGTGGCGTTCGATGCCGTGATCGCCAAGGCGATGGCCAAGAATCCGAACGACCGCTACCGGAGCGCCGGCGAGTTGGCCGCCGCCGCGGCGCACGCGCTCAACGACACCACCGGCGCCGTCAACGCGATGTCGAGACCCGTTAGTGTGACCGCACCCTGGCCCAGCTCACCCACGCCGCCGCAGCCGGTGTATCCACCGCCGATCACCGTGCAGCCGATCGCGCCGCCGCGCAGATGGCTGCCTGTCGCGATCGTCGCCGCCGTCGCCCTCGTCGCCGCTGTCATCGTGGGAATCGTTGTCTGGAAGGGAGATTCGACTCCCATTTACGCGGCGCAGACCCTGGTACACCAGCACGGTGAAACCGAGCTGACCGCCGAGCCGCGCGCTGTGGCCGCACTGGGGCCCGGTGACGGTGACGCGGTGCTGTCGCTGGGCGTGCAGCCGGTCGCCGTCGTCGCGCCGGGCGGGGTGATGCCCACCTGGGAGCGCCAGATGATCACCGGCGACGTGCGCACCCTGGCCGACGCCGAGGCGGCCGTGGTGGCCGCGTCGAAACCGGATCTGATCATCGACACCGGCGATATCGACGACGCCGAGTACCGAGCGCTGTCGGCGGTCGCGCCGACCGTGGCGCGGATGCAGAACACCGCCGAGTGGACCTGGCAGAACCAACTCGAATGGGTCGCAAGGATTCTGGGCCGCACGGACAAGGCCAAGGAGCTGCTGGATCAGGCCGCCGCCGAGCAGACCGAGATCCGGGCCGCTCACCCGGCGTTCGATGGAAAGAGCGTCGTGGTGGTCTTCGTCGCCGACGAGGGGATCGAGGTCGCGACGCCGGACTCACCGGTCGGCCGCTACCTGCGCGGCCTCGGCTTCCGGTACCCGCAGGACTCCGACCCGACCGCCACCGGTCCCACCCGGGCCGTGGCCGACCCCGCGGAACTCAACGCCACCCCGACCGATGTGCGGATCGTCGTGCGCACCGACAAGGGAGCCGGTAACGGCAGCTACAACGGTCTGCCGCAGCCGTTTTCGGCCTACCGTGGCGCCACGGTCATCATCGACGATCCGCAGGTGATCGCCGCGATGACGACGCAGGGTTATGCGGCGACCAGATTCCTCAACGCTGAACTGGTCGACGCGCTCGCCCGGTACGTGCGCTGATCGGACGAAACCCCAGCGCGGCAGCCGAATTGATAGCATGGGCGATCCACCGATCAGCGGGCGCGGGCCCGCGGGAGGTCATATGCAGGAGGGTTCGCGCGGCGACGTGGTGACGCTGACGGTCGCCGTCGCCGGTAACGCCTACACCGCACACCCCGCCGACGGCGCCGTGACGATCGGTCGCGAGCTGCCCGCGCAGATCCGCCTCGACGAACCCGCGATCTCGCGCACGCATGTGCGGCTCGAACCCGCCGGTGACCACTGGATCCTCACCGACGCCGGTAGCCGCAACGGCACGTACTTCGAGGGCCGCCGCATCGAATCCCTGGTCGTCGACCGCGAACTGAGCGTGCATCTCGGCGATCCGCAGGGCTTGCCGGTGCGGTTGTCGCCCACGGTCACCCGGGTCTTCGACCACGCCGACCAGGCCCACGACGCCGAGAACGCCGCGGCCGACGTGGATGACGACGAGGAGTCGACCGAGGCCATCACGCCGACCGTGCAGGCGGCGATCGCCGTGGACGCGGCCGAGATCGCGATCCGCGGACTCTATGCCCGGATGGCCACGCTGCCGGTCACCGACGACCCGCGCTTCGGTGCCGAGGTCGCGGTTCTGCTCGCCGACCTGCGGCGTCTGGAGTCCACGCTCACCGGCGCCGCCGAACGGGCCACCGGGCGGCCCGAACTCGCGATCACTCTCGGCGAGGTCCGGCAGGCTTACTCCGACCTCATGCGTCGTGCCGCCCGCGCGCCGTCGGCGACACTCGGCCAGCGCCTCTACGCGGCGCGCCACCGACTGCAGCTGAGCGTGCAGGAGGCCGCCAACGCCGCGGGCGTCAACGTCAGCGATGTCTCCGACGCCGAGGCCGGCCTGCCGGTGCAGAACCCGGTCGCGGCCACCCTGCGACGCTTCGTCGATATCGTCGACGACGCGGCGCAGGGTGGCACGAGGAACGCGCAGCACTGACATGGAATGCCTGACATGGAGTGCTCGGAATGCGACAAGCCCCCGGATGCCGGGGGGAAGCATCACGGGGGCTTGTCTTATGTGGGGGGCTTGTTACCGGGGTCGGCCTACTTCACGTCGACGTAGACCGTCTGGCCGAACACCCGCGTCTTGAGGCTGCCGCCGCCCATGCTGTCGGTGGTGCTGAAGGTCTGGCCCGGCCGGACCGCCACCACGTTGGCCTGCTCCAGCGGGGCGTTCCCGATGCGGTTGACGATGACGTGGTAGCCCTGCTTCTGCAGTCGCTCGATGGTCTGCAGTGCGTTACCCGGCCCGGATGGCGCGGCCTGCGCCGGCACGGCCAGCCCGATCAGCCCGGCGGCCATGGCGCTAGCGGCGAGGGTGGCGATCCCATACTTCTTCATGTCGAGCTTTCTTCTACGAGGGGGATTTGTTGACTTGTTCCTCCGGAGTAGCTGCAGCTGATCTTGGAAACCGCGAGGTCAGAGGGTTTAATTTCCGCTGGCAGGAATTGCTTGCTGATTGGCAGGAATTGTGCTGTCGGACCGGCGATCGACCGTGTCCGACCTGGTGACGTCCCACCTGATTGGTCACGCGCACCGGCGCCGACGGCGACACTGGAGGCGAT